>Ga0315277_10000121_pt1 | contig 128138 bp, 125 predicted proteins | sample YL17G05_15_MG_FD_203695 | JGI IMG/M metagenome (GOLD analysis project Ga0315277, IMG submission 203695) | Sediment microbial communities from Yellowstone Lake, YNP, Wyoming, USA - YL17G05_15 | ecosystem: Environmental > Aquatic > Freshwater > Lake > Sediment | place: USA: Wyoming | collected...
GTACGTAGTTTGAGTTTTCGCCTAATGTATATACCGCAAGTAAGGCGAGTATCTTGAGTTAATTCGCGATTGCCCCGATGGCTTCTGTGTTCGTCTTGACAAAATTAGCATATATACTATTAGCGTATAACCTTGGCCAAACTATTAAAGCGGTTAGGCGGAGGTTCTGGTAACTTGACGGGTGATTGCTCTTCTTGTTAATTGTCGGGTGACGGTTAGAACGCTTTGCTAGCTGGGGTGACTTGTTTCTGACCTATCTTTTACCTTCATTCCAACCACAAGGATTTTGCGGTCTTCGTCTGAGGGCCTTATGTAGAATCCATGCTTATTTCCTTCGTTGCACAAATCTGTCCCCCAGTCGCTATCTTGTTGTTCGTTCTTGCGTGGGGGGCGAGAACCTAACTCAGGTGCTCTTACGTAACCTTTGTATGAACCTAATGCTGCTAAATTACGAGCGGGTCTGCCAAAGTCACGATGTTCACCTGATGGAGTCAAATCGGCGAGTTTGCCAAGAGTTGTTTCCTTACACTCATCGCCGTATTTGTCGATGAAACTTTCTTCTCTCAATATTTCTTGCTTCAATTTTTCCCAATCAACGTCCTTAACCAAAAGAACCGTTTCTGACCACCGCAAGAATCATCTAAAGAATGTACATAAATGGTTTGTTACATTTTCGGTGTTGAATCGAGCCCAACAGTCTCGACGTAAAGTGTGTGGAACTCGAAGGTAGCAAAGAGCCCTACTTTTGATTTGTCTATGCTCTTTTTCTGCTTGCGTTCGCGCGCGCGAGAAGCGCTATCACAGCATCACCCGACAGTTAACACGTAGACGAATCGCCCAACAAGTTAACAGAACCTATGCGGACTTAGTATATATACTATCTCTGCAGACCCCCTCCCACCCCTGCAAACACATCGCATACTTTCTCTTCACCCTCTTCGTTTGGGTTACCTGAAGACTTCAAGAACATTTGAGATGAAAACTTAGGCTTTGCTGCCAACGCACGCACAGTATTAATTAACCTTACCAGCCATGACTTTTTCTTTCTCTTTCTGCACTGCGGTCGCTGCGTGGCGAGATCAAATTGCCAAGCGCTCCGATAACAATGAGGCCAGAATGAAATATGGGGTACAAAGATATTTGTTGAAAACAAAGTCTTTAAGCATTGCAGAGCGCAAGAGAAACTTGCCATAATCTTCTCTCCAAGATTGGTCGTAGAGTCTCGGATTGTTTTGAAAGATTGCTTCAGCGGCAAGTTCCGCAGACCGCAATGCGTATGGAATGCCTTCACCAGAGACAGGGTCGACGTGTCCAGCAGCGTCTCCAATAAGCATCCAGTTGGCTCCTGCGACTGGTCTTCGGAACGTTTGCACATGTAAAGTCGGAATTAGCGCGGCCCATTGAGCAACTGCTTCTAGGTTTGGGTGATGTGCCTTGAGGAATTTATCCAAATCTGTTTTCATTCCTAAGCTTCTGGTCATATTAGCGGCAATGCCTACACAGACGTGATCCCCTCGCGGAAAAGACCAGATATAGCCCTTTCTTTTTGGCAAAAACTTGAGAAGAATGCGCTGTGCTGCAAGGGGCTTTCCTAGATATCCGTAGCACATTCCCAAATCAATGGGACTGAAGGAACCAATTGTGGCCTTCCTAACCAGACTGTGAACTCCATCAGCTCCAATCAGTGTTGTGACTTTGTGAATGCCCTTGCAGGTGGAGACTTTCCAGCCTTCTCGACATCTCTTTGCTTCGATGACTCTGTTTTTTTCTACTCGGGCGCCATTAGCGATCGCCATATTCAGGATATGTTGATCTAACCTGAGTCTAGATGTGATTATAAACTTTCGTTTGACAGTCAGAGTGATTGTCTTGTCATTCAGATACACTACTTGAATTTGATCTGGTTCGGCATGGTTGAATGGCAGTTCTTTGAGAAAGGGGAATGCTTCTTGTGCAAATGGTGATAGACCACCTCCGCAAGGTTTCTCTCTCGGATGAGAGTGATCGAAAACAACTGGTCTAAAGCCTTCCTTAGCTAGACAAAAGCCGCAAAAGCCACCTGCTGGGCCAGCTCCTACGATTGCGATATCGATGTCCATTAAACCTTACCTTGGTGAAGCTAACTAAGACTCGCGTCACTCCTTGCGTTCGGATTTATTTTTGAGATTTTCTGCGGCTTCAACATATTTCTCAAGCTCTCTTTGCCGAATAGTCTTCTCAGGCAGGGTTTCAGGTGCATACATAAGAGGCAAGACGGCCAAGAACAGAAAGAAACTCGCGAGAGAAAATGCCGTTACAGTCTGGATCATGCCAACATAGGGCTTGACTATGACGGGTAGGAACCCTGCAAGGAAATAGGGGATTCCTCCAAGGGCGTAATACTTCTCTCTTTGATATTCTCCTGCGAGGTCCCCCCATAACGTCATGAAGAAAACAGAGGCGAACATTCCCCAAGCGATGCCATCAAAAACTGTGTATAAGTACCAGGTAATTGGCATCTCAGGAGAAAGACTTAGCACTGCATACTCAACTCCTAAGATTATGAAGCCGGTTATTATAACTCGTTTTCTCCCCACGTTGTCTGCTAGCATTCCACCTACTAACGCGAACAGCCCAGTTATTGCGAATTCGATGAATCCCGCAAGGGTTGCGAAATCTCCAAACACCCTGTCTAGCATCGGAGCTTCTGCAAAGTTAATCAGAGAAAACATGATCCATGGGACAAGATAAAGAACCATGTCTCTTCTGTGGAGAATGAAACTGAAAGACGATGGATCGCGAAGTGGTCGCGTTTTCTTCTTTTTCCTTGTGGAGATAACGAAAGCCGCAAAACCGAGTAGTCTCCATAGTGCCAGTACTGCAAAAGTTAGGATGAGGTTAAAGGCATTGATCGACAGAGCTAGGACAAGAATTCCAATGCCGATGGCTCCCCAAGTTACTCCACCGTAGGTCCCGCGGTTTTCCGCGACTGTTGCGTCTGCAAAACAAGCCAGACATGAGGGAAGGCCTGTTCCAGCTACAATTCCCAGAAAAAGAGAGATTATGATGTTAATTGGAATAGTGTTCCTCGGAATAGTGATCAAGAGCGCCGTCATGACTGCTCCAATGAGCATCCATGCTGCTAGAAAGGTGTCACGCTCGCGTGGAGATAACATTGCTCCCAAGATTCCTGAACATGTGATTGCCACATAATAGACAGTAAAAATTGCCAAGGTTATAGGAGCGGCGGCTTTCAACCCATCAATTGCTCGGCTAAACGTGGAAAACGTAAGTGCGTACCAAACTAAGCTGTTAAACACTACAATGAGTGCCGGAAGGAAATCCTTCCAGTCAACTCTTGGTCTCCTCTTAACCATCACTGGCTGCATCTATGAAGCGACCTACAAGTAAGGAGCACTCTTAAAATAAAACACTTTTCAGAGAAGCATCCTTTTGATTCCATTGCGTCAACAGTACTCAATAAAAATCCTTAAGTAGTAGATATGTTGTACACTAATACTTGTGAGGGATCGAGATGAAGGCTAAGAAACGGAACGCTCCAGTTCGGTATCTTCCTCCGTGAGAGTTACAGGTCTTCTAGCATAGACGTAACAAGCTTTCGTAGTAGGACCTTTGCTTTAGATCTTCTTACCTCTGCGATTGACTGAATGCTTTCAGCGACTAGTTTCTTCATCCCTTTTTTGAGTTCCCTTACAGTCTTTGCTTTGAAAACCGCTTCAATCAGTTTTTCAGCCTCGCTATTTTCCATCTTCTTATTATTGAGTATTTCGATGATGTTTTCTTTTGACTTGGCATCTTGCATCATGTATAAGAGCGGGATTGGCGGATATTCATCGCGAAGCCTATGATGTAACTCTTCGACTTCAAAAATGTCTATGAACTCTTCCCTCAACTGAGTCAACAATCCTAGGATTCTTCCATATTCCGTCAAAGCTTTGGTTTCCTCCTTGATACCATTTCCAAGAATGGCCCCGATATGCATGTCGGCTTCGATAGCTGCTGCCTTCTTTTTGAATATTCGCATGTAATCTTCAGGCTTAACATTGGCTTTTCGCTTCAGGTTCAGCTCAAGTGCATGTGCATTTCCTACCTCGAAAAGTGACTTCTTAATAATCCCAAGAATTTCTGCCGCTTTTCTTCTTGGCAGATTTTCAACATGGTTCGCAAGAAGCGTGAAGCCTTCTATCAGGAATGCGTTTGCGAGAAGGATGGCCACGCTCGTTCCGTATTTCCCAAAAACAGTCGGCAGTTTGTGCTTCGTCCTGGAATTGTCAATGATATCATCTTGTATATCGAAAGCAGCGGCCATTATCGTTATAGCTGCCTGGACTGGAACCGCAGTATCTGGATCTCCCCCCACTGCTTCACAAGCTAGGGAAAACATGCCAGAATGCGTGAAGTCGCACCAGCGTTGCGCATAATATTCCAAGGCTTCCCGGAGCTCTTGGTTTTCGATTTTCTCAGCTAGAATGGTTCTCCTCGCCAGATCAAGCGATTTCTTACTTCTTCTCTTGAGTTCTTCCACAATCACTTCGGATGGTTTTGAACCATTCTTGGAATCCATGGTTCTATGCTTATCGTCTGACCTATTTAAGACCTCAGAGAGCTTATGCTTCATCTTCAAAAATTATTCTAGGTCACGTTCTTCTATTTGCTCTTTGAGAATGATCTTGTAGGCATCCAAGTATTGTTCGCCTTTCTTTGTTATCGTGTACACTTTCCTGGTTCTTCCGCCTTGTTTGTGCTTCTGACTTGTCACGAAGCTTTCTTTCTCTAGCGAGTTGAGTAACGGGTACAGTGCTCCGTGTCTGAGTTTGACGTCGAACTTTGCCTCTGCCTGCTTTTTTATCCTGTAGCCCCACATGGGTTCGGTCTTGATGAGCCTTAGTATTTGGATGTCTAGCAGGTTTCTGACTATGCGTTGTACAATTCCGTTTTTCATGTTCTCAGTCAATTGGCTCACTCACAGGTACGTATCTATTGACTTCTTTGTGTTTTTCTTTATATAAGCGATCCAGGATTTCAAGCAAAGGGCTATGTTTTGTTATGTTTCTTTATGCTTTGGGTACGTATGAACGTTTATATGGGCGTCTATGCTATATAGAGACTCAAGATATGTCTGAAAGAGGACATATCGTATCGGTGTAGAACACAAATACAGAGGGAAAATAAACATGATGAATAACACGAGAGAAGTTCAGGCCAAGCTCATGAAAGGGTTACTTGACCTTATTGTTCTACAGTTCCTCAACGGGACCCCCATGCATGGTTACCAGATAATCACGAGGATACGCAGAACCTTCGGAGTGTACTTTGGACCGAGCACGATCTACCCATTGTTAGGAACTCTGGAGAAGAAAGGCTACGTGAAGAGCGAATGGAACATGAACAACGAGCGACCCAGAAAGGTCTACATGCTCACCAGCGAAGGCCAGAACCTGTTAAACTTCACTGAGGACTCGCTCAACTTCATATGCAAGAAGCTGAATACGTCTGGACTCGCAAAAGACGGGATAGCCACCCTGACTAATCAGCACGCCACCATGCGTCCTCTACTCAAGAAGATTGAACACGCAAGACCCATGATCTAGGACTAAAACCTCCCATTCTTTCCCTTTGCGAATATGCCTCAGACAGTCGCAAGGATAGTCGGCATGAGCCAGGCACTGAACAAGACCCCCTTCTTTAATGGCTATTACGCAAAAAGCTGCTCCTTAGAGAGCTTACACTGGCCCGATCGATTTTCAAGGACCTATTTCGAATCCCCTATGGCTTGCCAGCAGGCTTGACAGATGTTGCTTATGGAGCGGCCCATTACCATGGTTGTCGACTGAAAGATTCTCGTGAAGGATTGCGCGCGCAAGCTTTGGATATACTCGAGACAGCATCCAAGCCGAGGCAATAGATCATCAGAAGCAAACAATGATCCTGTAAGACGGGCAGTTAATCTTATTTCTCGGTCTGGTCATTTTATCTGGTTCAACACACATGGTGTAGCAATGGCACCTGTAATTCAGATCCAAAACCTCACCAAAAAATTCGGAAATTTCGCGGCAGTCGACCATCTGGACTTGGACATTGAAGAGGGCGAAATCCTCGGGCTCCTAGGGCCAAACGGCGCAGGCAAGACGACCACGATCCTCATGCTTGCAACGGTTATCAAACCCACAGACGGCACGGCTCTGGTGTGCGGATACGATATACGGAAGCAACCTGAAAAGGTCCGGGGCGTCTTAGGCGTGGCTTTTCAGGAACCCAAAATGTTGTGGGTTAGCACCCCATGGGACGTGGCTAACTGGCACGCCAAGGTATGCGGACTCTCAACGTCGGAGCGGAAACGACGGGTCAAAGAAGTGCTAGAGGCAGTTGACATGTGGGACGCTAGGCGCAAGAACGTTCATGCGCTTTCGGGTGGAATGCGCAAGCGAGTCGAGATGTCCAAGGTTCTGATTCAGAGACCCAAGATAGCGATCGTTGATGAGCCGACAGCCCAGATTGACATAATAGGCAAACATAAAATATGGAACATGCTCCTCGAGCTTCGCGACAGTGGAAGCACCATAATCCTAGCCACAAACGAGCTCTACGAGGCGGATCAGCTTTCAGACCGCGTTGGAATACTACACAGGGGCAAACTGCTAGTCTGCGGCACACCTAAAAAACTGAAAGACAGCATTCTGGGCGGGGACATAGTCGACGTAGAACTCGGACAGGATGCCTCAACAGAGATCATCGCAGACCTCAAGAGCTTGAAGGAAGTCGTAGACATAATGCAGGTCAAACCGAGCAGCCTCCGACTCTACTTGAATAAGGTGGAAGAGGTTGTTCCACAGATAATGGGCTTATTCTCGAAGAAGAACGTGCCTATCACTTCAATACGCATGAGCGAACCGAGCCTTGACGACGTTTTTGCCCACTATACGGGTCTGACGATCGAGGAAGCCCAGAAGGACGAAGGGTGAATCGCAAACGAACAAGACTCTCTTCGTGATAGAGAGGGACGTTCGTCTCTTCTTCCAGTACAAGTTCCTAATCATAATGCGCGCTATCTGGTTCGTTTCACAAGTACTCCTGTTTGGGGTGATCGCCGCAAATATGGTGAACATCCCAGATTACTTCCAATACTATGTAGGAGGGCTTTCTGTGATGACCCTCTACTCGACCGCCATATTCATCGGCTTCGACATTTATGAAGAGGCCGAGCACGGTGTTTTCGAATACCTTCTAAGCCTGCCCCTCTCTAGAAGGCAACTCGTCATAGGCAGATCGATAGGTGGAGGCCTCAGAGCCTTCATATATGTTGGGCCACTAGTAGCAATATCGTTGTTTGTGATTGGCGCCGTCAACCCGCTGAATTTTGCGATTGCCCTGCTTGCACTTTTCCTTTTCTCATTTGGGGTTTCAGGCATGTCAATTGCAATAGCCGTGTTGATCAAGTCGAGCGATCGGTTTGATATTTTCATGGGGGTCCTAGACGCGTTTATCGTGCGTTTGAGCACGACAATGTACCCGTTGAAGATTATCCAGCAAACCAACCCAATTTACGGTTGGAGCGCAAACCTTAACCCTCTCTCTTACGCCGCGGATCTTTTCAGATGGGGCACCGGCCTAGAAAAAATAATATATGTACAGAATCCTTTGCTTCCTCTGTTGGGAATAGTCGCCTTTTTCGGGCTTTTTACTCTCTTAGGCATTACGATCTATGAAAGGATGATTGAAGGTGGAGGCTGGCGGTAGATGAAGGGCGTCATTCGGATGGTTGAACACGACTTCAGGAACTTCTTCCGTTACAAATGGTGGCTTGTGGGCCTAATTAGCATGAACCTTGCTGACCTATTCGTATCGGCACTGGTCTACAACACCATTTTGAAGCCAAGCGTTTCTTCAGCGATTGGGAGTTACTTCAATTTCTTCGCGCCGGGTTTGGCAGTGACCGGACTCTTCGCCTCGGCTTTCATGATCGGACGGGAAATCAACATGGAACGCCGCAGAGAAGTGCACCACTACATGCTGAGCTTGCCCATGACACGGTTGGAACTGGCCATCGGGCGGGTATTGTCAGGCGGACTCAGAGGAATGATGTATATGTCGCCACTCCTGCTTACGTGTTTCATCTTCGTGGGCTTCCCCACTATATGGCAATTGCTGTTGATCCTGGCTGTGCTTTTTCTGCTCGCGGTCGGCATTTCTGGCTTAAGCATTTCGATCGCCGTTTCTACGTCGAGCCTCGAAAAATTCATAACTGCGAGAGGAGCAGTCTACTATGTACTTTTCTTCTGCAGCACAGTTTTCTATCCACTCACTGTAATTCAGAGCGCGGGAGCAGTATTGGCCACCTTGGCCGAGATTAATCCTTTAAGCGGAGCTTCTGACATGATACGATCTATCCTGCAGCCTAGGTTTTTCTCCTTCTCCTATCTGTCGATCTTCTGCATTACAGCCTTCTCAGCGATTTTCACGTTTACCGCAGTTTTCGCCTATATGAAACTACTAGAACGCTGAGTTCGCGTATCTTACCTTCGTTTCAATGAAAAACTTCCAGCAAAGCTTGCGGAATCACGATAGAAGGCAAAAACAAATGGCTAACACTGATTCAAAATGCAAGCCTTAAGGTTAAAATATAAAGTCTTTTATTAGTAACTGAGCATATTAGAGAAAATAACGAAACGAAGAAGAGTGGTTCCCAAAGAGATCATAACCACTCTATTGCGATACGCGTAATTAGGTGTACAGGTGCACACTTAAAGCTTTCGGAGTTTGGTGTGATCGTTGGGAACCCTCCTTACGTCGAAGGAGGGAGATCATACAAATGAGTATAAGCCTAGAGAATCCGAAGCAGTTCCTACCACTTTTGCTGTTCTTTGGAATGGTACTTGTGTTTGTAGGGACAGGAATACAGGGCATCGCCAAAAATACTGACCTAGCGTCAGATGGATGGATTGTTGTGGTGATGGCTGTCTTCCTTTGGGTTATTCGCAAGAAGATTTAGTCGCCAATGGTTGAAACATTGGTGACCAAATCCCCCTTTTCTATGCCTCAATAGAAAAATCATGAATACCAGCGTTTTCTTCTCCAACCCTTCTTTCTCACCAGAAATTCTACATCAGAGCCTTTCGTTTGCCTGTTCAAACTACTCGCTTTTTTCTGTGCTTCTTTCTTAGTGCGAAAACGAAGACTTGTAACCGTGATAGGATGCGTACCCTTCTTTTTGGCGATCAACCATTTCTTCTGAAGTCTAACATGCGAATAGGTCATTTGGGCTCGCAAAAGAAAAATCGCTTATAGGCTCGTTTTGGCAGAATCATACTAGACGATTTTTCACATGAACCCCGAACTAGACGCAGACTTCACAGAACTTTATTATTCGATTATTAGCCTCAAGCTTTCTCATCTTGTCCATTGTTGAATTTTTCCTTCAGACTTCTTATTCTGTCTTTGAATGCTGTTGATTTCTCATCAGGCTTGAGTCCTAGCTCTGACGATAATGCCTCCACGATTGCGTCTTCCAATATTGCTGGAACACCTAGAATTTGCCCTCTGCCGGTTCCCAGCAGATTTCTCAGCGCGACGGAGAACAGATCTAACCTTGCCGGTATCTCCTGCCTGGGACAAAAGCTCTTTTCGAAGTACTTATAGATTACGAGGGTATTTCGTTCTCCTAGAACATATCTGATTGTTCTGTCGACAGTTTTCAGGAGAATCTCGTCAAAGTAGTCCATGCCTTATTACCCGTTCAGTCCTTCAGCCACAGTTTTTGTCGGGCATTTGCTAAACCCGTAATAGAAGCTTCTAGTAGAGTGGTCCACGGTATATTTTACTTTCGGTCATAAAATGGCTAGGTATCCAGCTGAAAGTAAAGAAAGCGTGAGCTATGACAGAACGGCAAATCCGTTGACGACTGATTGGACTCTTCCGAGGTACTTTTCGCTATCGTATTGCCACCGGTTGTCCTTGAAATATTCGTATGAGATGGTTTGTCTTTGCGTCTGGGTTGAGTCTTCAATCACATATTCGTAGGTTTCCAGAAATTCTGTTCTGACGAGTTTTGCCAGTACTTCAATGAAATTCCTTAGCTGTTCGCGAGGTAGGTAGATTCGGACGAACAGTTGATTCATCTTGTAGACTTTTCCCATGGCTCTTACGAAAGGCTTGTTCAATAGTGAGCATGCAAACTTGCTGAAGTTTTCAAAGTTCTTGAAGGAGAATATGAAAAAGTAAGTGTCAGGAGAAAGTCCCCTGTAGTGGTCAGCCAGTATTTGGTGGCCTTCAAACATCTGTTTCTCGATGACGTGGCTTTCAAAATGATACTTTACTCTTTGCTTGCTGATGTTGAGCTTCTTTGCTATCTTCTGCAGTTGGATGGTGCAATCTATTTCCAATTCCTTCAAGATCATGATGTCGATCCAATCTGCTTTCTGGACATAACTATCAGGCTCCTTCAGCGTGTAGGGTAGATCTCCTTTGCAAGTTTGGATCTCTTCTACCCACGAGTCCCACGGAAAAACCCAATTTTCAGAGGCGTCGTCAAACCATGTGCTCGTGGTGTTTACGTTATGTATGCATGTGGACCAAAAGAAGCTGATCGCGGACACCTGATCCAGTTCCCGCAAACCATCTATGAAACTTTCAAACTGCCTTTCCTTACCTGCAGGTATTCCGTAAGTCGCCACAGACTTAGGTGCCCCGATACATCTGCTGACATAAAGCCAGTAATCGTTGCACTTCAGACATTGATAAACGAAATCTTCGTATCCTGACTTCGACTCTGCAAAAACCATTGCTTTTCTGAGGCCGATGTTAGTGTGGTAAAGGTTTCCTTGGAGATACAGAGAAAAATGGGAACGCAGATGGCTGATTCTATGCCGCAAGGTTTCTCTGGGGATGTTGAGTTGGGCGGCGAGTCTCGTCTTGTTTCTAGGGCCGCAGAGGGCTAAACCTTCCAAAACCTTGACGTCGGTGTTGCGAAGTTTCTTCTGCCTAACTGTTTTGTCCGGTTTGACCACGTCGGCACCATTTGCCTTTTATGTTGATCGCTGTTTTTAGGGTTTTTGTCTAACCAGTGCAGTTTGTTTGGTTTGTGCCCATTGGAGTTCCGCCCCCTGGAACCGGATCGCCAACTGTGACCACGCCAGAATGCACGTCATGTTTGAAACCACCCTCTGGCTCTTTCCAAGTCGTATCGACCGTATGGTTTATCGAGAAAGCTGCAGTAGCAAAGACGGTTAAGAATAGCAGGACAAGAACGGGCAGGAATCTTTTAATCTTAAGAATCACTGTCTTATGCACCTCCTTTTACAATCGGTGAGAAGTTCCGTATTAAAAGGTCGAAAATAAAAAACATGTGAAACCAGAATCTGAATCAAAACTTCGTACGCGCTAGAGCGCTCATCCAGTCTTCAATATGAGCGTTATAGACACCCTTCATCTCTCAGTACCTTCGTTAACAGATTTCTGACAGCATCCTACCAATGCATCTGCTTTTCGTCGCAATATTTGGTCAGCGTGTTTGCTAAGGGCTCTCCAGGAAGGATGAACCAGACATCTAACCCCTTCAAGTACTTTGGCTTAACCTGTTTGTTCGGGTTGTAGACTGCTTCAACTCGTGCGCGTGCGCGAATTAGAAAGAGAGCCCTAACATACGCGAACGCTCTGCACACATACATGAAAATCTTGGAACGCAAATAAACTCTCGATCTCCGCCATCTTCTACGGTGAGCATTCTCTTTTCCCCACAGAACAGATCGTAGGGCTGAAACCCAGCAGTTGAGTTAATGATCACTCTCGAGCCTCCCACTTTGATCAAGAAGCATTAACTATATTTCGCACTGGCACAGATGATATTCTCTAGGTGTATCTCCTGCTTACGGTGGAAGCTTGCCTAAACTGGAGGAGCGACAATGCGAGAAGTTGATCAAGCAGATTCTCGATTTCAGTATGCACATAGCAGGAGCAAACAAAGTCAAAGCTGTTTGTATATACCACAGTGGCATTCTAGAGTCAGCGAAAGAAAAGACAGCCATCCAGACTCTGCTGATTATCCATAATTTCCAGCCGAAACTAATGAACTATGTGAAGAACATTCAGGGAAGGAACATTGTCACCCTTGCAGTTGACGAATGGGTCTTCGAAAGAGATGTGGATCGAGGCTTCCTCGGGGAAGCTCTGTCTTGGGAATTGATTCTGCCGTATACCCCACTGATAAACGAAGCATACTTCCACATTCAAGAGGTCAAACTCAAGAAACGGCTGGTTTCCGAACTCCTGGAGAATCTTGTTCTAGATTTCCCAACGCTTTCTCAAGAGTTTTACATAAAGCCAGAATATTTCATGTATCAGGCTCTCTTAAGTCGCGCGAGGCTTTTTCCCTTAATGGCCCGCGACGTCTCTGATTTTCTGGGAGAAGGCTTGAAAACAGGTGAGGCTGAAAGCGCATTATCTGGATATCGGGAAGCACTAAAGGAAATGGAGACAGAGGGATCAATCAGTTGTTCAGACGGATACGTGAAGATATCCGAACATTTCGTCTCCGCAGCTGGCACCCCAAGAAAGAGATTGCTTAACCTGTCCAAGAGCCTGCAACGGGCGCTGTTTACATCAGCCCTCGGGATCTTCCCCAAGATCTTGAGTGTCCTTTCAGAGAGCAGGGAATCTTTGTTCAAGCTTCAGAGGAGCGACAAAGATGCCTTGGCGAGAAGCGAGCTTGAGGCCCCAGAGAAATACGTGTTTATCCGCACAGTTTCCGGGCTGGCTCCCCTGAGCGGCAGACTAGGCATCGAGGCAACCGCAAGAAAAGTCCTTTCGATGACCAACGACGAGAAGATCGAGGTTCAGACAATCGGCGGAATCTTGAATGACGTTTTTCTGATCAAGGCTTCCACGAAAGCTGGCGAAAGAAAACTCGTGGTCAAGAGGTTCAAAGACTGGTCAAGTTTTAAGTGGTTCCCCCTCGCTTTATGGAGTGTTGGAACCAAGACTTTCTCTATCTTGGGTCGTTCAAGGCTTGCGAGAGAATGCTCTATGAATCAATTCCTGCATTTGAACGGCTTCAAAGTCCCAAGACTATTGTACGTGAACTCTGATGAACGTTCGGTATTTATGGAATACGTATCTGGGGAGACTGCGAGCAAGGTCATAAAGAGAGTAGCAGGTTCGAAGGCTGGCACGGAACAATCGAAAGACCTCAAGACCATTGAGAGTGTGGGAAACAAACTTGCTAAGGTGCACGCTATCGGAGTAGCCCTGGGCGACACCAAGCCGGACAACTTTATTATTGACGAGCGGGGCGAAATCTGGCTGATGGACTTCGAGCAGACATCAAAGGGCGGCGACAAGGTCTGGGATGTGGCTGAATTCTTGTACTACGCGGGACATGCCATTCCTCCGCTTGCTCCTACGCGCACGGTTGAGGCCATCACCAACGCCTTTATAACTGGCTACCTTGAGGCTGGGGGACAAGTTGAAACCGTGAGAAAGGCTGCGAACCCAAAGTACACTAAAGTCTTCAGCGTCTTCACGTTCCCACACGTAGTTCTCGCTATTTCAAATGTCTGCAAGAAGGCAAGCTTGCCAAACAAGTAAAGGTAAGGCGTTGCGCATTTAGCCGAGGTGAGGTTTGAATTGCCACGTTTCTTTTTGCATGTAAAGGCTTCCCAGTATTCTTGTGGCCTCTTCCCTGTCCATTGCCAGAAATAGCTTTGCCACGTGCTTGCAGAGCTTCTTAGTCTGCAGTATTTTTCCCCAATCAGCACAATCGTGAGAGATTATGTCATCCCTGAGATCTATCGTTATATGATAATCCCTAATATCAGCTTCAACCCACTCGCTTGTTTCCTTGCGGATCTTCAGTTCATCGTCTCCTATGTCCAGCGCCCTCTCAAGTCTTCCGGGCGCCGTGAGGTATCTCAATAATTCTTCAAAGCTCATCTTGGTCGGTTCAGCGAAAGTCTCGAGTTTGACCTCCTTTGTCCTCTCTCGATCGTTGAGGTAACGCTGCACCTTATTTTTAGCCGCTTCTTGTTGTGGTGTTTGAACGCTGAGCATTTCCAGAACTTGGAGACAGTTTTCGACGGCGTATCCGTGATAATGGTTGTTGAAGTAGCCGAACACCTTATTGACTCTTTGAGTGGTTTCCCGGAGCTTCGGAACCCAAGGCTCGAGTTCACTAGCCCTGTATCGATAATTGTACCATGGTCTGTCCCCGTGGCCATGCCAGCGGAAATATGCGATGTCCGAGGTGACGTGGACTTCTGGGGAAAGCAGCGGTTCATCAACGATCGTGTAGGCAACATTGTTCCTCTGCAGAAGGGTCCATGCGTCCGCTCTCATCCACGAATGGTCTCGAAATTCAACAGCGAACTTGACCTGCGTGGGGAGTATTTTGAAGAATGAATCCAGTTTTTCTGGTTGAAACGTGAACCTTGGCGGAAGCTGTATAAGTATGCAGCCGAGCTTTCCGCCGAGCCAAAGAGGCTCCATGATTTCAACAAACCTTTCGAGGTCCTCTTTGACCCCTTGATTTAGATCCAACTTTTTTTCATGTGTAATCAGCCGAGGCAGTTTCGCGGTAAACACGAAGCCTTCCGGCGAGTATTTTGCCCATCCCATCACCATGCCTTTTGACGGGTACCTGTAGAACGTGGAATCGATTTCAACCGTCTTGAAGACCTTCGTATAAGCCCGAAGCATGCTCTTGTCCTCTTTCGAGTAGAACGGGCCTACCCATTCTTTGTAGCTCCAGCCCGACGTGCCGAGGAAAACGGGGTTTTCCGCCATACTAATCACGCAAACTTCGATTTGAGGTCTTCCGTGACTTCATCCATGTTGGAGTAAGTCTTCTCTGGAAGCTGCTGCAAGAAGTCTCCTGCATGAGCTCTTCTTTCTTCGTTCAGGTCGAAGAGTTTCCATCCTTGGCTGTGCATGAGTTCTTGCCTTGTTGCTGGAAACGTAGTGTCCTCGCTCAGGACTTCTTCAAGCGATGAGAGGCCCGTCGATCGTGTCACTTTCGGAAACTTGCTAGTCTGCTTGTACACCTTCAGCCTCGCAGCATCCTTGTACATTCGAACAAAGTGAAAACTCATCAATATCTTCTGCGAATTCGAATTTGACACTTTATTGTCCATTTCCACCAATTCCTCATCAGTTTGTTGGTAAGCATTTTGCTCTCCTTTTCCGAACAACCGCGTGTAAAGAACGTCAGAATCGTATGCTGGCATCTCACCCTTCGAAACATCTGTACAATGCACTATGTCATTGTCTTGCATGAGCCTCAAGAGCTCAACAGGTAACTTCGAAGGTCGAACCGCCCTGATTTCCAACGCCAATCTCAGCTTCGCGAGGTCCAGTGAGGAAACGAAGCTTCGAAACTCACCGATCCACTGCTGAGTCAGCTCAAGCGATGCCGGGATCTGCACGTGCAAGAAGCTTGACTTCAGGACTTTACAGATTTTTTTCAGCCTATTAAAGGTGCCAAGTGCGTCTTGCGTCCAGTTTGGTTTTGCCATCTTCGCCATAGTGCGGTGAGCCCTTACCGCAAATTGGAAATCCGGAGGGACAAGCCTCCTCCACTTTTCCACCTCCTTCAGCGGGGGTATATGGTAGAATGTTGAGTTCACTTCTACAAAGTTGAAGGCCTTGGAATAAGCGACTAGGGGATTAAGTCCCGGAACACCGAAATATGCCCATCCACCTGCACCTATCAGGTATTCTTTCAAATTCCTCGCTCACTTAATGGTATGAGGTTTCGTCTAAAATAAATAGTGCCTGCAACTGGCAGCTGAGACGCTGAGGCCTCCAGTATAAATTGCGGAGGAGAACGAGATTGAGGATGGTTTGGCTTGACTATTGCTCGGCTGTTGCCACATCCAGTTAATGGTGATATTGAGAGTGGATTATTATGGCTTGTCGTACTTGTTGATTCGCAACCTATAAGTGGACGTATGGACTCTTGCTATTCGCGATGAAGACGATGGCGACGCCAAGAGTCAACCACCGAATGCGCATATTTTTTCACAGCTTAGGTTTGAGCTGCGTAGGTGGCGCCCTGTTCCTTGAGATCCTCGTTTTCACGGACATACTTCAGCATGGCTACTTCATGGCGGTTGAGAAGAACCCAGCGATCCTGGCTTTTGAAATGTGCCTCACGGCGTTTTCGCTTCTCTACTTTGCTTACATATATCAACGCTTCATCCGCTCGGTCTGATAGCCCCCATTTCGGTCAGTTCGACTTCGAAAAGTCCCTTTCTGAAGCCCGTAGCCCAGCCAGTGGCGAAAAAACTTAAAAACAAAACTCTACAACACTTCAAGCGTTCTCGCCTGACAGGTGAAGAGATTGAACGCGGATAGCAAAATCATTATGCTTTTAGCCGTTTCGGTTCTGGCATTAGGCTTTTTGAATATTGTCAAGGGACAAGATCCACAGGGAACAATGCAGGCTTTCCTTGACTCCACTATTTTCGAAATAAGGATCCAAGCCAGCGCAACTGCGCAAGTTCAGCCCACGGAAAACGTCACGATCATCCTAACCTTGACATCGCAAGCAGAGACCTACGTCAAGTTTTTCAACCTAAGCGTTTTCGGATTCTTGAACGGCACTGAAAGGGTCCTAATGGCAAACGCGTCCGATTCAGCCTATTGGCTCAACACCACCTCGCGAGCGTACAATTACACTTTTCCAGTGCCTGAGTGGGTTTCAGGCTGGACCTACGGGGAAGTACAACTAGCGAACTCGGTAGAACAGGGGATGGTTACGATACGCAATGAAGGGTTCGTCTGCGGTTTCTACATGACGAACGTTGAAAATGTCTACTTGGAGGGCCTTGAGCATGATTTCAGCGCCTTGGAGCAGAATTACACTGAGCTTGGGCAGAAGCTCAACGCGACTCTTCAGGCAAACTCGAATCAACTTGACAGCACCCGTACAGTGGCCGGTGTATTAGGCGTGACGACGGTCGTCTTCGTGGCTACGACAATGTACTTGGTATTGCGAAAACCTAAGCAGTACTGGTGATCACGCTGCTTCTATCTCGCGTGCAGGTTCTGGGCAGCGATAACGCTCAGCCCGTGCCTGGTCAGTGCTCCAGCCGTCCTGTTCAATGCTTCGTGCTTGTCAAGATAGTTTGCTAGCATTGCCGGCATGAGACCCTTTTCGATTATGTCCTTTTTAGGCATGAAATAATCCAGTATGTCAGACGGATGCTCGCGGGTCTTTTCCACCTCAGGGGTTCCGCCTTCATGTTTGGCACCTATATTCCTAACGTGGTTAGCGAGTTTCTCGAGCTCCTCAGTGCGGTCATACGGCTGCCTCACTATGCTCTTGTAGGCCTCGGTGATATGATGCTCTATGCGGATCATGCCTTCGAACCCGAGGGCCTCCCTAGCGTATGCGGCGAGCTCAATCGTCTTGTTGTTCACCGAGTTTGAGAGGTTGAACCCAACGAGCGGCGTCGAGCCATCGTCCGGGCTGAACAGCTTGGCCGTCAATAATGTCCAAAAAATCGAGTACGGGTTGTCCGTGCCTAAGAAGACGGAAATCTTGAATTCAACGTTTACCCCAAGTTTCCGCATTAGGTATCCCAGCAGGACCGTACCCGTGTTCGTGTTCAGGACTTGCCTGAGGCCGTACTCGGTGTAATAGTGAAGGTACTCGTCCACCCACTTCAAGGCGTACTCGTTCGGCTCACCGACTCCTCCGAAGTAGCCTGTTATCGTGTCAGGCCCGCCCAGATGCACGTTTATGGGTTTGCCGTCAGGTCCAGGTAACGTGCCCTTCGTGTCAAGAGTCTGAACGTAGGACGCGCCGATTACCTGCATGGCGGCCGCGAAGGCGATAACGTCGTCGTCCTCGACTTGCTCCTTCATCGAGCGAACGCGGATGTACCGGCTGGGCATGAGTTCCTGCTTGGCGATCGACCTGTTTGCTTCTTCGACGAGCCATGGGAAAAAGTTGAGGGCGCTGATCTCGAGTGTGACCGCAAATGACTCATCAAACCTCGTCGATCCGGCCTTCTCGCCCAAGACTTTCTTGCGGTAATCTGACATGCTGATGAAAGCCTGTTTGTCACGCTGTTTGGAAAGCCATTCTACATCTCTCAGAAAAGGCGACTTTTTCTTCTCAAGCCTCTTCATCAAGTTGTCAAGTTTGCCGGATTCCTCGGCTTTGCGGTTAATCTCGTGAACATCACCGTATCTGTCAATAACTTTGAGAAGATCATCAACCAGAGGATTATTCTCCCTCAACAGGAACTCGTTGATCTCTTTCAGCCTTTTCTCGCTGACTCCCAGTTCTGCTCTAGCGTCAACCAAGACTCAATCGCCAGCCACGATAGTCAGTTCAGAGACATGGAATTTAAGGATTTTCACCCGACACTAAACCGGTGCCCTTCCCATGCTTTCTCTGCCTTTTTGCTAGCACCAACGCCAAACGCGAATAAGCACTGAGACAACATGCACTGGCCTGCTAGGTTTCCGCCTCTTCAATCATTCCTCAAACGTTCCGATCCATGATTTCCGCGTTCAAAGCTTAAATGATATTCTCTCGTATGGCTAAACACCAAGGTGAACGTGTCTCATGTATAAACCTGAGGGGATCATGCCAGCTCTGGTAACACCCTTCACGGACGACGGCAAGAACGTCGATGAAGAAAGACTGCGAACCCTCGTCAATCGCTGCCTCGACGCGGGCATTCACGGAGTCGTCCCATGCGGCACGACGGGCGAATTCGTGAACCTGACGACTGAAGAGAAAAAGCGAGTCATTAAAGTCGTGGTCGACGAAGTCAACGGCAAGGTACCCGTGGTAGCAGGCACGGGCGCAAGCGGAACCGCCGAGGCGCTTGAAATGACGCGTTACGCAAAAGACGTAGGTGCCACAGCGGCGCTAATAGTCACGCCGTACTACCTCAAACCCGCTGACCGCGGAATCTACGAGCACTACGAAACGATCGCCAGTCAGGTCGACATGCCCATAATCCTCTACAACATCCCACAATGCACTGGACTGCCGCTGCCATGGCAGATGGTCGAGGACCTGGCACAGATTCCGAACATCGTCGGAGTGAAAGACAGCAGCGGACAGCTAAGCTTCATCCTGGCCGTGCTGGAGAAAGTTAGGGACAAGGTGAACGTCATGTGCGGGCACGACGAAGTCGTCGTCGCAGCATTAGCGGCAGGGTGCTCGGGAGCCATTCTTGCCAGCGCAAACGTGATTCCCGACATCTGGGTTCAAATCTACAACAACGTCAAAAACGGTGACATACAGAAAGCCCGCGAATTGCAATACAAAATACAAAAAATAGCCCGCATAATCGCAGGAAGCGGACCTGTCGGAACAAAGGCAGCCCTGAACATGATGAAGATCAGAGTTGGGCCTCCTCGGATGCCGCTAAGCGTCGGCGGCGAACTGACCTATGAATCCAGGGAGGAATTGCGTCTGGACCTGGAGAAGGTCGGGAGGATAGAGCCGAAGACCATAACGTTTGAGATTGAGGAAAAACGGATAGAGGAGCGCTTCATGGCGATAGACGTGACCCCTGAGACCATCAGGGACTTCAAGCTCAAGGTAGGCGAAGCTCTTGCAGGTCAGGGCGCCGAAGTGGCACACATAGACTTGATGATCGGAGAGAAGAATGGGCCCCTAGGCGAGGCCTTCGCCAAAGCGAAGGCGACACCGGCAGCCGGCCACGAGCCTCTGTTTGCCATTCTGGAGCCGAACTTGGCGGTCAAGCCCATGACCCTGATCGTCCCCACCGTCACGATAACAGGCATGCGGCAGGCAAGCATGGTCTACGGGCCTGCTCAAACTGCCGTGGCAAAAGCGGTCGTCGACAGCGTCGCAGACGGGACGATTCCAAAGGAGTCTGCCGACAACCTGATCATGATCGCAAATGTCTTCGTTCATCCATCCGCGGTGGATAGACAACGGGTTTACATAAACAATTACAAGGCCATGCGCCATGCGGTCCGCAAGGCCATAGAGGGAAGACCTGACACAGACGAGCTTCTCGAGAACAGGGACAGGGCAAAGCACCCTTTCAAGTACAGTCCATAGTGAGGGCTCATGAGTCGCCAGAGAATACGCGAGGGCAGCTACGTCCTGCTCTATGTTAAGCCGCGAAAAACATACATGGTTAGAGTCGAGGCCGGAAAGAGCTTTCACACACAATCAGGCTACGTGAAATTTGACGATCTTGTGGGGAAAGAGTACGGCTCCCCTATCGCCAGCAGCTTGGGCTTCAGGTTCATCGCTCTGAGGCCGCTTCTTCGAGACTATGTAATGAAATCGGCAAGGCAGACACAGATAACTTATCCGAAGGACATCGCGCTCATGATCATGTTCAGCGGGATCGGCCCGGGAAGCCACGTGGTGGAGGCCGGAACCGGAACCGGAGCGTTGACTACGGCCCTGGCGTTCCACGTCAAGCCCAGGGGCAGGGTATACAGCTATGAAATCCGGGAAGAATTCCTGGAAATCGCACAGAAGAACCTTAGACGCGCAGGAGTCGAAGGCGTTGTTGAGCTCAAGAGCAGGGACATAACAAAAGGAATCGACGAAACAGGTGTCGACGCCGTCATCCTGGACTTGGCGACTCCATGGGTAGTCGTTCCCCACGCCTACGCAGCGCTCATGCCGTCGGGAACGATAGTCTCCTTCAGCCCGACTATTGACCAGGTCGTCACCACGACGGAGGCGCTCAGTGACAACGGATTCGTGGACGCCGAGACCGTCGAATGCCTGATGCGAGGAATGCAGGTCGAAAGGGGGAAGACGCGTCCACAAACGCTGATGACGGCACACACGGGCTACATAACCTACGCTCGAAAGGCTACAAGAGAAAAGGCCTAGTCGATAAAGATGGCGAAACAGGCTTACCATCAGACTTTGATGATCATAGTCTTGCTTACCAGGACGCCTCGGCATCGTGGACAACGCTCGTGCCTGCGTTTTAGCATGAAGGTTCTACCGCAACGGCTGCATTTTTGAACGTCAACGATCATGTTCCGGTTTTCCCTGAGCAGACGAACATCCAGCACTTTCTCGTCGTTCTTCTGATCTTCTCGGAAACACGGCTGCTGTTCTACGACCATGATTTTCACCTCGCGCTAATCCGTTGGCCTCCAAGCGCGAGTTGACAAATTATTGAATGTACCATCCAAGGATTATTGCTATGGTTTAGAACACCACCGTACCAAAACTAGTACGGCCACTGGCCCACCATAGGGCGTCGTTCAGATTCAGGCCTTCTCCTTCTTACGAGCATGAACCCGACTACCGCAATCGCGAAGCTCAGAGAAAGGCCTTCAAGAAAATCCGTGTCGGACTTCGACCTCTGCGAGCCTGAACCATCAAGCTCTGCGAAACTCTGCGGAAGCAGCCCCGTTGGCTCACGGTGATCCTCGGTCCCCAAGCCTACTAGCACCATCAACGGAACCAGAACTAACAGGAGCCCCACAACGACAGCAAGCACGGAATAGACCCAGATTCTTCTCAGGGCTACCGCCTCCGGCCGTAGTGATACCGACTGCTACTCTTAAGTCTACACTTTAGAACGATCAAAACGGCTTTGCCCTCCACAGTTTCACAGTCTCAAACCAAAAGACGATTGAACCGATCGAGCCAAAGACCAAGGCGTAGTAACTGGGAAAAATCTGTGCAATGATGCAAACGGCAAGGTACGTTGCCAACATCGTGGTAAACAGGATGGAATAGAAGAGGTATCGAGGAACGATGAAGCGCCCCATATGTGCGAAAAGTCTCAGGATTCCAACCTTCACTTCTTCTTCTAGAACGTATTCACCCGTTCCCTTCTTGCTAACGAGTCCCATGTCCTGCAGCTTTTCTAGATGATGAACCGCGATGCTTGGACTGGAAAAGTTGAGAGCACGCTGTACCTCACGGATGCCAACCATGTGCGTGGGCTCTTGAAGAAGGTACCAGTAGACAAGCAGCGTTTTGCCCTTCAATTCGGATTCGAGCACGGCTTGATCAAATTCGCGCGGAGACTTCGACATAGCCTTCTAGAATACCATTGTGGTGCTTGCTATAAAAGAACTGACCATGATTTCGCGCTATGACCACGACAACATGAAGAGTAGGCTTTCTGGACTTTGGAAGTCAACGCATTGTTCCTCCTGTTGCGCATCTTAAAAATGTATCATCTATTGCCGTCCGAGTAACTCTGAAATTTCATCCAAAATGTCAACCTAATGCCTTCTCATCATCCGGCGACAACCATAAACCAAACCGAAAATAAAAATCTTCTCACCCACAAATCCTGCAATAGAAGGCAACAACGTGCACAGCTTTTTACCACGAAAACGGCCGTCGTGAAAGTGAAGGTATGTCAGACGGCCATATAGGGTGTAGATCCGAGGGAATGAAGAACCTAGCAGAATGGGCGGTCGACTAAATTTATCATTGATTCGCATGCTGGTGCTTACGAACAGTTATTTCAGGCTGCATCGACCGGTCAACCGCTATGACTGCCCTCTTGACTTGCTCCAGCTGCTTCTGAACATCCAAAGCCTTCAAAACTGCTAATCCCCGTTCAGACAGGGCGAAAACCGTCCCCCTCTTCAGTATTCTTTCCTTGACCAAGCCATTCCGTATCAGGAAATCAAGCCTCTGTCTGAGAGCAGCGCAGTCCATGTTGGTTCCGTATGACAAGAAGTCGACAGTCAAAGGCTTATTCCTGAGAACCTCAAGAATCTCCTGGTACATTTCAAGCTTCGATTTTCGCATCCTACACGCCGTCCAAGAAAATCCATGCTTCGCAGATAAATCAATTATGAATCTCTAATCGTTATCCCCGCACTCTAGGTCCGAAGGCATTTCGAATCGCCACAGAAGATCCGTCTCGGAGCTGCGAAGCACAGCTCATTCAAAAGCCCGTATCTACGATTCAGATCATCGGTTCGCAAGAATGCTAGAGCCTCGGTTGATATTTTGGCGCACAAGAAGCCTCTTGCAGACCACATCGACCGAACCATGTTTGGCTCGGGGTTCTCTGTCTTTTCCAGATGACGTCCATTCTCCCAACTAGTGCTTCGAGTGAGTCGACCCAGTGAATTCCTGAAAGGACGAGCAAATCCAACATGGCTTGAGCAATCTCCTCCTTTGTTGCTCTCTTCATATTCTCTCACTTCAAGGTTTTGTTCACGAGTTCGCGAGCTATTTCTCCAACCTCCGGGGAGATAAAGGAACAAGACTTCACGCGTTAGCTCACCGTCTAGCTCTTCGACCCTTTTTCCGAAGTTCGTAAATCCTCTTGCTGAGTTCCTCCATGTCTATGTCTCTTACTCCACCGTTACGAGCTTTTAAGAGCTTCTTGCGATGCATGCCGGCGAGCCGAGGCTATGCTGGAGGTTTCCAATTCGGAACGATGTGAATTCTGAATTCACATTCCCGATTCATAAGATAGTTAAAGACTGGCGGCCTATTTCTGCGCAAGGATGTTGGAGGATCTTGCTTGATAAGAACCGTCACACTTAAGCAGAGAAAAGAATTGGAAGACAAAATGGCCAACGTTTTCCAAGAAAACCTCGATGGGCTCTCGACAGAATTGCAACGAATATTGCTAGATGACTTGGTCACCGCCTTCCAAAGTAGAATAAACGTGCTAATGCGAGTGCAGAAGAAAGGAAGCTATTAACGCAGGCTAATTAGGAAAAAGCCGTAGCATGAATCCGTAAAAGCTTTATATATAAAGGATGAATGTAACGCGAAAGAGGTTCGATGATGAGGCGATCTAAGCTCGAGATGTATATAGACATACTCAAGGTATTGGCCCATCGTGGCCCGTTGAAGCTAACTCACATAATGTACAAGGCTAACGTCAACTGCAGCGTACTCAAGGAATATTTGGACTTCTTGATAAAGCAAAACCTCGTCGAGGAGAGAACCGTCGGAAAACGAAGAATCGTGTACGCTGTAACCCAGAGGGGCATAACAGTCCTCAAGTACTTCAGAGAACTGAAACAAGTGCTTCCGATCGTAGAAGAGTCCAGAAACAGGACTCCAATGCCGTTCTAAGATGTGCATTTGAACAAACACATCTCTTCACTATCTTTTCAACGGACACGTGACCTATCGATTAGACTTGCTTTTTTGTTACTACGCGGACAGACACAGCGATTGAGAAATCGATAGAAAGCATGTTCGACCAAGAGGGCCATCGGCACCCGCTTCCCCACTTGCTTGCCGTTTATCTTTTGAATCAGTACAGCATCTTCTTAGCGATGTTTCGTAATGCTTAATACATGCGATATTGAAGTGTTACATGTACACTCGCAAGACACCATGAGGAAAAAGCTTTGACGGGGCAGGAAGCGTTAGGAAAAAGACCTCTTCAAGTACTCGAAAAGATCAGAGAAAACCTGGAGAGGCTCAACGAAAAGATAGAAGTCATGATCGAACTGCAGAAACACGATCACAAAGATGTCAATCTGCCTCTTACTGATGCCCCGCTAGACGTCATGACGCTACTCTCTATGCCTGATCACCTCAGGAAGACAGCTATGACGCTTTGCCGGCTCGGTCGCGCAACGGCCGACGAGATCTCCCAACAGACACGCAGAGCGAGAGCCGTTGAAAGTGCATACCTTAACCAGCTTGTCAACATGGGATACTTGAAGAAGGAAAGGGATGGAAGGAAAGCGTACTTCTACGTTGAAAGGGACGGTAAGGGGTGATTGGGTTGGGTAAAATAGTGGCTGTGCATTCGTACAAGGGTGGAACCGGAAAGACCCTTCTTTCAGTTAACTTGGCCGCGACTCTTGTGAAACACGGAAAAAGAGTTTGCCTATTCGATCTCGACTTCCGAGCTCCGAGCCTCGCCACACTCCTGAACGTGACGAAGAAAGAGTGTTGGCTCAACGACTACTTGAACGGCGCATGTGAAATAGACAGGGTACTCGTGGACTTGACAGACAGAATCCGCAACGGAGGAAAGCTCTTCGTCGCGTTGGCTAATCCGGCGACAGAGGCGATCAGAGACATGTCTGCAAAGGACAGAAAATGGGAAATGAAGGCCCTGGGAAGACTCCTGGCCCTTCGAAACTCGCTCCTAGGCGACAAATCCATCGATTACCTGATCATGGACACAAGTCCAGGGTTGCAGTACTCGTCCATAAACGCCATCGTCAGCGCTGATATTGTAATCGTGGCCACGACTTCCGACAAATCTGACGTTGATGGAACGAGGCGCATGCTGCGTGAACTCTACGACCTGTTCGAAAAGAAAACAGAGATTGTTCTCAACAAGGTTCTGGACGTATCCACATCTGCCGGAAAAGAAATAACGCAAGCCAAAGTCAAGGACATTTACAATGCCCCACTGCTAGGCGTGGTTCCATGTTTCTGTGACGTCCTAAGAGCCAGAGGCAACACGATCTTCGTCGAGGAAAAGCCAGAGCACCCCTTCTCGAGAATACTGGACGGAATAGCGAGTCAGATAGACACCATGTAGCCAGAGCCTGCCCTACTGGTCCGCTATCCTGTTAACTAGATGGTAGATCCTGCAGCACCTGCACTTCTCATACTCTTTCTCATCGCAGTTGTTGCAGATTATGCGACTGAGTTCTTTAATCTCATGCATATTCATCCACTCTCTGATAGGAATAACCCCGAATCTGGTAATATGCTCTATTTCCAACTTCGTAATATTTCGCGCAGATCTTTAGAGAATGGCGACTTCTCCCGCACGATTCCCTTTTTTTCATTATGGAGGCTCATTGAATGAGCACGAATGAGTACACGCTGATTAAAACATCCAATTAGCATCGACGTGCCTTAGGTGTTTCGTTACTTCGTTACCGCTGCGGCCGCATGCTGCTATTAGGTGAACCGATTGTGAGAAAAACCAGTCAGAAGAGGAATGGCGCGCGCGTCTGATAGACTTCAACGAAGTCGAATACAACACCACAACAGCTAACACGAAACCTGAAAAACTGGACCTGTTGAGTCACGGATGGGAATTCACCTGTCAAGACTCTGCTGACGGTCTAATGTACTTCAGGAAGAGGAAATAGCATGGCTGATATTTCGCCCAATAAGCACCTATATTTCGCGCAAACATTTATACAACTGATGGACCCTCGTAATGCCTCAAATCCAAGTGGGAGGACCTGACTCTTGGGCAGTTCGGCGATAGTCCTTGCAGGCGGTTGTTCAACAAGGCTCGGGCAGGACAAGGGGCTGCTCCAACTGGGAAAAAAGCCTCTCGCTAAACATGTTCTGGACTCAGTAGAGGACCTCGTCAACGAGACGATATTGGTCGTGGGCTCAAACTCGCAAAGAAGCGAATATGAGGAGTACACGGACTCGGAAACGCGCATCGTAGTCGATAAGACGGACATACAGGCGCCTCTCGTCGGCGCTTTAACAGGCTTCGAATCTGCACGGGGCGAATACTCGTTGGTCCTCTCATGCGACGTCCCGTTCGTCTCTCAGAGTATCCTATCACTCTTGCTTGACCTTAGCGTGAACAAGAATGCCGTCATCCCTCGATGGCCGAATGGCTACGTCGAACCCCTACAAGCCGTCTACCGCACGAAGGCGGCAAGAGTTGCCTCTAGCGAAGCTCTTGATGAAGGAAGGTTGGACATGCAGGCCATGGTTGAGAAGCTGCAGGGAATCCGCTATGTTTCCACGCTCGTCCTAAGGCAACTGGACCCGGAGCTCAAAACATTCTTCAACGTGAACACACTTTTGGACCTGAAGAAAGCCGAGATCATGCTGAAAAACATGAACCCAGAACATCACTGACCTTCTAATCTGCGCCTTCTTGAACGTGAGCGATCTTCAATGATTGATCTTGCGGTGAGCAGCTCAGCCGGCATTTTCTAGGCTGACATCTTAGCCTATGCTGCTTGCTGAGCGTCATTTGCCACTTTGAGCCCCTCGGGCATACATTTCCGTTACTGATAGCAATTTCTCTATGTCGCTCTCGGAGTGGGCCGTGCTTAGAGCTGCGGTGTGCGTGGGTAGAACGAAGACTCCGTTTGCAATCAGGTTCAAGGCGTATTCGATCTGCCTATTCCTGTCCGCTCTGAAAACGTCGTTGGCATTCTTCGGTCTTTCTTTGGTGAAGTGTACGTTGAATAGAGAGCTCGTTCCTGTAACCTGCGCAGCCGCGCCGTTTTCTTCGAAGATCATCCTCATTCGCTCTCTCACTTTTTCTCCAAGAGTCTTGAGCTTATTTATGAACCGACCGTCTTCCAGTATTCTTAGGGTAGTCAACCCGGCGGCCATCGTTATAGGGTTCGCTGCGAAGGTCCCACCGTGAAAAGAGAAGTGCGGACGTTTGTGAACCAGTGTGTCCAACCTTTCCATTATTTCTCTCGGGCCACCGAACGCGCCCACAGGAAATCCTCCTCCGAGTATCTTTCCGAAAACGGTCAAGTCCGGCAAGACATTGTAATACTGCTGGGCTCCCCCGGGAGCCAGCCGGAAACCGGTAATAACCTCATCGAATATCAGCAGAATATCCTTTTTGTCGCATAGCTCCCTCAACGCCCTCAAGAATGTGCCTTCGGCAGCGATGCCGCCGCCTCCACCGAGAACAGGCTCGACTATCAGCGCGGCCACCTCTGGCTCGCGTCGTAGTTTTTCTTCGACTGCCGCGGCATCGTTGAAAGGAAGCAGAAGCGTGTCATCGGTGGCTCCTGGCGTCAACCCGGCGGATTCTGGAAGATTAAATGGGTATTTAACGCCCACTTGCAGCGCATCGTAACCGCCGTGCCATCCACCCTCGAACTTAGCGACCTTGCTCTTCCCCGTGTAGGCGCGTGCGAGTCGAACAGCATACATGTTCGCTTCCGTCCCGGAGTTTGTGAATCGAACCATCTGAGCGCTGGGAACCATCTTGGCAACCTGCTCAGCAAGGTCTACCTCCAGTTCATGAGACGTCCCGTATTGGGTGCCAATTTCTAGCTGCCGTTTCACTACTTCAACGACTTCGGGCGGGCTATGACCCAGTATGAGCGCCGTGTGTCCAAGCCAGAAGTCCACATACTCATTCCCGTCAACGTCGTACAGATGGCTTCCCCGTGCCCTTGCAGTGTAGAAAGGATAAGGTTCAAAAAACCTTATGCCGTACGAGACGCCTGCGGGCAGAACTCGCTTAGCCCTTTCGTACAATGATCTGGATTTTGACGTTCTGGAAGTATACTCGGCCGACATTCTCGGTGCACATCCGAATCTCTACGTGTCGCAGAATCTCTTTATTACCGTTTCCACTTTTCCAGTCAAATTGCTCGCCGACATCAAAGATGATCTGACCTTCATCTGCAGGATTGATCGTGTCTTGCGCCGTGAGCCTCGAGGAGCTCCGCTTCCGGACGAGCTTGGCGGAACAGCTAAGTGCCACAAAGCACGAAATAGCGTATGTAGCTGGTACGAAGGGAATGTCCACGAAACGTGAATCCCTCATGATAGCAAAAAGAAAGCTTTTTAAGCCGACGGGACTGAGGCGGGGATTTAGGCATTCTCATGCCCAATTTGGGAGACCGTGTTATGGATATTGAGAGAAACTTGATTATAACTGTTCTGAGACTGACCAAGGATGGCCCAGTTTCACTTGAACTAGTCAATAAAGAAGCGAGAATTCCATCAGATTTGACTCAAAAATTGCTAAATGGATTGCAGGACGAAAGCCTGATTTATCTTCGAAGAGGGCACATTGATATAGACGGTTTTAATCGCTTGAAACTGGCTATCCGGGCCATAAACCTCGGAGCCGACACTGAACGAGTGAGTGCTCTCCTTCAGTGGAAAGAGTTCGAGGCCATGGCTGCCGCCACTATGGAAGGGAACGGCTATGCCGTCGCTAGGAACCTGAGGTTTAAACGCGCGGGAAGAAGATGGGAGACAGATATCATCGCGTGCAAGAGGCCTCTCGTAGTATGTGCAGATTGCAAACACTGGCGCCATGGGATAAGCCCTTCGACTTTAAGGATCGTGGTCAGGGAGCAGGTGGAAAGGACGATGGCTTTGGCCGAGTGTCTGCGAGACTCAATCATGAAGATTGAATGCTCAACCTGGAGCTCAGTCAAGCTGGTCCCTGCCATCTTCTCGCTGACTGTCGGCAGCGTGAAGCTGGTTGACAACGTTCCTGTCGTCCCGATTCTTCAACTCCGAGATTTTTTGGGCCAGTTACCCGCCTACGCGGATACATTAGAGCACTTAGTGGTGAGCCATGACATTAATCACAGGCTTTCTGATGAACCTTAGTGCGGGATACAGACTTGAAATGAGCATCACAACCAGGGCTACCGAGAGCCAACCGGCTATTTCTAAGAAAGTACTGCCCGCGACGAACGGTTCGGGGATTAGTACGAGTACTGTGGTTATTATTCCCAAGGCGACCCCAGTTGCCCAACTTGAAATCAACACGAGCGAGCTCTGAGCCACGACGATCCCCATGATTGTCCTGGGCCTTGCTCCCACTGCCCTGAGTATTCCAAACTCTTCGGCCTGCTCGTTGATCACCAGAGTTGCGTATCCTATCATGCAGATGGTCACCGCGGCCAGTGAAAGAACGGGCAGAAGCATTACTGAAGACCACAGGTAACCAAGAAAGTCTGACTGTTTGTTCAACGTCTCGTCAAGTTCGGAAACCTCGAATATTGGATCGTTGGCACTAACCATTTTCTTCAGTTCACTCAAAACTCGCGTTCGATTGGTCTTGTCGTCGATTTCCACCATGACAATATTGGGTTTCGCCACACCAGCAATGCCTTCAAGAGTTCCCAACGGAACATAGGTCACGTTTCCACCGTTGATAGGATCCACGCACACGCCCACTATCTGGAAAGTCTGGTTCAACGATGTCACTCGCTGATTCAAGGGCTGAGAGAACATCTCTGAAGCGAGGGTGTCGCCGATCACGGCATCCGAATTTTGATTCTCCGTGAGGAAATTACCGTTCAGGAACCATTGACCGACTGCCTCGTCGGGTTCCACGCCGACGATCAATGATATGCCTTTTCGATCGTCGCCGACGGTAGTTGTTTCGCCTGTCTGTTCGCCGAAGACGAAACCTTGAACTTCATTGACTTGCGCCTCCAGCACTAGACGCGGGTCAATTCTCAGCCCGCCAATCAGGCTTAAATTGCCTAATATTGGGTCAGGCAAGAGGTACTTTCCTTCGCTGTAATTAAAACGTGGTTCTGGTGAACCAGTGTAGAATCTTGACAGCAGCGACTCATACTGTACCGTCATTTCATGATGGGCTATCAACACCACATTCTTGCCGACAGCCCTTTCAACCCAGCTTCCGGTCGTCTCGTTGGCGATTATTCCGCCTGCAACGGAAACCGTGACCAGAACGAAAACGGTAGTCAAGCAGAGGATGATCTGGAAGCTTGTGGACTTGCGGCGAAACAGGCTGCGAATGGCTATTTTTGCGGTGAGTCCTGCCCTAGCGGCGCCCTTGAAATCTGATTCTTTGTTGAGCCCATAAGAAAAACTCGGCGAGAGAGCCACTCCTGGTCTGACTTTCGTGGCCGCCATGATCGGCCTCGCTCCGACGACCAATGAGAGGATCACGAAAGCAGCAAACGTTGCCAAGATCAACCAAGGGTTGATTTGCCATTGGACAGCCCACAGACTGACGCCGCTGAGAAGAACGCCTGATACGTAGTCTGCTATTACTCCGAGAATCACGCCGAGAGAGCAGCTTGCAAGGGTCACTATTACAAGTTCGTTCATGAAATAGCTGAAAACCACGTCGTTGGGACAGCCTGCCGCCTTCATCAGGCCGATGTCCTTCGTTCGTTGAGACATCATAGTGTGCGCTAGGAACGAGATTGTCACCGTGCCAACGGCGAAGACCAGGATTCCGGCAAGAATTATGAACCTTGAGAGAACAATATCGAAGCTTGGTGTCAGCTTGTTTTCAGTGGTCTCAAGTGTTCCAAACCCTATCCTTGCGCTGAGCGAAAGAACGAAGAGTGAGGATGCGACGGAAAGTGCCAGAGCGACGATGATTAGGCCTGTTTGAAACTTTCTGCGTAGTAGATCATTCACCGGAAAGGATGTTTCAGTCGTGGACATTTGTTAGCATTCCTTCTTCGAGGTGTAATCGTTGATCGGCAGCTTTGACTATTCCCTCATCGTGGGTCGCGACGACGAGGGTCTTTCCCTCATCCTTCAACGTGCCGAGTATCTCAGCGACCTGGCCGCTGGTCCTTCTATCCAGGTTTCCCGTGGGCTCGTCTACCAGAAGTAGAGGTGGGTCATTGGCCAGGGCTCGGGCAAAAGCGACGCGCTGCTGTTCTCCTCCGCTTAGCTGGAACGGAAAGTGCTCAGCCCGGGCGCTTAAACCGACCATGGCTAATAGCTCTTCAACGCGTTTTTCCGCATAGTCCGCTGGTTTTCTGAGCCACTCCATCGGAAATCCGACGTTCTCGGCCACCGTCAGAGTTGAGACAAGGTTGTAGGATTGGAAGACAAAGCCAATGTTACTGCAGCGAAAGGTGGCCAGCGAATCCTCATCTTGGGCATTCAAGTCCTCTCCTAGAACGACGATCTTGCCGCTGGTGGGCCTGTCTATGCCTCCAATGATATTGAGGAGTGTCGTCTTTCCCGAGCCAGAGTCTCCGCTTATGACTATAAATCGACCTTTTCCAATGTTGACGTCCACGTTCTTCAAGGCGTCAATTTGTGCGTTACCCACTCGGTAGGCCTTGCACAACAGTGAAGCACAAACAGCAGATTCTTTATTGCTCATTCGTACGACTTCTCCAATTCAAGGTTTCCCCGGTCCCGTTTAAGTATTCTCGCCTTCTCCGGGAGCTTCTTCCTTTCCCAGTCTTTCCATTGGACTTCTTTGAAGATCCATTTCTTGCCCAAGTGTGCCGCTAGGACCGCGTGCTTGCCCTCGTTGTTTGTGGGGATAAATTCATCGAGAAACCTGAAAAGCTTGTCGACCTGTTGTATCGGGAAGTAGGCATAGTAGCTGGCGTTCTTGACTTCGAAGGCATACGTGTGCCGGCCTTTTCTGGCTATGATGTCCGGCAGCGGGTTCAAGCTTGGATTGCTAACAGGAACCCGGACCGCGTTGAAACCGTTTTTTCGGAGAAGCTTGACAAGAACATTTTCACTGTAAAAGCCCCTTTTGCGCCATCTGCGGATATTAGCTTTGTCAATTTCTCTCATTGATTCATGATGCCTGTGGCCAAAGGAAACCAGAAGAGGGAAGGATCTTCCTTTGAGCTTGGGCTTTTCAGGGTTTTCTTTGCTTATAAGCTTGTACGGGGATTTCAAACGTCGGCTTCACGACGAGGCATACCTTCAAGTAGTCTTCGAGCGTTGCGGCCGGAATGACTTCAATATTGCAGTCCTTTATGTCAATGGAGTATTCGTAATTCTTCTGTGGAATTATCACTTTCTTGAAGCCCCATGCTTCTGCGGCCTTAATCTTCTCATAGACGCCACCCACAGCCGTTATCTGGATGGAATTTCCGATGCTCAAGTTTATCTCTCCGGTGACAGCCACATCTTGTCTTATCGGTTTGCCTTCAATTAGCGAGCAAAGCAGGATTGTCATCGTCACGCCCGCTGAAGGTCCGTCTACTCCATAGGACTGAGCAAAGTCGATGTGCGTCAAGTAGTCTTGAGCTATGTCGAGGCCGTATTTCTGCAGGATCACGCTTCTGACTTTGGCAATGCTATCCGAAATGAAGCTTTGACCTTTGGCGACTCCCGTCACCTTATAGTAGCCCTTAATCGGATAGGTCCTTGGAAGCTCACTCCTCTTGATCATGTGTGCCTTTACATTCAGTACGCTGCCACTCATTTCGCCGCTGAATGGATCCTTTACTACGGCTAAGCCGTGTATCTGTCCCAACGTGACTCCTTTGGCCTTTATCTCCAACAATTTGCCCCTTTCGTTCATGTCATGTTCGAGTATTTGTCTCTGAATAGTCTTGCAGTGTTGTTCAATCGCTTCTTTTACGTGTTTATCTTCAACCACCTCGCAGCCCACGTTCATTGCAAGGGTTGCGGCGGTCTTAATGATCGAAATCAACGGTCTGAACCTCGTTGTTAAAGCGTCTTTCTGGTTGCTCCTTCGTCTCCCTTCTTCCACGATTTCCCGGCAGGCTTTCCTGCTGAACGGTACCAAATTGAAGCGTTGGACCTCCTGCGATATGAATTGTACGTACTTGCGCCTGTTCTCCACAGTGTTGGGCATGTCGTTGTTCATCCTGACGACTTTGCCGTAACCGTATATTCTGTCCATCAATGCGGGATGAATCTGGCCGATGCTATCGAAGTTGCCAGCTCCTACGAGAAACGTTATGGCAGGCACGGGTTCGGTTGACACTGCCATGGCGGCAGTATCTCCGCCGTTTAATCTTCCCCTCAAGGTTATCGGCAATTGTCCATCTTCGAGCACCGTTAACAACGTTACTGTCTCCTCAGCATCCAGGTTTTTCACCTCGTCGATGTAGAGAATTCCGAGGGATGCGACATGAACATCGCCTGCGCTGACCCTCTGATGCTCAGGAGTCCCAAGCCCCCCAGTCTGGTATGGGTCCCATGCTATTGAGCCGAAAAGCTGAGCGCTTCTGTGTCCTGTGGCATCTATGAAAGGCGCACGTTCTGAAGTGTTGTCGACTATTAGTTTTGGAATGTCAGACTGCTGTGCTCCTCCGATGCCTTTTAGGCCTCCTCCACCCATGAGTTTGGATAGCCACCATATGAAGATGCCAAAGAATATCAGACTGCCGCCTGGGATGAAGGTCAGCGGTACTAGACCGACGAATTTCTCAACGAGATAGTCTCCGAAGCTGCTGTTATAATAGCTTTGGAGAGGTACACCAGATGTCGTGGGATTCGCGTTCCAGACTTGCCAAGCCTGAGCCATGAAGTAGAAACCGAGAGCGATCAGAAACAGACCTATCGCGATCAAGAAAACCTGCAGTGCCTTGAGCCCTATCTTCGTGGTGAATTTCCTCTTGAGTTCCTTAAACTGCTCTTTGCGAAGGATCTTTTTTCCTTCTCCCGCCTTTTGCATTGAGATCTTCGGTTCGCTGGGCAGTGTCGGGTTCTTCCAACACAGAACATCAAAGAGTTTTATTCCGTTTTCTTTGTAAACCTGAGTGAGCTTTTCCGCCAGAGCCCTCCCAATCAGAGACTTGCCCGTTCCAGGATCTCCTAGAAGCAGCAAGTAAGGCCCTGGGCTTATCACGGTCTTGGCTAATGGTTTGTCCCCATTAACGTTCCCCCAGCTTTCGTACCATTTCTTTTCCTCGAGCCACTTGAGCTTGTGTACCCATTCGTCCAAGCAGAGGAAACATTCCTTCAAGGCCTGGTCTTGCCCTATTGTCCAGTTGATCATGTTGTCGTCAACAGGGAACCCCTTTGTGCTCTCAAAGTTGCCCCAGTCCCAATTCGTCCTAGTTTTTTCGCCTCCGATTTTTCGCTCAAGAGTCTCAACTCCGTCTCCAAATTGGTCGGGGCTCAAGCGTCACACCTTCCTTTCTATCTGCTTGAAAATATGGCTCCAATCGATTAAAGCGGTTATTTCAAAATCCGCTATATGGGGAAACTGATAACATTGACAGACTTGATCGTCGTTGCCCCCTCTGATGGTTTATGTGACGAAGCTCCGAATAGTCTCGTTTGACACACTGGCTTGTCCTAGAGTCTTTTTCGCGATAATAACGGGGTATTCGTCCTGTTTCTCCTCGAATACACGAGGATCGTAGAGGGGGTACTCATTTGTCGAGAACGCAAAATCCTAAACGTTGGATTCTAGCTCGAAAATGGAAAAGAAGCGCGTTTCAGCCTTCTCTCCTTGGCAATCTGGCGCTGAGCATGGACTTGGCCGTGGCCTCATATAAAAACCGGCGAAAATCTCCATACGAAGCACAGTGCTTGACCTTCGCAACAGCTTCGAAAAAAACAGGAATCCGAGAAAGAGATAGCGCCATTCGAACCGGTGCCTCTACCATCTGATCGACGCTGAAACTGGTTTCTGATCAGGAACATGGTGTGATAAGCACGGATCTACTGGATTAAGCACCCTGAATTTGGCCCTGTCAAGATGACGCTCTTTCGTGCTCTGCAGTTTCTGAGACAGCACACTTTCTCATCGACTAGCTGCAGACCACGCAATAGATCGTCCTACAGTTACCTTTCAGTTGAGGCGAACAAGGGTTGCCCAGTCCTGTCAAGCTAAGCAGAACTGCTCCACGCTGAATTCTGACGGTTGCTGAGGCCGATGTTGATGCTTGCACATACCGGTTACGTCCGAGACTTCGCCGATGGTGAGTGCTGGTGACGTACATCTGGGCCAGGTATTACTTATACAACCAACATCACCTAAGAGTGGAAACGCGATCTAATGATCTGCGAAATATCGAATATCTGGCCTACTCCAGACAGTGCAATGAGTAGCACTCACCGCAAAAAGACTGAAAAAAGGGGTCTTTTTCGACGGGTCAAAACGCGATTCCTGGTTTGGTGAGAGCTCAGCTCTGACGGCTCGCCCGCTGTCTGTATACAGAAGCATCAACAGAGTTTCACGTTTTCGGTTGGTTCTAGTGGCGCTGGAAAACGTTAAAACCGCGGTGACGTTTGTAGTTAGTTATGGAAGCCGGAAGAGTCATTGATAGATTTCGCGCAAGAGACAAGCGTAACGTGATTTTGAGGACTCCCAAGTGGGAGGATCTGGATGACCTACTCGCGATGATTAATTCGCTTGTCGCGGAAAAGGCTGATATCGTCAGGGCAGAGGAGGCTTCAAGGGCGGAGGAGATAGATTGGCTTGCCCGCGCCCTAAGCAGCTTGGAGCGTGGTGAAGTTTTCTATTTAGTAGCTGAGGTCGACGGCAAGGTCGTAGCCAATTCTGAGATTAGCAGACGACGGGGTGGTTATGATAGGCATGTTGGTGGGGTAGGCATAGCGATCAGGGAAGGTTATAGAGACGTGGGCATCGGGACACAGATGATGAAGACGCTCATAGAGCAAGCTAGGAGGATGAGTTTGAAGGTTCTGACTCTTTCTGCTTTTGAGAGCAACAAGCGTGCCATTCACGTTTATGAGAAGGCCGGGTTTGCTCAGACAGGGCGTATTCCGCAAAAGTTTTTCAGGGAGGGCCAGTACGTGAACGAAGTGATTATGACGCTGTCTTTGGAGTAGATTTTCCTATGTCGAACTTCAGGGTTTTCAACACAAGTTTCAGTTTCTCCACAAAGGGTGAAATAGAGTTTGTGGACTTGACAGACGAGGTTCTGAAAGCAGTTAACAAATCAGGGATAAGAAACGGTCTCGTTCACGTTTTCGCCCCGCATGCCACTGGCGTAGTTATTCTCACCGAGAACGAGCATGACTTGCTGGTGGACATAAAAGATTGGCTCCAAGAAATCATTCCCGCCAACAAAGCCTACAAGCACCCTTCGAACGCGCACTCTCATCTACGGTCCTTGCTCCTGCCCCCGGATAGGACTCTTCCTCTCGTCGACGGAAGAGTGGAACTCGGCACATGGCAATCAATACTGTTCGTGGAGACAGACGTGCACCCGAGAAGAAGAACGGCGATAATTCAAGTATTAGGTGGTCAATAAGCAAACTGGGGGGCCAAGTGGAAACGCAAGAATGAACCCACGTCGAGACAGGCTGAAGCCCAATTTCGCAGAACGTAGGCAGGGGGACTCCATACGACATGATGGAGTTTAGCAGTTGGCAGCATTTTCATGTTTCAATCATCACAATTTTGACAGTTTTCCTACAAATTCCGACCATTCGGCCTGCTTTCGCTTCGCTCCCAGACAGTTTGTGCGATTGGATACTTGTTCAGTTTTGCCTTTGTTGATGAGCCTGCTGGCTTCGCACGTTCTTGCCATCCAAAAATGGCAGCAAATAGATCATTGCCAGTGCCTCTTGAGACCACCTTATAAGATTCGAGGGATTTCGCGGCTTCGCTCGCGGGTTCGAACTCACAATTCGAAAACTGCTTGAAAGGTTCTGAGAAGACTGTCATATCCGTGAAGACGTTAGCCAATTAGGGAGTGAAGACTTAGTTAAGCACCGAATCCTACGGCCGTTCGAACGTTGGCTCGTCATCTATTTGTTCGTTGCTTGAGACAACTACGATCCCCACTGGATCGCTCCTTTTTCGCAGAAGTTCAGTTCTTGGTGAAGCGAGGAGATCTATGCAAGTAAAAAACTAGGGCATACCAACACATCCGACCTTTTTCTGGACGCGGTCTTGGTCTGTTCGAGCATCGCCTTAACCCCTCTATATTGAAGTGCGAGTTCAGATGCTTTCCTCCGGCAATATTACGGTTGCAGCCGTATTCTCATGCATCTGGGCCAGGCGAGCTCTAAAGCACATGAAACAGGACGAGTCTCGGCTGAATCGTTGATGGATTTCATCGGCCTGAAGGGTTGATCGACGCTGATCGAGTGTTTTCACATTTCGTTTTTCATCTACCCGCTCGGGCTCACATTTCATCGTAGATTTCGTAGTTTGAAGCATTTTCTGGAGCTCGTGTCTTATGATTTTATGTTTTTTCATCAATTTCGGTTCATTCGGCTTCTTTTCGTTAATCTGGAGAAGCACTAGTTCTCAATGATTTGTCATGTGATGGGAAGAACTGCATTAAACGTGCGTTGGGCCTTGCGCCTCGGTAGCGCGCACGCGACCTGGCACGTTAAATGGTTATGGAGAGTCAGGCCGTCGTAAAGGGAGTTTATAAGGTTCGACCGGCTTCGACGGGGCTTGAAACTTCGCTGAATTTAGCTGGCCCCTGAATCTGAGAGTTTGTTCTTTCCTTAAGCCATCTTCATGTGTTTCTCAAAGGCTCGCGAAGAATCCTTTTATGACGTCTTTCGCAGATTGAGCCAGAGGGTGTCTTATCTCAACTGGAGATTTGAGTTTCTCTAGTCTGTTTACTCTGAAGTAGATTGGTGGGTGTGGGTCCAGGCTTAGCCATTCTTGGAAGCGGAAGGTTGATGACCGTTCGTACAGCAGTCTCTTGAAGCCTATCTTTTCCAATGCTTTGGCCAATACTTCAGGTTCGCCTATCACGATGGCGGACACCAGGTCGGCTCTTGCCTCAAAGAATTTCGCGATAAAGAATATCACGGTCATGACGGCCCAGAAATAAACCAAGAATAGGTAGGAGAAGAAGATGGTCGGGAATAACGGGAGCAATACGTAAAATCTGAGGAGGAATTCGGCGCCTGTCAAGCCGTACAGGAGAAGAGGATCATGTCCCTTTAAGTGGCCAAACTCGTGTCCTAGAACGCCTAGAATCTCCTCATCTGAGAGCTGGACAAGGAGGCCGGTCGTTATCAGGACGACCCCCCGGCTTGGGCTGGGTCCCGAAGCAGCCGCGTTCGGAATGATCGTGTTGGATATGACGATGTCAGGCATGGGGAAGTTGAATCTGCTGACGGTTTTCTTCACGAGTTCATAGACGTTCACCTTTCTTGTCGACAAGTCCTGCGGACTACATTCAAAACCGTGCGTTGCGAGCACTCTTTGTACGGTATCGCAGTTTATTTCTCCTCCCTTCGCCAGTGTTTCGTCGTATATCTGTTTCTTGATGGCTTCCAACTCTTTTTTTGAGTATTTTTGCCTGAAATCCTCATGTTCCTCGATGGGCAGATGGTACTCCACCAAGTGTATGTATGGGTTCCTCTCTGTTATTCGCCAGTCTGCAACTCTCGCAACGAATTTGTTAGAATAGAACACGAACACAAGTTGCATGGCTAGGAGAATGATCGGAGCTGGCCATCCTATCACGAAAAACAGAGCGATGCCAACCGTGATGAAGATCACCGAGAGGAGGATCTGGGTCTCGAGGAATATTCGATTGATCGGCTTCTTCTCTTTTCCCGTCAGCTTTTCTGGTACTATTTCTTCGCCCTCTCTCCAAGCCAAGAACAGCGTGGTGTTTCTTATTTGCTCTTCAAAAAACCCCACGAGGATTATGACGTCTTCTTTGACCTCTTCTACTAGTTTTTGAGAAATCGCATCATCAAGCCTCGTGATATTCAGCTTTACGGGTCTCTCGCCTATGATTTCCACGGCCAAATTCGGTTTCCCAGTCAGGTCCAAGAGCGTGAAAGCGAGGAAAGCGTTGTCCAATACTGTCTTCTTGGAAACATCTGTGAACCGGTCCTTATGGGGAACTATGTATTTCCGCTCAATGAAGTTCATCAATTCCTGAAGGCGTTCTGCATTTATCTCAGTCTCAACTGAAAATGATACAGTCCTATTGCCTTCTTGCATGTCTATGCTGTTCCCCGTTCCCGTTCATTTCTCTGAAGAGTACCCGTGAATTCCATTCGATGCCTTCTTGATCGCACGTTTATGTCTCTCCAACTGCCTATTAAAGAACTCGGGATTCTTGGCCCGGAAGAAAAAGGGCGCGCGATGACAATGCGTGGCAAGTGAAAAATGGGGGGAATAGTTGAGGATTGCTGATTCATGTGCGCCTACGGATCACGTTGGCCGTAATGGTTCTGCACTATGGCGACGTCTTGTGAGTCTATCTTCCCGTTGCGGGAAAGATCGCATGACCAATTCCAATCGTTCGGAGATCCGTGAGGCCCCGTGGAGCCATAACCGACGGAGCAGTGCGTCGCGTTGTAGTAATCGTGTAGACTAGCATAGTGTGCAACGTCCCTAATGTCGATTTTTCCATCAAGGTTGTAATCGACTTCAGGGGTCCACGTTGGGTTCAGCGTGGCATTACCCATTCCAAACCTTGCGGCTACCATTGACAGGTCTTTGAGATCCACTTTCCCGTCGCAGTTGACATCGGCTATCATTCCGATCTTCAACGTATCTCCCGTCAGAGTGTTATCGGACGGAGTCTGATCGCCTTCAACAGCGACGAACGCGCTTGCGACCCAGGTTCCTTTTCCGATGTCGCTCGTAGTCATGCTTCTTACGAGAGTCTGGTAGGAGTTAGCACCCACCAGGTAGTTCGTCACGATGATCTTGGGCACCGTGTTGAGGTAGATCGTCACGTTGCAGTTCACGTCATTTGCCCCCGGGTTCAGTATGCCTACCCCAAACCAGACCGTGTGGGCAGGCGTGTTCACCTCTGGCAGAGTGTCAACTAGTGGATAGACGGCTACCGCTTGGACTGAAACGTCTCCGCCGACGGCCTTAGCGGGTAAGACGCCAAAGGCAAGAGCAGCACAGATCGCAAGAACGAGCATCAGGCAGGACATCAACGTCTTAGTTCTCGAATTCATTCCTTTCACCTCCCTTAAACGCCTGAGGCACTCCTTCGCCGATTGAAACGATAAGGATGGTGGCTCTCCTCAGAGGTACTTCTCAAAACCCACGAACATCCCCAAAGCAAACGCGTGTCAAGGGCTCGCTGATCCCGGCATGCCTTCTTTTTGTGTGTCTTGTTGATGCTTCTGTATACGAGCGCCAATCCCAACGCTGGAAAACACCCTATGAGGCAAAGAAAAGCCCGCCAACCCTGGTCTCCGAAGCATTTCGCTGCGTTGACTGCCAGAGTCCTATGTTGGCACGCAAGATTCCCCATACTTACACTTGAGACCTCTTCCTGGTGGGATCCTGTCGTTGTAACCGCCTACAATCTGGGCATCCACGATTTCCGCCTTGACATCCGGTAAGCTGGTTTCTACGCATTTGAATGCGTTCGCGTTGATCCTGTTTTCAACTGCGAATTGAAAAATCGAGAATTCGCACGATTCACGATTTTCTGGTTAGATGGGCCTTGAAGAGTCTACGTGGGCTCGACGAGTTGTTTCTTGGCACGACTACCGCGGAGTCGAGAAAGCGTGTTGGAAAATGAGTGACCTTGCTTCTCATGCTCCTCTTTGTTTTTGAGTTCTTTGAATATTGCCTCAAAAAGTGTTCCGGAAGGAGGCTGGAACCCTCCGTTCTTAAGCGTTGAATTCCGCGTCTCGCGGTCGAACATGCGGTCTTCAATACTATCGCAGTGCGCTCTGAGCTTTCCATCGAATTCGATCAGCGTCTTCTGTGCATATTTTCTTTTGCGGGATCTGGCTAGACTGCCTATTTTCATCGCTTCTTTCCTTCCTCTATTTTCTGCGCGTTAACCACACGCCGAAGATGGCTATCATGGCAAGCATCAGCCAGAAGGTTAGTACGAGCATCGCTGAAGCATCAGGAAACATGTTCTCAAACATCCTTCTTTCTCCTTTCTCCCTAGAATGGTTACCTGCAGATTGACCTAAAAGCGAAGTTTCGAAACTCGGAATAGTCACTCGATGATCATATTTCAAGAAATGACATTTCTAGACGGCAAAGTGTGTGCTAGCCATTCGCAGAAAAAAGGGGAGACAAAGGAGACTGCTTGTCTAGTCCGGAAAAGGAAATGGGGGGCTTCTATCCCTTACTTGAGGGAAAACTTGAGCGCGCGCGGAAGCTATTTCCTTCTCAGGAGGACCATGTTGATGTTGCTTGGAGGTTTGGCTTTGTCGAGGGGTCTGTCCAGATACCAGGTGCTTTCCGTTCCTTCCCACCAACCGAGAAACTCGAATTTTCCATTGAGTTTCACGAGTGCCTTGAATTCTTGCGGGAAGATAAGTTTCAAATCCTCGTCAGTGCTGAACCTTCTGATTTGGCCATGGTCATTGACTTCAAGCAGTACCCTTTCGGTGTAAACCTGATTCAGTATGTCCTTACAAGAAGTGCGGAAGTAGGTCGTTCTAACCGTGATTCCGTCTCTTTCCATATCCCAGCTTTGCTCCCTGCTGTCTGTCCAATCGGCAATCTTGTTCTGAATGAAATATAGACCCCCTCTCTTGAGAGAACGGGCTACGGAATCCAGGTGGCCGATGAACTTCTCATTAGACTCGACAGCCAAAGAACCCATCATTATGAACGCGAAATCTGCTTTCTTCTCGAGTCTGAAGTCGCACATGTCAGCCTGAATGGCCTCGATTCTGAGTCTTTCCTCTTTTCCCTTCCCAGTTAGGTACCGAAGCATCTCAGATGACTGGTCCAGTCCCACAGCCTCATAGCCTCTTCTTGCAATCTCCCTCAACTGCAGGCTTGGTCCACAGCCGATGTCAAGAAAACGCCGGACCTTTATCTTGCTAAACTCCTTGACTATCAACTCGAAGGTATCAACCTGCTTCCTCACGTCAAAGAAGCTAAACGCAATCTCATAGTAGAGAGGGTGACTGTAGATTTCCACAGTTACATTATCGTTTCTTTATCAATATAAGCTGGCCATGTCTAAGAAGAACAGCGACCATTTTCTGGAATATCATGAGCAACGAGCACATCGAGACCATGTAATAAGACCTGAGACTCCTTTCGCGAACACCAATACTAATGTCGAGGCTTTTTCGCCAATAGAGTCCATGGTGTCTCTTGGAATCACTCAGTCAGTCAGTGAGAAAGGTTTCGCAAGAGTGAAACCAATGCAACCGACCCACTGTGGCACGGAGAGAACCTGTGTTGACGCCCTCCTCAACGGAGCCCACGTATTTACTTATATCGATTTCCCCGTCTATGTTTGACAGGAGTCAATGCGGATGACGCATTTTGGTGTGATCGCTGCCGGTGCTCGAAGGGCTGCGATGAAAAACACTGAGAAGAAGCTGCTTAGTGCAAGCGCTGTTTCAGCGAGAGCTGCAGTGGTGCTAGAGCCAGCCAAGATAACGTCCGGACATGAGTTAGAGTGGATAGACCGTCCCTTGAAGCGCGCGGCATCTGTTCAGAGTAACTTCTACCCGTTTCAAGAAAAAGTGGTGTGTACTGGAGATTTCTCAGACGCAGCTTTCTGCAGTATTGAAATCGAGCACCCCTTCCTTTTTCTCGTTAAATAACAACCTCTTCAGCTATACCGCACACTTCCCTTCAAAACCCTAACAACGCAATTGATCCATCTGCAACTGTTAGCGCTAGAAATGAAGAATGGTGTAGGGTGGCTTTGGTTTACAACCTACACAGTGAAGTCTATTCTCACCGTATGGTCTGCGTCTAAGCCGCTGAAGTTGTACGTATTGCCATTTATCATGATGGTTCCACTATAAACGCCATGGTTTGGACCGCCAGTCTGAGTAACAGCGAATATAAGGTAGTGTGCTCCGCCTACTAAATTCCATTGAAAGGTCATGGTATCACCACTGCTGTGAGCTTCATCAACGTCGGAACCAACATGGTCGCCTCCAGATGCAAGGGGTGGCATCGGTCGGTCAAACACCACATCCCAAGTCCTAGGATAGTAGTCGTTCGGATCACTAGCATGTATTTGAATTGCTGTTACTGTGGGGCCCGTGGGGCTGCCTGTGATTTGTATCGTAAATCCATGGGAACCAACACTAGCTGTTTCATTTATGGTTAGCGCTATCATGACTGGGTACAATTGACCCACGCCCAAGTCTCCAGACGCGGGCATGTTCCATGCGATCGTTCCAACCGGACCTAAGTCTGAAGATGCTATCGAGAATGTATGAAGGTTGACGTTACCAGTATTATTCAGATATCCCATCCAAGTTCCTGTCTCACCTTGGGCAATATTGCCAAACGCTATAGATGTCACGACGGTCGAATTGTCAGAAGCGATCAACTGCAGTGCTGGATCTGCTCTAACTACAGCAACACTCGACGGAACATTCAGAACATAATCTCCTACAGCTGCGTATCCGATTACTGATGCCGCCGCGATCATTGCCAACGCTATGCACCAAAATCGTTTGCTTATCGTCTTTTCCTTAAAGATCGTTTTTTCACCTCCCCCCATTCTATCTCCGGATCTGGTAGAAATGGAATTGATTCGGCTAGGCCACAAAATGAAACAAAGTTCTGAGTAACATATAAAGCCTGTGGCACCCAGTTTGGCACGACTGCTTCAACTCTCGGATACGCCCGCGCTTCGTTTTCAAAAGTAGTAAGGCACTGTAAATCTTATGCTGAAGTTGTCTATTTCTTTTTGTTAGACTCATAATGACAAAAAACAAATGCATGCGCAATAAATAAAAAGCCTTTCACGTATTTATAGAAGAAAGAAACAATTGAAAAAGGGACTCCAATATGAAACTCGATATCGGGTGTGGTGGAAACAAGAAGCCAGGTTTCTCGGGCGTCGATATCAATCCCGGTGAGCAAGTTGATTTTGTAATGGACGTACAAAAACTGGAATTCGAAGATAATAGTATCGATGAGATCTTATCCCGCAGATGCATCCAGCACGTGGAAGACGATAAGAAAGCCTTGAGTGAGATTTATAGAGTTTTGAAACCTGGTGGCATCTTTACGCTTGAGATTGCATCTTGGTATGGCTGGTTGTACTATCGCCTGCATTTGTCCTCTTCCTACGGCAACTACGAGATTTTCCACTTGTATCGACACTCGAAAATCAAGAAAAAGTTGGAAGAAGCTGGATTCACAATTCAGAGTCTGCGTCATATCCATGGTCCTAGAGGAATAGGATACGACATTCAGGTTATTAGTAAAAAAGAAATCGCGCATGAGAAACCCACCTGAAAACTGCGGTGTTTTTGATACCAAGTTCAATATGCCCCTATTCAGAAGGCTGATTCGACCAAACCACTAATTTCGGAAGTTACAACATCAAATCCATGGGAATCCGCTTTGATTCTGTTGCACATGTTTGTAATCGGTTTGGCGAAGTAATGGAGTTTGGGCTGCGCAACGGCAAAAACAATCTGACTTTAGACAGTTAGCGTCGCCAGAAAGAGCCGGGATTTCGAGATTATGACAGATCCATCTCGCGCGCGCTAAGGATGGCAGAGTATGGTGGAAAAAGTAAGGCGTGTTCAACGGCCTTACAGAAGAAAACGTTGAATCACGCTCGCACTCATCCCTGTTGCAAACGAAGAAAGAGAAGAATGAATTCTAGCCTTGATGCTTTTCTCGCAGATCATCCTTCTTGCGTTTTGCGTCGAGCACGTATTGTATGGCCTCGTCCTGTTCTTTGGAGTATAGTAAACGCTTGCCGTCCTCTGCCTCGCTTGTTTCGCGTTTTCGCAGCTCTCGGTACACTAGTACCGCTATTAGCGCGACCCTGACGACTATTGGTACGGCACTGAATGCAACTACCCCTGACATGATTATCAGTGCACCTCCAAGAACGGAATGAAAGCTATGAGCGCCACTTGCAGTAGGCCTTTGAGGCCAGACAGCATTTTGATGCACCTAGACTTTGATGCGATAATGGTAGAATGGGTACGCACATTCGGCAACGCCGGCTCCCAGATGACTGGCTGTGGCCAGAATGAGGGGCAAAGCCTCAATCGCGCGCAGCTTCCACATTATCTTTCCCAATCCTTTTTTCCGTCCAGATTATGTTAGAACGAGAGTTAATTGATACAATCTCTAAGAGTATATCGAATAGCTATGGAGCGCGTTCCTCTCACCCTCACGAATGCTTCTGTAATGTTTTCCAAACTTGAAGTTTTGGTTATAGCGAAGCGCATTGATCTCCTGCGCAATTCTTCTTTTTTAGCGACTTTCGTTGATGCTTTTGTATACAGACTTTTTCGCAGAATCTTAAGAGCGCACGTCTCTGGAACCTGACTCGGAAGCACTTTCGGGTTTCGCTTGGTGAAGGCAGATTCGCCAGACTTAACACGTATGAGAATCGTCTGACTGCAATCGACTTGAAGTTCTACTGTTAGAAGCTCAAGCCTATTCACGTCCATTCAGCGTTCTGAACTGGTTTTTCCCTGAAAGAGTTGGCAGAAAATGCAAGGCTCGATACTGCATTCCCCCGAACGGTGAGTACGTGATAGACGTTGATTCTTATCTAGTTCTCGAAAAGCATGGCCACAGACAAGACAGTCAATGGAGTGTTTGCGAGGCCCGCACGCTAGATTCTTTCGCAAACTTCTTAATGGAGCAAGCCCATTCTAGATTTGGGGAAGGGAGTTGAATTGATTGGGAAATCTGTTTCTATAATTCTGCTATCTTTGCTCGTAATGAGCATGTTAGCATTGACATTTAGGGTTCAACCAGTGGGGGCAAGCGGAGCAATTTACATACGAGCCGATGGAAGCATAGATCCGCCAACGGCGCCTATCTATACTGCAGACAATATCACATACATGTGGCTGGCGACATAATCAGCGGTGCTTATGGAATTGTGGTTGAGAGAGACAACATTATTCTGAACGGGGTAGGATACACCTTTCAAGGAACAGGAAGCGGAACAGGGATAAGCCTTGCAGGAAGAACCAATGCAACAGTGCAGGACACGACGATCAAAGCATTTAATGATGGTATCGTGCTCTATTCTTCTTCAAACAACAGCATAGCGGAAAACAGCATAACAGCAAACAACCAATATGGCGTCTATCTCTATTATTCTTCAAACACCAGCAACATCGGAGACAACATAACAAACAACATGTATGGCATCCATCTCGATTATTCTTCGAACAACAACATCGCCGGAAACAACATAACAAACAACGGGGGCGGCCTCCTGCTTGAGTCTTCTTCCAGCAACAGCATTTATTATAACAACTTCGAGAACAACACTGTTCAGGCGATTATCCCAATGACCGCCAGCAACACTTGGGACAACGGTTATCCCTCTGGCGGAAACTAGTGGAGCGGCTACACTGGTGCCGATGTGAAGAAAGGTCCTAATCAAGATGAACCAGGAAGTGATGATTTAGGTGATATACCCTATGTTCTCGATGAAAATAATCGGGACAATTATCCACTTATCTATGCTTATGGCAGTCTCCCCCCGCTACTTACACACTAACGATTATAGATATCGCCAATGGCACAACCAATCCAGCTCCGGGAACCTACACGTATTCTCAGGGACAAACTGTTCCCGTACAAGCCATACCAGATAGCACATGTGTTCTTGACCACTGGGAACTTGATGAGAGCATAGGTGGAGCCAACAACTCGATAAGTCTAGTGATGGATACGAATCATACATTGCTTGCAGTCTTCAAACCTCTTCTTATTCATGACATAGCTATCGTCAACATAACACTTTCCAAAACCGTTGTTTGTCAGGGCTACAACTGCAGCGACATAAACGTTACAGTTGCAAATCAGGGCAACTACACTGAAACATTCAATCTGTCGGCTTACGCCAACGACACAGCCACAGGCAACACAACATGTATCGTCACTTTCATGAATGTTACTTTGGCGATCGGCACCTCTACAAACCTAACATTTGATTGGAACACTACTAGCTTTGCTAAGGGCAACTACACCATTAGCGCCTACGCTGAGCCAGTTCAAGGTGAAATAAACACTGCAAACAACAACTTCACGGGCGGGTGGGTCGTGGTATCGATGGTTGGCGACCTGACAGGCAGCTCTACTAATCCTTGGGACTTTGTCCCAGACGGAAAGGTTGACGGCAAAGACATAACAATAGTGGCCCTGTGCTACGGCTCAGCACCCGGACGCCCACCACCATACACGTGGAACGCAAACTGCGACGTAAACGGCGACGGCAAATTAGACGGTAAAGACATAGCAATAGTAGCCATACACTATGGACAAGTAGGCCCGTAACCCTCTTTTTTCTCGGTTCAACCCTTGGTCAGTAGCATGATCTCTGTCAGATTATCTAATCTTGCTAATTCTTCTGAAAGAAAGAAGCATCGTGGTCGGGTAGACAGGCTTGGCGAAAAAGAATGCGGAGAGAGCAAATGATCAATCGGTGAACCTTTGCACCTTGCCGCCAATGGTTGATCTTAATTTTGCATAGAACATTCTTTCATACACCTATAAATATTCTCATAGATTTAACTATGGATTAGAGGAGAGACAAACTTTCATGGTCGCGCGGAAGACTTCTGCTGGGTAACCCAGAAGCTCTCGCAGATCCGCTAGCGAGTTGTGGCCTCTTCAAAGATCAAAAGAGCGAGATGAAACAAGCAGCTACGTGAAAGAGGAGAAAGGAAAATGAGAATAAGAGTCGCAGAATTAACGTTAGTCGTGATTCTTCTTATGAGTTTCACCGTGATTCTGGCAAGAGGACAACCGTCGCAGCCCCACAATGCCGATGCCATGTGGGTTGAGCCCTCAGCCAGCAGCTTCAACACTAACACTACGTCTGTTGGTTTCAAGTTCAACGTCACAGTGGCTATGAACTTCACCGAAGACGTGTTCGCGTGGCAAGCCGTGATATACTACAACGCCACACAACTGAACTGCACCCGCGTCGGACCTACGGCACCGCCGACCAGCGACTTCATGACTGGCCACGGAACCACTTTCTCGAAGGCAATCAGCCCCGGATCCTACCCGCCGATTGGCGATCTCAAATCAGCAGTAGCCGCTGAAACATGCTCAAACCCCGACTTCGCACCAGGACCGCACAGCGGAACCCTATTCTGGGCAGAATTCCAGATAATGCTGGCACCAAGCTCAGGCAACTTCGACAGCAAGTTTGACATAAGCACAGAATACGCGGCCACCAACACGTACGTGTGGGACACATTTGCCAATGCGTACACGTTCACACCCTACGATGGCACCTACCAGTATATCAATTCGTCCGGTCCCCCACCTCCACCAACTTCACTTAATGTTTCTATAACCCCCCTCTCTACGACAACACATGTAAACGAAACGGTACACTTCACTTCAACGGTAAGCGGAGGAACAGCACCATACAGTTTCCAATGGTTCCTAAACGGAACTTCCGTACCCAGCGCGACATCAAACAATTGGAACTTCACACCGGCAGCAATCGAATCTGACAACGTATACCTAACTGTGACAGACGACAATGGAACCACCAAGAACTCGGATAACGCCTCAGTCACAGTCATGGCGCCGCCTGGGGGAACCAGAATATCTGTAGAGCCGCCTGAAATCACTAACCTGACGATGGGTCCATCATCAACCTTCGATATTAACATCACACTGGCCAACGCCACGAACGTGGGATTATGCACATTCAACCTCACCTACGTTCCATCCGTCATAAACTGGGTTGGAATAGACGTTTTCCGGGTTCAAGGTCAGTTTCCAATCGCCACATTAATGCTAGACGGTAAAGCAGGCTTCGTGTGGGTCAGCCTCAACTACTCGAGTCCGATCAGCACGGACCCTCCGGCCCCAATCGTCAGAATGAGCTTCCACGTTGAGGCCTACGGCATTTCACCCTTAAACCTGAATTGTACGCAGTTGCTGGACTCTGCAGGGAACCCGATAACCCACAGCGATTCCGACGGTTTCTTCTCAAACATAATAATTGACGTCGCAGTCACCAACATCGTCCCGGCGACCAACTATATATTTCAAGGATTGTCAGACGACATCAACGTGACCGTCCAGAACCTTGGCAACATAAGCGAAACCTTCACCGCAAGCGCATACTACAACAGCTCGCTCATCGGAACCGTCCCAATAGTCAACTTGGCGCCCGGCGCCGAGACAACGGCAACCATCACGTGGAACACTACGGGAGTGCCTGAAGGGAACTACACGATCACGGGAGTAGCCTCAATCGTACCATACGAGAGCAACACGGCCAACAACATCTACGTTGATGGCATCGTGCAAGTCGTCACGATAATCCACGACGTGGCCATAACCGACGTGACGCCAGCAAACAGTTGGGTCTACCAGCGCAATCAATTGAAGATTAACGTGACCGCCGCGAACCTTGGCAACGTAAGCGAAAGCTTCAACGTCACCGCCTACGCCGATAATAGCACGATTGACATGTTCCCAGTCGTGAACTTGGCCTCAAACGCCCAGATCACAATAACCTTCGTCTGGAACACAACATCATATCCATCATGCCAGAACTACACGATAAGCGGCCAAGCAAGCCTTGTTCCACACGAGTACAACGCGACCAACAACGTCCTCATCGACGGAACCGTCAAGCTAAGACTGTATGGCGACGTGAACGACGACGGCAAAGTTGACGGCAAAGACATAGCCTTGGCATCGCTAGCGTTCGGAACAGTCCCAGGCGATCCAAGATGGAACCCCAACGCCGATATAAACCAAAACGGCAAGATCGACGGAATAGACATCGTCTTGATCTCGCTTAACTTCGGAAAAAGCTGCCCATAAGCTGTCCAAAACCCTTTTTTTCTCGGTTCAACCTTTGGTCTGTAGCATCGGCTATCAAGAATGTTCATTAATGACTGGCATTAGAAATAGACACAAGAAGTATCGAGCTGTCTAAGCTCAGGCACGCCCTCTAACTGGCCCATTATTCCTTAAACTTGCTCTTTGATCCTTTTTTCCAGTATTGATAGTGGATGTTCTGGAATACCTTTTAGGGCTTCAGAATCTTCCTCCGTGATTTTTGGATCTGTTGGGATCATAACGGTAAATATGGAGCCTTTTCCTATGGAAGTTTCCGCCGAGATTGTGCCTCCATGAGCTTCTACTATGCGTTTGCAGATGGGCAGTCCTAGGCCCATTCCCTTAGCCCTGGTCGTAAAAAGGGGGTGACCAAAGCTTTCTCATAATCTCACTTGGGATTCCGACTCCTGTGTCAGAAACACTGATAGCTACACCTTCATTCACTTCTATGCATTCCACCATGACCGTTCCCCGTTTGGCATCGCGTCAAACGCGTTCTCCACCAGTTTAGCAAAAACAGTCTTCATTTTTTCCTGATCACATTTGATTCTCGGTGTTTCTTGTGTTTTGTCCAATATCGTAACGTTGTTCGGAACTTTCACGTGGGGCAAGACTTCGCTTAGGATTGATTTTGGTTCGGTCTCGGATAAATTGAGCTTTATCTCCTCTGCGTATTTCAGGAGGTCAGATATGATTTTATCCGAGTGAGCAATTGCCCTTTCGATTGTTTCAACCATTTCCTTCTCTCTTGCGTTCATTTTTGCTTCCAACTTTGTTTTCAAGTAGTACGCGGCACCGCTGATTCCTGTCAGGGGATTTCGCAAATCATGCCCGACCATTGCTGCTACCTGTCCAGTTGCTGCAAGATGTTCAGCTTTTCGCAACTTTAGGGTCTTATCCTTGATCTCGGACAACATTCCATTGATTGATTGTGCTAGGACTGAAAGCTCGTCGTTTCCTTCGATTGACACTCGAGCCATGAGATCTTTATCTTTTCCGATTTTTCGGACATCACTGGTAAGCTTGACAACTCTATGCAAGACAGTTGTTTCCATTAGTACTAGAATTGCGGCTACGAAGACCGCGGCTAAACCAAGAAGCGCTAGTACGAAGTAATTCATGGTGCTTAGTCCTTGTATGTAGATATCTCTGAACATGTCAATCCTAGTAATCAGGATGGGTTTTCCGTATACATCCTTCACAAGCGCGTATCCCGCAACAAAATCCGCATTCAACGGTCGAACAAGAATGGCTTGGTTATCAGAGAGAGACGGAATTGCGGCCTGAAAATCCGAAGGCATACTCGGGTCACTAATGAGTTCCAGAGTGAGAGACAAGTGGGTAGATTGAGCTAATCGATCAATTTCTTCCGAGTCCAAATAGCGCCCCATGATTAGCGCCCCTTGAATGGGGCCCTCATGTTGGCTTGTCAATATTGGCTCCGAGGCGATTAGCATCGGATTCTCGGGAAGGAGAACGATTCCGCATACTCCGCTCCCTGTGCTGTTGTCGCGCCAAAGAAACTCATGAGCAGAAACCTCTCTAATCACACTTTCAGGAACTGGTATCTCTGTTGCGTTCTGAATGTCGAAAGCCTTGCCGTAGACTATCTGACCGGATGATTTGATGAACAGCATGAGATTGAGCCTTTGAGTAGCAAAAGTCGGATCAGCAAGGTTCGCATCGACATATTGGTTGTTGGGGTTGATGATAAAATTATAGGTTTCGTCCCAGGCTGCATAATCATTAGTTTTGCTCCGCAAATCAGAAACATCATCAGACAGAGAACTCAGAAATCGATCGACGTTCTCGTGGACGATGGTCGCTTCCAGTTTCTCGAAGCTATTTGCCAACAAAGAATGGAAAGAGACATAGACTGCCACCAACAGAGTGATAGCTAGGATGCCAATTGCAATTGATGTTCTCTTCCGCATTCCCATTGTCTAACCTGCTGTTTACGTGCTCCGTACACCCTACGGTGGGCGTATTCGAAAGTTGGACCAATTCACAAGTAGTCTAACTACAGGGACCATAGATAAGCTACTTATGAATGAATACTATTTATCGCTAAACTGTATAGAACAGAAGCGCGCGCTATTGGCATGGTAGGACACGCCTACTCTTTCAAAGTGGACGAGCCTTACGCATGATCCTCGGCTCGCTCTAGTCGCTATTTCGGTTGCATGAGGGGCCTGAGAAAAACCATAGTTGAGGCTGAGGGAGGGTCAAACCAGCTCTACCGTTGTCCTAAGTGCGATTCAGACCAGCTGAATCGAAACGGTTTTCTAGTGTCTGCCGACGGTTTCAAGCTTCAAAAATGGGTTTGCCGAAATTGCGACTGTCGTTTCACACAGAAACCAAATAATTATAAGGAAAACAGGATAATTCTTCAGCGTCGGGTATGCACGGTCTTGCAGGACGTGAAAAACATGACCCCAGAAGAAGCCGCTGGGTTGATAGAGGTAGGCTTTCAGCTTGAAGACACCATCAACGGCGTGCATTTGTATAAGAAACGCAAATAAGCCCAGACCGGCCGGGGTGAGTTGAAAGCATGAAAAAAGCGGCCGGGGTGAGGTAGCTTGGTAGCCCATAGGCCTGTGGAGCCTAGCGCCCGGGTTCAAATCCCGGCCCCGGCCCTCACCGTTTCTTTTTGAGCCAAGTTATTTTGCTGAGTGATCTTAGGATTGCCCAGTCTCAGATAATAGTGACATTCTCTAGAGTTATGATGCCTTGGTCAACTAGATTGAAGTCTATGCCAGGAATGAGGAAGCCATATTCGAAAGTCCCACGATGTGAAGACCTGTATCGGACGGTTTCATAGCGCGTTACTGCACGATCAGAGAAACGTTTGGGACTTGGGGATTGATGCCTCGAAGCTGATAGGCTGGCGTGGGACATGAAAGGTTTTGCGTTTAGAAAGAGTCTTGAAATCAACGGTTACGATGTTTCGACGCTTAATGGAAGGCTGCAGGCAAGTGCGAGAAATACAAAGAAAACTTGGACTGTAATTATTGGCAGAAACAGAACTGAGGGCCAAGATGATCTGAAGGAGTTGGAAAGCAAGCTTGTTCGTAATTAAGGATCATTTATACCGGACCTTGAACGCCACGATAATCAGAGCTTGAACAAAAACAAGAAAATTCGCAATAATCACGGGTGCATCGTCAATCAATATGCCATAAATAAACCACACAAGAACCCCAACGCAAAATATAGAAAACATTCCCAGCGAAATGTCTTTAGTAGATTTTGTCCTCCAAACCTTCAACAACTGAGGAAAAAAGGCAACGGTTGTAAGCGCGCCCGCTAGCGAGCCCAGAGCAGTCACGTAGTCTATCATGAACCATCACTAGCATGACTCCTAGCAAACCATCCTATTTAGAATTTGTCACCTAGAAAAGTCGTAATATCATAGTTGCGTGGTCAAAGACCCGCATCGTGCGGGCCGAAGAACTGACAGTACATAGATCCGTTGGAACCCCACGCCTTCACGACTGCACGTTGACCAGATTTCGAGGGTGCGTTAGAGATAAGTTGCACGATGAGGTAAAGACTAATAGAACAAGAGTCATTCCTATTATGATTGATGGTTGCAGAGATAATGGAAAGGAAGAGACTGGTTTTTCCGTTCTCAGCCATAGTCGGCATGGACAAGCTGAAATTGGCGATCCTGATCAACGCGATCAACCCCAGGATAGGGGGGGTACTCATAAGGGGGCCGAAAGGCTCAGGGAAGAGCTCCATAGTCCGCTCGCTGGCGGACATTCTGCCCAAGATAAGAGTCATCAAAGACTGCCCATTTAACTGCAGCCCAGACGACCCGTCCAACATGTGCCCCATCTGCAGCGAAAAATACAAAGAAGGCCAGAGCCCGCCTGTGGAAGAAAAGGAGATGGCGATAGTCGAGTTGCCGCTGGGCACGACCGAGGACCGACTCATCGGAAGCCTGAACGTGGAGAAAGCAATAAAGCAGGGCATACTCGCCCTGGAGCCGGGAATTCTAGCCGCAGCAAACCAGAACGTTCTCTACGTGGACGAAGTCAACCTATTGCCCGATCACATCGCGGACGATCTGCTCGACGCAGCCGCCACGGGATGGAACGTCGTCGAGAGAGAAGGCATCTCCGTCAGCCACCCGTCAAGGTTCATCTTCATGGGCACGATGAACCCCGAAGAGGGAGAGCTCAGGCCGCAGCTTCTGGACAGGTTCCCCCTGTCGATCAACGTTGAAGGCATTTCCTCAATCGACGACAGGGTGGAAATAGTCAAGAGAAACATGGAATTCGAGGCTGAATCCGGAAGGTTATACGAGAAATACAGACCCATGCAGGAAGAGACTCGAAACAGAATACTGCAGGCTAGAGAGATGCTGCCGAAAGTGGCGTTCCCAGAGGAGCTACTCAGGAGCATTTCGAAAGCCTGCCTGGACCTGAAGGTCGACGGGCTACGACCGGACATCGTCATCGCAAAATCGGCATCGACGCTGGCCGCGTTCGAGAACAGGACCGATGTGACAATCAACGACGTTCTGGTAGCCGCAGAGCTTGCCCTGGGCCACAGGACGAGGCAAGGTGGGTTCGTGGAGCCGGCGACGCCTCAGGAGATAGGTGACGTCTTCTCGGCCTCGGCGAAGAACCTGTTCAAGTTTGAGAAGACCGGAGAGAAAACGGGAGAGGAGATGCAGAAGAAGAAATCATACGGGGGAAAAGCCGTATTCTGGGTCAAGAAGGATGCTTCTGATGAAGAGGAGAAGAAGGCAGAGAGGGAAAGCCGGTCTGACAAGCTGCAAAGAGCGAAGCTCAGGTTGAACTTCCTTCTGGGTCGATTCACGGGAGGAGTCTGGGGAATAGGAAAAAGACTCAAGAGAAGCCCCAAGGATGCGCCTGTAACGGACTCGCTTCAAGTTGGCAGTGACAAGCTTCGAGGCGAAACATACGACGGCGGGCAAGTGGACAGCAAGAAGGGCCAAAAGAAGGCGTATCCAACAGTCAGTGAAGTGGCAAGCACGATCGGGGTAACACAGGGCTTTCCCCTGCTCAGCAACCTCAGGGAAAGAGTCAAGTCTCCTTCAAGGTTTCTCCTAGGGATGACGAAAACCAAACCGAAGAAGAAAAGCACACTTACCGGCAGGCGTTCTCAACTGGTAACGACTCTCGGTCGAGGAAGACCCTACGGCTGGGAGATCCCACATGGAAGACCGGCGGACATTCACGTGTCGGCGACCATACGGGAAGCAGCGCGGTGGCAGAAGGATCGAGAAAAACCGCTAGGCACGGCTCTGAGAATCTCCTTTGAAGACATAAGAGAGAATCTCAGGTCAGGAAGGGCTTCGTTGACCATGGTTTTCGTCATTGACCTCAGCGGATCCATGCTCTACAACGTCGAAGCCGTCAAAGAGGCACTGCTCGGATTGCACGGTGACGCCTATCGAAGCAGAGACCGCGTCGGCATAGTAGCCCTGAAAGGTCTGGACGCGGTGATCGTTCAGCACCCCATAACGAACCTGAGGGTCGTGGCAAACAAGCTCGTGAACATGCGCATCAGCGGCTTCACCCCCTTGGCGGCCGGAATGAACAAGGGCCTGGAAGCGCTGAAAGAGGCCAAACGGAGAGATTCCTCAACCATGCCGGTCATGGTTATAGTGACCGACGGCAGCGCCAACATCCCACTCAAGAGAAGCCTCGAGACTGGCCAGATTCGCCAGATAGACGAGTCGTTGGCGGCAGTGAGAGAATACGAAGACCTGGCCGTAAAGGACGCATTCTCCATGTCAAGAATCGTCAAGCGAGAAGGCATCCACGTAATAGTCATCAACACCAACCCACACATATGGGGTCGAGAATCGTACGGGTTCGCGGTCACAGAGCAAATAGCCCGATTAACGGGCGGAACCCATCATGCGATCGGCGCCCTCGCAACCGAGAAGGAAATAATCGGCAGCATGATCGACCACGTGAGAGAAGACGAAAGAAGCATCGCCGCGAACAGAGTTGCAGGCTGATAACGGGCTGCACCCTCCAGCTTTCCCGGCTTACACCGGGGGCTTCAGACGCTTTTTAACTTCCTCGCGGGTCTTCATCCACCTCTCAAACTCTCCAGAGGGCGGGTCTTCAATGAACAGTCTCTTTCTTGATGCTTCCAAATAGGTGCCCCGTAGCCCTAGGTACTCAGCCGCGGTCAGAACCGTGTGCTCGGTCTTATAGGCTCGATATAGAACGTCCACTGACCGCTCTCTCCAATTCTCGTCCCTGATGAAATGATGCTCCAGGATCGTAACTGGAACACGTTCAACGATCCTCTGCAAGTTTCCCAACGCAGCCTGAATCTGCTTTTCGTCAGTCTTGAACCCGATCAGGTAGGACGGCGGCCCTCCGATCACAAGCAACTGTGGCTTTTCTCCGATAATCAGCTCGCGTGTCCGCGACGACATGGGACCCTGAACGTCGGGCGCGAACATGAACACGTCACCTTCGCATTTGACGGTTGTCATGAGAACCCATCCTAAGAAGGAGTCTTCGGGCCCGTGAAAAACTGGCTCTGAGAAGCTGATTTCTGTGTCCCCAAAATTGAAGGTCTTTCCGTCCGAAACCTCGAGCTTCTTCGCATAGCTCCCCCCGGTCTTCTGAAACATCCATCCCCTCCGCCTCTGACTGTAATTGACCATCTCCCGAGGATTCTTCAACAGGACAGTCTTGCCCTCGTAGATCTGTCTTGCAGTCTCAGTTTCCTCAGTCCATTGAGTCATCCAGTCCTCATAGGAGGGAGTATGATGATCAAAATGATAGTGGCTCAGCGTTATGAGGTCGGCTCTTCCAGCCGCATCTGCAATCTTTTTACGACAGCCGATAATCGCTTTGAACTCTTCAGGATGTGGCGGCAAGCCGAAGCGGTTAGGACAAAGTGAGACTCCGGCATCCAGGAGCATCTTCACGCTGGAAGTCTCGACGTACGTGCACATGGATCTTACGCCGAGACTCTCTGCAGCCAATGGGGTGACTCGAATATGCTTCAGCATTCTCGTCAAAACAGGAGTGCCAGGGTGATATATCTTTTTATTCGAGCTCCCCCAAGCTTTGACCGGTGGGCGATGACGACTCTGGCCCCAATGATTCCGGATGATTTGGATCTTGAGTGCGAGAGCTCGCCACCTAACAACGTTGTAGGCAGATGAAGCTGGACCGGTGGCTCTCTTGGGCTAGACGAGGAAAAAGTGACTCCGGTTGATGCCTTTGCACAGGGCCCGCGTTAAGGATGCTTTGCAGAGGCTCGCCCGTTCAGCATTATCATTGTTTGGTGCTTCGTTTTCGGGCGCATGTGGTGCCGGAGTGTTTAGGCTGTTCCCGGAGATGGGCTCATGTTGCCCTGAACGAGAATGTTGCCCATGATCGTCTCTTTCAGGGTCGGGCCTTTCTATTTTTCTTCAGAGGGTTTTTCCCAGATCTCCAGCATTTTCTTTTTCAGTTCTCGGCGTTTCCTGTGCAGGAACCGGTAAACCGTGGCGTGCATGCTACCCTTGACGAGCATCTGTATTGCTTCTCTTGCGACTTCTGCCTGCTCGATCGTGCCGATTATGCTCACGGTGTGGCCGTACACGGCTAAGTGGGTGCCAGTCAATTCTTCGATGATGTTTCTGGTCTTCCCGTTCATCCCTATTATTCTTCCTTTGATTCTTTTTAAGTCAGCTTCTGAATGTCCGAAGACGGTTCTCAAGTCTATAATGTCAAGGATGGCCTCCTCATCGCGGATTAGCCGAAACGCGTGTTCGGGCGAGAACCCGCGCCCCAGCGCGGTCACCACGTCTCTGGCCTTGAACAGCATTGATGGGTCCGCGGCTTTTTCCGAAAGGTCTACCGTGACGTCGCCCGTCTGACTGTCTATCTGAAGTTTGACTGAAAGCCTTTCTTCGATGTTCTTCTTCGTTACTCCGTCTGGACCTATTACGACCCCGACTCGTTCTGCCGGTATTTTCACAAACGTGTTAGGTTTCGACGTGTCCAGTCACTCTCCTGTGGCATTCTTCCATTGGAAGAACGTTTACGCCTAACCGACTAAAAAACCTATTCAAGTTGGTCAAGTCTCTGCGCAGAAGAAAATCAGCCATCGGATGCACGACAGAAACTGCCTGCGAAACGTCAAATATCACTGGGTGACCCTTCCAAACCATTACGTTGTATTCGCTCAGGTCTCCATGTACGAGCTCAGCCTTGACATAAAGCTTCTTCAGGAAAACCAGGATTTCACTGTAGATCCTATTCGGGTTTGCTGGCGACCGCTCCTTCAGCGACGGGGCACTCTCCCCATCTTTGCCGATGAACTCCATAATCAGCACGTTGTCCCTAACTGTAACAGGCTTTGGCACCCTGACTCCTGCCCACGTTGCCTGCTGCAAGTTTCGGTACTCTTTACGAGCCCAAGTGAAGACGAGCGAACGCGTGTCATGCTTGACGCCCTTGAACCGAGGGTCACCCTCGATGTACGGAAGCATGCCCTTGCGAAACTCTGCCGACACGGTCAGATAGATCTTGACGGCCAGCTCGCGCCCGCCTGGGTCCTTCGCCCAGTAGACCCGCGATTCTTTTCCAGCGCTCACCACGCCGTAGATGTCGCCCAACACGCCCGCGTTCAGAAAATCGTATATGACCATAAGCGTGGAACGGTCAAAAACCTCCTCCATGACCTCGAGTTCTTCGCTCCGCTTCACCTTCATCAACTGCTCGGTCTCATACGACTTCTCCTTCTTCAGAAGCCTCTTGTCCACGCGCTTTCTGAACGACACCTAATAAGACCCGCCTAGCTCAACGTTGAACCTAGCTGTCGGTGACCCAGCCCCTCCTGCGTAGATCATCAGCCTGAACACGAGTTTGTCGCCAGACAGAGTCCCGGCGCCTATCCGACTCAAAATCCCGCGAAAAAACGAGAACACCCTCCCTCACACGGATCCAAACACGCCTCTTCATCTCCGCAGATTCGACACAGACCCTCAAGACCACCCTGACACTCAACTATCACACGATCAAAACCCAACAGCCTCGTTGCCAGACCTAAAACGCCATAAGCGGAAGAAAGAACCATCTCGCTCAGCTGACCCCCACTCGGGACCTAATTCTTTCCAACAGAGCACCTCAAACACGCTTCGAACTCTAAAGAATGGCTGCACCTCCTTAAAAACTCTGCCCACTCAACCGAACCGGGCATCTTGACAAAGCAGCCGGACTGCCAGGAGCCAACCCCGACGCCTCATCGATGCCCCAAAAGACCCGCTTATCCTCCGCGCAACCTGCAACTGCCGCTTAAACCTGCAAACCAGCGCCGCCACGCCACCAACCCCCAGACCATCTCCCCATCAGCCACAAAGACCAATTCCGAAGAGGTCAACCGAAGCAACAACGGCTTCAAAATCACACCGAAGCCAAAAAAAGACCGGTAGAAAGGGGTAGGTGTATTTTGGGCTAAAAACAAGTCAAAATACAGATAAACCCTCCGAGCCTCAACGTCCGGACTGAGCACGCGCTTTCATCGGAGAGTTACGAGTCTTCAGAACGGGATCAACAGAAGACCTCAAAACTTCACGATCTGAGCATGGGGCACGCCCCCGATGTCCAGCACGGCTTCCGGGTGCACGTAGCCCCTCTCTATAGCCCTGCCGACAACGTGCTTGCCCACCATGTTCACTATGGTACAGTTCTCAATCATGCACACCGCCTCGTCTATGCTGACCCTCGCACCCTTGTAGAAGTCCTCATTCACGTGGAGAACAACCCTCCCATCACGCAGCGTCTTGCCCAAGACATCAACATCGCATAATGCCAGGAGAACGTTCCTCCCAGCCTTCCTTAGCTTCATGTAAGCTTCCAATTTCCCTGCCGCGCCTAAAGTTGCTTGATCGACGACCTCGCCCCACAAGCCTTGCAGACCAAGAACGAAAGACGCTTCTCCTTCACGATCCTCGTGTCCGGCCGCTTACAGATCGGACACACCACGAAACCCTCCATGTACCTCGTCAACAGCCTCCCAAAAGTGTCGACGGGAAACTTGCCCTGAAAAATCGCCCTCGACTCCTGCATAGTCGCCGCCGTGGCCATCTCCCCAGACAGAAACTTCAACAAATGCTGAGGGTCACGATCCAACGCGCCGGCTATCTCCCTAAAATTGTAGATCACGGTCCGCATGCCTATCACACCGTGGCTCAACCGAGGAAGCTCAAGACGCTCCCTCTTCGACGCAACATCAGGAATCGCACATCGCGCCCTCTTAAGCAAAGACTCATAATCGTACTCCACACGATCGACCTCCGACAAAACAAGCCACATCAAAGTATTAAAGACTTTATTCCGACGCTCGCGCACGATTGGAAACAAAACCTTTAAACCAGCTCTTGACCCCACTCAGAGAGAACCGCGACAGCAGCCTCTCCGACAAGAAGAACGCACAAGTAGAATAGGCAACCCCGCCGAACAGATCAATAACGTAGTGCTCCCCAAGATAGACCGCACTGAACCACACTCCCACCGGAAGCACAAGTATCGGCAGCGCCTTCACCCGTTTAATCTTGATCGCGTAAAGCGAAACCAGCCAAGGATACGCGGCATGAAGGCTAGGAAAAGCCGCATAAGCGTTAGCCTGAACAAAATCGAAAACCGTGCGATAAACAGGCACGCCAATCTCAGCGTCCACTTGAAAAAGAACACGAGCGGCAGGGAGGGAGAACCCGTGTAAGGGAGGCGTAAGCCACGGAGGCGCAGTCGGATACAATAGAGCGGTCACAAGGGCACTGTAGGAGAGCACCAGAAGGGCACAGACGTACTTCCAGTAGTTCTTGGGAGAATACTTCCACAATATGAACGCAAACACCGTGGGAATTATGAAGTGCAACGAGTAAAGAAAGGCCCCAAGATAATCAAGAAAGACGCTCCTGTAAAACTGCTGAAGCACCAGAGTCGGAATCGTGCCGAATATCCGCAATTCAACATTTGCGAGCACCGTGTAATGGACAACACCCAATGTGCCTATTGGAATATTGCGCATGGCTTCGAACGCCAAGAACAGAACGACAAAGGGAGCCCAGTCTCTCACGAAATGCTGAGCCCACTTAGCATACAACGCGTATATCAAAAAACACAAAACCAAAAATTCAGGTCCAGGAAGCACGCTAAACCTCACACAGAAAACGCACAAGACTACTAGGTAAACTGCACAAGAGACGATCCCCAACTTGCGGACCGATCCAGCACTGCCTTCTGACGTCCCCTCGCTCTTCTCTTCAGAAGCACTGTCCAACAGAGATTCCTGCCCAATGTGAATGTATACTTTCTAGCTCAAGAGACATCGTGTATCCCGAGCCTCACGTTGAATGCCACGATGATCTAAATAACATTTTCATAGCGAACCACAAACGCCGATCCAAACACCGCGCTCCAAAGCCTCCTACCTGCAACAGCAACACTAGCCTCACGCGGACAGCTACCCAAACGACCGCGACTCTATCTGCGACCGGTTCGACCTTATTCGTCGCGGCGCCCAAACAAGAAAACATAAACCGAATCGACATGCGTTTCTGACAGTGTTGAGCCCAAGAGCAAATCAACCTCAAAAGGTTTAAGAAACGTTACAAGGTCATACTCCTAATCCCCGATGGTGAATTGCTTGGAACACAAAGGCCACCCATACATCCCAAACTCAAGTCCCAAAATCAAGCAGGAGATGATGCGCGAAACAGGAGTAGAATCAATAGAAGACTTCTACGCAGATGTGCCAATCAAATATCGCCTAAAGAATTCGTTGAATCTGCCCGCCAAAGGCATGTCCGAATATCGTGTCAAAAGACACGTCGAGGCACTGCTCTCAAAAAACAGGACGACCAACGACATGCCAATCTTCTTGGGCGCAGGTTGCTGGCCGCACTACGTGCCAGCACTTGTAAAAGAAATCGTGCAAAGAAGCGAGCTGCTCACTTCATACACGCCTTATCAGCCTGAAATATCACAAGGCATGCTTCAAGCGCTCTTCGAGTATCAGAGCATGATCTGCTCATTGACAAGCATGGACGTGGCGAACTGTTCGATGTACGATTGGGCCTCAGCCCTGGGAGAGGCCGCGCGCATGGCAGCACGAGTGAAGTCCCGCAACGAAATCCTAGTACCGAGCATTATTAACCCTGAAAGGTTGGCCACTCTGAGAGTCTATGCCGAACCAGCCGGAATTCTAGTCAAGAATGTGGAACACGATGCACAAAGCGGGGAAATCAGTCTTGAGAATTTGAAGAGCAAACTCTCAGACAAGACAGCTGCGGTGTACGTTGAGAATCCATCTTATTTGGGCTTCATCGAGACCCAAACAGATGAAATCGGTCAAGAAGCCCGTTCACACGGTGCCCTCTTCATAGTCGGCGTCGACCCAACCTCATTGGGCATTCTGAAACCCCCAGGAGAATACGGAGCAGACATCGTAGTGGGAGAAGCACAGCCGCTAGGAAACCCGATGAACTATGGAGGTCCATTGTTAGGGATGATGGCTTGCCGCGACGAAATGAGCCTGATTCGACAGATGCCCGGCCGCATAATCGGCCTCACGACAACTCAGAGCGGAGATCGAAATGGGTTTTGCATGGTCCTGCAAACGCGCGAACAGCACATAAGACGAGAGAAGGCAACTTCGAACATCTGTACGAACGAAGCGTTATGCGCAGTGGCTTCAGCCGTCTACATGGCCCTGCTTGGACCTGAAGGCATGCGGGAGCTCGGAGAAACGATTATGTACAAAGCCAACTATGCCATCAAGGTGCTCTCACAAATAGAAGGCATCAGAACTCCAATCTTCAACTCAACACACTTCAAAGAGTTCACCGTGAATTTCGATCAAACAGGACTAAGCATCGACCAGGTCAACGAGAGACTTCTGAAGCGTCACATTCATGGCGGAAAGGACATTTCGAATGAATTCCCAAAGTTTGGCAAGACAGCGCTTTGTTGCACCACGGAGATCCATTCAAAGCAAGAAATTGATCAATTCGCAGAAACGCTAGAAAGGATCTTAAAAGGAGAATGAACAGCATTGTTCAAACAAGCAAGTTGGAGGGAAGAGCCCATCCTCAGCCTTGGAAAACGTGGCAAGAGAGGACACATTCTGCCGGAAACTGAAGATGAAGTCCTTAAGGCAGTAGGAGACATCGGTAAGCTAATACCTGAACGCGTGCGCCGGCCGACAAGGCCAGATCTACCTGAGCTCTCTGAAGTCGAAGTTGCACGGCATTTCATACGATTGTCGGAGATGAACTATGGAGTCGACTCGGGATTATACCCGCTCGGAAGCTGCACCATGAAGTATAACCCAAAGATTAACGAACAACTCGCGACCCTGCCAACAATCAGCATGCTTAACCCGCACCAACACGAGAGCACAGTGCAGGGAATACTTGAAATACTCTATAAGCTCGAGCGTTGGCTTGCCGAGATAACAGGCACGTTTGAAGTCTGCCTCCACCCGGCCGCGGGCGCTCATGGAGAATTCCTCGGAACCCTGCTGATGCGCGCATATCACCAAGCGAACGGAGAACACCTCAATCGGACCGAAGTGATCATCCCCGATTCAGCACACGGCACGAACCCTGCAAGCGCAAGCATGGCAGGTTTCAATGTGGTGATCGTTCCATCAGACGACGATGGTTGCGTCAGCCTAGAAGCCTTAAAAGCAGCAGTCTCCGAAAGAACCGCAGGTCTGATGCTAACTAATCCTAACACATTGGGCATTTTCGAGAAGAACATTGACGAAATAGCGAGAATCATACATGGAGCGGGAGGACTGCTCTACTATGATGGAGCGAACCTGAACCCGCTGCTGTGTAAGGTCAGGCCCGGCGACATGGGATTCGACATAGCCCATATAAACATACACAAGACATTCAGCACACCACATGGTGGCGGTGGTCCTGGCGCCGGACCAGTCGGTGTCTGCAAAGAGTTGGCGAAGTTTCTGCCCGTTCCAAGCGTTACCCTTCAGGACGGGACCTACAGGTTGAACTATGACAGGCCCAGCAGCGTTGGAAAGATAAGAGGTTTTTTCGGGAATACCGCCGTTCTCCTAAGAGCCTACGCGTACATATTGAGCCTGGGCCGTGAAGGACTGGAAGAAGCCGCAGAGATATCTGTCTTGAACGCCAATTACCTCGTAAAGAGACTCGGTAAAGTCAGGGGATTAACGCTTCCATACGATAGCGCCAAACTACGAAAACACGAATGTGTATTCAGCGCAAAAACCTTGAAGAGTGAGACGGGTGTATCAGCGCAGAACATTGCTAAACGCTTGCTCGACCACGGACTTCATGCTCCGACGGTCTACTTCCCATTGATCATCGACGAAGCCCTTATGATCGAACCGACTGAGTCTTTCGAAAAGGAAGAACTTGACCGTTTCGCGGTGACTGTACAAAAAATATGCGCCGAAGCATACACGAACCCTGAGATTGTGTTGAAAGCTCCGCAGAACACCTGTGTCTCAAGGCTGGATGAAGTCAGAGCTTCACACCCTAGAACGATGGCGTTAAGCTGGCGCATGTATTTGAAAAGAAAGAGTCAAGAGAGAGGCAAACTAGAAGGATGACTGGTCATTTCCAGTATTTCCCTCATTCAACAGAACCAAACGCGCAGGCTCAAACATTGAATGCCTCTTCCCCGGTAAATATGATATCTATTCCTCAATCGTTTGTCCAATAATTATATATGGTCCCCTAGCTTATTGAATGGGAAACAGAATGTGAAAGGCTTGACTGAACTTGAGGGCAAGGTTCGCGAAGCCGTTGGTCAAGTGGTTGACCCAGAGACGGGTATGACCTTTGCGGAAATGCAGATGATCACAAACGTCAAAGAGGAGCAACCAGGTGTTCTGAAAGTGGAGTTCATCCCCTCTAGCCCATTCTGTCCTATTGCCTTCAAACTTGCAACAGACATAAAGAATGCCGCCTTGAAGGTTCCAGGTGTCAAGAATGCATTGATCTATTGCCGCGGCCACATGATGGAGCAACAAATCAACGATTCGACAAATAAAGAAACGCAAAAATAAGACAAGTGAATTTCATTTTAAGCATTGAAAAAGAGACATGTGGTGCCGGTTGCCAAAACAAGGCTCGCCCTCGACATGCAGGCCTATTAGGTTCTGAATGAATACACAGTTCTGCTGATGAAAGATTAGATGCATGCAAAACTTCCGAGACATGCTCACAAGGTGGAGAAAGGCGCGACAAAGGTTCCAATTTACAGCGGAACCCATAGACCTCGACGCGTGCGCTGAAAAGTGGAGAAAGATTCAGGTTCCTGCGGGGGCAGACACAATTGAGCAGTTAAGGCATGATCGTTCGCAGGGTCTTTCATTGGCCCGGATAATCTTTGTGAAATGCTTGCCAGTCGATCTTGTAAAGGCATATGAGCGGAATAATGGCGGCACCATAGTTTGTCTGCGCGTCGCTCGCAGATAGAGTCTCCCCAGCGAAGTAGGCTTCCTTAAAGTATGTTGGCTGGACGCCCACCTGATCGGGGGATATTCCGTTCGTGTCGCACCAGCGCTGCTTCCCCCAGCTCATCAGCTTGTATATCGTGGAATTCGTCCCGAAATCAGTCCAGACCCCCGAAGTGGTGTTCATGAAAGGTGTTTCATTAGTCCACGAATATTGATCAGTCATATAACCCTGGCTTTTGAACCTTGTCTCAGCCTCTCCTGAAATCTTAGCCATCCACACCCATTTTCCCTCGTCGCCATACCCAACCCAGCTTGCCGTCGTCGCCCCTGTACTTGAGGACGTGGAAACGCCCAGAGTTGTGAACACGAGAATGTAGTCAACGCCGTACGTTTCCAACATTTTCAGTGATTGAGTCTCGTTGGCCATGAAGGAGTAGCCTGTATTCTCTATCGATGTGCCATTTATAGTCGCGTTGTCTGTCAGTGTTGTCACATTACCCAGCATTGTCAACCAGAATCCATAGTCCCACCAGCTGCAAACGACAGTTGTCGGCTGCAGGTTGGTCCTCGTCCACTGCAGCATGTCCAGCCACTGGCTAACTGGCCCGTTGGGAATGATTGGAAGACTGGCTGCAGTGATTGTCAAAGGAGTATACACCTGCTTGTACACGTTGGGAACGCCTCCTGATTGCGGCGAGATGGCGAGGTTCGTCATCAGAATCAGGAATATCAGGAAAATCGCGACTCCACTGAATCCTTTCCCAACATGTTCCAAGCTAAGCTTCCTCCTCGTCAATTTTGGCGGCTCCCTCAACAGAACGATGAATGGATTCAGTATTCCCATTATCCCAGTGGCGCAGATGAGGGCGAAAGCGGGAGCCAGGAGGAAAAGCAAACGCACCATGGAAGCGGAGAAGTATACAGAAGTTAAACCAAAGAGCAGCACGAGCAAGCTTCTGTTGCTGCCGAGATTCCTCGAAACGAAGAACAACCCAACCATGAAGAACAGTATTGCGATGCCAAACTCAAAATAGATTGAACCCCAAGCCGTTATCCTGTGCTCTGCAACAGATTCGATAAGTGCATTGGAACTTCGCGAAAACGGGTTCAGGATCGTGATGTATTTCCCAGCCATGTTGCCCAGGCCTCCTGAGGCGGCAATGGCGGTAAAGCCACCGACTAAAACGATCAGAAGTATCACTGCAAACATGAGCTTCTCTCTCGCTGATACTAAGTTATGTAGAAACTCGTTAAGGCAGAGTAGCAAGAATACGATCACTGCTGGTACAACTGCGAAGGTTGTCAAGTATTCTACGGACAATAACGGGGCATTTATCGCTATCAATAGTCCTAATCCAAAGGTCAGACTGTAGCCCAGCAGAACGCGTCGAGTCGCTTTTCTCAAGAGAATCAAAACGAAAACGAAAAGCACTACTAAATCCTCCAGGTAATATGCTGCGCCCCATCCCATTATGAAATAGGCCAAGCATGCTCCGCTCGCGAGCGAATATTTGACCGTTGATCCAATGGTCCTCGTATCTTCGATTGCTCTTGGAAACAGGAATAGAAACAACAAGAAGGTGAACGTGGCTGTTTCAGTCTCAAACCAGCCCAGATTACTTCTCTGGATAAACGAGGCGTCGAGGGCAAAGAAAAGAGCAGCGAGCAGTCCAACTCCCCTGCCCCCAATTTCCTTCCCGATGAAATAGAGGATCAGAACGCATATCGTGCCCATTATGGGCGGAATAATCGCGCAGAAACTCATCAGGTCTATGTTGATCCCTAAGGCTCTAACCACATCATAAAGAAGCGCTCCAGTCATGGGTATTGAAGGCAATGATTGGGCGCCCATGTTGATTCCCATAGGGTGCCAAAGTTGAGTGTCAACCCACAGTTTTGGCCAGTAAGGCGAAAACAACCCGTTGTTAACCATATAACTGGCTACACGGTATTCAAAAAACGCGTCGAATTCGGAAAGGTGTAGTCCACCTGTTCCAATCTCCCAACGCAGCGGAAGAATGCGTATAGTGAACGCGATGAAAAGTGTCAGGAACAAGGCCCCAAAGACAAGCAACGAACCGTGGCTTGTCTTGATTCGTAGCTTACCTATGCTTTTTGCGAAGTCTGTAAAACGTTCCCTTAAGGCACTCCTTGATATCCTCAAAAAGTCCTCATCTCTCCTGCGGACGGTCTCAAGCCGCTAGACATAAAGGAAAGTTGTGCATGCTCAGAGCTTTGCATCCCATTTGCAGCAAGAGTGCCGAGGCCGCTGAGTCCCACTTCCTTCCTAATAAAGTCCCTCGTCTCACTCTCCGTTCTTCTTACCTTGATGGCCTTCCTGCTTAGCATCTTACCTAGTGCGCCTTGGAAGGTTGGACATATTATGCAGATTTAAAAGACTTGTAGTACAATGTTTGGGCAAATATAGTACACTTCCTAGACAAATTGAGCATATTTCGAAGCGGCGTACCTTCGAAAGGAAGTCTTACGTGGACAAGAATACCGACAGATGCAGTTTGAACACGCTTTTGCTGTGAGGAGATCGCTGATCTTGATTAGCAGCGAAGTTAGACATAGGAGCTTGCACTCCGAAGCACCTCGGCTAAGAAGGTGCGCAACCAAAAACCTTAAGTGCTAATGGTAGTGCTATCTGTGTTGTCAAAATGTAAGGTGTTGAAAGAAATTGGCAGTGGAAGGATTTTCAGGTGCTCGGCAGCCGGTAGACGCCAAAATTAAGGAACTGAACCCCCAGTCGAGAGCAGTGAACGTCTTGGCAAAAATAGTTTCGAAGAGCGAAGTCAGAAATATCGCGGCGGGAAGGGACGGCGAAGCCCACAAAGTAAGCGACGCATTGATCGGCGACGAAACAGGTTGCATCTACCTCACCTTGTGGGACGATAACATTGAGAAAGTAAAAGACGGAGACACGATACTGGTGAAGAACGGGTACATAAACCTCTTCAGAGGAAACATGCGCTTGAACATCGGTAGATACGGGACACTCGAGATTTCTGAACAAGCTCTGGCAGGGGACGTGAATACGGAGAACAACATGTCAAACCAAGTGTATGAGCAGCCAAGACGCCCATTCAGAGGAGGAGGCGGAGGAAGAGACTTTGGCAGAGGCGGTTACGGCGGAGGCTACGGCGGTCGAGATAGGCGAGGCGGCGGCGGCTATAGGCAAAGAAGATACTAAAAGCTAGTTGGCGCTATATACCTCCAACTATTTTCTTCTAATCACGAGCAAGCTATTTCTTAGCATTACGAGGAAGTTCATTTGGGGTTTTGCGGCTCCAGGATTCGATTCTTCTCTTGATTCCTGCACCAAAATCACCTAGCCGCGCGCGGAAGATTTTAGACACGCCTTACAGCTTGAAGTTTTCTCTGAAAAACCCACCACAACCTTTAAAATATAAAGCTCAAGACATCAACGTCTAGATGAAAGGGGAAAATAGCATGTCTAAGCAAAAAAAAGAACAAAGAAAGCCGACCGTAGACGAGCTGCTCGCAAAGGCCAAGAAACCCTCAATGATTGCACCACCACTGCATAGATTCTACGGAGGAAAACTTCAAGTGATGCCTAAATGCGCCATTACAAGCCCCGCAGACTTTGCGATATGGTACACTCCGGGTGTCGCAGCTGCATGCAAAGAAATCCAGGCAGACCCTGACAAGTCATTCGAGCTCACGAACCGCTGGAACTACGTGGCCGTAGTATCAGATGGCACACGGGTGCTAGGCTTAGGCGACATAGGTCCAGAGGCAGGAATGCCCGTGATGGAAGGAAAAGGCATACTGTTCAAGTATCTCGGCGGCGTCGACGCGTTCCCTATATGCCTGAAAACAAAAGACCCCGAAGAGATAATCAGGACATGCGAGCTGATTGAACCCACGTTCGGCGGCATAAACCTAGAGGACATCGAGAAACCGAAGTGTTTCCACGTCTTAGAGAAGGCACGAGAGCGTTTACAGATCCCAGTTTGGCACGACGACCAACAAGGGACAGCCACGGTTATTCTCGCAGGGCTCATGAATGCATTCAAAATAGTGGGCAAGGATCCCAAGAGCAGCATGATAACTCTAGTTGGAGCAGGAGCAGCAAACCTCAGAACAGCCTACGTCATGATACGATGGGGAGTCAAACCCGGCAACATATTTTTCGCCGACACCAAAGGCCTCATCTACCCGGGCCGAAAGGACATAATCAAAGAGAAGGACCCATGGAAGTTCGAACTATCCCAGAAAACCAATGCTGAAGGCAGAACAGGCGACGTCGCTGAAGCCTTTAAGGACGCAGACGCGGTCGTGGCAGCTTCCAAGCCGGGTCCAGACACTATAAAGAAAGAATGGATAAAAACAATGAACGACAACTCGATAGTGTTCGCCTGCGCAAACCCCATACCTGAAATATGGCCATGGGAAGCAAGAGAGGCAGGAGCCCGCATAGTGGCAACGGGTAGAAGCGACTTTCCAAATCAAGTCAACAATAGCCTTGGGTTTCCGGGAATATTCCGCGGTGTGCTCGACGTCAGGGCCAAGACGGTGACTGATGACATGTGTATAGCGGCTGCGCAGGAACTGGCGAAATTCGCTGAAGAGCGCGGAATGCACGAGGAAGACATTCTGCCCAGAATGGAGGAATGGGAAGTCTATCCACGCGAAGCAGTTGCATGCGCGCTGAAATCGATAGATCAGGGCATGGCGCGGATCAAACCGAGCAGGAAAGAACTCTACGACAAGGCAGTGGCGATAATACAGAACGCTCGAGAATCTACAAAGCTGCTCATGAAACAAGGCTTGATTAGACCCATGCCGCCAGAAAGCGAACTGCTAAAGTAAGAGGACCGTAAAATCCAACACCCTCTCCCCTTTTTCGCTTCAAGGCAGAAAATCTTTTAAACTCTTCCGCAGAACATAGTCCCATAAGGAGAGAATCATATGCGTTCGGACTATGCGTTATACGCTGTAGCACTGATCTTTTTCGCCATAACCATTATATCTTTCATTGTGCTCACCGAGCTTCAAAGGAACCTGTCTATCGTTGCAACAGTCGTGCTGGGGTTCCTTTTTACCGGTCTAGGATACACTCAACGACCAAAAGCGAAATCTGAAATACTGCAGGCTCCTACGACCCTACCTGCCACAATTCCCCCACCAGTCATATCCGAAATAGTGGAACCTAAGAGCCAACAAGAAACCCAGCCGAACCTTGAACCTGCCTCTGCAAGAACAGAACCCGTGAAGAAGGAGCTCAAGGCAGTCAAGGGCATAAAAGAGAAGCGAGCCGAGCAATTGAAGGCCCTAGGCATAGGCAACGTTGAAGAGCTGGCAAATGCTTCGGCAAAGGACCTGGCCGCGAAGCTGAAAATCTCGCCGAAATTCACGGAGCAATGGATTGAAAGCGCGAAAAAACTCCTAGAAGGACCTTGACGCGACAGCTTCAAACGGCGAATCAGTTCACGAACTTTAGAATTTTTATTATATTCCTTCTTTCCAGCCGCTTCATGGCATCGAGAAACTCGTTCTTCTTCTTGCCCGTAAGCTTCAAGCTTAGGAGCATGTCGTTGATCCGCATCTCCGGCTTGCCAAACACCGCACGCTTGTTGTGTAAGTGTTTCACTATTAGCCGTTCCAGCCTACCGCATCTCCACGTAGTGTTCCGGATGAGGACTACTATCGCCTCCATGAGCTTCTTCTCCCTTCCCCTGCAGCTGGTCAAACGCCCATCACGACATTATGCGTATACATTCTGTGGCTTTTAGGATTTGTGCTAGGACTGAAAAAACCGAGTTCTACCCTGTCGGCCGCTTCCCAGTCTATCGACAGTGTCTCCGGATTCGGCAGATACTAGCCTGCGATCATCCGTTCACGCAGGGCTGAAAGGCTTATCAAAGTCCAAGACATAGCGGAAGCCTGGACGGATAGACATGTTGAGAGCGGACGTTGGGCGAATCTGGTTCGTGCGAATGGCTGAGGATGATGATCTTCTCGAAACGATTAAGGAAACCGCCGAGGAGAGCGGCGTGAAAGCGGGGGCGTTTACTCTTATTGGAGCTTTGAAAAACGTGGTCCTGGGCTGCTACAAGAACGGAGAATACGTTTACACCAATCTAGATTGTCCCATGGAAATTGCGTCGTGTACTGGAAACATTGCGGTTGACGAGAAGGGTGAGGTGGTGGTTCACTCGCACCTTGTCGTGTCAAACGAGAAAGCCGAGACCTTCGGAGGCCATCTCATGAAGGGATCCCACGTTGGACCGACTGCGGAACTCATGCTCTTCGAGGCGACCGGTGCAGACCTGCGCAGGGTGTTCGAGGAAAATACCAAGTTGAAGCTTCTCAAGCTAGGCTAAACTCTTGCGCAGACAAAGCCCATCAGCCCTGCCATAATAATTCTTCAGCCTTCCAGTTTTTTCGTAGCCCAACTTTTCGTAGAGCTCTAAGGCTTTGAGGTTGTCCTCTCTCACTTCGAGGTGGAACGTTTTGACATCCTTCTCCACGAAGATTCTTTCAATTGCCTGCATTAGCCTCAGTCCAACCCCTTTTCGCTGATACTGTGGCAGGACATCTATCGTAAGCACATGCCCGCCCAAGGCCTTTTTTTCCACGTAGATCGCGCCTATTGTGAAGCCCACGACTCTGCCGCCTTCGATGGCAACTAAGCTTATCGAGTTGTAGTCCCCGAGCAGGTTCGCGATCTGTTGTCGGCTGAAAGCCTCTTCTTTGAAGCATACTTTTTCGATCTCATGAAGCATGTCTAATTGTCGGATGGAGGCGGTTTTTATCTCTATACTCATGGAGGCCACCGTCAGCCAAGATAAAGATGACGCATGATTTAGGCCTTTCAGTCTAGGAAGACTCTGTTTTACTTTCCGTGGTCGTGGCGAAAGCTTTCATACCTATCCATTGTTGTCCCGCGAAGCTATAAAGAACCCCAGCCAGATGGTCAGAAGTAGCATCAGGATCGTTGCTGTTGCGCTTATTTCGATTGCGCTCGCGCGCCACGCATGCCCTCGAAAAAGCTTGGAGACGTGAAGCCCGAGACTATTGCAAAGAAGTTCAAGGATAAAGACTTCGAGAGGAGGGGACAGGAAAGGAATCATGGCCTGCGAGAACATCGGATTCCTAACAAGAAGCTTTTCGAGCTGGCCTGACAAGACTGAAATTGACAGCTTCGTAGAGGTTTGTAAAACCAGCCTACCTCAATCGCCAGGTTTCCGAACGTTGTTAGACACTTGCAATTCTTAAATAGAAATAGGTTGAACTATCAAGCATTGGAGGAGTTTGGAGTCAAAGCTTATGCCTGAAACAGTCATGGAGATTGAGTTGAGAAAGATCCGCCCCAGCAAACTTAACCCTCGTTTAGAGATTAATCTTGAACGCCTTGGCGAACTCGCGGAAAGCATCAGGGAAGTTGGGCTGCTTGAACCCATAATCGTTAGGCCCGTTGCCCAAGAATTTGAAGTAGTGGTCGGTGAAAGACGGTATCGGGCGTCACAGCAGGCGGGACTCGATAAGGTGCCTGCGATCATAAGAGAATACGTTGACGACGAGGTGGTTCAGCTAAACTTGATTGAAAATGTTCAACGGGAGGAGCTCAGTGCAATCGAAAAAGGGAACGTGTGCAAGTACCTCTTGGAGAATTGTCCAGACAGATATCCAAATCAGAATGCTGTTGCAAACAGAATCGGCGTAAGTGCCGAAACAATATCTGCTTGGCTCAGATCGGCCGAAGTGATTCCAGCGGAGGTCCGGAAACTCATTGCCCCGTCAACCATTTCTGGAAACGTGCCTGAAGGAAAAATCGACTACGCTACGGCGCTAAAGGTAGGACGTTCAGTAAAGGAGCCGGAAAAACAGGTTGAGCTAATCAGAAGGCTGGCTGAGAAGCGGATTCCCGTCAAAGAGAGAGACCAAGTCATAGAAATGGTGACACGTGAACCGGAAAAACCCGTTGAACAGATCATAGAAGAAGTCGCTGAGGCTCCCTATGAACTGCAATTCCTCGCCCGCGACAAGAAGCCCGTGGTCGAAGGGAGGAAGACCCAGACCTCGAGAAATACCATTCCTGATCCTAAGATAAAGGCAGGAAAAATCGTGTATGCTGTTGTTCGGGAACCTCGTTTTGCAGACCTGCGAATAACCTCGGTCGAAAGAAAGAGGCTGAAATACTTCGATGAGCAAGACGCAGATAGGGAAGGCTACAGAACAATAGAAGAGTTCAAGGAGAATTGGCGTGAAACCCACGGGGAATGGGACGAGAATGAGCTTGTCTATGTCATACATTTTGAAAGGCTACAATAGGCTCAGGCGCGTAGACGTGGCTGTCCCTATCGTGGGCAATCAGACCATCGGAGCGTGGGCCACTTTGAACTTCTGAGGGCGGTTCATCCCTTCTCAGAGATGACTATTTTTCGCAACTAAGCCGCAACTTCTGCGGCAAGCTCATTGATGACGACTTGCTTATTCTTGAATTCGACAACCGTCCACTTTACAAGTCGTCAATATTCTGCAGAGTTTTTATTCAAACCCTAGAGGGTGTACTCCAGGTTTGAAGCAAATTCTCGAAGCCTCTCTTTTCTGTAAAGCACGAAGCAGCGGTTCGAGACGAAAATCAGACCCACGTAGTATTCCACAGCTTGACTGAGGTACGGCTGGGCTGCAAGCAGGTCTCCCCTCGCGATTGCCTTTCCTGAATCTTACGGGGGATGTCGGTCGCTAAGAACCATGGAGAAATGGTTTGTCGCGCCACACTCGCTTTGGATATTGACTGTAGTTCGACAGAAGGGCTTCACCCTTTTTTCGGAGGATCGTGCAGAATCTTAGCCCTGGAATAGATCCAGAGATCAACGTCATTCTTCCAGTCCTTCAATTCAGTCTCCACTTCTTCCGGTAGTAGCCTATTCTCACCAGATGTTAACCTCATCAAAATGCTTGCAGCCGCGAGTATCACCGATTCGACGCCATTGATCCTCGGTCGTGAGGACCTTGAGATCTAAGTCAGAAGTGGCATTTTGATACTCAGCGCTTGCAGAGCCTGCCAGCAGAACGGCCAGTGCTTCATTACACCATGAAATGCTTGTTTGACGAACCCTTTCGTTGTCCGACCAAGTGTCTGATTTTCATGATTTCTCATGTTTCAATAACCTCGTATGCCTGCTCGTTCTTCGCTCCTAGCCCCAGCTCCGCCGCATTCTTGATCTGCTTGTAGCTCCAAGCTGGGTTTTCCAGGCTGTTGCCCCCAAAGCTTTGGATCGTCTTTATTGCCTCGACATCCAGTGCTACTCTGTCTCCTGAAGCCAAAACTAAGTTAGGCTCTTTCAGTTCGCCGCACGCCGGTCCACCGTTTATAAAGCATCTTCTCCCGTCCATGATAACCACGTGTGGGTGCAGCAGTAGGTTCAAGTCTGCGATCTTCTCTTCCAAATGGGTTATGTGCAAACGCATTCTTTCATTTGGCTTCATAAAACCTACTGCCAGTTTTAGACTCAGAGTGAACTTGGCCCATTTGTGCGTCTTCATGCAGCAAACGTAGACGAGTTTCCTTGGTTCGAGCGCTACTTCGGGCAGGCTTACACTCTTCAAGAATTTGCCGCCTGTGCGGGTCCTGACCCACCTGCCCTCGTCGAAAAATGTCGCGACTGCCCCAGCTTCCTTCGCCTTTTGAAGCATTCCCGTCTCTTCGAAGATCCTTCGGGTGGAAGCCGACATCATGGACGATTCACCCACTAGCACATCACTCGCACCATGCTCGAACAATAATTCAATGATGGCTTTGACGAAATCAGGGTCACTTGATCCTGGAGGTGCATCGCCCGTGTTGAAATTGGGTTTCAATAGGATCTTGTCGCCCTCTTCAACGATTTTGCCGAGGCCCCCCAACAGATCGAGTGCCTTCGAAATACCTTCCTTTGGGGTGTTTCTGTCTGTTCCGACTTTGCTGACCAATGCCCGGCCATCCTTCTCGAGCACGTTCTTGTGAACCTTGCCGATCGCGGTCAGCTTATTCAAGCGTATCACTACTCAAGTGCAGTGCGAATACTGGGAATTTAGGCTTTGGTACACGTGCCGATCAGTCCAAAAGGCTGTTTTCAAAAAGAAAGTAGGATGCAATTGCATGCGCCTAATCATGTTTGGTCAAGAACCCCAGGTCTATATTATGTACTCTTCTGCCTTCTCGAAATTCTTCACGATCTCCATGACGCGCTTGGGAGCATTGAGGGCCTCTATAGGGATGCCGTTCAGGAGTGCCCATGGGCTCTTCTTGGCGATTATGGTAGCATCCTGTTTCTCACCGAAGCATTGTTTGGCCACTTCGTAGACCATCCGTCTCACATCTACCTCAGAGTATTCCCCTAAGGCGTGCAGGTACTCGTGCAGAAGCAGGTTGTATATCAAAGCGTTTACTACCCGTTTTGATTCGATAGTGGTTTCAACGATCTGCACTAAATTTCTGTTGAGAACGATATTATTGGTTCCGACCGGATGGTAAGCGCCGAGTTGTAGGGGCAAGTCGTCGAGAAAGAGCATCATCCTATCCCTGCGTCTGTTCAGAGAGACCTTGACAGTGTCTTTGACAATCTGCCAGATTTCGGCATAGCCTCTTGCAGTCTCCAAGCGGTTGCCAAAGTCTGAAGCGGATGAAGAATCAGTCTGTTTCATAGGCGTCAATGCTAGGCTACTCTGAAAAACTTTGCGGCCGGTGATCCGCATATGGGGCGTCTCTCGGGCACTGCATCCAAGACTGTGTTTCCTGACACGCTGCAGATGTAATAGTCAATCTGTGTCAGTTGCTCGTTCCTATCAAGCTGTTCTGAAGCTTTCGCGAACAGTTTTGGATGAACTTTTTCAACTCTGTTTGCAACGTTGAAGCTTCAAACGGCCTGCTGGTTGTCTTCCTCTTGGGCCGCGCTCAAGTACTCTTGATACATCTTCTAGTACTCAAAGGTTTCTCCGGCTAGTGCCGTGGCAAGATTTTCTTTTTTTTTCTTTGTGGCTTCGCCGAGTGTCTGAAAATAGCGCGCGCGAAAAGAGCCAAGAGGCTTCCGGTTATGAACAATGACAAGCTTGTAGGATAATAACCTACACGGACATCGTTTTCAAAGTGCCAACGATACTCTCCGTGCTCGAAGAGCTTGTCAGGCCCTACCATCGCTCACCGTGATCTTAATGTGACGCTCGGCCCGTTAGAACTCTGGTCGAGGCTTAGCAAGCTTCTTGTTTAGGCAGGACTTGATGAAGCCGTAGTACTCTGGGTCTGGTTTTCCGGGTCGACTCTTGAATTCTCCATGGAATTGCGATGCGAAGAAGAAGAAGCGGTCTGGAAGCTCAAGAATTTCCATCCTGCGCCCGTCCGTACTCTTGCCTGAGAACACCAACCCATTCTTCTCAAACTTTTCAAGGTAATCAAGGTTGACCTCAAACCTGTGCCTGTGGCGCTCGCAGATGTCCTCGGTTTTGTACATGCTAGATGCCAAAGTATTCAGCTTGACGATTATTTTGTGTGCTCCCAGCCGCATGGTTGCGCCTTTGATTTCTATTCCCCTCTGCTCAGGCATCAGGTCGATCACAGGGCTTGAAGTACCCGGGTTAACCTCTGTGCTGTTTGCGTCATCAAGACCGCAGACGTGCCGAGCAAATTCGACCACGGCGAGTTGGAACCCGTAGCATATTCCTAGAAATGGGACATCGTTCTTCCTTGCGAATTCTATGGCCGCGATTTTTCCTTCAGTGCCCCGTGGGCCAAAGCCGTATGGAACGAAAATTCCGTCGAAATCTCTCAAGCCTTCTATTGCCTTTGGGTTCTGTTCAAGTTTCTCAGACTCTAGATATTGGATGCAGACCCTAGTCTTGCATGCTGCCCCGCCATGTCGCAATGCTTCATTCATGCTCACGTAGCTGTCTGTAAGTCCAGCGTATTTGCCTACGAGGGCAATTTTCACTTCGTGCTCGGGGTTCAGTATGGCATCGACGAATTGTTTCCACTCTTTGAAGTCTTTCTTCTGGTTAGTGAAGACGAACCTCTTGCATATGAAATCGCCCATTCCCTGATCATCTAAGATCAGAGGCACCTGGTAGATTGACTCAACGTTGTATGAACAGAAAACTGCATCTTCTGGGATAGTTCCAAACAGCGCAATTTTCCTGCGGGATTCAGAATCGATCATTTCTGGACTCCTTGCAACAATGATGTCCGGCTGGATACCGATGCGTCTCAGCTCGTTGACGCTGTGTTGAAGAGGCTTTGTTTTCATCTCTCTTGTGACGTCCAGAATCGGCACCAAGGCGACATGGACATACAACGTATTCTCAAGACCCTCTTCCAAGCGCATTTGCCGGATGGCCTCCAGAAAAGGCTGGCCTTCAATGTCTCCAACAGTTCCTCCCACTTCCGTCAAAATCACGTCGACCCCGGAGGCTTTCGCGACGCTACGAATGCGATGTTTAATTTCGTTAGTTATGTGAGGCACGATCTGCACGCATCTGCCTAGGAAGTCTCCCTTCCGCTCCTTCTCTATAACCGCCTTGTAGACCATGCCAGTCGTAAGGTTGTTCTCGGTCTTAAGATCAAGATCGAGAAAACGCTCGTACCAGCCTAGATCCAGATCAGTCTCACCGCCATCGTCAGTCACGTAGACTTCACCATGCATATATGGGTTCATTGTGCCCGCGTCCACGTTCACGTACGGGTCAATCTTCACGACCGTCACCTTCAAACCTCTTCTCTGAAGCATCTTGCCTATTGATGAAGTTAGAATTCCTTTGCCTACAGAGCTTAACACTCCACCTGTGACAAAAATAAACCTAACCAAACAGGTTCTCCCCCTAATACCCAGACGATAAACTCAAATCAGCATTTAGTTAAGCTGTAACTCGTCTCTTCATGTTCAAAGTTATATGAGATTATCAAGGCTTGTTTTACCCCTTTCAAATTTTTCCTTCTGTTGTGGTATGATGTCGTAAGTAAACACTAGGTAATTGTAGTCGTTATTTAGTTCTTTCGGCCTTCTGACTTGAGAAAGAACTTTCGGCTCTCTTGCAGACCGGGCAGAATCCGCTTCGAGCCACACTAGCATTATGACTATGAATATGCTCCAGAGGGGTTCTGGTGGACCTTCCAAACTTGAGAGCTACGGCTCGCATACTCAACTTCTCCTGCAGATAAGCGGTTATCATGTCTGCATGTTCCTTGTCGCTCACAGTCTTGAACAAGCCTCTGTTCTCCGCTTCATGCAGCACTTCACCATACTCGACCTTCAAGCCTACGCTCGCCAGTATGTCTTCTTTCTCCTGCTTATGCCACTCATGATAGGGAAAGGTTCCGATGCCCAGGCTTCCAGTTCTCGCTATGATAATGAAGTTTTCAGGGTCCATGAAGCGGATAACGTGAGGATTGAAAAAGCTGTAGAGCCATTCCAAGTCGTTAGCTAGGCCGTCGACGCCCTGACTCTTCAAAATCATGAAGTCGCTCAGGCTTCTTATGTCTATGTCTATCGCGTAATATCGGAGCGTGTCGAGCCCTAACGCGATTCCCATGTGACGCGCTTCTCTAATCAAGTAAATCATGTTCGCCTTCGCTAAGACCTGGTTGTCGCTGACCTTCAATCTGGAATAATAGAAGTTGCTGGCTTCTCGAATTATGCAGTAGATCAGCCGTTTATAGTGAAGACGTCTGTACATCAGGTTTGTGAGTTTGGCAGCGTCAAAAAACTCTTGGTCCGGGTTGATGTAAAGCGGAGAGCCGGAGATTAGAATATCATAGTTTTCCAAGTCTTGAAGCGTCAACTCGTCCACAGTCTTAACTGGAAAGCTGCCTTGCACATCGACGTTTTCGCCTTTGACAAGAAGAATCTTCTTGTCTTTCGCGTATGGACTCCTAAGCCACGCGAGGCCTTCTCCGTCTCTTGAGCCGAAGAGGTCGAACACTACGCTGTTTTCCTGCATATAACCCATAGCCACATGTTCCAAGAAGCTGCTTTTCGCGCTTCCTCTGAGACCCTGCACGAACCACGTTTGAGGCCTGTTGAAACTGACAGGGGTTTCTCCCCTCGTCCACAGAATACGCATTAAGTAGCTTCCTCTTCCGCTGTTTCTTTCTGAGGCCTTTCTTTTCGCATCAGCTCGAGAATGTCCCTGTATATTTCAGGGTTAACCTCTTCCGCTATTACGGCCTCAATCGGCCTAAGCTTGGCCATGGCCCAATGAGCAAACTCTCCCTTCAAACTTGTGAAGCTGAATCTACTATAAGCATACGTCATTTCATAGAACTGTCTGTGGTCTGGAAGTTTCTCAAGCCATTCTTTTGCTTTCTCATTGATCTCTTCCCTGACTCGCAGCCATTCTTCAACCTCTACATATGACATTCCTTCAGTGCTCACAGGAACCTTGGAATAGTTTTTCTCTGCGTATCTAGTGAAAAGAGGAAAATATATTAGTGCGAGATACTGCCAAGGCACGATGTACTTCTCCCAATTCTCTTTTGAGCTTGCAAACGCCCATGACACTCTTACTAAGTCGGGAAAGTATGAAGGTGGATGAAAGTCCTTCTCAGTGTTTATGAATGAGCGACACACCACGGAACACGTTTCAACTATAGCCATGTCGATTTTTTCCTGGCTTTTTGAAAGGTAAGCGGCTTCAGTTAGAACTTCTATTTTGAGAAGTGGATCGCTTAAGATGCTGCCCTTGACGAGAAGCTGTGCGAGAAGTTGCTCGCGGATTCCTTTTCTCTGTGTTCTTGTGGCTATGCTTGCGAAGTGTGAAAAGCCTTTTGTTTCCTTGTCCTCCGCTGATTCCGTTGAACCTTCAGGTGTTGAACCTACGTTTTCCTCTTCAATCAAGATTTATCTTCCTCTTGTCCATACATCTGCTCGTAGGCTGACTCTATTGCAGCCTCTTCCTGGTTGCCTAAGTCCTTGTTCCTGCATTCTTTCTGCTTCAAACAATCCTTGCAGTATTCGAAGGGCAGATTCTCGTCATTGGGATTAGCTGACCAACTCGCGTGACCAAACCATCCGCATTCTATTTCCGTTTTCTTCTCTGGTTTAGGTTCAAGTTTATTATCCTGTTGAAACAAGACCTTTCGCTCTTTCCCTTTTTCTCTCGAGAGAATCTCGTTTGTCAGCTTGTGGCACTGAGCTATTATGAAGGCCGAGTATCGACGCTCCTTATTTCTTCTGGACCTGCGAAATCTGGTTATGGGAACGACAAGGTTTTCCTGTTCTGTGCTGAACGTGTCTTTCTCGTTCATGGATTCTTCACCTTCAGAGTTTCCAGCCAATAGAAAAGGCTACCAAAAATTGAAACCCCCGCGATTAGAACAAGAGTGAAAGCTAGCTTGTACTGCAAGGCTAATTTCGTGTTCCATAGAACAAGTGCAAAAACTGCGGCCGCGATGTAGAGAAAACTTATTTCCTTTGGCTGTTTCTGACTGATTAATTGTTGGCTCACGTTTTCACCTTGATCGCGGTCCATCCCCTGAGAATATGCCTTTCGCTTTTGCCCTGGACGATTATCACGTTTGGGATGTGGCCGTCTCTGTTGCTGTCTTGATATTCGAGAAGGGTTCCGGTTATGGTGTAGCCGAATGCTTCAATCTGGACGTGTTTGTTTAAGAAAAAGTCTATGAGGTTCATGCTAAAGCTCAAGAAAGGGAATTGTGGGGTGTGCTTCAGATCGTGTTGCGTTATCCACACGCTGTGGGGGTAGCCCTCAAGTCTGGTGACACCGGTTTTGTTACTTTCTGTCATTCAATAAGCCTCTCTCATCGAGTCTGTGAAGCTCTTAAGATCCCTTCGCAACTGGTCTTTCTCTTCTGAAGAGACACTGGAGCTCTTGAGGTGTGCAGCTTCAGCGTCATGCTGTTGCTGATAGCATTGTTTGTGAACGATGATCCTTTCAGGTGTGACCGTGAGCGTTTCGCCTTCCATTAATGGTTGACCGCATAGAGAACAGAAAGAGAAAAACTGTTTCTTAGTCACTGCATTACTCCTTCTGAATTTGTTGGAAATGCTTCAGTTTCAAGTTTTGGAATATTTGTGGGGTTGCTTTCGGGTTTAGGCTTAGAATCTTCATTATCAACTATTACTGTTTCGTCTTGTTTTGAAATAATGTCTTTCACTTGTATCTTGGAGAGGACATAATCCTCCAGGCTCTCTCGGCCTATGGTTGCTTCTGAATCGTTTCTATCTAAATAGAACACGTCCTCTTTAGTAATAGTTGCTAACCACAAATCAAAACCCTTTTTCAAAGTGGCCTCTAAATCTGTTCCAAAAGTGATTTTAGAAGGATTTAAAACAAGTTTGTCGTCTTCTTCGTTGCCCTTCTTTAACGGCACGTATACGTGTTTGCGTTTATCCAAGTCGTCCTGTTCTGTGTCAACATATCCGATTTCGTCTAGTCTTTCAAGCATAGCTCTAATAGTGTTTTCGGAAAGTTTCTTCTTAGCTGTCTTATTGTATTCTCCCGTGAGCTGCCTCAGATACCACTGTGGATCTTTCTCAACCCTCGGATTTCTCTTTTCATCTAAGAGCGGCTCTCCCTTGTCATCTGTCAATTTTCTTGTCTTCACGGTATTGTGGTAAAAGTCTAATAGTCGCTTTTCCGCTCCGGTTCTTGTTGTTTCAAAGATTTCGTGGTAAACGGTTAATGCTTGCTTAACGTCTTCAAGCGTCGCTAGAACATACCGGGCCTTTCCATCCTTCATATACAGTCTTTGGTAATAATTCAGCATGGTGACGGTTGCTAGGAACTGTGTGAAATGCTGGAAGTCGCGCATATCTCGCGGCTGATCTTTCGGGAAAAGTTCATAGAGGTTCAAGAATGGTGGTATAACATCCACTTCTTCCTCGTTGAATTTGTCCTGTAGATTCAAAATTAGGCTTTCGATTATTTCAAACTCAGGTGTTTTAGTTTGGTATTTCCAGGGAAGAGATGCTTTCATGTTGGTTAGTTCGTTTGCATCCTTGATTTTCTCTGAGGTATTTTCGGGAGTAGCTGAAAACGCTCTAGTGTTAAATTCTTCCATGTACTTCGTTTTTGTCGTTAAGAAAACTGTGGCTGGCCATCCTTTCAAGATGACCTTTTTAGTTTGCAGTTTTCCTTGTCCAGTTTTGTCAACGAACATGTAGGCGATTTCTTCCTTGTCATGGCTCAAAATTGGGAGTAGCATCTGAAACGTTTGGAAGTCGGGAGCTTCAAGGAACACTAGAATCTTATGACTCAGATCAACCAAAGTGTAGCTGCCTTTCAATTCTTCACGTTGCTTCTTTAATTTGTCTTCATAAGTGGCTGACTCTTTTTTGTATTCGTCCTCAGTTTTTCCCTTTCTAAACGGTTTAGTCAGTGTCTCATCATAGACTATTTCTTTTCCAGCTCTATTCATTAGAACACCGTAGGAATGGATCAAAGACTTCGGACTCATTCCTCCCATGTACCACACTGTTTCTTGCGGAAAATACTTCAAACATTGAATCGTGTTGTACGTTTTGCCTACGCTTGTTTCACCCTTCAAAGCTAGGTTTATGGGCTTCTTGCTGAAGGCACTTAGGCCAGCGGCTAAAACGCTGAGTTTTACAGGCCGGTCATGTTTGACACGTTTGTCAAGGTCTGCAAGCACGTATTTGTTCAAGTCTTCAGTTTGCCACACTCGCACAGCTTCAGAAGTTGAAAGGACCTCTCCGCTCTTTTTCTCAGATTTTTCTTTTGGTTTAGGACTCCAAGTTTTCACGTTTACATGGTCGGCTATCGTGTCAGTCTTCCCGATTTTTTGCAGGGTCATTCTCAAATAGTCTTCGCGGTTTAGTTTCTCGCGTCCTCGGAAATACTGCAAAATGTCAACTGCTTCGCCTTCCATGTATCCCCAATAAAGCAGCTTGGCCAGCGTGGCCATGTCTGCCTCACTTGCACTTGCGTATCCAGCATCTGAGTTTCTGAGTAGTCCGTCAAGTTTCTTGTCTCGAGCTCGGATGTCTTCTAGAGGCCATCCGTACTGATTGCGAAAACTACCAGTCATATTGACAGGAGAAACCTTCTGTTCTGTGTCCTTCGTTATGGACGGTTGAAACTCTATGGGCAATTCTTCAGGACGTAGCGGAACAGGAGCCATTTCAACGATCACTCTGTAAACGCCGTCGCCGTCCTTCGTGTCACATGGCACGTAGCTGCCAGGACACACGACATACTTCCATTCTGCACGCACTTCCCCGCACTTGGCATATTGGCCTTTCCCGTCGGCGTTCTTGACTGAACCATCATTCAAAAAATACTTGTGAAGCTTGCCGCTGCGCGTCTTCACTGTCAGGGTTTCTTTGGGGAAAGTGTATTTTTCGGGGTTGTCCAAGTCGAATATTACAATATCGTCGCCAGTGGCGACGATGCCCACGTTCCCCCCGTCATATATCCTTTGGCGTGCTTGTTCCACTGTGAGCCTATGCTTTTCGTCTTTCCAGCTTTCAGTCTTTGGAACATTAGGCTCCTTACTGTTTTCGCATAGTGGGATAAGGTGAGGGGTGAAGGATAGCAGACGAATGAACTTGTCAAATTCTTCCGTGGCAGCGTTTGACACAAAATTCTTATTCTCTTCAACGCTCATAGGTTATTTACCTCGGGTTTTGTGGTGCGCGTGCTCCCTGGAACCCTAGAGGAAAAGCCTGCCTGCTCCCGTGGTTCCAGATTAACGCGACGCGCACTTCCACACCTAGCCAGTTTGTTGCTTCAGCGTCTGTCTGAAAATTGCCTGATTGAAGAGCCAGTACGAGAAAGCATATCCCGGTTGATGAAATCGATGATTGATAGTCGCGTTTACTTCTGACAGAATCTTAGAAGCTTCATCAAACTGTTTCTGATTGTTATTCTTGGCCTGTGCTAATTCGTATTCTCTAAGTTTCTCTCCCGTGTGAGGCTCGAAGGTGAGGCATGAAAAGACGGTTTCAGGAATGGCCTTAAACTCGATTGGTGTGACGCTTTCAATGTAGCCGTCACATGCCTGTCTAAGGTCCACGATGAATTGAAGCATCGGACCGTTTTTTTCACTCATGGGCCTCGCCTCTCAAAATATTTTTTGCTTCTTTGAGGCTGCTTTCGAGTTCTTGAACAAGTGCTTTGACACGTTCAAGTTTGGCTTTGAGGTCCAGCTCGTTCAAGCTACCTGGATCTCCTTGAACGGCTCAGATTTGTAACCCATGCTCGCAAGTTTCTCTCGGACTGCGTCACGCACCAAGTCGCTTTTTGTGATATGGTAATCAGATTTCACGGCATCTTCAACGGCTTTGTCTAGCGCCCTTGGAACCGGAATACACCAGGTTGTAATATCTTTTCTTTTCACCATTACATATCGCTTCTCTGACAGTTCTATAGCTATTAGTATCACAGCGTTACCTTTAAATTAGTCGACGTTACTAGTAACATCATGCAACCGAAATCAATCAGTCAATTAATCAAAGACGCGATCATAAGCGCATGGTCCACTGAGAACGAACCTTTGAAATTCAACAAAATAGTCGAACATCTCCTGAAGAAAGGAGTCATAAGAAGTGATAAAAACCACGCGTCTGTTTCGCGCTGGCTTGGAAAACTTGAAAGCGAAAAAGTGCTTGAAAAAATAGAAGAAGGCTACAAGCTAAACCTAAAACCAAAAGAATACATACTCTTTGACTATTTGAATGAACTACGGCAAAAATACAAAGGCCGCTATTATCTAAGTGACATAGGCGGATCTTTGTGGAAAGGCGCTGTCCTCGCTATGCTAGGCTTTCCGCAAGAAGGGGCAAAAGACATCGAAACGTGGTTAGCTACAGAAATATTGTCGATCAGGATAGGAGAGCTTTTTATGGCTTTGGAAAGGCTCCGCAATACAATTCTACAGAGAAAAGCCGGCTTACCAATTCCAATGCCAGATGATGTTGACAGAGAAGTTTTCTTTGCTTTCTTGGACAAGAGTATCGGCGAAGAAGGAACGACGGATGAGCTTGTCAAAAGATACAGAAAGCAGTTGATGAAATACTACGACATCAGCTACAAGATGTTCTCAACAGCTTTCTATGCGTCCTGGGCGCATAATTACTTTGACAAACCCAAACCTAAAGCATCATTCTTTTTGGAACATCTGTCTGAGACCACATCAGATCTAGACGAAGTTCGCCAGCATACGGACTCGCTCAAGCAAGGATTAGCGGCCGAAGGCTTTATTGTCGACAATCATAATTTGGAAGGTCCAGATGGACTCTTAAGCAAGCTTGAATCGGTGAGCAAGAAAATATTTGGTGAGAAACCGGATTATGTTTCAGAGGATCTGGACCTTGAATCCAAGTTGGAAACTGCAGTCCTAGTGAAAACCGCTGAAAAAATCAAGGAAATAGACATTGACTTTGATGATTTCGCAGTTATATTGACCCGGCATCCAGCGACAATGTCTCGATATTACACCGCTGAGCATGTTCTTTATGACGCGATGAAATGGGCCACGGAGGAACCCTCAGAAGACGGCATATCAAAAGGAGTTTTCAGACAGGCATGGCTCAGAGAGAAAGCAGAATCAAAAACCCCTGAAGTAATGATTTCTAATTACTTGTTCAATAATGCGCATTTCAACCCAGACGATTATCGCGATTTGAGAGGCAAACCTTGGGTAGTGAAAGAGCTTTCAAAACATGCGGATTTTGACAAGATTGTCAGTAAATATGAGAGAAAGTTGAAGACCAAATTAAGGAAGCAACATAACCTTGAGGAAACTGTGAGAGGAGAAACTAAGGGAAAGAAACCTATAGATCTCAACGAAGAGCTTGAAACCAGCGGATTTCGACAAGAAAGCTACTGACTTGTGAAAGCATATTTGCACGGTTGGGCGTGCGCTCCAGACTAGATGCTGACGCTTAACCGTTCACGTATGATCTGCCTTATGTCTGCCCAAGACAAGCGCGCTCTCTATGTTTGCTCTTGCATCTTTTTTCATTGTTGGTGTTCGCCAGGCGAACAGAATGGAAAAGAAGCAATAGCGCGCGCTCAAGTGTTCGCGCGCCGAACAAAGAATTAATAAAACAATTATAATTAGAATTAATAATTATAGCCACAGTAACACTTTTAAGGTCGAACAGCACACACATTGACCGGCGAGAAAAATGGCGAAAAGAGGAACGATGGACCTGAACGTGACCCTGGAAGGCGAAAGCACGAAACGCTTTCACGCAATCAAAGCCTATTATGGATTGAAGAATAACGGTAGTCTAGTCGCTGACCTATTGAACAATGAAGCTGATAGAATCTGGGAAGTCAAGCGAATTTTCATAACAAAAGAGACTTACAAGTACTTGGAGAAGAAAGCTGTGGCTGCCAATTTGACTGTTGATGAGTACGTGGACCAGTTAATCTCGCTATTGAAGAAAGTCGAAGAGGCTAAGGAAGTTGAGAAGCATGGAAAATCAAACCGAAATTGAACAGGACCAGAAAAAGAAAAGACAGAGCCTTGCCCAGGTCATGGGCGGCGAAATGATACCGGTGACTATTGAACTCTTTGACCCCTACGTCAAGTTTGCTAAGGAATACATGCAGTTCTTCAACGTCAAAGACAGCCTTCCAATATTCCTAATGCGCTTGATCTACGACGGACTTGAAAACTTGCACAGAAATTTAACCGAGTATGTAGACTCTGAGGCTGCAAAACATTTCGTTGACGGAACAGACTGGTATAATAAGAATCCGCATATAGCCTGCACTTCTTGTCGAAGACCTGATGAAGACTGTTAGAAACAAAATCTATCATTCCCTCTTTTTTCTATTAGATTCAACAGGGTTATCTGACTCCTACTATGGCTCCCATTGTTCCCAAATTGAATTATTCTATTCATAATATATGTAGGTGAAAAGAAACTCGAAACGAGCCAGAAAGGACATGTTACTATGTTCGTTACCTTACACTACAATATTAGGTAAGGTCGAATCCTTCAGCTACCTCTGTTAAGCGCGCGCAAGTTTTGACGCATGCGGCTTTTTTCTATCCTCATTTCAGAAGTCAGGTTTCTGCCCTCAGAAAGCTAGGGTATTTGCCTCAAACTATGCCACTCTTGAACAGAGCATAGAAAAAGGGATTTTAGGCCGCTTCTTTCTTCAAGTCTTGAATTACCGCGTTCTATACCGATAGGCTTCTGTTCTGTGAGACTGATTCTCTTTTCAATTTCATGCTTTCTAACTTTGCTTCTTTTTAACTGGGAACTGATCGATAGATCGATCGATCGCCTGCGCGCCAAAGAAATCATGTTCTGCTTTTTCTCAGTGATTTTCTATAATGTTCAAGGTCTTCATTGTTGTCGAAACTATGAAGGTAAAACAAGATTCTTCAAGGCTCGAAATTGAACAGTTATTCGAGTCAGTTTTGAATGAATTATACACTCCCAAGATTGCAGCTTGAAAAACTGTTTATCACATGACAAGTTAACAAAACCTAATCATGAGTGCCAACGTTTTCTTCTTCCGCCTTTCCTTCTCACCAGAAACTTCAGATCACCCAGGGCATTTTTCCCCCCGCCCCGCCCTTGCTGCCATCAGGGAGAACATATTGCACCAAAAGGATCAATGTATAGTCTTGAGTCATCAGGATATGTATCGGGTTTTGGTTGATAGGAATTCCATTAAGAAACCAACCTCCGAATTTATAGTTTGGATCTATATTTGCAGTAACTACTGCAACTGTGGGTGGTTGGCTTGGATCGTATTCGTAATAATAATCTCCAGCTGACGGAGTTGTATCTCCACCTTCTGGTACAGCCTTGATAGTTAGTTTAACCGCATAGTTTGCTCGCGGTTCAGTCTCAGCACGTTGCGTGACGTATCCCGAAATGAATATCGAAGAGAATAACATCATAATCAACATAAAAGTCATTCTAGTCATTTCCTGTCTCTCCTTTGGATATTCTGGATTTTTTGTTTCTTTGGACTCCTTTTTGAGCTTTTGAAGGGGCAAACCGTCCTGGGAGAATCCAGTTCATCGGCTTCTGAAATGCTCTCTACGGAAGCTAATCACACTTCGATGAAAGTTTGCCTTTCCCCTCTTAATCACTACTTGCATCTATGAGACTATTTATGATTTATGAAAAAATGTTTCATGCAACGTCAAGATCAACTGCTACAAAGCTCTTGGTTACCAAACGGAAGTTCCCAAGAAGAGCAACTGAACGAGTTGACAGAACCGAAGAAAATACTGATTATAGACTCAACAACCGAAAGTTGACAGAGAAAGTATCAACCGCAGACTTGACAGAACACAAGGATACAAGATGTTATATATAGGTAAAACTTTAGAGAATGACCCATGGTTCAAAGAGACCCTAGACTCATAGTCACTGAGGGCAAAGTAAGAAGAATACTCAGACTCTATTTCACTTACATAATGTTGTTTTTCTCAGCTTTAGGTATCGTACTCATTACCATAGGAGTGCTTTCAGGATATACGGTAATATCAGCCGTAGGTTCTTCCTTGTTCTCTGCCTCAACTATTTCTGCAATTTTCAAAGTTATGGGTTTTGACATCTATATCACGCACAATCTTACAGAACTGATGATCAGCAATAACACAATCATAGAACAAGATATAGAGACGAAGTTCAATCAAAACAACTCTAACGTTGAGGAACTCATTCATAAAACTATTGGCTCAGCGATGTCAGATTCGAAATTTCTAGATGTGCTCTCAGAAGAACAGTGCAAGAAAATAGTGCAAGTGTGTATTCAAAAGATGAGGAAGGGTACGCCATCAACAGCAATATACAAAGCTTTCGACAAACTCTCCGACGAACTAGCTGGGCTTGTTGCGGAAAATCGTCATTATATAATCGGTTTAGAACTGGCCAAAGCATACGGACAGCATGTTCTCAAGTCGACAGTCAAGTATTCTTGTCGAGTTATCAATCAATCAACTGAAAAAACAATACCATTGTTTGAGAATAATACCGTCATAGTGACAAACACAACAGTACCGCGAAACGTTAACGTTTTAACATTAGCGAATCCAGAAGATTTGACGAGATTTGTCAGTCTCTCTGTAAATGAAGAACCAGTTGAACCAGACGAAAAGAAACACTACTGGAAAGATCCGAATGACAAGAAACTTGGAGCAGGATTCGTCATCAAATGCTCAAGAACTATTGCACCCAACTCCCCTGTTAACATTTCCATTACGACTGAGTCTCTGCTAGATGACATAGACTATGTGATCAGAAGATTTGTTACCTTCACCGATGGCATTACCTTAACGGTAACTCATCCGCCTGAGATTGATATAGACGTTTTCTGGTTTTCACCAGAAAATATACACATAAACAAACCCGAAAGAAAGAGAGGTTACTATGAGCAGGCGGTCGATGGAGTGTTTCTGCCAGGAATGGGTTTCATGGTGGCTATCAAAAGAAGAAAATAGGGATTTGAGGCTTTATTTTAGGTCCAAGAATCGTCTACTGCTGTTACAAACATAGCATGTGGCGGTGGTTCTTTAGATTTCAGAGTATTGTAGTCTATTACAGTTAGTGGTATCATGGAACAACCCTCATCTGTTCTCTGTGTTATGAGCATTAATTATTTAAAGACTCCGTTGAAGCTTTTAAAGAATATGAAAGACTGATTCAGTCACTATCTTCTAGTACTAACTTCTATATTGTGCGCCCATCACCAGATTGTTAACATGGAGAATTAGAAGGGTTGTTTTGTCACCCGATTGTTAACGGCGAAAACCATCGCCTATGAAGTTACCAGAACCCTTCATAGCTTTATTTTCCTTTTTCAAATTCAACTTTGGTCTTTCTTTTGAGCGCATAGCGCGCTGAGAAGAGAATCCTTGGCTTATTCAACCTGTTTCTCTCTTCAAGTCTTGAAGCAGCCTCTCAATGTTTGAAAACTTGCCCTCTACCGTCTGAAATCGCTTCTTGAAATCCATGTTTTCCGATTCTACCGTTTGAATTCTAGTCGCTTGATCTACGTTTTTCGATTCCGCTGTCCGAATTCTAGTCTCAAGATCCGTGTTTCTCGTTTCTACAGTCAGAATCTTCTTTTTCACATCTATGTTTTCCGCGACGAGCCCATTGATAATAGTCTGCATCTGCCTCGTCTGCTGTTCCACTTCCTGACGCAGCTTCTCCTTTACCTCGTCCAAGTCAACCTTAGATCCTGAAACGCTCAGAAGCTTCTCCCGGTCCAAATACATTTTCTTCAAGCTTTCAAACTGTACGCTCCTGTAAGCCTCGGCCATCTCGCCTATTTCGTGGCCATGCCAAAAATCAACTATAGTGTCAGGCACTCCCGAGTTTGTCATGATCGAGCCGAAACTTTCTCTGAGCGCATGAGGTCCCAACGGATTAAACTCTTTTCCGTTGTTCTTGTCGTCTACGAAGCCGCTTCTTGACGCGACTTCTCGCATGACAGCCTGAACGTTATCCGTCTTCAAAGCTGCCTTCCCCCTGCCCTGAACAAACAAGGGCGTGCTGTGGCTGAACGTTACTCCTCTCTGTTTCATATCTGCAAGGTAAGCCTTCAAAGCTTCCGTCGCGTCTTTTCCCAGGAACGTGTAAAAATCTGTTCCAGTCTTAGGCCGGTGAAGGTCAAGCTTCAGCGGATGCTCATTCTTAGCTAGGCCTTCAGCTACATCTCCGTATTTGAGGCTGCATAAGGTTGAAACGTCTAGGCCGCCCTGGAAGTTGACGAGGATAAGGGCTCTGTCTCTTGGTGATCGTGCGTGGTCAACTAAGACTTTGACCTGTTCCGCGGCCACGATCATGCGTCTGTTCTCAACCTTCGGCCTCGGGAGCCGTCTTCTGCCTTTCATCACAACGGCCAAATCATAGGTTGAGTAGAAGCTTCTGACAGCTGAAACCATCATCTGCGCGAGTTTGTCGCTGATGCCTTTTCCTGTTACTTTGTGTTCGCCTTCTCCCCTGGTCTTCTTTGGATAGTCAGTCTTCAGGTAAGTGTAGAAGCCTAAGAGTCTGGTGAGAAGGACGTCTCGCTTTTCCCTCGGATCTCTCTTAGAGTCTTCTATTGCTTCGTCTATCATCTGCCCGGGTGAAAGCTTTGTAAACGCGGTGTACACGCGGAACGCGCTCCTATATCCGTACCTTGTGCCTGGCTTCATGATCGTGTCGAGCCATCGTTTGAGTACGGGGTCTTCCCATAAAATAGTGTCCTGAGCCTTTTTCATCATTCAAGCCTCGCTATGGTAAATAACCAAATAGCGAATCTCATATTTAATACTTGTGCTGTAGCCTAAGCAAATCAGCATTTAAGTTCTTTCATGGACGGGGAGAGAAGGGGGAAAGCCTCTAACTCAGTTCCAGAAGCTAGCGTCTTGTTGGCGCACACATAAAGACTTCAAAGCGTGATTGTGCAACATACTCCGTTCGCGCGCATGGTTGTCCCTAAATTCCTCGTGCTTCATGTCGTTGATAGGTGGTTTTCATAGGGTGTTGTGGCGTTCTGGTTAACCCTCGCGTGCACGAACAGCCTACCCCCTCGGTTCAGTATATGATCCAAATAAGCTCCAGAAGAAAGACCTGCCGCCCAAACCACCATGCAAACGAATCTGGGAACAGCCATGCGAGTTAGTCAGCATCACAGTGACTTCTCCAACTCTGATAGTTTGTCAAACGGAAAAATCGTGACACCTGCTTCTGAAGACTATAGAAAATGTACAAAAGGAGTACGGCCCCCTTAGCTTTCTACTTTGCACAAGCTTCGTGGGTTATTTCGAGGGCGATTCAGCTCGACTCAGAATTGAGCCTAATTGCTCTTTATTAAGGGCCAGCCCGTGTAGGTATCTTCCACGAAATCGGGGTTCCTTGAGAAATGTGTTCGTGAGCAGTAATGGTTTTTCAAGCTTGATAACGTATCTGAAGACTAATGCTTCTTTCCATTTTCCACATTCCAGTCTTTCTTCTTCGGAAAGCTCAGTCTGCTGGCAGACCTTTTCCATTACGCCATAGCCGACAGCCGCATCTCCACATTCCGTCTTGTGTATGAAGATTATGGTTTGATCAGGCTTCCACTTTCTGCGAAGGTTCGTGTGGTAGATTGCCATGTTAAACACATGGTCAACCCAATAATCCGACACGATTCTGAGAACGTATCCCGCGATTTCTGCCATCAGACCTCTGTCACTACCTACGCATTCAGGATTTATTAAAGATGCCATCAACGCGCAAAGTTCTTTGGCAACCGCAGATTAGATGGAACCATCCGTAGGAACAAAAATCTTGCTAAACATCTTGGACTTTCCGCTTCGTCTCACCAGATAGCCATTTGCTTCTGCCGAATATCAAGGTTCGCAGACCGCTAGGCTTTGCTTCCACCGGAGCTGCCTACCTTTACTGACCCTTCCTTCGACATCTCGAAGCTAACTAGTCTCAGCAATTCCTCTTTCTCATGGACCCCTAATCCGCTCTTTACCACCTTAAGAACTAAATAGGCCAAATCCAAATAGCCTTCTCGGAGAGTCGAAAAAACGGACCTCGAAATGTCTTCAGCTCTTACACCCAATGATCAATTGAGTCTCAACTTCTCGCAGATCAACATGTACACCATCGGCATTTCGGACAATGCGGGTCTGCGTGTCTATTCAGACGCCAGACCACACAACTGGAAGATAGCTGACCTGCAGAAAGGCCTAATCCTTGTTTACGATGGAACAGAGATGGTGGGAGAAGGAACAGGTTTCGGGCTTCCTGTTCTTGTCTGCACAGACGAAACATACTTTTCAGGGAGTTCAAGAGTGCACCTTTCCCATTACGGCAGTCGTTGGATGATTCGGAAAGAATTCGTGATGGACAGAATATCCAGGAACAGATTTAGAAATGTCACCCTGGAAAATCGACGAACTCGTAGTTTTCTTACGCACTTGGCTGATCTGTACCAGAGACATTCGCATCTTAGACTTCTGGCTCTTAGAAAAATAACTGGACAAATGAACATAGGCACCGCCTTCGTTGAGACAGTATCCTTGGGTAAAGTAATAGTGACTTACACGATAGACAAAAAACGCATCAGAGTGAAAATTGACTTCAATGATCTGAAGAGTAAGATGATACGAAAAATCTTCATGCTGAACGAGCAGGGATCAAGATTCTTCAGAGAGTACGTCGATTCTCAGGAAACAAAGTTTAATGATGGAAGAATAGGTGCTTGGGATGAGATAGACGCTGCGTGGGCTAGTCTCATTGATCCTCAAAGCGGACTTGGTTTCCGTTTGGGGAGGGTGGAAGGATGTGTTTTGCGCCGAGGGCGGGAGTATCTGAGGAATTCCTTGGACTGGGTCGGCTTGGATTATGAGGTCGGCCCCGGAAATGCAGATCTGGAGTATGGGATAGAGATCCTAGGGGCATGATCGGCTATGACGCGGGTGACGCTGGTTTATCCTTATTTTCGACCTTCCAATGATGATTCAATTTTCAGGTTTCCGCCTCTAGGACTGGGCTACATAGCCAGCTATCTGAAGGAGCATGGCATTTCAGTCCAGTTAGTGGATTGCACCTTCTTGAGCGAATCCGTAGCTTTAGAAAAGATCAGACTTTCGCGGCCAGATATCGTGGGAATTCAAATTATGTTCTCATTGAAGGCAAAGGCCCTTCGAATAGCCGTGTTCTCAAGGAAGGAGTCGAGCTCCTTGTTGCGGGTGGGCCTCTTCCAACATCGAATCCTGAAGGTTTCCCAAGTCCTTTGACGTTGTAGCCATCGGAGAAGGCGAACAAACCATGCTTGAATTAGTCAATGCAACACAGAACTGTGATGCCACAGGATTAAGAAACGTAAGAGGAATTGCCTTCAAGAACGAGAGAAAGACGCTGGTTACTCGCCCACGAGGTTTTTCGGAAGACCTCGATAGCCTTCCATTCCCGTCTAGGGAATTGTTTGACAACCAAGCCTACAAAGACTATTACTCAAGAAAATTCGGTTACACAACCACATCAGTCATAACAGCTTAAGGCTGCCCGTTCCAGTGTGATTTTTGCAGTAGACCCATATTTGGCAATAGGTTCAGATCAAGAACGACTGCAAGCATAGGTGACGAGGCTCAAACCGTGAAGACGCTAGGCTACGAAAGGATATGGTTTGCTGATGATTGCTTCACCCTAAGCCGCGAGAGGCTGCTTGACATGTGCAGTGAACTGATCCACAGGCGAGTTGACATTGGCTGGGAATATTTGTCAAGAGTCGACACTGTAGATTTGGAAGTTGTCGAGAATATGAAGAGAGCGGGATGCATCCGGGTATTCTTTGGAAGAGTCCGGAAACGATTCAGTTCTAGAAATCATGAGGAAACAAGCAACCACAAAACAGGCCAGAGATGCTGTCCACATCTTCAAAAAAGCCGGAATTCAGGTCGGTGCGTTTTTCATATTAGGATACCCAGGCGAGAATGACAGGACGATTCTGGATAGCGTTAGATTCGCATCATCACTTCCGTTGGATTATCTTTCCTTCACGTTTCCGTACCCAATTCCTGGGACACCGCTCTTTGAACGATTGAAAGACAGGATGATCTCCGGCGACTGGGAAGAACCTGAGAGCTTCCATCTCACAAAGCACAAACTGCTTTTCCGTTCTCCTTTTTCCGAGACGAAACTCAAGTTTGCCATCTTCAAAGGCATGGCACAATTCTACTTGCGAAAATATCTGGGAAAAAGGGTCTACAACCTGTTAGATAAACCATATGAATACCTCACTGATACCGTCTACAACGTCCTAAATTGACGCCCCCAGCATCGCGCGCGCCATAATGCTTCCGCATTAGCGGGGTCTGGACACATAAGAGGAAAAGATGAATAGGCATTTTTTGGAAAGCGTAAATCCGAAGGGCTCAAGAAGATTACGGGGTTATGGCTATTTTGACTTCTGTTTTGGACGTTGAGAGTATGTCAAACGCTTGCTTAATATCGGCAAGCTTCATTTCCTTTGTGACGAGAGGTCTCACATCGATTGTTCCTGACGCTATCATACCTAGTGCTTTTCTGAAATGTAGTGGAGTCGCATGAAAAGCGCCTAGAACGGCAAGCTCGCCGTAGTGAACCATTTCAGTGTTGACCTTGATTTCGGTTCTAGGAGGGCATCCGCCGAATTCTAGGACAGTGCCGCCTTTGCTCACTAGCCTAAGGGCCTGTTCCCAAGTGGTTGGTAAGCCTATGGCCTCTATTGCCACATCTGCACCATATCCACCCGTGAGCTGGCGAACCCTTTCAACGACGTCCTCTGTCTTGCCATTAATTGTTTCGTCTGCACCGAGTTTCTCGGCGAAATTCAACCGCTCATCCACAAGGTCAATCACAATAGTCTTTTTTGCGCCTATTTTCCTCACGGTCAAAAGATGCAATAGTCCTATTGGGCCAGCACCTATTATTGCGACTGTGTCGCCTAACTCCACGTGCGCCTTCTCAATGCCATGAAGCACGCAGGCAAGTGGTTCTGTAATGGCCGCTTCTTCATAAGCAACTTCTGACGGAATTTCCTGCATGTTCACTAACACCGTACGGGCTGGAACCCTGATGTATTCGGCATATGCTCCCCAAAGCCAAATCATGTTTTCGCACAGATTGTACTTGCCTTTCTGGCACATGTTACAGTGGAGGCATGGTGCGCTGTTTCCTGCGCGGACCCGCATATCCTTCTTTGGCCAGTCGACGTCCTTGCCAACTTCGACTACGTCACCTGCCCATTCATGCCCGAAGATTGTTGGAAGCTTGATCACTCTCTCAACGTAGCCTCTCTGGAAAATCTTCAAATCTGTTCCGCAGGTTGTTGCAGCCTTGACCTTTACAAGAACCTCGCCAGCTTCGAGTCTTGGGAGTTCAACGTCTTCGACCCTCAAGTCTTTCACGCCGTAAAGCAATGCTGCCTTCATTTTACGCCACCATTCAAGACAATAACCTTCAAACTATGCTTGCTGTCTGAAGCCATCTTGAGTGCCTCTGCCGTATCGACAAGCTTGAAACGGTGAGTTATCAGATCCTTCACGTTCAATTTTCCAGACTTCATGAGTTCCAACGCTTCCCTCGTTTCTAAGTGAGAAGTGGAATAGGACGGGATTATCTTGACTTCATTGAAGAACAGTTCCTTCAGACTGACCTGCAAGTATTTGCCAGGTATGGTAGGTGCAAATACACAGAGTTTGCCTCCTCTGCGACAGACGCTCATGCCGTTAGCGTACGCTTGCAAGCTTGGGGCAGTGACAACAGCCACGTCAACACCTCTATCTTCAGTCTCTGCGTTGACAGCTTTGGCTAAGTCTTCATCTTCAGGGTTGACTGTCAAGTCAGCGCCGAGTTTCCTAGCCGCATTTAACCGATACTCGAACAGGTCGCTGACAATTGTCTTTGAAGCTCCGAGAAGTTTTGATAGGGCCAAGTGGATCAGGCCAGTAGCTCCGGCGCCGATGACAGCCACCGCATCGCCTGCTTGGATGTCACACTTTTTTAGGGCTCGCAAGCAGCAGCCGACTGGCTCAATAAACGTAGCCTCTTCGAAGGACATAGCATCTGGAATCCTCATAGTGTCAAGTTGAAGATTCAGCGCCGGAACTCTAAAGCATTCTGAAAAACCCCCGGGCCGGATGTTGGTCTCGTGAAATTGTTTGCACAGAGTATAATCCCCGCGTAGGCAGTAATGGCATTTCAGGCACGCTACGTGATGGTGTACGAAAACCCTATCACCGACTTCGAAACTCTGAACCTTGCCGCCCTTTTCAGCGATAATTCCTGCAGGTTCATGTCCAAGAACCAATGGTGCCCTTTTATGGAGATACCAGTCCATTAAGTCTGAGCCGCATACTCCGCAGGCCCTCATATTCACTAAAGCTTCATCTTCGCCAATTTTCGGTGTTGTAGTCTCCTCTATCCGCGTATCTTGCGGTCCGTAATACATTGCTACCTTCATTGCGACTCAAACGTTCTTCAGTCATCAAACACATAAGACTTTCCAAAACATGAAGAAAGGACTGTGTAAATAGCTTAGATCAAATCAAGCCTCGGATTCTTGAAGTTTGTCGCGAATTTTCTGAAGGAACTCTGCCGCTGGTGCTCCATCTACGATTCTATGATCGTAGGTTAGGCTTAGCATTGCCACGGGTCTGATTTCCACTTTCCCGCCGACTGCGACTGGTTTTTCCCTTATGGCTCCCATAGCAAGAATTGCCGCTTCAGGCGGGTTGATGATAGGAATGAAAGAATCAACCCCGTACATGCCTAAGTTTGTGATCGTAAACGTGCCGTTAGATATTTCCTCTCTGGTCAGTTTTCCATGTTTTGCCTTTGAGGTTAACTCCTCGACTGCCTTCTCCACTTCCTGAAGGGTCTTCTTTTCAGCACCGTGTATGACAGGCACAACGAGACCATTTTCTGTGGCCACTGCAATGCCAATGTTGACTTCATCGAAGATCCTCACCTGATTTCCTTCCAATGAAGAATTCACTATCGGATGTTCAACGAGCGCCCTCGCCGCGGCCTTCGCTAGAACTGCAGAATAGGACACTCGAAGTCGCTCGTGCAGGATCATTGTTTTGGAGGCGTCGACTTCCATCATTACGGTGCTATGCGGAGCCGTCCTAAAGCTCTCGGATAGACGCTGAGCCGAAGCCTTTCTGAAACCAGTCAGCGGGTATGTTTCCTTCACCCTTGGCAATGCTCCGCGACCCTCCTCGACGAGCCGTTCAACATCCGCCTCAACGATCCTTCCTTCCGGTCCGCTGCCCTTGACAAGTGACAAATCGATTCCATGCTCTCTTGCAAGGCGCTTTGCAGCGGGTGAAGCCAGGATGCCTGCTCCCACTTCCTCAATTGCCCCAATCTCACGCGCGTCTATTTTTGCTTCTGAAAGGGGTTCATCTGGACCCACTATTATTGCTAGAACCTGATCCACCGCAGCATCTGCTCCTGCTTCTATGAAGACCCTTCGCAGGATGCCAGACGCTGGGGCCTCAACGTCGTACGTAGCTTTTTCTGAGATGACTTCCACTATTGGCTCGTTTTTCTCTACAGTATCGCCTTCCTTCTTGTACCACTTGCCGACGCTGCCCTCCTTCATCGTCAAACTGAGTCTGGGCATGACAATCTTCGTCACCATCTTAGATCACTTCCTTTACTGCTTTGAGTATCATTTTCTCGTTCGGAATCACATATTGCTCCAAGGGAGGACTGAAAGGGATAGGAGTGTCAGGTTCCGCCAAACGTTTTATCGGTGCATCCAAATAATCTAGAGCCTCTTCTGCAACAGAGGCGGCAATCTCAGCACTCACTCCTCCCGTCTTGCAGTCTTCGCTGACGATGACCATTCTCCCCGTTTTCTTCACCGACCTCACTATCGCCTGCTTGTCCAAAGGCGTCAGAGTTCTCGGGTCAACTACTTCAGCGCTTATTCCCTCCTTTTCAAGAACCTTGGCAGCTTTGAGAGCTATGTGAACCATATACAGAGTAGCCACTATGGTGACATCGGAACCATCTTTCTTGATGTCTGCCTTGCCGAATGGGATGGTGTACTCTTCCTCTGGGATCTCCCCTTCAACAGGATACAGTAGCTTATGCTCGCAGAAGAAGACCGGATTGCTGCCTCGTATGGCCGTTTTCAAGAGTCCTTTCGCATCGTACGGTGTTGATGGCACTGCGACGTTCAAGCCGGGAACGTGCATGAACCAAGCCTCTAAGCTTTGTGAATGGTGGGAAGCAATGTTTACTCCTGCGCCGAAAGGCGTCCTGATCACTAGCGGACATGCTGCTTGTCCCCCGAACATGTAACGTATTTTCGCCGCCTGGTTGGCTATCTGATCCATCGCTAGGGCGGTCAAGTCTCCGAACATTATTTCTGCCACGGGCCGCATGCCAGTAATCGCGGCACCGACGGCTGTCCCGATTATCGCCGATTCAGATATGGGAGTGTCCCTGACTCTTTCGTCCCCAAACTCTCCCGCCAAACCATCAGTAACCTTGAAAGCTCCGCCCCAACACCTGCCAATGTCCTCTCCAAGTAGGAAGACTGAAGTGTCCCTGCGCATTTCCTCCCTTAACGCTTCACGCAACGAGTCTCGGTAAGTCAGGCTTCTCATGTCCATTCCCTCTTCTAAGCGTAGACATCTTCCAGAGCCTCATCCGGCGCTGGATAGGGGCTTTCCAAAGCAAATTTGACTGCATCATCAATCCTGGCTGCTGCTTCCTTTTCGACGGACTGAAGCTCAGTTTCAGTCAAGACATGTTCACGAGCAAGGTATTCCCTGAAGTTTTTGACAGGGTCTCTCCGAAGCCACTCCTGAACCTCATCTTTAGGTCTGTATTTCGCCGGATCAACCCGCGAATGTCCCTTAAGCCTGTAGGTCTTGCATTCAATAAGCGTCGGTCCTTCTCCTTTTCTCGCCCTTTCAACAGCCTCACACGATGCCTTGTAAACTGCTAAAACGTCGTTACCATCCACTGCCACGCCTTGAATCCCGTATGATGCAGCGCGATCGGCGACGTTTTCTATGTTCATCACGCATGACTGACGAGTTCCCATGGCATAGAGGTTGTTTTCGCATACGAAAATCACTGGCAACTTCCACGTTGACGCCATGTTCAGACTTTCATGAAACGTTCCTTGGTTTGAAGCACCCTCGCCGAAAAAACAGGCTACAACTTGGTCCGTCTTCCTAAGCTTAGCTGACAAGCCCGCGCCCACAGCTATTGGCAGACCCGCACCCACGACCGCTGTTGCGCCGAGCATCCCTATGCTGAAGTCTGCTATGTGCATCGAGCCGCCCTTGCCTTTACAATAGCCAGTTTTCTTCCCCAGGATTTCGGCCATGGTTCGATTCATGTCGGCGCCTTTCGCTATGCAATGTCCATGACCCCTATGCGTGCTTGTGATGTAATCGTCTTTTCTCAGCCCGCTGCAAACTCCTACGGCAACGGCTTCCTCACCAGCATAGAGGTGAATGGTACCCGGAACAAGGTTTTGGCCATATAGCTCGAAAACCTTTTCTTCAAACAGACGAATTTCAACGATCCTCTGGTACATTTCAACGAGTTTTTCTCTCGGCAAGTTCGAAGTCAACTATCTTCACGACCACTAACGCACGGTTCACGTCTTATAGGCCTCGGCACTTTTATATTGTTTTATGGTGTTTTGTGCCCGTCTTTGTACGCAAGGTTCATAGCCAGGCTCTAACAGGAGTTGGGGTTCGTTAGTGCGCAGCGAAAACATTATAGAGCCATGATCGTAGAATATTGCACAACACTGCTGCGTAAGGGCTAAAATCGAGGTTTTGAGGGGGGGAACCAATGCAGAAATCCTATTCAAAAATGCTCGGCATTGTTGGAAAGCCTAACACTGGCAAGTCGACCTTTTTCTGCGCCTCAACTTTGGCGCCAGCTGAAATTGCAAACTATCCGTTCACGACGATAAAGCCGAACAGGGGGGTGGGATACGTGAGGAGTCCATGCGTTCATGAGGATTTCAACGTCAAAGACAACCCGGCGAACTCGCTCTGCATGGACGGAGTGCGGCTCATCCCGGTGGAATTCATCGACTGCGCGGGACTCGTGCCCGGAGCTTGGGAAGGAAGAGGGTTGGGAAACCAGTTTCTGGATGAAATTCGCAAGGCAGACGCCCTGGTCCACGTGGTAGACGCTTCCGGAGGAACAGACTGCGAAGGAAGGCTGTGTAGAGCCGGAGAGCATGATCCGTTGGAGGACGTGAAATTCTTGGAGCATGAGATAACCATGTGGATGGCAAACATACTGAAGAAAGACTGGCCGAAGATCGCGAGAACGGTTGAAGCTGAATCAAAGGACCTTTACTCAATGCTTGAGGAGCGCCTGAGCGGCCTCTCGATAAAGAGGAACCATCTTGTCGAGGCAACGAGGAAAACAGGACTTAGTGCAGACAAGATCACGAGTTGGAGCGAAGATGATTTCTTGAAGTTCGTGGACACGCTGAGGCAAGTGGCAAAGCCGATGCTAATTGCAGCGAACAAGATTGATGTGCCCTGCGCCGAGGAGAACTTTGAAAAACTGAAGAAATCAGGCTACTTCGTTATTCCATGCTGCGCGGAAGCTGAACTCGTCCTTAGAAGGGCGGCAGAAAAACAGTTGGTGGATTATCGACCGGGAGACTGCAACTTCAAGATGCTGAAGCCGGAAAAGCTGAGCGAAGGCCAACTCAGGGCGCTCGAGACTGTTAGAGAGAGGGTTCTTCTGAAATTTGGTTCAACCGGTGTTCAGGAAGCTGTTAACGCGGCTTTCGGCAAGCTTTTGAATATGATCACGGTGTATCCGGTTGAGGACTTGGAGCATTTGGCAGACCATAGTGGAAGAGTCCTTCCGGACGCTTATCTTGTGCCTTTCGGTACGACTGCGCGTCAGCTCGCTTACATTATTCACACGGAGCTCGGGGAAGGTTTTATCTATGCCGTTGAGGCGAGAGAGAAAAAGAGAGTCGGAGAAGATTACGTGCTTAAGGACAGAGATGTCCTGTCGATAGTGAGCACGAGGAAGAGAGCCTAGCCTCATGCAGTCTCATGTGCCGAAGCGTCTTTTCCTGTTTTGGAATGTTCTCACGGCCCTTAGTAGGTCTATGAAGCGGAAATCGGGCCAGTAAACGTCTAGAAAGCAGAGTTCGCTGTAGGCAGATTGCCATAATAGGAAGCCGCTGAGCCTTTCCTCGCCTGAGGTCCTGATGATCAGGTCAGGGTCCTGTTTGGGCAGGTGCGCGGTGTAAAGATGCTGCTCAAACGTTGCTTCATCAACTTTAGACGGGCTGAGTTTCCCAGCGTAGACGTCTTCAGCGATTTTTCTTGCTGCGTCCACGATTTCGGCTCTGCCCCCGTAGGCGAAGGCAAAGTTGAGGAAGTGGCCATCGTAATCGTTGGTCGTTCTCTCAACGTCCCTTATGACCTGCTGCAAATCCTCAGGCAACAGGTTGGTCCGCCCGATGACCTTCACGTGGATCTTGTCTCTGTAGACCCGCTCGTCTGTCAGTATCTTCCGCAGGTTCTCGCTGGCGATGCGCATTATCTCTGTGACTTCGTCTTTCGAGCGCTGGAAGTTCTCGGTGGAGAAAGCGTAGAGAGTCATAGATTTAACGTTGAGTTTTATGCACCAATCGATTAATTGTTCAACTTTTTCGGCGCCTTTCTCGTGTCCTGACCATGGGTTGAGAGCCTTGTCCATGGCCCATCTTCTGTTTCCGTCCAGAATTATGGCTATGTGCTCGGGTTTGATGCCGTTTTTAACCTGTCGCCATAACCACTTTTCATAAAGCTTGTACGCGCCGACGGTTGAAAGGATCGTCTTGAACATCATTTAGGCCTCGCGTCCTGCAATGAGCGGGCGCAGGTGCAGTTTTCTCCACGTTCATCAGGTAGACTTCTTACGGTCTCAATTAAGAGTTCCCTAATCTTTGGAAGAAACTGTTTGGACATCGTCGAGATTCCGGAGGCTGTCAGTCGACTCTGTCTGCTTGCGGCCATGTTCGAAACGTAGCACAAGCTCGCGTAGCACATTTGGAGTTCGCGTGCGAGTACGACCTCTGGAAAGCCGGTCATGCCGACGATGTCGCACTGTAGATGCTTGAAGAGCTCGATCTCGGCTGGAGTTTCGAAGCGTGGCCCTTCGGTGCAGAGGAGAACCGCTTTCTCCCACACGGGCAGATCATGTTTTTTCGCGTTTTCGATCAGCAGTTTTCTCATTTCTGGGCAGTACGCTTCTGAAAGGTCAATATGCGTCACTGGTGCCTTGTCATAAAAAGTGGTCGGGCGAAACTTGGTGAATTCAACAAAATCGCTGGGAATGACTATGTCGCCGGGCTTGAAATCGGGGTTTATGGCGCCCACAGCGTTGGTGGCGAAGACTCTCTCCGCGCCGGTCTTGTGTAATGCGTAGATATTCGCTCGGTAGTTAACTTTGTGCGGGGGGATTGAATGGTTTGCTCCGTGTCTGAGAAGGAGAATTGTCTTCTCGCGTTTCAGGGATTTGGCGAAAAGGGAGGAGACTGTTCCGTATGGTGTTCTTACGCGCATCTTTCTTGCGTTCTTGAATAGGTCTTCGAAGCCGGTGCCTCCGATGATTGCGGCCTTAGCCTTCTCCAAACTCTTCAGCCTGCTCTTTCGTCGCGCGGAAGAATCCTCTTGATGACCTGTGGACTACGAGGATTGTTAGGACTGAGGCCACGCCTATCAGTATTCCGACTACGACGGTGAAGATGAGCTTTGCGTAGCCGCTATCTGGGCTCCTCAGCAGGTCGGAGGCTGAGTCCAGTATCTGGCTAGTCCATGCGACAGTGACCATTAGCGCGGCGTTGCGCAGTAGCCTCGCGTCGCGTTCCAGGTACCATCGTATGGCTCTTCCCGTCAGGGCGATGCAGATGCCCACGACTATCAGTATCGTTGAGTCTTTGATGAAATAGCCGGCGAGCCGCGGGAATATGCTCAGCCATCCAGCGAAGTTAGCTGGCGCGGCGGTTGACGCCACCGATGCAGCGCGTGCCCATCCCGAGTAGGTGCCTAGTACCACGCATAGGGCGCCGCCCAGTATGGCGAAGTTGGAGATCTGTACCTTGAGTGGGGGTGGGGAGTATTCTTTTATCCACATGTACAAGTTCTTGGCTGCTCTGTCAGCGCCAAAGCCTTTTATTACCATTATCGCGCTGAGGACGAAGACGAATACTATCCAGAATATCGAGAGGAGGTTGAACAGCCAGAGCACGCCTGCTATGAGCACGAGTATGCCTGGGACGCCTAGTATGAATCGCGAGTAGCGCGGGTTGTCCATGACGGTTCTTAAGTATCTTGAGAATATGGCGGCGGTTTCTTCGATTGATTCGCTGTGTTTGACGACTATTCTGCTTATGGATGAGACTTGCACCCTGGACTGGACGAGCGGAAGGACGGCTTCGTCAGAGTATCCGTCGACGACGAGTATGACTTCCTTGGCGGGGAAGCGGTTTAGCACTTCGCCGAGTTCGGCGACTACTTTCCTGTCTGCTCCGACTCCTCCCAGTTCGTTGCCGGATATTGTGGCGATCTCGAAGGCTTCTTTTGGGTTGTCTTCCTTTTTCAGGTGGTCGTAGATTCTGACCGCTTCGAACATTGCGTTGGCGTCCGGTTCCTCCGGGTCGCTTAGGGCTAGTCTCACGGCCGCGTCAAGGTTCTGCTCTCTTCCTATGAGTGGGGTCTTGACCTCTGCCTTGGCTCCGATGTCACCGTCTCTGTCCACGCATAGAACAACGATTCGTTTCGGCTCGCTCTGCTCAAGCTCTTCATTTGCCATGTTATTCTCTGATCTCGTATAATCGGAGCATGATTCACATTAATCTTTCGTGTTCGCACGATTTTGTCAAACGAGAGACAGCTCTAGCGGTTCGGCTTCTTATTTCCGGAGGGCACGTGCTCGTTAGTCGTGGTCTAGCAGGGGGCAGACAGTCTAAGACACGCCTCGCGCGCACGAAGGCTCAGTGCGGACGCTGAGGGTTTATCTATATTTTGGGCTAAAAACAAGTCAAAATACACCTACCCCTATCTACCGGTCGTTTTCTGGGCGTTGGTCCTGAATTCTTGTGTATATGCTCGCACTCTGCTTTCGGGGTTTTATCTGTATTTTGGGCTGAAAACAAGTCAAAATACACCTACCCCCCCTACCGGTCGGTTTTTTGGGACGTTCGGCGCGTATTTCATCTGTTATTGAATGAGGGGTTGAATCATCCGTGGGTTTAGAGTGAAAGCTCAAGATCGCCGCTCAGGTCTTGCCCACGTTTGTTCACAGGCGGGTTTCGGCGCGGTACTCGATGTTGGAATCATCAGGGAAAAAAGAGTCTGGCAAGCGGCCATTGTGCTTGACAGTCCTCTGGTTGTCCTATTCCTTCTCTTCGCTTCTTCGCTGCATCATTCTTCGCATCATTCCAGGCATCTGAGGCATGTTTTTTATGCTTTCTTTTATTACGTCCATTATGGCCTCGTTCAGCTCTACCTCTATGGTGATTTTGGCGTGGCCCTTCTTCTCTTCACTCATCGTGTCACCTCCTTGTTCTGTTGAGGATCCAATTGACCGCGAGCTCCGGCACGCGGCTCGCCTGCTGCTCCGTGAATTCCAGGTTGACCTCGACCCTATAGTGGAGCTTGCCGATCCTTCGCGTCTCGGTTCTGTAGTCGTTTATCAACCCGTTTTTTTTCAGCATCGCGAGTCTGTTCCGCACCGCGAAGGAGATGAAGCGGGGTGATATTGGCTCAAAGAACATGATGAACCTGGCAAGGACAGAATTGAAGCCTGCAGACAAGCTGATTCGTTCCGACACTCCTAGCTTGAGAGAACCCGGTATATAGCCCCTTCTGTTTCACAATGCGTGCTCTCTCAGGCGGGTTTTTTCTTTGTGATTTGGAATCCTCGTTTGCTCAGTTGCTCCAGGAGTTCCTTCGGCTCCGGATACCATTGTCCCCATTTTCTGCAGATGTGCTCTGTCCAGCTGTAGTCGTCGTAGGTGAACCCTTCTTTTCTGTTTCCCCCTAGGGGTATTTTCGCTCTTGCTTTCCTATAGTAGTCCTGTGCCAAGTAGCCCCCGTCCATTTGACTCATGGCTTTAGAGACGGCCCCGTCGTCCAGCTTGGGGTACTTGTCTTCGAAGAGTGCAAATTCAACTGGGTATCTTGGTCGTGTCTGGGGGTTCTCGGCTGGGTAGCCCATGGTCAGCTGCACGAGGGGGAACACTCTTTGGGGGAGGTCGTACTCTTCGGCGATCTTGTCGGCCCTGAACATCGCGCTTCCCAGGAAGCAGCTTCCGAGTCCCAGGCTTCTTCCGGCGACGACCATGTTCTCGGCCATGTAGGCAGCATCCTGGATTCCGAAGAAAAGCAGGGTAAGGTCGTTCGTTACCAGCTTCCAGTCTCTCTTCTCCATTATTAACTCGAACTTGTGCGAGTCGACGCATATCGTGAACAAAAGCGGGGCCTTGAACGGGTTGCGCTTCCTGTTCCGAGAAAGCAGTACGCTGTAATACTGTGAGGCGAAGGGCGCCTGCTGCCCCGCTCTCACGATCGTGCGCACGATCTCGTCTGCGGGCGCCTCGTCCGTGTATTTTCGGATTGACCTGTGCTCCAGCATGGTTCGTATGACCTGATTAGCTTTCATGATTTTCTCCTCGTCAGTAGATTCCGTTTTTTCCGATATATGATTTTAGCTCTCAAGTCTGAGTTGACGCGTTTGAGAATTCTATACCTGACCCTGGGTACCAGCATCTCAAACGTTTCGCGGGCGCTCCAGCTACAAAAGCGCGTGCTAATGAATATAGGGAAAGAAAAACATTAAGAACAATCGGAGGTGGAGAAATCGACGTTTGTGAAAGCTGCTGAAACGTCAGAGATACCTGTTGGACAAATGAAGGCCGTCAACTTCGCGGAAAGACAGGTTTTGATCGTCAACGTAGAAGGCGTTTATTACGCCATCGGAAACGTTTGCACGCACAGGAAGGGGGAACTATCAAAAGGAACACTTGAGGGTAAGATAGTAACATGTCCTAAACACAGAGCAAGATTTGACGCCGCAACCGGCAAAGTTGTTTCGGGTCCAAAAGTGTTCCTCATGCACCCAAAAATCAAAGACGAGCCAGCTTACGCCGTGAAAGTTGAAGGAGAAGACATTCTGCTTGAAGGCCAGTAGTTGCTTGCCCCGGTGACGCCAACGGAACCGAAGCCCCCAAAACTATTTCTTGATCCCTTTCAACTGTTTCCGCTTGGCTAATTTTCTGTGGGTCGTCTGCAGTTCCTTCTGCAGCATCTGGATTGTGCGCTCAAGATGGGTGCGTTTTCGTTCCAAGTGTGTTATCTCATCTTCGGGTTTTTGGTTTTTCTCCTCAAGGAAGGCTGAGAAGGGGGTCGGTAAAACTGGCATCTGTAACTTTTTTGGTTCCATGTTCAAAACGTCTCTAGCAAATTCTTGAAACAAGGTGTTCATGCTATTTGCGAGTTCGTTTTGCTTGATAATCGCGCGTTTCAGAATGGCCTCGCCTGTTCCAGTGATCTTGTAGACCTTTCTTTTTCTATTTTTCAGGGTTGACCATTCTCCTTCGATGTATCTTGTTCTTTCAAGGTCTCGAAGGATGGGATATACCCCGCCGGCGGTCGGTTTCCAAAAACCTTTCGTTTTGTCTTTGATTTCTTTCATCATTTCGTAACCGTGAGCCGGTTGCTTGTTCAGAATAATAAGCGCTACGACCCTTATGTAGCCTTTTTGGGCCTCTTTCACCCAATCTGCGGTTGTCTTCTCCTCATCTTCAACGTTCATTCGTATTTCGAAGTCAATACTGTCGATAGGAATATTTATATTTTGCTTAGATATATTGCAACGGATAATATTTCAGATGAAGGTGATTTCCGTTGGAAAATGAGTCGATAATCATCGTAAAAGACCTTACGAAAACATTTAATGATTTCGTAGCTGTTGACAGCATCTCGTTCGACGTTAAGAAAGGCGAGGTTTTCGGCCTGCTCGGTCCCAACGGGGCGGGCAAGAGCACAACCCTGCGAATGCTTTCCACGCTAGCCAGACCAACGAAGGGAACTGCGACGATTGGTGGTTACGACATATTGAAGAATGACACTGATGTGCGGAAACTGATAGGCATCGTTTCAGAAAAGATGATAATGTACAACCGGTTGACGGCCAAGGAAAACCTGATTTTCTTCGGAAAACTCTTCAACATTCCTAAAGACGTCCTAACGAAGAAAATTGACGATCTGCTGGAGCTGGTTCAACTTACCAAATGGAAGAACGCTCAAGTAGGAACATTCTCAACAGGTATGCGCCAGAGGATGAACGTGATACGGGCGCTGCTCAACATGCCCCAAGTGCTTTTTCTGGATGAGCCAACTCTAGGTTTGGATCCTCAGTCGTCTGTTGAGATCAAGGACTTTATAAAAAAGCTCAATAGAGAAAATAAAACCACGATTATCATAACGACGCATATGATGGTTGATGCTGATTTGCTGTGCGACCGCATAGGCATCATGGACCATGGTAAGATTGTTGCGCTTGATACATCAACGAATTTGAAAAAACTGATTTCTGGAGCGGACACGACAATAATGAAACTGGAGATTGGAAATTTATCACCTGACATTGTTGAGGCAATTCGGGCGTGCAAGTGCACGGATGCCGTAATTCAAGAAAATTCTACCCATTTGAGAATAGTCGCCCACGGCGATGAGGCGTTCGACTCTGTAATTGACATTGTGAGGGCGAAAGACGGAAAGGTAAATTCTATGGAGAATCTTCAGCCTACGCTTGAGGACGTGTTCTTGCACATCACTGGTCACGAAGTAAGAGACAGTGCAGACCAGAAGATACCTACGGCCATGGGTCGTCGACACTTTGGGGCGCCCCCGCAAGGGAGGATAAGGTGAGAAAGTATGGGCGCAAAAACTCTGCTTTCACATAGTCTCAGGATTGCCTGGAAAGATCTGACAGAACTTTTCAGGAACCGATTAGGGCTTGTCTTACTTGTCCTGATGCCACTGTTCATGATGGTCATGGTTGGCTTCATATACCCATCCGGCAACAGCTCACCAACCAACCTGCCAGTTGCACTCGTGAACGAAGACACGAGCTATGGCGTTTTTTCCACTAGCGCGAGCCAAACTTTCATCACGATTTTGCAGCAGATTAACGGCAAGACAAGCATGATGGCTCTCACAAACGCATCAAGCGCTAACGACATCAAAAGCATGGTTCAGAAAGGCGATATCGAAGGAGGGATAATCATCCCAAGCAATTTCACCCAGAGCATTTCGACAGGCCAACAAGGTACTCTAATCATTGTAACCGACCAGTCTAATCCTCAAGTATCGGCAACCATTCAGGCAGCTTTGTCGGCCGTATTTGATCAGATGGGAACAATGTTGGCTCAACAAAATGTTCAGAGGCTAAATTCAACAGCAGCTAACGCAAGTAATTCTTTAGCAATCGTGAAGCCTTACAGTGTTCAGACAGTAGGAGTTGTACCCGGAACCCCCAGTTACTTCGACTTTATCGCGCCAGGAATAATGGCCATGACCGTGATGATGAGCGTCATGACAGGACTCCCTGTGGCCATATCCCAAGAGAAGGAAATCGGCACTTTGGACGGAATGATGGTTGCACCAATCAACAGGCTGTCCATAATACTCGGGAAAACCTTAGGTCAGACTGCAAGAGGCCTGCTGCAAGGAACCATCATACTAGTGCTGGCTGCGGTCTTGTTCCACGTCGCAATTCAAGGAAGCATCTTGCTCGTCTTCGGCCTGCTCTTGTTGGGCGTGTTCAGCTTCGTCGGCCTCGGCATCGTAATAACGTCCTTCGCGAAAGACCAAGAGACAGCGCAGATGATGATGATGACATTGATGTTTCCCATGATGTTTCTCAGCGGAGTATTCTTCCCGATACAGCAGATGCCCTGGTACATGCAAGACATATCCAAAGTCCTCCCGCTCACATACGCGTCTCAAGCCCTCAGGAAAGTCATGGTTCTAGGCGCAGGAATACCGGACATCACCACTGAGCTTACAATAATGATAGTGTTCGGGGTGATCATGACGGCAATAGCCGTGCCCGTTTTCAGAAGAATGATGACAAGGTAAAAAAGCGGGGGGCAACAGTAATGACGAGCTGGAGTTGGCCACTTTGACAAATCCGTCTATCGAAGCCATACATCTTTCCAAACGTTTCGGCGCGTTTACTGCGGTGTCGGATCTGAACTTGAAAATTGATGGGTCGAAGTGCGTAGGATTTTTGGGTCCTAACGGAGCTGGGAAGACCACTACTCTCAAAGTGTTCACGGATCTGATCAGGCCGTCCTCTGGAGAGGCACTGATAAATGGCGCAAATGTTCACACCCATAAGAAAGAAGCGTTGGCATCTGTCGCTGCGCTGATTGAGACTCCGGAGATTTATCCTTCGTTGACGCCTCGAGAGGCGCTAATGATGATTGCTGAGATCAGAGGAGTGCCCACTGCAGAGCGTAACAAGAGAATAGAAGAAGCCGTTTCAGAAGTGCATATGGAAGAATGGCTCGATAAGAGAGTGGGCAAGTTCTCAAAGGGAATGAAACAGAGAATATGCATCGCCTCAGCACTTCTCAGCGATCCGAGCATCCTCCTTCTAGACGAACCCTCCAACGGTCTCGATCCTAGAGGAATGAGCGAGGTCAGGGACATCGTTAAATCTTTAAAGGGCAAGAATAGGTTGATTTTCATGAGTTCCCATATTCTTAGTGAGGTTTCGGAAGTCTGCGATGAGGTAGCCATGATCGACCACGGCAAACTAATCGTTTACGACACGATTTCCAATGTAACAGCAAAGTTTTCAGGAGGGGAAAACATGGTGGAAGTTGAACTGCAACGTCCCATCGATGCCCTCTTAGTGACTAAGAACATCGCAAACCTTCCAGGCGTGGCCGCGGCAGAACAAAAAGGCGATAGGAACCTCAAGATCAGGTTTGGAGGAGGCTTGGACGTTCAAGAACGGATTCTTTCTGATTTGGTAAGGATGAATATTGGAGTAATCAGTTACAAACCAGCGTCATCGGAACTCGAAGACGCCTACCTCAAACTGATCAAGAACACGGTGTGATAAAACATGATTGAAACAGAAATCGTATCTGAGAATAGAGTGCCCAGTAGCCTTACGCAAGTCGGTATCACGATGAAATACACGTTTCTCGACTATTTCAGATCGCGCAGATTCTTCATACTCCTAATTATCACTATCATAATAAGTGCCATCCTCACCGCCTTGGTGGGATACTACCGCCCCCAAAGTTTTCTCGGTGATCCAATTGCTGACGCGAGCACGCGCGCGCTGACATTCTATTCAAGCTGGTGGGGCAACAGCGTCACCTTCGTGATCATACTCGGAGGGATCTTCTTCGGCGGAGACGCCATCAGCGGTGAATTCCAGAACAAAACGGGCTACTTCGGAGTCCCAAACCCCATCCGAAGATCGAGCATATACGTTGGCAAGTGGCTATCGGCCTTCATTGCAGCCACCATAATCTTTGCCATCTTTGCAACCATCACCATTGGCAACGGGTTATACTACTTCGGCCCTAACGTCCCCATCCAATTTGGTCAATCACTACTCTACGCCTGGTTTTACCTAGCCGCAGTAATGGGCCTCACTTTCTTCTTCAGTTCACTGTTCAAGAGCAGCAGCATGTCTATCCTCGTGACCGTGATCCTTTTTCTCATAGTGTTCTCACTGATAGAAACACTTGTCGCAAACCTTGTCAAGATCGAACCGTGGTTCATACTGACTTACGGAGCGCAAATAATAGGGAACGTACTAACCGTCAGCTCACCGACTCCCACCGGACCAGGTAGTAGATTTATTGTCACGTACCAAGTAACGGTTCCGGAAGGGCTCGCGATCATAGGCTTGTACTTTATCGTTACCGCGATACTGGGATTGGTTCTCTTCGAGAGAAAAGAGTTTACCTAGGCGAGAACTGAAAACACACTCGGCGGCACCTGCGCGAACAAATGGACGATGGAGAATAACCCAAATTCAAAGAATCGTTTGATGCGGAAAAGAAAAGAGCAGACAAAAGCAAGCCTAAAGACAAGGTACGAAAAACACGTAGGCGTCTCCTAGACACTTGGACGCTTTGGGGAAACAAACTCGAGCACCCTTTGTTCAAGATGTCCTTTCTGTCAATTGGCTCCGGGAATCAGGCGTAAGAACCCTCGGAAACCATGCAGAATAACCCCTAAGACCATTGCACTTCTACGAGTGTAAAGATTTTCCAACAGCGCGCGCTTCTAGTGTAAGAATCCTACTACAAGAACAATCAATCCACAGAGAAGCACGATTACTCCTACGCGCGCGGACGCTTGGGACGCTTCCACTCTATTTCTATGTTTGTTGTCGCAGCACGTGCTAGGCTTTCTCAACTGAAACTTGCCACTCGTCACCATGCCATCTTACAAGATAGACCTATAAGAAAGAACCAACACAGGTAGACCAGGTAAGAACATGCCAAAGAAAAGAGCACACGCGGGACTCAAAAAGAAGAAACACCAATAGCACACTCAGGGCAACAATAACCTATGGAGTTTGCCCAAAGAAGAATTTCATTAAGCAGGACTCCTGAGCTTCTTGAAAGCCACATAATTGTGGTTTATGATCATGCCATTAGCGCGCGCTCTTGAAGCTTGTCGTAGTCTTCTTCTGTGAGCCATGTTTGAGCAGGTTTGTTTCCCTCATTTCGTTTGCTCAGTTCTGTTCCTCCAGAAACCGTTCTTTTGCCTTGAACTTGAGTAAGACACTTGCAAATCTCTATGTTGGCGCACGTTAACGCATTCCAGAGAATAGTTCATGCTTTGTTCTTGAAAAGAAGCTTATTCCTTAGAGAATAGGGCCCTGTTTCAATTTTGTGGAAATCGCTCAAAAATGATGCTGGGTTAATCGAAACTTTGAGAACCAGAGGAAAAAACGGTTTGGTACAGGTTTGTTACGGTATCTTGTTACAAAAGCATGGACTTTTCCGCTGTTTCTCATTTAGCGCGCAATGGTGCTTCACGCCTGGGCCGGCAGATGCTCGTCATTATGTTTCACTTGTGTTGTCTTCAGTGTCTATTCCTTTCTCGGCGAGCTGTTGGAATTCCTCCCAAGTTAGTTTTTCTCGCCTCTTCAGCTTGTTTCTTGCTCGACTTTCAAGCTCGCTCAGGATGGCTCCCTCAGCCTGCTTTTTTTCTTCTTCTTCTTTCTGGCGGACTTCACCCTTCACCTGCCTAATTTGATCGGACAAGGCCACGATTTCCTCTTGGATAGGCCTCGTTCTTTCTCTTGTTTGCATGAACGTCTGGTGCAGGCTGTCGGCCTCTGCCTTGACCCTTTTTGATTCCTCTATCTTCGAGATCATCTTCTCGTGGCATTCTTGACTTTTCTGAGCCGTTTTGGTCAGTATGTCGTGGTACGACTGGCCTTGGACCCGTAGGGCTTTGATTTCAGCCCGTGTGCTTAGGCCCTTTTGCCTCAGTTGTTCCAGCCTCTTGTAGATGTTCAGTTGAGTTTCGACTTGTCTGACCTGCTCGATTAGTTCCCTCTCTTCCTGAAGGCTTGTGGGGTTCGTTTGGATCTTCCACTCGATTTCGTCAAACTGCTGCTGCAAAGCTTGCTGCGTTCCAGAAGGCCTCTTGTCTGCCGCAGTCTTGATTTCTCCGGACAGGTTCTTGAGTTCTTGAATTCTCTGCTGGATTCTCGCTTTCACCTCATCCCGATTCAGTTTCAAGTCCTTGACTCTCTCGTTAGCCTCGTCTCTTTCACGTTTGAGCTCGGATATCTCCATTCGAATCTTCCTGAATCGTTCATTAAGCCTGTCTCGTTTTTGTGCCCACTCACCTGTTTCAGCCTCAAGTTTGTCTTTTTCCTCTCTCAGAAGTGAGATCTTCTCATTCAATTCCTTGATCTGTTGCCGCTTTGCCAAGCGTGTTTTCCCCCTTTTTTAAGGATTTGCAACCGTTTTTTGCGTGGAAATTTGCGTTTTGAGCGATTCTTGCCGCGGAGTTTTGCCATTGGACAAAACGTCTCGGGCTTATTCCAGAATTATTCGGGCATCGACGGTTTTTGCTCCTTTTTCGTAGACCATTATCGGGTTCAGGTCCAACTCTTTAATCTCATCGTGTTCCGTCACCAGTCTTGACGTGGCCAAGAGGATTCCTACTATGGCCTTCATGTCTGCCGGCGGCGACCCCCTGTATCCTTTCAACAGGGGATATGCCTTGACGCCTTCGATCATCTCGTAGGCGTCTTCTTCGGTTATCGGTGCGATCCTGAAAGTGACGTCTTTCAAGACTTCTACGAATACTCCGCCGAGTCCGAACATGACTGCTGGGCCAAACTGCGGGTCTTTGATGGAGCCCACGATGACTTCGGTTGAGGCTGGGGCCATCTCCTGAACCAAGATGCCGACTATGCGGGCCTTTGCATCGTGCTTCTTCACGTTGTTCAGAATCTGCTTGTAGGCATCGCGAGCTTCTTTGGCGTTCTGCAGGTTGACCATGACGCCGCCGACGTCTGATTTGTGTATTATGTCCGGCGAAACGATCTTTTCGACCACTGGGTACCCGATCGTGTCCGCAAACTTGGCAGCCTGCTCCTCACTCTCGGCCAGCTCAAACCTCGTGACGGGGATGCCGTACTCCTTGCAGACGATTTTGGCTTCGGTCTCCAGCAGAGACTTCCTGTGATCCCTAATCGCATGCGAGATTATTTCTGACGCCGACTCCATCAGCCCAGCCCTTCTGACGAAACGTTAGTCTGACGCCGACATTATTTAAGTGCTTTTACTGCCATCAACAGAACAGATCGCTCGAAACGGTCGCCGTTGCAGCGGGAAGAACCCGCATCACAGCGTCAGCTCCTGGGTCGCCGTTATGGATCATGTGAAATTTGATCCGGTCACCTCAAGGATATATCGAGGCGCCATCGGTAAATATGACATAAACGGATAGGCACGTCTGGAAGTTCGAACGCATGAGCATGTTCATCCGCAAGTACTTGACGTTGCTGATCATACTGTTGGGGATAGCGCTGGGCTTCTTGCTGCCTAACGTTGGACTTTTGTGGAAGCCCTATTTGCCGTACTTGCTCATGCTTCTGATGTTCTTCGTCTCACTAACCATACAACCTGGGGAAATCGTGAAGTCGATAAGGGACTACAACGTCATCGCTCTGACCTTGGTCATGGTGTTCGTCCTCACGCCGTTGCTATCGCTTCTAGCCAAGCCGTTCTTTTCGTCCACAGCCTATGCTGGAACGGTGTTGGCCTTTGCTGGCCCGTCTGCGATTGCGACGGGTTTTTGGTCGGGCATATTCAACGGAGATGTCGCAGTGGCCCTGGTCATAAGCACCGTGACGAACCTGATGGCCATAGTTACCATGCCCCTCACGATGCTTCTAGCCCTGGGGACGACGGTCAACATAGATGTCGGGTGGATGATGTTGTACTTGTCTGAGATGATTCTTGTTCCGCTGGGTGCGTCGTTCCTCCTGAAGGGGATAGTCAAGAGGAGCCTAAATCATCTGAGCGGTTACACGTCGAGAGTGAACTCGATCATCATGATGATGCTCATCTGGGGTTCGATAGCGCCGGGGGTCGCGGCCGCTGAAAGCAACGTCGTGGAATTTGCATGGCTCAACGTGTTTATGCTTATCACGTTAGGGTTGGCCTTCCTGGTCGCCTACACGCTCGGCAGAAGACGCGGTTCAAAACAGGCGATAACGATGGGAATCGCTGCGAGCGTCAAGAACGCGGCGCTTTCGCTTATTCTCGGCGCAACTATTTTCGCGCCGATTTTCGGGCCAAACATCCTGTCTCCTCTGATTGCGAATCTGATGGCCCAAAACATCCTGCTGGTCCCCCTGAGGGCCATTCTTAGGGAGCAGCGAAGCGTCAAGGCTTCATAGATTCTCACGGTTTCCACGCCCTTAGCGTGGTTTACTGGGGCGAGTACCGTCTAAAACACGCCTACACCGTCGGTTTTAGGGCCTCCCTCCATTAACCTTCGTGCAGGCCGCTGAGGTCTTCGAGGTTGGACTATACAGGCGTAGGCCGTTGAAGCGGGGTTCAGGAGAGATTTTTCGGGTCGCGTATGCTCTGAGGGCGTTAGGTGACGGCATGCCGGGAGGGGGAGTGAAAGAAAGACGGATGTGTCGGGATAAAAAATATAAGCGACGGCCTATTTTGTCAGATGGTTTGGTGCAAGCAATGGATTTATGGAAACTTCGCTTGTCCATGGTTGGAACCGTGGCCATAATAATCGGGTTATCATCGCTAGTTTTCGGGCTGGTTTTGTTTTGGTTCAGCAGTTTTGATCTGATAACGCTGGGCGTTCTGGTCGTTGCTTTCAACGTTGGCCAGTGGCTACTCTCTCCTTATTTGATCGGTGCTCTTTACCACACGAGAGAACTGTCGCAGACTGAGAACCCGCAACTTCATCAAGTGGTCGAGAAGCTGAGTGAGAAGAGCGGTATAAAGAAGCCGAAAATCATGCTCGCGCAGATCCCCATTCCCAACGCGTTCGCTTATGGGTCGCCTGTCGCCGGGAACAGAGTTGCCGTAACCGACGGAATATTGAAGACTCTGAACCCGGGCGAGGTCGAGGCTGTTATTGGGCATGAGCTTGGACACCTGAAGCACAGAGACGTGCAGGCGATGATGCTGGTCTCTCTGTTACCGGCCTTGTTCTCTTTCATCGCGTACTCTCTGATGTTTTCAGGCATGTCTGGCAAACAGAAGAACCAAGGCAGCAACGGAGCAGTATTAGGCATCGCTTTCATGGGCTTCTCTTACGTTCTGACGATGTTCACGCTCTATCTGAGCCGAATCCGAGAGTACTACGCGGACAGACACAGCGCCAGCGTGGTCGAAGGGGGCTCCCAGAAGCTATCGACGGGGCTTGCAAAGATCGTCCAAGCGAGCAAGAACATGCAGAGGTCGAGAAGAGGAAAACAGAACCAAACTTCTTTCAAGGCCCTATTCATCACCGACCCAGATCTGGCTCAAGTGGATTCTGCCGAGATCTCGGCGATGACATACGCGGGAGACGAAAAACTAGTCCAGGATATCCTGTCGAAGAGACTCACAACTATGGACAGGGTAATGGAGATCTTCTCAACTCACCCCAACATAATCAAGCGCCTGAAAGCCCTGCAAGAGCTGGGCCAGTAACACACGTATGCACAGGCATTGTCAGGCGTTTGCCCTTTTTTCCTAGCGAAAACCATTAAAGACAATGATCAACAACATTAGCTGTTAACTGAGGGCAAAGTTAATGGCAAGCCAAGAACTGTTTTCTGAGATTGACAGGCAGAAAAACGCGATGGTCCAGACGCTCATGGACTTGATCCGCATTCCCGCCATCGCACCGGAGAACGGCGGAGAAGGCGAGTTCAAGAAGGCCGAGAAGCTGATTGGCACGCTGAAGACGCTTGGACTCGACGAGATCAAGCGCTATGATGCCAAGGACCAGAGGGTTCCATCAGGCACAAGACCCAACATCGTGGCCTACTACGGCGAAGAAGCCGACGAGAAGCTTTGGATAGTGACTCATCTAGACATCGTTCCGCCAGGCGAGGAGTCCCTGTGGACCCTGACGAAGCCTTTCGAGCCGACGATTAAGGACGAACGAATCTACGGCCGCGGCAGCGAGGACAACATGCAATCGATGATAGCGTCCATCTTTGCAGTCAGGGCCCTAAAGGACCTGGGCATAGAACCAAAAAGAACAGTGGCCCTGGCGTTCGTCGCCGATGAGGAGCAAGGAAGCGAGTTCGGGATACAGCACCTCATAAAAGAGGGTCTTTTCAAGCCGAAGGATCTGATAATCGTGCCGGACAGCGGAAACGGGGACGGCGGCTTCATAGAGATAGCCGAAAAAAGCGCACTCTGGTTCAGGCTTCGCACGATAGGGAAGCAGGCGCACGCCAGCAGGCCGGCCACCGGGTTGAACGCGCACCGCATTGGGATGCAGTTTGCGCTCGAACTGGACAAGCTGTTGCACGAGAAGTATTCGGAGAAGGATGAGTATTTTGACCCGCCCGAGACCACGATCGAGCCTACGAAGAAGGACGCGAACGTAGAGGCCATCAACATAGTTCCGGGCGAGGATGTGATCTACTTCGACCTCAGGATACTGCCTCGCTACAGCGTAGAAGAAGTAATCGACGACGTGAACAAGTTAGCAAGAGAATACGAGAGCAAGACGGGAGCCAGCATACGGTTCGAGCCCGTGCAGAAGACGGTGGCTCCCAAGCCGACGGACGCTGACGCCAGGATAGTCAAGATGCTATCCGAAGCGATCAGAAACGTCAGACGAATAGCTCCAAGAGTGGGAGGAATAGGCGGGGGAACGTGCGCCGCCTACTTCAGAAGGATGGGTCTCCCGGCCGTCGTATGGAGCACGATTGACGAAGTGGCTCACCAGCCGAACGAATATGCCAAGATAGACAACCTCGTCAACGATGCCAAAGTCTACGCCCTCGTGGCCATGATGTAACCGGAGAGGCTGCGAGGACTCGAGAACGCGTGCGGTCGAGATGGTGCTTGACCGCTTGCTTCATTTCTCGGTTGGGGTCTGGGGGCATTTGACTTTCAGGGATTCTGCCAGTCTGTTCAGATCTCGTGCGCTCATCCATTCGGTTTTGAGGTACGTGCAGATCTGCCCGTCGGTGAGTCCCAAGCGTCTGGCCTCTTCGACTGCGTATCGGTAGGCTTCAACCTCAGTGGGCCTATCGGTGTAGCTGTAGTTGGCGTCGAAAAGCTCTTTCCCCTCCATGAACTGCCTGACGTGGACCAGCTCGTGGATCAGATCTAGGTATATGTCGATCCTGTCGCCGTGGTTGAGGTAGTACGAGCTGATCGTTATGTGGCCGTCGACATTGCTCGTCCACATGTAACTCCTGAACCAGGTGAACTCGACCTTTAGGTTGGAGAGTACTTGGCCCGTTTTTTCACCGAATATCCTTCTGACCGCCTCGACCTTGTCGAGCCCCTTGAAGTAATCGTTGAACGCGTACTTACGCCCTCCCATGCGCAGCAGTCGATCCAGGCGCCACATTCTGATCGCACGCTGCAATGTGATGAATAGCAGTTCGCGAGCTTCGATCGCTGTTGCCCTCCCGGGTGAGTTGATTATGAGTTGAGTCAGGACGAAACGACTAGTAAAGCTTGTCCCCCACTTCGGCTTGTAGTCGCAGGCGCTGAGGGAAAAAACCTTTTTGGCCCCGTCTGCAGTAAGACTATCACGTGATAGCCTTGGACGATCTTGAAGAGTTCAGGCGATACCGTGAGCGAATGAACGACCGTATCCTCAACAGTGGAAACCTTGAGATCAAGAGATTCTTCGCGTTGGACAGCCGCACGTATGAGAAAGGTGCATTAGACACAAAAACCAAGGAGCTACTGGGCCTAGTAGCCTCCACCGTTCTGCGCTGCAACGACTGCATCGCCTACCACGTTATCCGCTGTGCACAGGAAGGCGTCAGTCAAGCCGAGTTTTTCGAGGCCATGAACGTCGCTCTCATCGTGGGCGGGTCGATCACCATTCCTCATATGCGTCGGGCAGTAGAAGTGTTCGATGACTGCAAACAGAGACAAGCGAAGAATCAAAGCATCAAACTGTAGACCGTGATTCGAATGTCCAAGAATCTCCACGAGGAGTCTGGGATCAGCGAATGACAGCCGTGAGGGTGGTGAAAGCTGGCAAGCACCGGCAGAAGATCTAATCGTTTGAAGGACCAGAAGAGCCCGTATCTCATGCAGCATGCGTACGACCCGGTAGACTGGTATCCTTGGACCGAAGAAGCCTTCGAGAAGGCAAAGAGAGAGGACAAACCGGTTTTCCTTTCAATAGGCTACTCCACGTGCCACTGGTGCCACGTGATGAAGAGGGAGTCTTTTGAAAACATGCAGGTTGCGAGGCTGTTGAACGATAATTTCGTCTGCATAAAAGTTGACCGTGAGGAAAGACCCGACATCGACAGCGTCTACATGAGCGTTTGCCAAATGCTCACCGGAAGCGGCGGCTGGCCGCTCACCATAATTATGACCTCGGAGAAGAAGCCCTTCTTCTCCGGAACGTACTTCCCGAGAGAAAACACGTACGGAAGAATTGGCCTGATCGACCTCATCCAGCAGATATCCGACCTGTGGAAAAAGGACAGACAAAGACTGCTTGACGATGCTGAGAAGGTTACCGCGAACCTCGCGAGCCTCGCCAGAACGAGAGTAAACGGGGAGGAGCCGAATGAGAGCATCCTGGACGAAGCCTTCGTCGGCTTAATGGACAGTTTCGACCGGATCAACGGTGGATTCGGGACACAGCCGAAGTTTCCGACCCCGCATAATCTTCTCTTCTTGCTGAGATACTGGAAGAGGAGAAAAAACCAGCAGGCTCTCAGAATGGTCGAGAAGACACTTCAGGAAATGCGGCTTGGCGGAATCTTCGATCAAGTCGGCTTCGGGTTTCACAGGTATTCCACGGATAGCTCTTGGCTCGTTCCCCATTTTGAGAAAATGCTCTACGATCAAGCCCTGATTTCGTTGGTCTACACAGAAGCGTACCAGATCACAGGAAAGAAGGAATACCGGAAAACCGTCGAGGAAATCTTCGAATATGTCCTGCAGAATCTCACACATCCCAAAGGAGGGTTCTACTCAGCCGAAGATGCCGAAAGCGAAAGTGAAGAGGGCAAATTCTACCTTTGGACAGACGAAGAGGTGAGAGAGAAACTCGGTGATGCTCTGCATCCGGCCGAAATGGCATTCGGCATCAGCATCGAGGGAAACTACTTTGACGAGCTGCTCCAGCAGAGAACGGGGAAGAACATCCTGCACTTGAATAAGACTCCGGAAGAGCTGGCATCCGAACTTGGCATGAGTCTCGAGGAATTCGAAGTCAAGATAGAAGAGGCGAGAAAGGTTCTTTTTTACGCGAGGAAAATGAGGATTCCCCCGGCCAAGGACGACAAGATACTTACCGATTGGAATGGGCTAATGATCGCTGCGCTGTCAAGAGCCGCACAAGCCTTCAATGAGGTCAAGTATTCAGAGGCTGCAAAGAGGGCTGCGGAGTTCGTACTTGAGAATTTGCAGACGCCGGAAGGAAGGCTACTGCACAGGTTTAGGGATGGAGAAGCAGCTTTCCAAGGCAGCTTGGATGATTATGTTTTTTTCACGTGGGGACTGATTGATCTCTATGAAGCGACGTTTGAAACACGATTCCTCAGCGAGGCCATGAGGCTACACGGCATCGCGATTGAGCATTTTTGGGACAATGTCGATGGGGGGTTTTTCTTAATGGCTGATGACGGCGAAAAGATGCTGATGAGGCACAAGGAAGTTCGAGACGGCGCTTTGCCTTCAGGAAACTCTGTGGGGCTTCTGAACCTGATCAGGCTCGCACGCATGACGGGAAAGGCTGATTATGAGCAGAAAGCCACAGAATTGGTCGAAGCATTCTCCTCACAGTTGACGCAGACACCGATGTACTACACCATGTTTCTGGCCTCTCTTGATTTTCTCTTGGGCCTCTCACATGAGATAGTCTTTGTGGGTGACCTACAGTCTCAGGACGCTAGGGACATGCTGCACTCCGTGAGAACGAGGTTCCTGCCCAACAAAGTTATTCTGTTCAAGACGATTGGAGACTCGAAGCTGGAGGAGTTGGCTGATTTCACAAAAAGCATGCAGGCCCCTCAGGGCAAGATCGCGGCCTACGTTTGCAGACACTTTGTCTGCAACGCACCGACAACCAACGTGCACGAAGTGGAAAAGATGCTTGAATAGGACTGGTGAGACCTTCCCGGCAACTACAAATTTAGCGCGCTTTCAGAAAAGGCTTTCAAGGGTCTAGAGGCTTATTGTTCGTTCGGTGCGGTTAGAACTCGCCCGTTTTTCTAGCTGATGGCTTGCGGTTTCTACAAGATCTTCCCTTTGTAATAGATTGAAGAAGGGCAGCCTAGGCACCTGTCGCTTGTGTAGAATGTGCAGGTGCTACAATCTTTGCCGCATGGGTTGACTTTCTTCTTCTCCATGTATGGTTTGATTGGCACTATCAAAGGCCGAGTCGGGCTCATTACCAAGTCGCACTCCATGTTTTTGATCGACTCGTTTTGTCTGAAGCGAGAGTCAACGCATGACATCACGGACCTCATGTCTTCTCCCATCAGAAAGCAGGTCATGTTATGTGTTCCAGATGTTAGGAAGCAGTTTAGATAAAGAGGGCAGCCTTCCACAGATTTCAGAAATTGTTCTACATGGTTTGTTGTGATATCGACTTTTGCCAGAAAGAGTTGAGCCTTCTTGACGTCGGTTCCAATCAAGCGTGCTAATATTCCCTTTTCCTCTAGCTTGCGTATTCTCGCACTTACGGCGGGCTGAGAGATCTTCAAACGTTCAGAAATCGCGGCCTGAGACACTTGAGGATCATTGGACAATATACACAAGATCTTCTTGTCAAGATCATCGATTGCGTTGGCCAAGGCTCTACATCACCGTCCAGGGGGTCACTGTCCTAATACAGCCTATGCATTTCTGTCATATAATGCTTCTGGTTCATAAGCACTAAAGCAGGGAGAATTATAATTTATAATGCAAACGCTTATAGTCAACTTCTCACATTGTATTGGATAAGGCTTTCGAAGGGTTGAATGACGATGGTCGAGCAAGAATCGTGGGAAAACAAGTGTTGCCGCTGCGAAGGTGACGCTAAAAAAAATCTGTATCCTGGGAAAAGAGCATGCCACGTGACGTGTGGTCCTTGTCTTTATCCTGAAGATTGGGGCAAATGTAGCTCGTGTGAAATCGTCGGCCATTGCAGGTACGCCCTTGACCACCTAAAGGGCTTGACCGATGTCAAAAAAGGATGTTACTTCGATCAACAGCTTTCCGGAGAGGAGTCGCTTTATCACATTATCAACTTTGTTGATGGCCAGCAGCAACTCATGAAAACGACCGGCGAAAAGTCATATCTGGAGAGCCTGAAGAAGGCAAACGCCAGAAGCACCTGTCTCCAAAAAACCGCCTAATTCTCCAACATAAGAAATACTACTTTAAGAGAGCTGAGCCTTCCTAAAACCACTCAATGTTCAACCTGTGTACTGGTGATGCTGAACGAACTGCCGTGATATACAATGAAAGCGTATATGTGCTTAAGTTGCAAGGCAGGGGTCTACAATACAGTGTTGGAAGATCTTCTAAAACTGAACATTCCCAAAGGAGATGTATTCTTGCTCCTCGGCCCCATGGACATACTTCTCCAATTCACAGGGTTGAAAAGCCTGGATGAGTTCATCGAAAAATGGTTCAACCCGATACGCATGATCGGCGCCGAAGATGCTTTGGTTACAAGGTCAATGACTTTGATTGTGATACATGAAGGCCCATCGTACGCTGAAGAACCGTTTGCCTTTCTATTCCTGAATACTCAGCCACGAAACCTTGAGAAACTGCAGAAGGCACTTTTGACTGTTCCAGAAGTGATCTCCGCTGACACGGTGTTTGGACCGTATGATCTGATCTGTGCTATAAAAGTGGATGATAAGACGCAACTAGAACGAGTAATCTCACATATTCACAAGAATGTTCCGGGAATAGAGGGAGCCTTAACATCTGTAATTGGATCGCTGAGGATCTAATATCCCGAGCAACCGCACACTTGCATGTTCTCACGCGGATTCGTATTGTCCCACAGAATGGTGTCCAACCTCGTAGCCTTCTTTCTCGCACAGCTCGAGGATCTTTGACACGGCCCTCAAGTCGATTGCCCTTATTTTCTCCTCTTCGGGTCCAACGACTTCGATGATTACGCCAAGACCTCCCAGGCCACAGCATGAGTACACGTTCTTGTAGATTCTTATGTCATACTCAGGGGGAAAACCCATTTCTTTCACGACCGCTTTGACTCTGTCTATTAGGAAATCGACTTGGCGCGCCTGCATTGCATTGATAAAGTAGATTTCTCTGCAACCTATCTTGGGCATTCATATCCCTTTGAAAGCTATCAAGGTTACCGTTTCCTTTATTCCTGGGACGCGGCGGATTTCATCGAATATGAATTTGTCTAGTTCTTCCATCGTGGTAAATGAAACTTCGACGTGTAGATCATAGACGCCGTAGGTAGGAGTTGCCTGCTGGACGCCGGGTTTCTTCTTGACTTCCCTTAGGACCTCCTGGTCTTTTCCTGCTTCAACTTTTGCTAACACATACGCAATCGTCAATGATTAGACACCCATTACACTTGACATCCTCTGGGCTTAATCAGCTTTTCTGCGGACAATTCGTCTACCATTTCACATACCCTCCTTGTTCTCGGATATCCAATTTTCATTCTTGGAGACAAAAGTAACGCGAAAAGCACGCGCTAAAAAAATGGGCCGGGAGAGATTTGAACTCTCGACCTTCCGGTTATCAGCCGAACGCTCAAGCCAAGCTGAGCTACCGGCCCATGTCATGATGTCAACTACTATAAACTGTTGAACCATTTTTAAGGGTTTTCGGATCATCTCAAGCCATGGAGTGGTCGCCAACCATCTCGCACACGTAGGCTTACATCACGACGGCAGGCAACTGAAATTTGCACTCCGAACAAGTGCGGATGTCTCCCGCAGAATATCTTCTTTTTTTTTTGCGCCTGGTATGTTCGCCTGTTGCCCACTAAGGTAGACATCATTTTTAATGATTTCTTGCAACTAGATCTCGAAGTTTGCTTTTCCGGCGCCCGCGATCGTATGAACTGCGCTCGGGGATCATCAGAGGGCCTTCGGAACGCTTTTAATCATTCTTGGACTATTGCTCTTGGTGGGCCCGTAGCCCAGCCAGGATTAAGGCGTCGGCCTTCGGAGCCGGAGAACGGGGGTTCAAATCCCTCCGGGCCCGCCAACTACACTGAACGAATACCATCCTGTCAGGACAGGAAACGGATTTGCGGAAGATTTTTATCCCGCTTCTGGGATATCCCATACTCGGGATAAAAAGTTGAACAAGGGCAAAGCCTTTGGAAAACTCGATCTCACCAAGCCTCTCGGATTGCGGCAGTTTGAGCGCTTTTTTGGAATAACTTCACGAGAAGGCGCCGAGGCTTGGAAGAGCAAACACAAGAGTGTGCAGAACCTTCTGGACCACCTTGGCAGGTTCGGCAAAAGCGAAAGCTCCAAGGAAGTCTACCTTAACCAGCTTCGGAGACTCTGCCAATGGCTGAAACTCGATCCAGACCAACTGGCCAGTCTGCCCAAACACAAAGTAGAGATGTCGGTCCAGAGGTTTGTGGATCAGACCGCTGATCTGAACAGAAGCCGAGCTTATGTCAACTCCATGATCAAGCGGTTCAGAACTTTCTTTCGCGTCAACGACAGAAGCCCGAAACTTCACGCATATTCCATTCCGCCTCGATACAGAAAACGCCCCGAATACATACCGACCATTTCCGAAGTCCGTGCAATGGCCATTGCCGCAGAAAGCCTGAGAAACCGAGCTCTCATTCTAGTTGCTTGGAGCAGTGGAGTGAGAGTCAGCACCCTCTGCGCCCTCAACTACGGAGACATCGCAAACGATCTGAATGCAGGTTGTGCCAGCGTGCGAATACCGATATATCCCGACATGAAACGTAGACTCCCAGATGCATGTAAGGGCAACATTCCGTACTACACATATATTTGTCGCGAGGCCGTGGAAGCCCTGAGAATGTACCCTCAGGACAGAATCGAGAAATATGGCCCATTAGACTCTGAATTCCCTTTGTTCCACGCTGAATGGAACCTGTGGAAAAGAAAGGAAAGATCAGACAAGCGTCTAGGGAGAAGAACCGTGGCAAAGGTCATTAGACGAGCAGCAAAACGTGCAGGCATCTCCCAATGGACGTTTATAACGCCGCACACGCTTCGCAAAGCTTTCGAATCCGTTTTGAGAAATCCCACCGTTGATGGTGGAAGAATGGACAAGGGGACGCAGGAATTTCTCTTTGGTCACATTCTACCAGGAAGCCAAGACGCATACTATGACAAAGACAAGATAGACTTCCACCGCAACGAATATGAAAAGCTAAACTTCTTCGATCCACCAATTACACCGTCAGTGGACAAGCTCATAGGATCGGATGAACTTCAGAAACATCTGGGCGAAGGATGGATATTCATCGCCCAACTTGATAACAGGCAGATCACAGTCAGACGAACCCACCCCGCCTAAAAATATTGTCATAGAACTCCCAGCCGCTGCCAAGTTACGAAACGACGACCAATCCTGCAGATCGACCGAACCTCGAGTTGCGGTTATCAACATTGTCGAAACATGTCGAAGTCTTCTTCCAAATGCCTATCAGATATCAGGGAAGACCTGGAGAGTGGTCTCGAGAGGCTTCTAGAATGTTCTTCCCAGAGATACTCGAAACTCGAAGAGATAAGACTCCGGGGATATTTGAGAGCTCAGAAAGGCACTGGGCCTCCCCTGAGATATCGAGATAAAAGCATTCCAATCCAAGGTTACATTAGGCGAAGTTTCTCGAGGCCCATTCTGGGCATCAGGAGAACAGTTAGAAAGCTTTTGCAGATGGCACCCAGACAATAGAAGATAATAGACACAAGTACGAAAAGAACTAGACGCTTTCGAGATACTGATCTTTGTCCAAATACTTTTCTAGTTTGTCCAGACTCTCTCTGGAGTCCTCGAGAATCCGGAAAGAGCTTCTGGCATGTCTGGGGATACTTGGGGGATTCACGGGAGATATCTCTCAGGCTCAAAGCGTATCGGTTCTTCAATTCTCGCTCCACTCATTTGACGTCTTAGGATAAGGCTGGGGCTTATCGGGGCCAGGCCTCATCGAACGATTGACAATCTATCAATTACAGGTGGAGCCTTTGAGAGAAAGATATCTATTTGCGTGAGGGAAAGTATTTTATCCCGATGAAGGGATAAGATATTTATGGAATATATTTGCCTCATATGCTTCCACAAATGGCAAGAAAGAATGGACACGGCGAAAGAAAGACAGTGTTCCCGATGCAAAAGCAGGGCGATTGTAGAGTATCAGCAATTTGAATCTGCGGTAAATGGGATCAGGCAGATAATCAGTAGCTCTGAACGACCACTAGCCAGCATATCGAAAGCTGTGGGAGTCATGTCGCCACTTACCAGCCAAGTCAGACCTGAACCATTAAGGGTTGTCAGACTGTGGAGAAAAGTTCTGCTAGAGGCTGGCGTGAAGGAAAACGAACTTAACGCATACCTTGAAGATAGATGACTTGCGCGCATGCGTGTTCCGAAAACGGTCAAAAATGGTTTTAATTCCGTTTTGCTAACTTCTGCCGGTTCCAGAAGGCCGGTTGCCGCAAGGAATTCAGGAACAAACGAAGTCCAAGTCTATATCAGCGCCAGACTTATCACGCTCATGATTAGTTGCCGCAAGGAATTCAGGAACAAACGAAGTCCAAGACTGTCCCCAAATCGTAAAAAGCGAATAAAAACCATTTTAGGCCAATTTAGGAACAAGCATGCGCGCTAAATGAGAAAGTGTGGTTTTTGATGGACTTTTGTTACAAAATACCTGTTACAAACCGTTTCATTCGTCTTTTTTCCGGTATTCTCAGAATTACAATGGACTCAGCATCATTTTTGAGGGATTTTTCACTTCTGTAACAAGAGAACAAATCTCGAAGGAATAAGCTTCTTTCCTTGGTCAAACGATGAACTATTCCCGAAAACGCGTTGCCATTGCGTTAACGCATTCTTGTCGCACGCGCTCTGGTGGCTTTGCCAGACCGTCATAGTAACTTTCAATTCCCTCTACTTGGGATTTTTCCATGCACCTCATAGAACTGGAAACGGTCAAGGTTGAACTGAAAGCGTCTTTCAATTCCCTCTACTTGGGATTTTTCCATGCACCTCTGCAAGCGACTTTCTAAGCGCAGCGTCCTGGTCTCCTTTCAATTCCCTCTACTTGGGATTTTTCCATGCACCGACACGTTACTGGACCATCTGCGTCAGGTTCCAGAAGCCTACTTTCAATTCCCTCTACTTGGGATTTTTCCATGCACCTCTATAGCAGGTTGGTAACGGGTCAGAGGCCCCAGAGCTTTCAATTCCCTCTACTTGGGATTTTTCCATGCACCCAAGCCTCGTAGAACTCAAAATCCCGTTCCACTCACTGTCTTTCAATTCCCTCTA
>Ga0315277_10000122_pt1 | contig 127617 bp, 127 predicted proteins | sample YL17G05_15_MG_FD_203695 | JGI IMG/M metagenome (GOLD analysis project Ga0315277, IMG submission 203695) | Sediment microbial communities from Yellowstone Lake, YNP, Wyoming, USA - YL17G05_15 | ecosystem: Environmental > Aquatic > Freshwater > Lake > Sediment | place: USA: Wyoming | collected...
AAACACGGATGGGTGAAGAGAGGATATCCGCGAAGGAGGCGATGGTGCAGGGCGACAGGTCAGCAGCCAGATCGCACCTTTCAATCGTGGCCGACCTAGAAACCAGAAGAGGCAGATACCACCAGCAATACCTCACTCTAGAAACCTCGCTCCTAAACATCGAGGAAGCGAAGGATCAGACCGAGGTTCTGAGAGCATTCAAGACAGCCAACGACGCTTTGACACGAGCGAGGGCTATGCTCAGCCCTGTTGAGATTCAGGCGCAACTGGATAGACTATCTCAGTCATTTGAGCAGATCTCAATCGCCGGTGAACTCCTGTCAGAGGATCTATCAACGACAGGCAGCAATGTTGAGATGGATGAGAAGGTCGAACGCGAACTTCAGGCCATGGAGGCTGAGATACTGCTTGAGAAGGAGGGAGTGCTTCCACCTCTTCGGGCAGAGAGAGGAAAACAGCCGGCTGCAAAGAAGACTCCCGAGGAAAAGCGCGTTAACGAGATGCTGGCTGACCTTGAGAGAGAGGCCAAGGCAGAGAGAGAAAGAGAGGCTCAAGGTTAGCCGAAGCGGCTCTGCGACTCCTTCGCTGGTGTATTCATGAGAATCAAACTAGTAGTTTTTGACGTCGACGGTACTTTGACCCGCCACAACAGCATATGGTGGCGCCTTCACGAAGTTTTCGGAACTGAGAAGAAGGGCAAGGCCTTCTACGACCAGTTCTTCGCAGGAAAGATCACATACGACCAGTGGGCGCACTACGATGCGTCCCTGTGGCGCGGGAAATCGCTGAAGGAAGTCACGAGAGTGGTTCGTGAAACAGAACTGGTTCCTGGAGCCGAAGAGACAGTCCGAGCATTGAAGAACGCGGGGATATCAGTCGCAATCCTGTCGGGAGGAGTGGACCTGCTTGCAGATGACGTTGCACAGCGGGTCGGGATCGACTTCGTCCTGACCAACAAGCTTCAGCATTCAAGAGGACGGCTGACAGGTGAGGTCGAAGTGCATGTGGGATGGGGTGAGAAAGTGCAAGAGATCTCGCAGATAGTCGACCACTTCGGTGTTTCCCTTGATGAAACGGCATTCGTTGGTGACGGTTGGAACGATGTGAGCGTCTTCAAGTGCGTGGCTCTCTCCATTGCCTTCAGACCAGAACACAAGGAAGTTGCAGAGGCGGCTCATGTGGCCGTTCAAGAAGACGACCTCAGGGGAATCCTTCCATTCATCTTGGGAAAGTACCCGGCGTAAGAAGGTAGGTCCCACAGGCCTGCATTAGGAGCATCAAGACCGCTCCGAAGATATCGAGCCTATTACTGTCAGTGATGGCTCGCTTCATGAACCGCCGGCTCCTTCGGGGGCAGATTCGTACATGGGCCCATACCTCGAGATTAATTCATGACAGACTTCCTGCGAGAGCTTGCACCAACTACTCACAATGACCTCGGCAGAGCACGTCATTGGGGTTCATTGGCCCGTCAAGGTTCTCCCGTTATTGCGGTACCTGTCGCCTGAACCAGTGTTCAGCATCACTACTGTTTCATCACGGTCGATGGCTGCTGATTGGACCAATTCCTTTAGACCGGCTAGACCAATAGCAGCCTCAGGGCAGATGTTGAGCCCTTCCATGCGCGCAGCCCTCAGCTCCATGGGCTTGATCTCCTTGTCAGGGACTGACACCGCAGACCCATGCGAAGATCGGATTGCGTCCAGGATGAGCTTCCCTGCAAAAGGTCTGGGCACCCTTAGTCCAAGTGCTTGGGTATTGCACCCAGACCAAGGCTCAAGGTCGTCAGACCTGGTCTGAATTGCTTTCACTACGGGCGCGCACCCCTCACTCTGAACCGCGTACATGCGAGGTCGGTCGGACCCCACTAGTCCAATCTCTTCAAGCTCTTTCATCGCTTTCCAGATCCCGATGAGTGCTGTGCCGCCGCCGGTGGGGCATATCACAGCATCCGGGACGCTCCATGCAAGCTGTTCGGAGATCTCAAAGCCTAGCGTCTTCTTTCCCTCAACCCGATAGGGCTCCTTGGTGGTGGATAGGTCGGTCCAATCTCCACCCGAGGCCTTCATCTTCGCCGAACAGTCTGCGATGGTTCCGTTCACCTCAGTCGTTTCTGCCCCGTACAGACTGCACTCGTCAAAGAAAGAAGACGGAGTGTCAGCAGGCATGAACACATGTGCCTTAACACCAGCAGCTGCACAGTAGGCACTCATCGATACTGCTGCATTGCCTGCTGACGGGAGAGCAAAGGATCGTGCTCCGAGTTCAAGGTGTTTCGACACAGCAGCACAAAGCCCCCGGTCCTTGAACGAGGAGGTGGGGTTTCGCGAGTCATCCTTTATCATTAGGCTGCTTAGTCCAAGCTCTGTGTGCAGTCTTCTAGATTGTATCAAAGGCGTCCAACCCTCTCCAAGACTGACAATGGAGGACTCAGAATGGACCGGCAGCAGTTCCGAGTAACGCCACATGGTTGATACAGCAGAAGGAAAACCCGCTGATGACACTAATTCCCTCACACGCACCATGTCGTATCTGGCGAACAAAGGTGAACCACATGAACAATAGGACACAGTCTTGCTTTCCTGATACTTGCGTCCGCAAGCTGGACAGTGGAGCCCTACAAGACACGAGGCCAATCGCATACCGCGACTTACGGCAAACCTCAGAGATATATGTGGTTGTCTTCTATCGAAGCTTGTCTACGACCGAGTTGGTGTGCCCTTGACTGCTTCAGGAAGACCAGTGATGCCCTTCGCCGCAATCGTTGGACTGGAGAAGCTGAAACTGGCGCTCATGCTGAACGGAGTTAACCCTAGGATAGGCGGTGTGCTCATCTCAGGACCCAAGGGCACCGGTAAGACGACCGTAGTCAGGGCACTCGCGGATCTACTGCCAGACGCGGAAGCTGTGGAAGACTGCCGTTTTGGGTGTGCTCCTTCGAGTGAGTCATTGTGTCCCGAGTGCAAGAAACGCAGCGAGCAGGGCGAGGAGCTAAAGAGCCTAAGAAAGAAGATGCGGGTAGTCAACCTTCCCTTGTCCACAACTGAAGACCGACTCATTGGTGCTCTCGATATAGAGCGAGTCTTGAAGGAAGGCATTCAGGCGCTAAAACCGGGCATACTGGCTGAGGCGAACCAGAACATACTCTATGTTGATGAGGTGAACCTCCTTCCTGACCATCTCGTCGATGATCTGCTTGATGCGGCCGCCACGAAAGTGAACATGATCGAAAGGGAGGGAGTCTCGATCTCGCATCCCTCAGACTTCGTCTTGGTTGGCACCATGAACGCCGAGGAGGGCGAACTACGACCGCAACTCCTTGACAGATTCGCCCTTCACGTTGAGGTTGGTACCGGACTGTCTGTCGATCAGAGAATGGAGCTCGTTAGAAGGAACCTCGCATTTGAGAGAGACCCGACAGCATTCAGAGAACAATGGGCCGAGGAACAATCCCGACTGAGGGGCAGAATCGTCACTGCGAGGGAAACACTAGAGCACGTGGTTCTCCCAGAGGCTGGACTGAGAGCGATTGCGATGGCATGTGACGCGCTGGAGGTTGACGGCGTTAGGCCGGACATAATCATCAGCAAGACCGCCATCACCAATGCGGCCTTCGATGGGCGAAAGGAGGTGTCCTTGGACGACCTGAAGCTTGCAGCACAACTTGCCCTCAGTCATCGGACAAGGAGAGGCGGACTGCTCGAACCTCCATCGTCAGAGGAGATTGACCGGGCGACTACAAGAGCTGTAGACGTCACAAGGAGAGAAGACAAACGAGCATCTCCATCTGAGGCTCCTGCAGAGCCAGGGGAGAGATCGGAAAAGCGAGCCAAAGGAATGTTCGGTCGACAAGCAGGAATAGCCAAGGCCGGCAGCGACGATGTAAAAAAAAAGCTCCTCGGCACATAATGGCACCGCGAGGTAATCCCTTCAAGGGTACGATCTGTGCAATCATGATGGTAGTGGCAACCACGTATTTTGCCTGGGTGTTCTTCAGTCCCATCAACGCTTGCTTCGGACAACGACCAGGCGTGCTTCCATCCCTGCCAGTCATTCTCGTAGACACATTGGCGTATGCTCCCGTCATGTTTCTCGTAGTGCGCAGATGGCTCAGAACTATGATGAGAAGAAAGGGAGGCCTCGCGGCAGGCATCGACTTCGTGGAGCCAGGAGAGGCCAAACCTGAACCGGGAAACCAGTGGGGGCGAGCAACGCGACCATACAGCCCCATGACACCTTCTAGGATCACAGGGTCCAAGTCTGACATACGCAGCACGCCCGAAGGACTGGGCATTGACTTCTACTCGACAACACCCGATTTCACAGCAGGTGAGGAACTCTTCGACCCTTCAGAACTGAGCTCCAGAGCGACGAAACGAGCGACCGTTGCATCAGGAGGCAGGCTACGCATGCGTGTGAGCTCAAGAGCCATGGGTTCGTTGAAGGCTTCCGAGAGTGCGCAGAGAGGTAGATTGCTTCGTTCGAGAATACCGCGGGGTGAATGGTTCAGCCTTCACGTTCCGTCGACTCTTGTGGCAGCGTTGCTTAGGAGGGGCAGGACCGGGGAAAAACAAGGGAAACTAATCCAGCGGGGAGACCTGAGGGAGAAGGTGTTCTCCGGAAGAGCACCCCTAACAATCATCTTGGTCATCGATGCCAGCTTGTCGATGAAGGGCAGCATGGGCGAGGTTCGAAAGATAGTGAACAGGATAGAACAGGAAACACGGGGCGCCAGGGATCGAGCAGGGATAGTAGCTTTCAAAGACAGTGGCGCTGTCGAGGTTCAGGCGCCGACGTCAAACTGGAACAGGATTTACAGAGCGCTTGCTGGTCTTAGAATCTCAGGGCTGACACCATTAGCACAGGCACTCATGAAAGCTCTAGATGCGATAAAGCGAGAGAGGATGAGGAATAGCAGCATCGAACCCCTAGTTGTACTCATATCAGACTTCTCCCCGAACATACCTCTGGCCCGGTCATTGGACGGAAACGCGACCATGTACTCCCCTGTAGAAGACATGGTCAGAGCCGCTAGACTTCTTCGAAGAGAGAGAGTGCGACTCGTTGCGGTTAACGTCGACATACAGGAATCGGCATGGTCAAGGTTTCTTAAGAGGCCCTATCACGAGGCAGTGGAGTTGGCTGCAATGCTCCGGGCAAGAAAGGATGGCTTGGTTGATCCTGTGGAAGCCGTTCTGGCTGTTCCAGAGTTCCGCAAGTCCTTTGGTGCGTACCTTGTTGCCAAAGTCGGTGGCGGGAAGGCTTTCCTTTCAAGCGAACTCACTGCTAAGAGGTCAGTCTTGGCCACCTTTCTGAGCGCAACCAGCGTCCAGACGCGACACAATCCCGAGGATTTGCGCAAGGCTGAGTCATATATCGCACGGTAGTCCTCGATTCCAGTTCCTTGCTGGGACTGACATCGCGATTGTTTTATCAGCATAGCAGAACACCCAGACAGAGGCGCACTCAGCCCGACACTTGCCTGGTGTCATAGTGAGTGAGGAGAGCCCAATGCGGGTTTTCGATGAATCCACTTTTCATGCATCATGGCACAGGGCTGGTGCGCCCCTCGCAGAAGACCAAGTAAGGAGTCGCTCTGGTTGCTACATGGTAAGCTCCCCCCAGACGTGCTAGAACGCCTGGTGTTTAATCGCCTTGGCAAGATAGACCCGGACGTAGTACTCGGACCCGGCACGGGTAGGGACGCCGCACTGTTACGCGTTGGGGACATGGTCCTTGTCGCGTCTACCGATCCAATCACGGGCTCCACAGAGGACGTCGGCTGGCTCTCGGTACACGTGAACGCAAATGATGTGGCTACCTTTGGAGTGGCTCCGAGATGGTTCTTCTTGTCGATCATGCTACCATCAGGCAGTCAGGCGTCATCCGTCGGACGCATAATGGAGCAGGTCGATGAAGCGGCGAGGTCTCTGAACGTTTCCGTGGCAGGAGGACACACGGAAGTGACCCCGGGTATTGACAGACCAATCGTGGCAGGATTCATGTTGGGCCTCGCAAAAGAGGGCCAGTATGTGATGCCATCAGGGGCCCGAGCAGGTGACTCGATAATCCTTACAAAGACCATTGGTATTGAAGGCACTGCCATAGTTGCTGCTGAGGGAACTCCGCTGCTGGTGCAAAGACTTGGGCAGAAGGTCATCGACGAGGGTCGTAGTCTTCGCACTCAGATTAGTGTGGTCAGAGAAGGATTGGCCGCATTCCAAAGCGGATATGTGACAGCCATGCATGACCCCACCGAAGGAGGCGTGGCAGGTGGAGTCCACGAACTATGCGACTCGAGCAATGTCGGGTGTGAAATAGATGCCAATGCACTTCCAATCCACCCGTCGACTGAAGCATTGTGCCAAGAGCTCGGCATCGATGTCCTTGAACTGATTAGCAGTGGTTGTATGTTGATCACTTGTGACCCAGAGCACGTTGCCGATGTTGTTAGCGCAGTTCAGTCTGCGGGAGTCAGCGCCACGGTCATTGGTACCCTTGTGCCAGATCCAACTCGTCGCGTCCTCATCTCGGGCAAGGGTGCGAAAGTACTTCCCCGGCCACAAACCGATGCACTGTGGGATGCACTCAGAAAGATAGAGGACGCACGAAGTCGCGCAAAAGGTCAATCAAGGAGTCGCTCACGCCCTCGACAGTGAACGGCGACAAAGAGACATTCCCGTTAACCAACACCTCATACGCGTCTGTGCTAGGCTTAGGTTCTATCTCAATGCCGCGAATCCAGTAGTATGGGCTGCCTTGGGGGTCCACCCTGCGTTCAACCTCATTCACCATGCGGGCTGAGGTGGGCCTTGTGACCACGAGTTTGGTGGTCTTCTTGATTTCATGGGGGAAGTTCAGGTTCAAGACATCTACCCCCTTGGGCATACCTAGCTGAAGGACCAGATCGATGAGTTTGCCCGTGAACCCACAGATATGCTGGTTGTGGCTCTTGGAGCCAGACGATGCAAACCACTCATCTGAATGGACCTCCTGCGAAACAGCAATGGCAGGAAATCCTCGAATGGCAGCCTCGATGGCTGCACAGACTGTGCCGCTCGTCAGTATGCTCTGATATCCCACGTTGGCACCAGAGTTGATGCCGGACACAAACAAGTCAATATCCTTGGCAAAGTACTGGGCTATCACAACAGAGTCAGCTGGCATGCCGTCATGGGCAATCAGACTGTACCCATCCATCGTGGACTCGCGAGTGAACCGTATCGGACGATTGAAAGTGAGCGCTTTCCCTGTGGCGCTTCGTTGCCCGTCGGGCACAACTACAATCAAATCCACTTGGCGCTTGAGTGAGTCTGCCAAGCTAAGCAGGCCTTGACTCAGCGGACCATCATCATTGATCAGGCAGACCTTGTGCAAGAACTAGCTCTCCGGCGAATGGTTGTCACCGGGCTCGATTACTCTGCTGATAAGAATGACGGACAGAAAAAGGAAAGGGAGGCGAGAAGTACCCTTTGGCTGCCTCTCCTCCCACCTCACTATTAGTACGTTCAGGTCTGTTCTAAAGATCCTCAGGCTTCAGAGTCTTCCTCTTGTTGCCTTCGGTCCGCTTCCCTGCGTGTTCAAGCAGTTCCTTGACCTTTGCGTCTAGAGCACCATAGAACTCAGAACTGACTTGCAGGTCATGGCTCTTAGCGAATTCCTGCACCTTTGACTTGACTATAAAGCTCATTTTTGCACTTCGCTCCTAGAGGAATGCTGGCCAAACTAGGCAGGCGCTCCCCTTATAAGCCTTATCAGAAGACAGTCCTCAGCGGCGCTCTTGGGCCCAGTTTGGGGCATTTTTGGTCCATTGATGTTTGTTGAAGTGATGAGTTGCTAGTATCAACGATTTGCGACACTAATCGGCACTGTCAAGCGAGTTTATGTTGAAGAATGCTGAGAATCTTCTGGGATGCATCGCCAGACCCAAACGGACAGGGCCTAGTTCCTAGTTGTCCTGATGCTAGGACATCCCTGATCATCTTTGGAAAGACCTCAGGATTCACTCCAACCACCGTCGCATGGCCCGACTCAACAGCCTCAGGTCGTTCTGTCGAAAGCCTGAGGACGAACACCCTCTTGTTGATAGAAGGAGCAGTCACTTCCTCCTGTATCCCTCCTGAGTCAGTGATAACATATGAGCACATGTCCATCAGATACAGGAAATCGAGGTAGCCCACTGGTTCTACCATCTGAATCTGACTTGCACTCCCTAGGAGGTCCAAGAGCCCGAACTCTCTCAAACGCCCGACTGTTCTGGGATGCGTAGGGAATATGATTCTCGTGCGAAGTGACAAAAGGCCACGAATCAAACCCTCAAGAGTAGGCTTGTCGTCGACATTCTCAGCCCTGTGTAGTGTCAGAAGCACGAATCCCCCGCGCTTGACCCCATCCAATGGACTCTTCCGTTTGCGAGCCGCCGGCAGACTGGCCTCAATGGCGTCTATGACCGTGTTGCCTGTCACGAAGATCTCACCCATAACGTTCTCATGTCTCAGAGTTTCGGCAGAATGCTCAGTGGGTGCAAAGAGGAAGTCTGAGGCATGGTCTGTAAGCCGCCTGTTGTACTCCTCAGGCATTCGTTTGTCATAGCTCCTTAGACCCGCTTCGACATGAGCCAGTGGTATCCTCAGCTTCACAGCTGCTAGTGCAGCCGAGAGGACTGCATTGGTGTCGCCCTGCACAACAACAACGCTTGGCGTTTTGACGAGCAGCTCCTTTTCTATCCCAACAAGCGCCCTTGCTGTCTGTTCTGAATGAGTTCCAGACCCGATGTTCAGGTTCGCATCGGGTTCGCGGAGGCCGAGGTCCCTGAAGAAGGAGTCACTCATGTACGAGGTATAGTGCTGGCCTGTGTGTACGAGGAAGTAGTCCAATCCTCGTCTGTCACACTCCTTGACGATTGGTGACATCTTCACTATCTCGGGTCTCGTCCCGACAACAAAGCATGGCTTCACACGAATCGGCCCGGACCATGTAGACGGCCCGCACTTCATAAGGATGGCGGACCGCTAGCTACTACGCTTCGATAGACGTGAATCGACTATTGGCAGTATCCCATCTAAGGAACTGACGACGACCTTCGCGCCAGCAGAGAGCAAGGTCTCTCGATCGGTTTCACCAGTCGTGACCCCCCAGAACTCGATGCCAGCCCTAGATGCTGCGGCACCATCTATGGACGCGTCTCCCACATATACGACTTGATCAGAACGGACTCCAAGATTCCTCACGATTGTCCTAAGACCATCAGGGTATGGCTTGGGGTTAGGTGACTCGTTTCGTGTCTGTATGATATCAAACAGATGCTCCAATGGAATGACCTTCAGCATGATATCCACTGCGAACCGTCCATTGTTTGTGAGTATAGCTGTCCTGAGGCCACGTGCTCTGACCTTTCGCACGGTTTCTAATGCCCCCTCTATCACCTTGGCTTCACTTGCCACACTGCCCTCGTACTCACTCAGCATCGAGTCCACCTCCGCTTCCATTCGTTCCCAATCGGTAAGTGTCGTGCCCTGGGAGAGGAAATAGCTCTTTGCTTTCATTGTTGAACTGGAGATTCCGTCCGATTGGTCGAAGACTCCCGGAGGCAGGCCTCTGGCTAAGTAGTACTCCTTTGTGTCCTCACGCATCGCCTCTAGAGGGAGAGTCAAGACGGTCAGGGTCCCATCGAGATCGAATACCATGGCCTTCAGCATGGCTTTTCCCGTGCCCGATTGATGCTGACCCGCACTTAAGGCTAGCCTCGCTTGGTTCGTAGCAATCGCAGGTCAGCCCGCCTGCATCTGAATCAGAAATGTGCAATTCGGCCCAGTCATCAATCGGTGGCGCAGCCAAATCACGGTGAGTAAACCAGTGCCTTGACGCAGGTAGCATCCATGTTCGCTGCTCGGACGACTTCCATCTTGACTTTGGGTGATACACCTTCAGCGATTGCTCTCACGTATGGCAGACACACGGAATCACAGTAGAGCTTGCCCTGTTTTGCAAACGCTTCATACTGAGGACAATACGGATGGTTTGTTTCAACCCGTGTCGTTGAAACCCATTTCGGTACCATCTTGGCACCCATGACATTGCCCACTACTATCCATGCATCTAGCGAGTCGTGCAGGGTGTCACCGAGTCCCAGACGAGCTTTCATTGTGGCGGCATCCTGTGTGCCCAGGTTTCGGAAGATCTCTGCGACAGCAGAGAGACCAGCTTGCCCAAACCTCTCTTCGAGGACAGTTGGCATCTCGGTCATGAGCCTATTCAGGTTGCCCCTTAGTTCCTTCACCTTGTTTCCAGCCGGGATTAGTCCCTTCACAGCGGCGGTCTTCGTAATTCCCATTTGTGGGTCCTCCAGCATACAGAGCTTCAATGTCAGAGGAGCCGCAGTTTGCCAATGGGTCGTATTAGTCTTCCTCTTAGACAAGTGTGGCAAGAGGACCCTCTCTGTAGACCGTCGGCACTGCCATTTTCTTCAAGCTGGCGATTGAGATACTCATTCTCATCCTCTCTGGGCAATGTTCTTTAGACAAGAATCGGCCTCAGCAACGGCGAAAGAATCTTGGAGCTCGAAGGCATTGATCTGACAAGCATGAGGAGCATGGTCATCAGGTTTCCTGAGCTACTGGTTGCCAAGAAACCCGACAGCCAATTCTTGGAGAGAGCAAGGAGAGCAGGAAAGTCCGGCATCAAGGGGATCTGCCTGGTCGGCATGGGAGGTAGCTCCATTGCTGGGGAAATGTGCCGCGGGCTTCTGCTCGACCAGTCTAGTATGCCGATACTCATGGTCAGGAACTACGGCATGCCCAATGCGGTTGGCAAGAAGTGGGCAGTCGTGGTAGTGAGCTACTCAGGTGACACAGAGGAAACACTAGCCTCTTTTGAGGAGGCCCGCTCGAGAGCAGCAACCATTTTTGTCGTCACAACCGGAGGAACTCTAGCTGAACGTTCGCAAAGCCTAAGCACGCACATGGTTCCAAAGGGGCTTCAGCCACGGGCAGCTTTGCCGCTGCTATTCTCTGCCGTGCATCCCACTGTTGAGGCTCTCCTAGCCCATGAAACCACAGACCTAGAAGAAATGTCGAGGAGTCTTGGACAACAAGCTCAGAACTGGAGAACCAGAGCGGACCCTCCTTCGGCAATGGCCGAGAAACTCATGGGTTTGATGCCCCTGTTCATAGGCTGGAAGCACTTGGTTCCTGTTGCCTATAGGGCAAAGTGTCAGATCAATGAGAATGCGAAAGCCGCTGCGTTTCATTCAGAGCTTCCAGAGGCAGACCACAATGAGATTGAAGCCGCGGTGTCTTATCGGAAACACTCAGTAATTCCAGTCTTCCTCAGAAGCTGTTTTGAGGAGAGTTCTATCACGAAGCGTTTCGATGTGACTTCCGAAGTGCTGTCTGAGGCAGGATGTGGATCAATCCATCTCAGGATCAAGGCCAACTCAGCGCTTGAGGAATCACTGGCGATGACTCACTACCTTGATATGACATCTGTTGAGCTTGCAGAACGTCTTGGTGTTGACCCGTTGAAGGTTGACAGGATTGCCGATCTCAAGAAGAAACTCGCAGCTTATCGTAGCCACTTGAGCCCTCTGAGCTGATTCTGCCGCAAATGCAGGACAGCAGCAACTGCATAGATTGGACAAGAAAAGAAGGAGAGGAAACCTCGGTCCCCTTCTGATCAAGGTCACTTCTACATCAGCAGTACATATCCACCAACCAGGATGACGACAGCCGCTCCTACCGCGCCAGCCACTACCGCCATTGTGAGGTCAGGTTCGACAGGGTTTGTTTCTGGTGTGGTCGTGGACGGGGTTGTGCTTGGCCGGCAGAAGTAGGTCGGGTCGCATGTTGCCTGACAGAGCTCACCCGCAAGATATTCTGGCACGATCAACAATCCTGAGGCCACCATCTCCTGAGTTGGAGGCTGTGGGTTCCACGTGGCCCAGTTGGCTGGGCCAATCGAGTCAAAGACGTGCTTCGGGATGATTGGCTCATAGCCGACAAGATAGACGTGCCACTATGACTCAGAGCCAAGCTCTACGACAACTTGATACATTGTTGTTTGGTGGGCCGCTGTCATCTTGGTCAGATCAGCACCGTATTGATTCCCGGGCGCATCGTAGTAGGATTTCAGTGTGAACCGCATATCGCCAGCTGTCATAACCGTCAGTCCAAGTCGCGCTCTGAATCAGATTGGCTTCTGTCATCCTGCTGTGTAGCCATCGTGGCTGAAAATCAGAACAAAATCATCCCCAGCCCTCGAGTCGAACAGACGATAGGAAACAGTGACCCGCACGACGAAGACCCACTCGCCTGTGTTCGAAGCATTGTACAGGATTAGTTTGTCAGGCAGCTCTGTTACCGTACTACTCACGGTAATGTTGTTTGCGTATCCCGCCGTCAGAACGCTTTGAGCACCTGTGATTGCCCTTCGAAAGGATGCGTAGTCCAACGACTCTCCATTAACGTAGACCTCTGCCCAGAGAAACGTCATGTGCACCTCACCACTTGCCACCTGCGGCGCCCTGACATTGAACACCAGGGCCAAGACCGGGTTCACAGACTCATTAGTTGGATCCAGTGAATAGATCAGGATGTCTTCAAGGTCGAAGTCAAGATGCTGGATGATGATGCCGCTTCCCGTGTAGAAAGAGGTGGTCGAGACCAAGCCAATGCCGCTCGCCAAGGCAAAGATGATTGTAATGGCGACAACTGCATTCTGGGGTTTCGTGTTGGACAGCATCAACCGTCAGGCAATCGCTTAGCCCCTATGAATATCACCCTTGCGCTTGGCGCATCAGGAACGTATCGTTAGGCAGCGTACACAGCAAGAGCAGTAATATGAATCAGCCAGGGGAAGACACCCAACAACGCGGGTAGTGGTATTGCAGGCAAGGCTTGTCCCGGACGTGCAATCACTGCTGCATTGATGAAGATGCCAAGCCCAGCCAAGGTCAATGCCATCACTGACACGTGCGGCGGGAAGAACACAAGCGAATGGGTGGCGATGAGTGAGTAGACGACATAGTCGCCAACTCCAATCGACACCAGACCTGATTTGATGCGGGTGTAGTCGAATGGGTCTGACTCCATCTGGTCAATGACCTGCTCTGTCTGAGTCGCCGGCGAGTAGCGGATCAAGAGGTAGTCTTCTACTATGATTGATGCTATAAGCACAATCATGCTCGATGTGACCATCGTCATGCCAAGGAATGTGCCAAAGATGCTCCCATAGAATGCTACGAACACGTTTCTCAGCAGCGGCGGAATGACATCTATCATGACGAGCACCACAGATATCATGGAAACACCCACCGAAAGAAAGAGTACGACGCCCTGCATCAAATATCTCGAACCCTTAAACAAGACGAGAAGCAACACTTGACCCAAGAAAACAGAAACGAACCCTAAGATTGGCGAAACGAGAAACGCCACAATGAAACGCTTGGCGCCGCGTCCTGTTCTCTGAACGACCCAGAACAGAGCCAGCACGACAACGAGTCCAAGAGCCGTAGATACAACTGCCTGTGTCGCGAGCTGGACAGGAGTGAAACTGTAGGAGCCGCCTACAATTTCGCCAATTAACGAACTGTCGAGCACAGAGAGCACTATGACGGACCCTATGAGCAAGGGCAACAACGACAGCAGGAGAAGTGTGCCTCGCTCTCTGTCTAGCTTCATCTCAAGTTACCTGCCGGACCATAGACAGCTGGGCCATAAAGACGATGCTTTTGAAGCAATCCGGCACCAAATCGGCTACTCTCGGAACCAAACGGCTTGCGGAGAAACCAGAGGATATGCCTCCAAAAAAGAAAGAAGAAAGGGGACAGAAGTCCCCTTCAGTATTAGTCTACTTCTGCCTCAGGAGAATGTATCCACCGACGAGGATAACCACAGCTGCACCAACTGCACCGGCAACAACGGCCAATGTGAAGTTAGCTGGAGTAGCAGTGGTCGTCGTGGTTGTGACTCCTGACCTGTCGGGACCGAAGAAGTAGTTCGGGTTGTAAGTCTCCTCGCAGTACTCGCCCGCGAGGTAGTCCGAAACGTTGAACGGTCCTGAAGTCACCATTTCCTGATTGGGAGGCTGTGGGTTCCACGTGGCCCAGTTGGCTGCACCAATCAACTCAAAGACGTGCTTCGGGATGATCGGCTTGTAGCCAATAGTGTGCAAGTGCCAGTATGACTCTGTACCCATCTCAACAACAACCTGGTAGGTGCTTGTCGCGTACGCTGCCTGCAAATCGGTCAGATCTGAACCATACTGGTTAGCAGGTGCCTCACGATAGAAGTTCATGGTGAATGCCACATCATAGGCCGTAAGAGGCTGACCGTCAGTCCAGGTCGCGTTCTGAATCATATCGAACGTGAATCGGGTGTGACCTTCTGGCACATCGGGATTGTCGGCGTTTGTTTCGGCGACATACGACTCAGCGAGCCACAAGACATCAGCACCCTGCGCGTCTCGGTTAATCAAGCTGTCGTACAGCTGATTCAGTACGTTCGCCGAGTAGGCTGATGTGGCGGACATGAAGTTAAAGGTGTCAATGTCCAACGAGTTGCTCCACCTTAATGTGCCGCCGAAGGGACCACCTAAGGACTGCTTCAGGTGCACCTTGTAATTGGTCCACCAGCAGGAAACGCCAGCGCTGACGTCGTTGATGAAGCCCTCGAACTTGTCAGTCCGGTAAGCTGAAAGAACAACGTTCTCGTAGAGGACAATTTCGGGGCACTGGTAGACCCAGATCCTCTGCATCTCAATTGCTGCCTCGTAGACATCATCGTAATCGGTCGAGTGAAGCAGCTGATCTCTCCACGAGTCATATGTGGCGTTTCTGAACATAGCCCGGTTCCAGTTGGGCTCGTCAGCGTACTCAGACCAGAAGTCGTATGCTAACCAGTCAACGTCCATGGTGGTGAAACCCACACCTAGGAACACCATATCGAAGTCGAGGTGGTTGTTGAGACGGGCCAGATACTCATAGAAATCGGTCACTTTGGACACTGCGTCGAAATGCAGAGCGCGCAGGGCCTCTGCAGCTATTTCGCCAGACTGCATTGCTATTGGTGATAACGCGTGACATTCGACAGTGATACCATGTGTCGATTGCCCTGACTGAATCTCATCGCCATTAGGGGCCTCTCGGAAGGTGTCGTCGTCAATGTCATGGAAACCAGCTTCATCAAGCAGTTGGTTGCCGAGGGGAACGTTAGCCTCATAGTAGGTGTAAGGCAGGAGACCTTCAATTGAGAATGGGTTCACCTGTGGCACGCAGGAGTCCTGTGGCACAGACAGACCGTCCCATACCTGATCCGATATCTTCTCCTTGTCAATAGCAAAAGCTAGTGCTCTCCTGAAGGCAGTGATGTTGAACGGGTACCTAGCATTGTTGATACACAAGTATCCGTACCCGTTCCTGGGTATGTTCACCACTTCAATGTTATCTGCCGCCGCCAGAGCTGGCAGGTATGTAGGATCTAGTTGTTGTTCAATGAGGTCAATCTCATTGTTCTGGAGCGCCAGCACCTGTGCATCGTCTTGCGTTATGACCCTGAAGGTGAGTTTGTCAATGTATGGCCCACTATTCGCAGTACCGGGCACTGCCTGTGCTGTCACAAACAGTGGCGATACCGCCATCAGAGTAAAAGCAGCGACGAGCGAGATAGCTAGCACTCTGTTTGTACGACTGCTAAACATTTTCTCTCTCTATCTCCTCCGAGTCGAAAACGGATTAGCCCTGCTAAGAAGATATGCCTAATAAAAGGCTTATGTAGGGTCGGATACACATAGAAAAACCTTCGTTGGAAATTCTTGACTCAAGTCGCCAAGCGTGACCAGTTCTTACATTCGGAACAGAACATGAATTGGCATTCCGAAGAAGACCCCAGGCTGCCAGTAGGGCCTCCTGCACAAGTCGGAAACGGAATTCGTTTGCCCATCATCTCCCCCTTGGTTCAAGACTTGCTCTATTCTGACTGAAAGGTTGATTATGCTTTCGTATCGATGTGTGGTTGCCAGAGCCCATTGCGTCTGTAGTTTATGTTACGCGTATGGCATTGACTTCGAGAGTCGATAGGATGCCCAAGCAAGAGTGTCCCCACTGTGGTGGCAGGCCTATAGAAAAGCATGACGAAACCGTGACCGAGAGAGGAAACACAATCGTGTTCGTGTACTTCCGCTGTCTGAGGTGTGGGAAGTGGACTAAGCGTGAAAGGTCGTAGCTGAAGTTTCCACTGGTGACGTTAGACCTTGTGGATACAGAGCCCTGGCCGCCTATCTCTCTCTCAGCCGCGGGTTAAGGACTTGGTCAAGGGTGTGTCCAACAAACGTGAAGGAGAGCGATAGGATTGTTATCATGAGGCCGGGAAAAATCACAATCCACCACGCGCCATTGATGAACCCCCCGGACCCCTGAGCATCGGCCAGCATCCTACCCCAACTGGGTTGACTTGGGTCAGTCAGGCCGAGAAAAGCGAGTCCAGACTCGGACAGGATAGCACCCACAACGCCAAGAGTCACATCGGCGAACAGGATGGGCGTTACGTTCGGAAAGATGTGACGGTAGATGATGTAAGTGTCCGATGCTCCGATTGCCCTTGCGGATTCCACATAGGCTTTGTTCTTCTCGACCATGACCTGAGACCGAATGAGTCGCGATGTCCCAGTCCAGCCTAACAAAGATATCACGATGATGATGTTCATGATCGTGGGTCCCAAGAAGGCAGCCAACACCATCATGAGGGGAAGCCCAGGTATCACAAGGAGGAAGTCCACCGCACGCATTAGGATTTCATCGATCTTCCCTCCAAAGTAGCCCGCGGTCATCCCGACAGCGACGCCAACAATCGAGGACAGAGCAGTCGCAAGGGTGCCAATCATGAGAGAAACCCTGCTACCATAGACAAGCTGACTCCAGGCGTCAGCGCCCTTGTCTGTCGTCCCGAGCAAGCCGAAGTAGGCCCCAAACGCCACCGCACTGAGCTTTCGCACACTGACCGTCACAGAGCCATTGTAGTCCAGGTTTGTGCGCATTCCTCTCGATGGCACAAGGCCGACTGCCAGAGTGAGCCTATTTGAAGGATCCGTGCCCTCGACAATGCCTTCCCATCCCGCAACAACATCATAATAGTTGAGGTCCACTCCACGCACTTGGTAAATGGAAGTGTACGGAGGATACGACTGATAGATTCGCCACCAGTTTTGAGCGGAGTCGATAATCCAAATGTACACCTTGAACATCAGCCCTCCCTCTTCACGCGAAGTGAAGTCTCCTGTGGTTAGTACAGAGTAGTCTATTGTGACATTGACGTCGCTGGGCATTCTACTGTAGTTCCAGTCGAAAGAATAGGAGAAGTATACGAAGTCCAGACAGTCAGGCAGGTTACCTGTGATATTTGGCGGCGTGCGGAAGTGGAGGGTTTCGTTTGCGAGATGAACCCATGTCATCTCCACACGGTTGAAGTCAGTCCCGTTCCCTGACCGCAGATGGGAGTACGAGAACTGGTCTGCAACTGTCCCGTTGACAGCAAAGTCAGGGGTCATGCCCATCTCGGGGTTTCTGATGACATCGGATGTCACGACTCCCCCCGGATCGAAGACTTGCATCCAAGCTGGAGCCAAGAAGCTCGGTGCGACCGTGGCGGACGGCGAAGGGCTATGCTGAACCAGGTATGGGGCTCCAATAGCCATGCCAACGTATATCAAAAGAAGCCCTAGACCGACGAGACCAATCTTATGTCGCTTGTACTCCCTCCAGAATGCCGTAGATGCAGTGTACCAGTTGCTGTCGCGCCAGCTTTTCTTTGTATGTTTCTCAAGTGTCAAACGCAGCACCTGCGGATTCATGAAGGGCGATATTGTCCCGGAGGTTGAAAGACCCATCTTATCGGTCAGCCATATGTACTTGGACCCCGGTGAGAAGGCTGCGGCCTTTGGCATCCTTATCAACGTTATGCATTGAGCCATCGATCTAGTACAGTCTGCATGACGAACAGTTGCAGAACGAAAGGATGGAGAGAAACTGCAGAGTCCGCTAGGGCTCCGCAGTTCTCCATTCCACATCTATGCGTACTTGATACGCGGATCAAGCACACCGTACAGCAAGTCTGCGACGAAATTCGCCAGAATCGCAGTGATCGCGATGATCATGAAGATTGCCTGTACGACAGGATAGTCCAGTTGTAACAAGCTGGTGAAGATGAACCTACCCAAGCCGTACCATGTGAACACCGTTTCGGTCAGTGTGGCTCCATTGATGAGAAAGCCAAACGTGAGAGCAATCACTGTCACCATTGGCAACAAAGCATTCTTCAGGCCATGCTTGTACAGAACTTGGTTCTCATCCAACCCCTTGGCCCTCGCAGTGAGGATGTAGTCTTCAGTCATCACGTCAATCAGGTTGTTCCGCATGTAGAGGAAGTAGCCACCATACCCACCAACGCCAAGGGCAATCATAGGAAGGAACAGGTGGTGAAGGATGTCTGCAGCGGCGATGAGACCCCCAAATGGACTCGCCTTGACCATCGGCCACATCTCGGTATCAATCGTACCATAGAGGGGGAACGATATCAATCCACCCGTTAGCGCCGGTAGATAGACCGCGAAGACCATTAGCAGCACCATTCCAAACCAGAATATTGGCATTGCATAGATGAAGAGCGCAACGGTGACTGCACTGACGTCCTTTCGGGAACCGGGGTCGGCAGCGACCTTCACACCAGTCCAGATGCCGATCATGATCGCCACGAGAGCTGACGTGCCCATCAGCAGCAATGTGTTCGGCAGTCGTGCCATGATTTCATCAATTACAGGCTGCCCACTGATGAAAGACAAACCAAAGTTGCCTGTGAACATGCCGACCAGATAACGCCAGAACATGTAGATCCAGTCGAAGATGTCAGGGTCTGGCACCAGACCGAATCTGAAGTATAGCTGCTGAAGCATCTCGCGCGTGAGATTGCGTCGCATCTCGTCACTAATCATGAGGTCCACAGGGCTGACACCAAGAATGAGCGTCGGGAGTCTGAAGAGAAAGAAGTTGAAACACACCACAGCCACCACCAGTAGGAGCATGTAGATGCTCCGTCTGATGACATATTCCCGCAGTCCCATTCTTGTCACTCCTGAGCTCAATAGTAGAAGAGTACCTAGGCTCACGAGGTACTGGTTATACCCCCCTGCTTAGCCCCCTAATAAGCATGACGTTCAGAGAATTCACTACAGTACAATGCGTACACCGGAGAGGAATCACGAAAGTGAGAGTCCGGGTCAATGTGACCCAGACTGCGATTGGAAGATCCTAACGTTCTCGAAGTCGCGGGTTGAGGACTTGGTCCAGGGTATGACCAACAAACGTGAAAGCAAGCGAGAGGCTTGTGATCATGAGACCCGGGAAAATCACGACCCACCAAGCTCCGTTGATGAAACCTCCCGAACCCTGAGCATCTGCGAGCATTCGCCCCCAGCTGGGTAGAGCTGGGTCAGTCAAGCCGAGAAAGGCGAGTCCCGACTCAGATAGAATGGCACCCACAACGCCAAGTGTGATGTTCGCAAAAAGGATTGGCGTCACATTGGGCAGGACGTGTCTGAAGATAATATAGGTGTCTGATGCTCCAATCGCCCTTGCAGACTCCACATAGGCCTTGTTCTTCTCAGCCATGACCTGCGACCTTATCAGCCGCGACGTGCCCGTCCATCCCAGTATTGCTATGACGATGATGATGTTCTCAACGCTCGGTCCCAAGAATGCAGCCAAGACCATCATCAGTGGTAGACCGGGTATGACTAACAGGAAGTCGACAACACGCATCAGTATCTCGTCTATCTTTCCACCGAAGTAGCCTGCCACCAGACCCACTATCAATCCGACGACTGTGGATAGAGCCGTAGCAAGGACGCCAATCGTCAGAGAGACACGAGAGCCATAGACGAGCTGACTCCAAGCGTCAGCGCCCTTGTCTGTCGTGCCGAGAAGCCCAAAGTAGGCCCCATAGGCAAACACGCTCAGCTTTGTGAACTTCGCGGTGACTGATCCATTGTACAACCTCCAAGGGTTCTCACCGCCGAAGTACCTAAACTCCTTCGTCGGAGCGATACCTACTCCGATTGTTAGTATATTGGTTGGGTCTTCTTGCGGAGCGCCCGTTTTTGGATCTGACACCATTCCCTCCCAACCAGCGAGCATGTCGAGCCAACTGAGGTCAATGGTTCGGGTCTGCAACTCGGAAGTGTATGGTGGATAAGACTTGTAGACCATTTTCCAGTTCCCTGACGAGTCTATCAGCCAGATGTAAATCCTGAACATCAGCCCGGCATACTCACGAGTGGCGAAGTCGCCAGTTGTTGTCACAGAGTACTCAATTGTCATATTGACGTCGTTGGGGAGCCTGTCATATGTCCAGTCGATTGTTTGATTGAAAAACACAAAGTCGCGGCAATCCGCCATTTCGCTCATGGGGATTGGCGGCACAACGAAATCAAGCGTGTGGTTGGCCTCATGAGTCCAAGTGAGGTTCACATAACTCGGATCAGAGCTGCCTGTCGAGGCATGGTGAGCATGGCTGAATTCATCCGGGTTTCCCATGTACTGGAACGCAGGTGGATTCGCCAAATACGGATCCGACAGATACTCTTTCGATGTTACAGCATTTGAGTCAAAGAACTGCATCCAAGCAGGAGCCATGAAGGTCGGCGCGACCGCCGCGCTCGGAGAGGGGCTATGAGTAGCAATCCATGGTGCGCCAACAGCCATCACAAGGAACAAAACCAGTAAGATGATTCCGAAGACCCCAATCCGGTGCTTGCGATATTCTCGAAAGAAACCGCTCAGACTGACGTACCAGTTGCTGTCTTTCAAACCACCCTTTCCCTTTTCGGACAAACATTGACCTCCGTCTTCAGAGTAGTAGACAAGCGACTTTTCTCATGCTAGACCTGAAGAGGTCGCTCCTCTTTGATTCAAACGCCAGCCCGCATGAGGATGTCCCCTAAAAAACAGTTTGGTTTGAGTAAGGCTAGATGGGAGCGGCAAGGTATTCTAACTAATCCTTCTCCCTACCCAGCTCCTCCTCGAACGGATCTTGGACAGTCAAGTCGGCTTTGGCGGATGAACTCCTCGCCTGTCGGGTCTTCACCATGTCCTTTGTCCTCCTAGAAGCGGCCCACAGGTCTGCAAAGACCATGCCTACTAGAAAAATCGATAGGACACCTGCCAGTGAAATCACAGATCCGATGAAGCCTGTGGACAACCATGGATGCATGTACACCAGGAGCATTCCCACAATAATCAGTACAACTGGCACGAGGAGTATACGCTTGCGGGGTTCGCTGTGTGTTTCAGGAAACGACCTTACTGACATATCACTTGGAGGAGGCGAAGAGCACTGCTTTTACTCTTTTCGACCTGAGCCCTTGTCGGGAAATGCACTCCAGCCCTCTGTTCCTGTCCAACGGTCATCATTCAGCCAAGCGTCCTTCGATAACACATCTGACGCGGCTCATCCTTGACGAACAGACTGGTCAGCCGCCTGTCGTGGAAAGGAACATATTTAAGCCGACTGAAAAGCATCGACACTCCAGAAGGGTGAGTAAGGACCACACCCATGGTGACTTGAGAGCCCTGGCGGAGAATACCAACATGCCTTTGCTCGATATCAGATCCCTACGCATGTACTATCAGACACAGAAAGGTCTGGTCAAGGCTGTGGACAATGTTTCGCTGCAACTAGAGGCCGGTGAGTCCCTTGGTCTCGCAGGCGAGAGTGGTTGCGGAAAGAGCAGCTTGGCGTACTGTGTTATGCAGCTTCTGCCTCCAGCCGCGAACATCGTCGGCGGTAACTGCTACTTCAAGGGTGAGGACCTTCTGCGAAAGAGCGCAAGGGAGATGCGTGACATCAGATGGAGGAACGTCGCCATCGTCTTCCAAGGAGCCATGAATGCTCTCAACCCAGTGTTTGAGATTGGTGACCAGATCGCAGAAGCCATTCTGATGCATGAGAATGTGACCGAGGAAGAGGCCCTAGACCGCTGCGCAAAACTGTTCGAAATGGTCGGGCTTGACCCGGGTCGGATTCACAACTACCCACATGAGTTCAGCGGAGGAATGCGTCAAAGGGCCATGATCGCAATGGCGCTCGCCTGTAACCCGGACTTGGTCATTGCAGACGAGCCAACGACAGCACTAGACGTTACAATCCAGGCGCAGATACTGAAGCTTATGCAGAAGCTGCAGAAGGACTTGGGGCTCTCGCTCATGCTGATTACCCACGACCTCAGTGTTATCGCCGAAACCTGTGACAAGGTCGCAATCATGTACGCCGGACGGATTGCGGAACTGGCAGATGTCGTGTCGGTCTTCAAGAACCCAATTCATCCGTACGCCACAGGGCTCGTGGGTGCGATCCCAAGCATGGTGAAGGCTGAGAAGAAGACGCTCAGCTCAATCCCAGGTTCTCCACCTGATCTTATTGACCCGCCAACAGGTTGTAGGTTTCATCCTAGGTGCCCATATGCCCAGGACATATGCTCCAAAGAGGAACCCAGCTTCGATGAGATTGAAGCAGGCAGATTCGTGTCATGTCACTTCGCTGCAAAGCTCAAGGGCCAAATCAAGTTGGAACTGGATTAGGAGGATAGACAATGACAACACAAGAAGGCAGATACCTAACCCAGATCGCTGAGGTGTCCGAGGGGCAGACTCTAGTCGCTGTAAAGGCTATGCGGAAGTGGTTCCCAGTCAATACGGGATTCCTCTCATCACTGCTATACAAGCAAGAGATGTACGTTAGAGCCGTGGACGGAGTCACCTTCGACATCAAGAAGGGTGAGATCCTTGTTCTTGCCGGCGAGTCAGGCTGTGGCAAAACAACAACTGGTCGATGCGTGCTCTACCTGGAAACCCCCACAGACGGCCAAGTAGTATACTCGGGAGTAGATCTCGCCACTCTGGACAGAGCTGAGATGAAGGAACTCAGAAAGAGAATGCAAATCACCTTCCAAGACCCCTACGAATCGTTGAACCCCAAGCAGAGCATTTTCAGCATCGTTTCTGAGCCACTCACGATTCACAGGATACCCATGACTCCCAGTCAGAGAAGACAGAGAGTTCTGGAGGTGCTCGAGAGTGTAGCACTGACCCCGCCCGACGACTACATCGACAGATATCCTCACGAACTATCTGGTGGGCAGCGACAGAGGATATCGGTTGCGAGAGCACTGATCCTTCACCCTGAGTTCATGGTGGCTGATGAGCCAGTTTCAATGCTCGATGTTTCAATCAGAGCTGAAATCCTCAACCTTCTGCTGAAACTCAGGAAGGACCTGGGTCTGACCTACCTCTTCATCACTCATGATCTTGCAGTGGCAACCTATATTGCGGATCGCATAGCTATCATGTATCTGGGCAGGATCGTGGAGATAGGGCCCGCCCATGAAGTGGCCTTCAGTCCCATGCACCCCTACACCCGCGCACTGATATCAGCTGTGCCGTCCGGGGACCCAACCGTGAAGCGTCGTGTCGAATCACTGAAAGGTGAGCCGCCAAGCCCAATCAATGTACCTCCAGGTTGTAGATTCCATCCAAGGTGCCCATATGCTCAGGAGATCTGTGTCAGGGAGGTACCTGCAGACAGGGACATGGGCAGCGAGCACTATGTCGCATGCCACTTCGCTGGCGAACTAGGCGAAAGCCCAACAGCATGACAGGCTTCTCCCGCTTCTAAGGCGATCGAACTCAGCGTTCAGTGCATGGGTTATTGAGAATCACTGGGAGGCACACAGGTGTCAGAACGACTCAGAGTTTTGAAGGCAATAAGGAGATGCCTCTCGGACGCCTACAGCTCCTTCCAAGAAGCCATGGATGTACTGGATGAGATGGGGAGAGGATCAGTAGGGGCGGGAATGACCCCACTCATTGGGGGATTTGCCATGAAGGATCCCAAGAGCGGCTACAGAACAGCCCTCATAAGCCTCGATTGTGCAGAAAAGGCACTTCAACCTCTAGCTGTGCGCCTACGTGATGGCAGGGTCAATGCAACCCACTTCAAGGAGGAGCGAGTCATGAGTCTGCTTGGAGACCTGATCAACTTCGACTACGGTGTACTGATCAGCATGTTGTCTGAACGACGAGGAAGAGAGTCTGTTTGGTACCGACTGAGTGAACTCAGCAAGATAGCAGAGGAAGCCTATCAGCTGGTGTCGACAGAGTAGCCTGTAGTTGACTTCGTACCAGCTGACAAACATAATAACGCTACTGTGCCCATGGGCATGTGAAAGCCAGAAAGGTGTGCTAGAGCATCGATGACCATGCGACCAACTGAGGAAGAGCTCGTAACGCAGCTCCGCAGAGCATCTCGTCTTCTTGAACGACTGATTCAGTCGGTCCCTCGTATCAGCAGTGAACTGAGCCGCATGGAACAGGACTATATCTTGAGAGAGCCCCCACCCCAAGTTGTCTACATGCGCCGCAATCCGAGAGCCATCGTGTGTATCACTTCTGCTCTCATCCATAAGGACCCAATCGCGTCATCGTTGTCACGCATCACCTACAGTGCTTCTTGGCCATCCCTCCTACGGGCTGGCGATCCCACCGAGTCGTCAGATACCTGCGAAACCATTGTGGACACCGTAATGCCCGAGGTCGCAAAACTGAGCGGCGATATCCTTGTGATGAACCTGAAGTGGGGCCGCATGCCAGACCATTTGGAAAAGGTCAAAGCCGCAATAATCGGAACCAGGTTCATACTGGCAAGGAAAGAGAAGCTCGAGTCAACAAGAAAGTGGATCAGTGACGCCGGCATGGAAGTCTTCTATGACGACGGGTTCTATGGTGGAGGACTCCTTGCCTACGAGTTGGTGAGAGCCCTCAACGAGAAAGCCGATGCTACTGTAGTAGAAGTCACACTCTCTCGGACCGCCGCTGAGAGTGCGAACATAATCCGATCTCTGCTTCAGGCAGTCACATCAATCTAGGTGCATGACCATGCCAGTGGAGCTTCCTGACAAGAACGAAACGACGCTCCCGTTTCCTCACGGTATCGAGGTCGAGCTCCAAGTCATCAGAAAAGACGGTTCATGGATGAGAGGAGATGAGATACTCAATGTCTTTGACAAGATGGTCTCGGGAGCCAAGGGGCTTCTAGACAAGAGAATACGAGCCGCGCAAGTGGACTCAGTGAGAAGGAAGTACAGACAGTCGTCCCAAACCGAAGAGGGCGAGAGAGGATCGAGAGTCGTAGCAAGCTACGAAGACCCTCAGGGAAACGTGAAGGAATACACACTCATCGGTCATGACCCGAATGTCACTAGCCTGACATGGATTCTCGAGGTGGCGACGCCCCCGTGTACCACTCTGGAAGAACTAGCGTGGTGGGTACAGACTCTGGTCGCAATAACTCACGAGTCAATCCCAAAAGACTCACGCGCAATCGTGGTTTCCACGGGTCTCAACCCAACGCAGGAGTATCTGAAGAACCTCTCATTTGGTGAACACCACCACATCCTGAGCAGTAGTGTGGATGACAAGGTGAGAATAGCAGTATACAACATGATACGCAACTTCGTCCCCCATCTCATCGCGATCTCAGTGAACTCGCCCTTTGAGAGTAAGAAGCCGACAGACGTTGTGAGCATCGATAGCGATGGCCGAACACGGGCCCCCAAATGCAAACGATCAATACGACTACTCAAGAACACAACGCAAATGGGGCCCGTCAACGAGTTCGAACTCATTCCCTACATTGACAGTACGGACAGGGAGACCTTTGCAAGGCATGTCAACAGAAGCTACGCACGCATGGTGGATGTCTTTCCCTTTACCAACTACGGGACGATTGAGGTCCGTGTTTTTGACACTCAACTGTCCGTCCCTCGAAGAGTGAGCATTGCGCTCATACTCCAAGCCCTCGCCCTGAGAGCGAAGCGGATGGTTGAGGCTGGAGAGGAAATACCTGATGTCGGAGCTCGTTCACTCGCGGCAAACCGTGAGTCGGCAGTCGCAGCCGGACTGTGGGCGCCATTCAGACCCGGGGTCAGCAAGAAGAACGACGAGTACATGGCAAGCTACAACGGCGCAGTAAAGGAGGACGGTACATACGAGGAGTCCCATCGTAGCAGGTTCCTCGGCGATGCAGTCGTTTCAATGTTCCGCATGATCAGGCAAGAGATAGAAGAACTCGGACTACTCGACAATCCGTTCATGCAGCCGTTGTTTGTGTCCGTCTTTGGCAGTGACTTCGTGGCAGCCAGAACAACGGAGGCGGACTTCCAACTTGATGTGTATGCTAGGTCAGACATGAACATGATGGTTCTATTGAACCGCCTCGCAGACATAACACGGGAGTGCTGTGCCAACTGGCTCTACGATCCGCTAGAGGGCTCCCCTCACCTGCCAACATGGCTCTGCTGGTGGAAAGGACTTGAACCCGAGATAACCACTGACTCCGAAAGGACATTCGGAGGTCAAGAGGCAGAGTTCTCAATCTCACTCAAGAACTCGAGTGACAGGGATATATCCAATCTGACAATCACATACACGATTGAGGACTCAGACAGACATGTCGTGGACCACAATGTGATTCCCATAGCCGAGCTTGAAGCGGGCGAAGTCCATGTGGCCAGGGTTTCGTTCAAAACGAGGAGCACGGCCTCCGCCTACAACGTCATCGCTGTTGTCGAGGCCGCGGGGAAGAGAATCAACAAGACCGCAACAATCAACATATTCTGGTTGAGAGCGACTGTTCGACCCTCCGCCACAACGCAGTATGCAGATGGCCGGAGCCAAATCAGCTTCTCGGGTGAGATTGAAACCAACTACCCCCACGACTCTAAGTTAACAGCAAAGATAGCAGTGGTTGCTCAGGCCAAGGGGACTCTGTTCGGAGAGGTGACGCGCTCGATTGTTGTGGAGAAAGGAGAGGCGTTCATCTTTGATGAGTCGGACATCCCGCCAATCATCGTACCACCAGATCCGTCGCTGAGTGTTGAGAGATGCTTCCTCCGCATGACTCTGTCAGACCAGAATGGCAATGAAATCACGATGGCCACCTCGAGACCGTTCTATATGGGGTTCATCCAACGGGGACCACGAGTCCTGCTCCGAACTGATGCCAAGACCGCTCACACACCCGGTGATGTGCTGCACGGAGAGGCGGAGCTAAAAGGGAGAGGAGCCGGTCTCCCCGAGGGTACACGGCTAACGATATCGTTCGTTACGGAATCAGGTGTTTCTCACCCCATCACGGACGTAAGCGCGTCAAGACTGCTGTCCGAGTCAATCAGGTTCGAGTGGCGAATACCCGCAATTGATTCAGATGTGCTCTCTGACAGAACAGGTATGGTCGTCGCTTCGCTCAGAAGTGGGAGCAGTGAAATATCACATGCAGAGTCAGCAAGGCTGCGGATTGAGGAATTAGGTGTCAGAATCAGCATTGTCTCGCTTAGAGCTCCTGAGATGTCACACATTGGAGGCTCTGTATCGGGATGGCTAAGGACAAGGAGGAGCTCTGACTTAGGAGAGCCGGCTACCCTTGTGATGAAGCTCGTGTTTCCAGACGGCGAGGAGTACAAAGCCTTCACCCAGCCCATCAAACAGAACCGAAATCTCTCAATTGCCTATGGTCCTATCGTGATCCCGATACCACAGGCATCAAATGCAGACAAGGTAACACTCGTGGCCGAGGTTCTCTATGCCGGTGCCTTGATGGACCGGCAAGCTGCCGACATCATGCTGGCAGTAAAGCCGGTTGATGAGAAACTGGGTCTGAGCTTCAGTGGAGTGTCAAAGTTCGTAATCCCTGACGAACTCGTACAAGCGGCTGTCCATCTTACCAACACTTCTTCAGAGCAGGTGAACTATCATCTTTCATTGGTGCTCGAGTCGATAGCAGAAACAAAGAATCTGTTTGACCAAGAGGTCGAACTCGGTCCCGAGCAAACAAGGACATTCGCCGTCGCTGTGAGAATACCCTTGGCCGCAGAGATGAGCACAGCAGAACTGAGAGCAGTTGCATCCTGTGGAGAGGACACATATGAAGCGAAACACGTGTTCAAGGTGAAGGCCATTGAACAACCACTTTTCTTTATCGACTCCTCAACCAAGAATGAGAGGGGTGAGGACATTCATGGGCTCGTCCCGAGGCAATCACCAGTCAACATCGATGTGCGCTTGCGCTGCCCGAGAGATGACATTGAGGGGCTCACTCTTGTTCTTCGAGTGTTGTCGAAAAGAGATGTTGTTAAGGAGTTCAGGGTTCCAGTCACAGGTAGCGAGAGTGCTGACTTCAAGCGCACTCTCGGCTGGGTCACCCCGGCGGTAGAGATTGTGACCGGCTACTATATCGATGCACTTCTCCTCCTAGGCGGCACACCTCTGCCTAGCCGTTCGATTGACGTTGTCCGAAAACAGATCACTGTCTACTGATTAGCCGCTCACATCCCATCGAAGCATCAGCCGCCGAAGATGGAACGTCATCCGCTAGCGTGATCTCTTGGGCCAATCCACAGTTGGAGAAGGCAAACTGACATTCTACCCGCTTTCTGGCCTTTCCATTGCATGAACCCATGGCAAAGGTATAAAAAGGGCGAAAGAAGAGCCACACTATAAGAAGAGTCGCCAGCCACTACCTGATGTACATGTATAGAACACTACGGAAAACATCATACGAGTCACAAACGCGAAAAAGAGACGCTCGGATGGATGACATGTATGTTGGATTTGTTGATGCACCCGGTTGTCTCAGGACTGCTCATAATGAGCTTCATCGGGGCACTCAGCTACAGGCTGCATTTTGTTGACATCTCAGGACTTATCAGTGCTTTTGCCGTGGGCTTCATAGTGTGGTATTGCGGAGGGCCCGCAGCCTTTACGATTCTGCTCTTCTTCTTCCTGAGTTCCGGAATAGCTACCAAGTTCAAGTATAAGGTGAAAGCCAAAAACGGAGTGGCGCAAGAGGGCAGGGGGAAAAGATCTTGGAGGAACGTCACCGCCAGTGGGATTGTACCGGCTCTGTTTTCTGTCGGCATGTACCTTGCTCCGCGCCTGAGTACCAATCCAGACCTCGCATTCTACATGTTTGTCGGGCTTGTTGGTTCGGTGGCCACCACAACGTCCGACAACTTGGCGAGCGAGATTGGAGTCTTCAGCAAAAGAAAACCCCGATTGATCACCAATCTCAGAAGGAAGGTGCCCCGCGGCACGACTGGTGCTGTTTCCCTTCTAGGTGAGGGAGTCGCGCTGGCTGCAGGCTTCGGCATCGGCCTTCTCGTTATCATCTTCGGCATCTTTGCACCCTCGACGGTCCCGATAACCACCGTCGACCAGCTCGCAATCATGGTTCCTCTTGCAGTCTTGACTGGGTTCATTGGGTGCAACATCGACAGTGTACTCGGCGCCACTCTGCAGAGCAAGTTCGTGTGTGAGATATGTGGTGCAGTTACGGACAAGGAATTTCACTGCAACTACGAAACCAAATATCTTGGCGGCTATGGATGGTTCTCGAACATGCATGTCAATCTGGGTTCATCAGGGCTTGGTGCGACTCTTGGAATCGTACTCGGCGGTGGTCTCTTCGTGTGGATACTCGGTGGGATCTTCTTCTGGATGCTTGCTTCATCAACCAGCTAGTGGGTGTGAGAGCTCCAGAGGATTGCACACCGCACTCTATCGAATGCATACTCTCAAATATGAGAGGCCTTGAACGCCTGCATCAGCAATAGGCCGGGCTGCACCTAACGCCTCCACGAGCCAAGCATGGTGATTCTATGGCAGATAGTTCTCGCGGTCGGACTTACCAGTGGGCCTTGACCGGCGTGTTCGCTGCTCTACACTTCGTGGTTTCAATGCTGCCAGCCACAAGTGCGGTTGGGGGCACGATCACTTGGGGGTGGGTTTCCGCACCGCTCATCGGTTTCCTGCTAGGACCCTTCTGGGGAATTATATCCGTGGGAATCGGATCTACTTTGGCTATGTTCGCTTTCCCGGGGATGGCATTGATGTCCGTGCTCACTCCTCTTGCTCCGATGGCTGGAGCGTTCACAGCGGGAACAATAAAGATGAGAAAACCACTTCGGGTCTATCTTCTGTTCGTTGGCGCGATTGTTATGTTCCTGATAGGGCCAATCGGGACTCTTGCTTATGCATTTCTCTGGCTTCACGTGGTCGCCTTGTTCCTCTCATTGGCCTTCGTTTTGCCAAGAGTGTCGCCGAAACTGAACAATGGGCTTTCCTTCTCCCATGAAACAAGCCCAGCGACAGCCCCTCTTGCTGTCTGGCTCATGGGCTTCACCGCGGTCATGGCAGACCACTTGGTCGGATCTACGCTCTTCGTGTACTACATGTTCTACGTAGGCTCGTATAGTAGCATCGTACTTGCAGGGTGGTTCTTGCCCATCACATTCATCTACCCTATCGAACGAGCTATTGCATCAGTAGTTGTCACTATACTGGGACTGGTTATTGGCAAGTCCATCGCCGGTGCTCATTTTGAACTCCCCGCTTGGCCTGCGCACATGACAGGTTCTGACACAGCTGCATCAGACAAGGAGCCACTGGCAGCTGAGCACACCTAGGTTTCAGGCGCAGTTAGGGGCGGTTCGCATCTTCGAAACGAAACTTCATATGCGTTTGTTTCGAACTGAGCTTGGAACTGGGGTTACAGGCCGGTTCAGAAGCTGAACCACACTCCGTGTGTGGAGAAAGGAGAAGTTCAGATTGCAGGCAGATATGATGTTATGGACATTCGCCATTATCGCATTAGCATTCTTCGCGCTGATGTTTGTGGCTTCAGGGATCAAGGTTCTCAAGGAATGGGAACGCGTGGCGGTGCTGAGACTGGGCAAGTTCAAGCACATCAAGGGGCCCGGTGTCATTTTTGTCGTCCCAATCCTCGACCGGGTTGCCATGAAGGTCTCTCTGAGGCTACAGACTTATGCCTTCAAGACAGAGAGATCGCTGACAAAGGACAACGTCCCGGTTGTTGTTGACGCTGTCATGTACTCGAGGATCGTTGATGTGGAGAAGGCGATTCTCAGTGTAGAAAGATACTCTGTCACTGTGGAACTTGCCGCACAGACAACTCTGCGGGAGACAGTTGGCAAGGTCACACTGGACGAAGTGCTCTCTGAGAGAGACAAGATCGCCGCCCACCTGCAGGAACTTATCGACCAGAAGACTGAGCAGTGGGGCATTAAAGTGACGGCAGTTGAGATTCGGGATGTGGTCATTCCTACCCAGCTTCAGGACGCAATGAGCAGAGAGGCACAGGCAGAAAGGGAGAGAAGGGCAAGAGTAACACTGGCCCAAGCAGAGCTTGAGGCCTCGGAGGCCATGCTTAAGGCAGCAAAGAAATACGAGGAATCGAGTGTGGCCTTTGCGCTGCGTATCTGGAACGTCATTCAGCAGATCAGCACGAACGCAAGTCTGATCCTGATGGTGCCCACAAGCATTCCTGAGGTTGGCCTGAGTGCTGCTACTGCAGCGGCCTTCAGTGTTGGTACTGGCGGCTTCAAGCTACCGCAGAAGAAGAAAGCCGCCGAGGAACAGAGCTAGGTTCGGACATCTATGAGACGGGGGCTCTAAGAAAATGGACGCGTGGATCAAGATCTTTGTCGTCTTGATGTTGATGTCGGCTATGAGCATGGTCCTTGGGTATCTGATATTCGATCCGTTCGTTGGACTGATACTCTTGGGAGTCATCCTCACGCTCATGATCATGACACTCGACCCGGCCACTGGAAAAGCGATGGCTCAAGTGATAATCCCAATAGTCATCATTCTGTTCGTCTTTCAGGTTTTCCTCGATTCCGACTTCACGTTCGAACCGTGGATGCTGTTCGTTGTCGGAGGAGTGCTCTACATCTTCTTCATACTCTTCACTGGTGGTGGTGGAAGCCTTGAAGGAGGACTGATTGACGCAGGGGTCTCGATCAAGCTCTTCCCACTGTATGGGGTTGCAATCTTCCTATCGGTCCTAGCGGATCCGACAAGGAAGACGACGGTCTACATCATGGTTGGGACCGTTAGCTGCTTGATGATTCTCTACATGGCGTTCCTGCGCAACTATGACAAGTGGCCATTGTACTCGTATGAGAAGCAGACCGGAGTTATCGCCCTGAGTGACATCAACCCGAGAGGCAAGGTCAGGGCAGGTGCAGAGATCTGGTGGGCAAAGACGACAGGACCACCCATCAAGGAAGGCGAAAGAGTCATTGTGCAAGGGGTGACAGGACTCACGATGATTGTTACGAAGGAAGGGCTTAATCGCCCGCCTGGGGGCGAGCAGTAGTCCGTCCTAGTCGGCCTGGCGCCGACTCACCCCCTTTCTCCTTTTTCATCACAACCATCATGAGCAACAGCATCACGATTAGGCCGAGGGCAAACCCAGGCATCGTTGTGATTCCCCACTCTATCTGGAACAGCTCGGGGGCCCTGACGGGTTCACTGGGGTACAACGGAAAGAGAATGTATGCCATCATGTTCCACGAGAAATGGAACCCGACCGGCGCCCAAAGGCGATGTCCCGAGAAGTGGTAGCCCAGCCCTAACACTACGCCACCCACAAACAGATTCAGGCTGAAGAGAGCCACCAAGTGGTACGGCACTAATCCTAGCGGAGACCACCAACCGAAGTGAACAATGGAAAACACAATCGAACTGACGATTAATCCTCCGGGAAGACCCCACAAGCGGGTCATCCTTGACATCATGTAGCCACGATAGCTCAGTTCTTCAAACACAGCGACTGGTGCTGTGATGATTGCTTCCGATAGCACAAGGTCAGCTGTGATCTCGGACGGTGGACGGAGCTGGCCTCCTAGATTGGCAGCCAGCAAAACGACGAACCCCGCAGCCAGTAGTCCAGCGAACGCACCGACTGCCGTGAGTGGGACTGTGTTTGAGTCTAGGGTGAGACCTAACTCAGTGATTGAGTAGCGCCCTTCCCATCTTAGGAACACCTTCAGCACGAAGTACATCAAGCCAAAGGTCAGGAAGAAAAACAGCGTCGCAGCCAGCTCCTGGAGCTGCGCGCTCCAGCTCAGCGCTTTGGTCACAAGGGGGGAAAGCTCAACAATCAGCAGCATCGCTAGGCAGAACAAGGCGACTCTAGCTACCTGAGTTGTTCGATCATCACTCATGAGAGGTCCACCTCTCTCATCCGCTTTCCCCTAAAATCTCGTGTGGTTCAGTCCTCCTTTGGGACTGTCTGCCCAAGATGCCAAAAGCACACCAAGCCGGCCCAGCCGTTGTGGCTCTCTGGACTCAGCTCTGGGAACCACCCGCCGTCAAGCCGCACACCTCCCTGCAGATAGTACATATAGTCAATTCATTTAAGTAGTTGGCAATACTCAAACAACGAGAACGACCCGCGAATCCATCATAGGGCTACCTGTGCAGGTTATCTCAACGGTGTAATGGCTCAAGGAGTGAGAGTCTGCATGTCAGAGACAAGGCGGCTGCTGTTAGAGTTCGAAACTGACGAAGTGGGAAAGCTCGCCAAGAAGGACGCGAGGATTCGACAGGAACTCGTTCAGGCCTTCTCCGACTCATCTGAGATCGTAAGGGAAAGAGCTCTGATTGCTGCTGTTGAGTTGGGTGATCCTCGTGTGGTCACAGATGCAGTCAAAGCCCTGGGCGACGAAGAAGAGGACGTCAGGATATCTGCCGCTCAACTTGTGGCTTGGTTTGGCCAACCCCGTACGGTCCCGGACCTGCTCAAGGGTCTAAAGGACTCGAATACTTGGGTCAGGTCTCACTGTGCATCTGGTCTCTCGAAGATACTGCACGGCCCCATTTGGGCGCGAGTCCCGGCTAAGGACGTTGATCTGCTCCTGTCTGGTCTTCCGGGCATGAGTGACCAGCAGATCGAGCAATACATGATAGGGCTCAAGGTTGACTCAGAAATGGTGGACCGTTTCATCCAGTGGAAAGAAGCCGATTTCAATGTAGAGATCGACATGACCAAGATGGTTGAAGAGCTTGAGGCCAAGCCGATAGTCTTAGCAGAAGAAAGCAAGCCGGTGGAGCACAGACCGCCTAAAGCAGTGCCTGCGCCCAGAGGGTCAGGACTGTCCCCCGGGGTCGAGGATATACTGTCTGAGCTCCCCGAGGATATCAGGTCGACTCTTCCCCCGGAAGACCTGAAGCGCTTGAATGCCACCACCGCGAGGGAACTTGTCGACTCGCTGAAATCCTCCTTCCCGGCCGCAGCAGTTGAAGCCGCCAAGAAGAAGCCCGTGAAAGTGAGACGCGTCAAGAGAGTCCGCAAGGTCAGGAAGGGACAGACGAGAGAAGAACTGATTGCCGGTCTCCCGGACGAGGTGAAGGACTCCGTCACGCCAGAGATACTGGACAGCCTGAGCACTGACGAACTGGAGGCTCTCGTCGGTGCCTCTGCTGAGGAGCATGAAGCAGAACCCGAGGCAGGAGAAGAGGCGCCTCCAAAGACGCCCACAACGAAACCGGTGTCGGGTCGGCCTGCGGCAACGGAGGCGAAGACGGGACGGTCTGATCCACGTTGGGAGGAGTACTCCAGTCAGTATGGCCAGGCGAAGGCCGATCTGCTTGTGATGGTTCCACCCGAGATGATTCAGGGTCTCCCAGCTGAACAGATACGTGAGATGGACCTGGAAACTCTGAAAGGTCTGATAGACGCACTGAAACCACGGGAGTAGCTCTTACTGCGCGCCCCGTATCACTACAGCAAACTCACTCGCAAGCCGGCCATACCATTCAAGCAGATCTCGCATGTTGTCAACATGACGGTACGTGCCGTTGCCGTACTGTGCCATGGCAAGCATCAGTTCCTCATCGATTTCACTGCGCTCACCGAGACCGATACAGTACATCACAAGCCTTCGTCTATCCGAGAACTTCTCCTTCAAGACCTTGAGAGGAGGAGGTCCGGACGTCGTCATCCCATCAGTGAGGAGGATCAGCATTGTGGGCTTCTTGGGGTCTCCAAACGCATCAAGTGTTTCGCTCGCCTTGATGAGAGCTGAACCCATGTCAGTCAGAGTCCCACCCTCCTCCACCTTGTCGATGACATGCGTGCTGATTATCTGAAGACCCAAGGCCTTGTCCTTGCCCGTACACTCCACATAGGGTTTCACATCTCCGGACTCCGGGTCCATGAAAGTCATCTCGCTCACTTCCTTCTCGAACGTGATCATGGCAACCTTCTCCCCGTATCCGCGACCGACCTTCTCTGCTAGGTAGAGCAGCACAGCCATAGCAGCTGCTTCACCCCGGCTCACATTGGACCCCTCCTCGAACCTGTCGAGAAAGGCCTGAACATCCGGGTTGTCACCTGCAAGGTCCTTGAGACCCTCTCGTGCATGGGCCATATCCTTGACTGGCACGTCATTGGTCTTCATCGACCCACTTGTGTCGATGCATAGGATTGCATTGAAGGGAGTGGATATCCCCACTGTCTTGAACTGGTAACCAGTCTTGTCCCTCAGTGCCTCAAAGGCAAGCTTCGCAAAGCTCTTGCCAGTAAGCGAAGGACGCGTATTCATTATCTCAACTTTCACTTCCAGATCGGGCCAGTTGAAGGACATGCCCGGATACACGAGGCGGCCGCCAATCATCTTCTCCAACAGGTGGACCTTCTCTGCTGCTCTCGGGACTAGGTCTTCTGTGTTTGCTCCCTCGGCCAAGGGCTTGAGACCAAATTCCACATACTCAAGCGCGATCATAGGTTGATCATAGAGTGTTACCTCGACCATGTCGCCCTCCATCAGCAGGGACGCCTCTAGCACAAGGCTGTCAATCAGTATTTTGTTCTGTGGGACGTCCGCGCTCTTGCGGACCTCTGCTGCCCCCCAGAAGCTACTCTGAGGATCCTCAAACAGCACAATGGAACCCATTTCTGCCTTCAGGGCATCAGCAGTCCTCGGGTTCAGGTTTGCATACCCTTTGAGATCGCCTCCATCTACAATCTCCAGTTTCATCTTCCTTGTAATGGTGTATTCCTCCGAGAGAGCTGTATGATTCCGTCTGACCCTGTTGATATAAACGATTTCACGCGCTATGGCGTTTGGAGCAGGCCCAAAAGCGCTGTTGGTATCCTGTCCAGCGATTCGATTTGCACACCGCGTTCAGCCAGAGTACTAAGCAAGAACTGATCGACCCTCTGAGAAGCAAACTCAGTAGTATCAAGGATGTGTTCGCCCCTTGAACTCATTACTGCGCAACTCACAGTCTTGCTAGACTGCTGCCTCACCCAGACGTGAACTTCACGGGCCCCCTTGTCCGAGATGAGCGTAATGACGTAGGAGTTGGTGTATACACCGCTGAAACCTCCGGTCGAGTATGGCTCCACATGGGGCCAAGTTCCCTTGGGTGGTATCATGAAGTCAATTGATGCAACGTCCCATTGCCTATCTCGGATCAGGTTCAGGATGAGAGATTCAAGAGTGTCGAGACCTTGACGACGCTCATCGCTGAACACGACTTGCCGGGGAACTTCGCCGCTCGGACCACGTGTTGCGAATGGTTTCTGCACAATAGAGAGCGCATTGCCGCCTAGAATGCGCTGCATGTCAGCAAGTGTACCAGAGAACGACTTTGAGAGTAGGTACATTATCACCTCTGCGGCCTGCATTGAGAGGAAGCTATAGTCAGTCCCAAAGAGTATCTTCTCAGCCCAAGAAGCCCTATTGGTTCCTGCTCGCTCCTGGGCCATCTTGAACAACACCGGAATGTCCTGACCATGCAGACCCGACGTTTCCGCATAAATCAATGGATCCCTTAGAATCTCATGTAGAAGGGGATCGCCAGGACTCATAGCACAGTGGGCAAGGACAACACGCAAGCCACGCACAGCTTCAGAACACGGACGATCAGAACGCATGTCATCGACCAGTGCTTTGATCTTCCTTGCGGTACGGATATTCCTTGTGTCAAATATCACCGGTATTCGGAGTTCGCCTGCTCTCTTTACCACACGTTTGGTGATATCATCCTGAATGTCATCTAAGAATAGCTGGGCCAAGGGATGGAGCTTGAGGCCGCGCAAGCCTAGATCGCTCACTGCCCTGTTCAGTTCGTTGACAGCGGTGTCAGGGCTTTTGGTCTTACCTTCCGTGGGGTCGACTCGGGCGAAACCGATAAGCCTTGTTGAGTTGGGTGCATGCGTTGTCCAGCCTGCTATCTTGTCGTTTGAGAGTCTGAACGAAGCGATCGTGCGGTCGGTTGATTTGGCATAGTCATCGGAGTAGGGAAAGACTATCGTCCTGTCGACAAGCCAGCCATTGTTCATCCGCTCCCAGCTGTCCCTCAAGTTGAAGCACTTCCAAGGCAGGCTCGGAGGCTCCACTTGTATTGGCTCGAAAAGGAGACCATCCTTCTCCAAGTGGTCCTTCGCCATCCGTCGAAGCTCAAACCACAGAAGGGCATAGTATGAGTAGGCACCTGCTGGCGTGTTTCGGTGACTACCTTCGCGACCCATATGATGATGCGCATCGACCAAGGTTATGCGGAAGATGTCACCTCTCCTTATTCCACGGGATGGTTGATCTTCCACGGCTCGGACTACTAGCATCTAGACCCTTCTCCGTCGGGCTAAGGTGCACTAACTCGTGATAAACCATCTCATTCTAGTCAACGGATGGGTTCAAGTCAGTGACACAACATAATGTCCGTTTGCACTATGGATATATCGATTGGTGTGTTGGTCCTCGACAGCCGCCTTCGCGGAGTCTGACGCAATGATAGTGGTTGAAGATACAGCAAGCAACGAGATCAGACAGTTCTTCGTTGTGGACGCCCTGCTCCAGCTAGGTATGGTCAAGGCTGGAACACAAGTCCGCGTCTTCGACCCAGCAAGGGCATTGTCCTACTTCACAATGGTTGAGGACCATCTGCATGATCTGGCCACGGAGTACCCGGGAGCCTTCAGGTACCTCCCTCGCAGGGCGTATGACTATCTCAAGAAGCCGCTGATCCTGAGCGAGCTATGTGCCAGTACTCTCGATCCGTCGGTTGAAAGCTGGCTGGTAGACATGTTCTTTGCCAGATCTCTGATTGCAGTTGCAGGGAGGTCACTCCCTGACTCGCAGCAGGACAGGAATGCAGAACTCACTCAAAGATGGTCAGTCGTTCTGCCCCACAGTCCAAGACTGTATCAAGTTCAAGACATGCGCAATGGCCGCAGAAGCGGTCCAGGTTGGGGCTGCGCCTTGACAACCTCAGACCTACAGGACGCCATGAGAGGCACAAACGGCGCTGATGTACTGAACTACGTCAAATCTGGTCTGCCCGTCTTCATAGAACTGAACGCACCTGATGACATCGACCCTCTTCTCAGATGGCTAATCGTCTTGAGAGACACCGGCCTGACCAGTCCCAATCTATTCCTCGCTATCAGGGCACACAAGGTTTGGGGGTCCAAGATAACACAACTACTGGAAATCCCAAACACAAAACTGCTCACCTGTGGAGCAACCATATCATCTCTTTCGACAGTCATCTCCCATCTCCGTAAGAACGGTCAGAATCCGTTATGGTCCACTAGACTCGTGTTCGCAAGCGCCTACCCCGAAACACACGAGGGGGAGAGCATCTCTGAGATCCTCAGTTACCTGTTCAGTAGGAACTTGGCCGCTTCCCCGGAGGACCTGCAGAGAATCCTTGGTACTAATCTACTGTCCATACTTCCTCCAAGACCCCCATTCCTGAGCTATGTCGATAACGATGAAACCGTCATATCTGAGGCACAGTTTGGAAGACTATGTCTTAAGGAACTGGCCAGGGTTCTCATGCTGCTAGGCACAAAGGGAAAACAGAATATCTTGTCAGTCGACCACATGCTGTCAAACAAAGGCTCCGTCAGCGCTAACAGCGCAGTAATAACGGTGGGAGAGTCATCATCTAAGGCCGCAACCTGCCTTGCTGTCTTGGTCGAACGTGATGGGACACTGAGGGTGTCAGGCTGGAAGCGCACATTCGCTGAGAGTCTTAGCTCAAGGAAGAACGACATATACACTACTCTTGTCAGGGCATCAACAAACTCGTCTGGCCCTGTACTGGATTCGCCGGCTCACTTGAACCAGTTCGATCTTTCTGTGCTCAAGTGCCTGCAAGTGAGGAACCCACAGGAGATTCTATCTGGACTCCACTTTGCGGTTGGTACCCGAGAAACCGAACCCGGCGTCATGTTGATCTCCGCTGACGATATGAAGGCTCTAGGGGTTTCAGACGGTGAGATTGTCCTTGCCCTAGAAGGAGGCAGCGGTCAATGGTGGTCAGCACGAGCCAAAGAAGGCGATGCTCCGATCCGGAGAGTCGTGGTTTCGCGCACAGACGCACTGCTTGTCGGAATGGATAGCTCAACTCCAGTCGACCTAGTGAAGTATGAGGGTCATGTCGTAAATCTTCGAGAGATGATCTTCGCTTATGAAGCACTAGACCCTTGGACGAGTGGCGAGCTTGCTTCCCATGTACACCTTCACGAAGAGTCCATTAAGAAGACAGTCGCGGGCCGCGCATTCGGTTTCGGCACAAGGTTGTACCTTGGAGAGCGAGGGCAGAGGTTCACAATGAATCTGGTCCGCACAGAACCAGAACTGAGTTCGGGGCAAGTTGGTGAGGCTCCGCCTGAAGGGTTGATCTTTAGACCGGCTCAAGCATTCGAGGAGATCAATGTCATACTGTGTTTGTTCATGGATCAGAGCATGGCTGTGAAGGATGTGAATCTGTCAACAGATGCCTCAGTTCGGAGAAGGCTATCCTCACTCAGTGACAAGATGCCCGAACTGGCTGACTTCCTTTCTGGCTTGGAAACACAGGTCACAAGGGCACAACTGGCAGCACTCATCTCCTTGCTAACAATCAGCCAGATGGCTGTGAACCGCACTGAAGGACACCTTGGGTTTGTTGTAGTTTCAGAAGAAGCTCACAAGTACTGTATTCAGAAGGGCAACTCAATCCAATCCTCTGCCGAATTCGCCCAAGACCTACAATCTCACGAGGTCATGACCTCACTTCTATTGTCTATCTTCGATGCAGCGCGAGAGGTTGGCGGGAAACTCAATGCCTCTGCTGCTTACCGTTCGGTGGCAGAACTGCTTGAAGACTTCGGCAAGGACAGACCAACCCTAGTTATCCTGATCGGAAGTCGATTGGGCGGCCAAGAGGAAGAGAGCACGCCCTTCCTTAAGGCCATCTCTGATCATGAGAGATACCGACTGGACTTCTTGGGAGTTGGTGAGAGTTTCGATGACAGAGAGGCCCGTAGACTTCTCAGGTCCGTCAATAGCAGCATAGTACCAATCAAGTCGTTCTCTGCACAGGTCTTCGATGACTATCTTCTCTCTGCAATACGCAAACTCCTGCCTCGATAGTCGTGAGTCATGAAACGCGGGCTTCGAGTGCCCGGACCCGCAACTCCAATGCATCAGTTTCGAGTTCCAGTCTGTCAATCATCCCCCGAACCAACCCCAAGACGCCTGTGATCTGCTCGACCCCCGCACGACCCGCTTGGCTCTTGCTGTCCACACTGGAGTGGACGGGGCCCGTTTCCAACGAGTTCAGGAGACAAAGCCGTCCTTCTAGGATCTCGACTCTGGCAGGCAGACTCCGAAGAATCAAAAGGACTTCCTCGGCTCGCTCGACTAATGCCGGTAGTGTTTCCTCATCAGAACGCAAATGATGCTCACCTGTTCTTCCTTTCAGCTAGAGCCTCAATCCGGCGCTCGAGATCCTCCAGTCTAGATGAAAGTGACTCAAGGCGGTCAACTACTTCCTTCAGCCGGACATATAGATTCTTGGACGGAGCCCCGGAAACAACTGGCAGTTCCTGTACACCATCAGTGCCTGTGTCCGAAACCACTCGTCCCTCTGTTCCTGTTACAGAAGACATGCGACCTTCGAGGCTCTCGATTCTTCTTTGAAGGTCAAGAGTTTCGATCTCATCCAGCTCTCTGCTTACCTCTGCCAAGCGCTGCAAGAGGCTCTCTTTAGTGTCTGGTTTCTCATCCGTAGCACTCTCATGCGCTTCTGTGCTTGGAAAAGAAGAGGGCACAGTACCCCTGTCTCGAGCAGGAGAGGATCGGTGTTCATCACCTGGACTCACCTCGATTCGAGGAGGCCGTTTCCATCCGACTCGTGCAGCCTGCGTTGAGGCCGCAATTGGATGAAGCCGTTCAACTCTGAATCGGACGTCGTGTTCTGGGAGCGCGAACTCTTGGCCGGTCTTCAGGATGCGGCCATCGAGATACGGTCTAAGGTCATCCGAGCTAATCAGGATTGCACGAGCAACACCGTCCAGCGTCCAATAGACCAACTCAATCTCTTCACAAAAGGGTAAAGCCTCAGTGACCTGTTCGACCTCCACTTCGGATTCGTCTTCGAGCTGGAGATCATCAAAGAGCCGCGAGTCGAGCACTATTGTCTGCTCGGGAACGCTCTTGGAAGCTCGGATGTCACTGAGTAAGCAACGGGCCTCGTGTGAAACCATCACAGTCTTTCCGAGAAGTGACGCTCCTGACGAGGAACTCAGAAAGGACAGTCCCTTCTGGTCGCGTCCGCGCATTGCTCTGATTTTCAACGTCAGCCACTCCTCAATAGATTCGCGTTTCGTAGATCCTAGTGGCCATTGACTTGGATCCATAGAGGACCTCGACTCTGAGGCTTGCTTTCTCTTTCACATCCGACATTGGTGTGAGCTTCAACTCGATTTGTTGATCGGACTTCGGACCAACGTCCCTTGATTCGTTGGCAACTTCGGAGATGCCCTCGGATGTCACCAGTGTCACAACGACCCGGATGCTCGCGGCCGTAGGACTTGGGTTCTTCACTCTGATTCTGTAGTTGAAGGCCTTCCCGGGCAGCAGAGCGCTCGGCACTTCACCTAGTTCCACTGATAGACCCAGCTGGGACGGAACGAGGGGTCGACCCTTTGGCCACGCAGGTATGCGCCCGAGCTCTATCAGCCTTGATAGGGATGTCTTCAGCTCTCTTAGGCCCAAGGCGAGCTCGGTTGCGGCCCCGACCAAGTCAAAGGAACCATCGTGCGAAGCGTAGTAGGCGAGGACACGGCGGTCTTCCTCGATGAGGTCACTCACTCCTTCGAGTATGCGTAGAATCGCGTCGGGCAGCTCGGGGGCGTTCAACAACGAATAGTACTTCCCGTCCTCCACAGACTCTGCTATGCTCCTGAAAGATGGCTCGACCAGAGGATTGCATCCACACACAAACACGAAGACCGTGTTGCCATATGCCTTCTTCAGCGCCTGGACCTCGGTCTTGGGGTCATGGCCATCTGGACACCCATTGGGGAAGTAGTCGTCAGCAAGTGAGTTGTAGGCTCTGCCGTGAGGGGGTGCATCCCCCACAAGAAGAAGGACTTTGTAAGAGCTCTTCTCCCATGAGAGTTTCGTCCGAGCATCATATAGACCGTCGGCAACGGCCTCAGGTGTGTCTCCGCCCTCGGAAGGATTTAGGTCTGATATCTCCTTGTGCATTACCTTGATCTTGCTGGTGAAGTCAAACACACGTGTCACGTACGTGTGATCTTGGGGTGGATGGTCACGATAGGACACGATACCGAATCTGATCCGGAGCCCCGACGTCCGTGCAACTATCTTGTCGACTATGCTGAAGAGATTGTCCCTCACAGCCACTATGTCGTCTTTCATTGAGCCTGTTGTGTCCACCACAAAGGCGATGTCTAGGTTGGTTTCGGGCAGCCCAGATCACTCCGTGTGTCACTCGTGTTGTGCCGCAATTAAGGTTTTGCAGGGATTCGGAGCGCAGCACATTTTAAGGTGCTTGTACAATCGCCTCATAGTGATCTCATGAGCGAGAGTGCCTTGGACGTTCAGCTTGAGTTTGAGGGAGGACTGACTCTCACAGCTGTCATTGACAGAGTATTGGGTCCACTAATCGTCGAAGAGATCAAGTTCCGACTGCCCATTGTTGCCAAAGCGGCGGTTATGGCCGGGCAGGTGAAGATGACCCTCGGCATATCCAAGGGAAATCTCAAGGCCACTAGTGAGGTCAAACGAGGGGAAATGGCATACAACCCGTTGGGAGACTCGCTCGATGTTTACCTGAAAGACATGCACACCTTCGGGCCGGTCAATCTGATTGGCAGGATAACATCAAACAGTGAAACCCTCGAGAAGCTGAGCACGATAAGGCGCGGGGGAAGGGTCATAATACGAGCAGCACATGATGCAAGAACGAAGTAGTGAAACTGATTACACGCGTTCCAAGTTTCGGATCACAGCCTCGGCCTCATCCACTCCCATAACCGACGGATCTACTGTCATTCCTGGATCGTGAGTTTCGATTACTACCTCCATGCCCGAGTCAGTCACTCTCTTGAACCCCATGTTGGATAAAGGTCGAACCCGGAGCTGAGTTGTATCGAACTCTGCCTTACGAACAGCTTCGACAGTCATGGTCTCTTTGCGAATCTTCGACCTCGCGACACGCAGTCGCTCGTTCAGCTCGGCGACTTGGTCTTGGAGCTTGTTCTTCGTCATTATTGCATCGCTCAGATTCGCCTTGAGCTCCTCATACTGAACGCGCTCAACCAGACCGGCCTTGGGGTCGACCCAAGCCAAAGTAGTGCCGTCAGACCTGCGCTTCGTAGATACAAAGCCCAGAGCCTTGAGTATCGCAACAATGTCGTAGACTCTCCGCTTGGGACTCTGGAGCTTCTCAGCCAGAACATCGCTTCGGATACCTTGGGTACCGCACTCCTCAAGCAGACGTATCGACTCCTGAGCAAGGTCCACAAGCTTCAATGTTTCACCCCGAATACAGTGCGGAATAGTCTCCTCAGAGCAGCTCCGGAACCGTTACCGACCCGACGTATTTAGATGTTGTTATTATGTTTCGATTTTGCGAAAGATGGTTCTAGAAACCAACAGCTCGGTTTTTTGGCATGTCATTTTTCGACGGACTCAAGTTCATCTCAAATCCTTGAGCGAGTCCGTCCCTCGGAGTGGGGAGTACTTGACAACACCAATAGCTTATTACGCACGGCAAAGGCTCGTCGGCCGACCAACTAGGAGGTTCATGCGATGGCGGCAAAACCAATGAACAAGACTAGGGTAATCATCATGGGCGCAGCGGGCCGTGATTTTCACAACTTCAATGTCTTCTTCAGAGACAACGAGCAGTATGAGGTTGTGGCCTTCACCGCGGAGCAGATACCCGGCATTGAAGACAGGATCTATCCTCCAGAGCTCGCTGGGAAGCTCTATCCCAAGGGTATCAAGATATACCCCGAGCAGAAGCTACCTGAACTGATACAGAAGTTTGATGTTCACCAGTGCATTCTGGCTTACTCTGATTTGCCCTACGAAACAGTCGGGCACAAGATAGCATGGGTGAACTCTCTCGGTCCAGACTTTCGGATCATGGGCCCCAAGACCACCATGCTGAAGAGCAACAAACCGGTCATTGCCGTCTGTGCGGTGAGGACGGGGTGCGGTAAGAGCCAGACATCCAGAAAGATCAACACGCTACTCGTCCAGATGGGTCTCAGACCTGTGAACGTCAGGCACCCAATGCCCTACGATCCGGATCTGACAACACAGATAGCACAAAGATATGCCACCTTGGCTGACATGGACCGCTACAACTGCACTATTGAGGAACGTGAAGAGTATGAACCGATGATAACCGCGGGTGTCACTCTATACGCCGGCGTCGACTACGGCAAGATTCTCGAGATGGCGCAGAAGGAGGCGGACGTCATCACATGGGACGGTGGGAACAACGACTTCTCCTTCTACAAGCCCGACTTGCTCATTGTCGTGACCGACCCGCATAGAGCAGGTCACGAAGTCACATACTATCCCGGCGAAACTACCTTGAGAATGGCAGATGTTGTCATCATAAACAAGATTGATACAGCAGACTACGAAAACGTCGAAAAGGTCAGGGCGAACATAGAGAAAGTGAACCCCAAGGCAATCGTCATTGATGCCGCCTCTCCTCTGACCGTTGGGGATGTGTCGGTGATCCGTGGGAAGAGAGTCATCGCCATCGAAGACGGCCCAACTGTCACGCACGGTGGCATGGCCTACGGAGCGGCATACATTGCGGCACGCAAGTCCGGTGCCACGATTGTTGACCCCAGACCGTTTGCTGTCGGCACGATCAAGGCCACGTTTGAGAAGTACAAGCATCTCAGAGACGTGCTGCCTGCCATGGGCTATGGGAAGGCACAGATGAAGGAACTAGAAGAAACCATCAACAAGGCAGACGTGGACGCCATTGTTGTGGGGACACCCATTGACCTGACGCGTCTTCTGAAGATTAACAAGCCCAGTACCAGAGTGAGGTATGATTTGCAGGAGATAGGGAAGCCCGACCTTCTCGATGTTCTGACAGATTTCGTCAAGAAGCACAAGCTGAGGAAGTAGAGTGGGCCGAGGACTGGACGACTGCCATAGCCGGGCGTGACAGTCCTCAGCCCAGAGTCGACGCCTATGACTAGACCGGGCACGAGCAAGAAAGGCATAATAGGACCCCAAGAATACTGGACCACGTCATTCTATTGCTTGGAGGAAGAACTGTTGACAGAGATACCCATGGCTGGAGAAGGAACCCAGCCTAGTCGGAGCGGTAAGAGACCATTTGGAGTCACACTGATAGCGGTCTTGGAGTTCCTGCTGTCAGTCATACTGCTCGCAGCTGGCATTGGTCTCCAAGCTGGAGGATGGTTCCTGTCAGCGATGGGCCTCGTCTTAGTAGCCATCGGTCTCGCGGGCATCTTCCTGTGCGTCGGTCTCTTGAACCTCCGATCTTGGGCATGGACTGGGGTAGTTGTGCTTGACATCGTTGCGCTCATCATCAGTCTGGCAAACCAGGGGTGGCCGGGCGTGGTGCTGTCGCTCATAATCGTACTCTATCTCTTCCAGCCAGACATAAAGGCCCGTTTCAGCTGACAGGCAGGCCCTCAATGGGTTGACCCATGTCACAGTCCAAGTCGCCAGTCTGGACTCCAGCTTCTCTTGTCGTCGGGAGCCCTAGTCTGGTCCTGATAGCAGCCACACCATGTTCCCCAGCTGCAGCGACGACTTGGAACAGGGGGACGACGAGGAAGATGGGTGAGAAGAGTACAGAGACTCATCGGCAAGTCACTGCCAAACCTCACCCTGAGACACGCTGATTCTAGAAACCAAATCCCGGTACAGTACTGCTTGAAAGATGTAGCCAATAGGATCGAGGAGCGAGGACATTATCAAGGTCCAGAGTGCAAAGACCCAGAGATTAGTCAGGATGAGTACTGGCAGAAGAACAATCCCCAAGACGTATCGGATTATGATCAGTAGAATCGTAAGCAGGATTTTGCCTCCGAAGATGTGCCAGAAACAGCGATTGGTGATCGAGTAAGCCCTCACCACGGATTGGTATGCAGAGAGGTTCTCGCCAATCACGACGCCTAGCACAGGTGAGAGCCTGACAGCTAGGTAGAAGAACAGTATGAATCCCCCAATGAAACCCACTAGACCGAGAGCGAGAGCCGCGAGTATCGCGAGAAGAACCAAACCCATCAGTGCTAGACCCGACAGCATCGAAGCCCCAATGAGCGTCGGCAATCTGCTCAGCGCAAATGACAGACTGGAGCCAATCTCTCCCCTCTCGGGAGCCCCATAGTTGTCAAGTGCAAGCTTCGCCGCGGCTCCACCCACGATTCCATACAGCAACATACCGACTATCGTGACCAAGACTAGGACAAGGGCAAGAAATGGAGTCAACCCCACACCCGTCAAGAGTTCTACCAACAAATCCAATGTGTCTGCCGTCGCTACGCCAATGAGTATGAGTCCAATAGGACCGAAGAGAGCTACGAAGAAGATTGCCTGTATCCCGACAAAAGCGATTGCTCCAAGAGCAAGTAGTATCACATACTGATGCAGCCTTCTTGACCACAGGGTAAACGTCCTTGACACCAAACCCAGAAAGCTCACTATGAAGTCCGGCTGTGCGGCTTCCGGGGGAGCAGCGCTAGGACCAGAACCTATCTCCACAACTTGTCCTCCATTTCAGTCCCGGTCCGATGACAACGATATAAGCGCTCCGCTGACAGCTGAACGGGAATGGGAGCATCAACAGTCTTGAATCATGAAAGATGGGCAGGTGCGGTTCTGTAACCATCACCATGAATCTGACAATCCTTGTTCTACCACAATTGCTGCTCAGGTCCAGACTCGATTCTTGAGATAAGGTCCTTGTAGAGTACTGCCTGGAAGACATAGTTCAGTGGACCAGTTGTCATTGTGCTGACAATCAACAGAGCAACATTGAACAACCATGCACTGTGCAGGACCACAGGAGCAAGCACAATGCCGATTATCTCTCCAATAAGCAAGACTGCGAAGCCAAGCATGAATCTCCCGCCAAAGACGTGCCAGAACCTGCTCTTTGTTATCTGGAAGGTTCTCTTGAAGGCGCCCACGACCGACAATTCCTCAGCAACGACTAGTGCCACCAACGGGGCCATTCGGACTGACAGGTAGACGACGATGGCGAAGCTGATGAACAGCAGCGGCGCAAGCGCCAGAACCTGACTCATGACAGCAGGATCCAATAGGTCGTCAGGAAGCTCCGCTAACATCAGGTTAGCCGGCAATAGCACACCTGTCGTAACAAGACTGAACAGAAGTTGGACGCCAATCAGTTTCCACAGCCGGCCAAAGGCAAATCTGACACTGAATCCAGCGTCCCCGGGGTTTCCTGTCCCATAGTTGTCCAAGGCCAGTTTCGCCGCTGCACCGCCAAAGATGGCAAACATGATCATGCCAAACAGCATCAGGGGGACAGTGACAAGAACAGCAGTATTGTCCCAACCGCTTACAAGGAAGCTCGGAAGGAGTGACAACGGGTCTGTGGATACGCTGATGGGTCCACCCGCGCCATACATAGCTCCCAACACTGCGACTTCTATCGGAATGAGACCCAAGCCTACTATGCATGATATGACAAAGTAGTATACCAGCCCTCGCGACCACAGTGCGAATGTTCTCGAAACAAGACCAAGCGCACTGACCCTGAACCTGGACCGTCCAGTATTAGGCGTTGCCAGACCTGGTCCTTCATCTATTCCCATGATGGCGTCTCCTAGAAAGCTGGAATGAAACGCGTCTTATGACTGCTTCGATGTGTAGATAGAGAGTGCGGCTCCTGCTCTAGCTACGCTGGCTTCGGACGGACATCTGCAATTCCCATACACTTCGCCGGAGATACCTTCAAGGAGGTACAAAAAAGAGGAGGGAAATGTTGGTAAGAGTGATTCTCCACAACGTAGGACGTCCAAGCTTTTTGGAATGCAATAGTTGGTGACGCTTCAGACAGATTGTTAGTCCCAGGAAGCGATGTGTTTATGCATTTCAAGATATATTAGATAGCAGGGGACTTGTCATGCAAACCAGAAGATGGGGCATCTTCTTAGTCATCATTGGCGCACTTGGTCTGGTCGCATGGTCCTTCGGCGCTGATATGCTATTCCAGTACCTAATCACTGAAGTGTACAATGGTGACCCAGGTGAACCTATTTGGGTGCTTGCACCTGAGTATGCACTCTTGGCGCTAATACCGACTTCATTTCTGTTATTTGGGTCATGTGTCCTACTGTTTTCAACAGTACCATCAAGTCGCCATTCTTAGTGCGGGAACTCAATCTCGACACGCGCACTTTGCAGCATGAGGACTCCACGCATGAAGGGGCAACCCCTGGCATTCTCTGATAGCGATGCTTTAGGGTCTACATTCATGATGCTCATAGTGTGGCTCTGCGCACGGTGTAGAATGCCCTTATGCCGGTTTGGGTCGCACATCGGCGATCTCCATGAACTTCATACCGCCAGCCTTCTCCATAAGATCCTCGAAAGCGATGATCATGACTCTCGGAGTTATCTCAGTGGCGTTCTTAGTAATCCTCTGGATCTCATACACCAATGAGTCGTAGTCGCCGTCGACGGGCCCACGAGGAGCGACGTACATGTTCAGCACATCCATGCTATATGGATCGCTCATGTCCTCCTTTGCCACCTCGACCTGAACCTCTTCAACGGCACTAAGGCTGAGTATGTCTGTCCTCAGGGCAGTCAGATTCACAGTCGCCCCCTTGACCTTCTTCTCAGTCAGACCCATCACGGCGATCTGTGCTTCAGCATCATTCTCGCGGCCGATGTCCCAGAAGAAGGGTCCATCCATGCCACAGATAGAACACTTCGCATTCTCGTGTCGTGATGCAAGATCGCCCAATAGAAATCCCTCAAATATCGTGCCAGTGCCGTCCAAGTGGAAGAGAGTCACGTGCCCAGGTTCATTCTCGCCGACGAAATCGTAAGAGCCGTCCTTATTCATCTTCACGAAGTCAAATGATATCTCCAGAGGGCTCACATTGTGATATGGGCCTTTGTAGTCACACTGCACAGCGAAGGATATCTTGCTCTCGGAAGACGCATATCCACCAATGACGCGGACCTCTTTTGCACCCTTGTCAGTCAGTATCTGGACAATGTCGCTGGCAACGCGGTCGTAGATTTTCTCACCAGCGAGCAGAACCACTACTTTCTCAGGCGCAGTGTAGTTCGCCTCAGCCATGGCCTTGAAGAAACGGTTTCTCAAGTAGCTCGGCATGCCGGCGAATCCATTGGCCTTGAACACCTTTGCTAGCTCGACAAGCTTCTCAGTTGGGATTGCGCCGCCTGCACTCGTTGCTACGTAGAACTTAGATATCTGCCTCAGACCAAGATTGACTGCATGCCAACCAAGGTGAGGGGCGTAAGGAAACAGATTCATGCTTATGAGTTCCCAACCGCTGGACACCCAGGGATCCACTGCCATCTGTCCGACCTTCACGCAGTTCTGATACAACATGTCATAGTCGTATCGTGTGAGAAACACGGGTGATGGAAGACCTGACGCCCGGCCTGAACTCAGCCAGAACTGGAGCGGTGCGTACAAGTAAGTAATTCGCTCCTTCAGTCGGTCCATAGCTCCCTTGGCCCCGACATGGAGCTTGACCTTGACACCATTGTTCCGGATGAACTTGTAGTCAGCGTCGTGTCCAGTTGCCTTTGAGTATGTCATTAGTGTCCTCACAATCTCTGTTGGCGGCCGACTCGCTCCGTCGACCTCAGAAGGGTTCAGTACAAAGGACCTGAGATTGTCCTTGTACTCGGCCTTCTTCACCAAGGGAATCTTGAACTTCGCCCAGTCTTCGATGCACGTTATGTTGAACGGGTCGATATTCATCTGCTTGAAGAGCTTGCGATAGTAAGGGTGATTGGGCCAGACCTGATACCTGATGAACGCCCTGAACTTCTTGTCCTGTATCTCCTTGATCTCTTGATGGTTCGTTCTCTTCAGTTCCTGAAATGTGAAGGTGGACCGGGTCATTCCTACGACAACCTCCAAACTGGACTTCGGCGGTAAGCGCAGTAGGCTAGGAGCCGCTGGAATCCCCCCGATAAACGTTCCGAGCCGCTAAACAAAGGAAACTACGGCCCGATTCATCAAGAGTAGAAACCCATAATAGCAGAAACAGGTCTTCTCGCGGTAAAGATACCCAGTCAAGGAGTGCTGCATAGTGTCCGAGAGTGATGAGAAGCTACAGAAAGGCATCATTGAGCTTGACAAGGGCAATGACAAGAAGGCCTTCGAGTACTTCAAGGAGGTATTCGAGAGTCGACAGGAGAGACTCATCAAGAAGGTGCAAGAGAACCCGAAATCCCCGACACTTATGCTTGATGCGCTCTACATGATTCATGGTCTGGTATGGCTTAGAGTGGCTGAGGCAGGAACGAAGAAGGAACAGGGAGTTGAGCTTCTCGGCAAGGCTGTCGGGACTGTCGAGGCTGCAAAGACTGCGCTGGGCCCCCTCGTCACAGGACTTGCACAGTGGGCAAAGGAGAAGAACATCAAGCCTGTCCAGAACAAGGCACTGGGACTCCTTGCGGCGACAAAGGATCTCGAGGACATGGCCAAGAAAGCTCTCGAGGCCCACAAGAAGAGGAAGTAGCCTACTTCGGTCACAGACTGAGCCGCGGCTGTTTCTGTGGGGGCTCAAGTCACGTTCGAAAACTCCATAAACGCTGCACGTGATGCGTTGCCCAACTAGAGAAGGAGAAGTCGTCTGGCCGCAACTAAAGCGAAGTAGCCAGAGGAGGCCCCGCCGAAATGATCACCGCCTTTGTCAGTATGTCGGTCGCACCAGGGAGTGACGAGGACATTGTCAAGAAGGTCATCAACGACCCGATTGTTTCGGAAGCGTGGCTGACGACTGGGGAGTTTGACGTTCTGTTGATACTGGTGGCACATGATGCGGAGCAAGTCAACGATTACGTCAGTAAGAATCTGAGAGATCTGGAGGATGTCATCCGCATAGTTGTGACCTTCGGATTGGAGTCAATCAGACGCGTTTCCTAGCGCTTCGCCATGTAACTCGCCCATTCCTTTGCAGGGAACCTGTCCTTCATCACTTTGAGCTCAGCCTGAACACTCTTCTCGATATCTATTTTGAAGTGGTTCGCCAGTTGAAACAAGAGCGACATCACTTGCGCGAACTCGCGCGACAACTCCTCTTTTTTCGGAGCTTCATGGCCAAGACCCACGGCCTTGTAGCCCTCTTCAACTGTTATGTGGCGGGAAACCTCTCCCAACTCCTCGATCAGATGAGCGAAGACCTGTGAGGCTGGAAACTTGTCCCAGCCGCGTTCCTGCTCGAATTTGGCGAAGGTGTTTTGAAGATCGGACAGTTCCATTCAGACCATCCTCTTGATGATGTTGAGCACATGAGCCCTGGCTTCATCCAAGGCCGACGTGGACAGTGAAGTGATGATACCCGGCTTAATCGTTTCTTGAAGGGGCTCACCTGCAAGGAACATCGCTTCACTGACGACACCCATCATGTCGACTGGAGGGAGAACGGCACACGGCAGTTTCACCCCTTGTTTGAGGCCTCTGATGTTGGTCACGATACGCCAGACATGGGATCCATCGGTACATCTGCACTCTGTCAGGTTCTTGGACCCTTCCACAGGGCGCAGTTCGGTGATTTCGACCGCCAAGATGTCGACCGAATATGCGGGGTCGTCGCCGCACTCCCGCAGTCTTCGGGGAAAACCTTGCGCGATTCGAACCGCATAGCTGAACTCGGCAGTCACTTCGATTTCCTTTGTGGTCTTAGGTCTGTATGCGCTGGCCTTGACTGCGGCCTCGTGTATACTGGCAACATCAGCAACGGCAGATACGAGCCTCTTTGTAGCATCCATCTCTGCTAGGGCCTTCGGCTCCACATACGAGTACTTGACTTGATACAGGAGAGTTCCGGCGGCCTTAAGGATCTCACTCATCCTCGTGTACTCAAGATGGACTCTCATCTTCCTGTTGTCGACTATTTCGTTGAGGCGACGTAGCGCGTCCTCAAGAACAAGCACTCGAGAGTCCTTTGCAGTGTCCACGGTTGCTCACTGCGAGAACCAGAGCCTCAGCCCGATTTAAAGCCTCGCCGCTCGAAAGAAACAGATGATGAGAAGCAATGGCGAGCGACCCCCAATGGGAAGGACATACAAAGAAGACGGGTTTGGCACGAGAAGTCATATAAAGCAAGAAACCATAATCGCTGATGAGTCTAGAAGCGGAGAGACCTACATTGCTTCAAGCGGTCTACATCCTGATTGCTGACAGCGGTCTTTGTGTCCTCGATAGGAAGTATGGTACTGCGGACGTGGACCCCAACCTCATCAGCGGTTTCCTGAGCGCCCTCATTCAGTTTGGGCGCGAGCTCAGCAACGGCAACCGTGTTCATACTATAGACTTCGGACAGTTCGACATATGCCTCTCACTGAAGGACAATGTGATTGTCACAGCCACTGTGGACAAGACTGATGACACCAATGCCGCCATGGCTGTACTCTCTGATGTGAATCATGAGTTTGTCACGACCTATCGTGACGTCCTGGTGGACTGGGACGGCAACCTTGAACCCTTTGAGAAGTTCGTCAAGAAACTCGATGAAATCACCAAGGAAGGGCACGCATCAGAGAAGAGGATCATAGTGCCCGTGCTGAAGGGAAAGGTATCCCCTATACTCGTGAGGCTGGGGCAGCTCAGCCAAGATGCGTTTGAGGTCGCACAGATGTGCAAGGGAAAGCTCACGACCAAGACGATTGCAGACCAGCTTGGCAAGCCACTCAAGGACGTCCAGAAGGCAATGCAGACGCTCGAAGACATGAAGATGCTTGAGTGGAAGGAGATAGGTCACTAAGCAACGCTTGAATTCTGATGCATAGGGGCCTTGACCATCACAATCGAACTTATTGAGCTTGGCCCCATTCGTTGCCGACGGCGATCACTATCAGGCCAATCACTATCAGACCTGGGGACAGAATGCCCGGTATCGTGTAGGAACCAAATACAGCCTGCGCGAGAAAGTGCCGTCCTGCGGAGATGACCCGGCCTGCAAACAGCACCATGAATCCTAGGCCGAGTAAGAAGTTCGATCTACGCAGCAGACCACCAGACTGCCATGCCAGATACCAGAACAGCAGGGGTATGAAAAGAGCGTATATTGCCCCCGCTCCTCCTGAGAGCCCAATCCTGACCGTTGGGTCCAGAGGTACCAGCGCCAAGATGACAGCTATCGCGAATGCTGGTATCGCGAATGCAATCTCGGCCACCCGGTTTCCGAATATCATGAAGCCAGCCGTCGCAGACAAAAGGGCCAATCCGGACCACTCAAAGAACGCACCTGCCTTGAGGAACAATGTTCCGTCGGTAAAGTAGGGCACTATTCCCAAGCCAGGAAGCCCACCATAAAGAGACGTGGCATCGGCATAGAAATCGGCTACGAAGTAAAACACTCGTCCTACGGCAAGCAAGAGGAAGAACAATGCCATAGCGAGCTGGAAGGGGTTCCGGGTCTTGCGCCAACGGAAGAACAACAGGAAGATGAAGAGGAAAAAGTAGTACCCGACGACCAAGTACCAAAGACCCATGTGTGTTTCTCGAACGATCATGTCTATCGTCTGCATTGCGGGGCTCCCCGAGATACTTCACTTATCGGTGGTTGGTGGGCTAGCTGACAGATAAATGTATTCTGCGCAAGACCTTCGCTTGTTCTCAGTCTAGCGGCCCTTGGTCAGTCTTGGCTTTGTCACACATCCTGCGGAGAGTCCGACACGGTCTGACTCGGTCGACATAGCCAGACTGACCAGCAGGAGGAACAAACGATATATGCAGCTAGGTACCATTTCTATCTGGAGTGGCTGGATGATTGTCCCACAGTTATGAGGGAAGGACCGTCCGTATCACCTGTTCACACTGCGGTTCGACATACTACTACTTGCAGGAGAACGCAGACGCAGAGGGCTATTTCAGATGCCAAAACTGCAATAGCCGGATTGGATTTGGCGGAATCCAGATCATGGCAGAGCCATCACAAGGCGGCTCGCCGAGCAGGGTCGTGACTACCGAGCGCATTGATGGAGTGAGTATCAAGTGCCCGAAGTGTGGCGCGACTTATGTCTACTTCGACACTCAAAGGAGCCCCGATGGTCAATTCAGATGCCAGAACTGTGCCGCACCCCTTTCAGGAGTTGGCGAGAAGATCGTAGTTGAGAGTGTTGTGACTCAGGGAGAACGCGGCCTTGGTTCTGGTGTGCTCTTGTGCGTCGGGATATTCATAATCCTGTTTGTTCCATGGATTGTTGGCGTTCCTTTGGGTTTGTTCGTGATCTGGCTTGCCTTGAAAAGCCCCACTGAGAGCAGAGTCGTCAAGAAGAGGGAAGACACTGGGGCTTCAATCGACTGAACGCCGTGTCTAGGTCTCGGAACAAATGGGTCCTCAGATTTGCGCAGGAGCTATCCAAAAGCGGTATTCCAGCTCGATCGGCTTCTCACACAATTCGTAGGTTTCCTCAAACCCGTCCGCCCTTGCCACGTGAGCCTAGCATGCGCTCCTCAGAACAGGCACGGTCATCTCTGCAATGAGCATCTCTGGACGGTCAAGTGTTCATGCCACAGGCCCATTGTAACGGCTGAATGCTCCCACCAATCCCAGATCTCTGACCAGACAGCCGGAAAACCTCTATATGAGATAGTCGAGATGCAGCTCCAGAACCTCCATGAGCAGCTCTGGAACCTGGAATCTCAAGTTCGCTGACGGCACGTCGAGAGAATTCATTGATATTCGGCAATTGGTGGGCAACAAAATCATCAGAGCCTATGTCCTGAAGCCGCTGCTTGAACTGGCCAGAGTCGAGCGGGTCAAGGCTTCCCTGAGGGGATCCAAGGGGGAGTTCAAGGACTTTGCATACTTCCTCGTCCTCAAGGCTCGAGACAGTCAGGGAGAGCTCATGTTTCTCGCAGAGGCAGGAGTCTATCAGAACTTGCGAATTGTTGGAACAGACAGGAGAGACCTGACCAAGCGACCGGGCTCTGAGGTCATTGACATCTTCACGAACGCATCATCAGACCCGAAGGCTCACGATGCTATCTTAGTCCTGAGCACAGACTCGAGAGTCCGTGCTGAATAGGTTAATGAGAATCTGGCGCCTGTGATTCCTCTAGCATGGAGTGATCAGGTGAGATGCTGGAGAGGTATGCCAAGTGCCCCGTGTGTCGGAAGAAGACAGTGTTGAGAGTGCCCCCCGATGTCCTGAAAGGCACAAAACGATTTCCCCTCACAGTGAAGGTCAGGCACGAGAGTCACTACTTCTACATCAACCTAGACAGTCAAGGACTGATAACTGACATTCTCAGGCCAGACCTGGTGGAATAGAGCTAGCCTATGTACCGGTCAGGAGGGCTCTCGCGGCTACCCTCGAAGTATGACCCCTTCTGCGATATTTCATTACGAGCCCATTCAATGAACTGGACAACCTGAGACACGTTGTCGCTGATTGACTCGAACTCTGCACTCAGGCCTATCAGACTGGCCAGAATCTCAAGCACACGTTTGGCAGCCCTATAGTCCAGCTTGATTATTCCAAGTGTTTCGCCAAGGAGACATGCGCCCTCCATGTCGTACATTGTGGCAGCCCAAGCCGGGATGAACCCGTTTGCCCCATTGATCACGCCCTCCCTCGTGGTGACTGTACCCTCGATAGCAGAGATGCGTTCGAGCAGTTCCTCAGAGCTCGCCGAGATGTACGTCCGAGGTGGGGCTGGGTAGGAGTTGAAGAACTCCTCGTAACCCTGTTCGTAGGCCGCCAATGCATAAAGCTCCTTCACGTTCATGTTTACAAGCTCTTGAACGAAGAAGTCTGCATACTCGAACACTCCAGCACTAGATGAGGGCTGAAAGTCAGCACTCAGAATCAATACATCATGCGGTTCGTCAGGGGCGGCTCGGTATAAGTGAACAGATGACTTCGGGAACTGAGTCAGTCCATCTTTGACGAATACACGGGGTGGAAAATCGTTGCTGTAGAAGTCAATGATGTGCTCCGCATCAAGGACTCTCGTCAGGGTTTCAACTGCTATCCTGCCCACATTCGCAATGCCGGGCAGCCCTATGACAGCCACAGGGGCCCTCAGCGAACTGGGTTCGACGTCCACAAAACGTCTGACGTACATCACAGCACAATCCTAGCACCAATGGTTCTGCCAAGTGTGCTTTTGGCACTATTGGTAGAAAGGCTCAGATTCTATAGAACTGTCTCGCGTTCCGGAGCGTTGCCGCCGCCACATCCGAGGCCGGCAGCCCCAATAGGTCAGCCAAAGCTCTGCAGCCCAAGACCAGATTGGCCGGCTCATTTCTCATGCGGCTCGGAGATAGGAAGGGGCCGTCAGTTTCAAGCATGATCTGGTTCAAGGGCACAGTCTGAGCTGCTCTGACCCGGTTGCGATAGGAACGGAAAGTCACAGGCAATGATATGGACCAACCATTGTCCCGGACGCGCTCGGCCACAGAAGGCGGACCATCGAAGCAGTGCATCAAGACGGGGACTGAGCATTCGTGCTCTAGAATAGCCACAGCCTCCGCCTCTGCCTTGCGTGAGTGGACCACGAGTGGCAAGTCGAGATCTGAGGACAGCTGTATGAAAGCCTTGAACAGCTGTGCTTGCTCCTCTCTCTCATGAGGCGACTGAACCCAGTGGTAGTCCAGCCCCACCTCACCTACAGCAACAACCTCGCTCCTATGAGCGCTGGTCAATGCAATCAGGGAATCTGCGTCCGGTTTTGTCATCCTCGAGACCATACAGCCGGTCGAATGATGAATGTACTCTCTGTAATCCTTCGCAATTCCTAGAGTCTTTCGCAGCGAGTCCGGACCCGTGGATGAGCTCACCATTCCAAGAAGGCCAGCCGCCCTTGCCCGCTCAATGACCTCGGAAAGGTCTGCGTCAAACTGGGGCATGTCAATGTGAGTATGAGCATCAAAAAGCTGCATTTCAGCATCCTCATGAGGCCTGCCGATGTGAACAGGATTTGCTTATTATCCTAGGTAAACCGTGTCGCGGCGGTGACAGATCTTGCCAGAGCCGAGCGAGCGCATGATGGACAAGAACGTGCAGATTGTTTCCTTGAATCAAAGACTGGAAGCAATGCAGGCCCAGCTGACGGGAGCGACAAAACGGGCTAGTCAGCTCAACGCCCAGATTGCAGTCCTTGAGGGGACTATTGCACAGAAAGACTCAGAGATTCAGGCTCTAAGGGCTGAGCTCCAGAAATCGAGAGGAGCACTCGACACGATTGCGCGGGAGATGCAGGGGATTAGGGTCGAGCAGGCTCAAGCCCTTTCAAAGAAGAGAGCCGGGAGTGAAGAGAACACATTGGAACAGGAACTGACATCAGCTCGACAGACTATGGAGAGATTTAGGGGAGATATCAAGCGCTTGTCCAGTGCGGCGACTGCTGTGTTGAATGGAGAAGCAGGCGCTCTGGAAACACTTCGCGAAACTCTGTCCGAAGTCGGCGACCCGAAGTACAGAGTGCTCAACCTCGTGCTAAGGCGCAGGTCCATAGGTATCGACGAGGTGGCTTCTATCCTCGTTACCGATTTGTCCGAGACGCTCAAGATCGCGGAGGAACTCCAGCTAGCTGGCGAGGTGGAGATCAAGGATGGGCGCACAGTCATTCCGGCGCTGAAGTACCGAGAAGTGAAGATTCCAGTTGAGGAGTGGAGAGCAGCCACGCCCGATCACATTCTTGCCTCACTCGAGGAGATTGTGGCACAGACAGAGGGGAAAGAGGGTGTTGCCGGCGCCATCGATGCGGCGGTTGGGATATTGGAACAGAAAATGGCCAGAGGTGGAGCACTCGTATTCGAAATGCGACGGACTGCTAGCACTTGGAGAAAGCAGGATGGCAAGATACAGGAACTGCAATACAAGATCAAAGAGTGGAGAGCGCGAGCCAATTCGCTAGGCTAGCCATCTTCTTTCCGTTCTGATTTCTTGATGGCGTCTCTCACGTATTCTCCGAAGTCAGATGTTTCGCCGTCACGTTGAACACGAATCGTGGGTTCCTCACCCTTCACTTGCCGCTCGATGTAGACTATGTCCAGCTGAGTGACAGTTTCACGAAGACCTCGATAGACTATCAAATGGAGTATGATCTCCTCGATTTTCGCGCCGACGGCCGGCTCTCTCTTCTTGAGATCCTGAAGGTAGGTATCTGCATCGACAGCAAGGAATCTCTTGAGTAGCTTGCTTCTCTCGACCTCCACCTTCCGGTCGTGTTCTCTGGTAGCTTGAACCTTCTTCTCACGTGCGGCGAGCTCTGCCATCTTCTTCCGGCGTATAATTGCGAGCTCAGAATCGTCATCGCTCAATGTGCAGTCCTTGGCGACCTCCGCGAAGGAACACTGAAAAGGGTGTCGATACAACTGGAGTTGCCTTTTTAGGACTCGAAACACAACAGATATGGGGAATAGACCTAACCCCCTACGAAGGAGAACTAGCAGTTGGCCGCTGGTGGAAATTGTGACTGGTTGCAGGCATCAATATCAGGTCCTTCATGCAGACTTCGAAACCAGATTCTTGCTAAGCCTGAGGTCACGGCAAAGTGTACCAACATGGACATGGCGCCGATATGCGTTGATGCGTACAAGTCTCTGTCCAAAGGGCAAGAGGCCATCGACTTGGGCAGTACGGACACTTTTCCCTGGCTGATAGACTCTGCAACCCAGTTCGAGAATCTGCAGGAACTCGACAATGCAATCATGGTATACGTGAAGGGTATCAGTTTCGCGTCAGGGCTCGGCCTCACTGACAGAGGATATGAGTTCTTCCGGTATGCAAGGTCAGTCTTCGAAGATGGGTTGAACCGTTCGGACTCTTCGTTGAAGAATCCTGCGACAAGACAGATGCTTGTGAGAGCCGGGCAAGCTCTCATCGAGTCTGCCCGAAAGAAGACCGAGCATGCTCCAGTCACAGATATGCAGACCGAACTAAAGGCCAGCCTTCTGAGTGGAATCAGCTTGAGAAAGGCGGACAAGGCGGAGAGTAAGGACGTCATCGTCGTTGACGGACGACAGCTCTATGCCAAGAAAGCTCAGGAGTACAGGGATAGCGCAGAGACCTACCTCAGGTCCGGTATGTTCAAGAGCGCTGTGATCTTTGCATGCATGGCGGCCATGGCAGACCTAATGCTAGGCAAGCCAATGGAAGGGATGTCCTACCTATCTAAGGTCGCTGCCGATTCCGGAGAAAGGGACAAGTTCAATGACAACCCGTGCTTCATATGGACCAAGCTCGTTTTCAAGGGATATGTGAGCAGAGACATCTCTTCCATAGAAGAGGCGAAGACGAAATTCCTGAGCATACCTTGGGGCTTCAAGGATGACAAGGAGTTTGCCAGACGAGTTATGGACTCTGTCTATCGTCGTATCACCGAGTGATTCGCAAGTGGGCTATGAAGAAACCGTTAGTCGAATGCCGGTGAGGAAACAGTCTACACACACTCTGTGAACACCTGAAGTTGGGATATCCAGGGGAATTCGGGATAGGCGGTCGGACAAGCTCAAACCTATGCCTAGTCATAGCAGAATCGATTTGCGACTCCCCTTCATGTGGGAGTAAGGAACACGTGGCATACACTATCTCCGTGCCGGGTTTTTCGGAATAGGCAGTCAGTACCCCATCAAGGATCTTGTTCTGTATGGACATTATGTCAAGCAATGTGCTCTTGTTGAGCCGCCACTTGAACGATGGATGGCTGCGCAGCACACCAGTGGAAGTACACGGCGCGTCGATGAGTATCTTGTTCGCATTCATTACCGGAGACCGAGAGGCGTCAGCCTGTAGCCACTCTACCTCTCTGCAGCCCAGCAGTTCGGATCTCTGACGTCCAATCCTAGCGCGTTTGGTGTAGACATCTGTCGCCACCACCCTACCTGTGCGATTCATCATCTCCCAGATAAGTTGGGTCTTCATGCCGGGAGAGGCACAGGCGTCCCACACGGTGTCACCGGGGCGAGGATCCAAAGTAACAGCAGTCACCACACTCGCCTTGTCCTGAATCAGTATTTCACCCCGCTTGAACTGGTCAGAGCCAACAACGGCGTCAATCCCCTGCCTTACAAGAAAGAGCCCCGGCAAGTCATGATCGGGTTCCAAGTCGACTCCAGCCATAGCACGTTGAATGACGGCATCTGCGTCGTCTGCCTTGAGTCTGTTGACTCGGATGAAATAGTCGCGCGATGTGTTGTTCTTCTCCATCAGCGAGATAGCCTCATCAGACGGAAGGTTGTCAAGAAGTGTTCGAACCAAGAACGAGGGATGAGAGAGTCTTATGCTATACCGCTCAACGGCCGTCAGATTCCGGATTGACCTCTGAAGGTCCAGAAACAGTGCGGTTTCAAAGACGGAGATTAGCTGTGGCACCCACGCAAGATAGATCTCCTTGACGAGTTCAAGTGGGGTCTTCACCCAGCGACTCTCGTATAGGGCTAGCCGAAGAAGCGTTCGCTCGCGAGGACTCAGTGCCGACAACTTCCTGTGTCCCAAGGCCTTCACAAGCAAGAAATCTATCGTGTTCAGGAACCTGATCACTCCCAGCGTCAGTGAATGCACCATGGGCCTGACATCAGACGGCATCCACGACTGGGTGTCGGCTTCGCGAAGGATAGCCCTCACAGAAGAGGGACTCTGATCGTACAGCTCCAGCACTCTCGAAGCCTCAAGTCGGGCCTTATGCTCAGGCACAGTCTTTCCCCAGTCCTATCAGTCTGCACATGCTAACTCTCACAAGAACTCGACTCCCGGTCCTGTATGCACGTACTTCATGCGCGTGAGCATCACGGGGAAGTACTTGGCTCCGATTATGCCTGAGTCCTTGTAACCACCAAGATGGGGCATATGGGGGTCGAAATAGAGATGATCCTGACCAACGGCCACACCGGCGGCCTCGATCTCCTTTGCCCATCTCAAGCTCACCGACTGATCATCAGTGAACACCGAGGAACGCAGTCCAAACCGTGAGGCATTAGCTATGCGAAGTGCTTCATCAACGCTTCGGACGGGCAACACGGGTAAAGCGGGTGCAAAGACTTCCTCCTGCATGACTCTCATGGTTTCCTTCACGTTGGTCAGTATCGTGGGCTTGTAGAACAGGCCTGCAGGATCAGCTTCCGATAGGTAGTTGCACCTGTATCCGCCAGTCACAACCTTCGCGCCCTTTGCTTGGGCATCTTCAATCTGGTCCAGTAATAGGTACATAGCTGTGAGCCCCAGTGGTGGAAGACTGACATTGGGATCCGAGGGGCGGCCAAGGCGCAGCTTCTCAGCTTCTTCGACCACAAGACGCACTAGGTCATCGTGCAGAGTGTCTTGCACAAGCAGGCGTTTGACAGCCATGCACGCCTGACCGCTTCCGAGGAATCTACCCTTCACAATCATCTTGGCTGCGAAACCAAGATCGACGTCACGACCCCAGACAAGACAGGCGTCACTCCCAGCCAACTCAGGTGCCATCTGGATCCTTCTTCTTGTGGCCTCGGACCACAGCTCCATGCCTGTGTCACTGTCACCGTACCAAACGATGGCACCCACCCTACGGTCTGAAGTGAGTCTGTCCATGAGACCCTTCCCTCCGCCAGTGAGAACTTGAATCATGGAAGAGGGCAGCTCCATCTCTTGGAATGCCTGCAAGAATGCTTGCCCCAAGAGGATTGTGCTCAACGGGACCTTGCTTGGTGGTTTCAGTATGGTCGCATTTCCAGCCAGTATCGATGAAGTTATGCTGAGTATCCCCAAGGCAAGTGGGGAGTTGTAAGGGGTGAACAGACATGTGACACCGTAGGGCTCGCGAAACTGGAAGTTCTTTCCACCATCCCTGCCCGGGGCCTCCTTCAACTCCAAGTCCCGGCCCCACAGCTCGAAGGTTTCTCGTTCAAGGTACTCCGTAAACATCGTCCATGTCCATTCGAAGGTCTTTATGGGAACACCCTCTTTGACCGATACGTCTCGCACTTCTTGGAACCGCTTCTTTACGGCGAGGCCTGCCTGGTAGAGTGCCTCCACGCGTTCATCCAGCGTGACACCGTTGCCCAACAGTTTGAAGGGATTGTAGAGACTCAGTCTGTCTCGCACCCCGGCAGCAATTGCCCCCTCAATGTCTGATTCACGCGAGAGGGCGACCTTCGCATAAGTGGATTCATCAAGCTCGTCTTTCGAATAGGTGGGAACACCGTGAGCCCTCCGGTAGTCTCTCAGGTATCTCATTTCCGGAGTACCGCGTGGTATGAGAACTGGCAGACTGGAGTAGACCAATCGCTGCATCGTTGATGCCTCTCTCATCTGGAGAGCTATTGCGATGCCCGGATCGACGACGACCTTGTCCATGTCGGGGAACGTCGTGTGTTTGCCAGTGTCCACTTCCTTGCCATCAACGATTATCGGATAGATCTGCATTGGCCGGCCTTCGTCAGGGTTGTAGGGATGGTGGCGGGTTGGATTGTATTATAGTCTTTCTGAAGACACAATCTGCTTACGAACGCCTTTGATTGTCCTCAGGTTCTTGCGTCGCGGGTCGTTCGTACATCTGAACAAGCATCCCGGGTTGTTGCTCGTATGAATCACCCCAGGCGCGAAATCCGAATTTGTCCATGAGGCGCTTGCCCGCCTCTTGTCCCACAAGAATGTTGCAGTAGTTTCTGGAGCAACCATGACTGCGAGCATACTCGATGAAGTGAATGTACATAGCTGAAGCGAGCCCACTCGCTCTGCATGAAGGACTCACCGTCTGGTGTTCCCCGAAGAAACCCTTCTCTGTGGTCTTGGCCTTGTAGACCCCTACGATTCTGCCTCCAAGTCTACTCCCAAAGTAATGGTAACCCGCCCGCATCTCTTCAACTATCTGCTTTGCGGAGTATGACCTCTTTTTCCTCCATGACTCCGGATACTCTGTGGCAAGCGGCCACACTTTCTTGAAAAGTCTGGAGATCTCTCTTGCGTCCTCCTCTCCGAACTCCACTATCCGGATCTGCTCCGCCGGTATGTACGCCATAGGGACTCTCCTGCAGTAGGTGTGGGCCTGTTCATAAAGCTCTGCCTGCAAGCCCCCAATTCCGAATCACAGCGGAATCCTGTAATAGGAAAGCCGAGTGCCATCCAGAGGAGAGCTAGTGGTTCGTCCGGGCCCAGTCGAATGCTTCCTGAATGGGCGTGCAGCCACCACATCTGTGGCAACCAGCCGCAGTCTTCTTCGGGTTGAGGTGGCAGTCATGCAGAATCTCACCCACTCTCTTGTAGAACCCTACCGTTTCCTCAAGATTCCCCACGTATCGAGGCGTGAAGTCTACGAGCTGACTCCCTGGCGCAGGTCGCACCGGAGTCACAACTGGCATGACGCCCATCTCGGAGGTTTCCCGAACCAGCTGAAGTGTTGTTTCGATGTCTTCGCCCAGTCCATGCAGAATGAATGTGCTCACAGTGCCCCTCGCGAAATGACTGAGTGCGTGCTCCCAGCTCTTCCGATACAGCTCGAGAGACCCTTGCTTGAACTTCCCCGGGCACATCTCCTCCCTAATCGACTCATCGGCGGACTCTATGTGAATGCCCACCGCGTTGGCCCCGGCATCGGCGAGTTTCAGAATCAGCGTTTCATCGACAGAGGGCTCGAACTGCACGCCGACAGGAATTGTGCTCGACTCGCGAATGCGTTTTACCACTCCAATAAGACGCTCACAGCCCATGTCAGGCTCTGAAGGAGTCCCAGTTGTGAGGAGCACATTTGTGATTACTCCTTCTCTCTCTGCGGCATCCACTACATCAGCAATCTGATCGGGCGTCTTCTCAAGGACTGTGTCACCAGCAGAATGAGAGAGCGGTATCGTGCAGAACTTGCACTGATCACCCTTGCTCCAATACCTGCAAGACTGATAGACTGTCGTTGCCAGAGTGTCCTTCCCATGAAGCAGAGCCAGCTTCTGATATGGGATGCCGTTGGTTGTAGACAGGTCGTAGAACTTGGGTCGCGGTACAGCCTTCAGACAAGTCCTTCCATCATGAAGCCAGACTCCGGGGTTCTTCGTAGGGACAAGGGGTCTGGACCCAAACCTCTCTGCCAATCGACCCTGACGCACGGGTATCCCACATGGACGACCATTCGGCAGCAGGAAATACCTACTACCAACTGGCCCAGCGCCACCTCTTCGACCGGTTGACTCACCCTCAGGGAGGGTGACACCTTCAGTTAGGAGGCGAACTTTCAGCCTGAGGAGGTCTTCCGCATCCATAGGAATCACGAGCGAATTCTGGTTGAAGCTTAATCTGTCTTCACATCTTGACCTTTGGGTGCGAACGATATGATGCCATGACAATCTCAGGAAGGTCGAGGACTGTCAATCCGTCCCCAGCTTGAGAGGCAAGCATGTTCTTGCAGAAAGGACACGAAGTCACCAAGAACCCTGCGCCGACATTTCGGGCTTGCTGTACACGGGCATTCCCTATCACTCTGGCCTGCTCTTCGAAGAGCATTCTCATGCCAGCACCATTGCCACAGCACATCGCGTTCTCCCTGTTTCGCTCCATCTCGACTACCTTGCCGCCTGATATCTTGCTGAGAACTCTTCTGGGAGGATCGTAGATACCACAATGCCTGCCTAGGTGGCAGGGATCATGGAACGTGATGAGACCGCCAAAGTCAGCGGTGTTGAGGTCGTCTAGATGTCGCTCCAGAAGCTGGCTGATGTGGATGACGGGCTTTGCGAGCTGGATACCATTCTCTGGATAGTCACGTGATAGTGCTCTGTAACAACCGGGACAAGTAACTACTATCTCCTGCCCGTCCTGTTTGTTGAGCACACCAGCATTATGGCGGGCCTGTTCGAGCCCTTGATTCCTGAAGCCTGTCCTGAAAAGAGGTGAACCGCAACACCATTCATCGTTTATGACACTCACTCTGTAGCCGAGCTTGGTCAGCAGATAAACAGTGCTCTGAGCTATGCCGTTCTCTCGATACGCGGCGGTGCAGCCGCTGAAGTATACTATCTTCTTGCCGACACTCTTGACTGGAGCGAACCACTTGTTTCTCTTGCTGTGCGGCTCTCCAAATGGATTGTGATTGGCTGCTATCGCGGAGGAAATCTGGTCCAGACCCTGAGGATAACGGTGCTGCTCCACTAGCCTCGTTCTCGTGTCCTCTACTATTGCCGCAATATCTACCTGAGGAAGACACCACACGAGGCACTGTGAACACTCCAGACACTGGTACAGCACCTCAATAGCTCTTTCATCCAGATTGCGAGTGCCATTCATTTCCTGGTAGACAAGGAGAGCGCGGCCATGAGGAGTAGGAGAGTCAGACCTCCAAGCCAGAAAGGTAGGGCACATGTGACGGCACATCTTGGGGCAGGCAGCACACAGACGGAGCTGCTCAGCAGTCTTTGCCTGATCCATCAGCTTCGTCCTCCCATCCCAAGCTTGCCCGGGTTCATTATGCCATTCGGATCGAGCACCTCCTTGATCCGCCTGAGAACCTGAAAACCCGATTCCCATTCTGCTTCTGTGTAGGTACTCCTTGTAGTTCCAACGCCATGCTGGTGACTCATCGTGCCGCCCATTCTGAGGCAGGCTGCCACACCATCATCCCAAATCCTCTTGTAGGTCGACCATGCACTACTCGCATCTTCCTTCGAAACGAAGAAGATCATGTAGATGCTCCCTCCATTTGGATACATGTGAGAGAAGTGCGACATGACGACGGCGCCATGCGCCTCCATGGCTTTCTTCATCTCATGGTAGACATTCTCAAGCTTGTCGTAGGTCGCACCGATGTCGATCGTGTCACCAACAGAGTACCCCGAAGTAGCGAACCTCGTCGGGTAGTACATGTCGTATCTGTGTTCCCACCAGTATCTTGATGGACCTTCACCATAGTCTTTAGCCCCATTCTTCAGGCAGATTTCGGCTGCAATACTCTCCTCAATCGCAACTTTCTCAGCCCGACCGTCGAACGCAAGCATGAGCATGCAGCTCCCCTCCTCCACATCGAAGTGCGAACTAACGTGCAAGGCAGTGTCTTCTGGATCATACAACCGCACTACTGACGGGAGCACGCCTTCACGAAAGATCAATCTGATGGCCTCGAGACCGCTGTGGACGTCAGAAAAGCACATGCTTCTGAAGCGTCTCTCCTTTGGCAACGGAAAGAGGCGCAGGGTGGCCTCTGTAATCACGCACAGTGTTCCCTCAGAACCAATGAACAGCTGCTTCAAGTCTGGCCCAACTGAATGTCGAGGGACAGCCTTACACCGTATGACAGATCCGTCTGCCAAGACAACCTCGAGCCCCAAGGTGAGGTCTTCTATCTTGCCATAGAGAGACGACATGGAGCCCCCGGATCGTGTTGCGATGAAGCCACCCACATTCGACGCTCTCAATGAAGTCGGTGTATGGCCAGTCGTGTAGCCCTGCCTGTTCACTTCCTCCTCAAGATCGATTCCCACGACTCCCGCCTGCACTTGTACGAGCATGGACTGATTGTCAATCCGGATGACCTTGTCCATTCGTTTGAGGTCGAGCTGGATACCACCATAGACGGGAAGAGTACCCCCGCAGGTCCCCGCACCGCCTCCGACTGGGACAACAGGCACCCTGAGCTCGTTGGCCATCTTCAGGACTCTAGAAACTTCCTCTGTGGACGCAGGGAACACGATCAGGTCAGCCAATGGCAGAGATTCCCCGGCCCTGATCTTCGCTTCGCTCAGTGGGTTCGCATCGTGGGCGTTGAGGATGGCATCTGTTTCATTCACAGTAGCATGGTCAGGACCAACTACAGATCTGATGCGCTCTAGAAGAGCACTCTTCGTCTTTGAGTCTAGCAAGTCTGGGCTCACCTCTGTTGTGGAAGCCTTTGGGCAATGAATACAGCCAGGTCATCTACCTGGATGGCACTGCCGGCGTTGAACAGATTGCGCTCGATCTGTGCTGTACAGAGAGGACAAGGGGCCACGAGCTGCTTCGCCTTGGTTGCTGATATCGCCTCGATGTTGTGTGCGACAACTGCATCTGCCACGTCTCTTGAGTGGTATCCGACCATTCCTCCACCCCCACAACATGAGTCTGCCACTCCAGAGGCGACAGTGGTCACGTTGGGTATCAGGTTCAGGATGGCGATGACATGGTCTGCAATCTGGCGCGAAGTATGGCGAATCAAATGACATGGATCGTGGATCGTTATCAAGACTTCACCAGCCCGACTGTCCTCATTGAACGCCTCGGAGAGCCGTTCAAGCCCAACCTCCTCAGCCAAGAACTCAATCAGATGATACACTGGCACTCCCCAGTTGTCACGGACGCTCATGTCAGACAGGTTCGAGGTGCACCCAGCACAGGTCGTGACGATCTTCTTCACACCAAGCGAGCTCACCTTCTCTCTTAGGCGAGCGGCAAGCGATCTTGAGGTCTCGTCATCACCTATCAGCCTTGAAGGAAGACCACAGCAGCTCATCTCTTCGAGCAGAGTGAAGTCAACTCCAAAGTAGCTCAGAATGAACTTGGCAGCCTCCTTGACTTCTTGTGCACGCTCTTCTGCTTGACAGCCGGGGTAGAACAGAACCTCAGCACCTCTGACAACACGATCTTGGATGAAGGGCAAGGCCACGGCCTGGAGCCTTGCGTCGCGGCTCTCAATCTTCTCGTTGGGGTCCTCCCATGGTTCAAACGCAAGTGAGTATCTGGCAATGGTCTCGCGAACAGCCAGAAGACTGCTCGGTACAAGGTCTGGTCTCTGCTTGAAGATCCTAGCACGGACCATACTAACAATGTCAGGCACATCCACATTGTAGGGACATACCTCGCGGCAAGTGCCGCAACTCGTACATAGATAGACCTTATCTGCCGTAGACCAGAAGTCAGGCGGAGAACGGCTCAGCTCGACTGCAATGCTGCGTGGACCACTGAACCTGTCGACACCCACGGCCCTGACCACAGGGCAGTGATTGAGACACAGGCCACAGTTCACACACTTCTCTGCCGAACGGACAACCTCAAGCTCATCAGTCTTGAATGGGATGATCCGCTCTTGGTCAAGGGTCGCACTCACAGCCTTGTATGCTTCGTCGTCGCTCATCACTGCACCCCCTTTACGTAGGCGGCGGCGTTTGTTCCAGCCGCGAAACCTGTGGCAAGTGCTACTCCGAGTCCACTCTTCTCGACTGCGTAGTTGTAGCCCGCTAGAACAGAACCGGCAGCAAGCAGATTCTGAGCGACTGGGCTGCCGTCAGCACCCACGGGATGAAAACTGGAGTCAAATGCAAGCCCAACCCCAAAGAGCGGATGACCTTCTGGACTCAGTGGTATCACATTCGTCAGACGCTGTGGCCTTGAATCACTCACTGGAATCAGATCACCGTCTACGACAGGTAGACCCATGAGCGACTCGCGAACACCTCGCTCATCACCAACCAGCCCTCCTCCAAGAAACTTCCCAGATGCGAGGACCACTGCAGTTGACCTTATCTCCATCGTCCGTCGAGGCGCTCTTGCGGTGATGGCCTGAATCAAGTCGCCGTCCTTGCGAACTCCCGTGGCTTCATGACCCGCCAGCAATCTGCCATCAGTCTTCTTGAAAACGGTCTCAAGGCCGGTCTGCAGCCTCAAGCCTGGCACGGATGGTGGAAACGCCGTCAGCTCAAAAACAGCAGCGCCAGTCTTCTCCTCGAGCTGTCTACGATTCTCTCTTGCATGCTCCACCCCCAAGATGGGTGGTACTGCGACATAGTCCGCCCCGGTCTTGAGGACTTGACCCTCAAGGGAATTCGCTAGGGCCGACAAGCCAGCATCATGGTCAACAGACCGTGCTATCTCAATCTGGGATAGGTTGAACGGTCTGCCAGACGGGGCAACATCGAGAACACAGCTGACTGCCTTCCTTGGTCCCTCTTCTCCGTAGGGTCTGTTGGCCATGAAGGCTTTGACTGCCGATGAAGGATTGAAGTCTGGCAGCCCCCGAAGACCTGCAAAGAGGATGACACTGTCATGACTCGGCGGGATGTCATTCCACATGGTTTCCTGGACGAGACATGTGGGCTTGGACGTCCCAAGGAGGCTGATGGCCTGAATGTTCTCCTCAAGATCGCCCTTCAGAGCACCACACGAGCCACTCAACTTGTCCTTGAGCCATTGCACAGAGCCACGCACACGGGACACAACCCGGTCGGGGTCAGTGGGAAGACCTTCCTTCGAGCGACCAAGCGCAGAATACGGATGGAATGGACACATTGCACTGAGAGCATGTAGGCCCTCGACAGGGTTCATGAAATACGTAGCAGCCCCGGGCACATACCCGATGATGTCAATCGCACCTGATGATTGCGCCGTAGCTCCGTGACCCTTTCTCAGCAAGACAACATCGAGACCAGCCTCGGCAGCGACCGAACCGGCAACCAGACCAGCCATGCCACCTCCTATGACAACCAAGTCAGTTTCGATGTCCATCTATGCGGCCTCCTCCCATGGTTTCAGTTCATAGGTAAGGTCGCAATGGTCCAGATTGGCCACACAAGCATAGAGCCCTTGTGTCAACTCCTCTTGGCCGAGCTGTCCCCCTCTCATGGGTGGGCGCTTGCCCTTCCAACGCTCTGCCAAGAAGTCAATTATCTCAAGCTGATACTGCTCACCGCTGAAGTCAAGTTCCTCAGCCAACACGGCAGCAGCCTTGAAGGTACAGAATGTTCCTTGGCACGGACCTGTGCCAAGCCTGACCCTGCGTCTAAGGTCGCCAATCGTCTGCGGGAACTCATTCCGGATAGCGTATCTCAATTCGGCTTCAATGACCGGCTCACAAGTGCAGATAGTAGACTTCCATTCGGGATGTTCCTTCGTGAGAGCCAAGACCGCAGAGGTTTCCGTACCTCTCCTAGCTCTGAGCCTCTCGACGGCGTGCTGCGACAATCCATATTCAACTGCAAGCGCCAGTACATCGACATCAGCCTCATTTCCGGGCAATGGATCAAGATGCGTCCTGCATACGGTTTCCCTCCCAAGCTTCTTCGACACAAGATCGGTTACTGCCTCTGCCATATGTCTACACATCACGAGCTTGCCCCCCGTAAAGCTGACCAGACCATCTACACCGTCCTTCTCATGGTCTATGATTCGGTATCCCCTAGTCACCTTGTCTTCAGATCTTTTCCATTCTGGAACGAGAGGTCTTACACCTTCCATTGTCCGGATTATCCTCGCCTGCCGGATAGAAGGCACAACCCATTCAATGCTCTTCAGTAGATACTCGATTTCGTCATGACTGGCGACAATCACATCTGGGTCTTCCCATGTGTCGAGAGCGGTTGTACCCAGGAGCGTCGTGTTCTCATGTGGATAAAGGTAAATCCAGCGACCATCAGCCGCTCTTGATGAAATCCCAACGTTCACGATTCTTCTGTCCATAATGACATGCGCGCCCTTGTTCAGGCGGAGCTCCAGTGGAGCGCCAGCCATTGCAGCGACTTTTCCGGCCCACGGACCGCCAGCATTCACGATCAGTTTCGCGCCGGCGCACTCAACCTGTCTGGTCGCTCTATTGTAGAAAGTGACACTCCTGGCAGGATTCGTAGCTTCTATGCCTGTTACTTCGCAGTAGGTCTTGATTGTGGCGCCATGTTGCTTGGCGTCAATGGCCTGAAGCAAGCAGAGACGGAAGGGGTCGATGAAGAACTCCTCGTAGTACAAGCTGGCCGCCATGTCGGGATTCAGTGATGGTTCGATACTGAGCGACTCCTCTGGAGAGAGAAACATGATAGGGGGTACACCTCGCTCTTCCGCACGCTTCGCGTATTCGTCTGTGAAACTTCTTGCCTCGCCTCCGCGAGTCAACTCTTCTATATCAGAGAACGGCATCAGAATCGGATTCTTCATGATTATGTGACGGGCAATCCTACGGAAATAGACGACCTCCTGTGAACACATGTCCATTATGTCGGGCTCATCGTAGTACTTGAAGCCCGAAGAGATCATCCCTGCGCAAGTGCCGACCGTGGCTGACGCAATGTCATCTCTCTCCAAAAGGAGCGTCTTCAGCCCACGTAGGGCACAGTCGCGAGCCACGGCAGTGCCGGTGCTGCCGCCACCAATCACAATTACATCATAGTCGGTCATCGAATGTCCAGCCTGCCGATGCGTAGGGCGCTTGGCAGTCCGCGGGCGCTCCACTCGCAGTGCGGCGATTGTCTTTGAAAGCAAGTCGTCAATAGAAGGGTTTCGGAACGGAGCTCGCTACCGTGCAAGGGACTTGAGAGTCTGATATTTGGAGCGCTGAATGACAACGAAACGGGTTGCATGCGCTAGATAGGTTAAAAGGTCTGATACCATGAGATGAATCACAAAGCACGAGTGACGCCGGCGCCGCCGGGGTGATTGTGATGCCGACATACGATCTTGGTACTCTGGAGATCGGAAAGCACGATGTCCAGAAGCTGACCGACGCTCTCGGAATCCCCGAACATCGGTTTGAGGACCTGATCGACCTCTCACGCAAGGCGTATGAGTTTGGCGACACGATTAGCCAGTCAATAGAGTACGTGGCTCAGCGAGTCACGGGTTCGGAGCTAGTCCTCACGCTTGTGTTCTTCGGTCGCGAGTGGGAACAGAGAAAGAAACAGGAAGAAGAGAAGAAGAAGGTCAAGTAGCCGGGGACTCGGCCTTAGACCAAAACCTGATTGTATCTCGTCATTCGCTGAAATGTGAGCAAAGGCGCGGTCTGGCCTCCACTTGTGGGAGAGGCCATGCCCACGAGAACTCTGAATGCCGCCTCTGCTAGCTCGTGAGTTCAATCAGTGTCGGCATCTCTGCCATCAGCAGCTTGTTGAATGTCGCGAATTGCTTCTCATAGATCGCTACGTTTTCAGGTATCGGTTGTCTCCGCTCTTCAACCTGAAACATGTTGTCCACGGCCTCACTGTATGTGCTGTACACTCCTGTGCCAACGGCTGCGAGTATGGCCGCGCCTATCGCCGTCGAGTCGCGAGACCTAGGCAGCGCAACTGTCTTGTTGGCGCAGTCTGCTTGAATCTGCCTCCATAGTGGTGAGTTCGCACCTCCTCCGTCTATGCGAAGTTCACTGAACTTGATATCAAGCATGCTTTCCATCATGTCTATGTACAGTTTGATGCCGTATCCATTGGCCTCCATTATCGCCCTAGCCACATGGGCCTTGGTATGACTGAAGCTCAAATCATAGAATATGCCCTTTCCGTAGGCCATGAAAGGAAAGATGACCAGTCCATCGCTCCCGGCAGGGACAGAGCTCGCGGTTGCCTCAATCACCTCGTAGGCATTCTTGTTCGTCTGAGCAGCGATGGCGGCTTCGCGCTCACAGTACTGGTCTCGATACCACTTGTAAGCCAGACCTGTTCCAGGTATGACGCCCTCCAGAATCCATTTGCCGGGGATGGCGGACGGATTGCTGAACATAACGTATGGGTCATCAATGTGCTCTTCTGTGTGCGTGATGACGAATGTGCCCGTGCCCGTTGTGGCCTTCACTATACCAGTCTGAATTGTGCCGGTACCAAGCGCCGAACACTGCTGGTCGCCACTTCCCATAATCACAATCGTACCCTTTCTGAGTCCTGTCGCCTTCGCGGCCTCGGGCGAAACTTCACCAATCACAGTACCCGGGTTCACTATGTCCGCCAGCTTGTCGACAGGAATTCCTGTGGCCTGACACATCTCATCAGACCACTTCAGAGTTGCATGGTCGATGGGCCCATACCTAGCATTCGCGGGCTCTGTGACCATCTTGCCGCAGAGCCGATTGTTGATCAGAGCATCCAGCGTGATGAACTTGTAGGCCTTCTTGAACAGATCCGGCTTGTTCTCAAGGAACCACATCAGTTTATTGACTGATTTGCGGGGCCCAATCTGGGCGGCCATCTCCTTGCTCTTCGTCCCGGATCGGTTATCAACCCATGTCACTGTCGGGGCGAGCGGGAGTCCCTTCCTGTCAACGGGTGTTATGCAATCACGCGTGGTTGCCAGGACACAGGCTACGACCGAGTTCGCACCCTTAGGGTAGCTGGACAGAGCCCTCTGCATAGTGTTCACGGCCGTCCTCCAGAATGTTTCCGCCAATTGCTCGTGTGTCTTTAGCTCACGCGGTACAGGAGGATACTCTTCGTATGCCTTACTCACCTCACGACCTTCCTCGTCGATAAGGCAAGAACGTGCTCCCGTGGTACCGACATCGAAGACTGCAAAGATACGCTGGCTCATGATGCTCACCAATCGAACAGAGTGTGATATCTGGTAGCAAGCCGGAATATGAATCATCCGACGGAGAGAGTTATGAGAAGGACTCAACATGCTTGGGACTGGCCCAATGTCAGAATACCCAATCCACACAGAAATCATGCCTCACGTTCACTTGATACGTGGGGCAAACAGGTCAAGATTCCCTGAGGCGAACGCGCTTCTGATTGATGACGAAGTGATAACTCTTGTCGACGCCGGACCCAACATGAACCACATCCTGAAGACTCTCTCCGACCTCGGGCATTCCGTAAGAGACCTTGACCGAATAGTACTCACGCACTTCCACATAGATCACAAAGGGTATGCTGCTGAGCTCCAGAGGGCCTCAGGATGTGAGATAGTATGTCATCCCCTTGCAGAGAAAGGCGTCAGCACATTTCAGGGAATGGTTGAGTGTTATGGCATCGAGGGCAACCGACGCTTCTCAGGCTGGATGTCCACCATCACAACTTGGCTACCACATATTACCTCGAGTTATGAGGTCTCTGGCCACTTCACGGATGGCAAGCCGATAGAATGCGGAGAAGTACGGCTCCTTCCTCTTCATACCCCGGGACATACACCTGATCACACTTGTTTTGGCATAAACGACTACAGCACCATACTACTGGTGGACATTGATCTCACATCGTTTGGACCCTGGTATGGAAATGTGGTCAGCGATCTGAACCAGTTCGAATCATCTATCAAGAAGGTGATGAGCCTATCACCGAAGATGGGCATAAGCGGCCACTTGCTGGAGCCAGTTACAGAAGACCTACATGGACGGCTTGCTGGGTTCCTAGGGGTCTTTGACAAGCGTGACAAACGCATACTCGAACTGGTGGGCCAAGGCCATGATACGCTTGAGAAGCTCTCGAATCTGCCAACGATTTACCCTCGAATACCGAACGATCTCTTCTACATCTTTGAGGAATTCATGCTGAGGAAGCATATCGACAGACTTGTGGAACACGGACTGCTCACTGAGAGAAACGGCTACTTGAAGGTGAAGAGATAGGGGCGAGGTATGACCTCGCCGGCCATTATTCTATTTGTGAGAAAAGCTCGGCGTTCTCTTGGAGAGAAAGGCATCAACACCCTCTTCCTTGTCTTTCGTGTCGAAAGTCTGGCAGAACACATCAACTTCGAACTTGAGGTTCTTTTCCAACGCTAGCTCCCAAGATCTGTTCAGGGACTGCTTAGCCAGCTTTACCGCAACGCCTGGTTTAGTCACTAGTGTCTTTGCCAGCTTCATCGTTCCCTCGCGGAGAGCCAAGACGCTCTCAAACACCTTATTGACAAGGCCAATCCTGAATGCTTCGTCTGCCGTGATCTGTTCTCCACTGTACACAAGCTCCTTGGCAATCCCAAGGCCTACGAGCCGCGGAAGGCGCACAGTCCCACCAAAGCCGGGCATGATTCCCAAGTTGATCTCCGGCTGACCGAACCTTGCGTTGGTCGAGGCATACCGGATGTCGCAAGCCATGGCGACTTCGCAGCCGCCCCCTAGGGCAAACCCATTGATGGCAGCGATGACAGGCTTGCTCATCGACTCTATGTACTTACATAGTTCTTGACCGTTCTCTGAAAGCGCTCTCACCGTGGAGGAGTTCTTGTCTTTGAACTCACTTATGTCGGCCCCGGCGGCGAATGCCTTTTCCTCGGCACCAGTCAGGACGACGACTCTGACAGAACGGTCCTCTTCAGCCCGTCTGAACAGCTCCCTCAGCGTCTTCACAACAGCGGAGTTCAGAGCATTGTATTTCTTGGGGCGGTTGATCGTTATTGTCGCAACCCCTTCAGCAGCTTGATAGAGTACATCTTGTTCTGACATCTTTACTCTCCTCGCTAGGATGAGCAGTCCTCTGCCGGTGAGTAATAAGCATTCGCTCAAGGTGGCATGTGTTTCAGCTGGCGCAGTTCGTGACGTATGATGAGGGGTGCGTGCGCTTCGATGTTTGGAGTCAAATCGACATAGCCTGAACTCAGGGAGTATGACCCGAGTGCCTTCTCCGGAAGGACGAGGACTCCTGTTTCCAACTCTGTACAACTGGCAATGCACGGTATAGGTCTGAAAAAGTGGAAGACAGGGCCACCGCCAATGGGCGACCCTGATTGAAACTAGATTCCAGTCTAGACTTGCCACTTGTAGGTGACCTGTTTGTCCGAAACACGCTCGAAGCTAAGCTTGAGCTTCATGCCAACTTTGGGCATGTCCATCAGATTGGTGATGTGCGCTGTGAGTCTGCGGCCCGATGGAAACTCTCCAATCGCGACTACGTAGGGTGCACGAGAGATTAGGCTCTCTGGCGCGAACTCCACTACGGTGTACGAAATCAGCTTTGCATCGCGCTCAGTGAACTCCGTCAGCTCACACTCGGTCAGACACTTCTGGCAGTACTGTCGGGGTGGGAGGTATTCCTTCTTGCACTTCTTGCAGGTGCTCTTCATGAGCTGCTGCTTCTCAAGGGCTTCAAGGAACTGCCTGAAGAATGGAGTGACAGCCTTGTCTGTTGTGTAGCCTAGGTAGATCTCTTTCTCGCCTGACATGATTACCAACCCCTCTCGTAGATGATAACATTGACGAACTGCCCACTCTGACCCACGTTGTGAACAAGGCCATATTTCACGTCCTTGATCTGTCGTGAAGGCTTCTCAGCCTTCTTCCTCATCTGGCTGAGGACTTCGTAGGTCATCGAGACCCCGGTGGCACCCAGAGGATGGCCCTTGCTCTTGAGACCTCCGTCACAGTTGACGGGTATCCTCCCTGTGTGATACACCTCTTTGTTCTCAATCAGCTGTCTGCCCTTGCCCGGCTCTGCAAAACCGAGGTCCTCGTAGGCAATCAGTTCGGCAATCGAGAAACAGTCGTGCACCTCGGCCATGTTTATGTCCTTGGGTTGAAGGCCTGCCATCTTGAAGGCAGCTTTCGCAGCCCGCTTGGCGCCGGGTATGGACGTCAGCGTCGGGCGGTCCTGAATCATCATCTCCGAAGCTCCTGCCCCCATGCCTTTGATCCACATCGGCTGGTCAGTGAACTCCTTTACGCGAGGCTCGGCCACAAGCACTACAGCTGCCGCCCCATCTGTGATGAGACTGCAATCGTACAGGTTCAAAGGCCTGCAGATTGGGACTGCATTGTTGGCCTCCTCGAGAGACACCTCTTTCGGCAGATGCGCCTTTGGGTTCTGTGCTCCGTAATGATGCGACTTCACGGAGATCATCGAAAGCACGTCGTGTGGCATATTGTATTCGGCCATGTAGCGTGAAGCCATCAAGGCGTAGAATGCAGGGAAGGATATCCCATACGGATACTCCCAACGCATGTCGCCTGCGCGTGACATGTACTCAGTTGCCGTTGCAGAAGACACCCTGTTCATCTGCTCGACACCAAGCACAAGCATCACGTCATAGAGCCCTGATGCCACCATCCCGTAGGCGGCTCTGATAGAAGCCGTGCCTGTAGCGCATGCGGACTCTACTCTCAAGTGCGGCTTCTCTTGAAGACCTATGGAATCTGCCATGAGAGCAGAGCCAGCACCCTGACCTGTGAACTGCGATGCAGCGTAAGAGAGAACTGTCGCGTCGATGCGATCCTGAGTGATACCGGCATCATAGACAGGCTTGTACGCCTCCGCGCAGAGCTCTCTCATTGTTGCATCGTAGCGCTTTCCGAACTTGCCGTGGCCACCGGCCACTACTGCAACTCTTCTAGTCATTTCTTGTCCTCCGTAGGAACGACCTACATAGTAACAGTGTATCTGATATGAAACGCTCAGCCTGAGTCTGTGAAGGCTTTGCACCTAATCTTAAGGTTGACGATTCGGCGTATATGAGAAACCTATCAGTACAGGACACACCGGTCCAGCCTACCATTGAACCGTAGGTGATTATAATCGGGAGCTACCAGCTGCGTGCTACATTGACAGGCCAAGGGACGAAGACTCACACTGTTTCGTGCTCAATGGTGAGTGCATGAAGGGCGAACTGGAAAAAGAAAGCGAAACCCCGGATTGCTTGCCGGGGTCATAATCATGTGAAGTCTAGGCACCTGTGAACTTGCCACGACGTTTCTCGAAGATAGCGGCGATTCCTTCACCAAGATCCTTGGTCTTGAAGCATTCAACGCACGAATCGACTTCGTACTTGAGGTTCGCTGCGTATGGTGCCTCGAAAGCCATGTGAGTGGCTCTCTTGGCAAGCTTCATTGCTATTGGAGCGTTCCCTGCGAGCTTGGCTCCGTACCACATTGCCTGACTCATCAGTTCATCTATCTTGGTGACCTTGCTGACCAGTCCGGCTGTGAGAGCCTCCTGCGCGGTCAGTTGACCTCCGGTCAGAATCATCTCCATTGCCTTTCCCATGCCAATGATTCGGGGCATCCTGACACAACCACCCCAAGCTGGGAAGAGTCCAAGGCCTACCTCTGGTGTGCCAATCTTGGCCTCTTCATCCGCAATCCGGATGTCACAGGCGAGTGCTATCTCAGTTCCACCACCAAGGCAGAGACCGTGAATCGCAGCGATGACGGGCTTAGTGAGTGTCGCGATCTTGTCGATAGCTTTCTGTCCCTGTTCCACGAGAATCTTCACCTTGTCGGGTGTGGCAAGCAGGGCCTGAGCCATCTTGAGGTCCGCACCAGTGCAGAACACCTTGTCGTGAGCAGTGCCTATGACAACTGATCTCACGTCCTTGTCCTTCTCAGCCTCGTCAAGAGCCGCCACGAGATCTGCAATAAACTGATCATTGATGGCGTTCAATGCATCAAGCCTGTTGAACTTGATGACGGCCACGTTCTTCACGGGGGAGAGGAACGAACCCTCTTTGCTGTACAGCATTGTCTTGAATTCGGGCATCTTAACACCTCTGGTGACAGTAGGCTGACGGGAGGAGACCCACCTTATAAACACAATTCATCGTGGAGTCAAATGACGAACCTGCTGTCTGCCTTTGACATTAGTCTGGAAAGAAAAAGAGGATGATGGCAGGGAGTCGCGTCCCTGCCATTCAATCACTTACCGGCCTGCAGCATTTTGGGCACGCTGTAACAAGGACCGAGTTCCTTGTTCAGTTTCTCGATCTCCGCCTTGACCTTGTCCAGGCCAATCTTCTCAGCCATCTCGAATGGACCAACAGGAAAGCTGGCACCTAACTTCATGGCCTGATCGATGTCGGCCTTTGTCGCAATGCCTTGGTCGACAAGAATCATGGCCTCCCGGATGACTGGTATCGTGATTCGGTTCACGATCATCTGAAGGTTGGCACCCTTGGGCTTCTCGGGCTCGGACTTTGCGCCGCCATACGCATAGAAACCCTTCTTCGCCTTCATGCCGAGTGCACCGGAGTCGACCAGCTTCTTCAGGGTTTCCGGAGGCTTGAAACAGTCGCCTAGCTCTCTGTACAGAGTGCTCATTGCGTTATAGGCAACATCGAGACCCACGAAGTCTCCTAGGGTGAACGGTCCTGCTTGGAACTTCCCGATCGTGGTCAGAGCAGTATCGATCTCTTCCTTGGTCCCAACTCCTTTCTCATAGAGGAAGATTGCCTCTCTGAGAACTGGCATCAGGATGCGGTTCACGATGAAACCGGGGCTGTTCTTCGCCTTCACAGGAATCTTGCCCTGCTTCTTACCAACGGCGAATGCTACCTGTATGGTATCTTCAGTGGTCTTCTTGCCGATGACCACCTCAAGGAGCTTCATTGACGCAACTGGTGAGAAGTAGTGCATACCGATGAACTTGTCAGGTCTCTTTGTTGACGTTGCAAGCTCATCAATGCTCAGGGACGATGTGTTGGTCGCAAGGATTGCGTGCGGTGGTGCAGCCTTGTCCACTTGGGCGAATGTCTTCTTCTTGACTTCCATGTTCTCGAAGATGGCTTCGACCACAAGATCTGCGTCCTTCACCGCGTCCTCCAGCTTGACAGTGCTCTTGATGCGACCCATCATTCCCTCGGCCTCTGACATCGACATCTTGCCTTTCTCGATGCCTGTCATCACGTCGGACCGCAGTCGGTCCATTCCCCGCTCAAGCGCGGCCTGATCGACATCCACGAGGCACACGTTGTAGCCGTTCCTTGCCGAAACATAGGCAATCCCCGAGCCCATGAGCCCTGAGCCAATGACGGCTATGTTCTTGATTTCCACTGCCGATGCCTCCTACATACCCATCATTGCGGCCAGTATCAGGTTTGCCAAGGGGTCACTCTCGTTCGCATTGCCAATGACCTCAAGCCGACCGTCCTTCATCGTGTCCTTGAAGGGGGTTTCTCCAGTGAATATCCCGAGCAGAGTCGCTGCCTTCGCCTTGTATATCACATCAGGACTGGGATACACACCGGTATGGAGTGTCATGCTGTCCTTCGTGATGACAATGTACTGGGCACCCTCTTCCGTGAAGACCTGGAGGATCTTCCCGTCGAAGGGCCCTACCCATTCGACGAGGTTCTTCTTGAGATCTGGCTTTTCCTTGACTTTCGAAGCGAGGAACTGAAAGAACTCTTGTAGCTGTGTCATGTTTTAGTCCCCCTTCGCGACCCAGCCATCGATTGCCTCATGGACGGCTGAGTCTACCGAACTCGCCCAGATGTTGCCCTTCTTCTTGCGGACCTTGTCCAAGAACCTGTCATATTCAGGTCCATCCATGAGCAGGACAATCCTGCCCTTGCGATCGTTCATGAAGGACTGGTAGACCATCTTCTTGCTTGTCCAATACTCGTGTTGGATGTCGCCCTCTTTCAGTCGAGGGTAAAACGGCCATTGGCCGCTTGGATGCTTTCTGAACTTCGCCATTACTTCAGCCTCCACTTCTTGACCAAGTCACCGGTGGCTTCAAGGAAACCGGGTCTAAATGGCCACTGTACAACGTAGCGCATTCCTTTCTCTCCATCCTTCTCACCACCTGACCACCGTCCGGTGTAGACTCGAGCACCCTTGTTGCCACAGAACTGGCCAATCACTACCTCAATGAGGCCCTCAAGGGATAGATCGGCCTCCTCGGCCAGTTCCTTCATGTGCTTCAGCACATTCGGATCGAAGTCGACGTTCATTCAGACTCACTTCTCCTTCCTGAAAGCCAGGCGCTTGTATGGCAAGCCCCAACGTTCCTGGTACATAAGCCCCTCAAGCGGAGGCCTGCTTGGACCAAGAGCACGAGGTGAAACCCTCTTCCCGATGCAGAACGCTGTGAGCGGTACCCAGATCGGGGGTATCCCCAACCTGTCCCTTATGAGCTCTGCATGACGTGGGTCGGAACAGACGAGAGCTTCGTAACCACAGCCGTATCCAAGCTCAGAGGCAACGAGCCACATATTGAGTATCGCCATCCCCGCGACTACAGAGCCGAAGAGTTCATTCGGATACTGATACGCTGCGTCATGCCACATCTCGCTGGCGCAGACAATGATCACAGTGTCACTCTTCTCCGGATATCTAAAGAGCTCACCATCCCTCAGCTTGGCATACTGACTAGCCCTATATGGATCACCTATGTACCAGAGCCGACCGCTTGTTAGCTCAAACGGGGCTCCGCCGAAAGCTTGAACTGCCATTTCCTGGGCAATGTCCGCAAGGAACACTTTCGTTTCCTGGTCATCCCGGATTACAACGAACCTGACCATGAGCATATTCTCAGGACTCGGTGCATGTCTCGCCGCCTCGAGAATGAGCTCGATGTGTTCGTCTGGAATCTTTTCGCCGGTGAACTCTCTGATTGAGCGTCGATCCCGAATCAGCCTCAAGGAGTGCAGCTCTTCAGCAACCTTGGCCTTAGGTTCTTCTACAGCCTTGGCCTTCGGTTGCTCTGCAACCCTTGCCTCTGGTCCAAGTCCGCCCACAGGAGCCGGCCTAACCTTAGCAGCTTTTGCAGCCATTGACATACCTCAACAAGTCTGTTGACTGGCAAGTCCCACGCAAAGGCTCGATAAATGTGTTACGAGAGGCGCCGGGAGCGAGCGGGAACCCTCTCGGGATTCGGCGGGGGTCATAGTATGAGTACCAAGGTTCCTCCCAACGCTCAATTGCCGTCACTCTGTTAGGGCCATGATGGCTGTGCCGACTGGCAAGTCTGCGAGTAATACCACAATGCGGCTGCAGTACTAGCTATGTAGTGGCCCGGATACACAAGCCCACTTATGCAGGAGCCAAATGCGTGACTCCAAGCACACCTGACTGCTCCCGGCAACAATGGTGTGCACCGTGTTCTAGAGAAGGAGCCTTCGCGCTCCTCCTCATCATATACTGGAGTCTGACCGCAAAGGAGCTGCTTTACACTCCCAAGCAGCTCAAGTCCAAAGCCTCACCCACGATGCGCTCGACAACAGCCACTTTCTCTTTGTTCTCAGGCGTGACAGACCCAATCAAGTCGTCAACTATCTGGCCGGTGGTAAACGTGTCGTGTGCTGTTATCATGATAGGAACCCCCAACTCCTTTGCTCTGGAGATTGTCCGTATGTCTGGTCCCATTCCACCAGCAAGAATCAGTACATTCGTGTCTGTTTCTAGGGCAGCCAGACATATGTCCGCCCTGTCTCCGCTTGTTATCACGGCTTTGTTCTTGGCCTGTCTGAACCATCGGAGTGCGTTCTCAGGAGCCATGCTCCCCACCATGAACGTGTCAACGAGAAGGTCTAGGTGTTCCTCGCCTGTGACGATCTCCCCATCAAGTGCACGAAGTATCTCTCTGACAGTTGGGCTGAACAGCTCTCTGTTCTGATAGAGAACACCACAAAACACAAGCCCATTCGCCTCAAGGAATGGTTTGATCTTCTCGGCGACCGTGTTCTTCAGCATCGGCGGTACGACGTTGAGTATGATACCTATCCGCTCAATCGCATGCTGTCTGAAGAACTCCTTATGCAACAGCACATCATCGATGGCCGTGATCTCAGGGAAGTTCACCAGGCACACCACCGTTGCGTTAAATTCCTTCGCGATCTCGGCAGTCGACAACTGAACGTGAAGCAGGTGCCAAGGTGCCTCGGTCCCCTCAATAATCACATAGTCGGCTCCTTCTGAAACCACTGCATAACAAGCACGTATCTTCTTCAGTAGCTTTTCATGGCCTATCTTCAGAAGCTCATCGTAACTCGAACGGGTCCTGATTATCGGAGATATGCAGGCCACGTCGGCCTTCATACCGAGGACCTCCTTCATCACGGCCGCATCCTCATCCACGTCCTTCATTTTCTCGCTGTGCTGGTAGCTCTTCTCCCCAACTGGCTTGAAGTATGCCACCTTCTTCCCCGTAGCTCTAAGCTTGGCTGCCAAAGCCATTGCGACCATTGTTTTCCCGGTCTCAGTATAGCCGCTGATTACGATGTTCTTCGCCATGTCATCACCCGCTGATTGTGATCTTCACGTCGACAGCAGATATTCCCTTTCCTTTTTCGTAGCAGAACAATGGGTTGATGTCTAGCTCAACTATTTCTTCAAAGTCTGAAACAAGCTGACTGATTCTCAGTATGGTGTCTTCAAGAGCAGCCATGTCGCTCGGCGGCTCTCCTCTCACGCCTTTCAACAACACGCTGGTCTTCGTTTCATCAATTAACTCCTTGGCATCTGACCTCGTCATGGGCGCTAGCCTGAATGCCACATCGTGAAGGAAGTTCACATAGATACCGCCTGCGCCAAACATGACCAGCGGCCCGAACTGGATGTCCCTAGAACAGCCGACTATCAGCTCTTTGCCCTTCTCGGCCATCTCTTGGACATCGACACCGTAGATGATCGCCTTGGGCATGTGTGTATGAGCGCTGTCCAGTATCTGAAGGAAAGCATCCTCTACCTCCTGTGCGTTCTTCAGTCCCATCCGGATTCCGCCGATGTCACTCTTATGGACTATGTCAGGGCTCGCTATCTTCAGCACAACCGGGAAACCTAGCTCGGACGCTATTGTCTTGGCCTCATCACTGCTCGTGGCGAGCTTGATACGAGCCACAGGTATTCCATAGGCGTCCGCGATTGCGTGAGCCTCGCTGCCGAGCAGAACGCGCCGGCCGTCTTTGTGAACGGCCTCTATGATAGTGCTCACCCGTTTCTTGTCTGCCTTGAACTGCGGGGGGGTTTCCTCCTTCAGACTGTCCCTCCTGACGGTGTAGTGGTACAGTTCGGCCAGGGCATGCACAGCTCTCTCAGGAAAATCGAACACAGGTATCTTGGCCGCATTCAGCACCACTCGGGCATATACCATTGAATTGCCGCCCATGAAGACTGTGAGCAACGGCTTGTTTGGGTACTTCTCGTGAGACTCCACGAGTGCTCGGGCGGTCTCCGAAACCTTCGTCATTGCCTGAGGCGTGAGAAGAGCAATCACGGAGTCAACGTTCTCATCTTTCAAGGCGGCCTCAACGCAGAGCTGATAGTCTTCGGGCTGGGCGGTACCCAACGCATCAACGGGGTTGTACACCGCGGCTGCCGGAGGCAATGAAGACTTCAGCAGTTCTATTGTGGCTGGCGAGAGAGATGCGATTGATAGACCGTTAGCCTCACAGGCGTCGGTCGTGAGAATGCCGGGTCCCCCCGCATTAGTCACTATTGCAACTCTGTTTCCTGCAGGGAGATGCATGTCATCATACACATTCGCAACATCGAAGAGTTCGGCCATGCTGTATGCTCGGCTCACGCCACACTGCCTGAAGGCTACATCGTAGGCCGTGTCACTTCCCGCAAGAGAGCCTGTGTGGGAAGACGCCGCACGTGCACCTGCAGCACTGATGCCCGATTTCACAACGAATATGGGCTTCTGGGTGACGACTTTACGACAGGCCTCCATGAACTTCGGGCCGCTGACGACTGACTCAATGTAGAGGAGCACGAATGTCGAATCAGGATCGCGACCAAAGGCCTCGACGAAATCCGCCTCATCAAGATGCGCCTTGTTTCCCAGACTCACGAATTTGGAGAAACCGATTGTTTCCATGAGGCTCCAGTCAAGGATGCCTGTCATCAATGCGCCCGACTGCGAGGCAAAGGCGATGCTGCCCTTTTGAGGCGTACCTGCCGAGAAAGAAGCGTTGTATGGACAACTAGTGTTTATGATACCCAGACAGTTAGGGCCCTGAATCACCATGCCGTACTTCTCGGCAAGCTCCACCATCTTCTTCTCGAGTTCTTGACCCTCATGCCCAACCTCCTTGAACCCGGCGGTGATGACCACAACAGCCTTCACGCCCTTCCTACCGCACTCATCGACGACCTGCAAGACTCCCTTCGCTGGAATGACAATCACGGCGACTTCGATATTGCCGGCGATGTCCAGTATGGAGCGGTATACCTTGTTACTCATGATTTCGCCGCCGGCCGGGTTTATTGGATAGATCCTTCCCTTGTACCCGCTGTCAATTAGATTCCGCATGACGTCGTTGCCTAGCTTGCCTCTTGTTGCCGACGCACCAATCACTGCAATCGATCGCGGGTTGAAGAGAGCGTCAATGCCTGCCTGTCGGTCCATTGTCGTGCACCGCCTCGTTCATCTGGGTCGGGTTCTCGCCTCATCCGACTGCTGTTATAACTTCTATCTTTCGGGACCAGTAATACTTAGGTCCATATTGAGGTATGCCGGGAATGTGAGTCAGGTGAATACCTGGATGAAGCTTGTAACATTACATGTCCCCGAAGTCTACCTTGATGGTCTTGAGAAACTCGTGACCAACAACCTCTATCCGAATCGTTCAGAGGCCATCAGGATAGCTATCAGAGACCTTCTAAAGAGAGAACTCTGGGTTTAGGCCAAATCTGGGCAATCCTTGGGTTTCTCGCCTCGACCAGACCAAAAACCCTAATATTGAATCCCATTATCTAGTAGCTCCGACAGGGTGCCCAATACGTCCCCCAATCAGGAGCGTGATTCTAGATAGTACCTGAGGTTTCAGAGATGAGGATAGGCCGGCCGTCTCTGGTGCATACGGGCGGTGGCAACATCCGACTGGTCAAAGGCTGTCCATGCTACAAGGAGTTCGGGGACGAGAAAGTCTGTCTGAACAACGACGATGTACGGCCAATCAACTGCCTCTCATTAGACCCCACATTCTTCACCCAGATGGACTCACGCGATCGCCGTTCCGAGTTCAAGAGCAGCAACGAGAGCATGTGCTACCTATTGGTTGGTCTGGACGATGAAGATGGACGAGTCTATTGTGTAAGCCAAGATGAGAAACTCTCCATCAACAGCAGAGACGTCCGAGCCTCGGACATAGAGGATGCACTCCAATTCGTCAGTACTAAAGAGATGTCCACAGACGGAGTTGTCTGTTCATCATGCCTTTACAAGTATTTGATCACGCTGAGCAGCGTTTTCTCGGACATGCTGACCGACTCGGAGAGGTCCGATGTCATTAGGGCGTATGTCAGACAGACAGCACTCAGGATAGCCATGGGCTTGGAGAGCGCTCCTGAAGAAGAAGAGCTCAAGGATGAGCAGACATTCCGAACTCACATAAAGAAACGCATCGACCAGCTCATGAAACAGCGGGCAGAGCTGACCTCAGTAATAGATGGTCTGAAGCAAGGCGATGGGAACGAGGAAGTCGTGAACCTCTGCGAGTATTACAGGGCATTGACTAGGCTTCAGGTTGTCTTCCTGTACCAAGTTCTCACTCTGGGTGAGGCCAACGAAGAGCACATAGCCCTGGGTCTTCTCAAGTTCATGGTCGAGGTCGCAGACAGGGTTGTCGAAACAAGTAACATGATCAGGCAGAAGTCTCACGAACTGAAAGAGGCGGGTGTAATTCCAGAGAGTGTTCAGCTTGTCCTGCAGAAACATGACGCGGCTCGTAAGAGAATTGAACAGAGGTTCCTGAACTTGGCAAGAGTCCTGAGCCAAGTATGATCCATCACAGGACAAAAATGTCTATAATGGTCTTCATAAAGGAGTGACTGGCTAGCTGCTGTAGGTGCTCGCAGTCCCCACGAACAACACATAGTCCGGGTGTAAGAAGGCTTGGTGGTAAAAGCACAAGAGACCGTTCGTCAGGGTTCCATTAGGCTTGTCCGGGGATGCCCTTGTTACAAGGTCTTTGGCGATGAGAAGCTGTGCGTGAACAACGACAGTGTGCTAGAGATTGGTGTGATTGACATCGACCCAACAGTGTTCGGCTACCATCATGAGAAAGAAGCCATCGAACAGGAGCGAGCACCAGAGAACGATGTCTGTTACTGTGCAATCTACGTCAACTACCCGGACAACAAAGTCTACTGCATCTCTCAGGGCTGGGTCATAAGAATACACGGTAAGAATGTCCCTGGTTCGGACTTGGAGGACGCACTGCAGTTTCTCTCCACGAAAGATCTGTCTGCGAATGCGGAGATATGCTCAGAGTGCTTGTACAAGTTCCTATTGACACTGTCAGATGTATTCGCAGATCTCATGACAAGGAAGGAGAAAACCGATGAGATCAAGCGCTATGTCGACAAGTTCTCTCTGAAGATCGCTGTGAAGCTCAGCCAGATGGACGACCTCATGAAGCCCATTGGCACGGAGGACCAGATAGAACAGGGCGTGCAGTATTTCGCATTCCTTCGAGGGTATCTTATTCAGCTGCTTGAACAGCAAGGATACTGGTCTAATCTGGGCAGGGAACTCCAAGAGAACCATGCTGAGCCTTGGGTCATGGAGCTAGTCGGGAAGAGAGAGCGGCTCGCCAGGCTTGAGTTCCAGTTCTATAGTCAGACACTCCAGATAAGAGACATCAACGACTTCCACCTCCTCATCAAGATGCTCAACTATATTCTGAGGACTTCAGATGAGATTCTCGCGTTGAACGAAAGGATACACGACGAAATACGGTCGCAACGTTTCAAGGAGCTGGCTGACAAAGACCAGCGTTTCAACTATCTCAAGGCATACGCTGAGAAGAGCAGAACTGTCGAACACAACTTTGGAAACATCCTACAGATTCTCAGCAGACTGTGAAACAGGCAGAGCATAGACTCATGGCTTTTTCTTGACAGGACCAGATCTCTCCACTAGCCAACGAAGGTATAGGCGGACACCGTCTTCAATGTGAACCTTTGGTTTCCATCCGAACGATTGCAGAAGTCGGATGTCCATGTCTGTCACGACGACATCACCAGCCCAGCCGCTTCTGCCGCCTGAGTATTCGATGCGCACGTCCGGAACCTTCAGTTCCTCCTTGGTAAGCTCAGCTATTCTAGAAACGGCCAGCCGTTCGCCAGAGCCAACATTGACAGGCAGATAGCCCCGCCTCATCTTCTGAGCCAAGACAACTGTCGCTTCAATGGCGTCACTCACGTACATGTATGATTTCTCTTGAGCACCATCTCCAAGGACTTCGAGTCGGGCCGGATTCTGCTTCAGCTTCATGTAGAAGTCGTAGATGACTCCATGGGTCGAACGAGGACCGATTATGTTGGCAAACCTAACAGAAACCGAGTCTATGCCATAAAGCTCCGAATACGACGACAAGTACATCTCAAAAGCCGCCTTTGCGGCTCCATAGTTGCTGATTGGGCGGAGGACAGTAGACTCTGGTGTTGGTAGCGTCTTCGCCTCTCCGTAGACAGTTCCACCAGATGAGGCAAAGACCATATGTCTGATGTCTAGCTTCCTCATGCAGTCAAGGAGGTTCATGCTTCCGACGACGTTTGTTTCGAAGTCAAGGATTGGCTGCTCCGCACTGATGCGCACATCTGGTTGAGCTGCAAAGTGATAGACTGTGTCGACACCCGCCATGGCGGTTTTGACATCATCAACAGAGGTGATTGAACCCTTGACGAATCTGAACTGTTTGCTCGTCTTGTGCCTGTCTAGGTTCTCCATGAGTCCTCCAGAAAGGTTGTCCAGTATCGTAACCTCACGGTCTTGAATCAGTCGATCCACGAGATGGCTGCCAATGAAGCCAGCTCCACCTGTGACAAGCACACGCTGCATCCGGGACAGTCTCCAAGAACCAGACTGGGGTCAGTAACCCATAAGTCTTGCTAGACTGAGAACCTAGCATCCGTAAGAACGGCCTCAACAAAGCTAATCGCGGAAGGCGTCTGTGCCGTTCGATTCCATTCGTCCACGAACTCTCTAGATACTAAGATCTCCTCTAGTGCTTCACTTCCGATCTCATAGAGGTCTGACGCAGACACCTCAGGACCCCTTCCGAGTCCAGGGCATATCTCTTTCACCGCGCTGAGGCCCCAGGCCAAGTCATCCTCTTCTTCGTGAAAAACAAACGGAAAAGCCCTGCACACCGAGGGCCTCGCGGCATGAATCAGACACAGGTTATCTTGCAGAAACACACAGTCGCCACTACGAGTTTTTCGAAGGGCAACGTAAGCGGCTCCGCGTTCAGTGTTCACGGTTGGTATGTTGCGGAGACCCTCGGGAGCTGCTTCATCCTCCCTCAGCACGTAGAAGTCGAGGGCCCGAAGCAACTCGCCTGCGGACAGGCCAAGTGCTTGCGATATGCGGTTCAAATCCTTGCCTGTGACTGTCACGAGGAGCGTGTCAAGTCGGCAGCATGCTCCACACTTTATGCACTCAAAGCGGACTCTGGGCTTGCTGTGTGACCCACTAACGTGTCCTCTTCGTGCCAGTTGGACGCACCGCCTGCTCAAGTGATTCTAGATACTTCTTCAACATTGCTGCGCCTTCCTCAATGACCTCCATCGAAGTGGCGTAGGAGAGTCGTAGATTGTAGTCGCACTGTTCGCCGAACTCATGGCCGGGTGTGCAGACGGCGCCTATGTCTCTGAGGATTATCTCAGCCAGCCTCTCACTGGTTATCCCGTAAGACGAGAAGTCAGGAAACACATAGAACGCGCCCCGCGGCTTCGTGCACTTGACACCATCAATGTCGGACAAGAGCTCGACCATCCTGTTCCTGCGTTTCTCGTACACTCTCCGCATCTTCTCGACCGAGCTCTGGTCGCCCCTAAGGGCCTCAACACCAGCACTCTGCACAAACGACGTGGCACACGAAGTAGTGTTCTGCTGTATTCGGACCATGTTGTTGATTGTTTCAGCATTGCCTATGGCGTAGCCAAGTCTCCAGCCAGTCATCGAGTAGGCCTTTGAGAAACCGTTGATGACTAGGGTCCTCTCCATCGCGGGGTCAATCTCAAGCATCGAAGTCTGCGACAGCCCGTCATACACGAGACTCTCGTATATCTCATCGCTGAATACAACAAAGTCATGATCGGCCGCAAGGTCGAAGATTGTCTTGAGGTCGTCTTTCTGCAGGATTCCGCCGGTGGGGTTGTTTGGGCTGTTCGCAATCAGACAAGTGCACCTGTCCGTAATCTTGGACTTCAAGACCTCTTCGTCGAGCGCGTAGTCGGGGCCGGTTGGTACTGGTACCGGGTTTCCGCCAGCTGCCCGAATCATCACTCGATAGGTCGGCCAGTCAGGGCTGAGGACCAGAACATCGTCGCCAGAATCGATCGTGGCCAGTACACCCATGAACAGGGCCATCTTGGCTCCGGTAGTGACCACCACGTTCTTGTTCCCTGATACGGGGATGCCACGCGTCGCATACATACTCGCTATCGCGTCAAGCAGCTGCGGAATGCCGCGTGCTGACACATACTTTGTGAAATCCCGCTTCAGTGCGTCGACCGCAGCATTGACTATGTTTGAAGGCGTTGGAAAGTCGGGCTGGCCCACCTCAAAGTGGTATATCCTGTGTCCCTCTGCCTCCAGCCGATTGGCAATCTCGAACATTCTCAGCGTACCAGACTCGGGTATTGTCTGCATATGATGTGAGGTCCAATCCATCAGTAGGTCACCCCATGTTGAGCCGACGGACTGTGCAGAGCGGGCAACAGCAGGTGCGCCGAGGTCTGAGCCGATATATCGTTTATGGCAGCGTCATTTGACTCTGCAGAGGTCGGACATGAGCTGCTTCTGGTTCTCGGTACCCACTACCCTGATACGATCGATGAGAGCCTGCCCCAGCCCAAGCTCATGGGCACGCCGTATGTGCGAAACCGTGAGTGGGTCGATGCCAACGATGCTTGCGCAGTAGGCATCAACTGCGACTGGATCTGTACCTACGACCACACCACCAACCTTCCGAGTCACAGCGGTCTCTCGTGGACCCACCACAAGCTCAGTCAGATCCACGACATTCAGGCTCGGACGGAATGAAATCAGAAGGTCAAGAAGACAGTCGTCGAGGCGTGAGTGGTATATCGACTTGTCGGTCTCTGGTAGAAGGCCGAAGAGATTCTTGACACTGGCGCTGGTTTCCTTCTTCACGGGGTCGAACTTCAGTGTCGCCACATTCACCAGATAGACACGTCCTGTCAAGATTGTGGGCATGACCCGCTTCTTGAACATATGTCCAGACATCTCAATCTCTGACGTCTGAGCTCTTGAGAGATTCATCAGACTCACACCTTGTTTCTCAAGGTTCTGATAGCCGGCTTTGGAAAAGGCAGACTCAGCGGTTCTTAGAGGATTGTCACTCTCGACAATCGTGATAGGAGCAACGGACATCAGCTTGTGGATCAGCGCGCGTACCAGCTCAAGTGTGGTATTGCCAGGCAGGTCCGGACTCAGCAGTGAGGGCTTAATGACCACACGTTCAAGACGCTTAGGCATCTGCAAAGGTACTGAGAGCTTTCTGAGCGCGACGGACAGTGCCTCATGCGGGCTTCTTCTTACAGCCACTGAAACTTCGGATGCTGTTTCCACGAAAGGGTCGCTGTTCTGCCAAGGCTATAAGTCATCTGCCATCATGATGCCAGTAGGCGAAGGATGAGGCCCACAAGAGAACAGCAAGAGAGATACTCCAGACTGTCCAGTCTGCTGATCTCTACGTACCGAAGAATAGCCTTCGGGCTCGCCGTTTCCGCTCTTCCTCGCTCTCCTCACTCTCTGGCGGCGGTGGAGGTGGCGGGGGTCTCGTGAATCGCGGCGGGGTCTTTGAAACGTCCTCTTTGGGTGCTGCCATGGTGTCGTCTTCGTGAACCGTGTCGCTCTTCATGGAATCCTCAGGTGTCGATTCAGTTTCAGGCTCAATGGGTTCGTCATATGGACTCCAGATTGTTGGTGATTCTGCAGTGGACCGCGAGATATCTGCAGAAGGGGGCTCAGTGACCGGCTGTTGGGGTTGCTGGCGCTCATCACCAGGTCGTGAGGGCACTGTTGTTGCCCCTTCTGGAGATGGCGAACGAGTCAGTACTCTCTCGTACTCGTCCCAAGTGAGCCCTATGTCCGTCGTTTCAAGGGGTTCCGTCACTTCAGGGGGGCCTTCATCAGTCTTCTTTGGCAAGGTGATGTCAACGCCATGGGCTGAGAATGAGTCTTCTAGAGCACCCAATGCCTTAGGCAGACCCGCTTCGAGCGGCGCTTCGATATGCTCTGGGACCTTTGGGATCTCAAAAACGATGTCTGGAGGAGGTGTGGGACGAGACTCTTCCTCGGATTTCGTCGGCTCCACAACCATTGGGGTCGGTTCTATGAGCTCAAAGTCAGAAAGGAAGTCTCTGGATCTCTTCTCACGTGTTTCTTCAACATGTCTAGGTTCAGTGGAAGGGGGAACACCCATCGAGGAGATGTCCGGCGCTTCTGGATAAATCGAGTCAGCAGTCTCGGATGGAGCGCGAGCTTCCTCTTCGGCTCGACGTATCATGTCAGCCTCAGTGCGTGCAAATTCCTCATCCCGCTCAGGCAAGTCTAACGGAGTTTCCTCGGTCAGGTCCTGCATCTCTCCGAGATCCTCACCAAGAGGCTCTCCAAAGTCAGCAGTCGTTTCCGGAGTGGCTGGTTCAGGAGAATGTGCTGGAGTCCACGACGGAGCTACATCGGGAACGTGCTGCTGTGCGTCGCCGTGGGCAGGTATCTTTCCTGTTGCAGGCGCAGGCCCGCGGAGGTCGATTGGACTACCCTCTTCTCCACCGGACCCGGCAAAGGTTATTCCTAGTGTCTGACTGAGACAAGACTTGCAGCGCTTGCCTACTGCAATCAAAGCATCATCCACAAAGTCATCCAGCTTCTTCGCTCGTGCAGGGTTTCTCCGTGACCAAGCAACAAAAGAGTCGATCATTCGAAGTGCGTCTCGCACACCGAGCCAGTACGATTCGTCTCTGTCAGAGCTCAATAGTGACACCGATGATTACGTTACATGAGTTCGAGATATAGCTTTGCAATACGCATCGCTCAGCGTTCCACAGGATGCTTGGTCTGTCTTGACGCCAGTATCTCCTCGAGAAGGCCATCCAGAGTCCTGAGAATCTCACATCTCTTTGTTTCGTTGAAGTCAGGACCAACCGAGAACACCCTTGTCGGTAGCTCGCCAGCCTTCACCCTGACCTCATTCCGGTAGTACGTTTCAACCTCAGGGTCTACCTCACGGAGGACGATTATGGCGGCATTGGCTCCTTTGAACGTCAAAGAGAGCATTATGTCAAGCGCATCGTGTCTTGGTGACATGATTAGTGCTTTGACATCAGAACTGTCTGTTGCGTGGTCTGCTGCACTTATGCTGATGCCATCAACAGTCACAACACGCTTGCTGAACACCTGCAACACCTCCTCAAGCAGAGAGTCCACAGGACCAACTACTGTGATTTTGAAGAGGTACCGCGACCTGCCCTCTCGCTTTCCTCTGCGTGCGGAGCTCTGTGGTGACATGGTTTCTGTCCTCCTTCTCCCTGAAACATCGCTGCGGTCGGGGTGGCCAAGCAGCTAGGCTGTTACTGTCAACCTCCCGTCCATTGATATACCTTATGACCCGCCCTGACGCCCAGTGTGTTGCGGATATGGAGTCGCGGCGTTCAGACTAGATCGATGGACTTCCTTCAATGGACTGTTACGTTAAGCATAGACATAGGTTATTAAGTTCTCAATAAGCGGCGCTCGTTGGAGATCGTATGACAACATCTGCTGAAGTCTTCGAAACTCTGAAGCCTGTGATGGATCCGGACTATCCAGTCAGCATAACTGACCCGAGGATGGGCATAATCAAGACTGAGTACATCGAAGTGAAGGACAGGACCATCGTAGTCAGGTTCAAGCCAACATCGCCCCAGTGTCCCATGGGTGGGCTCATCGGCATCCTGATACGGCACCGATTGCAAGAAATGTATCCAAGCTCCAAGGTCCAGGTGACCGTCATTCCTGGTTCCCATGCACAAGAAGCGGCAGTCAACTCCATGATTGGTGATGATGGTAAGTATAACAGGATTGTTGAGCAGCTCAAGCAACAAGGTATGCTCTGATCAGCCGACACTAGACCCGATGGTGAAGTCTCCAGTGGCTGTGAGCGGGTTGACGAATCCATGAGCTAGTGTGGACAATGACGATTTGTGTGGAAATCCTGATCTGGTGAAACGTTTGAGAGGACCAGTGGCGCTCGTTCTGGTTGGGTTCGCAGTCATCGGAGTCGGTTTCTTGCTGCTGGCCTCATCTAGTGCTGACCTTGGGAGAGGCTTCGTCTTCGTATTCCCGTTTTTCTTCTTCGGCAACATGGGTCCTTCATGGGCCATTGGATTTGCCTTCCTGTTCCTGTTCTTGATGACACTGCTCCTGACAATGGCTGCTTCCCGTAGAATGACAGATTGGGAAACCTCAATCCCTCCCACTACAGAGCGACTGTACATGCCGATGGTGGGCCGGTGCCCTGTGTGCGGCGGACCATTGCCAGAGAGTGCCTCCTTCTGTCCAAGATGTGGTAGCCCCATAGACTTCAAGTCAGACCAATAAGACTGGCAAGGGACTGACATCGACCGGAAACGAAGCTACGAAGTGATTTGATGGGACACGTAATCAGACCTGTGAAACTGGATGATGTGGTCATGGTTTCAGAGATCGAACAGGCTAGCTTTCCAGACCCCTGGGACCGCGCTATATTCGAAGAGATGGCATCACACAGTGGGACTGTCAAAGCACGCTCGGGAGAGTGTGTGTTCATGTGTGTAGTGGAAGAGGAAGGAAGAATCACAGGCTATGTCGTCTGGCAGCAGGCAGGAAGAGGGCCCATCGGCACAGTTCTCAACATCGCTGTGAAGAGAGAGTGCCGGAGGAGAGGTCAAGGCCGCTTGTTGATGGCCCATGCCATTGAGGCCATGAGAAGAAGTGGTCTGAGAGTTTGCAGACTTGAAGCCCGGGAGGGTAACACGGCCGCGCGACTGCTATATGAGAGTCTTGGAATGACTCCCGCAGGAAGGCGGCCGGGATACTATGGAGATGAGGATGCCATCATCTACACGCTGGTCTTATGACGACCGCTTGCGCTGGTTTGTCAAGCGCGGCCCGAGTATGTCATGGTACAGTTGCAGGTACGCATCGTCATTTGATACCAGCACCAGCGACGAGCCCGTTTCGGCCGCGCCGCCTATTAGAATCTCTCTGTCATCCATAACGGCCAGAAACATCGGAGTCGTGACACTCCATATACGCCATCCTTCGAGCTCCTGAAGAACCGGCTCAGGTTCCTCTGTTTCAGGCAGAATCAGCACTCTCCTGACAGACTCTGAAACCTTGGCAAGACTCTTGATGTCCAAGCTGGATAGACTGAGAGTCGAGATGACTATCGACTCTTTTGCCCTCTGGGTCATGTCTGACATGTGGGCGCGCATCTCTTCCTCCCCAGTCAGATACCAAGTCTTGTCAGTTGACACCTGCTCCATTTCTTGACTAGCTATCTTGACTGCCTCCAAGATTTCTGCAGAAGCCACAACAGTGGATTCCGCCTGAGCTAACGTTTCTCCGACCTTGTCAGCGAGTTCGGTGCCTCGTTCCCTCTGATCGGCCGACCAGCGTTGCAGGCTCTCGCCAACTTCTGAAGCGAACCTCATTATGGCGTCGTCACGAGCCTTCTTCGCTTCTGAAGCGGCCGCCTCAGCCTGACCCATCAGCTGATCTGACCATTCAGACACAGCGTCGTCCCTTCCCGCAGCCTCACTCGATATCTTCCCAGTAAGCACTTGCAGGCTGCCGCTCAACAGGGTCTTTGCATCGGTCATCGTGGACTCGGGCTTCTCTGATGTTTGTCGACTCGTGGCCGCAGCACTTGCCATTGTGCGCTCAAGCAACGAGTCTCTGATTTCAATTAGCCGCTCCTTGAAGCGGACCACCTCTGAACTCAGTTCGTCAAGGGCAGCCTTTGATGCACCTTCATACGCTGAAACATCACCAGACAAGCTATCCAAAACACCCGAACTCAAATGTCCGATGCCAGCCTCGGCTTGGTCCATTGTACTTCGGACCTTCTTAGAAAGCGAATTGGGCAGACTGGACACAGACTTGATGCCTTTTGTGACTGCAACGTCGCACACAGCTTGGAAGCCAGATGCTTTGTCCCTGAAGCCGCGTTCCACCTTTCGAATCAGAGTCGTGGCCGCCTCTTCGAACTGGTCAATGTTCGTCGAAGTCTTTTGGACGATCCCGGCCTCAGCATTCTCGGCTGCCATCGCCAGACCCTGCTGCGTGGCCGCGATCTCGTTTTCGACCTTCTCACCGAGCGCCGCTAGTGTCGACAACACGCTGTTGACTGTCGATTCCATCCACGTCGAGGCTGCATCTAGTGCGCGCTCAGCCTCACCCTTTCGCAAATCAAGCAGGGATGCGATGTCCACTTCCGCGGCGGCACGGGCATTGACCGCCTCCTCCTCTTTGGCCGTCACAGTCGCGCGATGCGACTCAGCCTTCTGTGAGAAGTCCTTCGTCACCTTGTTTGTCAGAGCTTCAAGCTTCCTCCCTACGTCGGCAACCATACCTTGATCTGCATCCTTCTGCTCCGTCGCGAAAGTTCCGATTGTCGTCTTCAAGCCATTCATACCCTTGGTGAGGAAATCGTTGGTGGTTCCGACGACAGATCCAATCCGACCGGTCATGCCCTCGCACGCTGTGCCAACTGACGTGCTGAACCCATTCGACGCGTTGGCAAGTTCCTGACTCAGCTGTGGGATCGTGACCGATTGAATATCCTTCAGTCTGGCATCAACGTCCGCAACGACTCCCTCAATTGCACCAACTATGTCTGCCAGTCCTTGAGATAGATTGGACTGCCGTTCTGCAGCCATCTCTTTGAGTGATTTTTTCATTGCCTGATGGGAGGCCGTGACTTGTTCTACTTTGGCGGCTATACCAAGTACATACTGCTGCTGGATCTTCAGCGAACCCTCCTGCAGCCCAGCTAGTTCGGTCTTGAAGGCGTTCTTGACCTCCGTCTGCGCAGAGCTCAGAGAATCGCGGGTCTCGAGGCTCTGGCTTGAGAGCAAACCGTTGAAGGCCGCCTCCACGCTTTCTGTCATAGTGAGAAACTGCTTCGTCATCTCTTCGATATGGACATGGAAGTCCTCTCGCATTCCCTGAGCGTGGCTCTCTATCCTTGCCATCTGTTCATCGACTGTGGCGTCAATCTGCTTTTGGAGTCTGTCAGCATACGAACTCAGTGTCGACACACTCTGTGCCAGATGCGAGTCAAGCAACGAGTTCATGCTCTCATAGAGTGCTTTGGCCTGCTTTGCTTGCGAGCCTGCAGCTGATGCGAACTGAGAGGCGGTTTGACTGAGTCTGGTCCCTACATCGGTCTCGAATTCTCGGGCAAGTTTCTTTGCCTTCGTTAGGAGCGACTTGGCCTTGCTAGTAGATGCAGAGGCTCCGGTGTCTGACTGAATCTCCTTCAGTCTAGCCTCAACATCTGCGATGACCGCCTCAATCGCACCGAGTGTGTCGTCCAGGCTTTCAGAGAAACTTGACTGTCGCTTGGTGGTCATGTCTTCGAGAGACTGCTTCATTGCCTGATATGAGGCTGTGACTTGCTCGACTTTGCCGGCTATGCCGGATGCATACTCCTGCTGGACCTTCACCGAGCCCTCTTGTAGCCCGGCCATCTCGGTTTTGATCGCATTTCTGAACTCCATCTGCGCAGAGCTCAGGGAATCGCGGGTCTCAAGGCTCTTGCTTGAGAGCATACCGTTGAAGGCCGCCTCCACGCTTTGCGCTAGTGTGAGGAACTCTGTCGTCATCTCTTCGATGTGTGTGTGGAAGTCCTCTCGCATTCCCTGAGCGTGGCTCTCTATCCTTGCCGTCTGCTCATCGATTGTGCTGTCAATCTGCTTCTGGATCTTGTCCGAGTAAGAACTCAATGTCGACACACTCTGTGCGAGATGAGAGTCAAGCAACGAGTTCATGCTCTCATAGAGTCCTTTGGCTTCCTCTGTCTGTGAGATCGCAGATGATGCCAACTGGGAGGTGGTCTCACTGAGCCTGGTTCCTACGTCAGCCTCGAATTCTCGAGCGAGCTTCCTTGCCTTCGTCAAGAGCGACTTGTTCTTGCCGGAAGTATCAGATGCTAGGGCGCCAAGGGCCGTGCTGAGCCTGCTTGCTATGTCCGCTGTCAGTGAAGAAAACGTCTTGGTTTCTGCGTCAAGGGCAGCAGTGACTTCCTTGCCGGCTTGGGTCAGCTTCTTCTCGATGTTCCGTCCAATATCCCCGGCCCATTTGTCGAGCCCCGATACTAGGGACTCTGATGTAGTGCCAATCCGCTCCTGACTGGTCGAAGACAGGGCCTGTACTAGCTTCAACAAGGATGCCCTCGAGTCTCCGACATGTGTTTCCAAGTCACTCTGCAATGACGAAGTTAGGCTCTCGATTGAGCTGTACGCTTCTCCCAACGTGGAGCCTGTTTGATCCATGTATGCTGATATGCCGCTTTTCATTCCCTCAAGGTAGCCAGCATTCGTGGAACTTACCTGATCGAGCTGGGCGACGACCGTCTGTGCTGCGGAATTCATGAAGTCCCCAGTTTCCTTTCTCCACGAATCGACGTCGGCACCTACCGAACCGATAACTCCCAGCGCTTCCTCAATCTTGCTACGGGCAGTGTTCGCGACGCCGCCCGAGAGCTCCCGGGCCTGCACCACAAGGGCGGCAAGGTAGTTCCGTGCTTCGTCCCGGGCCTGATCCAATTCAGCATTGAACTGCTCCAATAGGAGGTCTGTTTCCTGTGACACAGCAGTCAGACCTGCAACAGTCTGAGCAGCAACCCCGGATGACGCCGTGTCGACTTGGGCAGCCGCTTCTATGGCTGCATCATGAAACCCCTGAAGAGCGTTTGCAATGGCACTCTTCGTGCCGGACTTTGTCTTCTGTGCTAGTGCCTTGCACTTCTTCTCGAAGTCAGTCATCGCCTGTAGTGACGAGGAAGACTGAGTCGCAATCGACTGGTCAAACTCCTTGCTGATAGCGTCAAGTTCCGTCTGCAACTGCTCCTGGACTTCATCAAGCTCGATCCGAAGGTTCGAAAGACCAGCGACAAAGCCCCCATCCACGCTCTCGAGCGTGTCAGCAAATGCCGAACTTACATCCTGAGAGAATGTCATGAGCACTTGACGAACAGACTCAACCATGCTCCCAGAACTACTCCGCATGCCTTCAAGAACTGTCGACTCATAACTATCAAGCGAACTTCCAAGCTCGGTCACCAAGCTCTCTTGAGAGGACTGCAGTCCCTGCGTGGCTGTAGCCAGATACGTGTCATAGGTTTCGCGAGTCGACTGCAACAGGTCGATCAAGGACCTAATCTTGTGAGCTGTCGCAGCCAAGCTCTCTGCAGCTGAAATCGCAGGAAACACTCCCCTGTAGACAGGCACAACGCCATCCATCCGAATGACAAGACCCTTGCCATGGAGGTTCTCCAAGGCCATCTCTACGGCATGTGTATCCTCACTGGACAGAAGTGAAACGGCCCCCACGGTCATGTTTCCGCCCAATAGCACTGAAGTCAGGGTCTTGGCCTCAACTTCGCTTATCCCAAGACTCGTCTTCAGTGCTTCCATGGTAGTTTCATTATGCCCTTTCTCACTCAAGGCGTGTTCACCCATCTTTGCGTATTGTACGGCCTGTCTGGCCGCTAGGCTCGTGTTTCTCTGCCCGGTTTCGAGGCAAAGGCAAACACTCTCTTGAGATCGCCCACCTCGAAATGAGGCACGTGTCCGTCCTCGATGATTTCTATCTGCAAGCTCACGCCACCATTCGAGGAGCTCACATTCATGGACTCAATTCGATTGTCTAGAAGCAATGACAGTGACTGCAGCTCATCCTCAGACCTTTCACCAAGCATGTCCAGACTCATGACCCACCAGTTCCGGGTCGTGTCTGACACTCTCGAAGTCAGCCCGTTGTGTTCCGACAAGAGATTCATGTATAGCTTCAGCAGGTGGAAGTCTCCAATCGCAAAGTGGTCTGGGTTCAGTGTCACTATGCCACGTGCGAAATCGAAATGGAACAGCAACTCGTCGCCTATCACAATCATGACATTGTCCTCACGGACTGTGGATGACCGAGACCAGATTTTGGAGAACCTGGTTGTGAACTGTCTGATTGAACCCATGTTCAGGACAGAGAGCAGATCCTTGATCGGAATCTTGCGGTCGATCATATCCCGACCCTTTCGCTCAATTATGAAACGCTTCACTTGGTCAAGGTACTGGGAGTAGCAGAAGCTCGGGAGGTCTGGCGGCTCCACACCAAGTTCGATAAGCATAATCAGAAAGTTGCGGTCCTTGCAGGCTGGACGAACAGTGCAGCCAAGCCTGTCTTCTTGGCACTCCGTGCACTTCTTCTTGTGGAGTTGCATCAGTTCTCTTGCGAGTTGGGTGTCTGCGGCCTTGTCGAGAAGCCTCATCCTCGAGGCCAGTGCGTTATCGTGCTTCTCGTAGTCCATTGCTGTCTCAACTCCAATGAGGAAAGCTCTGATGCAGTTCTCGATTTCAGCAGCCATTCCTGCTGCTCGCTGTGCCTACCGCATTCGAATCGCGGATGCGCATCTGAGGTTTCGCATGATAAAGTTATGGAGCATACACGAAGACATTCCGAGTGAGTTCATCAGTCGTGACAAGCTGAGCCCTGAATAGGTCAACTCTAATTGCTCTTGGCAAGCTCCTTCAGCTTCTGGGCCCACCCACGTATTTCCCTGTTGAGGCGGGCGATGTCATTCTCATTCAGAGTGGCTGTTGGCGGGTACGATTTCAACTCGCGCGCAATCTTGCCAAACTGGTATAGGACTGGGGTGTGACCCGGCACGAGCGCAGTCAGTTTGTCCCGAGTGTCCTCCAGCGCCCTCGACATTCGATCGGCATTGGTCTGTGGCCGAACGAGCTTCAGAAGGCTGTCAATGAGCTCATCGATTGAAGCTGCTGCGGGCGCGACCTTGCTAGTTTCCTCGGTATGAGCAGGCTCCGCGGGTTGCGGCTCTTTCGGCTCTGCTTTCGAAGTGGTTTTCGCGGGCTCCACTTTGGCGCCTCCTCCCGCAACCTTCAGGACCATCTCAAGGGCCTTGTTCACGTCCTCGAGGGTCTTGTTGTATTTGCGCTCGATGTCGTCCAGCTGTCTTACGATTATCCCGACGATCTCCTTCGTTTCAGCAAAGGCATCTAATAGATCCCCGAACTTCTCCTCCAATGTTGAGAGACTCGCGACATAATGCTGAAGGTCGTCGATTTTCTTACCTAGGGTGGTTTCTTCTTCGGGTCCGCCTGTCTCTTGGGAACCTGAGCTGAGGTCCTTGACCGAGATGAGTATGTCATCTATCTTCTTGAAGAGCACCTCTGTTTCTTTAGAACCGGCAACCTCCTTCATGCTCGATTCAATGCTCTGTGTATACGACAAGAGCTCATCCAACTTGTCGCTCAATGATGCCTGCGATTGGAGCTTTGCTATCTCCGACCCGATTGACTCTATGCCCTCAGCGATTGATGGGATTGTAGACAGAGCCTGAACTTCACCCCTGAGAGCGTCAAGCTCATCATTCAGACGATCCACTTTCTTCTCAAGGTCCGCAAGTGATCCTTCTGGCATTATGACCCCTACGTTGGTGGCGTTGATGTGCATAAGGAGTACGACGCGTATTTAGTCTTTCGCCGAGTATACAAGAGGACCTCCAAATGCTACTTTGCCCAGAATGACGAAAGGGCAATGCCCTAGGCCCCTCTCGCACGGATTATCTCCAGGCCAAAGATCTCAATCATCGGCAGCAGCTTTGCCCTCTGTTCTGCACTGGTTCCCTTCCAGTCGATAAGCGCAGTAGTGACCCTTTCTTGGGCACGCTCCACCATCTGATGTACGACATCAGCGGTGATGCCATCGAGAGCGTACTTTGGGGCTATGTGACCGATTCTATGGGACCCATCGAGCACCAGACCTGTGAACTTTCTGGCATAGTGAGTACCACCGAACCCGATTGCAGCATCACCCGCAATGGGCGCCTTTGTGCACTCTAGCGCTGCCGCAGCCACCGCCCGCGCACCTTCCTTGTTACGCCAATATGCCTCGTCACTCCCGAGCTCAATGAATAGCAGAGGAGTCATCATGGAGGTCGGCCCATGGTGAGTCACTTCCATCGTCACATCGAAATCCGTGAGCCCTCTCTCCTCTTGCTCTCGCTGAAGCCTTTTCAACGCTGCGGAAGCGAGCGACGCATTGGAGACTGAGAGTTGCCGGGGTAATCCACCGAATAGCGATTCGTCTCCGAAGTTGCCTGTGCTATGCACTAGTAGGGCAGGCCGACCCGACTGAGCCCTGTGGCGGGAGCAGAAGATAAACACCTCGGGACGGAAGTGTTCTTCAAGGTGGTCACACATGATCAAGTCACGGTTCGAAGTCACAAGAAGTGTTGAGCTGTCCAAACCCATCACTGGATGATTCTCGAATGTCTGTCCTGTCTGGCGGAAGCCATGTTCCTCAATGAGGACATCGCGGATGGTCTGACTGGCGATGTCATGCTCTGATGTGACAAGCACTCTCAAGAAGGCGGAAACCCCCTATCCGGCATTGCACTTCTCAAGAATGGGTTCAAGCGTCACACCCACATCCATTGTGATGCTTTCCCCAAAGGCAGTGAGAATGTCGTTCTCTATGCGGATCTCTGACTCCTTGATCTTATCGAGCTGACGTGTGATCTCATCTCTGATCCTGAGAAGGTCATTGCGATGATACTCAAGATTCTTCGCGGCCTCCTCAACGCATGCTGCCAACTCCTTGTTCTTGGCATGAATCTCCGAGTCGACGAAGCGATGGCGCTTCTCTTCGAGTGCCTTGGCCTGGGCCTGAAGATCTCGCAGTGACCCGTTCTTAATGTCGTCTATCTCTTCGATAGCCCTTCTCTCAAGTCTATCCTTCAACAGGAGCTTCCCGTCCTCCAGAGCTTCTCTCAATCCGTCCAAGCCTTCGACAAGAGAGGGGTAGCCGTCGGCGTCCTTCGCAATGGCAAGCAGAGGGTCCTCGAAGTATTCAACCAGAGCCTTCTGTCCCGAAGGTCCAACACGGATACCTGTGTCTTTTTGGAGAAAGGCCTTCACTTGCTTCTTTAGCGGGTTCAGTTTCATCCTGAGAATGCTGGAGACTCGATCGGACTCCTCATCCGCACTCAGGAGCTCTGCTACATTCGAGGATCGTTTGAATTCCTCATAAGCCGCGTTAGCCGCCGCTAACTCGGACTTGGCTGTGTTGGTCTTGAGCCTGACTTGGCGTACCTGCTCATCGAAGTTCTCCCTGCCCAGAGTCAGCTCACGGAATGCTTGAATCCGGCCCTCGATGCGCTCAAGGTCTTTGAGCCAGCTGAAGTCGTACAGAAGCTTGCCTATCTTTCTCATCTCTAGCGACAGATCCTTCATGTAGACGTCCAGCGACTTGATTGAGGACTTGTGCTTCTTGTCCATCCTTCCTATCCAACGACGGCCGGCACCCCAAAGCTCTTGGATGAAACGCTGTATCTCTGCTTGCACGGCTTCTGTGCTCTCATATGTAATAGTCTTCTTCACATCGAAGTCGCGCACAGTTTCACTTATCTTCAAAGCAAAACGTGCTTCTATCCCGGTTGACTCGGCGTCTTCTTCGGCACTTGCCTCTTTCAGTTCCTTGGCAATTGCCTCGACATCCTTTAGTGCCCTCTCAACAGTCTTGTAGCTCCTCTCAGCGAGCTTCACAAAGTCCTTTGACTTGTCTGCAAGACGTTTCCTGTACCACTTCTCAAGCTGATCGACAGTGAGAGTCGGCATGGCCGTCACACCTCCAGAGCGATAGCGGCTCTCGTGAGCGGTTTATCAAGCTTTGCGCTCACGTCACACGGTGTCAATCCCTTGGTGCTTAGGCAGTCCAATGGCATCTGGTGAGCCTCATCGGACTAGTTTTATATCGAACAAGCAGTCTCAGTGAAATGGACCAGTGATCGGCATGTCTGAGATTCTGGAAACCGGCAACCGCACTCCGAGACTGGACATTGCCTATGCAGTCGAATGCTCGTCCTGAGGAAGGGGTCGCTTTGGCTTCTACATCAAGCGTCTCAGCCTGATCGATTCGGACGGCGCCGAACATCTGCTGCTGAGAAACCCAGCAGACTACCAAGGAGGGTTCTGGGGAACCTTCAGAGTGGATGGACGGCGACACCGTTTCAGTTCCACAGAAGTCACCGGTATCTCCGTCAAAGAAAACAAGCGGGAAGGACAGAAGCTGAGAGTCGGCCTGAGCTGTTCTCGACCAGAAGAGAGTGTTCCAGTCCTAGAAGTCGGAATCGAGATCTGGAGCTACAACGAGCCCATCATGTTGGTCCGCTACACGGCCAGCAACGTGAGCACTAAGACCATCGAAGACATGAAGCTCTACAACTTTATGGACTTTGACATCGGGGGAGCAAGCAGCTATAACGACGACTTCGGATCGTTCGAAACAGCCACGAGGACGCTCCACGTCTGGGACAACAGTCCTCTCCATGTCCTGATGGATTCGCGGCCCGGCCCACGGGCTTGGGAGATATCGACACCTACACGCATGAAGCTTGATGACTCAAGAGGTCAGCTAGAGAACAACACCCAAGCAGGTCCGATGGATATCGCGACTGGTCTGCAATGGAACCTCGGAGACATGTCGCCAAGCAAGAGTCACTCGGTGGAGCTCGTACTCGCGTCCGCTGTGAAGCTTGACGAGGCAAGAGCTCTCATTCCAAAAGCGTGGGAACTCTTCACTAGGACAATGGGCCGATGAAGTCAGTGCGCAAAGCAGCTATGTACTGGCCAAGGCCGGGGTAGCACCCCTCAAACCGCAGACATTGTGAATGAGTTGAGACGAGGGGCCGTGTAACAGCCCCCATCCCTTAAGAGCCAAGTTGCTCGAGATACGCGGCAAGCATCTTCGCGGTCGCTGTCAGGTCTGCCTGAGCACCCCTGCTTGCCATGTCACCCCCAACCAACAGGCCCATGTCAATGAGAGAACGTAGGTTCCACTTGACTGTGCTGTATGGTACTCTGCTCCTTCGTGATACATGATCTGCAAGAGCCGTGACTGTCAGATCATGAAACCTAAGCAACTCGGCGCTCGTTTTCAGTACTGTCTTCTGCGTGTCACTCAGCCGGGCCTCCGCTAGTCTGAAGAACGTTGCAGCAAGGCTCTCAAAAGAAGGCTTCTCGGCAGGTTCTGTGCTCGTTACTCTTGCATCATCAGCACTGGAGAACACATCCACCTCGTATGTGGATTTGGCACTCACCTTTTGTCCGAGCGACCCGACTTCGATGGGCAGAAGTCATGGTTTCACTACCCATTTCATTTTTCACCTCACATGATCGGGTTAGGTAGCCGCTCCCTGACACTGTACTTAAGCTTTGTCAGCGGCCCATCGATATTCTTCAGATATCATGCCATTTCGTCAGAAACGTCGAGACCGAGGGACTTCAGTCTGCCAAAGCCTTGGCTGAACAAGCTCATGTGGTGTCTGATGTCTTCTTCAGCCTCTGACAGAGAACCCAAGTGCGGCACAATCTCGTCCAACCCACCGGGACTGTACTCCTCCATCATGTCAAAGATCATGTCACTCTGGCGGAGCATGGCATGTTCGATGACACTGCTCAATTCAATCATGGACCGGACTGTTTCGATTGTTTCAGGGTCGGGCATGTACGGGAGGAAGTCCTCAAGTACCACGCTAGCTGCCCTGCACTTCTCCACGCGCCCAGGGATGATCTCATCGCACATCGAACGCATCCATGCTAGTCGCTCATCATCAGTCAAGTCTCTCAGGTTGTCGACAGAGAAGTAGCCCGTCCAAGGACCGAAGCCAGACGCCTCATAGTCGATCCAGTCTTCGAATGCTGACAGGACCTGGTGCCACATCTCTTGGGTTTCGGACATCAGCCATCACCACTGCATCGGAGGCAGTCTATGTTATAAAGTAGAGCGACGCAGGTGGATATGAGATGAACGATAGGTCCCAGATGATATTGCAGGTCCTTGCAGAAACAAAAGAGACTGGAACAATCACAAGTGTGAGTGACGCGGCAAGGACCTTGCTGATCAGACACGGCGCACGGCAGGAGGGCGACGGCAGTCTTGTTGTTTCGAGGGAGAACAGGATTTCGCTGGTCGTCGAAGCGGTCTCACAGGGCATCGACATCGAGTCGGTCGTTGAGCGGACGACATGGAAGGACTTTGAAGGACTTGTGGCGAGGGTTCTCAACGAGAATGACTACATCTGTGTCGAGAGCTTTCGCAAGAGAGGAAAGGACTCATCGCGTGGCATGGAGATCGACGTCATCGGGGTCAAGGGCATTACGATTGTAGTCATTGACGCGAAGATGTGGGGTGCTAGACGAGGGAAGACGTCGGCGCTGATGACAGCCGCGGAAAGACAGAAGGAAAGGACAGCCAGACTGTCAGGTCAGATGGGAAAGCTCTCCGAAAAGCTAGGTGGCTTCAGAAGCGGCACCTACAGGCTGATACCCGTCCTCGTGACTTGGCTCATCGAGGAATTAGTGTTTCACGAGGGAGTGCCGATTGTACCCATCTTCGAACTGAACTCGTTCCTGCTTGACCTTTCCTTGTACGATGATATGTTGGTTTCCTTCGATGCACTTGTCTAAGCCCCGGCTGACAAGACCCATCACTCCACTAGCGCACTAGAATACGGCAAACACAATCATCATGAGACCTTTGTCAGGATATTCGTCACGGTGTCCATGCGAGCCAAGAGTATGAGATCTGCGACTGGAACCTTCTTCTTCGCTAGGTTGACAAACGCAGGATACTCCAAAAGATTCTCCTTTGCGGCCCTAGCAATAACCATAGCTTGGACTTCGGGAACTTGGGCGGGGGAGCGGTTTTGTCGTGTAGCGTCAACCCCGATTCGTTCGATGACTGACCTCAGCAACTTGTCAGACACCTCTGAAGGTCTGAGCGAGGCCTTTGCAGCTCCGCAAGACGCAGGCTCCTCGGTGGTGCTCCCATGCGCCACAATGATGATTCTCTTCTCGGTGGCGTCCTTCTCAAGCCACTGAGTCAAGAAGGTGTTCAGCTGGGATGTTTCATCCTCAATGCCACTGAATGCGGGGAAGAAGGCACCCAGGGTCCTCATGGCCATCGGGACAGCAGTCTGAGTTGTAGGAGGGAGAAGCCGTGAGTCCGAGCACATCAAGACAAGCACTTTTTCATCTAACGCGCTAGGTCTGACGACGCGCTGAAGCAACGAGTTCTCAAGCACGTAGTTGCGTCCCTTGTCATGAACGACCAAGCGGACACGACCCAGTTCATAGTCGACCTTCAGACCCACAATTGGAAGCCCCTTCAGACTTCCATTCTGACTGATAGTTGAGAGGGTGTCCAGCACGTCGCTGTCTCGCTCGGCAGATTCGAAAGTGACCACGATTCCAGTACGCCCGTGAAAATGAGAACTGTAAGCGGCTGGACCACCAAAGAGAAAGGGTAAGAGTTCTTGACGCATCAAGGGGGGTCCTGGCAGTCGTGTTGCCCAGAAGGCATCACCCTGCTGAATATTCAGGAGCTGACCGTCCTGAGCACATCTCCGAATGGTTGATACAATCAGAAACGACGGTGCCTGACCCTTTGCAGCTGCCTGCATCTTGGTCAATAGCTGCGGAGTACGCTTCCTCGTCTCCGCGAGTTCCTTCGACTTTTCAATCATAGCATCAATCATCTATGTCTGATCTCCTTGATGCCAGAGGGAATCCCGGCGACGGCCAGTGATACGAAGGCCCACAGTAGGGTGTCGTGCATTCACTGATAACGCTTCTCATCTTCTAGACCCTTTCCGCCGTCTATCAACACGTTCAAAAAAGGAACTGGCAATGCGAGGATGCTCAGTCAAACCACCAGACAGAATCGGAGATGAGCGCTATGCTCCTTGGTATCTCATACGACGAGAACATCAACAACTGGGCTACTGCCAGCCTGATCGAGGCCATGAAGACACGAGGCCACGAAGTAAAGGCTTTTCGCTTGTCGGATGTGTCGGCGCAGATCCCCTACAGGTTCACACACCTCGAGGACGAGGACATATCTGGTATGGCCGGGGTTGTTGTGAGGACAATCGGATTCGGCACTGGAGACCAAGTCACGTTCCGCATCAGCCTGCTCGAACACTTTGAGGATGCGGGGATTTACGTCATGAATCCTGCTTACTCATTCCGAAGAGCAAAGGACAAGTATGCCACTCTCACGACTCTACACAGAGCCGGAATCTACGTCCCGCGCACTTTCGTCGGAGAGAACATAGACGCTGCCGTCAAGTTTGTGGGTGAAGTGGGAGATGTCGTCATCAAACCCATGATTGGGTCGCGAGGGCTGGGCTCTATCCACGCTGAGCACCCCGAGCTAACGTACAGAGCGCTGAAGTTCATACACCAGCTGGGTCAAGTGCTATACGTTCAGGAGACTATCGAGAAGCCCAACCGTGACATCAGAGCGTTTGTCATCGGTGGCCGGCTCGCCGGCGCTATGTACAGATATGTTCCAGAGAGAGAGGGTGAGTGGCGCACCAATATCCATGAAGGAGGAAGGGCAGAACCTGCTCAGCTCAGCGAGGAGTATGAGGAGTGTGCTATCAAGACTGCAGAGGTATTGCATCTCGACTACACCGGGGTTGACATACTCGAGTCAAAGGCGGGTCCATGTGTCATCGAAGCGAATGCAGCACCATCATGGAGCGGGCTCTCGCAGGTCACGGGGCTTGACATTGCAGGAATGATTGTTGACAGGCTTGTCGAACTGACGAAGAAATGAGCACTACACCTGCGTAACACTGATGCCTGACACAGATTTCCACACCACAGGTCCAATGTACATCAGGTGCTCAGGCAAAGCTGAGATCACATAGCCTTCAGAATCGCGTCGACCTCGTCCGCACCCAGAATCTTGAAGATCTTAGTAGTGGTGTCAATCCGAGCTATCTCCACCGTCTTGGCCTTCTCAGTCAAATCAGATGCGGCCTTTTCACCACCAGCCTTCATGAGACCTTGGACCGCGAGCTTGAGGGCTCCTGCGAGGTCTATGTCGGAGCGGTACTGGTCCTTGAAGAAGTCACGGACCAAGTCGGACTCCTTTCCGATAGCTGCGGCTTTCCAGCCCCAGAACGAGCCGGACGGGTCTGTTGTATAGAGCTGCGGACCGCCGTCATCGACGCCACCTACCAGCAGGGACACACCGAATGGTCTGGCCCCAGCCCCCTGGGTGTACGACTGCTTGATGTCGCATATCTCCACGACAAGAGACTGTATCGAAACAGGTTCGTCATAGCTCAATCGGTTGATCTGCGCCCTGACTCGAGCGTAGTCGATCAGCCTCCGGGCATCAGCATGCAGACCTGCAATAGCAGTCCCCACGTGATCATCAATCAGAAGGATCTTCTTCAGCGTGTCGAGATCAACGAGAGCATGAGGAGAGCGCTTCTCACCCGCAATAACGACTCCGTCCGTGGCCTTGACACCCACTGCGAGAGGACCATGGCGCACGGCCTCAGTGGCATACTCCACCTGATACAGTCTGCCCTCGGGACTAAACATCGTGATGTTTCTGTCATATCCGAGACTCTGTGTGGGAAACATAATGCGCTGACTCTCCAGCCCTGTCTGGCGTATCTGCCAAATCGGCAAGGGAGGTCAGCCAGACGGCGTTTAAAAGGTTGTCTGTGTGTTTCTTGACCTATCGCTCTCTTTTGCACCAGCGATGTCACTTCACTATCTTCAGCTCTGGAATCAGAATCCCTCGAGTTTCACGGTGATTCCCGAGGGCAGATGTGAGAACAGCGACTCAACCTCCTCTTTCTTCGCAACCCTCAGGTTCGAGTCCTCTGATCTTCTTGTCCCCAAGGACCGGACATAGTTCTGTAGGACATACTCGCCTTGAAAGCCCTCGGCATCTAGGACTCGGAGAATCTCTCTAATGTCGTGTGGCGACATGAGGTCAGCTGCATAGGTAGTCCGGGGCCAGAAGTCCACATCTGAACTCAGTACGATCTCCATGCTCTTGTGAACCGCTTTCCAGGGATTATCGGGGGTCCGAACCACTTGCTGATATCGGTCTGGGGCCGCTTTGATGTCGAACCATACGGAGTCGACGTGGGGAAGACACGCCTCCAAGACTTCAGGGACCGAACCCTGTGTGTTCAAGTTGATATGTCCCCTTCTCGCTCGCTTCAGCTCTTTGAGTAGTTTGGGAAGGTCCCGGTGAATTGTCGGCTCGCCTCCCGAGATGCAGAACCCACTCGACAGACTCCCATGTGTCTTGCCAACGATGGCCTCGACGGGCATCTCAGATCCTGAAGAGAGCGGGATGATCTGAGCATTCTGGCAGTATGGACAGTCAAAGTTGCAGCCAGCGGTGAAGAGCACAGTCACGGGGATACCGGGCACATCAACTGTGCTTACATCGATTATTGAGGCGATCCTCATGGTTTGCACCTTTGCCGCATTCTTCTGTCGGACACATAAGTGAGCTGTGGAAGAGGATTAGTCAACGCGCATCTGTCTTTCTATTGAGTCTTCACGAGCAGATGCCGAACCCCGTCCACGATGGCCCTTTCGACTGCCTTCATGTCTTGACCATGCGTTTTGATTCTGATGTCTTGCACATACCCTGAGAACACGTCCGTGCATATCCTGAGAACACGAGTAGAGGCCGTCGTGGACAGTTTTCCTAGAACCCTTAACTAACCCCCCGCTTCCTTATTGCGTTGGGACCTTTGTAATGCGAAGTGCAACTATCAGTCGTGAAGCCATCTTGCGCAGCACGCTCTTCCATATTCAGATCAAGCAGTGCCAGTACATCGACGACTTCCCTGAAACGGTGACCTCTGTTTTTCATGAGATGATCAAGAGCAAAAGGATTCAGGACTTTGACCAGGTCAAGAGGCGACTGTACAGAATCAGCACTAGTTTCTTTGCCATAAACAAGGAACGCGTCTGCAAGAAGGAGTTCTACGAAGGTCTCTACAAGCGAGTGTCGACGATCAAGCGATAGGCTTCTGAGGATACTTCGAAACCAGTTCTGCCTCATGCTACCTCTGAGTACTGCAGATGGAGGACGAACTTCGCTCCCTGGGACGGTCGACCATGCACACGGTCTTGGACCTCTACTCGACCCCCATACTTGCGAGCCATCTGAGCCACCAAGGTGAGCCCAACTCCACCAGATCGTCTGCTCTTGTCGAAGAGAGCCTTCTTCCTTGCCGAGCTCATGCCCGGTCCGTTGTCAGCGATTGACACATCCAGCGAACGCTCGCTTCTTGTACCCGTTATCCATACGTGTTTCTCACTCTTGGGGTTATGCCGCGCTGCATTCTCAAGCAGATTCCAGAGGAGCTCTCCTAGAAGAGAATCAGCTCTTACCCAGACAGGGGAATCGAAGCCCTCGACGTGGACCGTCGCTCCATAGACGCGCTCAAGGACTCTGGCCTTCTCAGAAACCACACCAGTGATGTCCACGGCTGAACTCGGTATCTGCCTGAGCTGTCCTGCACGCTTCACTTTTGTGATAAGCCTGTTACAGCGTTCGACGGCGTCAAGGATGTCCCGACGGGCATCGTCAAGATAGGACTGCGGCAGGTCCCGCTCAAGCAACCCTGCGGATGTGATTATGACCTGAAGCTGGTTCGCGATGTCGTGGGTGAGAAGGTCCAGATAGAACTGAATTGACTCTTCAGCCTCCTTCTGGTCCGTTATCTCTGTTACTACTGCGAATGAGCCGACATACTCACCAGAGGAGTTGAAGATGGGCATGGCTGAAATGATGGTAGGAACTACCTCGCCAGTGCTTCGGACCCACTCGAGCTCGTATCTCTCGGGCTTACCTTTCCTTCGGTCACTGGCCTTCTGATCGACCATCTTGCGATCTTTCTTGTAGGTGAAGTCCACCCAGCTCTTCCCGACGAGCTCTGACGGTGGATATCCAATCATTTCAGAGAAAGCCTTGTTACAGTACACCAGCATACCGTCTGGGCTGTCAATTGCGAGCCCATCGTTCATCGTTTCTACAAGCAAGCCGTATCTTAACTGACTCTCTTCAAGGGCCTTTCGCTCCGTGACCTGACTCGTGACATCAACCATGCGGGCAATTGTCTTTGGACTACCATGCCCAACGTCTATGTGACGGAGTGTCACCTCTAGCATGCTTGCAGTGCCGTCATCTCTTGTGACTTCAAATCTGATGGGTTTCGGCGAAGTGTCCTTGCCGTCCACCCTCTCGAAGTGCGGACTTCCCAAGGTCTTGACCAAGCGCGAATGCATGTCACGAAAGCTGTGATTCAGAAGGCTCTCACTCGGCAGCCCGGTCAGTCTGCACCATTCGCCATTCACGTACTCAATGACACTGTTGTCTCCAATGATGGCAATGCCGTCACTCGAGCTGTCCACGATGGACTTGAGGACAGCCTCATCCAACGGACCTTCGCCTCCACACTCTCACACCAAGACCCTCCGAGCCGAAATACTGCCCAAGTGATCAGTCTTGAATGAAGCAGCCATCATTCATGTCTTCCCGTTACGTTGATGCTACCCGCATTCGCCACAGATGGCTCCGATTCGCACATTTCCGTCGAGTTCAAACGTTACCTGAGCGCACTTCTAATGGATATGGCGGCCTAAATGGAGTTGTACTACCCTTTATGCCTATTCTTGACAAATGACCGGACTTGGGCCAAGCTCTGGCGGCATTTCTGACGGCATTTATTTCTGTCCGTGTGTCTCCGAATTGGGCCAATCCGCAATCCCTCATGCCATAGTATTGGCAACCAGCGAAGCCATACGGTCTTATCTGGCACACTCAATGCAATCCCTGAAACTCAAGGTCGGATGTTCTATATGCGTACGCCTGAATCCTTGGAAACCTGCAAACGAATCGCCATCGGGCATAGGCGGACATGCGACTGTCATCAAAGTCACATCAACTGTCTGTCAGCAAAGGAATGGATGCAGAGCCAGATAGCGGTCTGGGAGTTCTACTACGAGGCACGTGACATTCGGGACAAGAGTGTCCATCCCGCGACCTTTCCAATAGCGCTGCCATCAAAATGCATCTCCCTCTTCAGTCACAGGGGAGAACTGATTCTAGACCCCTTTGTGGGGACAGGCACAACCCTAGTCGCCGCGAGTGATCTTGGTCGGAATGCTGTCGGGTTTGACCTGAAGAAAGAGTATGTCGAACTCGCCAACAGCAGAGTTGGACAGACACAAGATGGTGGCACAAATCAGGTCGCTCTATGTGACGATGCGCGCAACATCCCCGAATACCTCCAGGAAGATACAGTCACACTCTGTGTGACCTCTCCTCCCTATGCAAACCTGCTCAACCGAAGCCGATTGAACAAGAGCATGAGGGGTGACCTCAGAAAGGACGAACACTATCTGGAGGTGCAGCAATACTCAGATGATCCAAGAGACCTGGGCACCATGGAGATCAAGTCCTATGCAAACGCCCTCGGCAAGGTCTTTGGTAACATCCTGCCTCTGATGCGACCTCGAGGGCACTGTGTAATAAACATGACCGACTACTGGTGGAACAACAGGAGGATACCTGCACACCTCTATGTGATTCAGGCGTTGCAGGATGTCGGCTATGAGCTCAGGAACACCATCATCTGGGACAGGAGGAACATTGTGAACAGGGCAGGCATATTCGGGTGGCCGAACAACTACATCACTCTCACGACGACTTTCGAGTATATTATTGACTTCTGGAAGCCCGTATAGCATATGCTGAGGACCCCTGTCTTGGTGCAGTGAAGAGCTTCAACATTTCATAATGCTAACCCTTGAGCTTGCCCTCAACGATTCGGCCTCACATACCGAGAACCGTGAATACGAGACTCTTCACCTGACGGACATTCTCCCGCACAATCCTCCATGTCTCAGCGTCATCCATGAAGGGCGGCTTCTGTTCTGGCGGCTTGTATTCGTGACCAGACAGCACTGACATCACGGTGCAGACACCCCAACTCAAAGGGTCAGGATGGTATCCTCCTCCTGTCACGACCCCCAATCGGCCCGCGCACCACCTGTGACCGAAGGTGTGAATGCGTTCAGCAATGTAGCGGGTCATATGTGTTGTGAGCCTCAGATGGGCCAAACGGTCCATGTAGTGGGCATCAAACCCTGGCAGGAAGATGATGAACTCCGGACGAAAGAAGCCAATCAAGGGTGGAACCAATTCATCGAAAGCATACCTGTAGACACCATCACACGAGTCCATTGGGAATGGCATGTTGATCGTGTAACCCAGACCCGGTCCGGAACCAATCTCCTTCACGTATCCTTCGTGCGGGTACATCCACTCAGGGTCCTCATGGAACGAGATGACCATGACATCTGGGTCCTCATAGAAGTAGGACTGCGTGCCGTTTCCATGATGTACATCGAAGTCTGCAATGAGTATCCGACTCAGGCCCCTTTCCTTGAGCTCGTAGACTGCAGCTGCAACATCATTGAAGACACAGAACCCTCCACCTGCACCGTACTTGGCGTGATGGAAACCACCTGTGGGGGAGAAGAAGTGCTCAGCATCTCCAGACATCACCGCGCGAACACCTGTGACAGTGGCCCCCGATAGGATTGATGCGTTCTCATATATGCCCTTGAAACCGGGAGTGTCGATGTCCACTTCGCCCTCGCCAGTGGTCGAGATATGTCTGATCTTCTCCAGATACTCGGCCGAGTGCGTTCTGGCAAGAAGGTCTGCAGGCAGAGGCTCTGTATCAACCCTCTTCACATTGGGAAGTGAAAAGAAGCCGGCGGCATTGAGGAAGCCATCTATCATCTTGAAGCGGCCAGCTTTGAGAGGATGTTTCTCACCATAGTCAAAGCTGTCGAACTGTGGATCCCACGGATATGCAACTCGACACCTTCGCATCGACTGCTGTACGCTCACGGTGAAGTCTCTCACCAAACCGTCCGATGAAGTATGCTGATACGAGGACTTGACTACCTCACCACCACTCGGGTGCACGTGACAGTCTGACCTCTAAGCAAAGCGAGAAGATTCCCCTGCTTCATCATTGACAGCAGAGTGACTTCCAGACCTGCTTCGACTAGGTCTCTGACCTGTGCTATCGAGGTCAGTTTTCCCTTGATTGCACCACTTGCATCCACAGTTCCCGAAGAGCCCATTCGCGCCAGAACCTTGTCGGTTTCATTGAGGTTGACCTCCTCAATGATAGATGCCTTGGGGTCCGTCTTTGGATTGCCTGTGTAGATTCCCGATACGTCCATCGCGAAGATGAGACGTTTGGCATTGAGCTCACGAGCCAGCAGTACTGCCAGTTGATCGCCACTTCCAACACTGAATCCCATTGCGGTGTCATATAGCATGTCACCACCAAGTAGTGGCACCATTCCTAGGGACAGGTATCCCTTCAGCGGGTCTAGGAAATACTTGAGAATGCGCATCTTCTCTGCGACTACCATCGAGGATGGGTGAAGTAGATTCACCGGCAGTCCAGCCAGATGGAATTCGCCTGCAACCATCTCACGGAATCCATTCACAATGCGTTGCGTCTTCGACAGCGGAATGAGTTGTTCGGGTCCTTTGAACCCCTTGTGGAGACCGTGCTCGAGAATCGGCGGGTGTCCGTACGACCCGACGCCTTGTACTACAACCAGCGACTCGATGAGTCCCTCATCAATGCACGTCTTGAGTTCCCGTATGACAGACCTGATTACTGATTTACGTGCCTCATAGGGCTTGGACTTGTCTGTAAGGAGCGACCCGCCTAGCTTTATCACTGTGATGTCCTTTCCCATTGCCCCAACACCGCCTGACGTCCTAGATGCTTAGCAGTGCAAATGGCCACCAAGCCGGCATCAAGTAGATGAACAGAGCGACTATGACAATCACTGCGATTGGAACTGTCCAATTGTCCAAGTTCTTGGGCGTGAGCGCTTCGACTATCATAGCCACCAAGCTGAATACGAGGACCGGGAGGAATAGGAGTGCGAGATTGAACGCCGCGATTTCTATCGAGAATAAGGCAATCAGGATATAGCTGAACAGAAAGGAACCAAAGAACATGCCAACGGACCCGGCCACTGTCTTCTCTGCTCCGCCGATGCCGAACTTCTTGTTGCCGCCGTACTTGCGGCCGATGATGTCTGCAAGTCCGTCACCACCAGCAAGGCAGCCAAAGATGACGAATGCCATGGGGTTCGCAGGATAGTAGAACCACAGAATCGTCACTATGACTATCATTATCGCGTAGTATAGTGTTCCTTTGAGTAGCTCTTTTGGATCTCCCGAGCGCGACATCGATGCGACAAAGGCCTCGTTCTTCACCTTTCCTGTTCCTATTCCCACGAATAGAAGCACGAACAGGATGGGCACAATCATCGCAAAGTAGCGACTGTAGGTATCGCCGGGGTATAGATACCAAGTCAATACGAATACGGGCGCCGCAAAGATGTGCACAATCTTGCGTGTCACGTCAGAGGACAGCTTTCCACTCTTCCGAATGATTCCATTAATCTGCACGACCATCATAACTGCAATGATCGATATCAGCATCGCAACTAGGTCCCAAGCCAATTCCAGGCCCGGACCCAAGGGATTCAGAACCAAACACTTCTTTCCTCCTTGAGCAGGATGTGCTATCTAGCTCAGCCGGAGTACCCTATAAGTAATACTGGAGTTCGGGCCATGCAGAGTTAGTGTTATAATCCTGCGAAAGGTCATCCAAGCGGTCGGTTTAGTGAGCAAGGTCGGACTGACCCATGAGCGACACATTCCTGATGCCCTTGGACAATATCCAACCGAGCCAGCTATATATCAGCTGTGCAAAGCTCGACCGAATAATGAAGTGTTTTGAGCCAAAGTCACTCAAGCATCTAGAGCCCATCCCTGTCAAGGAACTCGACGGTGAGGTGATATGCACCGACGGGCACACTCGCGGACTGGCTTGGTACCTGGCCGGCTACCAAGAGATAGAAGTGGTGTGGGAAACCGATGACCTCGACTGGGAGGCCTACGCCATATGCGTCCAATGGTGTAAGAAGGAAGGCATCAGAAGAATACCGGACCTGCAGAGCAGGATCGTCAGTCACTCTCAGTACCGTATCCTGTGGTATGACAGATGTAGAGCAATGCAAGAGAAGCTGGCGGTCGAGAGATCTCAGAAGCACCTACGGTCAACAGCAGGTGGACCACGCCCGGAAAACGAGTAAGCCCTATAGCAGTCTAGAACCAGGCGGAAGGCGTCCCATCCAAGCCGAGGTCATGGTGAACTTATGCATAGGCTTATAAGTCGCAGAGTTTACTATTGTTTTGATTAACAATCGTGAAGAGATGGGCAGAAATGAAGACTGACGAACCTGCAGAAACATTGGACACGGTGGGACTCTTTTGTCCTCAACCGCTGTTTCAGACAAGGGAGGCCATGGACAGACTCCGATCTGGTCAGATTCTGGAGGTCCTTGCCGACGACCCCGCAGCAGAGGAGGACCTAAAGAGGTTCGTTAAGAGGACGCAAAACGAACTCGTCAGCTTCGAGAAGATGAGTGACGGGGCCATGAGGTTTCTGATAAGAAAGAAGAGGTAGGGATACGAAATGAGCAAGAAGACTTCAACAAGAAAGAGCTCGATTCTGTACGTTCAGACAAGCGACAATGCGGAGAGGCAGTATTCTCCACTTGTTCTTGCACAGAGTGCAAAGGCGATGGATATCGATGCAAAGGTCTACTTCCTAGGTCAGGCCCTAAGAATCCTGAAGCCCGGCGTAGCTGACAAGATGAAACTCGGTATCTTCCCTAGCGTACTAGACATGATCAACGCGACTCTCAAGGCGGGGATCCCGATATACGTATGCGAGGCATCAAAGCAGATGCTGGGATGGGAGAAGGTGGACCTAATCCCGGGGCTCAAGATAGTTGGCGCCGCGACTCTCAATGATTTGGCCCTAGAAGCAAACGCGACCATGTGGTTCTAGACGAGGAGGCAATGCACGCGATGAGAGAAGTGTACCTAGACTACCAGTCGTCAAAGCCCGTGGACCCGAGGGTCATAGACGAGATGACGCCATACTTCCATGACCTGTTCGGCAATCCTTCCTCCTTGCACAAGGTAGGAGATGTGGCTACTGAGGCGCTTGAACAGAGCAGGAAGCGAATTGCGAAGTTCGTCAATGCTGATGATGACGAGATAGTGTTCACTTCTGGAGCGACCGAGTCGAGCAATATGGCACTGATCGGCTATGCGGTCAAGAATAAGAAGAAAGGAAACCATATAGTGATCTCAGAGGTCGAGCACATCTCTATTCACAACATCGCAAAGTACCTCGTATCGCTGGGCTTTGAGGTGTCCACGGTTCCGGTCGACCAATATGGAAGAGTGAGAGTCGACAAGCTCGAGCGCAGACTCACTGACAAGACCATCCTGATCTCTGTGGGCTATGCGAGCAACGAGATAGGCACAGTCCAGCCTATCGCCGAGATTGGAAAGCTTGCGAGAGAGAGAAACATAGCTTTCCACACAGACGCAGTTGCAGCGGAGGGACTCATCGAGCTCGACGTAGAACACGACAACATAGATCTGATGACCCTGTCGTCCAATGATATCTATGGTCCGAAGGGTGTAGGAGTCCTATACATGAGAAAGGGGTACAGGATTAACCCCTTAATCATAGGCGGAGGTCAAGAAAGAGGTCTCAGATCTGGCACAGAGAACATCCCCGGCATCGTTGGAATGAGTGCTGCTGCTGACATCATGGGAAAGGAAATGCTTTCCGAGGTCGAGCGGTTCAAAGGGTATCGAAACAAGGCCATTAGACATATACTCGAGGATGTCCCGGACAGCCATCTGAACGGCCACCCGACTGAGCGTCTAGCCAACAATGCGCACTTCAGATTCGATGGCATTGAAGGAGAGGGAATGCTTCTCTCTTTGAAGGACCTGGGAGTCTCTGTTTCAACGGGCTCAGCGTGCACCTCAAAGACGCTTGAGCCCTCTCATACTCTGATAGCCACAGGACTTGTGCATGAGGAGGCTCATGGTTCGCTTCAGCTGACCTGTGGGAGGTTCAACATTGACAGCGACATTAACAGGGTGATTGAAACAATCCCTCAGATAGTCGCTCGTTTGAGGAGTCTTTCCCCAATCTATTCTGCACGGAGAAGGTGATGTGAAGATGAAGTCAACACAGTATAGTAAGAAAGTGTTGGATCACTTTAGGAATCCTCGCAACGTCGGAACCCTTGAGGGCGATGACGTCGCTGTGGGAAAGGTGGGCAACCCGGTCTGCGGTGACCTGATGGAGGTCTTCATCAAGGTCAAGGACGACCGGATCGTTGATGCCAAGTTCAAAACATTCGGCTGTGGCTCCGCAATCGCCACGAGTAGCATGACCACGGAGCTCGTAAAGGGTATGACTCTGGACCAAGCGATGCAGGTCACTAGGGAAAACGTTGCGTCAGAACTGGAAGGGCTCCCACCTATCAAGATGCACTGTTCGAATCTGGCGGCCGACGCCTTGCATGAGGCGATTAAGAAGTACCGTGCGAAGATGCAAGGAGAAGAGGCTCCTGAAGAGGGAGCGGAGGCGGCGCCAGCTGAATGTGCAATAGGGAAGGACGAGTATCTTGGCAAGGGCGTGTATCTCGCTGTGACAAACCCCGAGGAGTTCAAGGAGAAGCGGGTGCTTGTCGTCCACACGGGTGACAAGTCCATCGAGACTGCAATCCAGCTCACAGAGAATTCTGGAAGAGTGGTTCTTCTCACTCCTGATATGGAGATAGAAACGAGTAAGAAACTCAGGGACGACCTGGATGCATCAGGCGTGAAGGTTCTATATCAGTCAAAACTGCTCGAGATAAGAGGACAGGACGAGGTGGAGAAGGTCCTAGTTCACAACCTCAATGAAGACGAGAAGTATGAGCTCTTCGTGGATGCGGTCGTCCTGATGGAGTAGAGAACACAGATATCGCAGATGGGCGACCCGGGCGCCTCCCGAGCAGTTACGAGAGGTCAACTCAACGGACCAACGCTGGGGGCAATCTGGGTGTCCCATGCTAGCGGCTAGGAGTTCAGCTCTCCTAGGAATGATACTAGACAAGTACTGTCACGACAGGGCATTCCACGCGTCGAATGACTTCCTCGGTGACGCTCCTCAAGAAATGACTGCGTACGCCTCTTCTTTTTCTTCGTTTCATCATGAAGAGCATTGAGTAGCGACAACCGTGCGCCTCTTCAACTATCGCATCTTTCACGTGCCTTGCAGCGGCTATCTTGATCTGTACACGGTATCCCTGTTTGGCGAGCCAGTCTGCAAGGGGCTTTATCCGGATCTCAGCAGCGGCGAAGAGGTCCTTCATCTCTGCAGTATCAAGAGGGGCAGAAATAGGTGTTTCAATCACATGAAACAGAGTCAGGGACTTCGTCTGAAACTTCAGAAGTGGAAGCATTGCTGCCACCATGTCCGAATAAGCGATGTCTCCTGAGAAGGGCATCAACACAGAGCCGGGTGCGCTTTCTTCCATAGGTACACTCAAGCCCCCTTCACTCTTCAACAATTCTGCCATCCTTCTTGTGGACATACATCACAACGCTTGAAACAGTACTCTTTACTCCCGGTATCTTTAGGATGTTATTCTTGAGGATGTTACGAAACTGCATAACGTCTTCAGCTTCAAGAACAACGACTATGTCCGACTCGCCTGTCACTTCGTACACATCAAGGACTTCAGGTATCTCGGTGATCGCATCAGCCACTTCTTCGAGATTGGACTCGATGTAGACGCTAAGGATGACTCGAATGTTGGACATTACTTCCTAACCACCATGATCTTTCCAGGAGCCACTGAAGAAACCAACGTCACAAGGTCTTCTTCGTCTTTCCTGTGTGCCTTCTTAAAGCCCTTCCTCAGAAGCAAGACCACAAAATCATAATCAGGTGATAAGACCGTGTCACTGATCACTCGTGCCAATGGGCCAACCTCAACCCTGACAGACACATCAAAGCCGAAACCTGAAAGCGCATGAGCCATATCCCTTAGATCCAACATAGTGAGCTCTCTGTATTGATCAGCCATGGACAGGGGGATGTGCCAACGACCCGTCCGAACCACACTCATAAGCGTTAGACGGAACTGAGTACTTAGGCTCTCCCTGATGGACTCCACGACCTCCTCCTTCTCCTCGGGGCGGATCAAGACAAGTGCGTTGAACTTGTAGGTCATTGGCTTTATCGACGCACCTATCTCTCGAGAAAAGAAGGGCTTTCCTGTCCTTCGACGATAGGCGCCGTATACGAGTAGTCCTACGCATGTCCAAGTAATACCCAGAAGCCGGCCCATGGGATGAAACAGCATCACAAGGGACCATATGGAGAAACATGCAATGGCACCGATAGCGGTTGGTATCGGTATCTGATATGAACGACCCTTTCTTTTGACTCTCAGACTGAATGGTACCTCCCATGCGCGATGAGTGTCCTTGTCAGTATGACGGAGTACTATCAGAGAGAGGTTAACCAGAAGGTATGAGAGCAGTGCACCGAAGTTGTACAGGTCGGCCACCCAGTCTAACTGACCTACAAGCGCCATGACTGCTCCAATCGACCCAAAGACGAGTATGGCCCGGACTGGAGTGCGCGTCTTGGCGTTGACTCTTGAGAACCATCTGGGCAGAAGGCCAAAGTGGCTCATCGAGAATGCCACCCTTGAAACACCGATGATTCCTGTGTTGGCGGAAACAAGGCAGATCGCGAAACCAGTGAACGCCACGATGGGTAGTATCACTGTGCCAACCACGGCGAACGACTGAACAAGGGCAGAGATTGGAGATTCCATGTTCGCTGCCAAATCCTGCCATGGAAGTACACCAATGCTCAGGGCAGAGAGCCCGACGGCGAACACCAAGACAGAAACCACGGACATCTTCGTGGCTCTGGGAATGGTCCTGTCAGGTCGTTTGGTCTCTTCTGCAGCCTGGGCTATCGACTCTATGCCGATGAACGAGCACATGGCCAGTGTCACTGCATATAGCAGGTTCTGACCATTGATGTCGCCCTGCCAGATGTATGATATGTGGCTGAACTGCTCAGGAGACCCGACAAACGAGAGTTGAAGGGTGAACAGATTGAGGTTAAATGCGAGAAACACCCCCAGGACCATGACTGCCGAGAGCACGATCAGGTTCAGGCCGACCATCAGCTCATTAAGGATAGAAGACTCCTTGATGCCGATGATGTTGATGCAGATCAGTAACAGCACAAATGCGAAAGAGGTGAGGCCCATCCCGGTGAAACTGACCTGAAAGCCTAGAAGAGCGACGGTTACTACTAGCGTCTTCAGCCATGGAAAGAAGAAGGTCAGATAGCCAGTTGTTGCTATCGAGAAAAGAGCCATGCATACAGTATAGTCGAGCATGACGAGCCATCCGGCTAAGAAGCCTGCAAAGTCGTTGAAGGCCTTCATCGAGTAGACCTGTGCCCCACCAGCATAGGGATAGGCAGTCGCTAGCTCAGCATAAGCAAGACCTGTCGCCACGTATGTGATGGAAGCAACAAGAAACGCCACCGGCGCCCATCCGGCAGCATAAGCGGCCACCAGACCAAGGGCAAGATAGATGTCAGCCCCGACATCTGCATAGCCCATTGAAAAAGAACCGAACCAACCTATGTCCCGCTTCAGTGTTACCTTTGTGCCTTCGGCTAAGGAATCTTCATCGGCTCTCGTGGCTCTATCACCCTCATAGTGCTGGACTCCGTTCTGCAGACAGCCCAGTACTATCCCACAGTGTGTTCTAGAACAGGTATGGCCGGAGATTCACACTCCTCTGGAATGCCTCTTCTTGCCGTTCTGCTTTTGAACTGCTCGGTGTGAATTGCAGAGAAGCACCGAACACGCGACTATGCAGGTTCTGCAGACTCAGAAACGGTATGTCGCTCCTTTGACATGGTTTCCATTCGACGAAGCGAGGGAGTGTTGAGAACTGTGACGACTGAGAGCCCTGCAAGCATGAGGAGGATGACAGGAAGACCGAAACCGGCATACAACAGAATAGCAATTCCAAAGGACCCGACCATGATACCTCCGTCCATCCCAGCTGAATAGGTAGCCATTGCCCTTGCTTCCTCACTGTCGGTAACCACTAGCGAGCATAGAGCATTCAGCGCAACATTAGCCACCGACAAGCCGAAGCCCAATGCACAAGCCGAAATGGCATATGTCAAAGGGCTGTCTCCAAGAGCTGCCGCCAGCAGCCCAACAGCCATGCTGCCGCAGCCAAGTGCACTGATAGAACCATGTCCCCTTCGATCGGAGAGTGTGCCACCGATGCCATATCCAAGCATCATGGTCCCCGCAAACCAGGTGAAGTAGAGTCCGGGGTTGTCGACATGGTGAATGAGAGCGATTGCAGGTGAGTAGCTCAGGACTGCGCCGAAGCCTAGGGATAGCAGGAATATCGACAGGGTCGGTCTGAGCGAGGGTCTGCTGATCAGCCCGGTTGCGGGCTTAGTGCTCGAAGGATGCTCTGAGCTGTCTGCATGCCAGATGGAGAAAGCCACAGCACCTGCCGTCAGGTTGAGTATGCATGCCACAACAAACAGGAAACCGTAGGCATCTCGAGTCCCGACAGCGACCAGTGCACTCCCAACTGCTGGAAACACCATCATGGCGGATGACGTCACCATGTTGTAGTATCCCAGACCTTCACCTACGCGCGACGGGGGCGATCTCTGAACGACAACGGTCATGATGGCAACAGTTGCCAGTGCCCATGCCACCCCGTGGAGAGCTCGTACGATGTAGATATGGAGGATGGTGCCTGAAACTGCGTAGCAGATGAGCGCGAATGATAGAGTGATCTGACCAACTGCCAGCATCAACATCGTGCTGTTTTGTTCGAGAAGCCTACCTGATACGAACCTGAACAGGAAAGCCAGAAGCGTGAAGATTCCGAACGAAGTCCCAAGGGCAGAGGGGTCACTCGATACGAAGAGAACAAAGCTCTGCAGGGCGGTTAGAATCAGGTTGAATGCTGCGAACATGAAGATCGTCAGAACAAGCACCGGCTTGAGGGGCTTCGAAATCGATGGACTTGACGTCAATTATCGCTCACCTTCTCTCCGATGCTCGTCCACTGTCTATTCATGGATATGACGGGCGAGGGAGGAGCACCGACTAGCGCACTCTTTCACAGTTCACGCTTGATCCAGCATCTTTGACTTGAGGCCCCGAATCTTACCCTTGATGAAGCTTCTTGTTTCGCCACGTGTCTTCATCTTCTCGATATCCGCCTTGTACTTCTCACGCACAATCTCCTGTTGGAAGAATGCGTATAGAGCATCGTAGACGGGAAACTCTCTCTCAAGCACTTCTTGATCGGAGTTCACAAGCAGTGGAACACCGGTTGCGACGACTTCCAGAGCCCATGCACGCGGCTCCTTGTCGAGACCGTTGGTGTCTGCCGCCCGGACAACTCGCCTGACTCTCTGAAGGGCTTCGTCTTCCTTCAGACCGTGCTTCTCAACAATCGCATCGAAGGTGCAGTGGTCTTCTCCGTCACACTTGTGATGGTCGAGCTCCACTCCACCCCCCGTGTCAAACGGGACGGCTCCCGTCTTCTTGACGAATTCCGGAATCTGTTCCTTGGGCAAGAAAATGAACTGTGCCCTGTTGTCAATGAATCTTCTGATCAACCAAGGGCATGCCACGCGGTCAACATGAACGTATTCTCGAGTCACCCACAGCATTGGGACCACCAATTCGGCAATCGAGTGCTCGCTTTTCAACTGCTCGCACCAGACGACAGGTGTTTCATGAGCCGGGTACCCCAAGTTTGAAAGGTGGGCTGGTCCTGAGTGCCACTCGAGCCTACAATGAAGAGCGACTCAGAACCCTACGGAACAGGTAGACTGCAGTGGGTAGTCAACAGCTGCCTAGAAGTTGGACAATCTTGGACATTTTCAGGTAGGGGCTTAAATAGCTCGAACCAGACATCTCTCTGAGGCTGATTCGACACATTCCAGCCTCAAGGAGTACGACCCCAGTGCCGTTTCTGGGAGGACAAAGACTCCTGTGTCCAACTTTGTCCAACTTACAATGAACGGTAAGGGCGAGGTCAGCACGTCAGGAGACGGCCTTGAGCAGTATGCAATCGCCTGCACGCTACTTAGATTCGTACACAAACAGGTCTATCTCTTGGACGGCGGCCTCGACAAATGGATGGACGAGCACCGACCTTCGACCAAGGAGTTACCGAAAGTCATCCAGACGAGATATTCGCCTGTCGTTGATGATACTGTGCTGATTAGTCTTGACGAGTTGCTCGATGTCAAGGACAATCCCAATACAGTGCTGTTGGATGCAAGAAAGCCAGACATCTACTCTGGTGATGGCGGAATCTGGATGAGAAGGGGGCACATTCCGGGCGCTGTCAATCTGCCTTGGTATCTCCAAGTCAATCCAGACAACAAGACAGGGCTCAGGCCTGTGGAGGAAGTCAAGAAACTAGTCGAACAGGTCGGAGCAACCAAGGACAAGCTCATCATATGCAGCTGTGGAACGGGAAGGTCAGCGACAGTCCTGTACACGATAATCAAACATCTTCTGGGATACGAGAAGGTCCGGCTGTTTGAGGGGAGCTATCTAGAATGGTCTGCTGATCCAAAGCGCCCAGTTGTGAAAGGTCACAAGCCGCGATGATTCCTGACGTATGTCCACTCAGTGGGCTAGTGCAGCATCCTGATTCCGGTCAATGCGTGTCTTGCCATGACTCGCTTCATAATTGACATCCTAAGCTCAGAGTAGGGTTTCAGACCCCCGATAAGATCCGTCATGTCAGCACGAATCACCGGGTCTTTAGCCGCCATACCACAGATGAGCTCCATGTTCCTCTCAGAGTTGAACAGTAGATTCGCAAGGAAGTTCGACACTTTCAGCTCCTTGCCGATGTCACTCTTCCATCTCTTCTCGTACTCCTGCGTTCCTTTGGCCCTGCCCTCCAGAATGTCGTGGACCACATCTGCTGCGATTTGGCCCGATTCAATCGCGTAGTAGATGCCCTCGCCAGTCGCAGGTGAAACGAATCCAGCTGCGTCTCCAACGAGCAAGGTTCTCTTTGTCACAGTATTCTGGATTGGGCCTTTCAATGGGACCCTCATTGCCGTTTCGTTTGAGAGGTCTACCTTGACACCATTCCTCTTCTCGAAAGACTCCACAAATCGGCCCCAAGCATCTCTGAGGTCCTTGGCATAAGGCATGAGACAGCCCAATCCGAGGCTGACCTCATCCTTCTTTGGAAAACACCATCCATAGCCGTGCTGAATGCCGCCAAAGAATATCTCTATGCACAACTTATCAGGACCGTAGGGACCCTCCGTGATTCGGACTATGTCAGACGGATCCATGGGTACTCCGGCTTCAAAGCACAGACCAATCTCGTCATCCTCCCAGCGAGGCTTGATTCCAGTTGACCTAGCGACACGACTGTTCACGCCGTCGGCACCAACTACATAGTTGGATGTGAAGGACTCTCCACTCTTGCATTTGACGACCACCTGCTCAGACTCCTCTTCGACCCCGACGACCTCTGTGTCTGTCTGAACTTCTGCGCCTTCCTCCTCAGCCTTCCTCAAAAGAAAGTGATCGAACTTGCTTCTCTTGACTGTGTACCCGGTCAGCATGGGCTTGGTACATACCACTCGCAAGCCCGAGGGAGAATAGATGTGGGACCCACAACTCTCATGCTCAATCACGGGCGAGATGTCAAAGTCAAGAAGGTTGGTCAGACCCGGTCTGAAGCCTCCTGCACAGGCCTTCCTGCGCGGTGGCTGCTCTTTCTCAATCACCAAGACATCAAGACCTTTCATGCCAGCACGCCGAGCACAAGCCGCTCCTGCGGGGCCTCCACCGACTACTATCAAATCGCGCACCATTGCAGAACGTCACCAGCTGGCTGAGGTGAGCGCAATACCCGGCTTTTGTCCCTTACAGAGAGGACCGAAGACTCCTACGGCAGTTGTCGAACAAGAGAGGAAGTCTTCGATTATGGGGTGCCCACAAGACGACTAGTGTCGCGAACCGAGATGGAATCTTGAGGGCAGACTTGATAGGATGCCACAACCATCAGCCGGCCCTGTCATTCATTCAGAACGCAGACATTGACACCCATTACGTAGGACGTGATGATTAGTGCTCGGTATGGAAAAAGCAGAGTTGTACAACATCGTATTGATGACAGTCGTATGGCTCTCTGCAATGGCGTTGACCGTGTGGGACTTCATAGTCCTCCAGTCCCTAAGCTATCGGTTCGGTGCTATCAGCTTCATTGGCGTGGTATGCTTCACAGTAGGGGTCGCCATTCGCTTGGTCGCTAGGAGAACACTGGGAGGCCGTTTTGCACATCGCCTGGCGAAGGCAGAGGGACATACTCTGGTGAAGCATGGTGTCTACTCGTATGTCAGGCACCCCGCATACCTAGGCAGCAACTTTGTCGATGGTGGTATCCCATTGCTTCTGAACAGTCTGTTTGGTTTCCTTCTCATGCAGCTCTTGGTCCCTCTCCTTCTGCACAGAATCCGAATCGAGGAACGCATACTGATGAAAGAGTTCGGTGATGAGTACTCAGAGTACATGCGGACGACCAAGAAGCTGATCCCCTTCATTTACTAGGATTCAATCTGCCTCGAAACGCGCATACGTCGTTAGACGAAGAATCTCGGCTATCTTCTCAGTGCTCAGGGATCCAGACTCGCCGGGCTTGTTCGCTATGGCAATCTTCTCAGTGCCTGGAAACTGCTTGCTCAGAACTCGCGTGATGC
>Ga0315277_10000123_pt1 | contig 126750 bp, 136 predicted proteins | sample YL17G05_15_MG_FD_203695 | JGI IMG/M metagenome (GOLD analysis project Ga0315277, IMG submission 203695) | Sediment microbial communities from Yellowstone Lake, YNP, Wyoming, USA - YL17G05_15 | ecosystem: Environmental > Aquatic > Freshwater > Lake > Sediment | place: USA: Wyoming | collected...
TCCTCCCACTCCTCCCACTCCTCCCACGGCTCCCACTCCTCCCACGCTTCCCACTCCTCTCACGGCTCCCACGCCAGCCACGGCTCCCACTCCTCCCACTCCTCCCACTCCTCCCACGGCTCCCACTCCTCCCACTCCTCCCACTCCTCCCACGGCTCCCACGCCAGCCACGGCTCCCACTCCTCCCACGGCTCCCACTCCTCCCACGCCAGCCACTCAAGCCACGGTAGCTGCTGTGCTGGATGTACACCATCTAACTTGGAATAAACAATGAAAAATAGCAAAAATTAAATTTATTGTCTTAAAAATCTATTTAACAATTTTTACTCTATGAAAATAGAGAGTGTATCCTTAACGCCAATCGAATATATGGAAAGAGAATGCCCTCTGGTCTATAAAAACATAAATAAACTTAATTTAATTAAACATAGATTTCAAGGAAAATATGTAATTACGCCAGAACTGATAAAATTGAAAAAAACCGGCAACAAAATTGTCCTTTTTTCACCACTTTTATTAAAAATTTATCTTATAGAAAAAGACACATATGAAAAGCTAATCGCGGGAGAAATAGGAAAAAATACTCAAGCTCTTATTGACAGCAATCTCATCATACCTGAAAATTTTAACATTTTTCCCAAACGTGACAAATTTATAATTAAGGTATCGCTTACAAGTGACTGCAACCTGAAATGCATTTATTGTTGCTACAATGGAGGCAAATCAAAAGAGCATATAGATACAGATTTTGTTAAAGAGGTGATAGACTACGTAATAAAAAATGAGCCAGAGAAGAAACCAATCATTTATTTCTCCGGAGGAGAACCTACAATGGAAATTGGAAAGATAAAGGAAATATGTGGTTATGTCAAATCAAAAATGAAAAAAAAATCGTATTCATTTATTATTGCAAGTAATGGATTATTTTCTGAAAAAAATGATAAATGGCTGTTAAAAAACATGGATAGCATAGTAATAAGTTTTGATGGATTGCCAGAAATACAGAATGTAACAAGGCCATTGAAAAACGGAAATAAAAGCAGCGAAATTGTCCAATCAAAAATAAAAAGATTAGTGCAAAAACAAAAGCCCCCAAAAACATACTCTGTTATTACTAGGTATAATGTTGAAAAGCAAACAGAAATCGTTAATTATTTGTATAGGCTCGGTATCAAAATTATGGCATTCTTGCCATTAAAGCCGTTTGGTAGATCCATAAATAAAAATTTAGGCTTTAATAGAGACATCTTCATTGAAAATTTCTTGCGGGCGAAAGAAATAGCAGAAGACTATGGAATACTTTTGAAGGCGAATTATCTTAATGTCAATGAAGTACTCGGTAATTCCTGTAGAATTGGCAGTTCACTTCAGCTAAGTGAGGGGGGGGAACTTATCAATTGCCAGTTTTTAAAAGATTATCTATTAGCAACGAAATCTTCCTTTGATGCATATTCCATAGGATATTATGACAAAAAGAATAAAAAACTCGTAATAAACAACAAGAAAAATGCTGAATTAATGTCAAATAGAAATGTGCTTACAATACCTGAATGCCACGAATGTTTTGCCAAATGGTTATGTGGTTCAGGCTGCCCTTTAAAGGCTTTAAAGGATTTTGGAGATATGTATAAACATGGCAGAGACTGTTATGCCGTAAAAAAAACGTTAATGCGATATTTGACATTCAAGATAGAAAAACATTTTATCAAAATTACACCCCATCTTAAGAAAGAAAATAATGAACTTCATTTTTCAATGTTTTTCAATAAATTTAATTTAAACGTATCAAAAAATGATGAAAACATTAAAGGCTCCTCCTTGGTGAAAATAAAACTGCCATGCGATTTTGAAAAAATATACAAGAGCATAGCTAATGAAACCAGAAGTAGGAGGGCCAAGACTACTTTGTTCTTGTTATCTTTTAATTTTAGTTTGGATGAATACAGAAAAAACCTGAAAAATATCATGAGATTTATTGGTAAGTTGAAAAAAAATAAAATTTATTTCAAAATAACAAAACCGATACCTAAATGCCTGTTAACTGAAAAATATTCCAAATTTTCAGAAGAGTTTAACATACCTAAATCCTGTTTGGACTGCTTGGAACTTTTCATGGTAGATGGGGAAAAAATAAAATTATGCAATGGTGAAGAATATTATCTAAAAAACTTTATTAACAGAGACGAAATATACAATCAATTCAAAAAAAATAAAACCAAAAACAATGATGGGAAATGTATCTTTTGCAAATATCATATTAGAGGAAATTGCGATACTATTTGTTCTCAATATCTGTTTTAATTTATTAAGTATAAAAATTTAATCACTAATTATTTAACATGAAAAAAAGATATGCTTATTTTTTGACAGTTTTTTTAATAGTGGTATCTCTTGTAGCAATAAATCTGTATATTAAGGATTCCTTCACCGCTTTAGTGATAGGAACAGAAAAACCGATAAAAATCGGAGTAATACTTACCACGAATGAGCATTATGCGGATATTATTCAAAAAATAAAAACCGACATACAACGTTCAGTAGATTTAATAAATGCAGATACCTTAGATGGCATAGAGTTTGAAATAATATATGAGAATGACCAAGATAATCTAAGTGCTGCCAAAGAAATTGCAACAAAAATGATCAGTAATGGAGTTAAAATAATAGCTCCTATATCTTGGAAAACTTTTGTTGAACTGTATCCAATTTCAGAAAATAATGGGGTTTTACTGTTTTTTCCAACAACTTCGGGGCATATTTATGACACAGGGAAATACACATTCAGAGACAGAGATTTTATAATAGGACCAACATTGACCATGGCTGATGTTGCACGCAATAAACTTAATCTTTCTGATGTATTCGTTTTTTATTCTGATTACCCCGACGATAAACGTGGTAAAATGAGCAAAGATTTATTTAAAACGAGATTTGAAGATTTAGGCGGAAAAGTTTCAAGAGAAGTACCTTTTGCCTCACCAGAAGATTTTAGCAATTATGTCGATGAAATAAAAAATAGCGAATCTAAGGCGATATTATTTACAGGTGTAGGCAGGGCGACAACGCAAATAATTTCTATGATTGTTTTGGCTGAGCAATACAATCTCAACCAAACAATTTTGTTATCTGGACCAAATATAGACAAATTACCAGAAAGCACAAAATTGTCATCAATCTCAAGAAAAGTAATTTTCATATCATACCCTACGCTTGCGAATCCAAAAAGGAAAGAAGTTTATTCAAAATATGCAAGAGAGGATAACGAAACAAGTATATTTTTCAAAGAAATTTTTGGTATGATGGATATACTAACTCAGGCTATAAAAAATTGTAAAGGAGACGATACTGAATGCCTTCAAAAAGAACTTCATGAAAATGAATTTAACAGCATTTTTGGAAAGGTTAGATTTAGTTCTAATGGACTTATTATAAGACCTTTTATGATAGCAACGATTGAAGGGGGGGTTTCCATTAACTTATACGAATACTCCATTGTCGATTCTGATATGTCCAAATATTATGATATGGTAAAATCTGAAATACCTATGCTTTAAATTCTGATAGTTAATTGTGAGCTAACATGCAGATCATTTAAAAATACTTATTCGTCAATTGTCAGATTTTTACCCACTTTTCGAGAATATCCCTGTCTCTTTCAGAAAAAATTATTTTCTCGAAAATCGTTTTTATCATTCCCTTGAATATCCTGCACCTCATGTCTTCTGCGAGCTTGGGGACAATGCTTCCCTGAGAGGTGTATATGTTCACGGGGCACAAAGCGCAATATGCAAACCACGGGCAGGCGTCGCATAAGGAGCAGAATTTGGAGGAAATATCTATCATGCTTGTCGTGGTGGGCGATTTGAAAACATCTTCATACTTGCTCGTTTTTACATTCCCCAGCTTGAACATGTCCAGCACCTTCGCCTCGTCGCACGTGAATATGTCGCCTTTATTGTTGTAAAGAAGCTGCCCTATGCCTGCGCCGCAGGGGGAGCGGAAATCAACCATGTTCGCGCCTTCTTTGCCCAATATCACGCTGCTGACCAGAAATGCCCAGACCTCCCTGAATTCCTCGCCGCTTCTGTTTATTTTCAGGACGTATTCAAGAATATCATTCCAAAACCTCAGGTATTCCTCCGCCGTGTAGCCTATTTTCCCCCATGTCCTTTCCGCGAATCCCAGATTGTTCATGAATCTCGGCCAGAAAAAATGGAAACCCAGATTCCTGAACTCGTCAACTATCTCCTTTCCGTAGCCAAGCGAATGTTTGGTCACGGTCGTCAGTGCATGAAACTTGAAGTCGTATCCTTTCATCTCTTCCCTTATCCTCTTTATCCAGTAAACCACGTCTTCGTATGAGCCTTTCCCTCCAAGATATCTTCTGTTCTTGTCGTGGACTTCCTTTGGGCCGTCAAGGGACGTGCACAGGCCTATGGGTATGTTGTCTTTCAGGAACTTTATGAAATCATCGTCCGCCTTGGTCAGGTTCGTGACGACCGAGAAGCTTACTTTCCTTTTCTGCTTGTTGGCTAGGCTCTTTGCGTAATCAATGGCGAATTTGACGACATCGAAGTTAAAGGAGCAATCGCCCCCCTGGAATTCTATCCCAAAGTCTCTGGCGGTGGTCTTGAACATGAAGTCCACAACCGCCTTCGCAGTTTCCTTGTCCATATCCCATTCCTTTGCATTCGCATCCAGCGGCTTTGAAAATGAATGGCAATAAACGCATCTCAAATTGCACCTGAAGGTCGGAACCATTATGTGCAGATCGGGCCCCTGAAACAAAAACCGGTATCTCTTCCTGTAGTCTTCCACTACCTGGTCTATGTTCTCTTTTGTGACAATTATGCCGTTTTCCTTCAGTATGGCGTACAGATTCAAGTCCTCTTCAATCTTATGCGTTCTGAAAAGCCCGTACTCCTTGCTATTGAGCAAAACCCATGCCCCGTTATCCGTTGTGATGAGAACGTGTTTGTCATCAAACTTATGGACCCTGTATTGATTTACAAGATATTCTCTTTCCGGTTTCCTCTCGAAATCTATCCTGCCGACTGGCATACGATCACAACCTGACTGCCTCATTCTTAACTTCCGCGAGAAGATAGTTCATAAATTCATATGTCGCTTTTTCAATTTCTATTTTATTCTCCTTAGATTTCAATGTAACGATGTATTTTCCCCCCATCTTTTCTATATTCACATTAAAAATTTTCCTGAAATCCTTGGCGGTCTTTCTTAAAATGTGTTCCGGATAGAAATCACATCTCAATTCAAGTTCAGACTTTCCCGTCTTTTTGTTTATCTTTAGATTCCTCATTTTCCTTACCTTCCGCTTCAGGCGGTTTCCACGGCTTGGCTATGCCCAGAGGATCGTCAATGATGTAATCCTCCTCCTTGAAAACCCCCTCCTCTTTAGGTGGTTCGCCTGCCTCTTTTTCGCTTTCGCAAGTAGGGCAGTATTTCTCCCCGCAATCGGGACATACCATAAGCTCACAACCGCATTCAGAACAATATTCGATTTCTGTGATGTTGGTGAGCAGCGCCCGCTCTATTATCGCCTTCCTTAAAGGCTGGTTTCTTACGGCCTGGACCACATAAACGGAGTAATTGACGAGCTCATTGTTGAACTCATTCCCCAGTTTTTCCAGATTTTCTTTTCTGTTTTTCGGCTTCATCTGGATGAATATCTCTTCCTCCGGGTTGCCGTCTATCAGGACATATGCCCTGTCAAGAAAAACATAGGCTGCCGAATATATCACTTCTAGAGGGTATATTTTCGGGTTCACGGAAACTATCATGTATTCTCCTTTCTTATCGATCTCCAAGTTGTTTATACCCCCAGAACCTGCGTCTTTTTTCATAAAATCACCATTTAGGAATATATGAATAGAAACTTTAAAAATATATAGCTTTGAGATAAGCAATGAAGTTCGTTTGAAACGTGATGGTCAAAAGAATTCCAATAAACAAAAATGCGGCAAAGGGTGTTTTTACATGAATCATGATATCATCGAAGGGGATGTCCCCCTCTCTTCTCAGTTTTTTTAGTTTTTCAACATCTTCTTTATTAAGCCCCTCAAATGATACGCTATGGATGAATTTCCCCTTTCCCCTTTCCCTCAAGGCTTGCAAAATGCTGAAATAGAGTAGCCTCTTCTTTTCGTATTTCACGCCTTTCTCTTTACTTTCAGCTATACCTTCCGCCAGACACATTCCCGGTTCCAAATCTTCTATTTTTTTAGGCACGGTAAATCCGTAAAAACCGAGGTCTATTACAAAATACCTGACTATAACAAAAGCGAAAATCATGCCGATCAGCTCGTAGGCATAGCCGAGCGTGAAAAATGTCCGGTAATCAAGAATCAGCCTTAAAATTACAAGAAATGCATAAATGTACTCCATGTTTATAGGAACAATCTTATTGAATATCTCCATGATCACAAAGAGGATGATTATCATGGTGAAATAGTTCAGGAATACCCCGAGAAATGCGAAAGCTTTTATTATGAACCACATGAAGCCGGCAAGCACAATAAAAGTCATTAAAATCATATAAGGGTTGAATGTAAATTTCAAACTTTTTTTTATTTCAGAAGGCTTGGATTTGATGAGCAAAAACACGAACATTGCGAAGAATATTGGGACAAAGGTATTTATCAAGAAATCGAATGAGATGAATAGTTGACCGTGGTGCCCGAACAAATCAAGCGGTATTAGAGAGGAGTATGCGATAAAGAGTTTCGCGTCTCCTGCCGGCCATATGCTCACAACCCACAAGAGGAGACCTACAAATATCGAAAAACCTAAATTCAGCATGAATTGAGGTAACAAGTTAATCGAAGACGGGGATAAGAATATGGTTGAGAAATGGGCAAAGGCAGCCGTAATTAACATGATCACTATAACTTTATTCTTTATAATACCTTTCTTCATGTCCCAGTAGGTCGAAAAAAAACCGAATGCCAATATTAAGATAAGATAAAGAACCATCATAAATATAAAAAGGCGAAAGTTTATAAAAAATGCATCGTAATAATACTCATGTCAGAGGAATTCGTGAACAACTTAATGGAATTTTCAAATAAAATCCCTTCTGTGAAAGGAGAGGGGATAGTTTTCTTAACCTTCAGCATCATACACGAAAAAGGAAAGCCAGGTCAAAGGAACGTTCTGGTAGCACGTTACAAAACCCTCAATACAAAAATAGAAATATATCTCCAATCACCAAAAGCGATTGCCCTGCATGGAGTGGATGAAAAGGAACTTCTTTCCGCAAACATAAACGGAAAAAAATTCTATACAAATTATACACCCGACCTGAAAAATTTCGTTAGTAACGATGGGAATTTTTATACCATAATAAATGGCGATGAAATCTTGACGATCCTGACGACGGATAAGAATTTTTTGAAATTGGTTGAACCCCAAAAGCCCGTTAAGTTCCAGTATGATATATTGTCATACGCAAAAAAATTCATAAAAGATATTGATGGGTTTGCCCTTCGTATGGTGAGTTGGAATAAAGATGGGATGATGGACAGGTCACGCTTGATTTTTTCCAGTGCGGACATCCAAACAGAGATTGCGGTTGATGTATTTAAGGCCGATAAAAATGAAATAGAAACTCTCTATGGGAATATAAAAAATAAAAACAAATTAAACGAAATGCTATACACAGGAAAATTGAAAGAGGAAGATGTTGTATTTTGCCGTCTGGATGATAAAAGGATTCTTGCTGCCAAATGCACAAAGGGAAACAAAGAGCTTCTCCCAAAACTAGCACAGCAGGTTGCCGATGTAATCAAATAAAAATCTGTCCCCCGCCGATTCATTTTACGAATCATTAAAGCGTTATAACCAGCGGTTTGTCTTTCACGATGACCGTGTGCTCCGCCTGCGCCACGTGCATGCCGCTTCGCTCTTTAAGGACGGGATAGCCCCTGATCGCGTTCGAAACTTCCAGCTGTTTTAAAGCGAAGGAAATCTTGAAGGGCGAAATCCCCCTTTTCGCGAGCCACCTTTTGCAGAAAGGAAGGCCCATGTACTCATTGCCGGCCAGATCGAGGATACTCCTCGCCTCCGGAAGGCGCACCGGCCTTGGCTGGAGAAAGGAGAAAATCTCGACGGGCTCCGATTCCTTCACGTAACCGTTCTTCTCGCATACGAATGGCTCAAGCGCTATGACGTCGCCTTCCTTCAGTTCGTGCCTGGAATCGTTTGCAATGTTCGGTATTGTGGGCGGGCCGTGTATGACATACCGGTCCAGCCCATGTCCAGTGAGATTAACGATGATTCCAACCCCGGCAGCTTCGACTGCTTCATTTATCGCCTGGCTTATTTCATGAACCTTTATGCCTGGTTTTATGACCTTTATCCCCGCATGCAAAATGTCCTCAGCGGCCTTTATCAGTTCGTTTTTGCCGGAGCAGTAGGAATAAGCCATGTCTGCCACATACCCGTCTACATGTATGCCGTGGTCTATTTTTACGAGATCGCCAGCTTTTATCATCGTGGCATCATTGACCACGGGCGTGTAATGAGCCGTGATGTCATTGATCCCGATATTTACAGGGAAGGCTGGCTTTCCGCCCAGCTCAAGAACACGGTTCTCTATGAACTCGGCCAATTCGAGAATTTTCATGCCCGGCTTTATTTTTTCAAGAACTTCCTTTCTTACCTGCGCCGAGATTTCTCCGGCTTTCCTGTACTTCTCCAAAATTTCCGAGTCCATAGGATTTTATTATCCCATGTGATTTAAAGCATTCGCCCGCAGGCCGCTTTCGTTAAAATCAGCGGCTTTTCAGACCCGAATCCTTTCGGAGAGCTTCGGCTTTGTCCGTCCTTTCCCACGTGAATTCCTTCTCGCTCCTTCCGAAATGGCCGTAGCAGGCGGTCTTGCTGAATATCGGCCTCCTGAGGTTGAGCTCGTCTATCATATGGGATGGCCTGAAATCGAAATGCTTTCTGACGATCTCCTCGATCTTCTCATCCGGTATTTTGCCCGTTCCCCTGGTGTCTATGAATATCGACGTAGGCTCGACCCCGCCGATAGCGTAAGAAAGCTGGATTTCGCATTTGTCCGCAAGGCCTGCGGCGACGACGTTTTTCGCGACGTATCTCGCATAGTAAGCCGCTGTCCTGTCAACCTTCGTCGGGTCCTTGCCGCTGAAAGCGCCTCCGCCGTGGCTTCCCATCCCGCCGTACGTGTCGGCTATGATTTTCCTTCCCGTGCATCCGGAATCGGCTACGGGTCCTCCCATGACGAACCTCCCGGTGTTGTTTATGAAATATTTCGTTTTTCCGTCGACCAGGCTGCCGCAGACGGGTTTTACGACGTTCTCCTTTATGTCGTTTCTGAGCTTTTCCAGGTCGACGTCGGGGTCGTGCTGCGCCGCAACCACAACGGAATCGACTCTCTTTGGCGCGTCGTTCTCGTATTCGACGGTCACCTGCGTCTTGCCGTCCGGCCTCAGATACGGCAGGATTCCCTTTTTCCTTACCTCCGCCAGCCTGAGCGCAAGCTTGTGGGCAAGCGCGATCGGCATGGGCATGAGTTCCGGGGTTTCGTTGCACGCGTAGCCGACCATCATTCCCTGGTCTCCCGCGCCCGTGTCCTTATTCGTCTTGTCGACGCCCATCGCTATGTCGGGGCTCTGCTCGTGCAATGAAACCAGAATGCCGACAGACTGGTGGTCAAAGCCATACTCAGGTTTCGTGTACCCGACGCGCTTCAGGACGGAACGCACGACATTCTGGATGTCGACGTACGTTTTTGTCGTTATCTCTCCGGTCACGACTATGAAACCCATGCCCGCCATGGTCTCGCAGGCGACCCTTGCTGCGGGGTCGTCCTTTATTATCGCGTCAAGGACAGCGTCCGAAATCTGGTCGCAGACCTTGTCCGGATGACCTTCGGTCATGGCTTCCGACGTGAAAAGGAATTTTCCATCTCTCATAGCACCACCATCAAATTTTAATATTCTTCTTATGCGAAGCTTATTTATATAGTTTTATATATCTAATTGTTAAAAAATATAACCGGTGAGAATAATGGATTCCACGCTCATTACGGGCGGATACATAAAAAAGCTCAGGATGGAGAGAAGTCTTTCGCAGACGGAGCTGGCCAAACTCGCCGGCGTTTCCCAGGCGCACGTTGCGAAAATCGAAAGCGGCAAAGTCGACCCGAGGCTTTCGACCGTCAATAAAATCCTGCTGGTGCTGTCCAAAAAGGAAAGCGCCGCGAAACGTTGCCGCGATGTAATGAGCAGGGTCATGTCCGCGGGGATGGAAACCCCGGTGAAGAAGATAATAGCGATCATGAAATCATCCGGCTTCTCCCAGATACCCATACTGGAAAAGGGAAGGCAGATTGGCAGCATAAGCGAGGAAACGCTGCTCCACAACATTGACAGGAAGCTCGATAAATTGCGCGCCAAGGACATCATGGATAAGCCATTTCCCATTGTCGATTCGAACGACACAATAGAGGTAATTCCGCCATTGCTTAACGCGCATTCCGCCGTCCTCGTCGCGGAAAGGGGGAAAATAACGGGGATAATAACCAAGTCCGATCTTCTGGGGATGAAATAGCATTTTTAAATAAAGCTTCATATTATAACCTTGCCAGTTGAGAGATTAACTTGCAAACAGAAGTGCATTTTTATGGTCTGGGAATTGTTTTCAGAAAAGCTGCAGGCGTTGATAAAAGAAAGAGGTTTCACCAAACCGACTTCTATCCAACGCGAAGGAATTCCGTCTATAATAAAAGGGAAGAATACGCTTCTTATCGCTCCGACTGGCATTGGTAAAACCGAAAGTATTCTTCTTCCTGTCCTTGACGAATTCATCAAAAACAGAGAAAAACTTAAATCCATCTCAATCCTTTACATAACTCCTCTTAAGTCATTGAATCGTGATTTGCTCAAACGCATACTCTGGTGGGCGCAAAAGCTTAATTTCGAGGTGAGCGTCCGTCACGGTGACACGAGCCAGTATGAAAGGAGCATGCAGGCGGCTAATCCAAGCGACATGTTCATAACAACGCCGGAGACGCTGCAGGCGATGTTGGTCGGGAGCAGGATGAGAGAGCATGTTAAAAACGTCAGGTGGATAGTCATCGACGAGATACACGAGCTCGTCGAAAACAAGCGGGGCGTCCAGCTTTCCGTCGCGTTGGAACGGCTCAAGGAAATAATCACCGACAAGAACAAAATACAGATGATCGGCCTCTCCGCGACAATTGGAACTCCGGAGAGCGTTGCGAATTTCCTGACCGCCGGCAAGACGTGTGAAATAATCAACACGTTCGAGCGCGGGAACGTGGAAATACGCGTGGAATCGCCAAGGCCAGAGAGCCGCGACAAGGAAATTTCAGAAAAAGTCATGGTCGGCACTGAGACTTCAGCCCGAATTCGGAGGATTGCCGAGCTGATCGAGAAGAACAGATCGGTCCTCACATTCACCAATACGCGCGAATTCTCCGAGGTGTTGTCATCACGATTGCGAATGATGAGCCCGAAGCTTCCCATCGAGACGCATCACTCCTCGTTATCGAAGGAAGTCCGCATCGACGCGGAGGAGAGGTTCAAGGAGGAGAAGGTAAAATCACTTGTGTGTACTAGCTCATTAGAGCTCGGCATAGACATAGGTTCGATAAGCCTCGTCCTTCAGTACATGTCCCCCAGGCAGGTTTCGAAGCTTCTCCAGCGTGTCGGAAGGGCAGGGCACAGGGTTTCAGAAATCTCGAAAGGGATCATCATTTCAACCGATTCGGAAGACTCGTTTGAAGCGGGCGTGATAGCAAAGCTCGCGATGGAAAGAAAAATAGAGCCGACTGAAATCTATGGCAAATCCCTCGACGTGCTCGGCCACCAGATAGTCGGCCTTTCGCTTGAGGAATACAAAATTCCGCTCGACAAGGCGTATGAAATAATAAAGCGTGCGTACCCTTTCAGGAACCTTACCCGCGAGGAATTTTTTGAGACCGCGAAAATGATGGAAAAGCTGGGCTACATCTGGGTCGGCTCGAAGTTCGACGATTTCATCCCTCTGCGCAGGCGCAAGCCCGCCTGGCTCTACTATTACCAGAACCTTTCCACCATACCTGACGTGAAGAAATACAAGATAGTGGACATTCTTTCAAACAAACCGGTCGGCACGCTGGACGAGGAATTCGTGGCGATACATGGCCGGTCAGGAACGTCGTTCGTGGTCAAGGGCCAGGCTTGGAGAATTATCGATGTCAGCGAGGACAAGATCCTCGTCGAGCCGGAAGAGAATGCGAGCGCCGCGATACCCGCTTGGGAAGGCGAGCTCATACCGGTTCCATTCGAGGTCGCGCAGGAGGTCGGGAAGCTCAGGAGGAAGATAGCCGATATGATAAAAAGCGGGAAGGGGAAGGAAAGCGCAGTAGAAAGGATAATTGCCGACTACCCTGTCACTAGCGACGTGGCAGTGAAAATGATGAAGACCATTGAGAAGCAGTTAAAATACGGTTTCGTCCCGGACCACGAGAATATTCTGATCGAATATTTTGACGATTTCGTCGTGATACATGCGCCTTTCGGCTCGCTTGTCAATGAGACGATTGGCAGGGTTCTTACGACGATGCTGATGAACAAGCTTGGCTCGGTCGGGCTCGAAACGGATCCTTACAGGATTATAATCAAGCTGCCGGGCCACCAGTACCAAGATGTTCTCGGGATGTTCAAGTCGATTGACCCGGACACCATGCAAGCTATGCTTGAAATCACGCTACCCTCCAGCGAACTTTTCGAGTGGAGGTTCATACACGTCGCGCAGAGGTTCGGCATCATCGGGAGGAATGCGGACTTCGGAAAAGCCTACGTCAAAAAGATAATCGATGTTTATTTCAAGCAGCCTCCTTATCTTGAGGCACTTAACGAGATTTTCCAGGAGAAGCTGGACGTGGAAAACGCAAAGAGAGTGCTAGCCGAAATAAGAGCCGGCAAGATAAAAATCGAATTCAGGCCCGGGCTCTCGGAGCTCGGGGAAAACGGCCTGGAGAAGCGCTATGAGATAATCGCCCCCGGCAGGCCGGAAAAGGAGATATTCAAGGCTTTTGAGAACCGCCTGCTGGAAACCAAAATCGGCCTCGTCTGCGTGAACTGCGGCGAGATTTTTTCTTCATCTACGGTTCAGAATATCCCCGAAAAAATCCGCTGCAGGAAATGCGGGGCGATACTTATAGGATATGTTCCTCACAGATATGTCATGGAAGCGCAGAAGCTCATCAAAAAACAAATAAAGGGAACCAAGTTCGCAGAGCAGGACGAAAAGCATTACGACATGATTCACGATTCTTCCTCTCTGATAGTTGCGCATGGCAAAGATGCCGCTCTCGTTCTTGCCGGGAGAGGTATTGGACCTCAAACCGCAGCGAGAATTTTGAGGAAAGGCCTGAAAGGCAGCGACCTGCTGAACGAAATACTGCAGGCCGAGAAGCAGTTCGCCAAGACGAAAAGGTTCTGGAAAAGGTAAACCTTTTATTCTTGTTACCCGCCTTCCATCAAATCCTTCACGAACTTCTTCGCGTCGAAGAGTTCGATATCGCCGTAATCCTGGCCGGTTCCGATGTAAAGAATGGGCTTTTTCACGGCGAGGCACGCGGACAGCATGCCGCCGCCTTTCTCGTTGACGTCGGTCTTGGTGAAAATCATCGCGTCAACGCCTACCGCCTCGTCGAAACTCTTGGCCTGCTCGACCAGATCGTTTCCAGCGAGCGAGTCCATGACCAGGATTTTCAGTTCCGGCTTGTTAACGCGGACGATTTTCTTCAGCTCGTCCATAAGGTTGCGGTTGGCGTGCGAGCGGCCGGCCGTGTCGGCGAGGACGAAGTCGATCTCCTTCGCCTTCGCATGCTCTATCGCATCGTAAATAACCGCAGCAGAATCCGCGCCGTACTCGTGCTTTATCACCTTCAGACCGAGCCTTTCGCCATGAACTTCGAGTTGCTCGATCGCGGCTGACCTCCACGTGTCCCCTGCGGCAAGCACGACTTGGAACTTCCTGTTTTTCAGGTATTGTCCCAGTTTCGCGATGGACGTCGTTTTTCCCGAGCCGTTGAAGCCCAGGAACACGATGCACAAAGGCTTCTTGCTTTTCGCGAGCTTCTCGAGTTCGATTTTTCCCTGGTCGAAAATCTCAAGCAGGATTTTCTCAAGCGTGTTGCGTATCTCCTTCTCGACGTCCCCCCTCTTCAGCTGCTTATCGACAAGGTATTTCTTCATTTCGGCCTTGAGGAAATCGATGGTCTCGAGCGTCACGTTCGCCTCCATCAGGCCTATTTCCATCTCGTCGAAAAGCGAGTCGATGTCGTTCGCCGAGATTTTTCTTTCGAGGACCCGGCCGGTGAGCCTGTCCATCAGGCCGGGCTTTTTCGCTTCAATTTTCTCGGTCGGCTTCTCAAGTGGCTTCTCTGCCAGCTTTTCAACCTTTTCTGCTTTCGGGATTTCATGCTTTGTGGGAACTTCTTGGATTTCCCTTTCCGGCTTCTTTTCTTCTGCTTTTTTGGGAGGCTTTTTTGCCGGCCTTTCTGACGGCTTCTTTTTTATCTTCGGGATTTCCAGCCTTTCAATTCTTTCCGCCGTTTTCTCCAATGGCCTCTCTACAATTTCGGCTGCCCTTTCCGCCTGAATTGGCGCTGCCTTTGCTTCGGCCGGCTCTTCCTTGCCTTTTATCTTCTCGCTGAGCTTCTCGACCGACTCAGAAAGCTTCTTCTTCAGGAAACCGAACATAATAACCTCTATGAAATTCCTGCTTTTTTAAAGTTATTCTTTGACTCGTCCATAAGAAATTTTGGCATGCGATAATAGAATCAGATGCCTCAGTCCTTTTTGTGTTCTGTTTTTTGTTTGTGTGCATGCTCTTTCTTGTGTTCAGGCTTGTGCTCGCTCTTCTGCCCAGTCGTGTGTTCGGCCTTTGCCTCGTGCTTTTGCGCATGATGTTTCGTGCGCTCACCTTTCGACTCGATGATTTTCTTTTTAGTTTCCTCGAATATGGAGGGCATTTCCTTGGGGTCCGCCTTTTCCTTCAAATAAGAAGAAAAGATTTTCTTGTATTTTACAGGATCCTCCGCCTTCAATTTTTCGGCGTACCCGGAAATATGCTTGCCGGAAATCCTGTCTTCTGCGGGCAGCACTTCTTCTGAGTGCGGAACTTCCAGCCCGCCGTCAACCGCGCCTTTCAGCGCTGAAAACAGCGTGTTGCCGGGCGTTGTAAAATAAAGCCCCACGTCGAGAATCGCTTCCTTGATCTTGTGCTTCTTCGCCCGCTCGGCGCAGAGAAAACCAGTGAGATACGCAGAAGGCGTATTGCCGCAGTGGAATTTCCATCCGAAATGCCTGAGTTCCTTTGAATCAGCGGAAGCTAAAACAACATCGCCTTCGGTTTCGTATTTTATGACCTGGCAGATGAAGTTGTTGAGCGAGCGGCGGACGACAAGCCTGGGCTTCCTCGATTTCAGCAGCTTCAGCCTCAGGTGGTAATCCGTCCGGCCTTCCCTGTGCCTCCTGTGCGGCAGCACCAATTTAGGATTTTTTCTCACTTCTGGCACCTTTTTCTTTTGAAACTTTTTCCCTGGTTTTTATGAGCTCCTTGCCCTTGAGGTAGTAAAGCAGGTGGTTCTTGTTCCTGAACGCGCCTCCCTTCACCATGTAGTATAGCTTCCTGTAATCATTGTTGGCGATTTTCCCGGTATCCCTCAGCTCGCGCAGCAGCCGCCTTAACGGGCGGACCTTGTCTATCCAGTGGTCCTTGCTGGATTTTTTGGCGTATTTCCTGCCCTTCCAGCTGCCCTTGCCGATGCCCCTGCCCTTCTTCTTCTGCGATAGCCTGTGCCTCGAATATTTCTTGCTCGTTCCTCTTTTCTCGACCTTTGTTATCGCGCCCTGGACGATGAGCTTTCTTATGTCGTTCCTGGTAAGCGCTTCGCCGACGCTCTTCTCGTCGACGATCCTGACCCTGGAGAAGCCGATTTTCATGACCTTTGCGGCCAGCTTTTTCTGCGAACTGACGTTCATAATCATCACTTTGCCGGTCACTCCGAGCCGAAATCCTGAACCGTGTGCTTGAACTCGCTGTTCTCCTTTATCTTCTTCTTGTTCTTGAGTATCTCTCTCGCAAGGACCCAGAATATGAGGGCGAGCGATTTCTTGCCGTTGTTGTTCGCAGGGATTATGAGGTCCGTGTCGCTTGCCTCGTTGAAGGTGTCGCTCAGTGCGACGACCGGGATCCGTTTCCTCTTGGCCTCGCATATGGCCTGCTGGTCTATCAGCGGGTCCACGACAATTATAACGTCAGGCTCGTAGAAATCCCTGAAGGAAGGGTTGGTTAGCGTTCCCGGCGGGAATCTGCCAGCGATGGCCTTGCCGTTCAGGGCCTCTGCGAATTTCCTGGCAGGCATCATGCCGTTCCCTTTTCTCGAAACGACCATTATGTTGTTGAATTTCGAAAGGAAACTGGCAGCCGTGCTTATCCTCTCGTCCACCATCTGTATGTTGAAAACCGCCAGACCATCGTCGCGGATCTTGTAGACGAACTGTTTCATGTACTTGGTGCACGTCTTCATGCCGATGTGCACGCCGGAAGTGAGATACTCCGTCCTGTCCATGAGCAGCTGGTTCGCAAGGTCCTCTTTTTTGACTTTAACCGTCATTGTTACACCAATTTATGCCAACTATGTTATTACCGTTAATCATACCGATATATGTCAATTCCTATCAATTCCTATTATTTGAAGGTGTGTATTAATAAATATAGTGTTTTTTAAACCTTTCGCTAATTCTTGGGTATGGATTTCGGGTTTGAAAGTTTTGAATCCTCGGACTTTGAAGCGGAACTAGAGGAATTTGAAGTGGTCAAGGCACGGAAGATGGACAGGAACTTCAGGATAGGCCAGGGCGGCAGCATAATGGCCACGCCCGTGGTCAGTGGCGGAATTGCCTATTTTGGAAGTGCGGATAATCACGTTTACGCTGTAGATGCGGAATCCGGAAAGGAGCAATGGAGATTCCGTACCCACGGCCAGATATTCTCCACTCCGGTGCTCGATGGGAACATGGTTTTCATCGGAAGCTACGACAGGAACCTTTACGCCCTCACGGCCGATGGGAAAGAGGTGTGGCGTTTCCAGACCGGCGGGGAAGTCGCTTCGACACCCTTCGTTCATGCCGACCTGGTTTTTGCGGGCTCAAAAGACGGGTATCTTTATGCATTGGATAAAAAGACCGGCAAAAACGCATGGAAATTCAGAACAGGTGACTGGATTGCTGCAAGCCCCACAGTATGGAAAGAGAAGATTTATGTAGGCTCTTTTGATGGCAATGTATATTGCCTTTCTTTGGAAGGCAAAGAACTGTGGAGATTCAAGACGGGTGCGGAGATATGGGCGCTGCACCAGTCCGGCACGATATTCGATGGTGTTTTATTTTTCTCATCGATGGACGGATATCTTTATGCGGTTGATGCCGTGACGGGCAGGGAAAAATGGAAAGCAAAGACCGGCAAATACGGCAATGCCATCCAGCCGCTCGTGAACGAGCGCTTCGTGCTGCAGCCTTCCCGGGATGGTATATTGTTCGCTTTCACGCCGCAAGGAAAAGAACTCTGGAGATTCAACCTCGGCAACCTGCCGTCCGGCGTTGCATTCCATAATGACAGGATTCTGATAGGAAACGAGAGCGGCATCCTGCGCGCGATTTCAATCGACGGCGAAGAGCTCTGGAGATTCCACACCGGCGGCAAGATATTCGGCGCGCCCGTGGTGTGGAAGGACAGGATAATCTTCGGTTCTTACGACTGCCGTTTATATTCAGTGGACATGAACGGCGAGGAGGTTTGGAGGTTCGCTACATCCAACCTTTCGATGGTCTTCCTCCCACCACCCCACGAGGCCTTCGAACTGAAAGTCAAGAAGGGCACGGTGGTAGAGGACGCCGTGGAAGAGGGCAGGTATAAAAAAAAGAAAGGCGGGGAAACCGTTTCCCTGTCCGATTATCACGTCGTTTCGGAATATGCGACTACCAGCGAATACAGGCAGAAGAGCGATTACAGCACGAGTTTCATGATTTTTGAGGGTGTACTGGACATGGAGGAAATCATATGGACTTCGGATTTGAAGGCTTCGACTCCTCGGATTTCGAGACGGAACTAGAGGACTTCGAGGTAAAGCAATTCAAAAAATTCGACAGGATTTGGAGGATAGGCTTCGGAGGAAGCGTGGTTTCCCCGCCTTTTGCAAAGGACGGCATAGTCTACGTTGGCAGCATGGACAATTATCTGTACGCCATAGGCATCTCTTCCGGGGAAATGGCATGGAGGTTCAAGGCCAACGGCAGCATAGGCCACGCCTCCCCGAGAATAATGGAAGGGAAAATATTTTTCGGTTCCATGGACGGCACCTTTTATTCACTGGACGAGAAAAGTGGCAGGGAACTGTGGAGATTCAGGACGGGCGGGGGGATATGGTGCTCGTGCGAAGCGAAGGACGGAAAGGTATTTTTCGGCTCAAAAGACTCTTGCGTATACGCACTCGAAGCGGAAACCGGGAAGGAATTGTGGCGCTTCAAGACGGGGAATGAAGTGGCATCGGTCCCGCTTTTGCATGAGAACAATGTTTACATAGGCTCTTTCGATGGCTACGTTTATTGCCTGGATGCGGATACGGGCAAGGAAACATGGAGGTTCAGGACCGGCGGCGAGATATACAACAACAAGCCGCTCATACATGAGAACGTCATTTACATCGCTTCATTCGACGGCTATCTTCATGCCATTGACCTAGGCACAAGGGAAGCGAAATGGATGTTCCGCATGGGGAAGTACGGTAACACAGGCTCGCCCGTGATTTACAAAGACGTAATCTACTTCGGTTCAAGGGACGGCGTCTTCTATGCGATATCCCTTGACGGGAAGGAGAAATGGAGGTTCGTAACCGGCAAACTGGTGAGCCCACCCGCAGTAATCTACAAAAACAGGATATATTTCGGGGGCGAGGATGACAGCATTCACTGCTTGGACATGAGAGGAAACGAGGTGTGGAGATTCCATGTCGGAGGCAATACCAATTCCTGCCCCGCCATCTATGACAACATACTAGTTTTCGGTTCATGGGATTGCCACGTGTACGCGGTAAACCCGGACAACGGCGAAAAAATATGGAGTTTCCCGACATCCTCCCTTGTCCAGTGTTTCATGCCTCCCGCAGATGAAGCGTTCAAAGTAGAGGTAAAGAAAACCGCTTTTGAAGAAACGAAACGAGACGAGAAATACAGGCCGGGCAAAGGCGATACTATTTCCCTTTCCGACTATCACATCGAGAGCGAATATTCCACGGAATCGGAATACAAACAGAAAAGCGATTACGGCACGAGTTTCGTGATTTTTGAGGATGTTATGGAAGGTGAAAATATATGGATTTCGGATTCGAGGGATTTGAGACCTCAGATCTTGATGTCGAATTAGAGGATGTCAGGATAGTCAAGTTCAAGAAGTTCGACAGGATGCTGGGCGTAGGGGAAGGAGGAAGCATACAGTCGACGCCATTGATAATAAATGGCATCGTTCATTTCGGTTCCTGCGACCACTATTTTTACGCGCTGAATTCGAGAACAGGCGAAACCGTATGGAAATACAAGACCGGCGGGATAATCATGTCCACTCCCTGCAGCGACGGGGAAAGGGTATTCACAACTTCGTATGACGGCTTCATTTACGCGCTGGATTTGAAAACAGGAAATCTTCTGTGGCGCTTCAGGACCGGCGGGAAGATATTCAGCAGTCCCTACTGCAAAGAAGGGGTTGTCTATTTCGGTTCGACTGACCACAATGTTTATGCCTTGGTGGCGCAAACAGGGGAAGAGCTGTGGAGGTTCAGGACGGGCGACGAGATTAATGCCGCCCCTCTTGCCGCTGAAGGGAAAGTCTACATAGGTTCCTATGATGGGAACGTATACGTTCTGGACGCCGGGACAGGAGAGGAGCTATGGAGGTTCAAGACCGGGGAAGAGCTGTTCTGGCATTACCCGCCGCTGCTCAGGGATGGGGTATTGTACTTCGCGGGCTTCGACAACCTCCTTTATGCTCTGGACGTGAACAGCCGGGAGGTCTTGTGGAAGTTCAGGACAGGGAAGTTCGGTAACGCTGGAATGCCCGTGATACACGACGGCAGAATCTACCACGGCGAAAGGGGCGGAATATTTTATTGCCTCACGATGGACGGCAAGGAAGTATGGAGGTTCACCGCCGGGGAGACCATCAGCCAGCGCCCGCTTATACATAACGGCAGGATATACCTGGGCACGGAAGATTTCAACATGTATTGCCTGACACTCAAAGGAAAAGAGATATGGCGCTTCAAATCTGGCGGGTATGTTTACAGTTCTCCTGTGCTGCATGACAATATGATATACTTCGGTTCCTGGGATTGCCACTTGTACGCATTGGATGCAGCTACCGGGAAAGAAATCTGGCGTTTTATGACAAATACATCAAAACAATCATACGAGCCGCCGCCCCATCCGAATTTCAGGTTCGAGCTGAAAAGGGAGACGCATATTGAGGAGCCGATAAGCGAGGACAAGTACAGGTCGGCGAGAAAGGAAAAGACAGTCTCGCTTTCCGATTATCGTGTGGAAAGCGAATACAATAGCGATGTTGACTATAAACAAAAATCTGAATATGGTACGAATTTCGTCATTTTCGAAGTAGTTGCGGAGGACATCATATGGATACGGCAGAATTCGGATTCGACAGCTTCGAGACCGGGCTTGAAGACTTCGAGATGAAGAAGGTCAGCAAGTTCAGCAGGACCTGGAACGTCGGCTACGGGGGAAGCATAATGTGCATACCCGCTGAAAAGGATGGCGTAATTGTTTTCGCCTCCGCAGACCATCATGTTTACGCAGTTGACTGGAAAACAGGTAAGGAGATATGGAGACATAAAGGCAGCGGAACACATATAGGATCATGCCCCACGATAGTCAAAAATAAGGTTATAGTTGGCGATTTCGATTACAATGTTTATGCCTTGGACTTCAGTTCGGGAAAACCAGTCTGGAGGTTCAGGACAGGGGGGAAAATCGCGAGCACGCCTGTCGAGAGCGAAGGAGTCGTTTACATAGGCTCACAGGACGGCTTTGTCTACGCCCTGCATCTGGAAACGGGAAACGAGTTGTGGAGATTCAACACAGGCGACGAAATCGAATCAACGGCGTCCGTTTACCTCGACAAAGTTTTTGTTGGCTCCTTCAACGGTTACATTTTTTGCCTTGACAAGAAAACCGGCAAGGAAGTGTGGAGGTTCAAGACGGGCGGCGAAATACTGAACAACCAGCCATTCCCTGTTGACAGGGGCGTGATTTATCTGAGCTCGATGGACAGCTGCCTTTACGCAGTGGATGCTGGCAATGGGAAGGAAATCTGGCGCTTCAGAACAGGGAATTACGGCAATTCGGGAGCCGCTGTTCTGCGAAAAAACAAGCTTTACATCGCTTGCAGGGACGGGATACTTTACGCCCTCGCCAAAGAAACGGGAAAGGAAATCTGGCGCTTTAGGACGGCAGGCCCCATGGGGTGGCAGAGGCCGGTGGTTACCGACAAAAACATATTTTTTTCTTCCGAGGACGGGAATGTGTATTGCTTGAATCCCGAAGGAAAGGAGATATGGAGGTTTAACGCAAGGATATTGTATTCAACTCCCCTGTTGCACAAAGGAATTTTGTACCAGGGTTCTGGCGATTGCCATTTGTACGCCATCGATGCAAAAACGGGAAAGGAGATATGGCGCTTCGCCGCATCAACGCTCCAGCCATGCGAAGTCCCGCCTGCGTACGAAAGCTGGAAGATGGTGGTAAGCAAGCGAACACACATCGAAGACGCCGTGACAGAGGAAAAATACAAGTCCAGAAAAGGCGAAACGGTCTCGCTCTCCGATTATCATATAGAAAGCGAGTATTCCAGCGAGAGCGAGTACAGGCAGAAATCCGACTATGACGTAAGTTTCGTGATTTTCAATGGCGCGAGCTTCGAGCCTTTTATCGCATCGGATTATGCGAAGCCGCTGTGCGATTTGGGCATGCCTGAAAGACGCCGCACAGGCCGTGTTGAGCCGCATGTCTGAAGGGAGCTTGAGAAAACGGACTTTCCAATCCATGGATGAAAACTCTCTATAAGGCAACGAAAGCTTTATAAATTATATAAGTTTATATAATTACATGGAGCAAGAAATCTTGCATTACCCAAGGCTGGACACTGTGATGATGGTAGAAGAAACTATAAAGAATCTCGATTACTACCCGACAAGAATGGAACTCTGGAGAGCTCTTCCAAAGAAGGTAATGTACCAGACATTCTCTATGATAGTAGACTATCTTGTTAGTTTGGGCAAGATAATAATAGGCAAGGATAAGAAGATAGTTTGGGTATGGAATCCGGAACTGATAAAAAAAATAACAAATAAGGGGTTGATACTCAAATGACAGACATATTTGTGGGATTCATCGACCAGAAAGTCAAGGAAGAGTATGATAAGGCGAGGGATGAGAATCCCCAGTTATTCAAGTTTCTCGAAAGGGCGACTGATGACCTCAAGGAAAACCCGTTCTGCGGGATAAAGATACCCAAGAACCTTTGGCCCAAGGACTACGTTAAGAAATACTCCATCGACAATCTCTGGAAATACGACCTTCCGAACGCATGGAGATTGATATACACGGTTTCAAAAGACCAAGTCAAGATTCTGGCCATAATCCTGGAGTGGTTCGACCACAAAAACTACGAGAAAAGGTTTGGTTACAGAAAATGTTAGGATTTCTTTGCGAGCAAACAAGTTCAGAAATTCGAATTCCGAAATTTCACTTATCGAAGAGCCATCAAACCGTTTTTTTAAATAACTGCGACAAACTAGTTTCATGGGACTCAAATCCGTGAACCGCCTGGAACCCACGCCGCGCTGCAACAGCAGGCCGAGGCTGATAAAACTCGCTTACGACCGCTCGTTTTTCCTCATTCTCAGGAATCCCGAATACATGCGCGCTCTGGAAGCGATAGTAGGAAATCTTCTGAAGGAGGATGTGGGAGCGGGCGATGTCACAAGCAACACGCTGCTCTCGGACGGAATGACAAGGGCCGCGATAAGCGCGAAGGAAAGCGGGATTCTCGCAGGAGGCGAGGAATTCAAATGGCTCTGCGGCCAGAACAACATCATGGTTAACCAGTTCAGGAAGGACGGCGAGAAATTCGCGAAGGGCGAGAAGCTTTTCGAAATCGAAGGCTCCGGAAAACAAATTTTCAAGGTCGAGAGGACCGGCCTGAACCTTCTCCAGCGGATGAGCGGCATAGCGACCGAGACGAAGAGGATAGTCAGCACGTTAAAGAGAGCCGGCTGCGGCGTCGCGATCACAGGCACCAGAAAAACGCCGTGGGGCTACCTGGACAAGAAGGCAATTACCCTGGGAGGCGGTTATTCACATCGCCTTGGCCTTTTCGAATCCTTCCTGATAAAAGGCAACCATCTCGATGCGCTGAAAAGGGAGGGAGTAAAAAACCCGATAGGCTTCGCGCTCGAAAAAGCCTGGGAACTGCGCAGGCGTTCGGTGTTTATAGAAATCGAGGCGAGAAACCAGAAGGAAGCGATGGAAGCGGCACAGAAGTTCAAGGAGCTGCAGGAGAAGACGAGGGAGATCAAGGCGTGCATAATAATGCTTGACAACATGAAGCCGGCGGACATAAGGAAGACAATCCTCATGCTGAAGAAAAAGAAGCTTTACGATTACGCCCTTCTCGAGGCATCGGGAGGCGTAAACGACGGGAACGTAGTCGAGTACGCGAAGGCTGGCGTGGACGCCTGCTCGCTCGGATGCCTGACGCATTCCGCCCGCTCGCTGAACATCAGCCAGGTCATTTTGTAATGCCGGCCCGTTCAGCTAGAAAACGCCGGGCGTTTCATCGGTTTCTTCCTCAGTTTCTATTTTGCCTGGTTTTTCTTTTAGCTCTTCTATCTTTTCCGTCTTTTCTTTCTCTATGGGCCTGTCCCATGAAGGCAGTGAAGCCATCTGCTTGTTGGCTATGTCGAACCAGAGTTCCGCGAACCTGCTGTGCTTGGGGATGTCAGGGCCGAGGTTGCCGATTTTTATAATCGGCGAGTCCCAGGCGAGCGCCAGGTCGGAAAGCCAGTCGTCCTCGGTCTCGCCAGACCTGTGCGACACGACGGGCATCATGCCATTTTTCTTCATGAGGCGGATGACCCTGCTGACCTGATAAAGCGTGCCGTACTGGTTCGGTTTTATTATCGCAGCGTTCGCCGATTTCGTTTGTATCCCCTTCGCAACCCTTTCACTGTTGGTGCAGAAAAGGTCGTCCCCCACGACAAGCCTGCCGTGCAGCCTGCTGTTCAGTTCGGCGAAGCCTGCGAAGTCCTCCTCGTGCAGCGGATCTTCGAGGTAATAAAGGTCGTAGACCTCCGCCACCCTCGCGATTGCATCTATCTGTTTTTCCGGGCTGAGCTTCTTCCTGAGCGATTTGTAAACGTATTCCTTGCCGTTCCAGAACGACGACGCAGCGAAATCGATACCCAGCTTCACGCCGAAGTCCTCCGCTATAGAAGACAAGAAATCCAGCGTCGCCAGGTCGTCGAGCTTCGACGTCCACGCATTCTCGATGTTCCTGCTTATGAGCCACCCGCCCTTCTTCAGCTCTTCGCCGACGACTTTCCAGACCTCGTAATTCGTCTGCGTCGCTTCCATGGGCGTTTTCGCCTTGTACGGCAGCGTAAGGAATTCCTGCCACGCCGTCGCTCCGCCGTGCGAGCCGCCTCCGATGACGTTGCCCAGCGGGAAGGGGAAGCGGTAGCGCTCCCTGGCGCCGCGAAGCCTCCACAGCTCGTTGCCGGTCGAGGCTTTCGCGATCGCCAGCGAAATGCCCAGCGCGAGGCTTATGCCGATGTTCGCGTAATTCTTCGAGTTGTCGGTCTGCTCGATTATTTCATCGGCGGTGACCCAGTCGTTCTCGTCCAGGCCGATTATGTTCTGCCTGACCTTCGGGAAGACATCGAGCAGCTTTTTCATTCCGATGTCATTCGCTTCATTCCTGCCTTTCGAAGTCCCGGACGGGATGGTTGCGGAAAAGAAGTTGTTGCTGCTGGTCTGGATTTTGACCCTGAGCGCGTGCTCGCCCTTGGAGTTGTAAACGGCGTATATCTTCACGTCTTTTATCATGGTATATTCTTTGTTTGGCGGATAAAAATAGATTATGATTGCGTCTTCTTTATGTCTATTGGTATCACGCCGGCATTCCATTCTATTTTCGCGATTTCCTTCGGGTCCGTCATCCCCTTCGGGATCCTTATGAGAATCGGCGCTCCCTGCGCTATCTGGAGCGCGCGGGCCGATACTATCCTGGCCTTCTCGTATCTGGTATACTCTTTTATGATCACACATCTCACCTCTTAAGCATTAAAATGACGCAGGTGAAACCCGCGCCTTTCGCCGGTCACCCTATGTATCTGGTCTGCTCCTCCGCCTTCGGGCCTTTCTCCGAAGGACCGGCTTTGGTTATTTCCATGAGCGCACGTTTTTGCAGAGCCTCGACTTTCTTTATGAAGTTTTCCATCTCTTTTACTTTCTTCTCCAGCTTTTTCATGTCAATGGTTATGTTCAGTATTTTCGTGAGAACAACGAGTATGTTTTCCGCTGCTTTCGGGTCCGTGACTATCGGGAATCCGGCGGTCTGCCCGAGCAGGCAGAGCCCGTTCTTGTCCCTCTGCTTCCACAGGCCGAGCAGCAATCCCACGGCGCCTACAATGTAGCCGACCTTGTCGCCCGCGTCAAAATCTATCTTGTACTTCTTGTATTTCCCCAGCAACTTTTCGTCCGTCACGGCGCCTATGACCTTTTCCTTGCCTTCGATATCGCCTGTCGCCAGGCCGCCTATCGTTATTATTTCCGTGACCCCGATTTTTTCCGCGAAGTCCAGTATTTTCTCGCAGACCTCGTAATGGCCCTGCGGCGAGAGCGACTGACAGTCGCCGACGAGGAGGACGATATCCCGCTGGCCCTTTTTCTTCGCCTTGAAATAATAGAACTCGTTCTTGAGGAGGTGAATCTGGTATTTCTTCTGCAGCATCACGAAAGGGAAGAACCATTCTGAATAAAGTTCTGCGAATTTTTTCGTTTTGAGTTCTTCAACCAGATACCCTACCGCGACTCTTCCTATGTTGCCGACGCCCGGCAGGCCTTCGATAAGTACGGCGTTGCTGAGCTTGGGCTTTTCGAGAACTTTGATGCTTGTCATGAAATCACTCACATCCTGCCTCGCTTTCAACCAGTGCTAGCGGATGCAATGCAGGCGGATGCAATAAATTATTTGAACTATCTGATATTTATATATAAATACTTTAAGGTTAAAATACGCCGCTAGGTGTTTAAAGCGATTGACAGCTTGGATTTATAATCTAAACTGTCCTTCGAAACGTATGCCCCGGTAGTCTAGAAAGCTTCTTTCGGGAAGAAGCTTATGATTCCGCCGATGCGGAATTGGCAAGAAGGAGCTTCGTTCGCAAGCTCGCTCGCTTCCGCTTCTTAAAGAAAGACGCTTGGGGAAAGGCCAAGGATATCGGACTCTCGATCCGATGACCCGGGTTCGACTCCCGGCCGGGGCATTTCATTTTATTTTGACCCGACGCTGCCCACGCACATTTATAGAATAATAGTCCATGCGGGAGGAAAAATTTGGGTTATATATTTGCCAAACCAAATATAATTTGCGAGGGACATGAAGGAGTATATAACGACAGCGGGGTATCTAAAGTGAATGAATTAATATTCCTAATATTATTCCCATTTTTGGCCGCACTATTGCTATTGATAATTCCGCGGGACAAAATAAGGAGGGCGGTCGGCTACATTGCCGCGCTCATAATTCTGGGAGCTTCTGTTTACCTCCTTTACGGGAATTTCAGCAGCACGGTGCAATACTTCGGCCTCAGTTCAGATCTTGTCAACAGGGCAATGCTGATAACAGAGGGATTGATAGCGATATATATCGCCTACATGAGCTTAAAATTCAGGAAATACTATCCATTGGTTTTGATAGTATTGCAGTCGACTGTCCTCGTTTATTTCGAGTTCAGCAGGCCGACTGAAGCGATTCTCAACAACCTGTTCCTGGACAAGCTTTCGCTGGTGATGGCGCTTATCATCGGCGTCATAGGGAGCCTCATCTGCATCTATTCGTTCGGCTACATGAAGGACTTCCATGTCCACCATAAAGATGCGAAGGACAGGAGAGGCGTTTTCTTTTTCGTGATGTACGCCTTCCTCGGGGCGATGTTCGGCCTGGTTTTCTCGAACAACGTGCTCTGGCTTTATTTCTTCTGGGAGCTGACGACAATCTGCTCGTTCATATTAATCGGCTACACCAAAACCGATGAGGCGGTCAACAACGCGTTCCGCGCCCTTACGCTAAACCTCCTCGGCAGCCTTGCCTTCATTCTCGCGATATTTTACCTCGGGACAATGGGCAGCCCGACCTTGGCGCTAGACAAAATTCTGCTCATGGACAAGGCGATAGTCCTGCTGCCCGTCGTCCTTATCGCTTTCGCAGGCATGACGAAATCCGCCCAGCTGCCGTTCTCCTCGTGGCTCGTGGGCGCGATGGTTGCGCCGACCCCGGTCTCGGCGCTGCTCCACTCCAGCACGATGGTCAAGGCAGGGGTTTACATAATGGTGAGGTTCGCCCCGCTGCTGTATGGAAGCCTCCCGGGCCTGATGCTTTCGCTGGTCGGCGGCTTCACATTCCTCATCGCCTCGGGAATCGCGATATCCCAGAGCAACGCAAAGAAGGTCCTTGCCTACTCGACCATCGCAACCCTCGGCCTCATCGTCGCGTGCGCGGGCGTGGGAACGTATGAAGCTGTCTGGGCCGCCATGCTCCTGATAATATTCCACGCGCTGGCCAAATGCCTCATGTTCCTGTCGGTCGGGACGGCCGAGCACAAGATAGGCAGCAGGGACATCGAGGACATGGAAGGCCTGGCGACAAGAATGCCCGGCGTGGGGGTCATGATGCTAATTGGAATGGCCGGGATGTTCCTCGCTCCGTTCGGGATGCTCATCAGCAAGTGGGCGGCTATCAGAGCGTTCATTGACGTGAACCCGGTTCTTTTCGGCCTGGTCGCATTCGGCAGCGCAATGACCATCTTCTTCTGGGCCAAATGGATGGGCAAAATCATAGCCGTGACGAGAGCCAACGGCATTGCGAACGGGAGGATGAACAGGGACGAACTGGCGGTCCTTGTCGTTCTTACAATCCTCACGATAGGCGCCTGTCTCTCCTTCCCGCTGATCTCGCATTATTTCGCCGAGCCCTTCGTGCTTGAAGTTTACGGGATGGCCGCCCAGCTCGGGCAGGACAACATAACCATAATGCTGCTCATGTTCGCCGCGGTGCTGCTGCTGCCTTTCAGCATGCTTTATTTCAGGAAGAAAGGGAAGCAATTGCCGGCTTACATGGGCGCGCGACCTTCTACGCCGGACCTGCACTTCTCGGGTACGGCAGGGGTTGAAAAAGAATTATCGCTCAACAACTATTACCTGGAAAACATGTTCGGAGAAACCAGGCTCATGAAAACCGGAGTCATGATATCCGTCGTCCTCGTAGTCATGATGTTCCTGTTCGCGTGGCTGAACTACGCGGGGGTGCTGGCATGAACCTGCTGTACGGACTGGCTTACCTCATCGGCGCGCCGCTAATCGGGGGCATCGTCATCGGGATAGACAGGAAAATAACCGCCCGCATGCAGAGCAGGGTCGGCCCTCCAATACTCCAGCCGTTCTATGACGTCCTTAAGCTCTTCGAAAAGGAAAACATAGTCGTGGCCAGACCCCAGAACTTCTTCGTCTTCGCTTACGTGGCATTCATGGCCCTGACAGGGCTCATGTTCTTCTCGGGAGGCGATCTCTTGCTTGCAATCTTCGCGATGACCCTTGCAGAAGTGTTTCTCGTCCTCGGCGCGTATTCCGCGAACTCGCCCTACAGCTTCATCGGCGCAGAAAGGGAGCTCATACAGATGATGGCCTTCGAGCCGATGATACTGCTTTACGCCGCAGGGATGTATCTTGCCACCGGCAGTTTCTTAGTGAGCAGCATCGCAGCGACGTCAATGCCCTTGATATTGCTGCTCCCGGGGATTTTCGCCGGGCTGCTTTACGTTACCACGATAAAGCTGAGAAAATCGCCGTTCGATTTGTCCGCCACCCAGCATACCCACCAGGAACTGGTCCAGGGGGTCATGACGGAATTCTCCGGCCCGACTCTCGGCGGCATAGAGATAGCCCGCTGGTACGAGACCGTCCTGATGCTGGGTTTCGTCTACCTGTTCTTCGGCTTCAGCCCGCTGCTGGCGATAGCGGCAATCGTCCTGACATACATGTTCCAGATCTTCATGGACAACACTTACCCGAGGTTCAAGTGGAGCCTCGTCCTGAAGAGCTCATGGCTCGTTGCGGCAACGCTTGGAATGATAAACATATTAGTGCTCTGGCTTTACTTTAAAGGAGGGCTGTAAATGGCGTATCTCAGGAAATCGCCGTGGATGATTCACTACGACGGCTCAAGTTGCAACGGCTGCGACATAGAAGTTATCGCGTGCCTCACCCCGATGTACGACGTCGAGAGGTTCGGGATTATGAACACGGGCAATCCCAAGCACTCGGACGTCCTGCTGATAACCGGCTCGATCAACGAGCAGAATATCGAAGTGGTGAAGAACATCTACGGCCAGATGCCGGAGCCGAAGGTCGTCGTCGCGATAGGCATATGCGCGACGACTGGAGGGGTGTTCAGGGAATGCTACAATGTCATGGGCGGGGTCGGCAAGATTCTGCCGGTCGACGTGTACGTTCCCGGCTGCGCCGCGCGGCCGGAATCCATAATAGACGGCGTGCTGAAAGCTTTGTCGATACTCGAGAAAAAGAAGAAGGCGACGAAGGGACTGAAGGTGACGAAATGAGAGGGGAGGACCAGCCGCTCAAGAACATAGCGCCGAAGGAATTGCTGGCGAATGCCGGAGAGTTGCACAAGCAGGGCTGCAGGATCGTCCAGATATGCTGCACCAAGCTCGCCGGCAACAAGTTCGAGCTCACCTACTCCTTCGACAGGGATTACAGGTACACAAGCCTGCGTGTCACGGTTTCCTCGGAAAGCGAGGTTCCGAGCATCACGAGCGTTTATGGAGGAGCGTATCTCTACGAGAACGAGATACGCGAGCTTTTCGGAGTTAAGTTCAAAGGAATTAATGTCGATTACAACGGCCACTTGTACAAGAAGAAAGCCGAAGCGCCTTTCGCCATCGCCAGCAACAAGGAGGATGCACAATGCCAAAAAGAATAGTCATTCCCTTCGGACCGCAGCATCCAATCCTTCCGGAGCCGATCCACCTGGACCTGGTCCTTGAGGACGAGAGGGTCGTCGACGCGCTTCTATCGATCGGCTACGTCCACCGCGGGCTCGAGTTGCTCGTGGGGAAACGCGAATTCACCGAATACGTTTACGTGATCGAGCGCACCTGCGGGATATGCAGCTTCATTCACGGCCTTTCCTACTGCCAAGCCATTGAGGAGATAATGAAGATCGACGTCCCTGAGCGGGCGCTTTACCTGCGCACGATCGGCTCCGAATATTCGAGGATGCACAGCCATTTGCTGACGCTCGGCTGTCTCGCCGACGGGATGGGCTTCGAATCCCTCTTCAAATGCTTGTGGAAAGTCCGCGAGCGCATAGTCGACAGGATGGAAGAAAGCCTGGGCGGCAGGATAATCCAGGGAACGTGCAAAATCGGAGGGGTTAGGAAGGACATTGACGGCGAAACGCTTGAGAGGATGACAGCCGAAATGAACGGCATCGAGAAGGAGATGAAGGAACTGACCGATGTTTTGCTCAAAGACGATTCGGTGAAGCACAGGCTTAAAAAAGTCGGCGTGATCGGCAAGAGCGAAGCTTACGAACTCGGCGCCGTTGGCCCCACTGCAAGGGGAAGCGGCGTTCTCAACGACATGCGGAAGAGGGGATACGCTGCGTATGACAGGATAAAGTTCGAGCCGGTCCTCGAGAGCGGAGGCGATTCGTATGCAAGGACCGCGGTCAGAATCGGCGAGCTGTTCCAGTCCGCGGACATCATAAGGCAATGCATCAAAAAGATACCCGACGGGCCCGTCGAAGCGAAGTTCAGCGGCTTTCCAGATGGCGAATTCGCCTCGCGGGTCGAGCAGCCGAGGGGGGAAGCAGTCCATTATGCAAAAGGGAATGGAACGCCGTACCTCCAGAGGTTCAGGATTCGCACTCCCACCTTTGCGAACATCCCGGCGCTCGTCGAAATGCTGAAAGGCTGCGAGCTCGCTGACGTTCCGGTAATCATCATGTCGATCGACCCGTGCATAAGCTGCACGGAGAGGTAGGAGAGCTTATACTGACATCAAAACATTCCTGGAAATGCCGGGAAGTTGGGACGGTCAGCCAGGGGAAAAAAATAGAAGAGGCCTTAAAAAATCTAAAAGAAGCCACCGAACTGTACCTGGAGGAGTTCCCTTTCAAGGAAAATGGAAAGCCGATTATGACTGTTTTTGAGGTTGCAGGCCATGCCAAAGCTGAAAAAGCTCTCAGGACGTGAACTGATCAAGATTCTATGCAACGAGTTGGGTTTGCGATAAAAAGGCAAAGAGGAAGCCACGTCCTTTTGGTTCGGGGAAACCAATGCGGAAGGGCGGGCTGCGTGGTCCCCTTGCACGGAGAACTCAAAATCGGAACAATGAAGGGAATCCTCAGGCAGGCACGCATTTCAGAAGAAGAGTTCTCACGGTGCCAGTGAGCCTAGCCCGAAATTGCACGCAACATACGCCGCCAAACGAAGCCCTCGGCGAGGGTTCTGGCAAACGGCAGCGAAACGTTTAGCGGCTGTCAAGTCCCCTGAAAGGCCGGGCCTCGGCGAAGAGGTCTCCGGCGGAGGGCGCTGTAAAATACGGATTTATATATCAATTCCAAATATTATTCTGGTGGAAATATGCCAAAGTACAATTTTACCGTGGTTATAGAGAAAGACGAAGACGGCATGTATGTAGCCGAGGTTCCTGATTTGAAGGGATGCTATACACAAGGGGCTACAGTAGAGGAAGTTCTTGCAAATATAAAGGAAGTTATCGAACTGTGCATGGGGACGCAGAAAAATGAAATCAAGCCTCTTGAGCTTATAGGAGTCCAGAGGGTTGAGGTTTGCACATGAAGTTGCCGCTTGTTGACCCTAACAAGCTTATCAAAATTCTAATGCTCAAAGGTTACCGGAAAATCGGCCAAAGCGGAAGCCACGTGCAATTCAAAAACGGGAAAGGCACAATAATCACCATTCCCGTGCATCCGGGAAGGAATGTGGGGAGAGGGCTCCTGAGGAAAATCATAAGAGACATCGAGCTGACGAGGGATGAGTTTATGAATTTGCTGGGGAGCGTTTGATTCTGGCGCCCGCAGTCAGCACCGGACGTGACATGATACCACCTTAATCAACTGAACACAGAAATATGAAAACATTAAAATAGAAAAGTGAAAATGAGAGAAAGGTAAAACCATGACGCTCTTCCAGATGGGCAAGACCATAATGAAAAACCTGTTTTCCAGGCCAGCCACGCTGATGTACCCCAAAAAGCCGGCCAAGAAGTTCGCCAGCACCCGCGGGCACGTCGAGAACGAGATAAACCGCTGCATCTTCTGCGGGACGTGCCAGAGGAAATGTCCTGCCGTCGCGATATGCGTGAGCCGCGATGCGCGAACCTGGGAGATCGATCGCTTCCGCTGCGTGGCCTGCGGCTGCTGCGTCGAAGTATGTCCCGTCAAATGCCTGCGCATGGATTCGGACTACGTCCAGCCGACTCTCGAGGCGGGAATGAAGACACTCATGAAACCGGACAAGCCCGCTTCTTCCCCTGCTCCTGCGTCGGTTCCAGCGGCCAAACCCGCAACAACCCGATCCAGACAACCAAAATCCAATAAACAAAAAAGGCGCCAAAGCCAACCGAAAAAAGCCAAACGAAAAAGATAAGATAGAAATCTGAAAGGAGGCGTATTATGCGCGTGATAAAAGAGCACTACTTCAACCATAAGCGGCACAGCAACGGACAGGAGATACTGGAGAAGGCGAACGTCGACAGGCTGGCCGAAGTCCTGGGGGCGATAAACAAGGCAGACCTGGAGAAATGCAGGGAGCCCGGCAAGCCGGGAAAACCGGCAAAACCGCTCTATTCACCCCAAAGGATTGCCGGCGAAATCCTCGGCCCGCTTCATTCCACCGGCTGGTCGAGGCCGAAAATCATGTTCGGGAAGCCGGACAACTTCATCGAGGGCGACGGCCTGAAGAACGGCGTTGGCGTGGAAATCCAGTTCGGGAACTACGCTTTTCTCGGCTGGGACAGCCTGAGGAAGATGTCCCTTTTCGGCAGGAGCGGCGTCTACAGGTACGGGATCGAAATCGTCCCCATGGCCTCGCTGAGACGAAAAATGTCCAAGGGCGTAGGCTCTTTCGAGCAGGTGACAGAAAGGCTGGAGAAGACCGGGAATCCGGAGCTCAGCATCCCCGTGGTCGTGCTTGGTATAGACGGGTGAATCCGGCTCCCGGCCGGGGCACTCTTATTTTAAAAAATAGAGTGAGAGAGCGAAAAATTTCTCCATAATATAGATAAGGTAGACAAAAGAGAGAGTGCGTGTGATTCAATTTGGTCTATGTTTGATAAAAACCATTTTAATATTATAAACAAAATCTAAAATATGAATTTTAAGAAGTTTTTGATGATGTTAATAATTTCATCTATATTTATACCATTTGTTTCTGGCTCAACAGATGGCGGATTTTATGGTTGTTATAAAATGCCTTATAGTGATGAAAAATGTTTTATATTCAAAGATAAATTTGAGGATTCTCATATTTTAATAAATAATTATGTTTGGTACTCAAAAATATTTCCTTTGACAACATTCAAGACTTCGTACAATTCCAGCGAATTGGTTGATTATGTATGTCCTATTATTTTCAATCTTTCTTATCAATGTAATTTTAATTGTAGCTTAATATTTGAAAATGAAACATTGGAAATAAACGGACCTGTACCACCAATATATGAAAAATCAATTATAATTGTAGGTAAAAATCTTTCATCAATATATTCTCATAATGGCGAAGGATTTTATTACAAAATAGAAAATTCTAAGCTTGGAGAATTAGAGTTATTTATTTGTTCAAATTTGACAAAATCTGATATTTCACAAGGAACAATTGATATTTTTGAAGGCGAAGAAAACAAAACTTATCTACTTGGTTATAAAAAAACCCGAGAAAATAATCTGAATGATAAAAATTTTTATACGATAGGGCCACAAGTTTCATTAGATATAAAAATAAAGGAGTTATTTACTGGATCGATATTAAAATGGACTCCCGATTTACCCTATGCTGAAATTGCTTTAAAAATATGTCCTACAAATAAAAGTTATGATAAAAATGAAACGTTAAACTACAATTATATAAGTCCATCTGGCATAACATCAGATAAATCATTTTATGATGTTGAGGGAAAATGCTGGAACCTTCATTCTCCAAATTCAAATACGATACAGGTTCATTTTGATTATGATAGTTGGTATTTTCCCATCAGTAAATACGAGACAAAAATAATCTTTGAAAACAATATTTCGATGAATAAAACAATTCCAGGTTTGAGAATACCTGGATCAGAATTCTTAAGTGGCTCATCAAATTTTGAGAAAAATGAGATCACAATTGAAGTGATCAATACATGGCAAATTTATTTATTACTAGGATTTCTTTTAGTTCCATTTTATTCAATTCTTTTATTTTCATTCAAAAAAGTCATATCAAAACAAAGTATACTAAGTTGGGCATATTGGATTAATATAATCCCACCTCCGTTTGCAGTTTTAAATGCAATTAGTATTATCCCTTTTTGGAGTATTTTATCCCTTATAACATGGATCAGTTTTTGTTGTTTATGGGGTTTAATTATATACAATAAAAAACTTAAAAGAAAATAACTTTGTTATTTTGTCAATTATACGGCATTTACTCGTATCAGTTCCAAACTTCCCCTTTTATTTATGATAAACTCTAGGTAATCTCCTTTCTTGAGGCCGATGGCTAAAGCTAGGCTTTTAGGTATGGTTATTCTGAATTGCACCCCGCGAAATCTATTTAAATACCCCAGACTATACATAAACAATTTGATTATCCAAATAAAACTTTTTGTGGTGACTTATGACCGAGAAAAAGCTGGAGAAATTGCAGACCGGAACGACAACCTTAGGCATACTTGGAAAGGACTTCGTCATCCTGGCAGCGGAGAGGAAGGCGACGATGGGGTATCTGGTGGCGAGCAAGCATACCAAGAAGATACTGCAGCTGACCGAGCAGGCAGCCATGACCATCGCAGGGAACGTCGGAGACGCGCAGGCGCTCGAAAGATACGTTAAAGCGGAGATAAAGCTGTACGAGCTCGAGGAATCGAAGAGGATGAACATAAAGTCCATGGCCACGCTCGTAGCGAACATACTTTACGCGAGGAGCTATTACCCTTATTACGTCCAGCTGCTCATAGGGGGATACGACAGCGCGCCCAAGCTGTTCTCGTTCGATCCCAGCGGCTCAATGGTCGAGGAGAAGGATTATTTTTCCACGGGCTCCGGTTCGGTTATGGCGCTCGGCGTCCTCGAGGACAAATACAAGGAAGGCATGGACCTCGAAAGCGTCAAGAAGCTCGCCGTCCGCTCGATAAGGGCCGCGATAGAAAGGGACATAGCTTCGGGCGGGTCGGGAATCGACGTGGCCGTGATAACGCAGAAAGGGTTTACGATGCTTTCGGATGATGAAATAAAACCCCTCATGAAATAAACGGGAAAGAAACGAGATAGTTTTCAAAACGCGAACAAGCGCGACAAAACGCGGACAAACGCGAATTTTAAATAACATGGAGAGATTTTAGTGAGCGACATTCTCAAGGAGCTACAGAAGAGTTTGCCTAAAGATGCGAAGATAACCGAGGTGAAATTCGAGGGGCCGGAAATCGTGCTCTACACGAAGAACCCGGACTTCTTCCGCGACCATGACCGGGTCGTCAGGGAGATGGTATCCAACCTCAAGAAAAGGATAGAGGTCAGGCCGGACCTTTCCATAACGACGGACATGGAGAAAACCAAGGAGATGATAAAGGAAATCGTGCCGGAAGATGCGGGCATACGCGAGATTTACTTCGAGCCTGAGATGGGAAAGGTCGTTATAGAATCCCAGAAGCCCGGCATGGTCATAGGCAAGGGCGGCGAGACCTACAGGAAGATAAAGAACGAGACGCTGTGGCTCCCCAAAATCGAGCGCGCGCCCGCGATAGAGAGCGCGATAGTGAGGGCGGTGCGCAACCTGCTGCACACGGAAATCGACTACCGCAAGAAGTTTCTGAATTCGATAGGCCAGAAGATAAACGCGCCGAAGAAGGAGATTAGCGACCGATGGGTAAGGCTCGCCTGCCTCGGCGGCTTCCGCGAGGTCGGACGCTCGTCCATGCTGGTCGAGACGCCCGAATCGAACGTCCTGCTCGACTGCGGGGTGAACGTCGCCTCGGACAATTTCCCTTATTTCAACGTGCCCGAGTTCAACATCGAGAAACTTGACGCTGTCGTCATCTCCCATCCGCACCTCGACCATTGCGGGTACGTGCCGTGGCTGTACGAGAACGGCTATACCGGACCGCTGTATTGTACCGCCCCAACGCGCGACCTCATGGTTCTGCTCTGCCTCGATTACGTGGACATCTGCCACAGGGAAGGGAAGGAAGTCCCGTACACCAAGAAATCCGTGGAAAAGGTCGTTAAGCACACGCTCGCGCTCGAATACGGCGAGGTTTCCGACATGACCACCGACATCCGCTTGACTTTGCAGCCGGCAGGCCACCTTCTCGGCTCGGCGCTGGTTCACTTGCACATAGGAGAGGGGCTGCACAACATACTTTACACGGGCGACCTGAACTTCGGCCCGTCGAGGCTTTTCGAACCAGCGTTCACCAACTTCTCGCGCGTCGAGACGCTGATAATCGAGTCGACGTACGGCGGCGCCGGAGACTTGAAGCCTTCAAGGAAGGAGGCGGAAGACAAGCTTATGCGCGTGGTAAACGAGACCATGGAGCGCGGCGGCAAGGTCCTCATCCCTTCTTTCGCTGTCGGCCGCGCGCAGGAAGTCATGTGCATACTTGCCGCGAACAACTTCAATCATCCTGTTTACATGGAGGGCATGCTGTGGGACGCGACGGCGATACATACGGCGTATCCGGAGTATCTCTCCCGCTATCTCCAGAAGCAGATATTCCATTACGGCAGCAACCCGTTCATCGCGGACATCTTCAAGAGGGTGACGGTCGCGAAGGAAAGGGAGGCGGCGATAGGCTCGTCGGAGCCCTGCGTCGTCATCGCCACGTCGGGCATGCTTGTTGGCGGGCCGGCGATGGAGTATCTCAAAGCGTTCGCGTCAGACAGCAAGAACACGCTCCTTTTCGTCGGCTACCAGGCCGAAGGCTCGCCGGGCAGGAGGATACAGAAAGGATGGAGGGAGGTTCCCATATCGTCCGCGAACGGCAGGACGAGGACGATAAACATGGAGATGGCGGTCGACACCATCGAGGGCCTTTCAGGCCATTCCGACAGGAAACAGCTCATGGCTTTCATCAACAGGCTCGCGAGCAGGCCGGACAGGATAATCTGCAACCACGGCGACGGCTACACGACGGTCGAGCTCGCGCGGGACATACACAAGTACAACAAGGTCGAGACGCTCGCGCCGAGGCTGCTGGAAGTCGTGAGGCTGAAGTAAAAGGATGCCCGATTCTAACGCTTCAATTTTGATTCAACCGCAAAATAAACAAGCACAGTCTTTATATATATGATAACCTATAAGTTTATAGGTACGTATAAGTGTATAAGTTGGTAAAAACTTGGATTATGGAAAAATGCACTCTCGCGCATCCTGAAGGTGCGCATGGCTCAAAGGACGACAAGGAATGGCACATAGAGTTCAGCTGCAAGGTCGTGCATTATCCGAGGCTGGATACCGTTATCATGGTAGCGGAATCCATGAAGAAAATAGGGCCCTGCACGAAGACCGAACTTTCAAGGAAACTCAAGAAGGCGGTCATGTGGCCCACTCTTACCGTAATACTCGATTATTTCGAAACGATGGGGTTCACGATAAAGGACAAGGAAGGCCGGATAGTCTGGATATACAACCCGGAGATGATAAGGAAATACGCCAAGAGGAATGATCTCAAATGGAAGCCGAAATAATATTCGCGGACAGGAAGCTCAAACGCGAATACGAATCACTAGAGAGCAGCGCTGAATTCGGATGGCTATTCAAGGCGCTGAACAAGGCGTTTGCAGACATAACAAAGAACCCTTCCGTTGGAATCCCTCTAAAGAAATACAGGATACCAAGAGACTTGGTAAGGAAGAAGATAGACAACCTCTGGAAATACGATTTGCCGAACGGGTGGAGGCTCCTTTATTCGCTGGGCCGGCATGGCATAACCGTGATGGCGCTCGTTCTCGAATGGTGCGACCACGATAGCTATCAGAAGAAGTACAGCGGAAGGAAATGAAATTCAGGCTGCTGGAAGTAGTGAGGCTGAAATAATCTCTTATCACGACTTGCATGAAGAAATCGATTTAATAACAGAAAGCATGCAGAGGGGTTTTGCGAAATTAATAAAATTTTTATTTGGCAATTATTCATGAGAATAACCAGATTAGAAAAATGAAAAGAAAAAGGGAGAAATCCCTTTACTTCAGGACCCTCGCGTGCTCGGCCGAATGCTCGCATACGAAACACAGGCGATATCATATTTATAAACGGGAATCAAATAACCAACCATGAAAGCCGTGAAAAGATATTTTACTGTCATAATAGAGAAGGATGAGGAAACAAACATGTACGTCGGCGAGGTGCCGGGGCTTCACGGATGCCACACGCACGGAAAAACGATAGACGAATTAATGAAAAACATGCAGGAAATCATTGAACTCTGCTTGGAGGTGGAAAAGGAAGAGGCACAAAATTTGCCAAAATTCGTAGGCGTGCAGCAAATTGAGGTTCCTGCATGACCCGTTTGATACCTATTTCCCCGTTTGATACCTATTTCTCCAAAAAACCTTGAGAAAAAGATCATAAAACTTGGATTCAGGGCAATAAGACAGAAAGGGAGCCATGTCTTCTATAAGCATCCGGATGGACGGACAACAAGCATACCATTTCATGGAAATTACGAAATCGGGCCGGTTTTGCTGGGCAAGATATTGAGGGAGATCAAGATAAGCAGAGAAGAGTTTAACCAATTATAATTTTGACATGCCAACGAAGCCCGTGATTTCGCCTCATTACCACTAAACCTAAACTATCAAAAACCAAAAAGAAACAAAATTAAACAAAGGGAACAAACGCGAAGATTTACTTCAGAACCCTCGCGTGCTCCGGAGCGAGTATCAGCCAGTCCTGCTCGACGCCGATTATCTCGCCGTTCTGCGCGAGGACCGTTTTCTTCAGTTTCTCGACCGCGCGCTTGAGCTCGCCGAGGTCCTTCTCTTTCAGCGTCTTTATCTTCAGGAAGACCAGCGAACCTTCCCTCACGACCTTGAGCACCCTGTCGGTATCCGCGAAGTCGTCGAGCTTCTCGATGGATATGCCGATTTTTCCCGCGGCTTTCGATTCGCCGACGCCAACCTCGATGAACTCTTCCTTGGGGACGTCGTCGCCTTCCGTGTCCCTTGATATGCTCTTCCTTAACTTGTCCAGCACCATATCGAACCCCTCCTAGCATTAAAACATCAGCGATTGCCTGAATACCTGAATATATAGTGCCGCTAAGACTTAAAAAGTTATTTGGAAATCCGGACGAAAACCGGGCAGACAAAACGATGCGGTTCAGTTCTTGCTAAGTTCCTCGAGCTTCGAGACCACGTCCCATATTTTCGTCCTGGCGTAAAGCGAGATGTTCGTGTCGTTCGAAGCGTCGTCGAGGATGCTTACGAGGGTGGAGATCTTCACGCTGTCGCTTTCGTTGTCGCTCTTTATGCTTTTTATCGACGCTTCTATGGAGGCCTTTACGTTTCTGGGCACGCCCCGGTCGTTTATTATGTTCTCCAGCAGTTCGATCGCCTTGTCTATTTTGCCCATGGTCTCACGCCTCACTCTTCTTCTTTTTCCGTCGCTTTTTCCGGCCGGACCTTGATTATCTTGGTCCGCAGCTCGTCTATCCTTTCCTTGACCCTGATTTCCTGCTTCTCGAGCGTCTTTACCCTGAGGTTTATCATGCCCTCTTTCTCGCGGAGGTCCTGCTTCATCTCTGCCGTTTCCACCCTGATCAGTATGGGACCGGAGAGCTTGTAAACGAACTTTTCCTCGGTTTTTCCCATCTCCTCCAGCGCTTTCTTTATCTCGTTCAGCTCCATGAGGAGGGCGGTCTTCTGCGTGACTATCAATTGTATCTGCTGGCTGTAAAGCTGGGCCTGGCCAAGCAGGTTGCTGTCAGCTTTTTCCATAATAACCACCTTCCGCGTCACCTTGCCATAACCCTTTTCGCGGTCATAGGTCTTTTCTTTTCCAGTATCCTGTAGCCACAGTAAGGGCATATGATCTTCTTCGCTTTCTGCAGGTCGACGTCCACGTCCTTCCCGCAGTTGAGGCATTTGTAGCCGAAATTCTTGGTTTTTTCCATAGCATCCCTCACTTCAAGCCGGGCTCGTAAGCCCTGCCGGCAAACTTAAGGCCGCATTTCTCGCAGAGCCATATCCCTGGCGACGTTCGCTTCAGCCCCGGCTTGAGGCAGCGCGGGCAGGCGTGTTTCGCCTTCTGGACCTTGTCGATTGCGAGGTAACGCTTCTTTACCCCCCTGCCGTATCTCACGCCGAACTTGCCGGTCGAGCCGACTTTTTTCGTTTTTCCCATGACATCACTTATGTGCGCGATTTTTTGGATTTTGATTGTTTCCATTCACGTACTTATAAACTTTTTTTGAGCAGCGCCCGTATCTCCCTGCCCTTCCTTATCGCGGTTTCCGCGGCTTCCTCGATCGTCTCGAGCGTCAGCGAGCAGGCGTTGCCTTTCTGAATCGCGCAGATGTTGCCCTCGGAATTGGTGGTTATGGTCAGCCTGCCTTCCATCGATTCCTCTTCTTCGAGGCTCGGGTCAACCACGAGTTTGCCGTCGATAAGGCCGAACGTGACCGGGACGGGGATGTCATTCACGGGAAGCTTCTTGTCCGTTTTCTCGTAGACGACCTTGTCATCCTCTAACTTGACCATCTTCGCGCTCAGCAGCGCTGCTATGGCTGCAATGCCGGCGGTGTCTATGAGATTGCCGTCGTGGCTCAGGGGCTGGATGTCCACCATGACCATCCATACCTTCTCGCCCTCTTTTATGCAGAGCTTTTTGGTGTCGATGCATCCGGATTCGCGTATGCCGCGGTCGACTATCCTCGCGAGTTCGATTGCGTTCTCCCTTGGCGGCCCGAGCTCGAATTCCGGCGACGCGACAGGCGAGAATTCGGCGTTCACAATTAAAACCCCTTCGTTGGGCGTGTCCGGGAACGGCACGCCTGCGTTGAGCTTAACGCCGGCTATGACCTCGGTCCCTCCTATCCTGACCCTTGCAGACCCTTCGGACTGCTCGATCGGGTTTATCTCTATCTCGATTTTCCTGTGCTCGTCCGGTTTCCTGCCGTCGAGCCTCACGCCCTTCGACAGGTGGGAAACAATGTACCTGGTCTGAATGTTCATTCAAATCCCTCCTTTGACCATTTTTCAAGCAACGCCTTTTTTTGATGCTCGTAAAGCGTCTCGCATCCTTTTACGGCGAGCCTTATTATCTGTTTCAGGTCGTCTTTCGATATGTTCCCGTCCATCTGGAGCAGGGTGAATTTCCTTTCCTTCGGCATGTACGCTACGGGAAGGTCGCAGTCCGTGGTTTCCTCCTCGTCTCCCGTGAGGTCGAGGGCGTAATGGCCTTCGATTTTTCCCGCCGCGATCGAGGCGACGAGGTCGCGCATTTGTATGCCCGCGTCGGCGAGCGCAAGGCTCGCGGCGTTTATGCCAGCCGTGCGCGTGCCGGCGTTGGCCTGCAATATCACTATGTACACATCGATCGTCGTCCGCGGGAAGTCTTTCAGGAACAGCGCAGGCTCGAGCGCTTCTCTCGTGACCTTCGAAATCTCCACGCTCCTTCTCGACGGGCCGGGTCTCACCCGCTCCTTGGTCGAGAAAGGCGCCATGGTGTAGTTGCACTGCAGGATCGCGCGGTCGGATTCCTGCATGTGGCGGGGATTGAGCTCCCTCGGCCCGTAAACCGCGGCCAACGCCATAGTCTTCCCTATCGTGACCAGCGCAGACCCGTCCGCATGCTTGAGCACGCCGACCTTCATCTTCACCGGCCTCAGTTCGTCGTTTTTCCTTCCGTCTGCTCTTTTCATAACTAATCTCCTCCTAAACCATCACCTGTTCTCATTAAGAAGCTTCCCTATGTGGTCGGTAAGTCCTGGTATCTGGGAATTCTCCTCTATCTCCATTATCGCCTTCGCGGCGAGGTTCTCCTTCTCTCCCTGCAGCCATATCGTGCCGTTCTGGCCCACGGATATCCTGCAGCCGGTCCTGTCCTTTATCATGTTTATCATGGAGCCCTGTTTGCCGATCACCCTCGGAACTTTCACGGGCGATATCCTCATGATCCTGCCGCTTTCGAATTTTCTGGTGCTCGGGTCCTTCATCGACAATCGGACGTCCTTCATGGGCGTGACCTCCGATACCCGCGCGTATATGAACTCCCCGACGCCGTATATCTTCGACAGGTCGGTCCTCGAGGGCTCGATGAATCCGCGGACCCCGGACAGCGGGAGGAAGCCCTTGTAAGGCGCGTTTATGTCTATTATCCATCCGGAATACTGGACCTCGGCGACTTTTCCTATCACCATGTCGTCCGTTTCCGGCATGTATTTTCCGGAAAGCGGGACGACATCGATAACCCGCCCCTTGTAATAGACGACTCCCAGCCTCTTTGAATATATCGAATTGCCGTCCCTGTAGCAGTTCCTGCCCGGGAGGTAATCGATGGACTCGACTATCTTGCTTCCCGGAAGGACAACCTGCTTGTCCTTTCTGACGGCCACGCTCTCTTCTGGTTTCCCCTCACTCGATTCAAATTGTTCGGCCTGGTCTTCTTTTTCAAATTCCTCGTCCCTTGTCAGTATTTTTGTCTCCATTTCTTCTGCCTTCACTTCCTTTGTACCTATATCTTCTTTTTCTACCTCTTCCATCTCCATTTCCAATTCGTCCGCTTTATGGTTTTCCATAACAAATCACCGTAAGTTTATATTTTATGCTCCTTGACTATCTTCACCTCGACCTTTCCCGCCGTCAGCTTGTTCAGCTTGTCGTAAATGTCGCCCTGTATGCCGGCGGGAATTTCGACGAGCGCTATCCAGGCCGTCGATGTCCATTCCTCGTTCTTGACGTCGGTTATCTCGCGCACGATCGAGTTCGCCTTGCCCGCGTATTCGATGGGCACTTTTATGGCGACTTCGATCCTTTCGAGCGATATCGGAAGGACCTCCTGTATTTTTTCGAGGACCGCTTTCATCTGGTCCTTCGCGGGCTTGAACGGGTCGATGATGACCCTCGACTCCGCGATCGCGTTCAATATCCTTGCGACCGGATGCGGCGTTTTCGTCCTCGGATCCATCCCCTGCCTTGCTATTATGCTGGCTATCTCCTTCTTTTTCTCCTCCACCATCCTGTTCCTTTGCTCCGTGGTCAGCTGTATGCGGCCTTCTTTCAGTATTTTTCTTGCGACTTCCCAGATGTTGGACGTCCCGAAAGCCTTGTGCAGCTCCTCCGCAGAGTGGCGGTCGCCTTTGCGCGAATCCTTGAAAATCTCGGATATCGCAAGGATTTCGTTTATGTCCATTTCTTTGCCGCGGTGGAATTCCAGCGCCTTGTCAGGGTCGACAAGAATCTCGAAGTTCATCCCGGCCTTTGTAATCCGAGCTATGACTGCGTCTTCAACAGAAACCATAGAACCACCCTTTGCCTTTCCGCCTAATACCGCTCGGTTTTAGCCTTCGAACTTTTCAATCTCACCGGGGGAAACCCTTTTGATTCCCTTTGCCGTTATTACCGCAATTTCAATGCCATCTTTGGTGATGTTTTTCTCGCCGGCCTTCAGCACTTTTATGAGAAGTTTGAGCCCGTCCTTGGTCGTCATGTTCTTTTTGTATTCCGAATTCAGGACTTTCTTCGCTTTTTCCGCTCCCCTTCCTATTGCCTGCGCCTTCCATTGCAGCATGGTTCCGGACGGATCGGTTTCATAAAGGTTCGGTCCTGCGCCGTCAACCCCTCCGACGAGCAGACCTATGCCGAAAGGCCTCAGACCAGCGTACTGGGTTGCCATATGCTTGTGGTTCGCCAGATACTTGGCTATTGCCTGGACCGATGCGGGCTCGCCGTAGGTTATCCTGCTTATCTGAGACTTCACCCTCGCCATCTCGACGAGGTATCTCGCGTCCGCCAGAATGCCCGAGCCGACTATTCCGATGTGATCATCCACCACAAATATCTTCTTGTAGCTGTCGCTAACGCTTAATGGGGCCGAGGATTTTGTAGCCCCCAGTACCACGCCGTTATCCACTACCAGACCCGCTGCCGTGCTTCCCCTCTTGACGGCCTGCCTCGCATATTCTACCTGAAGCAAGCGACCGTCTGGTGAAAAGACGACTATCGTCCTGTCATACGCCATGTAATTGGGCGGTGTAGGTTGCATTTCAAACCTCCTATATTAAACATGAAATGAATTTTGATTTTTGTCGTTTCTGATCAAACTCTTTCCGAAAGAGTTTAGATTATTCATTTATTTTAACTTTCATATATAAAAAACTTCTTTATAAAGTTTTTAGGTATTTAATTATTATATTTTAAAATCAGGGGTGTATCTTATGAAAAAAGTTCTGATTCCTTTGGCAGAGGGTTTTGAGGAAATTGAGGCGCTGGCTACGGCGGACATATTGAGAAGGGCCGGCATCGAAGTCGTTCTCGCCGGCATACCCGGAACCATGATTAAGGGAAGGTCGGGCGTGAAGGTTGTGGCGGACACCAGGATTGACGAGATCAACCACAACGAGTTCGACTGCATCGTGCTCCCCGGCGGGGATCCCGGGTACGTCAATCTCGGAAAGTCGAAGAAAGTCATAGAAATCATCAATGATTTCAACAGCAAGGGCAAGAGCATCGCGGCGATATGCGCGTCTCCCTCGATCCTTGCGAAACAGGGCATTCTGGACAACAGGAGGGCGACCATCTACCCGGGCATGGAGAGGGAAATCCCCAGACCGAGGCCGGCCAGCGTCGTCACGGACGGCCACATAACCACTTCGCAGGGGCCGGGAACTTCGATAGACTTCGCGCTGGAGATAGTCAAGAACCTGCTCGGCAGCGGCCAGGCGGAAAAGGTCAAAAGGGAACTGGTCTACCGGTGAACGGCTCCGGCATTCCCGGGGATTTCACCGGCTTTAAGTTTTTATTTCACGCTTCAGCACACCAGATTAAAGATTAGAAAAGTTGATAGATTAGGAAAGGGCCCATAGCTCAACCGGACAGAGCGCTCGGCTTCGGTATCGAAACCCCGGCGGGTTTCGATGCATCCGGCAACCACGGATGAGGAGACCGAGAGGCTGGGGGTTCGAATCCCCCTGGGCTCATGCACGGATAGAAACCACAACAGGATTCCATGCACCCCGCAGCCATGCCAGACCAGCGGCGGAGCAATTCGTTTTAAGGCCCGACTTTCCTTTTTGTATGTTTTATTGATTGGTAGTAAAAAACGAAAAGTTTAAAAAGATAGAAAACAGTTAGTTGGTTATGGCAATGTCCAATTCAGAGCATACTTCCCCTTTAAAATACAGAGGATTCTACATCCCTGGACAAATACCATCATGCCTAATCGAGGACTTTGCTGAAAAAAAGTCAACCGATAGGTCTCCTTTTTGGGATTTCGCATCCCCTTTGGTTCACAGAGTCGTCTTGGATGTGATTGGAAGAGATGTAGAGTGGGGAATGAAAGACGCAGAAGCGCTTCCGGATGGTGTTAAAGAAGCGGGAATAGCGGTTCGAGGTAGGCAAGGCATATGCGGAACGCACAATGATGCTCTCGTGTTTATTCCAAAAAGCGAGACTCCGAAAGGAATGCGGCAGATGCCAGACCCGTATAGGTTAGCCAGATATCACAAGGGCATAGAATTTCCAGAAGAAATGGTATCATGCGGACCGCAAGCCTGGACCTTGTCAACCAGGGAAGACGACCTGCCGTCTAGAGAACAAACATACATATGGCTCCCACAAACAGGGAATGCAAAAAATCCCAGATACATCGTACCGACAGGGGAGGGCGCATACCATCGTGTAACAGGAACACCGTTTGAAACAATAGAAGGCCGGGAAGAAGCAATCGAAAGATGGAGGGAAGCAGGACTTACAAGAGAAGAAGCTGAGAGGGAATTGTCGACATTCCGCATAATGGGTCCAGAGCCCATAGGATATTCAAGGCTCGTGGCTGTTGACTCTTTATCCCTCCACGGCGATCCGCTTTGCATTGTCCTCCGGAGTTACGACCTCCCTTCTGATATGAATCTCCAACCAAGTTTATATTCTCGCATAAGAGGAGGACCCGGCATAAGAGAATCAAAAGGCTATTAGAATCATGAGGCTTTTTATAAATTTTAGCAAAAAGAGGGATTCTAAAATAAACAAAATGAAAAATGACAAATAAACCGGTTGGACATGACCAGGTGTCCGATTGCGGTTAAACGGATGCCAATTACACTCCCGCTGGCCTCTGGCCGAGCGTGACCTGGAAGTTCCCGATAGAACCGTCCCTGTAAACCCCAACTTCGACCTGGTCGCCCGGATTGAATTTAAGCAGCACGTTGAGAAGGGCGGCATTGTTCTGTATTTTCTGCCCGGCTATCGAAACTATGATGTCCCCCAGGACGAAGTCGGGCTGCCCCGGCCTTGAGACCGTCTCCCTGAGGCCCGCGCTTTTCGCAGGGCTGGGGTCAGCGAAATCGATTATGATGATGCCGTAATCGACGCCGAGATTCCATGCCTTCACCATGTCGCTGGTCACGTCCGTGCTTGTTACGCCAAGCCACGGCCTTCTGACTTTCCCGCTCTCGATTATCTCGTTATATATCTTCCTGACCGTGTTTATGGGAATCGCGAATCCGACGCCCTCCGATCCGCCCGATTGCGAAATTATTGCCGTGTTTATGCCGATGACCTTCCCCTGAAGGTTTATGAGCGGCCCGCCGGAATTACCCGGGTTTACCGCGGCATCGGTCTGTATGACCTTTTCTATCACGAATCCTCCCTGCGAGGTAAGCGTCCTGTTGATTGCTGAAATCACCCCGAAAGTCATGGTGTTCTGTAGTCGGTAAGGGCTGCCTATGGTAACCACGAAATCGCCTTCCGCGATGCTGTCCGAATCCCCTATCTCGACGGTTTTCAGCTTGCCGGAAGGGTTTATCTTCATGACGGCCACGTCGTTCAGCGGGTCCGCACCCTTCAGCGTGGCGGGGAATTCCTTCCCGTCGGACAAGGTGATCGTTATGTTGGACGAGTCGGAAACCACGTGGTCGTTCGTGACTATGTACCCGTCGTCAGAGACCACGAAGCCCGACCCCGAGGCCTCGGTCTGCACGATGCCAAAGGCGCTCTGGGTGTATCTTATCGACTCGACGTAAACAACGGACACCTTGTTGTTTTTGAATATGCCGGTTGTCACGTCCTGAAGCTGGACGCTCTGGTTTTCATAAATCTTCTGTATAACCGTGGTCGTGTTTCCGGGCCCGTTTATCTCAAGCAGCATCCCCGGAGCAACAATTAAAATTGTTATGGCCGAGCCTATTATGCCGCCCATGATGCATGCGAGCAGCAGGTAAAAGAACGTTGCATGCCTTCCGTCATTTTTTTTCGCGATGGGTTTCCCCGCGCCGGTCTTTCTTCTGGTTTTCATAGAATGTATAATTGACCGAAAAATTTAAATTGTTGTGATTTTTGAGTATTCGCCTTTTCTTCTAAGGTTTTTCCCCATAAGTTTTAATTACTCTCTGTAGCTCTTCAAGTGATGGGTTGAATTCATCAGTTGTTCTACTCAAACCACGTTTACTAAAAATATCCGCTACCTCGTATCCATCGCAACAACGTTCACCATTTCTCTTTGCCAAATCCTGCGCTTTTCTGTACGAGCTGTCATACCGTTCTGTATACTTTACTTGTTCTCGAATACTCCAATGACCTGTATCAAGTCCCGCAGCGATGTAACCTTGGAGAGCGAGGCCGCCTGCAAACAATAAAGGCAAAACAAATCCTTTTCTCATATGGATTTCACCTCTCTTTTGCGACTTTTTGAGAGTTTTATATTCTGTATAAAATGAGATAAACCATCTAAACTTTATAAATATCCGTTGTTCCCTGATTTGGAAATATACACTTTCTATGTCTTCAGCGATTCGAGATATTTTTTAAGATGGCCGAACGCCTTCGCCCTGTGCGAGATGCGGTTCTTCTCGGCTAGCGTCATCTGGGCAAACGTCCTCTCCTCGCCGCGGGGGATGAAAATCCTGTCCCAGTCGAAGCGTTTCCTTCCTCTGGGGGTTTCCGATATCCGGCCTTCTACGCTTCCCGAGAATATTTTCAGCGTCTTCCCGTCGCAATAGGCAACGCGCGCTTCCGCCTTCGCCGACCTGTCTTTGCCGGTGAGCTTGCAGATCCCCCCGATGCCCATCGTCATTATCACCCATGATATCAGCGGGCCGGGGAAGCCTTTCCACGATCTTATGTGCAGCGCCGTGTCCTCGACTATGACGGGTTTCCTTATTTTTTCGTAAGCTTTCGTTGCCTTGTCCCTGGCTATTTCCCCGGCGTCCATCGACTGTATTTCAGGGATTTTCAGCCTGGCCTGCTTAAGCCTGAAACCGGAGCCAAGAATTTTTCTGGCCTCCACGACCTTGTTCGTGTTCGAGGTCACGAAGCATATTTCCCTCATAACCTTGAATAGGATTCCGTGTTAAATAAATTAACCGGGCGACCAATTAACAATATGAGAGGAACCTTCTACCTTTTGCTGACCGGCTTGTTTGTCTCGACCATTGGCATATGGACCAAGCTTATTGGCTCGGGCATCTCGCCGTTCCTGCTTACAATGTTCAGGACGCTGACCGCGGCAGTTTTGATTTTCATCATGGTCGCCTTGTCCAGGAACATGAAAACCATCGAAACCCTCATGATAAGGAAACGCGAAGTTTTGCCGTTTCTGGCAGCGGGGCTTTTCGGGGTGGCCATAGGGATGGGGTTCTACATAAAATCCTTTTCCTATGTCCCTGTCGCGAACTCGGTAATGCTCGTATTCATTTATCCCGTGGTTACAGCGCTGCTTTCATGGCTCATCCTAAAGGAGAAAATAACCCGGCTGGAGCTGGCCGCCCTCGCGCTTGTCGTTCTCGGAGTCTGGTCCATTTACGGCTCCGAGATAAACATAGCGTCCGACGCCTTCGGCAACATGCTGGCCATTACCGCGGGCTTCGGCTACTCGGTGTTCATAGTTTCAATGCGCTATTTCGAGACGAAAGGCTACAAGTACTGGAACGTCACGTTCTGGCCTCTCGCTCTCGGTGGCGTCATCCTGGCGCTATTCCTGCCATTCGAGTCGTTCGCGTTCTCGCCGTCCGGTTTCGTGCCGCTTTACATCGCCGGGATCGTATTAGTGACGTTTTTCGGCTACATATTTTATGCCGAGGGCCTCAAGACGGTGAGGGTGCATGATGCCGTGATAATAACCGCCCTTACCGAGCCGCTGGCAGCGATGGTGCTCGCTTTTCTAGTTCTTGGCGAATCCATACCAGACTACGTGCTCGCCGGCGCGGCGCTGATAATAGCAGCGAACGTCATGATAGGCATGGAATTCAGGAAAAAGAGGATGAAGAAGCACAAGGTGAGAGGCGGAAGGCCGGGCTTCGGATGGGTGTGGTGATAATCCAATCATCCCAGTTTGTAAAAATAAATTTAAAAACCCTTACACAATATATGCTTATGAGAAAATGTGCCGGTTCCAAAACCAGGAATGAGCTGAAGTATTTCATAAAAAGCGACTTTAGAAGATATTCTGGAAAATGGATTGCCATTGAAGGCAACAAGGTGATTTCTTCCAAAAGAAGTATTGGTGTTTTAATAAAATCCGTAAGCGATAAAACGGGGAATGTTGTATTCGCCAAAATACCCGATAAAAAGCAAATTCTATTACTTTGAATGATAACATGGACGTCATTGAATTCGGATACAAGAAAATGACACCCGATTTATCAGAAAAACAGCCGGTAATTCAAGTTACAATTTTTATTAAAGGCAAGCCGTTTCCTGCGATTGGGATTGTAGATTCGGGAGCGGATTACGTTACCATCCCTTTAAGTGTTGCGATCAGCTTAGGTTTGGAGCGAAAAGAACTTGGGCCAAAAAGGAAAACAGAATGCGCATGCGGGAACGGAGAATTTTACTCTTATCTATGCGAAGGTGAGATTGAAATAGGATGCCACAGGTTTCCCATAAAAATTTCTCTGGTCGAAGGAGAGGGATTTGTATTGATAGGCAGACAGGGGGTTTTTGATCATTTTCACGTCCATTTTGACAAAAACGAAAAAAAGGGCTATCTGAGAAGATGAGAAACGAATTCAATCAGTCCAATTTTATTAAGCCGGCCGGGCTTCGGCTGGGTGTGGTAATTACTGTCTAAGCACATTCTGTTAAAGAATTCATCAAGCCAACATTTCTATATTTTTATAAAGTATTAGATTAAGAAAATATTCATGACATTGGCTGGTTTGTGTTATAGGTGCATACTTTCGGACAAACAAATAGAAAAATTATTGGAAGACGTTTTTGGATATAAAGCAGGCGGAGGAGAAAATAGAAAATATTTGAAAGATCTTTTAGAAGGATGGACTGTAAGAATACCTATAGAATGGGCTGCTGTTGTGCCCGAGGTAACAGCACCAAAACACCCCCCTGGAATCCAAATATCCTTGCACAGGTCTTCTGAAGAAGTGGTTGTTGCCAGCAAAATTCACCCCGTAATGAAAGCGTATTTAGAAAGAGAGCATATAGGATACCAAGTTGACTGTAATCCTTCCTTAGTTTCGGTTATTAAGAACGAATAAATTAATATCGGCTATTGGTCATTACAAAATCCGTTAATTCTGGAATACGATGTGCAAGGTGATTTAACCATCGCGAACTTTTTATTAAACCTTGCGACAATTTCTATTCATGATGCTAGGCAGGATTTCCGGGAGCGTGACGACCAAGGACTTCAGCTTCAAGGCCGAGGCGAAGGTAAAGAAGCTGCAGTACGTCGCGGTCAAGGACTTCGACGGCAAATGGACGCTGAGCTACATCGACTCGATAACGAATTACATGAACAGCACGGTGGCGAAGGCGAAGGTCATAGGCTCCCGCGACTCGCGCGGGTTCCTCAAGTCGCTCGCGATCCCGTTTGAGCCGGAGACGCCCGTATACATGGCGGACGACGACCTGATAAAAGTGACTCTCGGCCTGAAGGATGACGGGCTTTACCTCGGGATAATGGAAGGCTACAACATTCCCGTCTACCTCCCGCCGAAGCATCTCATAACCAAGCATGTTGCCATACTTGCGAAAACCGGGACGGGAAAGTCTTACACGGCGGGCGTGGTTCTGGAGGAGCTTGCCGAGAAAGGAATCCCTGTCGTTGTCATAGACCCGCACGGCGAATACAGGACGCTTCTCGAGGAAAACAAGAAGGAGAGCGAAGTCTCCCAGATGAGGAGGTTCGGCATACAACCGAAGTCCTACAAAGACAAGGTGCAGATTTTCGACGTAGGCGCGCAGAATCCCATAAGGCTCAGTCCAAAGCTTACGGCGGAGGAAATAATCGAGATGCTGCCCGCGAAAATTTCCCCTGGCCAGGAAGGCCAGCTGTATGCGGCCATCAGGAATCTTGAAGGCAAGGACTATACTCTTAAGGACATAACAAGCGAATTGAATTCATCGGAAAGCAGCGTGAGGCGAAACCTCATTTCCCTGCTCGAGTTCCTGGAGGGCACGAAGCTCTTTTCTGCGAATCCCACGAAACCCGGCGATTTGGTCAGGGAAGGCAAGGTGACGATAGTCAACCTGAACGAGGCTTCCCCTGACGTCCAGCAGATAGTCGTCTTCAAGCTGGCCAAGGAGCTTTTTAATGCCAGGAAGTTCGGGAAAATCCCGGAATTCTTCTTCGTGCTCGAGGAGGCGCATAACTTCTGTCCTGAACGAGGGTTGGGCGAGGTGGCAAGCTCGAAAATCCTGAGGACCATCGCTTCGGAAGGAAGGAAGTTCGGCATGGGGCTCTGCATAATCTCGCAGAGGCCGGCCAAGGTGGACAAGAACGTCCTCTCGCAGTGCTCCACGCAGGTCATACTGAAGGTCACGAACCCCAACGACATAAAGGCGATAATGGACTCGGTCGAAGGCGTCGAGCTCGGGACAAGGGAGGAGATACGCGACCTGCCCATAGGCATCGCGATGGTCGTCGGCATAACAGAGCAGCCGCTCATCGTCGACGTGCGCATCCGCAAGAGCCAGCATGGCGGGGAGGCGCTTGTCAAGACAGCGGAAAAAGCTGGGGAAGGGGGTGCGCCAGCCGCGTCTTATGAAGGGACCTTGCAGATACTCGCTCCCAGATTTTTCGAGGAGGATGTCCTCCGCGTTTTCAAGGGCGTGGACGACATCCGTTTCATCAACTATCCGCTATGGAAAGCGATGGGCGTACGCCGCGGCCAGGACGTGGAATTCTACGTGGACGGCCTGAGCGGCGAGGTGATTTACGAGAGCAGCGGGTCAATAGCGTCCAGCAGCGGCATACGCTCGATTCTCGAGCTGCCGGATGCGCAGAGGTCCATAGCGCTCTATCTCATGAAAAGCAAAAACGCGAACATCGAAAGCATCTCAAGCGGCCTGAAAATGCTGCTCAGCGAGGCGCAGGCGCATCTGAGACAGCTTATTGAAAAGAAAATCGTGGCTCAGGACGACGACAAGTACAGGATAATCGCGGACGTAAGCCTGCCGCACGATCTTTCGCACGCCAAAATCGACCGCAAGATAATAGAGAGGGAGAAGGAAGGCGACATACTCAATTTCACGATTTCGACCGATTTCGTGAAGCGGCTCGCGGAGATATGGGAAGTCCGCATCCTGGAAGTCAAGCCGCTCTATTATCCCTACTGGCTCATCATCCACAGGAAGAAGAAATACCTCGTCGACGCGCTCAACAACCGCCTTGAAATCGACAAGGCGAAGGCGCTGAAGGGGACGATATGAATAAAGCGATTTTTAAAAATAATTTTGCATGATAATTATGGCCAATTACCTCGAGCTGGGATACTACGCCTTGAGGAATTTATTGTTCGGAGTGAAATTTCCCGTGGGTATATCAGTTGATGTCACTTGCAGGTGCAACCTTAATTGCAAGCACTGCTATTTTTCAAGGCAGCATCATACAAAAGAATTGCCCGGGAATGAGCTTTTGAGCAAAATAAAAGAGACCAAGAGGAAATACCCTTCGATATTGCATGCTTCATGGGTTGGAGGAGAGCCGCTCCTCAGAAAAGACGTCGTGGAGGAGGGAATCAAACTTTTTCCGCTTAACATGGTCGTGACAAACGGCACGATGGAACTCCCGAAATGGAAGAACTGTGCTTTCAACGTTTCTGTCGATGGCACAAGGGAATACTATGAAAAAATCAGGGGGAGAGGGATTTATGACAAGGTCAAGGGGCATGCGAACAGGGATGACGTCAGCGTAAACGTAGTCTGCGTTTTGAACAGGCAAAATTACCATTGCATAGAGGATATGCTGAAAGAATGGGAAAAAACCAGGGTAAACGGGGTAAATTTCGATTTCTACACACCCATAAAAGGGATAAGGGAAAATTTGTGGCTGAATTGGAAGGAAAGGGACAAGATAATCCTGAAGTTGCTTGAACTGAGGAAACAATACGGCGATTTTTTAATGAACCCGGAGCCGGTATTGGAAATGATGCTTTCGGAGAATTCGAAAAAAATAACTGAAGACTGCATTGTGCCAAAAGCCGTTGTCTGTCTGGACCCGATGGGCAAGAGGAAACTGCCTTGCGTCATAGGAAACAAGGCCGACTGCTCGAGATGCGGATGCGTAATTCCGTTTTTTATGGAATCCGTGCTGATAAGGAAACATATCAGGTCTTTTCTTATCACAAAAAAGGGATTCACATAAATAAACCGCAATCAGGCCAGCAACCATCAGGTAAAGTTTAAGTGCCTGTTAAACGTCACATCCTGCAGATCTCGGGTAGTCTCCTCTTGTGACTGGACTCCTGATCACTTCATTGTTTTCCTGGTTTTGCTTCCGTAAACGAATGCGAAAGCTTTATAAATAACCAAAATATTGGTTTATAATAACCAAAATATTGGTTTATTGCAAAAAGAAGGGATGAATAGATGCGGATGTGTTAACATGATAACGGAAAAGCAGTTCAGGATATTCGGGGTGTTTGCAAAGAGACCTTTTGCCGAATTCACGCGAAAGCAGGTGAAAAACGAGACAAAGGAGAAATCAAACAATGCATTGGCTTTGACCGTAAACCAATTGAAAAATGAAGAGGTCCTGATTGAGAAGAAGGTGGGAAAATCAGGACTTCTTACCCTCAATCTGAACAACGACCTGACGTTTCATTACATTGCCCTCTGCAATCGCCAAAGAACGGAAGAAAAGGTAAGGACCGCGGTAAGAAGGCTGAAAGACGAGATTGGCTCAATCACCCAATTTCATTCTATCGTTATATTCGGCTCTTATGCGGATGGCAGGCATAAAGAATCGTCTGACTTGGACGTTGCGGTGTTTATTGACGGAGACGAAAAAAGAAAGCAAATAGAGGCCGCGATAAACAGCGCAAAGATGAAAACGCTCATTGAAATCGATGCCCACGTCATTCCGAAGGCGGAGATGATTGAAATGCTAACGAACGACGAAGAGAATCTTGGCAAGCAGATAGCAAGGAAGCATCTTGCGGTTCACAATCACCAGATATTTTATGATATTGTTAAGGAGGGGGTGAAGCGTGGATTTCATGCATGATTTATACCTGCGAAGGGCGCAGAACGAATTGAATTTATCGCTTATCATACTGAAGATTAGCGACAACAAGGACCTGCAGATCTCAACATTCGGCATGAAGCAGGATACCTATTACAGCGCGGCAATATCGCATGCCTATTTTTCCATTTTCTATGCCGCAAAGGCGTACCTCATGCTGAAAGGAATAAAAACAGAGGCTCCAGAGGAACACAGGAAAACGTTTGACGCATTCTCAAAGCTTGTTGAGACGGGAGTAATTGACGTCGAGCTTCTGAAAATCTACAGGGAAATGTTTGTCAAGGCGGACGCCTTGCTGCAAATATTCGAGCGCGAGAAGGGAAAGCGGGGCAAATTCACCTATAGGAGAATATCGCAGGCAAACAGGGAACCGGCAACAGAGAGCGTCAATAACGCGAAATTCTTCTACAAAAACATGTTCGAATTATGCGAGAAAATAAAGTCGCGCCAATTATAACACATAATATCAAATCCTGCAAACATCCGGCAGTCTCCTCTTGTGGCTGGATTTCCTTATCATTTCCTTCAGCCTCTGCAGCTTTTTAACGTCGGTCTTTACTTCCCTGTTTTTCTCTATGGCCTGCAGGATGGAGTCCAGTTCTATGTAGGGCATGCCGATTTCATGCTGGTCGGTCTGGCCTTCCCAAAGGCCCGCGGTCGGGGCGGCTTTTATTACCTCGTCAGGGATGCCAAGATGTTTCGCGAGCTCGAGCACCTGCGTCTTGTACATGTCGCCGAGAGGCTCAAGGTCCGCCGCGCCGTCGCCGTGCTTGGTGAAGTAGCCTATCGCGATTTCCGACTTGTTCGAAGTGCCGAGGACCAGGTAATTGTCTTTGTTGGCGAAGCAATAGAGTGCGCACATCCTCAGCCTCGCCTTCAGGTTGCCGAGCGTTTTCGCGTCGGCGGAAGGCAGGATTTTCCTGAGTTCGTGGAATGCGGACGTCAGGTCAATCTTTTCTGCGCGAATCCCGAATTTTTCCGCGACGAGCCTTGCGCGCTCCGCGTCCGCCGGATTGGAATCGCACGGGAGAATCAGGCCGAGCACTTTGTCCCCGAGCGCGCGCTTGGCGAGAACGCTGGTCACGCTCGAGTCGACGCCGCCGCTCATGCCAACAATAACACCATCCGCTCCGGCCTCGTTCATTTTCGACACTAGCCACATCTCTATCTTGTTGCATATTTGCGAAGGCGTGAGCTTCATGGAGAATAATATAACCTGCTTGTTTTTAAAATCGGGCTTATGCTGGAGGTTAAAATAAAAAGAAAAGCGAATCTACTTCGCCTTCACCAGGTCTATTACTATTCCCGCTGCAATGGTCTTGCCCATGTCACGGACCGCGAACTTCGCGAGCTCCGGGAAATCGGACTGCTTCTCCACTACGATCGGTGCCGTCGGCTGGACCTTTATTATCGCAGCGTCGCCAGGTTTCAGCATGTCAGGATTCTCCTGCAATACAGCTCCGGTCTTCGGGTCCAGTTTCTTGACCAGTTCCAGAATCTTTCCCGCGACATGCGCGGTGTGGCAGTGGAAAACCGGCGTATAACCCTTCGTCAATACGGTCGGGTGCTGGAGCACGATTATCTGGGCAGTGAATTCCTTCACGACCGTCGGCGGGCTGTTTAGGTGTCCTGCGACATCGCCACGCTTCACGTCCGTCTTTGAAATGCCCCTGACGTTGAAACCGATATTGTCCCCCGGCTCTGCTTTTGCCAGCTGCTTGTGGTGCATCTCTATCGACTTCACTTCTGCCTGCGCTCCTGACGGCTCGAAGACAATCTTGTCCCCCGGCTTCAGTACGCCAGTCTCGACTCTTCCCACGGGAACCGTTCCTACGCCCGTTATCGTGAAGACGTCCTGCACGGGCAGCCTCAACGGCTTGTGAACCGGCTTCTCGGGCGCAACTATCGTGTGGTCCAAGGCCTCGACAAGCGTGGGGCCTGCGTACCATGACATGTTGGTTGATTTCTTGAATACGTTGTCTCCAACGTAAGCGGAGCATGCGACCATCGGTATCTTGTCGGTCTTGTAGCCAAGCGTCTGAAGAAGCTTCGCGACCTCGTTCTTGACCTTTTCGTAAACAGCCTTGTCGTAGCTGACTGCGTCCATCTTGTTTATCGCAACCACCATCTGCTGGATGCCCAAGACCTTTGCGAGATACAAGTGCTCTCTTGTCTGCTCCTGAATGCCGTCTTTCGCTGACACGACAAGTATTGCGGCATCAGCCTGCGAAGCGCCGGTAATCATGTTCTTGACGAAGTCCCTGTGACCCGGGCAGTCGATTATCGTGAAGTAGAACTTGCTCGTCTGGAACTCCCTGTGCATAAGGTCAATCGTAAGGCCCCTTTCCCTTTCCTCTTTCAGGTTGTCCATGACGAATGCGAATTCGAAAGTCTCCTTCTTGAGCTCCTTCGCCTTGTCCTTCAGCTTCCTGAGTTCCTGGTCGCTGAGCGCTCCCGAATCGTATAGCAACCGGCCTATCAAAGTCGATTTCCCATGGTCTACGTGACCCGATGTTATTATGTTGATGTGCGGCTTTTCTGCCATTTTATCCCTCCTAATTTATCTTTAGCTTAAATCCAACCGTAACAGCGTGCAGGAAACCTGCAGGCTTAGATTGAATTTTATAGTATAGTATAAAGGATATATATAGGTTATTTAAAAAGATTTCTCCGCAAAAAGGCAGCATCGGCCGGTTTTGGCAGGCATTTCAGTCCTTGCTTACGCCCCCGCTAAGCAGCCTTTCGCCCCTTTCCCGCTGCATGTAATACATGCCTATGCCTATGAAAAGCATGCCCGTGCCGATCAGTATCAGCGAAACCCACGGGAAGCAGCCTTCGTCTATCATCCTGTTGCAGTCGTCATCCAGGCCGTTTCCGCATATCTCGCTTTCCCCGGGCCTCACCCCTCCCTCGCATCCGGTCCAGTTGCCGTCCTTGCAGACCGATCTCCCGCTCCTGCATATCCCTACGTCCGAGCCGCAAATCCTCCTGTCGCCTTCCTTGCAGGGTGCCTCTGCCTTGGCCAGATTTGCCTGGGCGAGGGAAAGCAGGGCGAATAAAACGAGCGCAGCCACGACGAAGATGAGCCTCATAAGCTTCATTACTAAAGATTGAAGAGGAGATTTTTAAAGTTGCAAAAATGTAAATCCGGAAAGCTGGCTTTACAAAATCATGTTAGTTTCAATCGTCGTGTAGATTTTGATAGGGGGTTGCCGCCACTTAAAAAATTGAAGAGATATCTTATCTTCTGTTTGGATTTCTGCTTGGATAAAGTTGCTTTACATTTTCTAAAAATTCTCCTATAGGATATATCCAACCTTCTCTTAAATCCATGTCTTGCATTACTTGTCCAGAACCATTCCATACACTTAAGGAATCCAAATCTGAGCAAGTTTCTCTTCTGATTGGACACATAAAACAAATGTCATCAAGCCCATTTTTTACTAATATATATTCTTCACCTGTTCCGCCAAGAGCAAGAAGGTCAAATAAATCTTGATATTTTTTGGCAAATCTTTTTCCATAGCTCTCTGGAATACTTTGACTACTTACCGGACTAGGTTTATCAAAAAGGTCTCTATCATAGTAATAACTTACAAATCTATCTATGTGATGAGGTCTCAAAGCGATAATCCTTTCTGTCATGAATTATAGATTATTTCAGAACTATTTAAATCATTCCATTTGTAGTTTCTAATAAGTAGTATCAATTATCGATACGGCGGAACCCCACGACTAAACTATACGCACGACGACTTTGATTTTTTGCCTTCGGCGTCGTTGCACTAAAAATCAATCCCTAACGGGAGAAACTAACAGCGATTTAACGGTTACGCTCGGTTGCACCTCGCTCCACCCAAATCGGCTTCGCCGACTTCGTTAAATCGCTATGTTATGCCGTTATCGTCACTTCAATATCTCCAGCGCTATCTTGAGCTTCTCCGTTTCGATGGTCTTCTCTTTCGGCCTGCCTATCTTGACGCTCCCGATTTTCATGGTCTTCTGCACATCCCTGAGGACCGGCCTGACCGCGTTTGAGCCGATGGTCACGTATCTTAGCGGCTGGTTCATGGGCATCGAATTGGTCGACTTGTATTTTCTGATTGCCGCTATTATGTCTATTGCCACGTCTCCCGCTTTCTCGGCCTTCCTGTCGGTGAGCGATGCGTCGAACTTCGGCCACTCGGAGACGTGGATGCTCTTTCGCCCTTCCGTCCGCCTGAAGTAGTGCTGGTATATCTCCTCGGTCACGTGCGGCGTTATCGGTGCGATTACCTTGAGCACGGAGAGCAGGACGTAGTATACTGTGTATTTTGCCGACTCGACTTCCCATTCTTCATAGTCTTTCGAATTGTAAAGCCTGTCCTTGACGATTTCGAGATAATAATCGCAGAACGTGTGCCAAAAGAAATTCTCTATCTCCGCTTTCGCCCTTGAGTATTCGTATTTCTCGAAGGACGAGGTAGAGACTTTTATTATGTTGGCGATTTTTGACAGTATCCATTTATCGATTTCGCTGAACTTCCCCGGTCTTTTGGGCGCGTAGTCCTGCAGGTGGAGCAAAGCGAACTTCGAGGCGTTCCAGAGTTTCGTGACGAACTTGCCGCCCGTCACGAGGTCTTTCTCCTGGTATGGCAGATCCTCCCCGAGTTTCGATCCGGCCGCCCAGAAGCGCAGAGCGTCGGCGCCGTATTTTTGCGTCAGCTCCCGCGGCTCGATGACATTCCCTTTCGACTTCGACATCTTCTTGCCGTGAGGGTCGAGCGCCCAGCCCGATATCATGATGTCCTTCCACGGATTCGTATTATTGTGCATCTGGGACTTGACGACCGTGTTGAACAGCCAGAACGTGATGATGTCGTGCGCCTGAGGCCGCAGGGACATCGGGTAAAGTTTCGCGTAAACCTGCGGGAACAGCGAGGCAGCTATCTGCGGGGTCATGCTCGATGTTGCCCATGTATCCAGAACATCCGGGTCTCCCGCAAAGCTTCTGGAGCCGCATTTGCAGGCATGCTTCGGCCTGTCCACCGTAGGGTCAACCGGAAGCTCGCTTTCCTGCGGAAGCGAAATCCCGCCGCATTTCCCGCAGAACCAGACCGGGATCGGGACGCCAAAGCTCCTCTGCCTCGATATGTTCCAGTCCCATTTGAGACCTTTAATCCAGTTGTCGAAGCGCGAGCGCATGAACGGCGGGAACCATCGCATTTGCCTGCCCGCGCCGAGGAATTGCCGTTTCAGATCAAGATAGCGGATGAACCATTGCTCGGTCATAAGGATCTCGATCTCCGTCCCGCACCTCTCGTGGACGTTGACCACGTGCGTAATCTTCTCGATCTTCTCGATCCTGCCCTCCTTTTTCAGGTCGTCTATTATCGCGTTCCTCGCCTCATGCGAATTCATGCCGGCGTATTTCCATGCCTTCTCGTTCATTCTGCCGTCTTTCCCCATTATCTCGATGGGCTCGATCCTGTACCTCTCCATCCACTCGACGTCGTCCATGTCGCCGAACGTGCAGTGGTAAACCGCCCCGCTCCCGAAGTCCGGGTCGACGTCCTTGTTCGCCATTATGTCTACCTCTCTGTTAAAGAACGGTATTATCGCCTTCGCGCCGATGAACTTCTTGTATCGTTCGTCCTGGGGATGCACGTGAACCATCACGCACGCGGGCAGAAGTTCCGGACGCGTGGTCGCTATGACAATCGGCTTGCCGATGCTCGTGTCAAAGCGCATGTACACGAACCTAGATTCCTTTTCCTCGTCCTTCAGCTCCACCTGCGCTATCGACGTTTGGCACTCGGGACACCACATGAAAGGCGTCCGCTTCCGATAAATCCTGCCCGCCATGAAAAGGTCTATGAACGATTTCTGCGAAATCCGCCTGCAGTGGTCATCTATGGTCGTGTAGTAAACCGACCAGTCGCAACTCATGCCTATGCGCTTCCAGTCGCGCACGTATGTGGGGCGAATCTCCTTGAGCGTATCCAGTACAAGCTGGATGAACTCCTTGCGCGACATGAACTTCTCTTTCTTGCCGGTTGTTTTCTCCACGAGCCTTATCGTCGCGAGGCCGTTGTCGTCCGTCCCGAACGGGTAGAAAACCTCGAAACCCCTCATGCGCTTGAACCTCGCAACGAAATCCTGCTGCGAGTAAGAAAACGAGTGACCCAGATGCATTTTACCGGAGACTGTCGGGGGCGGCGTATCGATGGAGAAGATCGGCCTGTCGCTGTCCGGGTTGAATTTGAAAACGCCCTCGTCTTCCCAGAACTTCTGCCATTTCTCCTCGCTCTCGCGGAAATTGTATTCTTTCGGAAGCATAGCAGCACCTTAGCCCGCAATATCACTATATTATAAAATCTATCATTAATTTGCAGTTTAATAAATTTATAGAAACCCGAAGCCCCCTTCGTTATTTCAGTATCGCTTTCCTGCGGGCCTCCTCGGAGATGTGTTTTAAGGGAACAAGGATGAACAGGACAATCAGCGTCGTTACAATGGCGGCGAAGTAATAGCCGATGCCTACCGCCAAGCCTATCGCTCCCGCCACCCACAGCTCTGCGGCCGTGGTGAGGCCGAATATCCTGTCTTCAGACTTGAACAGAATGCCGCCCCCGATGAAGCCGATGCCGGTCACCACGCCCGCCGCGACCCTCGAGGCGTCTACGTTGCTTCCCGCGAAGGACATCGAAAGGACGGTGAACAGGGCCGCCCCCATGCAAATGAGCGAATGCGTGCGCAAGCCGGCGGGCCTTTTGTGCACTTCCCTCTCGTAGCCCAGCACAAGCCCAAGGCACGCTGCAACGACCATCTTCAGGACCAAATCGATTTCCATTGGCGAAGGGAATGCCATAATATTTTCTTATTGTTGAAAGCGACTAATAAATCTTGATAAAAGTCATTAATAGAAGTTGCAACAATATTGATTATATGAAGCATACGGTTTCCATCACCGCTGTCATGGTCCTGATTTTCCTCCTTTCGCAGGTCATCGGGCTCTATGCGCTGAGCGCCAACATCTCGGGCGTTACCCAGACCCCCGGCGGGGAGGTAATAGTCGAGCACGCGGACACCGCGATAGGCGAGAGGCCGGCCATACAGGGAGTCGAAACCTTTCTTTACATACTCGTCGCGGTGCTGATAGGAACCGGCCTGATTCTCCTGCTAGTAAAATTCAGGAAATTCAGCATATGGAAGGGAATGTTCTTCTTCGCGGTGTGGATGACGTGCTCCATAACGATAGGCGTTTTCATCGATCCTACCCTTGCATTCGTTTTGTGCGCAGTCCTGGCTTTCTTCAAGGTCTTCAGACCGAACATATGGATGCACAACTTCACGGAACTTTTCATCTACGCGGGCATTGCCCTGATATTCGTCCCGCTCCTCGACATAGTGTGGGTAACGCTTCTCCTTCTGGCGGTTTCGGCGTATGACATGTTCGCAGTCTGGCACTCGGGGCACATGATTTCCCTCGCGAAATTCCAGACCAAGAGCCGCGCCTTCGCGGGCGTGATGCTCTCATACAGGGTGAAGGCAGCCGGTGGAATTAGGAAGGCGGTGAAATCTGCCAAAGGAAAAGGGAAAACCGGGGCAAAGGTTTCGCTTAAAGAGGAGAAGGGGGAATACAGGAACGCGATACTCGGAGGAGGAGATATCGCATTCCCTCTGATATTCGCCGGCGTGGTCATGGACTCGATGATAAATACGAGCGTTACGAAAGCGACGGCTTTCCTATACAGCCTGATAATCCCCGTGGCCGTGGCTTTCGCTCTCTTCGTCCTGCTCGCCTTCGCGAAGAAGGACCGCTTCTATCCCGCGATGCCCTTCCTGACTGCCGGCTGCTTTGCCGGATATGGGATTTTATGGCTGCTGGGTTTCGGAGGCTTCACGCTTTAGCTTTGTCAAGTGAATGATTGCTATGGAACCGGTAACACTTCTGCTTGATTTCCTGCTGCATCTGGACGTGTATCTCAGCGTGCTCATACAAAATTTCGGCCTGTGGACCTACCTGATTCTTTTCGCCGTCGTCTTCTGCGAGACCGGCCTGGTCGTCACGCCGTTTTTGCCGGGCGACTCGCTGCTCTTCGCCGCGGGCGCGTTCGCCGCGATAGGCTCGCTGGATTTTGCGTTCCTGTTTCTGGCTCTCAGCCTCGCTGCCATCGCGGGCGACACCGTCAATTACTGGATAGGCCATTACGTGGGGCCGAAAATTTTCACCAGGAAAAACGTGCGCTTCATGAACAAAGAATACCTCGGCCGCGCGCACCGCTTCTTCGAGAAGTACGGCGGCAAGACCATCGTGCTCGCGAGGTTCATTCCCATCATCCGGACTTTCGCGCCGTTCGTCGCCGGCATCGGTGCGATGAGCTACCGCCGCTTCATAATCTACAACATCGCCGGCGGCGTGGCATGGGTTTCGCTCTTCCTATCCTTCGGCTATTTCTTCGGCAACCTCCCGGTGGTAAGGGAGAATTTCGCCCTTGTCGTCGTGGCCATCATCCTGATATCGTTCGTGCCGGTCGTAACCGAACTGTTAAGAAGGCGCTTGAAATCATCCCGCAAGAAAGGCGGGAAGTAACGCCATACCCGCAAGGCATGCTAAAACAGGCAAGATTAAACGAAAAGTTTTCTTTGCGTTAACAGGTAAACAACTATAACAGCAAATAATATGATGGACACGATGTAATTGATGCTGAAGTTAATAGCATAAAGAGTTATTGTTAATACCCCTACGACAGTTATGATTATCCATCCTATCTTCTTCATTTTCCAGAGCAGGTAAAAGCCGGCAAAGTCAACTATGGCCAGTATGATAAATGCCATGCCCAGAAAGCCAGATAGTGAACCGAATTCTCCTGCACCTGTCAGGCCTGTTATATTCAATGGGAAGGTTTCATTCCCGAGCGGCAAAACCCCCATGATTTGGTCAAAGAATTGGCCAAGAAAAACAATTAAAACCCCTGCGAACAGCATTAGAATAGCGCCCAGAAAGCCTAGAATGCAAATTATCGTAACCCCTGTAGGCCTGGGCGGCCTTGTTTTTGGCTCTGCAGCTCCTGCCGATTTGGCCGCCGGTTGCGTCTGATAGGGCTGCGCCGCTGGAGCAGGCTGGGGCGGCGGATAGCCCTGGGCAGCGTTTATCGCTTCGCGTATCTGATTCATGTCCCAGCCCTGGTTGAGCAATGCCTGCACCAAATAATCCGCTGTGTAACCACTTCGCAGGCTTTCGATTATATAATCAACAAGTCTCTGGTCGGCCATTGATTTATAATTTGTTCAGGCTCCCTTAAATAACAGTTTTAGAGGCAGTTATTGTTATGTTATTGCCAATCTTTAAAAGACATGAAACGAAAAAGCGTTATATGAAGGCAAACATGAAAGCCGTAATCCTCTGCGCGGGCCGTTCCACCCGGACGTATCCCCTGACTGTCAACAGGCCGAAAGCATTGCTGATGGTTGGAGGAAAGACTATCATCGAGCACATACTTGATTCTGTTTCAGGTTTCGCTGGTGAGGCGATACTCGTCGTCGGCTTCGGCAAGGAGCAGATAATGGACAAGCTCGGCAGCAGTTATGGCGGCATCGGAATAAAGTACGCCGAGCAGGGCGAGGCGAAAGGGACCGGCCACGCTCTTCTTCAGGCGGAGAAACTCATCGGCAAAGACGAGAGGTTCGTGGTCATGATGGGGGACAACCTTTACCCGGGGGAAGCGATGAGGGAATGCGCATCCTACGGGATTTCGATGCTCGGCCAGAAGGTTCCGAACCCTCTCGAATTCGGCATAATCGAGACGGACGCGGGCTTCCTCACGAAGATAACCGAGAAGCCGGAAGACGCGACCTCGAATCTGGCGAACACCGGCTTTTACGTGCTCAATGACAGGATTTTCGGGGCGCTGAAGTCGCTAAAGGTTTCCCCGCGCGGCGAATACGAGCTGACGGACGCGGTCAACGAACTCGCGAAAACCATGCGGATCAGGTGCTTCTACGCGAAAGACTGGATACCGATCGTTTACCCTTGGGACCTGCTGGCGGCAAACAGGGCGGCGCTTTCCGGGCTGAAGAAGAGTATAAAAGGGAAGGTGGAAAAGCACGTCACCATGAAAGGCGGGATCAGCATAGGAAAGGGAACGGTCATAAAATCCGGGACGCACATCGAAGGGCCGGTTTTCATAGGCGAGAACTGCGTCATAGGGCCGAATGCGTACGTAAGGCCTGATACTTCGATAGGCAACAACGTCCGTTTTCGCGGGGAAGTGGTCAATTCAATAATAATGGATAATACAACCGCGAAGCACCACTGCTACATAGGCCATTCGGTGATAGGCGAGAACGTCAACATCGCGGCGGGCACGGTGACCGCCGATTTCCGTCACGACGGCGGACAGCACAAAACCATAGTCAAAGGCAAGGAAGTCCACACCGGCCTGGCGAAGCTCGGCGCTTTCATAGGCGACAACGTCCGGACGGGGATAAACACGTCCATATACCCCGGAAGGAAAATCTGGCCTTCCCTTTCGACGCGGCCTGCGGAAGTCGTCGATAAGGACAGGATGGAATGATGCCCGGAACTAAACCCGGCATGAACCCAAGAACTGCCAGAACCATGCTAATTCTCGTGTGCGGCCTCCCGGGAACGGGAAAGACGACGGTCGCCGAAAGGATAGCGGAAAAGACCAGATCCCGTCTGCTGAGCACGGACGTCATGAGGAAGGAAATCATAGAGAGACCCGGATACACGGAAAAGGAAAAGGAGATGGTATACGGCCTGGTTTTCGGCATGGCCGAAAGGATGCTCCGCGATTCGAAAAACGTCGTGCTCGACGGGACGTTCTACAAAAAAGGGCTCAGAGACAGCGTGAGGGAAATCGCGGAAAAAACGGGGAGCGATTTCCATCTGGTCGAAGTGGTGTGCGGCGAGCGGATCATCAAAGAAAGGCTGGGAGACCGGAAAAAGGCCCGCTCCGCCAGCGACGCGGATTTCGGGGTTTATAAAAAAATCAAAAGGGTTTTCGAGCCCGTCCGCGGGGAACATTTTGTCATAAACACGAGCACGAAAAACTGGCGGAAACAGACTGATGAGATGGCCAGAAAGTTTTAACATAAGGGATAAAAATTTGGATGGAGCCTGCAAGGCGGAATCTTTTATCCCTTGTTATACGTTTTTTCTGCAAGAAAAAATCGCCGAAGGCGACAGTTGAGGATTTGTCGTTTCCCTAGTACAAAGAGTAATTATTATTGGGCTTAAGAAGTGGGAAGAAAATTCTTTTCAATTTCATTTTGAGTAATTGTGGCTACGCCAATACACTTGTCTGCTCCACCATAATATAGAAAATATATTTTTTTGAATTTCACAAGACCTTCTGCAAAAATAACATTATTTACTTTTCCAAATAATTCGAATTGTTCATCAGGTACTAATATTGGCTTATTATATCTATATAGTATTTTGGTTGGATTTTTTTTATCTAAAACCAAAAATGAAGGAGAGTAAATCAGATCATTATTTGCAGAATTATATATCATAATTAGCTTATCCTTAATTTTTATTAAAGGCGGTCCAACTTCAACAAGTTTACTGTCAAAAAAGTTTTTTCTAGGTTTTAAAAAAGGTATCTTGTCTAACTTCCAGTCTTTAAGATTTTTCGATCTAGCAATCCAGATATTAGAATCTCCAATAAACATTAAATATTCATTATCAATCTTTTCAGGATAAATATATCCTGATTTTATGTCGTTTAGTATAATTCCATGTTTTTTCCAATGAATAAGATCTTTGGATGTAGCTAAAGATAATGAAATTTTATATCCTTTTTTCTTGTCACAACTTTCATATGCAGTATAAGTTAAATAAAAAGTATCTCCAATCTTTGATATCCTTGGGTCTTCACATCCTCTTTTTTCTTCTGGTTTTGTTGGTTTGATAATTGGATTTTTCTTATATTTGGTAAAATTGTATCCATCTTCACTAGTTGCCAAACAAAGATTAGATATGTAATTGCCATATTGTCCTTCTGCTCTATAGATAAGATATATCTTTTCATTATGGACAATAGCACAGGGGTTATAGGTACATTCCTTTTCATGGCTTAATTTACAATCTGGAGTAATTATTGGATTTTTTTTATATTTACTAAACATAATTACAATAAAAATATTATGAGTTATAAATTTTTCTCCCCACTTCTTTTTAGTTAAGACAAATCCTCAATTGAATATAACATGCTCATATCATAACTTTGGTTGTGATATGAAGCCTGTGGAGGATTTTATCATAACTTCAAGAAAGCGTAAATTTTCAATTCAAGCGTCCTGAAAACAAGGTTTGATTTTACTTTTTACCTTGGGTCCATTTCCCGGGCCCGCGAACTGGAAGTTCCGCTTTTCCCGTGTCCAGGTCGATTGCCATACCGTCTTTTGCTGCGATGGTCTTCACGCCCGTTTTTTCCTCTATCCACCTCGCCTCATTCGCCTCGCCCGCCCTGACCATCAGCATGCCGAAATGCTGAATAATCGCGAGCTTCGGCCTGACTTTGGAAATGAGTTTCGCTGCCTGCTCGGTGTTCATGTGCTTCGGCCAGTTCGTTCCCCTGGGGCGCAGCACATTGAGCACAAGGTAGTCGCACCCTTCAAAATATTTTTCCATCCCGTCAAAATATTCGCTGTCGCCGGTGTAGCCGAGCGTTTTCGAGCCGCGGAAAACGAAGCCCAACGCTTTCTCTTCGCTGTGCTTGGTGGGAGTAGCTGTTATTTCTATTCTTCCCAGCTTGGTTTTGTCGCCGGGTTTCATCACCTCATATCTTTCAAGAAGCTTCATGTGGAAAGGCGAGAGCGCTGGCCTGTGGTCATCGCCGCCTTTTAGCGCGAACTCGTTTCCTATCAGGACCCCGCGTCTCTCCCTCGTCCCGTTTGTCAGCGATTCCACCACCATTTCCGAGTCGGTGTAGTGGTCGGGGTGCGCGTGCGAGATGGCAAGGCCCGTGAGTTTCCTCAGGTCAACCCCGTACTGCCTCGCACGCACGAGCGCGCCCGGCCCCGGGTCCACGTGAAGCCTCTCGCCGTCCATTTCGAGAACCCATCCGCCCGAAGCGCGGAGCTGGGTCATTATCAGTATGCGCCCGCCCGCGGTGCCGAGGAATGTTATCTTCATTTCAGCCACCAGTTCGCTCCTTTCCGCTTAATCATAATTTCCTGTTCTATGCATACCAAGTCTAAACAATATATAAGGAAAGTGATATTAAATATAGAATATGAGTGTCGATTTCATCAAGGTTTTCAGGGCTTCGCTCAGGTATCCCCTGAGGAAAGACGCCTACCTTATCTTTTTCGTTATCCAGATAATATTGGGGATTGCCGGCTGGCTTGTAAGCGGGTACCTTGGCGGGGATATAGTGGGGCCGGACGGAACGCTGATGATGGAAAACATGCTACCCTTTATGGTTTATTTGCTGCCGCTTGCAATCGCCGGTTGGGTCGTAATGGTTTTCCTGCTGCCCGCATATATGGACAACTCGGCCCATTTCTGCAAGGGCAAGAGGAAGGCCATCCTCGAAAGCTTTGAGGTCTCAAGGAAAAGGTTCCTGCCCACACTGGCGGTTTTCGTGATACTCGGGCTGATATTGCTGGCATGCTTCGGCGGCTTTATCCTCCTCGTTGCATCGGTGCCGATTATTTTTTCGCCAACGGGCATGATGCTGACAGCGGTGGGAACCGTCTGGACCATTGCTGGCTTGATAATAGGCATAATCGTCGCTTTCACGACTTTCCTTTCGCCTGTCTTCTGCGTTCTTGAAAAGCAGAAGCCGCTGGACTCGATAAAGAAGTCATGGAAGCTCGTAAAAAAGAACAAGGCCAGCACGCTGATTTTCTTCGTGATTTTCTTCGCGGTATATCTGGGGATTGCGATAGCCGGCGCCCTGCCTGAGATTATTTTCGCATTTTTTTACGATACGCCGGCAGCCCTGTCTCCCGCTGGGTTTTCGCTCATGGTGGTAAGAACGGCGGTAAATGCTTATCTCATGCTGTTTGTGCTGGCTTCGCTGGTCAGCTACTATTTCGGCATAAAGAAGTGACAGGCTACTCGGCTCTTCCCTTCCCGCCTTTTTTGAAGTTGTCGCACGCCTTCTCGTGAGGGTCCCATACGGTCCCGTCGTTGTTCGCGCATTCAACGGCGGAGGGCACGCTTCCCTTGAAGAAAGTGCAGTCCCTGCATTTCGCGTCAAATCTCATACCATCACAATTTATTTTTATCATGTTCCTTTAAATTCATGCTCCGATATTATTCCTTTAAATTACTTTTTGTTATCATATGATAATTAAAAATCTAAAAAGAGGTCCGGAATGCTTGGAAGATACGGTCTGAACGATGATGAATTTCGTGCGACCAGTCTGATTCAGGGCTACGACCCTTCGGGCAAGATCTTAAAAAAAGAATATGCACGTTCTTTATACGGAAATAGTCCTGGCAATGGCGATATACAAACGACAGTGGGCGAGGCCGTGCTGTTCGAAAGTTGCAAAGTGGATTTGGGAATGGTTGGCGAAAGCCCGGCTTTTAGGAAAATGACAAAAACGTTAAGAGGCATTCTTCGTGACGGCAATGGTACAGTTCATGATGTTCCTCCTGTAATTCTGGTAACCGGAGAGACAGGAACAGGCAAAGATATGGTTGCGAAGGTGTTTTACGTTGCCGGCCCAAGAAGTAAAAATCCCTTTGCATTTCTGGACTTTGGCGCCATCATGCAAAACCCGCAATTGTTTCAAGCACAGGTATATGGGAGCAGAAGGGGGGCGTACACGGATGCGGTTTTCCAAAAAGGAATACTTGAAGAGGCGAATGGCGGAGTTGTTCATATGGATGAAATAGGAGCTTTAATCGGGAATGACACTTTCCAAAAGGGTCTTCTGGAGCTTCTGGACGGGAAGCCCATATATCCCGTAGGCAGCAACAAACCCCTAAGCCTTGACTTAAGGGTTATAGCCTCAACAAATGCGGATTTGGATGGAGCCGTCCGTGAAGGGAGATTCAGAGCCGATCTTTATCAAAGACTTGATCAGCTTAGAATTCGTGTGCCTCCGCTGAGGGAAAGAAGAGAAGATATACCGTTGTTTGTTGGTTATTACCTGAGGCTTTTTAACGAAGCATACGGAAAAAATTTTCATTTTGATAATGAGTCCCCGGAAATGAAGAAACTGGTTGAGTACGATTGGCCGGGGAACATGAGGCAATTGCAGAATGCAATCAGAAAAAGCGTTCTTACAAGCGAATTGGCAATGCCGCAACAGTATGAAACTCCAAATTCTGCGGCATCGAGAAGGGATGCAATAGAATGGGAAGTAAAAAAGATGATGCAATCCGGATTAATAGTAGATTGGGATGGAGCTATGAGAGTTGGAGAGGTGGCGAGAAAAACTTTTTTAACAATTGTTCTTGAAAAAAATAGATGGGACATTAACAGAACTGCCCAAGAAATCAAGATGGACCGCAGGACTTTAGAAAGGATGATGAGGGAATACGGACCTGGAACACCAGACTCTTAGCCGGGGCGAACAGGGAATCAAAATTCCGGGAGGGGCCAAATAATTTATTAAAACAGGGATTCATCTTTTATTTATATGAAACTCAAGGACATGGTTTACAAATACGCCCTCCAGAACGCGGTCTTCTACGGCGGTAAAGCCAACGCGTCCAGCGTGCTTGGCAAGGTCATGTCCCAGCATCCCGAGGCGAGGTCGGACATAAACGAGGTTCGCGCGCTCGTCGAGAGGGCCGTGAAGGAAGTTAACCTGCTGCCCCCTGAAGAGCAGAAAAAGAGACTTGAAGCGCTCGCTCCTGAGATGCTCGAAAGGCGTGAAAAGAAACAGGAAGGGCTTTCAGAGCTTGATGGGGCGGAAGAAGGCAAAGTCGTAACCAGATTCGCACCGTCCCCGACAGGCCCGCTCTCCATAGGCCAGTTCATGCGCGCGGTTTTCCTCAGCCATTATTACGCGAAGAGGTACAAAGGGAAGTTCATACTCAGGATAGAGGACACGGACGCGAAGAAGATCGAGCCTTCCGCTTACGAATGGCTGAAAGAGGACCTGACGAGAATGGGGACGAAATGGGATTTGCTCGTCCTCCAGTCCGACAGGCTTCCTGTTTATTACAAGCACGCGAAATCCCTGATCGATAAACAAAAAGCCTATGTCTGCACCTGTCCGCCGGAGCAGTTCAAAAGCTACAAGCTTTCCAGAACCGAATGCGGATGCAGATCGAACACCGTTGAAAAAAATCTCGGGATGTGGGATGCGATGGTTTCAGGGAAACTCGGGGACGGCGGCGCAGTATTGCGCCTGAAGACGGGCATGTCCGATCCCAATCCCGTTCTCCGCGACCCGCCGCTGGCTAGGGTTAACAAGACTCCCCATCCGCTCAAAGGCGAAAAATACTCCACATGGTCCCTGTACAATTTTTCCTGCGCGATAGACGACCATGAACTCGGCGTCACCCACGTTTTCAGGGGAAAGGAGCACGAGCACAACACGGCCGTGCAGAAAACGATTTCCGACATCTTCGGCTGGAAGTTCCCTTGCGTGATAAACTTCGGCATGATCCGCTTTCCGGGCGGCTCGCTCCACACGAGGGACATCAGGGAGATGATAGCGAAGGGCGAGGTTTCGGGCTGGGACGATCCGAAGCTGCCGACGATTCGCTCGCTGCTGAGGAGAGGGTTCCAGCCGGAGGCGATAAAGAACCTCGCGCTGCAATGCGGCCTGAGCAAGAACGACATCGAGCTGAGCTGGGAAAACCTTGACGGCCAGAACAGGAAGATAATCGACCCGCTCGCGAACAGGTACATGGTCGTGGTGGACCCCGTGGAGCTTGGGATAGAAGGCCCGCCCGAAAAACGCGAAGTCTTCGAGGCGCTTCACCCGGATTTCCCGGAGAGGGGCAAGAAGAAGATACCGGTCGATCCGAAGAAAATATACATCTCCAACGAAGATTTCGAAGCCCTGAAGGGAAGCGTCATCCGGCTCAAAGGGCTTTACAACGTCAGCCTGGTCAGGAAGACGAAATACATAAGCGACGAGGTCATGAAGGACATGCAGAAGATACAGTGGGTTAGCGAGCCGCACGTTAAAGTCAGGATAGTCGGCAGGGAAGGCGCCACGCACGGCATAGGCGAGCCTGAGATGGCGAATCTCAAAGTCAATGACCTGATCCAGATGGAAAGAATCGGCTTCGGAAGGGTCGATTCAAACGACAGAAAGGAAATCGTTTTGTATTTCGCGCATAAATAAGCTTCTTGTTTTCAAAAATTCTGGATTTTATTGATTTCAGGGCTCAGCGGGTTTGTTTTATTAAATTCCCGGCAAATTTATTAGCATGGAGTCCGGATTCAGCTTTGACGATTTTTCCGCCGAGTTCGAGGAATTCGAGGTAGTCGTGAAAAAGACCATAAGCGAAGAAGAAAAAATAGGGGAAGAGAGATACCAAACTGCAATAGGAGCGGTCGATTTGGAGAGCGACTATCATTTCAGGAGCGAATACTCGTTCAAATCCGAATACCAGACGAAATCATAATACCAGCGATTACAAGATATGGGTCTGAAAACTATAAAACAATAGTGCCCATTGTTCATGAATTAACCTAACTGGTTTTTGTGATTATTTTGGTTATTCTACATAACCAAAACGTTTAAATATTACCTTTTGGTTATATTATATAACATGGAGGAAAAAGAGAGATTCCTGCTGGAAAACGCAAAGGAGTTTTTAACGAAGGCGAAGGAAGCTGAGCGAGACGGGGCGTACAACTCTGCAGTCACGCTCTATTTCAAGGCCGTTGCGGTTCTCGCCGATTTGTTTATTTTCAGGAAAGAAGGCTTCATTCCGAGCAACCACGCGGAAAGATTCAGGATTTTAGAAACAAAATACCCATCCCTTTATCGGATAATGGACAAAGATTTCCCGATATACCAGCAAAGCTACAGGCTAAGGCTCGGTAAAGAATACTCGGAGGTTCTCAGAAAAGACGCTGAAAAGGCAATCAGATTTACGGGAATTGAAGTCAATGCCTAGGAGATGTAAAAGATTCGTGTCGTTCTGTGATTTTATGATTTCATTCGGGCATCATTGCATGAAATTCAAGGAAAAATACCAGGATATCTGGGATATTTGCGTCTATGGCTCCTTCGCAAGAGGGAAAAGCGAGACCCGGGATATCGATATGGCAATAATAATGAAAAAACCAATCAGCCTGGAAAAGAAGCTTAAAATTTCATTTGAACTGAAAAATCATTTGAAAAAATTTTACAAAAATGAATTCGATGTGAATTGCGTTGACATAAAGGATTTTTTTGACCCTTCTTTCCTCGCCAGATCAGGAATAATTGGAGAGGGAATCTTGCTGTTTAAGGATAAACCATTATCTGAAATCTTGGGTTTCAAGAGTTATGTGGTTTTTGCATACACATTGGATGGTTTGACAAACTCGGAAAAGGTGATTTTCAATTATTCCTTGAATGGGAGGAGAGGAGAAACCGGCATGATCAAACTCAAAAATTGTGAGCATTTAGGACGCGGCGTATTGAAAGTTCCGATAGTGCATTCGGAGGAACTTAAGGAGTTTTTCGAAAGGCATAAAGTCAAATATAAAATGCTAAAAGCCTTATTTTATTAGCCCAGCATGCCGAGCAGCTCCAGCAGGCCCAGCCCCTTCTTCTCAAGCGAAACGAAATCCGCCTGCTCGAGGCCTGCGAGGGATTTCACTTTCTCCTTCGCATCCTTTATTGTCCCGGTCGAATCGATCAGGCCCAGCGCGACCGCGTCCTTGCCAAGAAATATGTCGCCTGATATTATCTGGTCTATCTGCGACTGCGTGAGATTCCTTTTGGCCTTAACGTCATTCAGGAAATAGGTGAAAATCTCGTTTGTTATGTATTCCATCTTGCTTCGCTCTTCGTCAGTCATGTTGCGGAACGGCGAGCCGATGTCCTTCCTTTCGCCTGAAGTTATCTGCTCGTAGGTTATGCCGTATTTTTCGAAGAGCTTGGAAAACTCGAGATACGAGGCCGTCACGCCTATCGAGCCGGTGAGCGTGAGCGGGTCGGCCATAATGTGGTCGCACGAGGAGGCGACCCAGTACGCTCCGCTCGCCGCTATGTCGCCCATCCAGCACAGGGTGGGCTTCTTCATTTCGCTGATCGCGTACGCTATTTCCCTCGATGCGACGACCGATCCTCCGGGCGAATCTATCTCGAAAAGAACAGCCTTGACGCTGGAATCGTCCTCAGCTTTTTTGATGAACGAAAAGGCATCGTCCGGCGTGAAGGTCTCGGTCAGCATCTGGGGGCTCGGCGATATCTCGCCCTGAATTTTTATGACGGCTATCCTGTTCCTGAAAGGCGATTCGGAGGCTAAGAGGGAGCCTATTATCAGCATGACTATTATCCCCATGCCGACAAACATCCCGATTAAAAACCTCCGGCCTTCTTTTCCCTTCTGCCTGGAATTTTTCATAATAAACACATACGATTCCGCTACTTAAAAATTTGCCGAAAATGCCTGCGTGATGCTCCCGCCGATGTCTAGAGCACGTCCACGCCGTTAACGAGGATCTTGCGCACCTTCGTTACCTTGCCAATGACAGCATGGGGCATCTTGTGCTTCTTCAGGATGTCCGCGACTCTTTCGTAATCCTCAGGCTCATCCGCAGGGACGACGATGATGAAGCCGACGCCCATGTTGAACGTCCGGAACATCTCCCTGTCGCTTAGCAGGCCGAACTTCTGTATCATCCTGAAGACGGGTTTGGATTTCGGCAGCTTCAGCTCGAATCCGACCTCTGCCTTGTCGGCTATTCTCCCGAGCTTCGAGAACCCTCCTCCTGTTATGTGTGCCAGGCCGTGGACCTTGCGGTTCTGCAGGACGTCGAGCACGGGCTTGACATAAATCCTCGTCGGCCTGAGCAGCTCCTCGCCGGCAGTGCAGTCGAGTTCTTTAACGTGTGTGCCTATGTCGAACCTGCCGAGCAGAAGTTTCCTCGCGAGCGACAGGCCGTTCGAATGGATGCCTGAGCTTTCCAAGCCTATGACTATGTCGCCCGGCACCATCTTCGCCCCGGTAACAATCCTGTCCTTGTAGGCGACGCCCAGCGACATCGCGGCAAGGTCAAACCCTTTGACGACATCAGGCATTATCGCCGTCTCACCGCCGACTATCGCCACTCCCGCCTCCTTCGCGGCTTTCGCGAGGCCTTTGGCTATCTCCGCAACAATCGTATCGTCCGCCCTTTCCAGCGCGATGTAGTCAACCAGCGAGACGGGCTCGGCGCCCATGCAAATCAGATCATTAACGTTCATCGCCACGCAATCGATGCCGACCGTGTCGTACTTTCTCATGGCCTGCGCGATGAGCGTCTTCGTGCCGACGCCGTCAACATGAATCGCGATAACCTTCCCGCCGCCTATGTCTATCAGGCCCGCGTAATGGCCTATCTCTGAAACGACTCGGCCGAACTTGTCGAACCTCTGGGAAAACGTCTGCCTGAAAATCTCGGCCATACGGGCGTGCGACTTCTTGACCTTCTCGATATCGACGCCCGCATCAGCGTAAGTGAACTCTTTTTGCTTCTCTTCGCTGAATGCCTTGATTTCCTTGAAATCTTCAGTCATGCCTCTCAACCATGTAAATAATATGTAAGGGTATGTTTTTAAGTTTGGCTCAAAAATCAAAAACGGAAAATTATTTATTCCCAATCGTTTTCAGCACCTCGTCCACCTGCTCCCTCGCCGTGCCGATGCGTTGCTTTACGTCCGGCTCTTGAGATATCTTCTTTGCTCCTTTACGTATCTTCTGAAAAACCAGTTCAAAAAGATGCCGTCTTCCCTTTTGACCTGAGACCTTTCCAGTGCGTTATAATAGCTGCTCCTTTTTTCATAGGGAATGTTCAGCAGCGGAAACCCGTTCTTCTTCAGGACAAAATTCATCATAAGCCTCGTTGTCCTGCCGTTTCCGTCCGAAAACGGATGGATAGTAACGAATTTCAGGTGCACGAGTGCCGAAAGCTCTACTGGATGCAAATTCTTCTTGCTTTTGTCATACCACCTGAAAAATTCCTGGAGCAGAGGATAAACTTCGGCGGGAAAAGGCGGCATGAATTTGCTGCCGGATATTGCCACCTGATGCTTCCTTATCCTGCCGGCTATTTCCGGCTTTGTATTTTCAAAAAGCTTTGCGTGCCAGTGCAAAACCGCTTGCATGGACAGGTCTTTTTTGTAGTTTATCATTTCATAAAAAATTCCCTTGTGGGCTTCCGCTTCCTTCACGTCCTTTATCGGTTTTTCCCTTGGAGTTATTCCTTCCTTGAGCAATGCGTCCGTCTCTCTCAGCGTCAGTTTAGAACCTTCTATCCTTTGCGTGTCGTAAGTGAACCTTATCATGAACGTTTCCGTTTCCTTCTCCTTGGCGAATTCGGGCATTTTTTTAATTTCTCTGGAGAAGCCTTCTTTTATCCGGTCCAAAACCGGATACCATTTTTCCTGGTATATGCCCGATAGAAACTGGCTCTTGATTTTTTCAATGTCATCGGGTATTTTCTTGCCAAGGTACTTCTCTCTTTTCTCTATCCTGCCGTTCTTCCTTATGTTATGCTCGAGATAGAAATATGTCTGCTTGCCTATTACCCTTCTTTTTATCGTCACCATGCATAAATATTACCCCTACATATTTATAAATTTATCTATTTTTCATAAAATGTGGATGTAAGAAAATGTGTCATTTTTTTGGCTCTTTCCCGACCGCCCTCAGCACCTCGTCCACCTGCTCTTTCGCCGTGCCGATGTAGTTCCTCGGATTGAGCAGGCGGTCCAGCGCTTTCGCCGTGAAGCGTTTCTTTACTTTCGGGTTTTTAAGAAGAATTTCCTTGAGCGACGCTCCGCTCTGGTACGATTCCATCGCCGACACGCGCATTATCTCGTGCGCGTCTTGCCTGCCAATCCCTTTCTTCACGAGGTCGATCATGATTTTCTCGCTCATGACCAGCCCCTTCGTCAGGTCGAGATTCCCTTGGATTCTCTCGTGCTGAAGCTCAAGGCTTCCGAGAATGTCGGTTATGCGCCTGAGCATGAAGTCGAGCAGCATGAAGCTCTCAGCGAAGATTATGCGCTCGTTCGCGGAGTTGGTAAGGTCGCGCTCGTGCTCGAGCGGGTTGTTGTCGAGCGCGATCATCACGTGCGACTTGAGGACGCGGGCGAGCGAGCAGACGTTTTCCGATTTCCAGGGGTTGCGCTTGTTCGGCATGGTCGAGCTGCCGACCTGTTTGTCCCCGAATTTTTCCAGCACCTCGCCTATCTCCGTGCGCTGGAGATTCCTGATTTCCTTTGCGATTTTTTCGAGGGTCGAGCCGGTCAGCGCGAGCACGAAGACGAGCTCCGCGTGCCTGTCGCGCTGGATTACCTGCGTCGAAACCATTACCGGCGTGAGGCCGAGATCCTTCATGACTATTCGCTGGAGTTCTCGCGCGTTCTCGCCGAATGTTGCCTGCGTTCCGACCGCGCCGGTCATCTTGCCCACGAGAATCCGCTTCTTCGCCTGCTCAAGCCTTTCGATGTCCCTCTGTATTTCCGCCAGCCAGTTCGCGAACTTCAGGCCGTACGTCGTGGGGACCGCATGCTGGCCGTGCGTCCTGCCTATGCAAACAACGTCCCTGTATTTTTTCGTAAGCATTACTAGAGCGGATTTCAGTTTGTCCAAATCGCCCTCTATTACGTTTATCGCGTCCCTGAGCTGGAGCGCAAGCGCGGTATCCTCGATATCGTAAGAAGTCGCGCCGTAATGGACGTATTTTCCCGCGCCGCCAGCGACTTCAGTGAGGGCGCGGACCATCGCCATCAAATCATGGTGTATTTCATTGTCAATTTCGCGCACGCGATCGACGGTCACGAACTGCGTGTCAGCCTTCTTTGTGATTTCCTCAGCCGCCTTTTTCGGAATGTTGCCGAGCTTGGCGTGCGCTTTCGCCAGCGAAGCCTCTACGTCGAGCCATGTCTGCAGCTTCGCCTCTTCCTCAAAGACTTCGCGCATCTCGTCCGAACAGTAGCGGTATTCGATCGGGTGTATGGCCATGATTTACCTCTTAACAATTACATGTATCCTTTTTCTTTCAGGTTTTTTAATATCCTCTGCACGACATTGCCTTCGCTTATTTTGAACCTGACGCCCGTAATTTTTTCATACGCTTCTATGTACCTTTTGGCCGCTTCGGTTATAACCTCGGGCGTAAGCTTGGGGGGTTTCCCGTCCCCGATGTAGCCTTGGTTGGCGAGCCATGTTCTGACGTATTCCTTGTCCAGCTTCCTCTGCTCTTCGCCTTTCCGGAAAAGCTCGTCGTATGTATCGGCGAGCCAGAACCTCGAGGAATCCGGCGTGTGTATCTCATCCATTAGCACAAGCTCGCCGTCCAGAGTTCCGAACTCGTATTTCGTGTCGACAAGAACTAGGCCGTGTTTCGCCACGAAGCGCGAGCCGAAATCAAAAAGTTTCAGACTCGCTTCGGACATCTTTTCGAAAAGCCCTTTTGAAATCAAGCCTTCCTTCACGGCTTCCTCTCCTGAAATCAGCCTGTCATGCTCGCCCTTCCCGGCCTTTGTCGTCGGCGTGATTATGGGGTTATCGAATTTCTGGTCCTTCCTCATGCCTTCGGGCAGGCGGACGCCGCAGAAATCCCTGACGCCGCGCTGGTAGTTGTACCATGCGGAGGTCGTGGTCACGCCTGTTATGTAACCCCGCACGACCATCTCAACCGGAAGCGGAACGCATTCCTTGACCACCATGACGTTCGGGTCGGGAACGTCGATTACATGATTTTTGGCAATGTGCTTTGTCTTGTCGAACCAGAAATCCGCGAGCTGGTTCAGAACCTGCCCTTTGAACGGAATCGTGCCAAGGACGCGGTCGAATGCGGAAATCCTGTCCGTGGTAACTATAATTCTTTTGTCGTTAAGGATATAGTTGTCCCTCACTTTCCCTTCGTATTTCTTTCCCAGCTCCGCGAAGTCCGTTCTTTCCAGTGAATTTGCCATTTGTTTTCTGATAACGTCCTCGGTTATCATTTCCTATGACCTGCTTATTTCTTCTTCTTGAGCTTCAAAATCCTAATGGCGAGATGCGCGGCATTCTTGGCATTGTCTATCCCGACCGTCGCTACAGGCACGCCTGACGGCATCTGCATCATCGAAAGCAGAGCGTCCAGCCCGTCGAGCTTCACCCCGACAGGCACGCCTATCACGGGCTTGTCCGTGTGTGACGCGACGAAGCCCGGCAGCGCGGCCGCAAGGCCAGCGACTGCAATTATAACGTCCGCATCCGTACCTTTCACCAGCTTCTCCGTTCCTTTCGGGTCCCGGTGAGCGGATGAAACGCGTATTTCAAAAGGGATTTTGTTTTCCTTCAGAACCGCTTCTGCCCCGCGCGCGACAGGAAGGTCGCTCTCGCTCCCGCAAACTATCAGAACTTTCATGTCTATAATATCCTCTCCCGTCTTATAAAATTTTCAGAACGAGAATCCTTTCGTTATGCAAAGCGAAGGAGAGCTGATTATACTTTGCACACGTTTTTTACCGTCGCCATGAATGAGAAGAAATGCGGGTAATTGAACTTGAGGTAGCGCATGTACTCGATCCATTCTTTTATCAGGAGCAGGTAGACTGCCTTCATGTCTTCCTTGATGTGGTCGTGCTCGTCATAAACTCCTTTCCTCATTTCAAGCTCGCCGGAAAGGTGGAAAACGGTCTGCAGCAGGTCGGAGAATGTCTCGTGTTCCATGAGGTTGGGGTTCTCGAGCATCCTCAGCAGGAACTCTCTCTTGCCGGAAATGAACGCTCTGAACTCTTTCATGTCCATTTTTTTGATATCGATTTCGAAATCAATGTTCATTATCTCTTTTTTCACAACGGCGAAATCGCCGTTGGTCCAGTTCTTTATCGATAAAAGCCTCTCCCTTATTTTACCTATGTTTTCGCAGGGCATGAATGCCAGGAGTTCGTTGCCAAGCTCGCTGAAGAAAACGCCCACCGTCATGTTCAGCTTGTCCCTGCGTTCGGCTCTTTCTTTGCTGCTGACGAGCGTTTCTGTTATGGTCGCAAAGAGCGCTAGCAAGGTGCCCGTTCCTATTAGTATCAGTAACATGGCAAGAATCTTGCCCGCCTCGGTTAACGGGTGCAGGTCGCCGTAACCGACGGTTGCGATGGTTATGATAGTCAGGTAGAATGCATCGAAGTAGGAAAAGCCTTCCAGGGCTGCAAACCCGGCGGTTCCCCCTATTACGACCGAGGCTATTACAATTAGTAAAACCTTCATCCTGAAACTGATCCATTTGGTCATTACGTTCACCATGATTATAATCCTAGTGATTAATTAAAGTAAGTTATTTTTTCAGATAAATTTTTACGGCACGAGAGACTATCTTTCTTTCAATGAATATATAAAACAAACAGATTCCAAAAGGAAACTTTGAACGTCGAACCAGAATTTTATATTCGGACTCCGACAAATTATTATCATGCGGCATGAGATTCCCACGTGGGGCATCGCGAAAAAGCTGATTTTCGTGCTTGCAGGAGCTTTTTTCTTCGCCGCGGTTTCCTCGTACTTCCTCGGCTTCGGGACCCAGCAGCAGATCGTCTTCACGATAACGCTCACCGCCCTCTTCATGTGGCTTTCCGAAATCGTGCCCCTGCATATCACTGCATTGTTCATTCCCTTCCTGTTGATCATATTCGGCGGGTTCAAGCCGACGGAGGCCTTTTCGCCTTTCTTCGACTCCATCGTCGTGCTCGTCCTAGGCGGCTTCGTCATCGCCTTCGCCTTGAGCAAGTACAAGGTTGATGAATACATCGGCCATAAGCTGATTCACAAAGGCTCGAGCCCGCGCCTCGTCCTGCTCAGCATGATGGCGGTGACGGCGTTCATCTCCATGTGGATGGCGAATTCGGCGGCTGCCGCGCTGATGATGCCCATAGGAATAATCATACTCAAGGAAAACAAGATGCTTGCCGGGGAATCGAAGTTTGGCAAGTCCATGGTCCTGGGCATAGGCTTCGCCGCCACCATCGGCGGGCTCGGAACGATGGTCGGCAGCACGCCAAACGTTCTGGTATCGAAGTTCCTCGGGCAGGCGGGTTACCAGTTCGGCTTCATGGACTGGACCATTTACGGCTTTCCCATGATGGTGGCGCTCATCTTCTCGACGTTCGCAATCCTCACCATGGTCTTCAGACCCGAGATGAAGAAGATAGACATGAAGGAAAGCAAACATAAGCTAAATCTGAACCAGAAAAAGGTCCTTGCAATATTCGTTATAACCGTCCTGCTCTGGATAACGAGCGAGATACACAAGATAGACATAGGCACGATATCGCTCGTCCCGGTTTTCCTTCTCTACGGTTTCGGCCTGCTTAAGGGCGAGGATTTCAAGAAGATTGAATGGCCCGCGCTCATCCTGATTGGCGGAGGCATCTCGCTCGGTTACTCAATGCACACGTCGGGCCTCGACGTCACCATGGCGAACGCGATCCAGGCCCTGATAACCGGCCAGCCTTCGCTGGTCATAGCTTTGGTCATCATAACCTTTGGCGTGGCGCTTACTGCTTTCGCCAGCAACACCGCAGCCGCGTCGGTAATCGTGCCCATGATGATACCGCTCGCCGTAGTGATGGGCATGAACCCGCGAACGCTCGCGCTGCTCGCGGGCGTGGGCGTTTCGCTCGACTTCATAATGCCCAGCGGAACGCCGCCGACCACGATCGCGTATTCCACACACTACGTCAGCCTCAGGGAGCTCATAAAGGCCGGCGTGCTAGTCTCGATTGCCGCGATAGTCATCTGCACGCTCATAGCCATAGCTATCTGAAAACTGGTCATCGCCAAAAGCCTTTTGTGGCTCGCTCAGCCATATTCCTTCGGCTACTCCAGATCTAAAATCTCACCCTAGAAAACGGGCTCTGATGTTTACGATCCTACCTACTAAAACCTTCTCTTCTTCGCAAAGCAGTCTCTACAATAGACGGGCCTGCCCTCGGTGGGCTTGAAGGGAACTTCGCATTCTTTTCCGCATTCGAAACACACGGCTTTGTGCATCTCGCGCGGCCTGAAGTCTCTTCTTTCCGATCTCTCTTCGAAACGCTTTTCTCTAAATGCCATTCTAACTAACTCCTATTTTTATCTTTATTTTTGTTGCCGGGTATTTAAATACATGCTGAAACTAGAAACTAACGTCAGCGGTTTACGCCAATCCGACCAGAATTGCCCCCGTCAGAATGACTAGCGTCCCGGCGATAATGCGCAATGCCCCCTCCTTTCCGCCCATCTCCCTGAAGTAGAAGAGCCCCCACAAAACCCCTATTATCACGCAGGTCTGGGTAAGAGGGCTGGACTTGGCGACGCCGAAAAACTCTACGACGTAAATTCCCAGAAAGTTCGCCGCGCTCCACAGGATGCCGGCAAGCATACCGTATTTCAATTGCCTGTTTTCTGGAACTTTAATTTTAGTCAGGAAAATCGCCGCGCTCGCGATGAATATGCCAAGCGACATCTGGAAAAGGTAGCCGCCCGGAGATATGCCGGACATCTTGTAAGGGACGAACTGGGTGCCGAATAGCAGTGCGGTGATGAAGGCGAAAAAAACGCCGCTCATCTTCAGCTTTTCGTCAAGTTTCCTGGTTTTCGTGATTATGATCGAGCCTCCCATGACCATCAAGGCCCCCAGCAGGCCAACCGCTATCCCGGCGCCTGCTATCTCCGAGAAGAGCAGCACGCCCCATGCGTATGCCACCAGAACGCTCGATATCCAGAGGGGAAACGCTCTCGAAATGCCGATTTTTTTTATCGCCAGAAGCGAGAAATAATTTCCGAGGCCCCACATCATTCCGGACGCCAGACCAAACAGCGTAATCCCCATCCCAAATCCCATCAGGAGAGAGATGAAAAAAGTGGCGGCCATTATACCAGAACATACGACGAATTGGGAATAACGCACGTCGGCCTTCATCTTCTTTATGGGCACGAGATACGTCCCCCAGAGGATTACGGCGCCCAGTAGATAGAAATATTCGATCATAAATTTCTCTTCGCGTATTCGACCGCGTTCCTGAACATCGCGAGCCCGTCGCCTTCCTCCGGCAGCGCCTTCTCGCGCGTCCAGTAAGGATGCATGTACTTCGAAACGAACTTCTCCGGATGGGGCATCAGGCCGAGCACGTTGCCCTGAGCGTTGCATATGCCCGCGATGTCGTTCATGGAGCCGTTCGGGTTTTCTTCATATCTGAAAACAACCTGGTCGTTCTCCTCCAGCCTGCGCAGGACATCGGGCGGGGCGACGAACTTGCCCTCGCCGTGGTTTATCGGCACGAAAATCCCGCTTTTCATGCCCTTCGTGAATATGCATTTCCCCTTGTTCACGTGCTTCAGGCGCACCCACTTGTCGATGAAATAGCCTGAATCGTTCCCCGCCAGCGTGGCCTCCTGCTTTCCGAAGCCCCCGAAAGCGGGAAGCAGGCCCGCTTTGACTATCGCCTGGAAGCCGTTGCATATGCCTATGACCAGCTTCCCGTCTTCTATGAATTTGACGAAATCCCTGCTCAGCTTGTATCTTATCAGGTTGGCCAGTATCTTGCCGGCCGCGATGTCGTCGCCGTGCGCGAAGCCTCCAGGTACGGCGAGTATCTCGAATTCCTCCAGCGGTCGCTTCCCTTTTATTATCTCATTTACGTGGACCAGCGAAACTTCCGAGCCGGCCAAGCGAAATGCATACATCGTTTCCTCGTCGCAGTTCGTCCCGTCCACGCGCAGCACAAGCGTCCTAACCATTTTTTCACCATCATTCAAGTTTTCATTTTCACCAGTTGAACGTTCCCCTCCACACCTTTTTCAGGCCATCGATTTTTTCATTCAGTATTTCCTTTCCGTTGAGAGATGTTACAATGAATTTCGCTGCCGCGACTTCTCCGATTTTTGAAGCGCTATTCCCCATTATCTTTTCAAATTCTTTTTCCTCCGCCTTCCCGACTTCGACCAGAAATCTCGAGTTGCTTTCGGAGAAGAGCAATTTGTAATTTTTCCTTATGCCTTTCTGCGGCACTTTTCTGAGATCGATTTTCATGCCCAGATCCCCCGCGATGCACATCTCTGCGGCCGCGACGGCGAGCCCGCCTTCCGAGCAGTCGTGGCACGCGCGGACAAGACTCATGTCAATCGCCTTCGTGAGCGAGTCCATCGTTTCCCTCGCTTTCGCCGCTTCGGTTCCTGGTATCGCCCCGCCTTCCAGCCGTTTTATCATGTAATAATGCGAGCCGCCCATCTCGTCCTTCGTCTCGCCGACCATGTAAACGGGATTGCCTTCCTCCTTCAGGTCCATGGTCACCGCCTTGCGGATGTCGGGTATTATGCCCACTGCGGTCACGACCAGCGTATAAGGTATGGAGATCGTTTCTTTGGAATTGCTTCCCAGGCCGTACTCGTTGTAAAGCGAGTCCTTGCCTGAAATGAAAGGCGCGCGGAAGCCGAGCGAACCGTCGTGGCATGCCTTAACAGCTTCCACCAGCGCTCCCAGCCTGTCCGGTTTTTCCGGATTGCCCCACGAGAAGTTGTCGAGAAGCGCAATTCTCCGCCCTCCGCAGCACACGTTGTTCCTCATGGCCTCGTCTATCGCCGAAAGCGCCATCCTGTAGGGGTCGCCGGAAAATCGCGGGTTGTAACCATTCGAGACGACTATCCCTCCGAATTCATCATAAAGCGGCCTGAGCACGCACGCATCTCCGGGCCCACCGAACCCCTGAAGCGGTTTTATCACGGTTTTCGCCTGCACTTCGTGGTCGTACTGGCGTATCACCCATTCCTTGCTGGCGACGGTCGGAGAGCCCAGTATCCCCTTCAGGGACTCGCCGAAATCTTTCTCGTCCGCCAAATCCGGATCTTTCGTTCCCCTCGCCTTGAATTCCGCTTTCCTCTCGACGCGGGGAATGCCTTCGTGCAGGAATTCCATGCCCAGCTCGCCGATTATTTTGTCGTTAAACATCAGGGTCAGCCTGCGGTCACTGGTGAACTCGCCGATGGCGTTCGCTTCGGTATTCTCGTTCCTGAATATTTCGAGAACCTCATCGACATTCGCCTCTGGTACCGCGAGTATCATCCTTTCCTGCGCCTCGGAAACCCAAATCTCCCAGGGTTCGAGGCCCTCGTATTTCAGCGGGACTTTCTCGAGCCAGACCCTCGCTCCCGTCTTCTTTCCCATCTCGCCTATCGCCGACGACAAGCCCCCTCCTCCGCAGTCGGTGACAGCCGAATAGAGAGGTTTCGGATGCCTGTCCCTCGCTGCGAGAAGGCCGTCAAGCACGCGCTTCTCCTCGATGGCGTTGCCTATCTGGACCGCGCCGCTCGATGTCTTCTCGGATTCAGCGGAAAGCTCAAGGGAAGCGAAAGTCACGCCGTGTATGCCGTCGCGGCCCGTCCTCCCTCCGGCAAGAACAATCTTATCCCCGGGTTTAGGGTCGCGCACGTATTTGTCATTGGGCATGATTCCGAGGCATCCAGCATAAACCAGCGGATTCCCTACGTAGCCTTCGTGGAAGCCGAAGCCGCCATTCGCGGTGGGAATGCCCATCCTGTTGCCGTAATCGCGTATGCCCGCCACGACGCCTTTCATCAGGCGCTTCGGATGCAATACACCCGGCGGGAGCTTGCTTTGCGGGTAGTCCGGCGGGGCGAAGAAAAGTATGTCGGTCGAAAGTATCGGTTTCGCCCCCACGCCCATGACGTCGCGGAACACGCCGCCAGAGCCCGTGCCCGCCCCTCCGTAGGGGTCGAGCGCGCTCGGGTGGTTGTGCGTTTCGACTTTAACCGCGATGTTGTGCCTGCCGTCGAAGGTCACGATGCCCGCGTTGTCCTCGAAGACGTGGACGCACCATGGGAGGGCGAGGTCTTTCGTCGCCTTGATTATGTACGACTTCAGCAGGCCGTTTATCTTCTTTCCGCCGTATTCGATCACGCCCGCGAAAGTCTTGTGCACGCAGTGCTCGGACCAGGTCTGGGCGAAGGTTTCGAGCTCGATGTCGGTGGGGTTTCTCCCAAGCTTTTTGAAGTATGTCTGTATTTTTTCCATCTCTTGCACGTTGAGCGCGAGCATGAACCTTCGCGATATCTCGGCCAGCTCCTTTTCATTCTTCCCGAGTATTTCTATCGCCTTCGCCATGTCACAGCCTCTTGTACCTGTAAGTCTGGATTAGCGCGTTGGCCAGGCATTTTTCGCATATGGTTTTCACCTCGCTTTCGCCCAGTTCGCCGTCTATGACGTAGGTCGTCCCGGTTCTTACGGCTTTGACGCCCGGAATCCCTAAAACACCGATTGCCCTGGCCACGGAAAGCCCGACCGGATCCATCACGCCCGGCCTGAAGAAAACCTCGACGGCCCAGACATTCCGCCTGCCGACCAGATTTTTGACGTGCCCTCCATCGCCGTCAAACCGGTCGAAACTGAAAAACTGCATGACGCTGTCGGAAAGAAGCTCCCTGCCTATTTTTCCCGCGCTTTCCCCCGTTATTTCCCCGTCGATCACGTATGTCTGGAGCGTTTTCACATCCTTCACCATGGTTATGCCCAGCTGCAGGATGTCTGATTTCGTGTTCCAGCCTAGCGGGTCCCTGTGCCCGTCCTTATACCCCACTCCGACAACCCACATAAAACCACCGGATAAAATAACTATCAACTTCAACAATAAAAGTTTTCCTTTCATACATCATGTTTTTTAGCTGCTTCGCACAATAAGAAATATGGCATGGCTTTACCCTAAAGACTTGATAAGAAGGGAGATTCTGACCAAAAGGTCAACGCAAATGGGGGATAGAAAGCTGCCGAAAGACGAGGCCATAAAGAAAAGGCTTATGGAACTCCCCGAATACAAGAACGCCAAGATAATCCTTTTCTACGTTTCCGTGAGGGGCGAAGTGAAGACGAGCGAGATGATATCGGAATCGCTTTCCCACGGGAAAAAAATACTTGTCCCCGTAGCAGACGTAAAGCACAGGAAACTCATGATATCAGAGATACACGACCTGAACGAGCTATCACCGGGCGCTTTTGGCATACCCGAACCGAAGCATCCGCACGAGTTTCCCATCGAGAAAATCGATCTTGTCATAGTGCCTGGCATAGCCTTCGACTCATTGGGCAACAGGGTCGGTTACGGAACGGGCTTCTACGACAGGTTTCTGAAGAAGATAAAGAAAGGCGTGCCGTTCATAGCGCTGGGTTACGATTTCCAGCTCGTGCACAAGATACCGGCGAACAGGATGGACGTAAAGGTTCATAAAATAGTCACGGAAAAAGGGATAATAAACTGCAAGAAGTTCCTGAAAGCCAAAAAGAAGTAGACCGAATCATTTCGCCGTCTTTACATTCTCGTTGAATTGCCTGCCGAGCCTTGCTTTCCTTTTGAACCAGATTTTAGTCACCGGGAAGGAAGTCATCGAATGTAAAAAATAGCCTCGGCCATTCCGTATTTTGCTTTATACGTTCCTGCCGGGGCATTGGTCTCTTCATAGCGCACGTATGATTGGTTCCCGCAAATGCCATCCACTTTCTCAAAGATTTTCATGTCCCATGTGAGATTCATTTGCTCGTTTGCAACCCCTGTGGTGCAATAAACAACATCACACCCAAACAGAGATCTTTCATGTAGCGTGCCATCCATGCATCTTTGTCTTGACATGTCATATAGGAGGACGTATTCCCACTTCCCATCTTCAAGATGGTAAATCTCCAGATACAGGCCTCCTCTGCAAGAACACACTGCCCCAAATCCGAAATCTGAGTACCGAATCAAGACATTTTCTCCTTGCGAATACGTATTTTTGTCGGTGCTTACCGAGTGAAAAATCAATAAAGGCGTGAAAAACGCCAGAAAGGAGATTATGACAACGGCGGCAACCGCAGCCGCAACGATTGCAAAAGCCTTTCTCATGATTTATATTTAGCCTGCCCGCTCTTAAAACTGCCGTTTTGTTTCGGTTGCGGCCTCAACGTTCTCGTTGAACTCCCGTCCCATTCCCGCCTTCTTCCTGAACCAAAGTTCCCTTGCCTCGGCGACAGTGAACAGCGAGCCGGTGACAAGGACGAGATCGTCCTTTCCGGCGATCCCGATCGCTTTTTTTACCGCGTTTTTAACTTCATTTACAATCAGGAAATCCTTCCCGCATTTTTTCACTTCCTTAGCCAGCTCTTTCGGCTCCATCCCCCTTCCCATCACGCCGTGCTTGGTCAGGATGAAAAAATCGGTTTTCGCTGAAATCGCCTTGGCCATTTCAGGAACTAGTTTGTCTTTCGAGACGCCGAAAACGGAAAAAAGTTTTTCATATCTGATCAGATCCAGCGAGTCCATTAATTTTTTCATGGACTCCGCGTCCTTCGCGCCGTCGAGCAGGACTTTCGGATGTTCGCTGACGATTTCGAATCGCCCGGGCCATTTTACCCTTTCGAGCCCATTTTTTATTGCGGCCACAGGAATTTTTTCATTCAACGAGCCCAAGGCCGTCAGCGCGCATGAGATATTCCTAAGCTGGTATCTGCCGGCGAGGTGAACGAACATTTTCTCGCCACCGAATTCGAATGCGTTCCCGCTCTCAGAGGATTCCGGGTTTTCCAGTCCTGCCGCCTTAGTGAACCTCGCTTTCCTTTCGGCGCAGATTTTTTCGAAGACATCCAGAACTTTCGGGTTATCCGACCCCGTGACGAGAATTCCGTTTTCCCTTATTATGCCCGCCTTTTCTCTTGTAATTTTCTCGACGGTATCCCCAAGGACTTCGGTGTGCTCGAGCGAAACGTTGGTTATCACAGAGACCTCGGGATTGACGACGTTGGTCGCGTCCAGCCTTCCCCCAAGCCCGACCTCAAGGACGGCGAAATCGACCCGTTTCTCCATGAAGTATTCGAACGCCATCGCGGTCACGAACTCGAAGAACGTCGGGTATTCGGAATCGCGCTTCATTTTCTCGGCGAGCGGCCTGATTTTTCCCACAAGCCTCACAAAATCCTTTTCAGAAATCATTTTGCCGTTCACTGCGATTCTTTCCCTGAAGTCGAAAAGGTGCGGCTTGGTGAAGACGCCGGTCTTGTAGCCTGCTTCCTTGAGAACCGAACCAATCATCACGGTCGTCGAGCCCTTCCCGCTCGTGCCGCCGATTAGAATCGAGCGGAAGCTGTTTTGAGGATTTCCCAGCAAATCAAGCAATCTTCTGACCTTTTCCAGCCCGAGCTTCATGCCGAACCTGTTGAGGTTCTGGATGTAATCGGTTGCCTGCTCGTATTTCATATGGATAATAAGAAAAATGGTTTATAAAATAAGAAAATTATGTATGAAAATAACTTCGATTAAAGAATATAAGTATAAAATTTAGTTTTTCCTTATGGATACTCTTAAGGAAGATAAAATACTAGATGATGAGGTTTCAATTGCACATAAACCAAGACCAATTATAGCAGAACATCCATTTTATCCAGCAAACATGCTGAGAAATAATCAAAATGAAATATACCATATGATGAGTTTGAGCGGTGCAAGCATCATCTTTGAAAAACAAGACAAATCTACATTTTTTGTGAATGCTATTCCAGAACGAGACAACTCTGAAAGAAAAATAATGGTTCTTTCTAATGAAAAGCCATTAGAACACTCCAAATGGAAACTTAACAAAGAAATAACATCCAAAGATGCTATTACTGCTTTAAAGAAATGGGGCGGTGGGGTCAAGGATTTAGCTACTTTAAGCGATTTTTTACAAGGCAAACTAAGAACTGTAAATATAGAGGAAGAAAAAAATGTAGAAGGATCGTTAGATTCTACTGGTCCAAAAGGTTCAGCTAAATATTCCATGAAGAAAAAAACTGCAAATTTTGTGTAAAAAGTCATCTATTTTGCCACATTCTATACAAACCTATCACAAGGAAATCTTTTTATATCTGTTATATATACTTATATAACATGTTGGGTAATGTTTTTAGGGGCGATGGAATAGAAGGAATGTATGGAAGAGGTGGAATAGATGGAGGCAGAAGGAGGAGTGCGCTTTGTAGAGAGAGGGTTGCGAAACGGAGGGTTGAAATCGGAAAAAATACTCCACTATCCGCAGTTGGACACGGTGCTGATGGTGGAGGAGTTCATAAGGGAGCACAGCGGGGAATTCAGGAAAAGGCAGCTATGGGAGCATCTACCGAAGAAGATGATGTACCAGACGTTCTGCGTTATAATGGACTATCTGGAGTCTTCCGGAAAGATAGCGATGGACAGGGAAGGAAAGATAGGATGGATATGGGACCCTGAGGGCGTCAGAAAGTACCTGAAGAAAAAACATCTGGCATGGAGATAGTAAGGATGGAGTGCAGGATATTCTTCGCGGACGAGAAAGTGAAAAAGGCCTTTGAGAGTCTCAAAGCCTCCAAAACGGAGGACAGGAAGCTTTACGAATTCATTGCCAGGGCGCTGAATGACATAGAAAAAGACGCCTTTTGCGGAATACAGTTTCAGAAAAAGCTCATACCAAAGGATTACGTAAGAAAGTACGGCAAAATGGACAACATGTGGAAATACGACCTTCCAAACGCTTGGAGACTCATTTATACCGTTAAAAGCGAGGGCATATTTGTACTAGGAATCGTGCTGGAGTGGATGGACCACAAAAACTACGAAAGACGATTCGGTTACAAGTGTAGATGACATTCGTTTCAGTGCCTGAACATCCTTCTTCCCGTGAACATCATCGCGATGCCGTGCCTGTTGCATGCGTCTATGACCTCGCTGTCCTTTACGGATCCGCCTGGCTGGATGATGAAGCGGATGCTGGTCTGAGTCAGCATGCGGATGGATGAATAACAAGCCAGAATTTAAAATCTCTAACTTAAAATATACCTATGTTGGATATACTCCAATTTTTCCAAATATTGTATTTTCCAGTTTTGCTCATTCATTTTATGGCCGTCGTTTTGCTTTTATTATATTTTCGGAAAGACATCATAAAACCGTTCATCAAAATTGACAGAAAGGTTCTGATTTTTCTTTTATTGATTTTTTTATTAGGTCTGTATTTGAGACTGACGATGTCGGGAAGGTATGGCCTGGATGATTTGTTGTGGGAACACGTAAGAAATGCGGAAAGTTTTTACAGCGAACTGAGATTTTCGAGTTTTGCTCATCCTGGCGGTCATTCGCTTCTTACAACTCTTTCTTTCCTCTTCGGCCAGAATATAGAAAACGTTTCGATGCTTACAATACTTTTGGACAGTCTTTCAATAATTGTTTTATTTTTCATTGCTTTTGTCTTATTTAAGAAAACGGAAATAGCCATTTTTACCTCTCTAATATTTGCAGTTTTGCCATGGCAAATATTCATCTCAGGCATGGGTCTTGACGTAACAAGCTCCATTTTCTTCACATTATCAGCCTTTGCAGTTCTCCTTATATCAAAAGAATTAAGGTCTGCAAATTTGTTCATGCTGTCCATAATTATGTTTTTGTGGTCTGCTGAGATTAGGCTCGATAATTTGATATTCTTACTCCTCCTGTTTTTTGTCTATTTCCGTGCAGGATACAAAATCAAAAACCAGAAATGGTTTTTCCCGCTGATAGTTACTTTTTTATTGCCAATTATTGCATGGGTGACATGTTCACCTGTGTTGTTTGGACCAGGATCCTCAATAGAAGGGCAGGGAAAGGAAGGTTTTTTTTCAATCGGAAATCTGTTAATAAATTATTCTACCTATATAATACCTCATTTTTTTGTCAATAGCTACGGAAACTACTACCCGCTGTTTATTTTTCCATTTTTGTTCGTTTTAGGTTCGTTGTTGTTCTTGGATTACAAGGGGTCATTTTACTTACTGATAATATGGTTTTTGGGTTGGTCTTTAGTCTATGGAAGTTTTTGGTACGGGAGCCAGATATACAGGTATTCAGTATTCATCCATCCCGTTTTGGCCATCGTTTCCGCGTGTGGAGCGTATGCAATACTGAATTATGTTCCACTGATCACGAAAAACAAAAAAATCATTACTGCGCTGACGGTTTCGATGTCTCTTCTCATTATACTTACAACATTTCCGTTTCAAAGTCTTGTAAATCCTTCACCTATCACTTTCTGGCCTTCGGTAAGCGAATTCAAAGAAATTGACAAAGTGGTAGAAAGTGACAGCTGTGTTGTGTTGCAAAAACTTAAATATGGCAGATTTGAGAATGCAAAACATCTGATTGGCGTTCAAAGAACGTTCATTGAATGGCCTACGAATTATAGTATTTTTGGTTATAACTGCACGAATGTTTATTATTTTGATTTAAGGGGCTATATTCATCCAATGCCAGAGGACTTAGAAGAATATGACAACAATCACAATTCCCTTTTCTCGGAGTATGAATTAGTAAACGTCTTTGAAAAACAGCCACTTAGAGTTTATCGAGTGATTAGGAGAATTTAATCTTGGATAGTATATTTAGTTGGCTGAATCATTCTATCTGTAACTTCTAGTGCTTAAACATTCTCCTTCCCGTGAACATCATCGCGATGCCGTGCCTGTTGCACGCGTCTATGACCTCAGCGTCCTTCACCGAGCCGCCTGGCTGGATGATGAAACGGATTCCGTGCTTGCATGCCTCCTCTATTGAGTCGGCGAACGGGAAGAAGGAGTCGCTCGCAAGAACGCAATTTGAAATATCATGGTCGGGAAGGTTCATCGCCCTCAGGTTTTCCTTCGCCTTTTCTATAGCTATCTTCAGTGAAGCTATGCGGTTGGGCTGGCCCGCACCCATGCCTATCACGTGGTAAAAGCCGGCCTTGTATTCCCTCGCAATCACAATCGCATTCGACTTCGTGTGCTTGCACGCGAGGCAGGAAAACAATGCGAGATCCATCTTGTCTTCAGGGAAATTGATTTTCGTCACGCACCTGAAATCTTTCTTGTCCGCGTATCCATCGTCGCGCTCTTGCTCCAGGAGAGTGCCCGACAAGAACCTGTACTGCTTTTTCTCCCGCTGGAAATCGCCGAGCTCAAGAAGCCTGAGATTTTTCTTTTCCCTGAGAATTTTGATTGCCTCTTTCTCGAATGCCGGCGCGATTATAATCTCTACGAACTTGTCCTTCAGGAATCCAGCGGCATCCTTGTCCATCATTCGCGTGAGAGCGATCACACTGCCGAACGCGGAGACAGGGTCGCCCTTCCAGGCGTTTTCCAGCGCCTCCTTCAGGGTCTTCCCAGTGGCATAGCCGCAGGGGTTAGTATGCTTCACGATAATCGCACCCGGATTTTTCATCATTTTCAGGTCATGCGCCGCCCCGAGCGCGCTTTCCGCGTCGAGGTAGTTGTTGTAGGACATTTCCTTGCCATGGAGCTGTTTCGCATTTGCTATGGAAGGCGCGCCTTCCTTCGCGTACACTTTCGCCTTCTGGTGCCAGTTCTCGCCGTAGCGGAGCGCCTTCCCGCCTGAAAACCTCATTCTTATGATGTCTTCGCCGCGGAACCTTTTGTTCAGGAATTTTTCTATCCCGCCGTCGTAATCGCCCGTCATCCGGAACGCCTTGAGCGCAAGGAGCTCGCGCGTTTTCATGTCTACGTCGCCCTTCTCCTCTATCTGCCTGAGAACCTTCCCATAATCTTCCGGGTCGGTGACGATCACCACGTCCCTGTAATTCTTCGCCGAAGATCTCACCAGCGCCGGTCCGCCTATGTCTATGTTCTCTATCGCCTTGTCCAGCCCGGCGTTCTCGTCCTCCGCGGCCTTGTCGAACTGGTAAAGGTTAACGACGACCAGGTCGATCATGCGTATGCCGTGGCCTGAAGCCTCTTCCATGTGCCTTTTGTTTCCCCTCACGGCGAGAATCCCGCCATGCACTTTGGGGTGAAGCGTCTTCACCCGCCCGTCCATCATTTCCGGAAGGCCGGTGAACTCCTCGATAGGAATTATCCTGACCCCGTTTTCCTTCAGGGCCTTCGCGGTCCCTCCGGTAGAAATGATCTCCACGCCCAGATTTTCGAGCGATTTCGCGAAATCGACAATCCCTCTTTTGTCCGTAACCGTAATCAGGGCGCGCTTTATTTTCATTCAACACCCTCACTTCAGTATCCTCACCTTGTTCCCTTCGACCCTTATTTTTCCCGAGGAGAACAGCTTTATGGTTTCGATAATGACTTCCTGTTCCGCCTTCTGCACCTTCGCCTTCAGCGTTTCGGGCGAATCATTGTCCTCTACGGCGACGGGCCTCTGCATTATTATCGGTCCTTTATCGACATCGGGCGTGACGAAATGGAGTGTGCACCCGGTAACCTTGAGGCCCATGTTCAGGACTTCTTCGTGAACGTTAGTGTCCCTGCCGCCCGCGAACAGCGGAAGCAGCGAAGGATGTATGTTCATTATCCTGTTCTCGTAATGCTTGCAGAGCCACGGCGAAACTATTTTCATGAACCCTATCAGTAGGACCAGTTCCACCCCCCGCTTGTCGAATTCGTGCGCCGCGGCCTTGTCGAACAGTACCTCCTTGTTGCCCTCGTAGTCAAGGAATATGGCTTCAATACCATGGCTCCTCGCTCTTTCAAGAATCGGTGCGTCCTCCTTGTTCGAAATGACGCAGACTATTTCCGCGTCCAGATCCTTCCGCCCGACCGCGTCGATTACCGCCTGCATGTCCGTCCCTTTCGTCGATCCCAAAACACCAATTTTTATACTCATCTTCCCACCCACCTAATCTTAAATTAAATTTGAAACTTTAATTCACAAAGAAATATCTGTTTTTTGGTTTTTTATAATTTTCTTAAAAGAAAGGATTTCAATTCCTTATGTCTGGATTCTTTTTATCTTGCAAACAGGGAGTTTTTGCCTTATACCTTCTACAATAACATCATCGACATAGTTAAGCAAAAGAGTCTCATGTTTCCTATCCAAAGAGCACATTCTTGGGCTGTACTGTCCTCTTGCGCTGTAAAAACTTTGGACCTGTTGCTTGAAACTAACAATGGTCCCTGGATGTCTTGATGTCACCTCATAAGATGAAGTTCCCATCTTCACTTTTAACAGATGAAATGATTTAAGTCTTTTGTACAGTTATTTCTGGAGTAGCCTTTCAGCCGAAGCAATCGTGTTCTCCAGAAGCATCGCGATGGTCATCGGTCCCACGCCGCCCGGGACGGGCGTTATACATGAAGCCTTGTTCTTCACCCGCTCGAAATCCACGTCGCCGACAATCATGTCCCCGGTCCGGTTAATGCCGGCATCGATTACGACGGCGCCTTTCTTGACCATGTCTTCGGTCACGAATTTCGCCTTACCCACGGCCGCCACGAGAATATCGGCATTCTCCGTGTGCTTCTTCAGGTTCCTGGTTTTCGAATGGCATACCGTAACAGTCGCGTTCCTCTTCAGAAGCATTAGAGCGATTGGCTTGCCGACAATGTTGCTCCTGCCTATGACGACGGCGTTCTTCCCTCCTATCTGCACGTTTTCGTTTTCGAGCAGCCTGATTATCCCTTTCGGCGTGCAGGATTCGAAATTAACGCTGCCCATTGCAAGCTTTCCCATGCTGTAGGTCGTCAAACCATCGACGTCCTTCGCCGGCTCTATCTCGTCGACTATCTCCTGTTGGTCCAGATGCTTCGGCAGCGGCAGCTGTACAAGAATGCCGTGAACACTTTTGTCCGCGTTGAGCTTTTTTATCTGGGCGATTATTTTTTCCTTGCCCGTTTTTTCCGGGAACTTGTGCAGTTCGCCTTTCATTCCGATCTGCCCTGAAGTTCGCATTTTGTTCCTGACGTAAATCTCCGAGCCCGGGTCTTTTCCGACAAGAATTATGTCAAGCCTGGGAATGATTCCTTCCCTCTTCAGGCTTTCGGCTTTGCCCTTCAGATTCGAGATTATCTGCTCCGAGAGCTTCTTGCCGTCCATTATCTTAGCGGCCATGTCATCCCCTTCCCCTTATAGTTTCCATGTGGCGTATCCGCTTTTCTATAAGCGCCCTCGTCCCTATGTCCGGCCTGTAGAAAACGTTCCCTTTCACCGACTTGATTGCCTCCTCGGCAATCCTCTCGGCGCTCCAAAGGTCGTCAGAAATCCCGACGAACGCAATTGCTCGAGATCCGCTCATGTAAAGGCCGTCCGGCCTCTGGTCCACGGATGCGTAATATATCCTCGCAGCGGAAGAGGAGGCGATCTCGATGCGTTCATTCTTTACCGGGTTCTCCGGGTAGCCGTTCGGAACCACGTACTTGCATACGCTCGCCTTCCTGTCGAATTCCGTCCTTGATTTATGGAGGGAATTGTTGATGATGCCGTAGCACAAATCGATGAAATCGCTTTTAAGGATGGGCAGCACGTTCATCGCCTCCGGATCGCCGAGCCTTGCGTTGTACTCGAGAAGCTTTACGCCATCGCGCGTGACCATGAAGCCGCCGTACATCACTCCTTTGTAAAGCGAGCCGGTTTCCTTCGCTATCGCTTTCGCGACAAGCTCGGTTATCCTGTGCGCCTCTTCCATGTCGCCTTTGCCTATGAACGGAAGAAGATGATTCGAGCAGGAATACGAGCCCATTCCGCCCGTGTTCGGCCCCTGGTCGCCAACATACGCACGCTTGTGATCCTGCGCGGGCGGGGAATCGAGCACGAATCTCCCGTCCGTGAAGCTCTGCAGCGAGAACTCCTCGCCTTCAAGCTTCTCTTCCACTATCACCGAGGCATGGCTTTTCAGTACCTCCTCGCAATATCTAAGCGCATCCTTCGCGTCCTTCAGATGTTCGCCATGGACCATCACTCCCTTGCCTCCGGTCAGGCCGTCCGGCTTCACGACAAACGAATCGAGCGAATCCAGAAATTCTTTTATGCCGTCCATTTCCCTGAACACGCCGAATTTCGGGAGGCCGGGAACCCTGTGCTTCTCCATGAGCAGCCTTGCGAACGTCTTGGACGTTTCAAGCTTCGCCAGCTCTTTGCCCGGGCCGACGGAAGGGACGCCGACTTTCGCGAGCGCGTCAACCACTCCATGGTCGAGCGGCGCTTCCGGTCCTACGACGCAGAAATCCGCCGCCATTTGCTTTGCGAAGTCAGTTATCCTTCCAAGGTCGTGGTATTCGCCCTGCTCGCACCTCGAAGAAAGCGAGCGAATGCCGGGGTTGTTAGACTTCATGTACGAAAAAAGCGAATGCTTCTGCGGCGAATTGCGTATCGCTTCCGCGATGGCGTGCTCGCGCGCGCCGTTGCCGATGAGAAGGACTTTTATCATACGGACACCTGATTAATTCTATTCGATTCGTGGGTTTTAAAAATATCGGCGCAGTTTCAGATGCCTAGTGATTCATTCGCTGGAACAATTCTTCCGGATTCTTTCTCGCTCCCATCCTGAGGTTTTCGGCGGCTCCTACCGCAAGCTCATACGCGTTGCTTTCCAGCGCTTTCATGACCGCGCCAGCGACTTCGGACGAGTGGATTCCCCTGTCTTTCATACCTCTTGCTTCTCTCGTTCCTTTGTCCAGCTCGGTATCAACGGTGGGCGGTATTATCTCGAATACCCTGACCGGCGTATCCTTCAGCTGGTGCCTGAGGGACAGGCTGAACGAATGGATTGCGGCCTTGGTCGCGCAATAGACCGGCATCGCCGCTATGGGTATGAAGCCCAGGCCGGAAGAAATGTTGATAATCGCCGCTTCTTTCTTTTTCAGCAAGTAGGGGATGAAATACGCGGACAAGTGGACATAACCTTTCAGGTTGATGTCGATTTCGTCCTCGCCGTTAACCAGTTCATGAATGCCCGTTTTGAAATCGATCATCCTCTGGATTCCCGCGTTGTTCACCAATATGTTCAGATTTCTGAAATTGGAAGTGACCCAGTTGTACAGCGATTCGCGTTCCTTGTCTTTGGACAGATCGCATGCCCTGATGTGTATCTGCGGCAGCTTGTTTTTTGCCTCTTTCAGTTTGCTCTCCCGCCTGCCGCATATGATTACCTCGTTGCCCGCCTTCGCGAAGGCTTCGGCAAGCGAGAAGCCTATGCCAGTCGCTCCTCCGGTAATCAGAACCGTATTTCCTGCAATCTTCATTATTACACCTCATTTAATCTATGTCTATGCTGATTAAAAACTGGATAATTAAGATTTTTTACAAAAGGAAAAATCCAGTCAATTTCCCAACTTTTAAAACATTTTACGTCGCCTATTCTCTTTGCCGGGACTGCCCGGATGAAATTTCATCGCCATCATCAGCACGTTCTTCTGCACCTTCTTGTCCCTGAAGCCGCGCGGGACGTAGATTTCGCTTCCTGTTCTCGGGTCCATACCCGTGTAGTACATGCACGTGCTCATGCTCATGGGCGTGGGCGTGAACGTCTGGATAATCGCGTCCTTTCCGACGCCCTCGATGAACTTTTTCAGTTCCTCGTTCTCCCTGCGCGTGCTGCCCGGATGCGCGGCTATGACATAGTACTTGAGCGTCTGGCCCGTGTCTTTGTTTATCTCCCTGAAGACCGAGACGAACTTCTCCAGTGCGGAAGGCACGTACTTGTTCATGAGCTTCAAGACGTGGGGATTGCAGTGCTCCGGCGCTATTTTGAGATAGCCGGAAATATGATGTCTTGAAATCTCCTTGATGTACTGTCTCGACTCGATCGCCAAGTCATAGCGTATACCCGACCTCACGAAAATCTTTTTCACCCCGTTTATTTGCCTCGCTCTTTCCATCAGGTGAATAAGTTTCGAATGGCTGCGGTCGAGATTTTTGCACACGAGGCAGTTGCTCCCGCATTCGTGACAGTCCATGCCGTACATGTTCGCCGACGGACCGCCGAGGTCGTCGATGTAGCCCTTGAAGTCCTTGTGCTTCGTGAGTTTTTCAATCTCGCGCAGTATCGACTCCTCCGATCTCGAGACGATGCGCGTCCCCTGCAGCAGCGCGATGGAGCAGAAGCTGCAGTTGCCTATGCAGCCGCGGTGCGTCAGTACGCTGAACTGCATTCCCTTCAGGTACTCGGCTTTCTCAGGGATTTCGCGTGAATAAGGAAGTTCATAAACGCGATCAAGCTCTTCCGCTGTGTAGCGGTGGCTCCTGTACTGCAGGATGAACTTGTCGCCGCTTTTCTGCGCGAGGTTCGCCTCGTTGCTGAACATGAGCTGCATCCTGCAGAATTTTCTTTTGTCAGCGAAGACCTCGTCGAAACTCGGCATTATTTTGAATCCGGGCGGCGCTTCATTCCTCGCAATACACGTTCCCTCTATTCCGTCGAGCGGCTGGCCTTTGTCAAGCCTTTTCGCGATCTCGACGATCGCATGCTCAGCATTTCCATAAGCAAGTATGTCAGCCCTCGTCTCTGGAAGGATTGGTCGCCTGACCTTGTTGCTCCAGTAGTCGAAATGCGCGAAGCGTCGCAGAGAAGCTTCAACTCCTCCGAGGACGATGGGCGTTTTCTTGAAGCTGCGCCTGACCATGTTCGCGTAGACTATCACGGCGCGGTCGGGCTTTTTCGGCGCGTACTTCTTGTGCTCGTCTTCCTCCCGTTCCTTGATGAGAGGAGTGTAATTGTCGATCATGCTGTCTATTGAGCCTGAGGTTATGCCGAAGAAAAGCCGCGGCTCGCCGAGCTTCGTGAATTCGCTGTCTTCCAGCCAATCCGGCGCATCGATTATGCCGACCGAATATCCTTCGCTCTCGAGAACGCGCGCTATCACGGCCGCGCCGCACAGCGGATGGTCTGCATAAGCGTCGCCGCTTATGATTATCACGTCGTATTGCTCCCCTTCGGGCAATGATTTGTCGGATATCATGGCATCATCTTTGACTCGGGTATTTAAAATTGAATTGCGATTCGGATAACACCAGTCGTTGAGTTTTAACATCGGGCTTAAGAGAAGTTTGATTTTTTCAGAGCTGGAACGAGGATTTTTACGGCAACCCAAAAAATCCGAAGTGACCTCGAAAAAATCAAATTTGGGAGAGCGAAGTGCAACGAGCGAACCCTTTAAGCCCTGTTAAATGCCCCGAGGCGAAGCCGAGAGTGCAACGTGGTCGAGGATTTCGAAGAAATCCGAAGAAGTTCAGAAATCGGCGTAAAGCACGAAGTGCCTTCAAATAAAATCATCTAAGGGCTTTGGACTAAAAAAGAGCAAGATTTAAAAGATTAGATAAAATACTAAGAATGAAGAGGTGTGAAACAATCACCTAAGTAAATTCTTAGGTAACATTAAGGTAATTTAAATGGGAGCGATAGAAGATTTCAGAAGGTTTGAAAGAGGAGTGGTGGTTCCATGGGGAGATTATGATGTTAGTCAATATGCTTTACTATCTTTAGGTTTTAGTGATTGTGCTTCAATTAGTCTTATGAACGGTACACAAGCAGGATTATCACATATTGACGGTACTCGTGATGCAATGGAACATTTAGATGGCATGATTGAGAAGATGGGTGTACTCCCCAAAAAATTAAGAGCAATCCTTGTTTCTACAGCAGATAGTAGGGATAGAAATCTTTATTTGGAAGAATGTTGCTCAAGAAGGGGGATTGAAATTGCCGACAGATATTATGAAGGAATTAGGGGACGACCTATGAAAGATATCCTAGTTGTTCCATCTCTAAGGCAAGTACAATTATATGTGGGTGGGGAAATTTTTAGGGAGAAAATGGTTACAAAGAGATTTTAGTATTTGTCCAAAGCCCCCTTTCAAAAATAGCCGACTTCTGAATTGCATTTAACATGTTCATATCGGAAGTTTATTTCCGATATGATGTAAATATATAGATGTTATCGGAAGTTTTTTATATCTCCGGGCTTAGATGTGTTCATAACGCTTCATGGTCATGAAACAGATGAAGCGGCTTTTGTGATTGGTATGATATCCTTAGGCATAGAAGCGACGGCCCACAGCTTCGGGGTGGGGATATCAACAAACGAAGGCAAAATATTGGCCAATGAAAAGGACATGTATAAGCCAAAATCTGGGTGGGGCATCATACCAATGGAGGCCGCCGAACACCATAAGAACGTTAAGGAAGAGCTGCTGCAAAAAGCTCTCGAAAAAGCGAAACTGAAAATGAAGGACATCGACATTATATCTTACAGCAGAGGCCCCGGTTTGCCCCCATGCCTTCATGTCGGTCTTAATTTTGCCAAGGAGTTGGCTGATAAATACAAAAAGCCGCTTGTTGGAGTCAATCACTGCGTTGCCCATATTGAGGTTGGCAGGTTGACTTCCGGTTACGACGATCCTGTGGTCATATACGTTTCAGGCGCGAACACGCAAATAATCTCCTTCGCTTCCGGACGCTACCGCGTCTTCGGCGAGTGCATGGACATGGGAATCGGAAACGCTCTGGATAAATTCGGCCGGGCTGTCGGGCTCGACTTTCCCCAGGCGCCGAAGATCGAGCAGCTCGCTAAGGGAGGGAAATGGATCGAGCTGCCTTACGTCGTGAAAGGGATGGACCTCTCGTTCTCCGGAATCGTCACGGAATGCATAAAGAAAAGTGAGCAGGGAGCGAAGCTCGAGGACGTGTGCTTCTCGATACAGGAAGTTTTCTTCTCGATGCTCACGGAAGTCACGGAACGCGCCCTCGCGCATCTTGGCAAGAGCGAGGCGCTGCTGACTGGCGGCGTCGCTGCGAACCAGCGGCTGCAGGAAATCCTCGATACCATGTGCAAAGAAAGGGGGGCGAAGTTCGCCGTTGTCCCGAAGGAGTTAAGTGGGGACCAGGGAGCAATGATCGCGTGGACCGGCATTCTCGCCCACAAGTCGGGCCAGGTTTCTGAAGCGAACGACATCGATCCCCGGTGGCGCACGGACGACGTAGAAATACCCTGGCTGAATGGCTGAATATTTAATTACAGAATCCAAATAATCTTCAAGTTAATTTCGGGATTTGTTATGAGAATCGCGATTCTTTCGGATTTCCATTTCGGCTTCGGCGCGGGCAGCGAGAGAGCGGAAGACTGCTACGACGCATTCAGGGAGGCGGTAGAGAAGGCGCTCGGCTGCGACCTGATGATTTTCGCCGGAGACATGTTCGACACTCGCAACCCGGACGCGGAAACGCTCGCGAGGGCGATGGAGCTGATGGTGCCCGCGTTGCTCAGGCAGAACGACATCCGCCTCCTTCAGGGGATAGGGAAGGACGCTTCGAAAGTCTCGGAGATCGCTGTCATGGGCATCCCGATCGTGGCGATACACGGGACGCACGAGAGGCGGACGAAAGGCTTCCTCAATCCTGTCGAGGCGCTGGAGAAGGCAGGGTTTCTCGTTTACCTGCACTGCAACGGCGTGATATTCGAGAAGGAGGGCGAACGCGTCGCGATTCAGGGGATGTCGGGCGTGCCTGACCAGTATGCGGACGGCGTATTGTCAAACTGGAATCCCGCGCCCGAGCACGGCTGCTTCAACATCTTCGTTCTCCACCAGTCCATAACAGAGTTCCTGTACGCTGAGCACACGCTCGACCTGAACAAGCTGCCGAAGGGCTTCGATTTGTACGTGAACGGCCACATACACGAGGCAAAGGAAAGCGAATACGACGGCAAGCCTTTCATACTTACCGGCTCGCTTATCCCGACGCAGATAAAGGAGGGGTCCGAAGCGCCGAAAGGCTTCTACATAGCCGAGACGTCGGTGCGCGACCTGGCGGGAGAGACGCCGGACGCGAAAAAGGTTTTCGATAAAAAGGGCGTGAGGATATACTGGCTTCCCCTCGAGAGGCAGCGGAAGGTTTACGCGAGGACCTTTGAAAATCCAACCATGGAGGGCATAGAAAAGGAAATCGACGCGGTGCTTGCGAAGGAGCATGAGAAGAATCCCATAGTGAGAATCGACCTGAAGGGAAAGTTCAGCGAGACGCTTGCGAAGGAGATAGAGGTGAAGTTCGGCAGCAGGGCGATTTTGTCTCTGAAAAAAGCAGCGGAGAAAGGCGAACTTCCAAGACGGACGCTGGAAGAGCACAAGCTCTCGGTCGAGGAGACGGGCAGGAAAATCATGCTCGAGAACCTCAAGAAAGCCGGGCTCAACCAGAAGCTGTTCGAGAACCTTTTCGAGCTGCTCGTGGAAGGGAAAACGGACGAAACCATCGATCTCCTTACGAAAGCGCCTGAAAGGGAAGGAAAGGCAAAAAATCCCAGGCAGACCATGCTGTTCAGGCACGGCAGCGAGGCGGCGGAAAAAGGAACAAACTAATTTATGTGCTCACTACAATATATAAAAGGGTGTTTTTGGTGGTGGAATTTCATATTAAGGTAGAGAATGTCGTGGCCTTTGCTGTTTTAGGCAAAAGAATCGTGCTCAACAAGCTCGTGGAAAAGATGGAAAACACGGAATACGAGCCTGAGCAGTTCCCGGGCCTCGTCTACAGGATAAAGGACCCGAGGGCGGCCGCTCTGATATTCTCTTCTGGCAAAATCGTCTGCACGGGCGCGAAAAGCATTTCGATGGCGAAGGAAGCGATGAGAAAGATTGTGAACGACATAAAGAAGACCGGCACGTCCATGCCGACCAAGTTCAACATAACCATCGAGAACATAGTCGCTTCGACGAAGATTGACGTCAAGCCCAGGCTGATGCTGGAGGAAATCGCGATGTCGATGGAAGAGGTCGAATACGAGCCGGAGCAGTTCCCGGGCTTGGTCTACAGGATGAAGAGCCCGCGCACGGCATTCCTGCTTTTCGGCTCCGGCAAGATAATCTGCACGGGCGGGAGAAGCCTTGAAGACATAGGCATCGCCCTGAACAATTTCAAGAAGCGCCTCGAAAGCATAGGCCTCAAGGTCAAGCCGGCGAAGGATGACAAGGCAAGCACTAAAAGTAATAAGAAAGGGTAAGCTCATCTCACTACTTCGTCATTAATTTAAAACTTTTTACCTTCGTTTTAACCATGTCGGTTTTCAGAGCTTTTTACGAATTCCAAATAACTGAAGAATCCATAAGACATCTCGTGGAGGATTGCAATATCATCCTGAGAAGGGAGCCGGTGAGGACAGATGTGGTGCGAAGCCTGCTTGACGCGGTCGGCCATGACGCCAATTCATACACGAAGGCTGAGATAAATGACAAACCTGCAATTCTGCTTAAATTTTCAAAGCGGCTGGAAGCAGAATGTCTGCCACATGCGGTAGAAGGAGCGCAAGTTTACGTCCATCCCGGCACGGAGGGATATATCGAAATTGGCGAATTTCAGACTTTTTTCGAGGCCTCATTATCGCGCTGGAGAATCCCGTTCAAGAGATACGACGGCTCGCGGGACAGGATGTGATCCGTGGCCGGTGCTGATATAAAAGCCGCCTTGAACAATTTTAATCATGGATAAATTCAGCTCCATTCTTCGCGAAATAAAATCCCTTAAAATCCAGGGTGCGGAGAACGTGGCGATAAGCGCGGTGAAAGCGCTCGAGCACCGCGGGCTCGGCTGCAAGGCAGGATCCGCCAGCGCGTTCTTGTCCGAAATAGAGAAATCGAGGAAATTGCTTTTCGCATCGCGCCCGACAGAGCCGCTCATGAGGAACGCGGTGAATCACGTTCTGAGTTCGCTCGGGCCGGCCGGCGACGTCGCGAGCCTGAAGAAGCGAATGCGTGTTTCGTGCGCAGGGACGCTGGACCATTTCGATTCCGCTAGGCAGACCATCGCCGAAATCGGCGCGAAGAAAATCGAGAGCGGGATGGTCATTTTCACGCACTGCCATTCCTCGACGGTCATGGCGGTCCTGAAAAAGGCCAAAACGCAGGGAAAACGTTTCCGCGTCTTCAACACCGAGGCAAGGCCGCTTTTCCAGGGGCGGACTGCGGCGAAGGAGCTTGCCAGGGCAGGCATTCCCGTAACTCACTTCGTGGATTCAGCGGCTAAAATTGCTATCAAGAAATCAGATATTATTTTCTTCGGCTTTGATGCGGTGACGACCACGAAGATATACAACAAGATAGGCTCGGACATGTTCGCGCTGATAGCAGATAAGTACGAAGTCCCCTTGTTCGCCTGCGGCGACTCGTGGAAGTTCGATCCAAAGGGGATAGCGGGATGCGAGGAAAAGATCGAAATGCGCAGCCCGAAGGAAATCTGGCCTTCCGCTCCCAGAGGCGTGAAAATCGAGAATCCGTGCTTCGAGAAGATAGACCCGCATCTTGTCGCGGCGATTATTTCAGAGTTGGGCGTATACGCGCACGAGAATTTCGTCGAGGAAGTCAGGAAGGCGTATCCTTGGCTTTCTGGGTGAATATGGTTTCTTAAAATTTGCGAACAAGCAGATTATATGCCGGATTCGATTCAAATCCCGCCTAACGGCTCATCGAAAATAGTCCAATTGTACATAGATGGTAAACCAGTTTTAAGAGCGGGTGATGGTTTCCACAGATGTATTTTTGGGGCGGCCCTAGATGAATTTGGCATCGCTTATGGGAAAATCGCTCTAAATAAGGACAGTTCCGGTTCTGACCCTATCATGGGCCCTGCAAGAGATGACGGCGAAGGCGGACGTTATAAATTAGTCGGGGCAGGCTCCTGTCTTAGGGTGGGCAAAGAACTCATCTTTCATTCAAAAAGCAGGGATTATATGGTTGGAGTTGACAGGGAACATCTGGAAAAACGCTGCGGACCCGAGTTCGAGAAAGAAGGGCTTGTATGGGAATTATCAGACTTATCATCTTTCTGATAAACTTTTTATGACTTCCTGCAATTTCTTATTCATGAAATTCGTCGAGCACCCGCTGATAAAGAAAAATGCCATAGAGTCGAGGCTATACCAGGAGATGATACTCGGAAGGGCGGTTAATAACGATTTGCTGATTGTGCTGCCTACGGGATTAGGCAAGACGCCCGTGGCATTAGTGCTTTCCGTCCACAGGCTTGAGAAGTTCCCCGGCTCAAAGGTCCTTGTCATGGCGCCGACCAAGCCTCTCGCCGAACAACATTTCAACTCGTTCAGGGGCGCGATCAATCTGCCTGAAGAGGATTTCGTTCTGGTAACGGGCATGAGCAAGCCCGAGGCAAGGATGGAGATGTACTCGAAAGCAAAAGTGATTTTCGCGACTCCGCAGACCATTCAGAACGACCTGAATAAAGGAAGGGTTTCGCTTTCCGATTTCTCGCTCGTCGTCTTCGACGAGGCGCATCATTCTATTGGAGATTACGCTTATCCATATATCGCGAAGGTGTATGCTGAGCAGGCAAAGAACAAGAGGATAGTCGGTCTCACCGCATCGCCAGGCGGAACCAAGGCAAAAATAAAGGAGATAATGGACAACCTGGGAATAAAGCAGGTCGAGATTCGCACGGAGAAGGATTTCGACGTCGAGCCGTGGGTCAAGGAAAAGCAGGTGGAGTGGGTTTACGTTAATCTTCCTGAAGCCTTTCTGGAAATCAGTACCTGCCTTAAGACCGCGTACACGAACAGGCTGGAAAAGCTCAGGAAGATTGGCTTCAACAAGCCCGTCGGCATCATAAGCAAGCGCGACCTGCTTAATCTCCAGCAGCAGCTGATCGCGAGCCCGTCGCGCGACTTCAAGAAGTTCTGGGGCGTGTCGCTCGTTTCACAGGCCATAAAGATTGAACATGCGCTCGGCCTGCTCGAAACGCAGGGCATAACGTCGCTCTGGAATTATTTCAGGAAGCTGTCGTCAGATAAGGCGAAGTCTTCGAAGAGCGTGCTGAAAGACAAGAACATCGGAAAAGCGATGAAGCTCGCGGAGGAACTCGAGAAGAAGGGACAGAAGCACCCGAAGATCGCGAAGCTCAGCGAGATCGTCAGCAAGCAGCTGCGCAGCAAGCCTGATTCGAGAATCATTCTTTTCGCGAACTACAGGGAGATGGTCAGGGAGCTGGTAAGAGTGCTGGCGAACGTCGAGAACGCGAGGCCGGGCGAGTTCATGGGCCAGAAGGAGGGGATGTCGCAGAACGAGCAGAAGTTGCGCATAGACGAGTTCAGAGAAGGTAAGTATAATATTCTGGTCACAACGTCAATAGGAGAGGAAGGCATTCATGTTGCCGATGCTGATTTGGCAATATTCTATGAACCTGTCGCTAGCGAAATACGTTCGATACAGAGAAGAGGGAGGGTCGGAAGAACGAACGTTGGAAAGGTAATCATTCTCATAGCGAAAGGCACGCGCGACGAGGCGTATTACTGGACAGCGCAAAAAAAAGAAGGGATAATGAAGAGAACGCTCTACGAGATGAAGGGCGAATCCGGCGTCCGCACGTTTTCGCCGTCGCTGCTGGCGAGAAAGAAGAAGCTGGACGGCGGGCAGAGCAGCCTTTCCGATTTCTGAATGCTTGTCAATTCCGCCGTGCAAGCCGGCAAATTTATTATTAACCGCCGTTATATTCTAAATATGTATTCTCGTGAGATTCAGGCGATTCTGAGGAAGGAAGGAATAGAAATCGGCGACCGGATTCTTGTCGGGAAAGACGGCAAGACGTACGCCGGTCTTCTCATGCCCAAACCGGCGTTCGGCGACGAAAAAACGCTTATCATAAAACTGGATAACGGCTACAACGTGGGCTTCGATGTTACCGGGGCAAAGATTTCTAGGGCGCGCAGCAGGGAACCGAAGGACGTGGAAGAGGAGGCGAAGTACGAGCTTGGCAGGACTAAAAAAAGCCTGCTCGAGGTCACTTTCGACGCGTCCAAGCCGAAGGTCTCGCTCCTGTCAACGGGCGGGACGATAATCTCGAGAATCGATTACACGACGGGCGGGGTCACCGCCATCGAAAACCCGAAGGAACTCCTGCACAACATCCCCGAGCTGTCCAAGATAGTCAACCTCGAAATGCACAGCCCCATGAGGAAGATGAGCGAGGACATGGACGCGGAAGACTGGGAGAAGCTGGCGCATTATGCCGCGAAAGAGCTGAATTCGGGAAAGAAGGGAGTCATAATTACCCATGGCACCGACGTTCTGCATTACACAGCCGCCGCGCTTTCTTTCTTTCTCCGCAACCTGCATAAGCCGGTCGTCATCGCCGGCTCGCAGAGGTCCAGCGACAGAGGTTCGTCAGACGCGGGCATGAATCTTATATGCGCTTCTCATGTCGCGGTTTCTGATATAGCCGGGGTGAGCGTGTGCATGCACGGCAGCACGAACGACACCTTTTGCAGTCTGATGCGCGGGACCAAGGTCAGGAAAATGCACACGTCAAGGCGCGATGCGTTCCAGCCCATTAACGAGCCGGCAATAGCCAAAGTTTTCGTTGACGGAAGGATAGAAATAACCAACAAGAACTTCACAAAGAGGGATGATAAGAAGCGTGTGGAAGTCGACCCGAAGGTCGACTCGAATGTCGCGATTGTAAAGACCTATCCCGGCGCCGACCCAAAGGTCATAGATTTTTACGTGAAGAACGGGACCAAAGGCTTCGTTGTTGAAGCGACGGGCCTGGGCCATGTCCCGAGCGACGCGGCGAAAAAGCCGTGGACCACCGTCATAAAAAAATACTCGGAGCAGGGAATTCCATTCGTTGTGACATCGCAGACCATATACGGGCGCGTGAACCCATATGTATACACGAACCTCCGGAAACTTTTCATCGAGGCGAAAGCGATCCCCGGCGAGGACATGCTAACTGAAACCGCTTACGTGAAGCTTATGTGGATCCTCGGCAAGACGAAGAGCATGGAGAAGATACGCGAGATGATGCTGACGAACTACGCGGGCGAGATAACGAGACGAACGGAAGCGAATACCTTTTCTGTAGAGGGTTTGAATGAGTGAAATCGATTTTTCGAAAATAGGGCTGAAAGCAGGAATCGAAATACACCAACAATTGGATACAGAGCACAAGCTGTTCTGCGGTTGCAGGTCGCGTTTTTCTGAGGCAAAGCCGAATATGGGGATAACCCGCCGGCTGCGCGTGGTGGCGGGGGAAATGGGCGACATAGACGTCGCTGCGCTCGGCGAGACGGCAAAAGGTATGGAGTTCGTTTACAAGGTATACCCTGAAGAAAGCTGTCTGGTCGAGACAGATGAAGAACCGATCCATTCGCTGAATCAGGAGGCTCTGGACATTGTGCTTACCATAGCCGAACTGATGAAATGCGAGACGCCTGAAGAAATTCACGTAATGAGGAAAACCGTTCTGGACGGCAGCAATACATCTGGTTTCCAGAGAACCGCCGTGGTTGGATTAAACGGAAAAATAAAGACATCTTTCAGCGAGGTCGGGATAGCGAACGTATGCCTCGAGGAGGAGAGCGCGCAAATTCTCGGAAAAGAGGAAAGGAAGGTCATATATGGGCTCGACCGTCTCGGAATCCCGCTGGTCGAGATCGGCACGTCGCCTGATATTCACACTCCGGAACAGGCCCGCGAGGTCGCAGAGAAGCTGGGCATGGTCGTCCGCTCGACGGGGAAGGTCAAGCGCGGGCTGGGAACGATCCGCCAGGACGTAAACGTCTCGATAGCCGGCGGCGCGCGGGTCGAAATAAAGGGCGCGCAGGAGCTAAGGCTGATCCCGAAACTGGTCGAGAGCGAGGCGCTCAGGCAAGCGAGCCTGCTCTCGATAAAAAGCGAGCTCAAGAAGAAGCGCTTCCGCCCGGTCAGGCCGAAACTGGCGCACGTTACCCATATTTTCAGGGAAGCCGAATCTCACATTACGAAAAACAAGGCCACGTACGCGATCCTTGTGCCGGGTTTCGCAGGGTATATGAAGCGATCGCTGACGCCATCGCGAACGCTCGGAAATGAGATAGCCAATTATGTGCAGGTGAAATCCGAACTGAAGGGCATAATCCACAGCGACGAGGAGCTGGAAAAATACAAGCTGACAAAGGAATTCGTGAAGCTGAAAAAGGAGATGAAGGCAAAGAAAGGCGACACGCTGATAATAGGGTGCGGAGAAAAGGCGATAGTCGAAAAGACGATGGCAGTCGTCGCCGAGCGCATAAACCAGCTTATTGCGGGCGTCCCTAACGAGGTCAGGAGAGCAATGGACGACGGCGACACGGAATTCATGCGCCCGCTGCCGGGGGCGGCGAGGCTTTACCCGGAGACGGACATACCGCCGATAAAAATAACAAGGAAGAAGCTCGCCGAAATCAGGAAGAATCTGCCCGAACTACTCGATGAAAAGGAAGAACGCCACAAGAAGGAAATCGTCCGGAAATTCCGCATAAGCGAGGAGATAACGAAGCAGGTCGTGAAGGCGGGGAAGAAGCAGCTTTTCGACGCGCTTGTCAAAACCGGCGCCGACCCGAAGGTCATCGCCAATACGCTCGTTTCGACTCTGCCATATCTGAAAAGGAAGGAAAAAGTTCCTGTCGAAAAGCTGACCGAAGCGCATCTCACCGCGCTCTTCGAAAAACTCAAGGCCGGCGAAATAGCGAAGGAAGCAATCCCCGATGTTCTAAAGGTTTTGGCCGCGGAGCCGGACCTGGCAATAGAAAACGCGATAAGAAAGACGAAAATTCGTTCGCTCACCATGGAAGACCTGAAAATCATAATCAGCAAAACGATAGGGGACAACAAGGAGCTCGTCGGGAACGAGCACGGCGAGAAGATCCTGCTGGGGCTTGTCATGCAGCAGGTCAGGGGAAAAATAGACCCGATAATTGTGATGGGCGAGCTTGAAATCGCGCTGAAAAAACGCAAAGAAGGGAAATGATATTCCCAGATTGTTCAGACGACAATCGTCTCGTCCCTTCCGGGCCCTATGGACACTATGCTTATCGGGACGCCGACATGGGTTTCAATGAATTCAAGATATTTCCGGGCGTTCTCCGGAAGGCCCTTGACGCCTTTTTTCACAATTTCCTCCGCTTCCCTTTCGTTCCATTTATCCCAGCCGCGCATTTCGACGTAAACCGGCTTCGCCTTTTCAAGCGCTTCCGCCGAAGACGGGAAATGCTCGGTCCGCTTCCCGTCGATCTCGTAGGCAATGCAAATCTTGATTTTTTCTAGGCCGGAAAGAACGTCGAGCTTCGTAACCGCGAGGCCCGTGAGGCCGTTAACCATCTTCGCGTACTTCAAAACGACGAGGTCGAGCCACCCGCATCTTCTCGGGCGGCCAGTCGTCGTGCCGTATTCGCTGCCCGCTTCCCTTAGAACATCGCCTTCCTTTCCTTTCAGTTCGGTAGGAAAAGGCCCTTCCCCGACCCTTGTCGTATACGCTTTGGTGACGCCGATCACTTTCTTTATTTTGCCCGGGCCTATGCCGGCGCCCGTGCAAACGCCGCCGGCGCACGTGCTGGATGACGTTACGTACGGATAGGTTCCGTGGTCAACATCGAGAAGCGTTCCCTGCGCTCCCTCGAACAGGACGTTTTTCCCGCTGTCCAGGGCGTCGTTTATCAGGACGGCGGTGTTGGAAACGTAAGGCCTCAAACTGTCGGCATAGTTTTCATACTCTTCGGCAATGGCGGTCTTGTATTCTTTGAATTCCTCCGCGCTCCGGACGATCCCGAATTTCAGGAGCTCGCCTTTCTTGTCTTCCAGTATTTTTTCCATCTTGGCCCTGAACCCGCCGCTGACCAGATCGATGACCCGCAGGGCTTCCGTCCTTTTGGCCTTGTCCGAATAGGCGGGTCCTATGCCCCTTCCGGTCGTGCCGATCTTGCCGTTTTTATCAGAACCGGAATCGAAAAGCTTGTGATAATGCATTATGACGTGCGCCTTCTCGCTGATGGCAAGGTTCGGTTCGTATCCCATTTCCTTGAGCATGCCGATTTCTTCTAGAAGAACCTCTGGATCGACCACCATGCCGTTCGCGATCACGATGAGCTTTTTCCTCACGACGCCGGAAGGTATGATATGGAGTTTGAACGTCTTGCCGTCTGCCTTCACGGTATGGCCCGCATTGTTGCCGCCGTTGAAACGCACGACGACGTCGGCCTTGTCTGCCAAGAAATCGACTATCTTCCCTTTGCCTTCGTCGCCCCACTGGGCTCCGACAATGACAGTGGAATCGTGCGCAACAGACATAGAGAACAACATTATTTGCACGTTTAAACTTAATAATCTTTCCTGCCGTAAAAAACTTGGCAATCTTTCCAGCTAAAGGTAGCACTTCATCTTCTGGCCGGTCACGCCTGCGAAAAGCTCTATGTGAGGCTTGACAGGGCTCGAATTGATTTTCTTCAGCAGGACCTCCTCGACCTGGAAGAAGCCGACCGGGGAATCCATCTCGACCGTTATCTTTATGGGCTTCTCTTTCCCTCTTTCAATCGTTACCTTCTGTATCGAGGATGACGAATACTTGTGTATGTCCCCGGCCTTGCCCATCTCCGATTCCTTGATTATCATGGGTATCCGCGCTCGTCCTTTCTCCATGTCGCAGCCGTCCGCTATAAGTATAATGCCCGCCTCGAGCGATTCGATTTTCTGCGCCCCCATGTGGCCGAGAATCCCTTCTATGGCCATCGAGCGCACCGTCACCCTCTTGTCCGTTACGTTCTTCCCGCTCCTGTCCTTTTCGTTCCTGTTCCTGTCGCCCTTGTCTCTGTATATCTGCGAAAGAAGCCTGTCGAGAATGGGAACCGCGAGGATTGCGGCCGCGTTCTCGTGCTTTTCCCTCCCGACGCTCATGCCTATGTCATGCAGGAAGGATGCCAGCATGACGGCGATCTTGCTGTCCTCGAAGGAGCCGGCATCCTCTTTCTCGAGGTTCAGCTTTATGCCAGCCTTGTTCAGCAGGTCGGCCATGGCAACTGCGTTCATCACGACCTTCCTCATGTGCACGGGGCCGTGGTCGTTGTAGCCGAGCCGCTTTATCGAAACGGTGTTCGCGTAATTCTGGAGGCACTGCGTTTCCTTGTCTTTCAGCATAAGCTCCGCGGCTTTCAGCGGCTTGCCCGAAAGCATCCCGAGAATCTTTTCGTCCAGCGCGATCTCTTTTGGCGATTTCATAGAATCAACATTGTTTTGGATATTTATTAGGCAACGGCATTATCAGGCACCAGAACCAGTTTTACATTTTGCTCCAGTAGTTCGGCGGCTCCTCCGTCATGAGAATGTCGTGCGGGTGCGATTCCCTTATTCCCTCCTTCGTTACCCTCAGGAACCTTGCCTTCTTCCTCATTTCATTTATGGTGCTGCATCCGCAATATCCCATTGAAGAACGAAGGCCTCCGACCATCTGGAACACCATTTCGGAAACGTTCCCCCTGTATGGAACGACTCCCTCGACCCCTTCGGGGACGAACTTGCTCGCCTCGCCCTGGCCGTACCTGTCTTTCGAGCCCGCTTGCATCGCCTTTACGGAGCCCATGCCTCTGTAGCGCTTGTATTTCCTCCCTCCCATGTATACCACTTCGCCGGGCGCTTCTTCCGTCCCTGCGAAAAGCGAGCCTATCATGACCGCGCTCGCACCGGCAGCAATCGCTTTCGCGATGTCGCCGGAGTTCTTCACGCCTCCGTCGGCGATGATCGCGATCTTTTGCCTGTCCGCGGCTTCGGCGCATTCCTGAATCGCGGTTATCTGGGGGACGCCTATGCCCGCGACTATCCTGGTCGTGCATATCGAGCCCGGTCCCATGCCGACCTTTATCGCGTCCGCGCCCGCGGCTATTAAATCGCGGGTACCCTCCTTCGTGACGACGTTCCCCGCTATCACGTCTATGTCATGCGCTTTCTTGATCTGCCTCATTGTTCTTATCACGTTTTCAGTATGGCCGTGAGCGGTGTCTATGACAATCGCATCTGCTCCCGCCTTTGCCAGCGCGTCCACGCGCTTGATGTCGAAAGGGCCGATGGCCGCGCCTACCATGAGCCTGCCTTCCCTGTCCTTCGCCGAGTTCGGGAACCTCTTGCTCTTCTCTATGTCCGTCGTGGTTATCAGGCCTTTTAGCGCGCCGCTCCCGTCGACGACGGGAAGCTTTTCTATCTTGTACTTGTTCATTATTTTCATCGCTTCCCTGACGTCCGGCCTCCTGATTGTTATGGGATTTTTCGTCATCGCGCTGCGCACGCGCTCGCTCATATTCGTCTTGAACCAAAGGTCCCGGTTCGTGAGTATGCCGACCACCTTCCCCCTGTCCACTATGATAAAGCTGCTTATGCCGGTCTTTTCCATGATTTCCTTGGCTTTCGCAATCCTGTCTTCCGGGCTGAGCGTGAGAGGGTCGCGTATTATCCATGACTCGGATTTCTTGACCTTCTCGACCTCGCGGGCCTGCTGCTCGACGGGCATGTTCCTGTGTATAATCCCCATCCCGCCCTCCTGCGCCAGGACGACGGCCAGCCTAAACTCAGTCACCGTATCCATGGCAGAGCTTATGATGGGGATTTTCAGAAAAATGTTTTTCGTGAGCTTCGTTCTTGTGTCAATGTCCTTGGGAAGGATTCCGGACTTCCTCGGGACAAGCAGCACGTCGTCGAACGTGAGCGCTATTTTCCTTTTGAGCCTTTTCATCCTGACACCTCGACTGCCGGAATCCTCCTGCGAGCGGAGTGGTTTATCTAATTTATCAAACAAGGGCTTTTAAAGTTTTAAAACGCGTCTGCCCCCGGCCGGCCCGGAACGGAGGGCGGGCATCGCGGGCCATTTTTATCCGTGAAGCAAAAATAATATTATGGGGACAATTTTCATACTTGCATCATTCATTGTTGCCGTGTTTTTTATAGTCAGGCCCCAGACATTCAGAATTAATCTCCTTGGAGGGAGGCGCGAGATAAGGCTGGATTACGTCTTCGGCAGCGTGATGGGGGTCGCGATTCTCCTGCTGTCCGGCGTCCTCACGCCGTCCAGCGCCTTCGCTTCCTTGGTCGGCAGGCCGGGCTTCAGCCCGTACACGATAATAATCCTGTTCATGGCCGTGGCGTACATAGCGATATCGCTGGACAGCACGGGCTTCTTCGAATTCGTCGCGCTCAAGATAATCCTTCGCTCAGGCGGCGATGGCAAGAAGCTGTTCTTTTTCTTCTACTTCCTGAGCGGGTTCGTGACGCTTTTCACCTCGAACGACATCGTCATCCTCACGCTCACGCCGATAATATTCTACTTCGGGAAGCACGCGAAGATAAAAGTCCTCCCTTACCTCATTGCGGAATTCTTCGCGGCCAACATATGGAGCATGTTCCTCTACATCGGCAACCCCACGAACATAATCGCGGCCTCGGCGAGCGGAATCAACATCATTGAATATTCCGTATGGATGATACTGCCGACAATAGCGGCCGGCCTCACGTGCCTGGCGCTCCTTTATTTCGTTTTCAGGGGCAACGTACCCGCCAAATTCGCCATACCCAAGGAAATAGACCCGAAAGATTTCCTCAAGGACAGGCGTTCGGCATTTGTAACGTTCGCGACGTTCTGCCTCACGCTGGCCACGCTGTTCGTTTCGCCGTTCATCGGCGTCGAGATGTGGGTGGTATCGCTGTTCTTCGCCTCGGCGCTTTTCGTATACGACGTCGGCATAGCCTTCGACGAATACTCCAAAGAGCACCTGCAATATTACCATGTTTTCAAGCGCTACGTCCACCGCCACAGGGCCAAGGTATACGAGTTCAGGCTCCATCTCATAGCCGACAGGATGCCGTGGAGGCTCATCCCCTTCCTCGTGTGCTCGTTCGTGATGGTCGAGGCCCTCGTGATAAGCGGCGTAACAGACATAATGGCATCGTTCATATCCATGCTGTCATTCAACGTCTTCTCCGCCGTGCTTTCCATGGGCTTCCTTTCGGCATTGGCGGCGAACCTTCTCAACAACCAGCCCATGACCGTGCTTTTCACCAAAATCACCGAAAGCAGCCAGTTCGCAATGCCTGCCGGCACGAAGCTCGCTTCCGTATTCTCTCTCATAATAGGCAGCAACCTGGGAGCGAACATCACGCTCATCGGTGCGCTGGCCGGCATAATGTGGGTCAAGATACTCAGGGACAAGGCTCAGGTCGTGACGTACAGGAGCTTCGCCAAGCTCGGCTTCCTGGTCACGCCTTTCGTCTTGCTCGTTTCCTGCACCGTCCTCGCGCTGGAGTTCTTCCTCTTCGGGTGAAAGGCAGGATTGCGTATTTTTAGCGAGCGCTTTTGCGCGTTTACTTGGGCAAAAAGGTTCGCAGCCCTGCGCCCTTCGTTGCACGTTTCGCTCAAGCCTTTGCGACGTGCAGACCTGCGTCTGTAAAGGCTTAAAATAAAAGAAAAGGAAAAAGTGTTTATCGTTGTTTTTTCGCTCTGCCCTACTTCGATTTCGTTATTGTGTAGACTTCCTTGAGCGCCACTAGCAAAGCTGCTCCAGCCACGAATGAGATGAATGCTGAAAGTATTCCAGGCACATACGGGATGGTGTTTAATGCCGCGCTCAGCGCCGAGCCGACCAGCAAAAGTGCGACCGTTCCGAGAAGGAACTTCTGTACCTCGTCACCCGTCACGTTAAGGAGTCCCACTATGACCCCAAGCACGACGAGGGCTCCAAGTCCCGTAGCTCCTATGCTGACAAATCCTGCAATAACTGATATCACTAATCCAACGATAAATGCGTATCTACCGATTGCTTCTTTGTTCATATAAATCTGATATATAATTGTCTTGGCTTATATAAATATTTCTGCAGTTTCCCTTGGTTAATTAATTATAAATTTATAATAGTTAGACATAAAGAGCCTGAGAAAGGTTACGAAATCGGGCTTTTAGGCTCGTTAGGCTCGTTTAAACCTTTATAAACCCCCTCTCCACATTAATTATCTTAACTCGATGCGAAAAACGGCGTTAGAGATCACGGCCTCTTGGCGTGAATGCTAATTCTGTTTTGGTGCATTTGGATTAAGCCAGATATTGCGAACGCAATGCTCTTTGGGGAAACCCGATATAAACCGAGCTTAACAGTTTGCATGTTTTGGAAAAGCCTTTCAGAAAAAGGCTTTAACAAAAAGCTCTTTTCAAAAGAGCTTTAGCAGAAAACAAAAAACGAAAAATAAAGGAGTGATACAAATGTCATTTGAAAAATTAGGAATAGAGCCGAGAATACTCGATATTCTCAAAAAGGCGGGCTTCGAAAGACCGATGCCCATACAGAGTAAATGCATACCCATCATAAGGCAAGGGAAGGATGTGATAGCCCAGTCGGAGACAGGCTCCGGCAAGACGCTCGCTTTCGCGATACCGATAATGGAGAAGGTCGAGCAGGGCCGCGGCGTGCAGGCGCTTGTCATCACGCCTACGAGGGAGCTCGCAAACCAGATAACGAAGGAGTTCCTGAAGCTCACCGCGTACAAGATGGCCCACATCACGAATGTTTACGGCGGCGTGTCAATAGAGCCGCAGATAGATTCGCTCAGGAGCGCGGATATCGTGGTCGGCACGCCCGGCAGGATACTCGACCATCTCGAGCGCAGGACCATAAACCTTTCCGGCGTGAAGTACCTGGTCCTCGACGAGGCGGACCGCATGCTCGACATGGGCTTCATAGACGACGTGGAGAGGATCATACGCTTCACGCCCAAGAGTCGCCAGACCATGCTGTTCAGCGCGACCATCCCCGGACCGGTTCACCGCATAAGCCAGCGGTACATGAGAGACCCCGTTTCGATAGAGACGGAGAAAAACGTGAAGCCCGAGCTGCTCCATCAGGTTTATTACGATGTCAGGGAGAACGAGAAGTTCTCGATGCTCGTGCACCTGCTTGAGAAGGAGAAGCCGAAACTGGCGCTCGTCTTCTGCGGACGGCGCTCGACGGCTGACGCCGTCGCCAGGAACCTGCAGATCAACGGGGTTAATGCGAAGGTCATACACGGCGGCCTCGAACAGGGCAAGCGCGAGCGTGTAATCAGCGACACGCATTCGGGCAACGTTCACGTGCTCGTCGCGACAGACGTCGCTTCGCGCGGCCTGGACATAAAGGGCATAACGCATGTCTTCAACTTCGACATTCCCGACAAGCGCGACGACTACGTCCACAGGATAGGCAGGACCGCGCGCGCGGGCAAATCGGGCCTCGCTGTCGCGATAATCTCCGACCCGGACTACGACAATTTCCGCCGCATTCTCCGCGACAACCCCGAGTTCAAGGTCGTGGACGGCGGCAAGCCGGAATTCCGGAGAATACCGTTCAACCCGCACGCAGGCCGCGAGCACAGGGGCACTTCACAATACGGCCAGCGCCAGCACAGCAGAAGCGGCGCATACGGACGCGGCGGCCATGACGAGCGCAGTAGCCGCGGCGGGCACGGCGGCTATGCAGGGCGCGGAAGACACAGCGAAGGCCACAGAAGAAGCGAAAGGCCCAGCGGAAGAAGATATTGAAGCGCGCGACCCGCTTGCGGGTCTCATTCCCTGAAGCAGACGATTCTCGCATGCCTGCCGCTTTTCTTGACGGCTACAACATCATTAGCCTTAAGCCTGCACACCTGCTCCTCGCGGCCGTCAATGCACGTTTCGCCCTCGTCGCTCAGGCATTTCACAGAAACCCCGCCTTTATCGAGCGTAATCTCCCCTCTTTTCAGCATTCCGGAATAGGGAGCGATGGCAGTGACGCCGAATCTGCTCGTGTCTTTCATCGGCCTCGCTCCCGCGGATTTGGCGTACGCGTTCGACCCGCTCGGCGTGTAAACGAGGATGCCTGAATTTTTCTCTTTCGTTGTCCGCCCCTTCACGTTAAGTTCTGACTTGAACGCCCTTCTGACGTATATCGGGGAAATGAGCACCTCGTTGAGCGCAAGGAAGGGGAGCGGAATCTTGTTTATCGTCGTTTCCAGCCTTGTGAACTCCTTTATGAAATAGTCCTTTCCATCCTCCCCTTCGAGCAGCCTCCGCAGTTTTTTTTCGAAATCCCTGCCGTTCGCCGACATGTAGTACCCCACCGATTCGCCGGGGTTTATGCCTAGCATGGGGCATCCCAGGGGCGACTGGTACTTTAGCAGCGTGCCGTCGCCGCCGACCATTATCGCAAGGTCGCAGTCGCCGGGCTCGTCAAAGACATAAGCGATCCCCGCTTCCCTCAGCATCCCGCAGACCCGGAGGACTATTTTCTCCCCGTAATCCTTCCTCCATGCGACGAAGACTTTCGAGAACATAACCTCAGTAACCTAATCTTGTCCACGTGTATATTTATTGGTTCACGCGTTCCGGTGCTTTTTGAAAATGATATTTAAAATTTTAATAAAATTTGAGATATGTTTATAGGTCATTATCAAGTTGCAAACACATGGGTTCGAGGTTTCTAAAAAAGCCTGTCCACTATTTTCTTCACGTCCGCGAACACTTCCTCTTTCGGCCTGTCGCCGTTCACGACAAAAAACCCTTCATCTTTAGCCATCTTCCTGTAGGCATCCCTCACCTTATCGAGCAGTTCTACCTTCTCCAGCCGGTCGTGCGGCCTCGCGCGCTTCCGCGCGAGCGAAACCGATGGTTCGATGTCGATGAAAATCACCGCGTCCGGCTTCCTAACGTGCTCGTGCAGCTTCTTTATCCATTCCTGCGACACGCCGAATATCGCCGATTCGTACGCGATGGTCGAATAGAAATAGCGGTCGCACACGACATTTTCCCCCTCGGCAATATTGGGCAGGATCACCCTCTTCAGATGTTCGTAGCGGTCGGCGGTGTAGAGAAGCGTTATAGCCTCGCCGCTGGTCATCTCGAACCTGCCGGCGAGCCAGTCCTTTATCAGCCGGCCAGCGGGGTTGTTCGGGCTCGGCTCCTCCGTGTAAATCACGTGCTTGCCGTTCGCCCGCAAGTGTTCGCACAGCATCCTTGCCTGCGTGTGCTTGCCGGACTTGTCGATGCCCTCGAAGACGATGAATTTTCCGTGCATAATGAACAATAGTAATAGGCGAGCTTGCATAAAAAAGCTTTACCCAGATTAGCCGCAGCCCTAGACAATCGAGGGCTAATATGGCACGTTCTTCAGCTTCAGCAGATATGCCACGAAGTTCGCCGCCAGATGGATGACCGGCGTCATGACGAGCAGGATGACCGCCCATTCCCATTTAATCGCGATGAGAAGGCTCGCGAAAAGAATCATGCCGATTACGAAATCCAGCTGGTCCAAAAGAGGGGCTGGTTTTCCGCGCTCGATGTTCATCCTTCGTTTTATCGCAGAGCCGCCCATATCCCCGAGCATCGCGCCTAGGCCCATTAGGAAGCCGAGCAACGGCGTCATGAGCACGATGTTCAGAGGGACGGGTGAAATATCCCATGGAAGGAAAGGAAACACGAGCATCTGGAAGGTCGCGACAAGAACCGCGACCGTCACGCCAAGGATAAGGCCTTCCCAGGTCTTGCCCGGACCGAGTATCGCTTTTCCCTTCCACATCCGTCCGCCATCGATGGGATGTTTCCCCTTAGCGAGCATGCACAGGCCGTTCGCCCCGTAGGCTGGCCAGATGAGCCATACCGCTTCGACGAACGTGTAGAGGTCGATCATAAGAAAATATTTTGCCGAGGAGGTTAAAATACGGATAAAACTAAAATCGGCAAGCGCGTGTTTAAACGCAAGGATTTTAAGTCAATAAACAAAATGAAACCATATGGAACAGGTGGATTTTGTTAAGAGGGTGTTGGACGCATTCTCCAGAATAGAAAAGGAGATTGAAAAGGCCTCGCTTGAACACGACATAAGACCTAGATTCGTTAAATATTTCATTGAACCGGTCTTGGGATACACTGGTTCCAATTACAGATACGAGAAGAAAAGGACAGACATAACGATTTTTGATGAAAACAATTTTGCGGTCATCAAGATCGAAACCAAAAAACCGTCCGAAGACATAGACAAACCCACGCACGAAGAGCAAGCTTTCAAGTACGAGGAAGAAACTACAAGGTTTATTTGCCTGACAAATTTTCGTCATTTCAAACTTTGGGAAATCAAAAAAACGGGAAGAGAACTGAGAGTCAATCTGGATTTCTCCGCAATCGCTGGACAGAGGAAACCAATAGAACAGCTATCAGCGAATGACAGGGCGCAGATTCTATTTTTGAACAATATCACCCGGGAAAGCCTTTTCCATCCCAGCGAATATGAAAAATTCGACGAAAATTACGCGAGGATAGACATAACGAAGGACGCTGGCTTCAGGAAACTTCTCGAAAGGCTGAACTTCATAGCCAGCAACCTGCTTTTGGGATATACGCTGAGGGCATTCGGCGAGTACAAGGAAGGGTACGGCAAATACCAGGCCGAGATAAAGAAGGCGGACGCCCTTCCCAAAAACGACAAGAACGGCTATCATTTGGCAAAATACCGCCAGAAAATAGAGGAGGAATACGCGAAATTCAGGACGTTCGGAGGGTTCTATTTATGGAAATCGTATTCGGGGAAGGATCATATCCCCGACGATGAAGCCAAAAACATTTTCTGCAAGGAATCGATTTACATACTGCTCAACAAGCTGCTGTTCCTGAGGATATGCGAAGACAAGGGCTTCCTCGAAAAGAACATCTCGAACGGCGGGATAGAGGAGCTCAGAAAGATGCTCAAAAAGAGATTCGAGCATGACGTCATAAACAAGGAGCTTCTGGAGCTGGCGTTCAAAAGCGCGAAAGGGCTTTACGCTCATTTCTACGAGACCGGCATTCTGGACTGGTTCAGGACAGGGGACGGGGAGCTGAACGAACTGCTTAACAGGGTGCTGTGGACCCTGAACCAGTTCGATTTCACCCACGTCGACAGGGACATACTGGGCAACCTTTATGAGAAATACCTGCCTAGCATGGAGAGGAAGAAGCTTGGGGAGTTTTATACGCCAACGGAAGTCATAGACTACATCCTGACGTCGGTCGGATACACATACAGCTATGACATCGAGACGAAAGACCTCCTTGATCCTGCCTGCGGTTCTGGGGGATTCCTCGTAAGGGCAACCAGGAGGCTGATCAGCAGGTATCTGATGAAATTCGGGAAATCCGACAGGAAGGAGCTGAGGGACCCGAAGAACTGGAAGGAAATCGTGGGCAGGCTCTCGCCCGGCGAGGCTAAGATAATTCTTGAGTCCGTTCAGGAGCACATATACGGCCTGGACATCAACCCATTCGCCTGCCACATCGCGGAGATGAACATCCTGTTCCAGATAATCGACCTCTATCAGAAGGTAAAGGGGAAGCATCCGGACTACAAGCTGAAAAGATTTCGAATTTACCAGACAGACTCCCTTGAACTGCCCGCGCAGAAATCCATAATGGATTTCGGCAGCCACATGAAATTTTTCGAGGAGCAGGAAGAAATCGACAAGATCAAGATCAAGAAGTTCGATTTCGTCGTCGGGAATCCGCCGTATGTGAGAGTTCAGATGCTTGAAGAGCGTGTAAGAAAATCGCTATCAGAAAATTATGAATCGGCATTTGGAAATTTTGATCTCTACATAGTTTTTATTGAACGTGGTTTAGATTGGTTGAAACTAAATGGAAAATTCGGATATATAATATCCGATCAGTTTACAAACAGAGAATACGGCAAGAAATTAAGAAAATTCATTTTGAAAAATTCCGAGATAATAAGCATAATTGATTTTGCAAGAACTAAAGTATTCAAAGATGTAACAAACTATCCTGCGATAATGATATGCAGGAAAAAGACGCCATCTAAAAACATATTCAAATTTATTTCTGTCAAAGAAGAGAAACCGGATTTAATAAAGGAAGTCTTCTTCCATTTCAATGAAAAGGAGTATAGCGATAGGTTCCTTGATATCTTTGAAGTAGACCAGGGCATACTAAACGAAAAACCATGGCAGTTCTCTTTGAAAAAAGAAGATATTTTGATGAAAAAACTAGGAAATAATAAGAAATTTCTTGGTAATGTATCTAACATACTTTATGGGATTCTTAGCGGAAAAGATCCCCTATATTTAGGAAAGATATCGAACGAGAGAGTGGGAATAGCAGATTACAAGACAAAGACAGATAAAGCTCAAGTTGAAACAGAATTGCTAAAAAGAATACTTAAAGGCCAAGATGTTAGGAGGTGGAAAGTCGGATGGTCTGGTTACTTCTTATTAACCCCACATATAAATGATGATAAATTTACGCCAATATCTGAAGAGCACATGAAAAAGACTTATTCGAACGCTTATCAATTATTTAAGAAAAATGAAGAAGAAATAAAGTCTAGACTGATGTATGGGCAAACGGCAGAGCAAAGAACTGGAGTTTGGTATTCTATCATTTACTATGATTACGCAAAATATTACAAGGAGCAAAAAATACTAACACCAGCGCTTACAAACAAAAACAATTTCTGTTTGGATAATGAAGGTTACTTTTTTGTTGGAGGTACTGCCGGTGTGTATGGAATAGTGCCAAAATCAGGAGTTGATATTAAATATCTTTTGGGTATTCTGAACTCAAAGGTTTCTGAGTATTACCTGAAAAAGATATGCCCTATAAAACAGGGCGGATATTTCCAATACAGTACCAAGTTCATGGAGCGGCTCCCCATCAGGCTTCCAGAAACTCCTGATGAAAAGAAAATCGCCGACCAGATAATCAGAAGGGTCGATGAAATTCTGGAGCTACATAAATCAGGAATAACGGACATTAACGCCGTTCTTGATGGCGAAGATACGGAAAAGCTTTGCAACCTTCCGAAGGTTGCGTTCAGCATAAGCGACGATGCCAGACTCGATAAGGTTAGGGTTGACCACAACAAAATCCACATCAATTCCAACGATTTCATTGAAATGAGAGATGGTAAAACTAGAGATTTTGTTGAGGTTTATCTGAATTCCAACGGCGAGAAGCTGTCTAAAGTGAAGGATGTCAAGAACGTAATTCTCAACATTCCTGTCCCAAAATCCGACGATGTTCTTAAAGAAGTTGTCAGAAAAGGAGGAGCGGATCAATTGCAAATCAGAGAAAAGGTCAAAAAACTGGAAAGAGAGATTGACGAGATTGTGTACAACATTTACGGCATAACGGCGGGGGAGAAAAGGATTATCGAGGAGAGTTTGAAATGACACATAATGCCAGATGTGCTTATGCAAAATCTTCACAATGTAGATGTTCTTGTGGAGGATCCCTGCATGGTAGTGGTTTTTCAAGGAGCAGAAGAATAGCACGAAAGTTAAGAAGAAAATCAAAATCATCCACTCTGCTAGGTAGTACAGCAAAAAGTTTAGTTATTGGAGCAAGTATAGGGGCAACGGCAACAGTTTTTCCGGCAATTGTCCCAATTTATAAGGCATACAGCATTGCAAAAATTGGAAAAGAACTATATGATACTTACACTGAATCAAAAAATAAAAATGAGACTTTTGACAAATTAATGACTGAAGCAACCAAATATTCTACATCAGAAGCTAGTAAAAAATTATCAGAAAATGATGCGTCTCAAATAGCAAAAGGCATTAGGTTAACTGCAGAATCAGTTGGGCTTATAAGTCAAATATCACAAGAAAGTAAAATTGATGAAAACGTATACGGTTCGATGCTAGAAGGCAGCGTCAAAAATGGAATGTTATCAGGAATAGGAAACTTAACATCTTATACCGTTGAAGGTTTAACGAGTTGATAAAGAATGGAAGAAAAACATAAAATCATGGGAATAATGGGACTTATTGCCTTGAGAAAGAGTGAACTATATTACAAGGTTTTTAACAAATTAACTAAAGAGAGAAAAATTTCTGAAATGGACAATGAGAAAATTAAAAAATATATCTCCGAAATGGACAATGAAAGATTGTTGAGCAAAGAAGAAAAAGAAAGCAAAAAAATTAGGCCTGAATTAAACTTAGATGATATTGATTTGGACATCGAACACATAATAAAAGAAATCGATTCCAAGTTCTAAAAAGATAGTCGCACGCAGACATGAATTAACACTATAAGGACTTGATTGAATGGCATCAGAAATCCTCACCAACTGCCCGTTCTGCGGCAAGGAGACAATAAAGATTCTTCACCAACCATTCGTAGCCCGTAAAAGCATGTCGAAATCGCGCTTCGGCTCTGGCGGGCCTGTTTATACGAAAGAGCGCTTTGAAGTGCTTTCAGGCTGCGAAGCCTGCGGGAAGACGCAGAAAGAGGTTGAGAAGATGTTGGAAGGGAAGCAGGAACGAAGCCACGAGGAGAGGATGGAGAGGCTCAAAAAGAGGGGATTGCCGCTCGTGATTGGCGGGAAAATTTAGAATAAGATAGGATTACTTTGCAGATAGTTTTAATTCCTTTTCGGCTTCCTTTATCAGCTTCGAATTTACCCCGAACATCTTTAAAATTTCCTTGCAGTCTTCGGTGATGTGATAATATCCCCTGTTGTCTGGCACCTTCTCTATTAAATTGCTTTTGATCATCACGCCCAAATGATATTGCAAATCGGTCGGGGAAATTTTAACTATGCTTTCAAGCTCCGGAGCTGAACACGAATGAGACCCTAGCTTGTTATTGTTTATAAAAATGTTATCTGAATTGAACAACACCAAAGCTATTCTAAATCTCACTTCGTTCGCCAAAACTGATATCTGATTGATGCTGTCGAAAATGTTATCTATCATATCGAACCCCTGAGCCAATTATATTCAATTATATTTAAATGTTGTCTTTTGGTTTATTTAATATTATCGGTTATTCAAATTAATTTGAATAGTGAGTCTCGTAAAATCTCGTTACGAGATTTTCAATGCCCTTGTGATTTTCAACGAATACCAAATGATGCGATTTTTTGTCAATGAAGGGTGAAATTGTGGTTTTATTTATTTTCAATTTTGGGCAAAAGCACTTCGAGTCATCTTTCGCGCATTCGTTGAAATCGATGCTCAGGCACTTGCGATATTCAATATTGCCCATCTTTCTCGTTTCCAGATTCAAACCTTTGCAGGGTTTCACAATTTTATTGGATATTATTATGCCGAGTCCAAATTCCCTATCTTTCCTGTGAAAAGACTCCTCCTCGAAAATGCTACCTGACCTGTCGGAATCTATGAAAAATATGCCTTTTTGCGGAATATATCCTATAACCTTGGAAAATGAGCTGCGCCAAACGGATTTGTCATCCCTTTTCAGACTATTCTCAATTTCTGAGATAATGGCGCTTTTTGTTTTAACCTTGCCGCCACGTTTATAATACAGCCTTTCGCCGGTTATTACAACAACCCCATCAATTTTCTTACTTATGGCACAAGATGTTCTGGAAATCAATTTCTTACCGCTCTCTTTGTGCCCGCCTCTAAATTTGAAATCATCATATTTTCCAAAAACACCGAATATGTCGTTTTCAGAACAAAGATAAGTTTCCATCACCCTTTTTTTGGTTCTTTCTGCGATATCAAACAAAACGTTTTCATAGTTTTTTCTATAGCCAATCTTTTTGAAGATGATGCTTGAAATTTTCTCCAGAGTTAAAAGTCTGTTTTCAAATATATGATCCATATCAATCTAATTCAAATTTTATGTTTCACATTTCGTTATGCTACTTAAATTGCTATGTTTAAACGGCTGCGTAGAAATCATCACAGTTAAAATAACAAATCTAACGTATCTCTGAACGTTGTAGACAATGCACACAATCTTCAGCTCCTTTTTGCGCTGCCTCAGGCTCCTGCTG